>Ga0302325_10000021_pt1 | contig 426218 bp, 425 predicted proteins | sample Palsa_T0_2_FD_201948 | JGI IMG/M metagenome (GOLD analysis project Ga0302325, IMG submission 201948) | Peat permafrost microbial communities from Stordalen Mire near Abisko, Sweden - Palsa_T0_2 | ecosystem: Environmental > Terrestrial > Soil > Palsa > Peat permafrost | place: Sweden: Abisko...
GTCCTTCGTCCGGCGCGGGTGTGATGTAATGGCAGCCTGCGACCTTCCCAAGGTTGATGCGCGGGTTCGATTCCCGCCACCCGCTCCAAACGCTCCGGGCGACGTAGCCAAGTGGTAAGGCAGAGCTCTGCAAAAGCTCCACCCCCAGTTCGATTCTGGGCGTCGCCTCCAACCATTCTGCTGGTGGCCGCCCTCCTGGCGACGGCGATCCTCGGCCCGCTGATCGGCGTGCACCAGCTCGACGCCGCCTCGAACGCCGAGGTTCGCCTCAGCACCGCGCGGGTCGATCTCGACACCTTGGTGCAGCGGCAGCTCGGCGAGGAGACCGGGCTGCGCGGCTACGTCGCGACGCGCGACCCGTCATTCTTCGAACCCTCGCTGCCGCCGGACGCGGACTTCGACGCCTTGGCGCTCAGCGTCGAGGCCCGGCTCGAGCGCGAGGGGATCCCCAGCGCCGGCGCGACGCTCGAGGACCTGCGCAGCACCCACCAGACGTGGGAGGACGAGGTCGCGTTGCCGCTGATCCGCGACCCGGGCGCCGCCGACGCCTACAAACGCGAAGCGCAGGGGAAGACGCTGACCGAGCAGCTCGCGCGCGACGTGGGCCGCATGCAGGACGCGCTGATCGTCGCCGAGGTCGGTGTCCAACAGACGATGCGACGCCGGATCAATACGACGGTCGCGATCAGCGCCGCCTTCGTGACGCTATTCGCGCTGGTCGCGCTGCGCTACGCGCTCGGCCGGTCGGCGGCCCAGTGGCGTTTCGAGCGCGAACGCTCGCTGGTCGACGCGCTGCAACGCACCTTGCGAGTCCCCGGCCGGCGGCTCCCGCATACGCAACTGGGTTCGGCCTACGCGTCGGCGACCAGGGAGGCACTGGTCGGCGGCGACCTGCTCGATGCCTGGCATGCCGGGCCGGACTCCGGCTGGATTCTGCTGGCTGATGCGAGCGGGAAGGGGATCGACTCGGCCCGCCAGGCGGCCTTCGCGCAGTACGCCGTGCGCGCGCTGGCGGCCGAGGCCGACGATCCGGCCGACGTCGTGGGGCGTTTCAACCGGCTCTTCCTGCAGACGTTCGACGATCCGTCGAGTTTCGTCGTCCTCTTTCTGGGTGCGTTCGACGCGCGCGCGCTGACGCTGCGCTATGCGAGTGCCGGCCATGGGACGGCCTACGTACGGCGTGGGAGGTCGATCGAGCAGTTGCCGCCGACCGGTCCGATCATCGGGTTGGACGCCGACGAGCGGTACATGAACCGGACGGTCTCGCTGGCCTCCGGCGATCTGGTCCTGCTGGCGACCGATGGCCTCTGCGAGGCGCGCGACGCGGCCGGTGAGCTGCTGGGCGAGGATCGCATCGTCGCGCTCCTGCGCGAGGGGCCGACCGACCCGCAGGCGCTGTGCGATCTGCTGGTCCGCTCGGCCGAGGACTTCAGCGGTGGGGTCCAGGACGATTTGGCGATCGTCGCCCTGCGCGTCGTACAACAGGACGACGGCGTCACGACGCCGTTCAGCGCAATCGGCGGGAGCGTCGCGGGCTGACCACGCCGCGCTCGCAGAACAAAGCGGGTCCGGCGGCGAAGAGCGACGGGTCGTGTTGGCCCGCCGAATCATCCCCTGCCTGGACATCAAGGACGGCCGCGTCGTCAAAGGCGTGCGGTTCGTCGACCTGAGCGACGCCGGTGACCCGGTCGCGCTGGCCCGTCGCTACGAAGAGGAAGGCGCCGACGAGCTGGTCTTCCTCGACATCACCGCGACCGTCGAAGGACGCCGCGCGACGCTGGCCGTCGTGCGCGCCGTCGCACGCGAACTGACCATTCCGTTCGCGGTCGGCGGTGGTGTGAACGGCGTCGACGACGTCAACGCGCTGTTGCGTGCCGGCTGCGACAAGGTCAGCATCAACTCGGCCGCCGTGCGCGACCCGGCGCTGGTGCGCGCGGCCTCGGAGCACTTCGGGGCGCAGTGTATCGTGGTCGCGATCGATGCGCGCCGCGCAGCCGGCGTGCCGTCGGGTTTCGAGGTCGTCGTCGACGGCGGCCGCACCCCGACCGGCCGCGACGCGGTCGCCTGGGCCGCCGAGTGCGAACGGCTCGGCGCCGGCGAGTTGTTGGTGACCTCGATCGATTCCGACGGGACGCGCAGCGGCTACGACCTGGTGCTGACGCGGGCCATCCGCGATGCGTGCAACCTGCCGGTGATCGCCTCCGGCGGCGCCGGCGCGATCGTCGATTTCCTCGACGTGTTCCGGGTCGCCGACGCCGACGCGGCGCTGGCCGCCTCGCTGTTTCACTACGCCGAACTCGAGATCGCGGCGCTGAAGGACGCACTCGCCGACGCCGGGATCGTCGTGCGGCGCGAGCCGGTGCCGGTATGATCGCGCTCGCCGAGTTGCGCTGGGACGCCGCCGGCCTGGTCCCGGTGGTGATCGCCGACGCGAGCACAGGGACGGTGCTGACGCTGGCGTACGCCAACCGCGAGGCCGTCGAACGGACGCTGGCGACCGGCTCGACGTGGTTGTGGAGCCGGTCGCGCGGGATGCTGTGGAACAAAGGCGCGACCTCGGGAAACACGCAGCGCGTCATCTCGATCTCGGTCGACTGCGACAGCGACGCGTTGCTGTACCGCGTCGTCCCAGCGGGACCGGCCTGCCACACGGGTGCGGTCTCGTGCTTCGCGACGACGCAGCCGCTGCCGGGCGCCGACGAGGAACCGTCGGGTGCCGCCTTCGCCGGCGCGGTGGCGGCGTTGGCGCGTACGATCGCCGAGCGCAAGGCGCATCCGCCGGAGGGTTCGCGCACGGCGCGGCTGTTCGCCGGCGGCGTCGACCGCATCGGCAAGAAGATCGGCGAGGAGGCGACCGAGGTCGTCATCGCCGCGAAGAACGCCGATCGCGGCGAGCTGGTGTGGGAGACCGCGGACCTCCTCTACCATCTGTTGGTGCTGCTCGCCGAGCGCGACATCGCGCTCGACGAGGTGGGGGCGGAGCTATCGCGACGCGCCCGGCCGGCGAACTCGTAGGGCTCGCGGGCCTCGGCCCTCAGACCGCGGCGAAGCTCGCCGAGGTCGGCGTTCACACGCCGGGCGATCTGCTCGCCTACCTGCCGCGCGCCTATCGCGACTGGCGCGAGCCGATGCCGATCGCCGGCCTGCAGGAAGGTGAAGCGATCGTCGTGGGCCGCGTCGCGCGGGTGAAGGAACGCCCCGGCCGCTTCCCGTTGATCACCGTCGACCTGGCCGACGAGAGCGGCGTCGTCCAAGCGAAGTGGTTCGGACGCCGGCACCTGTTCGGGCGCTTCGCCGCCGGGGACCGGTTGTTCGTCGCCGGCCGCGTGGCGCGTACGGGGCTGCTCCCCGAGCTGAACGTGACCACGCACCGCGTGCTGCGCGAGGACGAACGCTATGTGGGCGAGATCGTCCCGATCTATGCGGCGACCAAGGATCTACCATCGCGCCTGATCCGCACGCTGATCGCCAAGAACCTCGATCGCCTGATCGCGCAGCACGTCGACGCGCTCCCGCCCGAGCTGGTGCGTTCGTTCGGTTTTCCGCCGCTGGTGCAGGCTTGGCGCACCGTCCATGCGCCGCGCGATCCGGCCGAGCTCGGCCCGGCGCGCGAGCGGATCGTCTTCGACGAGTTCTTCGCGATCGCGCTCGCCGCCGCGCTCAAGCGCGCGCGGCGCGAGGCCGAGGGTGGCGCGCGCGTCCTCGAGACGCCGGACGGTTTCTGGGACGCCTTCGTCGCACAGCTCCCGTTCACGCCGACCGGCGCGCAGCGGCGCGTGGTCGCGCAGATCTGGGCTGCGATGGGCCGCACGGCGCCGATGAATCGTCTCTTGCAGGGCGACGTCGGCAGCGGGAAGACGCTGGTCGCGGCGGCGGCGATCGCGCTGGCGCACCGCGGCGGCGCGCAGTCGGCGCTGATGGCGCCGACCGAGATCCTGGCCGCCCAGCACGCCGCCAAGCTGGCCCCGCTCTTGCTCCCGTTCGGGATCGCGGTCGAGGCGGTGTTCGGCTCGATGGGCGCGCGCGAGCGGCGCCGTGCCGAAGAGCGGATCGCCTCGGGCGAGGCGGGGCTCGCCGTCGGAACGCACGCGCTGCTGACCGAGAGCGTGACCTTCGCCGACCTGGGCCTGGTCGTCATCGACGAGCAGCAGCGTTTCGGCGTGCGGCAGCGGGCCGCGTTGCGCGCCAAGAGCGGCGCGCCGCACACGCTTGCGATGACGGCGACGCCGATCCCGCGGACCCTGGCGCAGACGAAGTTCGCCGACATGGACCTCTCGATCATCGACGAGCTGCCGCCGGGGCGCACCCCGATCCGCACCTTCGTGATCCGAGCGGCGCGCAAGGCGATGGTCTACGACTTCGTCCGCAAGAACGTCGAGGCGGGCCGGCAGGCGTACGTCGTCGCGCCGGCGATCGACGGCTCGGAGTCGGCGCTGACCGGCGCGCTGGCCGAGGCGCAGACGCTGCGCACGCGCGTCTTCCCCGATCTGCGCGTCGACGTGCTGCACGGCAAGCTGCCCTCCCGCGAGAAGGAGGCGGTGATGGATCGCTTCAAGCGCCACGAAAGCGACGTGCTGGTCGCGACGACCGTCGTCGAGGTCGGCGTCGACGTCCCCAACGCCTCGGTGATGGTCGTGCTCGATGCGCAGCGCTACGGCCTGGCGCAGTTGCACCAGCTGCGCGGGCGGGTCGGCCGCGGCGTCGCCGAGTCGTTCTGCGTCTTGGTCGCGCCGGCCGACGCGGCGGAGCTCGAGCGGCTGCACGTGCTCGAGGAGACGACCGACGGCTTCGCGATCGCCGAGGCCGACCTGCGCTTGCGCAATGCCGGCGAGCTGGCGGGGACCGCGCAGGCCGGCGAGATGGGCACCATCGGCAGTATCGTCGACGACTTCGCGCTGTACATGAAAGCAAAGGCGGCCGCCGATGCGATCGTCGCCGGCGATCCGGCGCTGAGCGCGCCCGAGCACGCCGCGCTGCGCGCGCTGGTCGACGCCAACGTCTCGGCCCGCGTGGTGTTGGTGACGGCGTGAGGGCACCCTTCGCGCTCGGCTTCGACTTCGACCACACGCTGGGCTTCGACCACGGCTTGGAGCGGCGCGCGTTCTACGCGCTGGCCGACGAGGTCGGCGTGCCGATCGATCCACACGACGGCGTCTGGCCGACGCGCTTGGAGGGGCTGCTCGACGCGTTTCGCCAGGACCGCCTCTCGCGGGACGCGATGGTGGCGCGCTTCGGCGAGTGGTTGGGCGTGCGCGACCTGAGGCCGCAGCAGTGGGAGGCGCAGTGCTACGCCTTGGTCGACGCGCTGGTGATGCCGGTCGACGGGGCGCGCGAGCTGCTGGCGGCTCTGCGCGAGCGGGGCATCCCGCGCGCGATCCTGACCAACGGCTGGACGCCGCTGCAGCAAAAGAAGGTCGCCCGCGCGCTCGGCGATGAGGCGCGGGATCTGCGGGTGCTCGTCAGCGACGCGATCGGCGCGGTGAAGCCGGAGCGCGCGGCGTTCGACGCGCTGGTCGCCGCGCTGGGGGCGCCGCGCGAGCGCTGCTGGTACGTCGGCGACAATGCGCGCGGCGACGTCGGCGGCGCGCTGGCGGCCGGGCTGCGCGCGGTCTGGTTCGACGCCGACGACGCGAGTTATCCACAGGATCTCCCCAGCCCGACACTGCGGATCGTCGCGTTGCGGGAGCTCGAGGCGCTGATCGAGAATACGTTGGTCCCATAGGATGGGGACGCTCACGATTACCGGGGGGACCCTGCGCAGCCGCCGCGTCTCGACGCCGAGCGGCCGGGGAGTCCGACCGACCCCCGCCCGCGTCAAGGAAGCGCTGTTCTCGATCCTCGGTGCGCGCGTCGAGCGCGCACGGGTGCTCGACCTCTTCGCCGGGAGCGGCGCGCTCGGCTTCGAGTCGCTCTCGCGCGGCGCGAGCCACGTCACCTTCGTCGAGCGCCACCGCCCGACGGCCGATGCGCTGCGCGTCACGGCGCGCGAACTCGGCGTCGCCGAGCACGTCGCCGTGATCGCCACCCCGGCCGAACGGGCCGCGCGGATCGTCGAGGGGCGGTTCGATCTCGTCTTCGCCGATCCGCCGTACGCGCAGCCGTTTCCGGCGCCGGTGTTCGCGACGCTGCAGGCGCGCGGCGCGATCGACGCGGGTTCGACGGTCGTCTACGAGCACGCGGCGCGCGATCCCGGTCCCGACGATCCGGCGCTGCGGCTCGAGCGCAGCGAGCGCTACGGTGAGGTCGCGCTGGCCTTCCTGCGGCCCAGTGAGGCGGCGGCGTGAACGGCGTCCCGGGCCGCACAGGCCAGGCCGCGATCTACCCGGGCTCGTTCGACCCGCTGACCGTCGGCCACCTCGACGTCATCGAGCGCGCTGCGCAGATCTTCGAGCACGTCCTGGTCGCCGTCGTCGTCAACCCGCAGAAGCGCGAACCGCTCTTCTCGCTGGACGAGCGCGAGCAGATGATCCGCGAGGCGGTCGCCCACGTCGCGAACGTCGAGATCGCGCATTTTCGCGGGCTGCTGGCCGACTTCGTGCGCGCGCGCGGCGCCAGCGTGATCGTCAAAGGTCTGCGGGTCGTCTCCGACTTCGAGAGCGAGATGGCGACCGCGTTGATGAATCGCTCGCTCTCGGGCGTCGACACCTGCTTTCTGCCCAGCGATCCGCGCTGGTCCTTCGTCAGCTCGACCCTCGTCAAAGAGGTCTACAACCTGGGTGGCGACGTCGCCGAATTCGTCCCGCCCTCCGTCCTGCGCCTCATGCGCGCCAAACGCCAGGCCGCCCGTTAGGAGGTTCGACCACCCATGTCCGTCTACCGCGTGATCGACAAGCTCGAAGCATCCGTCAAGCAAGGCACCGTGCTGCCGCTGGGGTACCGCGTGGTGAGCGAGGAGAAGCTGCTCGAGTTGATCGAGAAGCTGCGCGCCTCGCTGCCCGAGGAAGTCGGCCGGGCGCGCACGATCGCGCGCAGCGGCGAGAAGCTCGTGCGCGACGCGCAGGAGAGAGCGCAAGCGATCGTCGACGAGGCCTCGACCGCGCAGACGCAGCTGATCGACGACCACGAGATCGTCCGTCGCGCGCGGACGACCGCCGAGACGGTCCTGCGCGATGCGGAGCAGCGGGCGGTGCGCGTGCGCGAAGGCGCCGACGCCTACGCCGCCCAGGTGCTGACCGACCTCGACGCGCGCCTCTCGACCGCGTTGGGTTCGGTGAAGAAGGGGATCGACGCGCTGGCCAGCTCGAAGGCCGCGACGATGGCCACGCCCGCCGTCCCGACGCTGGCCGACGCGGCAGCGCAGTCGAAGCGGGTCGCGTTCGACGCGCAGCACGAGACGGCGGAGCTCGAGTCGGTCTGAGTCTCGGCCGTCTCTCCGCCGAGCCGGCGACGCAGCGTCCGGACCTGCTCGCCGTGCCGGTCGCGGTCGCGCTCGCCGCGCTCGACCCCGCGCTGCGCGAGCAGGTCGCCGTCGCCGAGATCGACCCAGCGCTCGCGGACACGGCGGCGTTCTGCGAGCGTTACGGCGTCGCGCTCGACCGTTCGGCGAACTGCGTCGTGCTTGCCGCGCGTCGCGAGAGCCGGAGTTGGTTCGCGGCGTGCGTCGTGTTGGCGACGACGCGCGCCGACGTCAACGGCGTGGTGAAGAAGATCCTGGGCGCGAGCAAACTCTCGTTCGCCCCGATGGACGACGCCGTCCGCGCGACGGGGATGGAATATGGCGGGATCACCCCGCTCGGACTCCCGCCCGATTGGCCGCTGCTGATCGACGAGCGCGCGGTCGCCGGCGGCGACGTCGTGATCGGCAGCGGCGTGCGCCGCTCGAAGCTCGTGCTACCGGGCGCGCTGCTGGGGCAGCTGCCCGGCGCGCAGGTCCTCGCGATCGCGCTCGCTTAGCGGCTGACGTCCACGTCGTAGACCGTGCCGCCGGCGCCCAGCGTCAGCGCGGCCGCGCCGGTGTACGGCGGGACGTACGCGGTGACCGTGTTGGTCGCGTAGTTCGCCACGAACAGGTTCGATGCGTCGTCGAGCGCTATCGCGACGCCGCCGGCGCTGGGGATGGTGACGGTCGTGCCGGGCGTCGTGTACGGCGGCGCGAACAGCGTCACGCCACTGGGCTGCACGACGAACATCGTGCCGTCACCGCGGAAGGCGACGTCGTACGGGTTGTTGACGCCGTTGGTCAGCGTCGTCGGCGTGCCGGTATACGGCGGCGTAAACTCCAGCATCCCGCTCAAGCCGATGTCGATGAGGAACGCCTCGCCGGTCGGCGCAACGCGGATCGAGGCGGTCATGTTCGTTCCGTTGAGGAGCGTCGGCGCACCGGTATACGGCGGCACGAATTCGTCGGCCGCGCTGCCGCTGAAGTTGCTGACGAACAGGTCCTCGCTGGAGTCGAGCGCCAGGGACGAAGGCAGGTTCACGTCGGTCGTGACCGCGGTCGGCGCGCCGGTGTAGGGCGTCGTCCAGACGAAGACCGTCGAGTTGTCGAACGACGAGACGAACATCTTGCCGTCGGGCCCGATCAGAATGGCGGTCGGATCGCTGAGCGTCCCGGCGCCGATCGAAGTCGGCGCACCGGTGTACGGCGGTGCGTACGCGAGAATCTGGCCGGCGCCCCCGTTGTACTGCGAGTCGACGACGTAGAGGTTACCGACCGCGTCGAACGTGGCGCTCTCGATCAGTTGCAGCGATCCGGTGACGCCGCTCAGCGTGACCGGCGTGCCGGTGTAAGGCGGTGCCCACACCTTATAGACGGAACCGACCGACGCGACCACGTATTGGCCGTGGCCGGTCGCGCTGAACGTCGCGGTGCAGACCGCGCCGCCGGTGGAGCAGGTCGAATCGGGATAGGCCGCCGTCACCGTGAAGGCGCCGGCCGCGCCGCTGCTGGGCGCGGTCAGCGTGAAACTGTTCGGCGCCGCGGCCGTCGGCTGGCCGATGGTGAAACTCGTGCCGCTGCTTTGCGCGATGGTGAACGTCGGCGCACCGGCGCCGACGATGACGTCGCCGTCGGCGTCGAGTCCGACGGCCTGCAGGGTGCCGGATAGCGTCAGCCCAGCGATGGTGAGGCCGGCCGCCATCGACCCGCTGACCGACGCGCTCTGCGCGGCGACCTGGATCGCCGCCGGGACGCCGTTGAGGACGAGCGAGATCGTGTTGCTCTGACCGGCGGCGACGGTGAAGTTCACGTCCTGACCGGCGGAGAGGACGTTCCCGGTAGCGTTGAGGCCGTCGTACGTCGTCACAACCGCGGTGTACGTGCCGGGACTCAGCAGGAGCGAGAGGGTGCAGATCGTCGAGGCGAGCGTCGAGCTGCAGCCGGTGGAGGTCGGGGTGAGGTTCGCGGTTACGTTCTGTGTCGCCGAGCCGGTGATCGCGACGGTGATGCTCTGCGTCGCCGGCGAAATGTAGGCCGGCCGCCGCGCACGTGTCGCCGCGCTCTTGGCCGGCACGTTGACGATGAGGTGGACCGTCTGCCGCCCGGCGGCGGCGGCGGCCTGCCCCGTTGGAGGGACGCTGCGGGCGCCCGGGCTGCAGCCGGCCAGTACCAGCGCGGCTGCAACGAGCATGCCAGCGAGAAGACGCGAGCGGCGGAACGAGCAACACGAAAGCGTCGACGGCGTCATCCCCTGGTCCGTCCCCGCCGCACGGCTCGATCTCCTGCCGTTACAAGGTCGGGGTGAAGTTCAGGTTCTTCACCAGGAAGGCGTAGCGGTCGGCGACTTCGTCGATGATCTTGTCGGTCGGGCGGCCGGCGCCGTGGCCGGCCTTCGATTCGACCCGCAAGAGGATCGGCGCGTCGCCGGCTTGCGCGTACTGCAACGCCGCCGCGAATTTGAAGGAATGCGCCGGGTAGACGCGGTCGTCGTGATCGGAGGTCATCACCAGCGTCGGCGGATAGTGCGTCCCCAGGTGCACGTTGTGGTCCGGTGAGTAGGTGTACAGCCAGTGGAAGGCGTCGGCCGAGGCGGTCGCGTCGCCGTACTCGGGGATCCACGCCTTGCCGACGGTGAAGCGCTGGTAGCGCAGCATGTCGAGCACGCCGACCTCGGGGATCGCCGCCCCGAACAGGTCCGGGCGCTCGGTCAGCGCGGCGCCGACCAGCAGGCCGCCGTTCGAGCCGCCGTTGATCGCCAGCTTCGGCGTCGAGGTGATCTTGCGATCGATCAGTAGCTGCGCCGCGGCGATGAAGTCGTCGAAGACGTGCTGCTTGTTGCCCCGCCAGCCGGCGTGGTGCCAGTCCTCACCGTACTCGCCGCCGCCGCGCAGGGTCGCTTCGGCGTAGGCGCCGCCCAGCTGCAGCCACAGCGCGACGCTCGAGGAGAAATACGGCGTGATCGAGATGTCGAACCCGCCGTAGCCGTAGAGGATCGTCGGCGTCGTCCCGTCCAGCGGCATATCGCGGCGGTGGATCACGAAGACGGGGACGCGAGTCCCGTCCTTGGAGGTCGCGAAGAGCTGCTCGGTGACGTAACGCGTACTGTCGAAGGCGACCTTCGGCCGCACCGACAGCGTGCTCGTCCCGCTGACCGTATCGTACCGGTAGACGGTGGTCGGGAACGTGAACGAGGTGAAGGTATAGTACGCGACCCGGTCCGCGCGCTTCCCTTGCGGCAGGCCGCCGCTGCCGATCCCCGGCAGGTCGATCGCGCCCGCGTCGCGGCCCTGCAGGTCGACGACCCGCACGACGGAGTGCGCGTCGTGCAGGTAGCCCAAATAGAAGTGGTCGCCGATCAACGAGACGCCCTCGAGCTTGTCGCTCCCCTGCGCGGCGATGTCGTGCAGCGCGTGGGTCGGATCGGTCACGTCGAGCCAGGCCAGGCGCCAGCGCGGCGCCGCGGCGTTGGTCTGCAGGTAGATGCGGTTGCCGTCGTCCCCGATCACGTTGTACGTGACGTTCGGATCGAGCGGGAAGATCGCGCGATAACTTCCCTCCGGCTCGTCGCGGCGCCGCCAGGCCAGCGAGTTCCCATCGCCCTTCGCAGTCTCGAGGAAGACGTAGCGTTCATCTTCGGTCGTTTCGGCGGCGACGAACTCGTCGGGACGCGCACTCGAGGCGTAAACGAGGTGGTCGGCCGACTGCGGCGTCCCCAAGCGGTGGAACCACAGCTTCTGCACGCCGAGCGCGGAGAGGGTCGTGTTGGCCGCGGTCGGCGCGTCGTAGCCGCTGTAGTAGAAGCCGTCGTCGCCGATCCAGCTGGCGTCGGAGAACTTGCTCCACTTGATCTCGTCGGGGAGGTCGCGGTCGGTCGCGACGTCGCGCACGTGCCAGGTCTGCCAGTCGGAGCCCGACGACTGCGTCGCGTAGGCCATGTAGCGGCCGTCCCGGCTGAACGCTTGGCCGGCCAGCGCGACGGTGCCGTCGGCGGCCAGGGTGTTCGGATCGAGGAAGACGCGCGCCGGCCCGTCCTCGCCGTCGCGGACGAACAACACGCTTTGGTTCTGCAGACCACTGTTGTGGAAGAAGAACCAGCGCGGCCCGGCGCGGAACGGGGCGCTCAGCCGCTCGTAGTCGAGCAACGAGTGATAGGCGGCTTTGATCGCCGGGCGCTGCGGAATCGCGTCGAGGTAGGACCGGGTGAGCGCGCCCTCGGCCTGGACCCAGGCCGTCGTCTGCGGTGAGTCGACGTCCTCGAGCCAGCGGTACGGGTCGGCGACGACGGTCCCGAAGTAGGTGTCGGTCACCGCGCCGCGCGGCGCGGACGGATAGGTCAGCCGCGCGACGGCGGCGAGCACGGGCGTCGCGACCAAGAGAGCCGCGCAGACGAGAGCGAGCCGGTACATCGGGGGTTCCTTCGTTAGACGGGCGGCGCCTGAACGCCGTGGGCAAACGCCTCGAGGCGCGCGCGGTCGATCGAGCGCACGCGCCCACGGTCGAGCTCGACGGCCGCGGCGTTCTTGAGGCGGATCAGCGCGCGGGCCGCCATGTCGCGGACGGTGCCCGCGGCGGCGGCGATCTGCGCCTGTGAGAGCTTCTCGACGCCGGGCAGCCCGGGCGTCATCCCGACCGTCGCCGGCGCGTACGACATGAGGAACTTCGCGACGCGCTGCAAGACGTGGGCGAAGGCCAGGTCGGCGATGGTGTCGATCGAGCGGCGGCGTGCCTGCGAGGCGGCGGCCAAGAACCCGAGCGCCAGCTCGCTGTCATTGCGCACGGCGTGCAGGACCGCTTCGGAGGGCACCAGCACCAGCGTGCAGTCGGTCAGCGCTTCGGCGCGCGTCGTCGCGCCGCCGCCGTCGAACGTCCCCGACTCGTTGAGCGGATCGTGGGTCAGCCGCTCGCCGAGGGCGTGCGTCTTGCCGTCCGGCGAGAGCAGCGTGTAGACGACCTTGCCGGTGCGCACGAAGCCGAGGTACGGCCACAGCTCGCCCTCGTCGAAGATCGTCTCGCCCGCCCGGTACGCGCGCTCGGTCGCCACCGTCGCCAGATCGGTGACCGTCGACTGCTTGGCGTTGGCAAACGGCGCGGTGTGCGAGAGGAAGGTCGCCGCGTCGACCCGCTCGTCGATCCGCTCGACCCGGATCGTCCAGCGGCCGCTGCCGAGGTTGCGCGCGTCCCAGGAGAAGCGGCCGGCACGGTACTGCTGGAACTCGTTGCGCAGCGAGCGTGGCTCGCTCTCTTCGGAGAGCTCGAGAATCGCGCCGAGTGGGAGCTTGTCGAAGGCGTCGAAGATGCGCGCGCTGCGGTTCTGGGCCGGGAGCGTGCGGGCGTCGATGGTGACCGCCGCCGCGCGGGTCGTGGGCATCGGTGGGTGGGATGCGGCGCAGGGCCCGCATTCCCTGCGACGGAACCGGTAGGCGTGCCGCCGTCGGTGCGCCGCTGGTTCGCGCGCGGCCTCGACGCCGTGGCCGCGCTCGTCCTCCTCCTCGCGCTCGCCCGTTTCGTCGTTCTGCCGCAGCTCCACCCGACGCAGGTGTTGGCTCCGCCGGTCGCGCTGGCGACCCTCGCGGGCGGACGCTTCGACCTCGCTCACGCGCGCGGCCAGCTCGTCTTCCTCGACTTTTGGGCGTCGTGGTGCGAACCGTGTCAGGCCTCGATCCCGCTCGTGCAACACTTCCGGCGGACGCATCCCGGTGTTACCGTCGTCTCGGTCGACGTCGGCGAGCCGCCGGTGGTGGTCGAACCGTTCGCCGCGCGCTACGCGATGGGTGACGTCGTGCTCGACCCCGACGAGAGCGCGTCGCACGCGTTCGGCGTGCAGGGGTTTCCGACGCTGGTCGCCGTCGACCCGAGCGGGTGGATCCGCGCCCGCTGGGTCGGCTACGACGCCGGCATCGAGGGCGCGATGGAGCAGGCCGTGGCGCGCTTCGGCACGCGCACGACCGCCAGCCGCTAGGTGGGTTCGGCTTCACCGAACCCTTCGCGGTCCTCGCTTCGCTGCGGTCCGCCGCCAACTGTCGGGCGATGCCCGACAGTTAGCGCCCGTGGAACGTCGCGGCGCGTTTGCCCAAGAAGGCTTGCGAGCCTTCGCGGAAGTCGTCGCTGGCGATGGTCTGGCCGAAGAGCAGCGCCTCGAGCGCGAGACCGTCGTCGAGCGGCAGGCCGGCGCCCTCGACGATCGCCCGCTTGGCGGCGGCGACCGCCAGCGGCGCCTTCCCGGCGATCACCTGCGCGAGCCGGGCCGCCTCGCCGAGCAGCGCCTCCGCCGCGACGACCCGCTGGACCAGCCCGACGCGCAGCGCCGTCGCGGCGTCGATCATCTCGCCGCTCAGGCACAGGTACGACGCCATCCCCGCGCCGAGCAGGCGCGCGAGCCGCTGGGTGCCGCCGTAGCCGGGTAGGAGGCCCAGGTTGACTTCGGGCTGGCCGAACTTCGCGTTCTCGCTCGCGATGCGGATGTCGCAGGCCATCGCCAGCTCGCACCCGCCGCCCAAGGCGAAGCCGTTGACCGCCGCGATGACCGGGACGCGCATCCGCTCGAACGCGCGCGTGACGGCTTGCCCCCGGCGCGCCTGCGCCTCGCCGGCGCGCGGGCCGGCCAGGGCGTTGAGCTCGCCGATGTCGGCCCCGGCCGCGAAGGCCTTCGGCCCGGCCCCAGTCAGGATGACCGCGCGCAGCGTCTCGTCGGCCCCGAGGTCCGCGAACGTCGTCGCGAGCTCGTCCAGCATCTGCAAATTCAGCGCATTGAGGACCGCCGGCCGGTTCAGCGTGACCGTCGCGATGCCCCCATCGCGATGAAGTTCGATTGTCTGCATGGCAGGTCGCGGTACCACGGGGTTCTCTTGGCGCCCTTCCCTCTGCTATGGTGGGAGGGAGATGCGTACCGCTTACCATCAGGCGCTGGAGAACACGCGCCTCGACGTGGTCCGGCTCGGGGCCCTCGTCTGCGACGCGATCCGGACGGCGACGCAGGCGCTCGAGCGGCGTGACGTCGTCCTGGCGGGGCGCGTCGTGGCCGGGGACGATGAGATCGACGAGACGCGGCGGCGCGTCGAATCTTCTTGCATCGAGCTGATCTGGAAGCAGCAGCCCGTCGCCGGCGAGCTGCGCCAGATCGCCGGGATGCTGCAGATCGTCACCGACCTCGAGCGGATCGGCGACTACGCGGTCGACATCGCCAAGAACGCGATCAAGCTCTCCGACGTCGCCGTCCGCCCGGCGTCGGTCGAGATCGGCCGGATCGCCAGCCTGGCCTACGAGATGCTGGTCGACGTCATGCGCGCCTATCGCGAAGGGGACAGCGCGCTGGCCGACGCGGTGATCGAGCGCGACGATGAGGTCGACGCGCTCTACCGCTCGAGCATCGACTCGCTGCAGAAGGAGATGCAACAGGATCCGGCGACCGTCCCCGCCGGCACGCTGCTGCTGTTCGTCGTCTCGATCGTCGAGCGGGTCGGCGACCGCGCGCAGAACATCGCCTGGCACACCAAGGACGCCTACGGGTGATCCGTTCGGTCGCGCTGCTGCTGCTGGCGCTGGGCCTCGCCGCGCCGAGCGCGGCGGCCGGCGAGCCGGTCGTCCACCTGACCTTCGATGGCCGGCCGGTCGACCGGACGGGTGGGATCGCCGTCGCGCGGGGCGGCGTCGTGTACGCCGACGTCGTCGATCTCTCCAAGGCGTTCGACGGGCTGCTCACGGCGCAGGGGCACACGGTCGTGGTGACGGTCGCCGCGACGACGGCGACCTTCACCGCCGGCAGCCGCACGGCGCAGATCCAGGGATCCCCGGTCGCGCTGAGCGGCGCGCCGTTTTTCCGGCACGGCGACCTCTACGTCCCGCTCGACGCCTTCGTGGTACGCGTCGCGGGCGCACGGCTGCGGGTGAACGCGCGCCGTTCGCGGGCCGACATCTTCGTCAACGCGAACCCACTGAGTTGAGCGCGTCGTCGGCGCCGTTGGCGCCGGACGCGTTCGCGCTCGCGCCCGGCCTGGTCTACCTCAACCACGCCGCGGCGGGTGTGCTGCCGCGCGCGACGCGCGACGCCGTGCACGCGATGGTCGACGACCACGCCGCGCGCGGCGTCATCGGGACCGCTCCACGCGAGCTGGAGCTGCCCGCCTACCGCCGCAGCATCGCCGAGTTCATCGGCGGCCGCGGCGAGGAGATCGCGCTGCTGCGCAACACCAGCGACGGTGCGACCATTTTGGCGCAGGGCCTCGATCTCGGGCCGGGTGACGAGGTGATCGCGGCCGCGAACGAGTTCGGCGCGAACGCCTACCCGTGGTTGGCGCTGCGCGACCGCGGCGTGACGGTGACGCTGCTCGACGCTCCACGCGAGCGGATGACGCCCGATGTCCTGCAGCGCGCCATCTCCACGCGGACGCGGGTCGTGACCGTCTCGTGGGTCACCTTCGACGACGGTTACCGGCACGATCTGGCCGCGCTCGCCGAGATCGCCCACGCCGCCGGCGCGCTGTTCGTCGTCGACGTGATGCAGGCGCTGGGCGCTTTCCCGCTCGACGTCACCGCGAGCGGGGTCGACGCGGTCTACGCCGGTGGCGCGAAATGGCTGCTCGCGCTGCAGGGCATCAGCTTCTTGTGGCTGCGCGGCGCGCTGCTCGAGCGGGTCGCGCTGCGGCTGCCCGGCTGGCGCTCCGCCGCCGACAAGTGGAACTTCCTCGACTACGCGCAGCCGCCGGCCCCCGACGCGTCGCGCTTCGAGGGCGGGACGATCAACATCCTCGGCGCGCTCTCACTGGCGACCTCGATCGGCGTGCTGACCGCCGCCGGCGTCGAGCGGATCGCCGCGCACGTCTTGGCCTTGACCGACCGGCTCGACGACGGTTTGCGAGCGCAGGGCTGGACGGTGTTGGGCGACCGCTCGCGCGAGGAGCGGCGCTCGGGCATCCTGACCTTTCGCCGGGAAGGCGTCGATCCGGTCGCCCTCGGCCGCCGGCTCGGCAGCGACGGCTTCTGCGTGACCTACCGCCCCAACGGCATCCGCGTCTCGCCCCACGGCCACAACACGCTCGACCAGATCGACGCGTTCCTCGCCGCGCTCCCGACCTAGGGCATCAAGATACGGCGCTGAAGGTCCGGAGTACCACGAAAGGAGAGAGTTTGATGGTGAGAGATGGTGTGAACCGACGCGAGGTGCTCGCGCTCTTGGCGGGGATGGCACCCCTGCTGTTGGCCGGCAGCGCCGAGGCCAGTCCAATCGATACCAGCGAAACGATGTATACGCTGCCCAAGGACATCCTGTTCGTTCCACAGGATGGCGCACCACCCAAGAGTATCGAGAGCGCGCCCCTGTACAGCAAACCGACGGGGCAAGGCATCTACTACACGCTCATACGCTGGTATCCCGGCTATATGAGCGCGCCGCATAGCTACGCCACGGATCGGTTATGCGTGATTCTGTCCGGCACGTGGTGGATCAACAGCGGCGCGGACTTCGACCCTGGGCACACCGTTCCGGTGCCCGCCGGGACGTTCGTGCGGCGCATTGCGCGGACGTGGCATTACGACGGCGTGCGCCGCGGCGAAGCCGAGCCGGTCGTCATCGCCATCTGCGGGATCGGTCCGGTCGAGATCCGGTTGGCGGAGCCGGACAAACCGTTGGTTCGAGCCGTCTGAAGGTGGCGTCGGCGGCCCTGCGTTAGTTGCTGCCGCTCGAGGTGCTGAAGATCCCGGCGAACAGGTTGATCACCAGGCCGATGATCACCGAGTTGTAGGCGAACGAGATGATCGAGTGGGCGATGATCTCGCGGCGCACGCGCGTCTCGGTCACCTGCGGGTCGGAGACCGCGAACGACGTGCCGATGCAGAAGGCGAAGTAGGCGAAGTCGTAGTCGGAGGGTTCGTCGGTGCCGGGGAATTTGATCCCGCCGGAGGCCGAGCCGTCGCCGTCGTCGTCGTACCAGTAGAGGTGCGCGTAACGGAACGTGTAGGTCGTGTGGACGATCAGCCAGCCCAATGCGACCGCGGCGATGCCGGCGAGGTAGGCCTCCCAGCGGTCGGTGGGATCCTTGATCTGCGGGCCGCGGCCGATGACGACCACCGCGGCGACCAGCCCGACGACGACCGCGGTCAGCACCAGGATCAGGATGCCGTTGCGGCCGGGGTCGTCGAGCGCGGCGCGGGCGCGGGTCAGCTGCGGGTCGGCGTGCAGACCCCCGCGCCACAGGAACACCAGCAGCGTGAGCGTCCCGGCGTCGTAGGCCGCGGCGATGCGCGTCGCGCCGTGCAGCCACTGCCCGCCGAACGCCGAGACGGCCAGACCGACCAGGGCCGACACGCTGAGGTAGATGAGGCGGCGCCGCGCGGTGAGCCAGCGCCTCGCGCGCTGCTCGTCGGCTGCGCTCAGAAACCGTCCTCGGCGACGCGACAGGGCGCCAGAATGGCGTCGCTCATGCCGTGGATGATGCGCTTGTCGGCCGGCGCGACCGTCGCCAGGATCCCGCCCAGTTCGGTGTGCTCGCCGACGACGAAGTAGTACGGGCACAGCCGGACGCGGCCGTCCATCTCCTGCACCGTCCCGCTGGCCTGGTCGAGATAGGGCACGCGGACGCGCCGCCCCTTGTGGAAGCGCTGCAAGACGTAAGGCGCGTGCTCGAACGACGCAAGTGCCTCGCGCAAGGCCTCGCGCCAGGCGTCCTTGGAGAGATCGTTGGCGACCTTGACGCCGCGCGAACCCCACGCCAGCTCGCTGAAGCCCGAGCGTTTGATGACGTAGTCGCGTTCGCTCTTGCCGAGATCGTCGAGTTGCGACCACTCGCGGACGGGCAAGCCGCCGGCGGTCAGGTCGACGATCGCCGCTTGCGGCGGGAGCGGTCGCGAATCGACGATCCAAGTGCGCGGGAAGATCCCCAGCAGCCGCTCGTCGACGGCCGCACCCAGCTCCTCGCGCCACAGCGAGCGCAGCAGCGGGTGATGGAACAGCGCGAAGGCTGCTTTCTCCTCGAGGTGGGCCTTCGGCGGCGGCGTCAGCTTGACGCGGTTGTGCCGTGCGGCGTAGAGGATCAGCTCGGACTTCGGAACGTTGAGCAGATCGAACAGCTCGAAGTTGCGGTAGAGCACGTCGATCTTCGCCTCGCGCCCGTCCGCGCGCCGCACGAACAGCGCCTCCTCGGTGAAGACGACGTCCTGCGGGGCACAGACGACGACGTCGGCGAGGTCGAGTGCATCGACGCGGGCGGCGAGCCAGCTCAGCTCGCCCCGATAGTCGGCCGACTCTTCGCTGACCACGATCGCGACGTTCGGATGGGGCGTCGCGGCGGTCGCCGCCGCCATCGCGGCGAAACGCTGCGCCATCCCGTCGGCACCGCCGACGGCTTCGACGCCCAGCTCGCAGTACGTGCGCGCCATCGCGCCGACGAAGCCCATCCCGCCCGGGACGCTGTCGAGCTCGCTCGCGATGTAGCCGTCGTCGGTGAGGATCAAGTCGGGCCGGATGACGCGCGGCACGTCCTGCTTGAAGCGGTTCTGACGCGCCAGCTTGACGATCAGCTCGGGCTTGCCGCGGTCGAGTTCCTCGGCGATGAACGCCGGCGCGGTCCCGCGCGCGCTGCGCAGATAGAGCGCGTTGAGCGCGCGGTAGAAAGCGAGCAAGTCGTCGCCCAGCGTCTCGATCGCGGCCAGCGTGCTCGGCGTGAGCGGAAACGGCTCGGGACTAACCCGCCAAGCGACACCTTCGGCGGCGGCGTCGGCGACTCGGAACAGCCCGGGCGCGAGGTGTTCGGTCACGTAGCGTGCCCGCCCGGCGGCATCGAGCTCGGGCGCGACGCTGGTACAGGGCATCAGGTCGGTCGACACCGCATGTCTGTGCATAGGAACCGGGCCGGAGGCACGTGGTTTCAGCGCTACTTCAGCGGAACCGCGCCGGGCAGCAGCAACGCGTGCTCGACGCTGACCTTGCCGTCGGCATAGGCCAGCGTGAGATGAAGGGTCGCCGAGAGCCCGAGCGGCGCCAGGGCGACGTCGTCGACGCCACGGGAGATGGCGGCGCCGGCCAGGACCTGGATCGTCGCCGCATGGGAGATCGTGCTCGTCCCCTTGACCGTCTCGGTGACCGCGACCAGGCCGTTCGACGGCCCGTCCGGCGCGCAGACGCTCACCCCGACCGGCTGGCCGCCGATGGCGAAGATATCGTGGGAGCAGCGTTCCACCGGCTGGGCGCCGGCGGCCACCGCGCTCACCGCGACCAGCCCGAGGGCGAGGACGAAGGTCCGCATGCCTGGGAAACGTCCCAAAGGAGGCCGCCGTTGCGGCCGTGCGGCGAGGAGCCGTGCGGCGGAGCGACGGAACTGCGAGCGGGGACGTTCTAGAGAGTCCAGAGGAAATGCAAACACCGATCGATCTCATCGCCCTTGACCTGGACGGGACGCTGCTTGCGCCCGACGAGACCATCAGTCCCCGCAACCGCGCGGCGATCGCGGCGGCCCTGGCGGCCGGGATTCGGGTCGTCTTGGTGACCGGCCGCGGCGTCGACATGCCGATCCGCGTCTCGCACGAGCTGCGCTTGAACCTGCCGGTCATCTGCTGCCATGGCGCGCTGACCAAGGACTTCGGCGCGCACCGCACGCTGGTGCACATCCCGGTCCCCTTGGTCTACGCGAAGCCGATGCTCGAGCTGGCCGAGCGCGAGCACCTCGCCGTGGCCGCGTACGTCAACGAGGCGTTCTACCGGCTGGCGGGCACGCCGGTGCTGATGGACGACATGCGCGGACCGGGCTGGCACGAGGTCGGTTCGCTGGCCGAAATCCTGACCGACGCGCCGACCTTCATTCGCTTTCTGGGCGCCGAGGCGGTCCGTCGCATGGAGGAAGTCTTCGGCGATCTGCCGCTGAGTTTTCGCTACGAGACCTGGCACGAGTTCGTCGAGTGCGCGGTACTCAGCCGCGAGGCCAGCAAGCGCAACGCCCTGGCGCAGCTCTGCGCCGGCTTCCAGATCCCGGCCGAACGCGTGATGGCGATCGGCGATTCGCGCAACGACGTCCCGATGATGCGCTGGGCGAAGATCGGCGTCGCGATGGGCAACTCGCTGCCGGAGGTGCGCCACGCCGTGCGCTACGTGACCGCGCGCAACGACCGGGACGGGGTGGCGCTGGCGATCGAGCGGTTCTGCCTGCCGGCGAAGCAGAAGCTGGCTTGATGCAGCCGGCGGCGCCGAGCCCCGAGTACGAGGCGCAGCTGCGGACGATCTTGGCGCAGCGTGACTGGACCGGACTGCGTGAGTTCACCCGCGAGCAGAACCAGATCCCGGACGACATCTACGCGCAGGAACAACACTTCTGGGAGGTGTTGCTGCACAAGCTGACCTGCAACCGGCTCGATTTGCTGGGGCTGCACGACGAGTCGCGCGCGTGGCTGCGCGAGCGCGGCTACACGCCCGATCTGGGCGGCGTCTGATGCGCGTGCGCGTCTTGGCCTTCGCGCGCCTGCGCGAGTTGCTGGGCGGCGCGCGCGAGGTCGAGCTGGCCGACGGTGCGACGCTCGAGGCGCTCTGGGTCAAACTCGCGGGCGGCGCAGGCGAGCTGGCCGCGCACCGCGCCTCGACGCGCTTCGCCCGCAACGGCGCGCTCGCGGACGGGACGACCGAGCTGCGCGACGGCGACGAGGTGGCGCTGATGCCCCCGGTCGGCGGCGGCTGATGCCGGTCGAAGCGGCGGACGGCGAGCGGGTGATCGGGCTGTCGGCCGAGCCGCTGGAGGTCGAGCGCCTCGTGCGGGCGGTGCGCACCGACGCGCACGGCGCGGTCGTGACGTTCCTAGGCACGACGCGCGAGACCTCACCCGACGATCCGCGCGCGGTCGCCGCGCTCGCCTACGAAGCGTACCCGCTGGTCGCGATCCCCGAGATGGAGGCGATCGCGCGCGAGGTAGCGCAGCGGTACGGACCGCTCGGCATCGCGATGCTCCATCGCACGGGCGTCGTCGCGCTGGGCGAACCATCGATCTGTATCGTCGTCGCCGCGCCGCACCGCGGCCCGGCCTTCGACGCCTGCCACTACGCCATCGACGCTTTCAAATCACGCGTCGCCGTGTGGAAGAAAGAACTCTATCGCGACGGCGACGGCGCCTGGGTAGAGAATAAGTAGTTGGGCGCGCCCTCGGGGAGTCTCGCCCGGCGGAAACGACGCCGCGCGCCCGCACATTGGGGGCCCCACGCAACGCGTGGGGGGCGCGGAGCCTGGGGCGAAGCGCCTTTGAAATGAACGTCAGCTTGCACCGCGTCGATGCGGGGTTCAACCAGGTCGCCGTGCTCGAGTACGAGGCGCGGCGAGCACGCGAGGTCACCCTCGTCGTCGGCCACGGCTACTCCAGCTCCAAGCAGAACCTCGACGGGCTATGCGCCTTTCTGGCCAGTCATGGCTTCGCGGTGTTCTCGCTCGACTTCCCCGGCCACAAGCTCGGCGCGAGCGGCGGCCGGCTGCGTTCCGCCGACGACCTGTTCGACGCGATGGAAGCCGTGGTCGAGTTCGCCCGCACGCGCGGCGCCGCGACCGTCTACGCGCTGGGTCACAGTATGGGTGCGACCTGCGCGCTGTGCGTCGCCGGCCGCGATCCGGCGATCGCCGGCGCGGTGTCGATTGCGACCGGCTACGGGCGCCCGAGCGCGCTCGACGGGCTGGCCGCGCGCGGCGTCGTCGATCTGCGCTCGTCGTACGTCGACGGCCTCTCGCTGCCCGAGATCGCCGCTGCCTGGCAGCCGTATCTCGACGACGCGCTGGTCCAGCTCGCCGGCCGGCCCGTCCTGTTCGTCGCCGGCGACCGGGACGCGATGGTCTCCCGCGCGTCGGTCGCCGAGCTGGCCGACCGCGCCTACGAGCCCAAGACCCTGGTCGAGGTGTCGAGCGACCACACCTTCGCCGGCGACAACAGCCGGACGGCCGTCTTGCAGTGGCTCAACGAGCTGCACCCCCGCGCCGGGACCGCCGCGACCGGCGAAACCCCACTCATCGACGCCCCGCTTTAAGGACGAGCGATGGAAACGTTGGCCGGGCGCGGCGCGCTGCGCCGGTATAGCCGGCATCTGCTCATCCCCGAGGTCGGCCTGGCGGGGCAGGAGCGGCTGGCCCGCGCGCGCGTGCTGGTGATCGGCGCGGGCGGTCTGGGTTCGCCCGTGCTGGCGTACCTGGCCGCCGCCGGCGTCGGCCGGATCGTCGTGGTCGACGACGACACGGTCGACCTCACCAACCTGCAGCGGCAGATCCTCTACGACACCGCCGACGTCGGCGCGCCGAAGGCGCAGCGCGCCGCCGAGCGGCTGCGCGCGCTCAACCCGCAGATCGCGGTCGACGCGCTGCCGATCCGCTTCACTGCCGGCAACGCGCGCGAACTGGTCCGCCTGGTCGACGTCGTCGTCGACGGCAGCGACACGTTCGGTACGCGCTATCTCGTCAACGACGCCTGCGTGCTCGAGGGGAAGCCCGACGTCCACGGCGCGATCTTCCGTTTCGACGGCCAGGTCGCGGTGTTCGGCGCGGCGGGCGGCCCGTGTTATCGCTGCCTCTATCCCGAGCCGCCGCCCGCGCACCTGGTTCCGACCTGCGCCGAGGGCGGCGTACTCGGCGTGCTGGCCGGGATCGTCGGCTCGTTCCAAGCCGCCGAGGCGCTCAAGCTGCTGCTCGGGATCGGGACGCCGTTGATCGGGCGGCTGCTGCTGATCGACGCGCTCGACGCACGGGTGCGCGAGATCCGCATCGCGCGCGATCCGAGCTGCCCGCTGTGCGGTGCGACGCCGACGATCCGCGAGGTCGGCAGCCAACCCGAGCGCGCGCCGCTCCCCGACGGCATTCCGGAGTTGGCGCTCGACGCGCTGGCCGACGCGCGCGACGGCGGCACGATCCTGCTCGACGTCCGGGAGCCGCACGAACGTGCACTCGGCGAGGTCCCGGGCGCGCTCGCGATCCCGGCCAGCGAGCTGGAAGCGCGGCTGCACGAACTCGACACGGCGCGCACCTACGTCGTCGCCTGCCGCGTCGGGACGAAATCGCGCTGGGCTGCCGCTCGCCTCAAGGAAGCCGGCTTCGGCAGGGTCTATCACCTCGGCGATGGCCTTCTCGCGCTGGCAGCCCGCGACGCGTCCTTCGACGCGTTCTGATCGATGATCGAGGTCGTGCCGACGCGCTTCGCGGAGGCCAGGCTGTTCGTGCCCGAGGTGTTCGCGGATGACCGCGGCTTCTTCAAGGAGACGTGGTCCGACCCGAAGTACGCGGCGCTGGGGTTGGACGTGCGCTGGGCGCAGGATTCGTGTTCGCGCTCGGCGCGCAACGTTCTGCGCGGGCTGCACTACGACTTCAGCATGGCGAAGCTGGTCCAGTGTCTGCACGGACGGATCTGGGACGCGATCGTCGATCTGCGCCGTGGATCGCCGACGTACTTGCAGTGGGAAGGCTTCGAGCTCGGGGCCGGTAACCACCGGCAGCTCTACGTCCCCGCCGGCTTCGGGCACGGCTTCCTCGCGCTCGACGACGACGTGATCGTCGCGTACAAGAACAGCGTGCCGTACGACCCGGTTCGCGAGGGCGCCGTCTCCTGGCGCAACCCGCGGATCGGGATACGCTGGCCGTTGGTCGGCGAGCCGCACCTCTCGGCGAAGGACGCCGCCGTCGCGGAGGATTTCCTGCCATGATCGAGCGCCGCTTCGGCCCGCTCGAGCGCGAGGTCCCGATCATCGGGCAGGGGACCTGGAACACGCCGACCCGTGGCGCCGCCGCCGAGGAAGCGAAGCGCGCGCTGCGGCGCGGGATCGAGCTCGGCCTGGTCCACATCGACACGGCCGAGATGTACGGCGACGGCGCGTCGGAGCAAGTGGTCGGCGAGGCGATCCGCGATCTGCCGCGCGAGCGGCTGTTCCTGGTTTCGAAGGTGCTGCCCTCGCACGCGCGCTTCGCGTCGACGATCCGCGCCTGCGAGGAGTCGCTGCGCCGACTAGGCGTCGACTATCTCGACTGCTACCTGCTCCACTGGCGTGGTGGGGTGCCGCTGGCCGAGACGATGGGCGCGTTCGAGCAACTGGTCGCCGACGGGAAGATCCGTTCGCTGGGCGTCAGCAACTTCACCGTCGAGGATCTGGAGGAAGCGCAAGCGGCGTTGACGCGCGAGCGGCTGACCTGCAATCAGGTGCTCTACCATCTGAACGAGCGCACGATCGAGACGCACGAACTCCCCTGGTGCCGCCGCAACGACGTCGCGGTCGTCGCCTACACGCCGTTCGGCCGCGGCGACTGGACCGACGCGCCCGGGGCGCAGGCGCTCGAGACGATCGCTCGCACCTACGGCGCGACGCCGCGGCAGGTGATCCTGGCCTTTCTCACCCGCGACCCGAGCGTGTTCGCCATCCCCAAGGCCGCGACGATCCCGCACGTCGAGGAGAATGCCGCCGCCGGCGACCTCCGGCTGGCGGCCGAGGACGTGGCGACGATCGAGCGCGCCTTCCCGCTGCGCCGGCGCCGGGGCGGGATCCCGACCCTCTGAGCCGGCCCATTCTCGTCCCGGAACGCGACCCGAGCGTGGGATTGGCAGCGGATGAGATCGGCGGCGGGGCTGGAACCGTCGCCGACCGTCCCGGCGTTCCAGCCGGAAGAGTATGAAGCGCCGTTCTTTCGCCGTGTTCGCCCTCGCCCTGACAAGCCTCGCGCTGAGCGCTCCGGTGCCGCGCGCCGCGGCCGACGGGGACCTCTACGCGCGGATGCAGCACCTCAACGCCGGCCTGCGCTCGTATCGGGCCGACGTGACGGTCGCCATCCAGCTGCACACGTTTCCGTTCATCAGCCCGACGCTCGCCGGGACGGCGTACTACAAGCGCCCCGACAAGACGGCGGTCGACTTCCAGTCGGTCCCCGCGCTCGCGGGCCAGCTCAAGAAGGTCGTCGGGCAGATCGAGCCGCCGGCGGAGTGGCCGTCGCTCTACGAGGTCACGCCGACCGGCGACGACGGGACGACCGCGACCTTTCGCCTCGTGCGCAAGAAGAACGGCCGCATCGATCACGTCGACGTCCAGGTCGACGACCGTACGGCGACCGTCGCGGCGATGACCTACTTCTACAAGGACCAGGGCGGGACGATCGCCTTCAAGCAGAGCTACGACGACATCGACGGCAACTTCGTCATCAAGCAGCAGACCGGCAAGGTCGACATCCCGCACTACAACGCCGACGTCAGCTCCTCGTTCGCGAACTACAAGCTCAACGTCGACCTGCCTGACTCACTCTTTGACGAGTGAGTCAGGCGGTTTCACGGCGCTCCGCCCGAGGCTCCGCGCCCCCCCACGCCTTTGGCGCGGGGCCCCCAGTGGGCGCGGGGTCGGCGGCATTGGGGTCGGCGAGCATTCCCCTAGGGACCCCGCAACAACAGGAGAAGGCTAGGGGACGCATGATCGATCTCATCGAGGCGGGAGCGGAGCCACTGGTCGACGCCTTTCGGCGGCCGATTACGTATTTGCGCGTCTCGGTGACCGATCGGTGTAATCTGCGCTGCGTCTACTGCATGCCGGAAGCTGGGTTGCCGTGGCTCCCCAACCACAATGTTCTCAGCTATGAGGAGATCGAGGCGATCGTCCGGGCGGCGGCCCACGTCGGCGTCCGCAGCATTCGGCTGACCGGCGGCGAGCCGTTGATTCGGCGCGAGTTACACCGGTTGGTCGCGAAGCTGGCGGCGATCCCCGGCATCGACGATCTGGCGCTCTCGACGAACGGGCTGCTGCTCGCCGATCAGGCCGCCGGCTTGCGCGCCGCCGGGCTGCAGCGGGTCAACATCTCGCTCGACACGCTGCGCGCGGACCGGTTCACCGCGATCGCGCGCCGGCCGGGGCTCGACCGCGTGCTGGCCGGGATCGACGCCGCGCTCGCCCACGGTTTGGAACCGGTGAAGCTGAACTGTGTCGTGATGCGCGGCGCGAACGACGACGAGGTCGAGGCGTTCGCCGAATTGACCCGGACGCGGGCGGTCCACGTGCGCTTCATCGAGGTGATGCCGGTCCAGGAGAACGTCGAGCTGCAGCGCGAGGCGTGGGTCTCCTCCGACGAAGTCCTCGCGCGGTTGGGCGCACTGGGGACGCTCTCCCCGGTTCCGAACCCGCACGGCAACGGGCCGGCGCGAACGTTCGCGTACGATGGCGCGCCGGGGACGGTCGGCGTCATCTCGCCGCTCGCTCACGACTACTGCGAGCGCTGCAACCGCGTGCGCCTCTCGGCCGACGGCCGGCTCAAGCTGTGCCTCTTCGGCGATCATCTGATCGACCTGCGCACCCCGCTGCGCGCCGGTGGCGGCCAGGACGCCATCGTCGGCCTGCTGCGCGCCGCGATGCACATCAAACCGGAACGCCACCATCTCGCCCTCGGCGAAACCGCCTCCATCATGCGCGCCTTCAGCGAAATCGGCGGCTAGATTGTAGCCTGGGGCAGAGCGCCGCTACTCGATCGACTTGCGAAAAAACGCGAGCATGCGGCCGGCTTCGGGCATGATGCGGAACTCTTCGAAGCCCCACGACTTGGCTTGCGCGATGCCGCGGCTGTCGCCGAGCTGGATCAAGAAGGTCAGCGTCTTGACGCTGCGTTTGCGGGCGATGTTCTGCACGTCGGTGATGAGCTGGGTCGCGACGCCGTGCGGCGCATCGGATCGCGTCCGCAGCGCCTCGACCATCGCGACGTCGATCCCGTTGGCAGCCTCCGGGTCGGCGTAGCCCTTCGGGAAGCTGAAAACGAGCTGCACGGTCCCCAGCAGCCCCGACGCATCCTCGGCGACGAGGATCAGCCGCCGCCCGGCCTGTTGCTCGGAGAGCCATTTCTGCACGCGCGCCACCCACGGTTCGCCCGAGGACGTGGCGCCGCCCACCACGCCGTCGCTTACCAGCCGGTCGGCGTCGCGTGCCAAGGCGTAGCGGATGAAAACCCGGCTCACGAGCCTCGTCTTACGCAGCGAGGAGGTCGTTCTCCCGTCGGAGAGTGAAGGCAGCGAGCCGAGTAGGTACGGTTCCCGCGCCGGAAACGAGGAGAATTCATGCACCTCAAGTCGCTCGCTTTGCTGGCAGCCGCCGCGATCGCCCTGCCGATCGCCGCGGGCTGTTCCAAGGGGAGCGACCAGTCTTCGCAGTCCGGCGCGACGTCCGCGCCGAGCGCGATGGCCACCGCCGCGCTCGGCGATGCGAAGCGCGGCCAGCAGATCTTCAGCGCGAACTGTTCGACCTGCCATGGCAGGACCGGCCGTGAAGGCGGCATCGGCCCGTCGTTGAGGGACGAGAAGAGCCGCAAGGACGGCCCGCAGACGATACTGTGGATCCGCAACCCGCAACCGCCGATGCCCAAGCTCTGGCCCTCGCCGCTGAACGACAAAGACGTCGCCGACGTCGCCGCCTACGTTCAGACCCTCTGACTCCAGGACCGTCGCGCGAGCGTAGTGAACGCCGCCCGGGACGTGCCGAGGGCGGTGTTCGCTTTTACACGGGACCTTCGGATCGGCGATCACGCGGGGTTGGCGGCCGCCGCGCGCCACGGCGAGGTCGTGCCCGTGCACGTGATCGATCCGGTCGCCGCGGCCCGTCTGCGGCGCTCGCCCCGCCGGGCGGCGTACTACTGCGCCGCGGTCGCCGCCCTCGACCGCACGCTGCGCGAACGCGGGAGCGCCTTGATCGTCCGGCGCGGCGCCCCCGGGCAGGCGCTGCGCGCGCTGGCCCGCGCCGTCGGCGCGGGCGCCGTCGGCTGGAGCTGCGGCTACGACCCCAAGACGGTGCGGCTCGACCGCGACGTGCAGTCGACGCTCGAAGAGGCCGGGCTGCGGGCGGAGCCGGTCCACGATGCGCCCGCGATCCCGCCCGAGGACGCGGCGGTCGGCCACCACCGCGGTGAGGGCTACCGCGCCTTCGTCCCGTATCACGCTCGCTGGCGCACGTTGCTCCCACCCCCAGACGCCGGCAGTGCGACCTTCGCGACGATGGAGATCGCCAGCGAGCCGCTCCCGGTCCCCGAAGAGTTCGGCTCGAGCGCGCGGGTCGCCGAGCCGGTCGGCGAGGAGGCCGCGCAGGCCAAACTGGCCGCGTACCTGGCCGGGCCGGCGCTCCATTACGGCGTCGCGCGCAACGTCCCCGGCGCCGGCGAGACGTCGCACCTGGCCGCCGAGCTCTCGTTCGGGACGATCGCCGGGCGGGCCGTCGCACGCGCGGCGTCCGAACGCTCCGCCGACCCGTTTCTCTTGGTCGAGGAGCGTACCTCGCTCAAGCTCTTCCTGCGCGCGCTCGCGCAGCGCGACTTCTTCCTGCAACTGGCGTGGTACAACGAATCGCTGGCCGAGGAACCGTTGCAGCCCAAGATGCGGGGCTTCGCCTTCGCGCGCACGCACGCGCACCTCGATGCCTGGCGCAGCGGCCGCACCGGGTTTCCGCTGGTCGACGCCGGGATTCGCGAGCTGCGTGCGACCGGCTGGATGCACCCGCGGCTGCGCGCCGTCGCCGCTTCGTTCCTGTGCTTCGACCTGAGCGTCGACTGGCGCGTCGGCCGCGACGAGTGGGACCACTACCTGATCGAGGACGACCCGGCCCTGGCGACCGGGAACTGGCAGTGGATCGCCGCGGTCGGCGCGGACCTGGCGGCCTACCCGCGCATCTACAATCCGCTCAAGCAGGCCCGGCGCTTCGATCCCACCGGCGCCTACGTGCGGCGCTGGATCCCCGAGCTGGCCGGCGCCCCCGACGTCGCGATCCTCGACCCGCTGCTGGCGCGCCACGAGCGGCAGCTCCAACTCCCGCTGTTCGGTCAGACCGGCTATCCCATGCCGGTGCTCGATCACGAGCAGGCCGCGCGCGCCTTCCTGGCGCGCTACGCGCGCGAGGTCCGCGCGCCCGGCTGACCGGGGCCGCCCGGGCGCGCGCCGAAGCTTCGTCCATCATGAGCGATCAGGCGCCGCGCGCGAGCCACGACACCGGGACTCCCGAGAATCTGCTGCGGTTCATGGTCAGCGGCTGGGCGACGCCGCCGGCGACCCCGGCCGCGCCGGTCGACGGGCTCGAACGCTTCGCCGCGCGCCGCGGCGCGCTGGTCGCCGCGTTCCCCGGTGAGACGCTGATCGTCCCGACCGGCCACGAGAAGACGCGCGCCAACGACACGCTCTATCGCTTTCGGCCCGGCACCGAGTTCTACTACCTGACCGGCAACCTCGAACCCGATAACGTGCTCGTCTTCGAGCCGAGCGGGACGGTGACGCTCTATTGCGAGCCGAACCCCGGCAAGACCGATGCCACCTTCTTCACCGACCGGGTGAAGGGCGAGCTGTGGGTCGGCCCGCGGCTGGGGCTCGACCAGACGGCGCGGCGCTACGGCATCGCGACCAAACCGCTCGCCGCGCTCACCGACGACCTCGCCGCCGCCCGCGCCGGCGTCTTCCGCCTCGTGCGCGGGGTCGACCCCGCGCTCGAAGCGACCTTCCCGGCCCAGCCGGAGCGCGACGCCGCATTCGCCGCGCAGCTCTCCGAGATGCGGCTGATCAAGGACGAGCTCGAGCTGCGCGAGCTGCGGCGCGCGATCGCGGCGACGCACGGCGGCTTCGACGACGTCGTGCGCGCGCTGCCGACGGCGGCGACCGAACGCGTCGTCGAGGGCGTCTTCGGGTTGCGCGCGCGGGTCGACGGGAACGACGTCGGGTACGGGACGATCGCGGCCAGCGGGCCGAACGCGTGCACGCTGCACTGGACGCGCAACGATCGTGCGCTCGGGACGGGCGAGTTGCTCTTGCTCGATGCCGGCGTCGAAGCCGAGACGCTCTACACCGCCGACGTGACGCGCACGCTACCGATCGATGGCCGCTTCTCGGCCGAGCAACGGACCGTCTACGAGCTGGTGCTCGAAGCGCAGGAGGCCGCCATCGCGCGCTGCGCGCCCGGCAACGAGTTCCTCGATCCCCACCGGGCCGCGATGCAGGTGCTCGCGCAGGGGCTCGAGCGGCTCGGCATCCTCGCCTCGGCGCAAGAAGCGCTGCGTGACGAGAACCAGTTCTACAAGCGCTACTCGCTGCACAACACCAGCCACATGCTGGGACTCGACGTCCACGACTGCGCGCAAGCGCGAGCCGAGACCTACAAGTTCGGCAAGCTCGCGCCGGGGATGGTGCTGACCGTCGAGCCGGGACTCTATTTCCAGCCCGACGACCTGACCGTGCCGGCGCGCTATCGCGGGATCGGCGTGCGGATCGAGGACGACGTCGTCGTCACCGAGACGGGCTGCGAGGTGCTCTCAGCCGCGATCCCGCGCACCGTCGACGAGATCGAAAGCTGGGTTCAGAACGCGCGCGAGGCGGTGGTTACGCCGGCAGGCGCGCGTCGACCCAGTCGCTGATCACCGGGACGTTGACGTCGTCGCCCTGCCAGACGCGGACGGCGTAGAGCACGCTCGCCACCACCGTCACCGGGACGATGAACGGGAGCAGCGGCCAGGCGCTCCAACCCAGCAGCGGGATCGACGCGATGGTCGAGAGCAGCGCGCCCAGACCGTACATCCCGAAGTTGAAACCGAGTGCCTGCCAGGCTTGGCGACGGACGAAGCGCGAGCCCTTCGCGTCCAGCAGCGCGATCAGCGCCAGCGGCCAGAAGGGGTAGCTCAACGCGACGAAGGCGCGCGTCTCGGGGCGAACGGTGGCGACCGCGCTGGCGGGTGCCGTCACGCGTGGCGGCGGCGGCGGCGGCGGGGGAGCCCAACTGGTCCCGCGGGACGGCCCGACCTCACCGTCGATCATCGTCGGCCGGCGGGCGGAGTCGATTTTCGCGGCCAGCACGCAGCTCGGACAGTGGCCGGCGGCGTCGCGACAGGTCGCGCAGATGGGTTTCCGGCAGCCCGTGCATTGGGCGACCGATGGGACGGCGTGATGGAAGAAACAATCCACGGCTGAAATGGTCACCTCGCTGGTGGTGCTCGCGTCGAAGGTACCGGGCCCCGGCGGCGAAGGTTTCGCGGTGAACCCGACCCTCCGGCGCCTGCTCCGCGACGCGCGGCCGTTTTACCGGCGCCTCGTCGTCGGAAGCCTGCTGGGCGTCCTGGCCGGGATCGCGCCGCTGACGCTGGGGCGGGTGGCGGGCTTCCTGCGGAGCGACATCCTGATCGCGCATCCGCACTGGAACGTGGTCGGCCTGGTCGTCGTGCTGATCGTCGTCTCGCAGGTCGTCGGCAACGTCGCCTCCTACGGGCAAGCGTACCTGACCGCCTACAGCGGACAGCGGATGGTCGCCGCTTTCCGGGCCCGGATGTTCGAGCGGATCGCCCGGATGCCGCTGCGTGAGTTCGATCGCTGGCGGCCGGGCGAGCTGCAAGCGCGCATGTCCTCGGATCTCGGGTTGTTGACCGACGCGATCTCGATCTCGCTCCCGCAGACCATCCAGGCGACGGTGTTGTTCGTCGGCGCGCTGATCTACATGCTGACGCTGGACTGGTTCCTGACCTTGGTGCTGTTCGCGGTCGCGCCGCTTGTCGCGTGGGTGGTCGGGCGGTTCAACGCGCTCATCGTGACCGGGACGCGGCGGGCGCAAGAGCGCATCGCCGATCTGCTGAGCAATCTGGTCGAAGTGCTCGCCAACGAGCGTGTGGTCAAGGCGTTCCGCCGTGAGGAGTTCGAGTCCAAGCGCTTCGCCGGCGCCAACGAGCGCTACTTCGGCGCGTACATGAAGGTCACGCAGTTCAATCAGACGCAGGCGCCGGTGCTGACGCTGATCGTGATGCTCGCGCTGTGCGCGATCATCGCGCTGACCGCGCGTGAGGTCGCCATCGGGCGACTCAGCCCCTCCACGGCGTTCGAATTCTGGACGGTGACGGCCCTGTTGATCAACCCGATGAACCGTTTCTCGATCTTCTTCGCGGACTTCGCGCGCGCGTTCGTCGGCGCCGGCCGCGTCTTCGAGATCCTCGATCTGCCGATCGAGCGCGACGACCCGCCCGACGCGCTGCCGCTGCCGCGCGTAGAGGGGCTCGTGCGCTTCGAGCACGTCGGCTTCGCGTACGACGAGGAGCAGTGGGTCCTCGAAGACTTCTCAGCCGAGATGCTGCCGGGCGAGGTCGTGGCGCTGGTCGGCCCGTCGGGCGCCGGGAAGACCACCATCGTCAACCTCGTCCCGCGCTTCTACGAGCCCCAGCGCGGCCGGATCACGCTCGACGGTATCGACCTGGCGCGGGTGCGGCTGGGCGACCTGCGCGAGGCGATCGCGATCGTGCCGCAAGAGTCGCTGCTCTTCAACGGCACGATCGCCGACAACATCCGCTACGGCCGCCTCGACGCGACCGCCGACGAAGTCGTCGCCGCGGCGCGCGAGGCGAACGCCGATGAGTTCGTCCAGCGGCTCGCCGACGGCTACGCGACTCTGGTCGGCGAGCGCGGGATCCGGCTCTCCGGCGGCCAGCGGCAACGGGTCGCGATCGCGCGGGCGATCCTGCGTGACCCGCGCATCCTGATCCTCGACGAGGCGACCAGCTCGCTCGATTCGCACTCCGAGGCCCTGATCGAGCAGGCCCTCGACCGGCTGCTACCCGGGCGCACGACCTTGATCATCGCCCACCGCCTCTCGACCATCCGCCGGGCGACGAAGATCCTCTACATCGAGGCAGGCCGGGTCCATGAGACCGGGACCCATGAGAGCTTGCTGGCGGCCGGCGGCCGCTACGCGACGCTTCACGCGACCCAATTCGGCCGCTGAGTGTTCAAGCGAGCCGACCACCACCTGGCCTGGATCCACATCGGTTTCCTGCTGGCGGTGACGCTGGTCCCCTTCTCGACTGCGCTGCTGGGGGCGTTCATCGGCTTTCGGGTCGCGCTGGTGACCTACTGGCTGGTGATCCTGCTGCTCGGGCTCGTGCTCTTGGCGAGCTGGCGCTATGCCGTCCACGCCGACCTGATCAAGGACGAGGTCCCCGACCAGATCCGCCGGGCGGTCCAGCGCCGGATCCTGTTGGCCCAGACGCTCTACGCCTGCGCGGCGGCCCTGTGCCTGATCGGCACCGGCTGGAGCATCGCCTTCATCTTTCTGCTCCAGCTCAACTACGCGCTCGCCCCGCGGCTGCGCTGGCTCGCCGACTTGTAGGCCTAGCCGGGCGGACCGCTGCGAAGCGAGGACCGCGAAGGGTTCGGCCGGGCCGAACCCACCTAATGTCTGGGCGGTGGGGTGCCGAAGTCATCAGCAATGGGCGACCTCTCTTTCGGCCCGACCATCGGCATGCTCAAGGACGCGATGCACGGAGCGTCCGAGACTCACGGCGTGATCGCGAACAACATCGCGAACATCAACACGCCAAATTTCCGGCGCTCCGACGTCTCCTTCAAGGAGGCGCTGGCTGCGACCGAGCCGAGCGACGGCGATCCCAACGAGTTGGCCTTGGTGACGACTGACGATCGGATGATCCCGATCGGCGGAGCCCAGGACGTCCAGCCGTTCCAGGTCACGACCACGGTCGACAGTACGACGCAGATGCGCGTCGACGGCTCGAACGTCGACGTCGATCAAGAGATGGCGAAGCTCTCGCTCAACTCTTCCTATCAACAGACGATTGGACAGCTCTTGCAAGTGCAGTACACGCGCTTGCGGCAGGCCATCCAGGAGCAAAGCTAATGGGAGCCTACGAATCGATCGAGGTCAGCGCCAGCGCGCTCTCCGCCGAACGGCTCGCGATGGACACGATCGCGAATAACATCGCGAACGCCAATACGACCCGGACCCCCGAAGGCGGCGCCTTCAAACGCCAGCTCGTCGTGTTCGCGCAGAAGCCCGACCCGACGACCAGTGGCGGTGGCACGACGAGCGCCGGCTTCAGTTCCTTCGGGCAGATGGGGACGCCGGACTCGGTCATGAACGACGACTCCGCCTCCGCGCGGGCCGGCGTCGAGGTGACCCAGATCGTCCAGGACCAGAGTCCCGACCGGCTCGTCTACGAGCCCGGCAACCCCGACGCGGACGGGCAAGGCTACGTCCACTACCCGAACGTCGAGGTCGTCAAAGAGATGGTCGACATGATGGCAGCTTCGCGCGCGTACGAGGCCAATGTCACCGCGATCCAGGAAGCGCGCACGCAAGGCAACACGACACTGGGGCTGCTAAAATCTTGATGGACTATGCCAGCGCGATCTCCAAGGTGATCCCGGGGACCTTCGCCCCCGACATGGGCGTCTCGACCCGGGCGGACGAGACCCCCAACGTCACCGCGATCCCAGGCGGCACCGGCGCGACCGGCACCAGCGACGGAGCGTCCTTCAAGGACACGCTGGGCAAGCTGATCTCGGACGTCAACGACAAGGTCCTCTCCTCCGACCAGGCCTCAAAAGACCTCGCCACGGGGAAGACCAACGACCTGCAGGCCGTCGTCGGCAAGGTCGAAGAGGCGAACCTGGCCGCCAACTACCTCCTGTCGGTCCGCTCGAAGCTGATCACGGCCTACAACACGATCTCCCAGATGCAGATGTAGCGCTCCGCCCCCGGGGCGAGCGTCTCGACGGCCGGCACGCCCCTGGGAGGGTAGGCCGGCCGTCGTCGTTCCCGGGTCCGGCGGCGGGCCAGCTAAAGTCGGGGCGCTGGACCGCCGATCATCCCTGGGAAGCGGCCGGACGACCCTCGCACGGGCGAGGCCGCTGCGGATCCCGACCGACTGACGGATCCGCGTTCAGGCCAACTCCGGTACTACCGGAGACGGCATCCGTGCGAAGGGGTTTTTTCTTTTGGTCCGTGGCATGTACACGGCGACGTCGGGAGCGCTAGTCGCGCAAGCGGCGGTCGACACGATCGCGAACAACCTCGCGAACGTCAACACCGCCGGCTTCAAGCAGACGTTGCTGCAAATTCAGGCGCAACCTCAGATCGAGCTGTATCGGATACAGACCGATCCTGGGCAGCTGCCGAATGCCCGCACCCCGGGTGTCCCCACGCAGGTGCCGATCGGCTCGCTGGGCAGCGGCGCACAGATTTACGACACGCCGAGCGACCTGGCACAAGGCGCGCTGTCCACGACCGGCAACGATCTGGACGTCGCGCTCTCGGGCCCCGGCTTCTTCGCGCTGCAGGCCGGCGACGGCACCCGCGCCTATACCCGCGATGGTTCGTTCGGGCGCGATGCCACCGGCTATCTGGTCGCCTCCAACGGCGACCGCGTGCTGGGCAGCGACGGCAACCCGATCCTCCTGCCCGACACGGGCAAGGTCGGGATCGCTCGCGACGGCACCGTCACGGTCATGGCGCAGGGCGTCGGGCAGGCCAGCGCCGCGCAGACGGTCGGTCAGCTCCAAATCGTCGAGTTCGGCAACGCAAAAGCGCTGCGGCCGCAGGGCGCGTCGCGCTTCATCGATACCGGCGCCGCGGCCCCGGCCGCAGCCACCCAGACCACCGCGCTGCAGGGCTCGGTCGAGACGAGCAACGCCAACGTGATCACGTCGATGGTTGGCTTGATCACCAACGAGCGCTGGTTCGACATGAACATCCAGATGATCACAGCGCAAGACACCATCACCGGGCAGGCGATTCAGTCCGTCGGCCGCAGCACGCCGCAGTAGTAGTAGGAGCAACCCACCATGATGAGAGCACTTTCGACCGCCGCGACGGGCATGATCGCTCAGCAGTACAACGTCGACACGATTTCCAACAACATCGCCAACGTCAACACGACGGGCTTCCAGGCGAACCTGGCCAAGTTCCAAGATCTGATCTATCAGAACTTGCGCGCGCCGGGAACGCCGGTCGGACCGTCGATCGTGCCGGTTGGCCAAGACGTCGGCCTGGGCGCGAAGGTCGGTTCGTCGGAGAAGATCTTCACCCAAGGGACGCTGCAAGAGACGGACAATCCGCTCGACGTTGCGATCGAGGGAACCGGCTTCTTCCAGGTGACGCTCCCCGACGGGACGACCGCCTACACGCGCGACGGCTCGTTCAAGGTGGACGCCAACGGCGAGATCGTCACCGCCGACGGCTACTTCCTCAACCCGCAGATCACGATTCCGGCGACGGCGACGCAGGTCCAGGTCGGCTCCGACGGGACCGTGACGGCGCAGATCCCCGGTCAGCAGCTGCCGCAGACGCTCGGCCAGATCCAGCTGGTGCGGTTCATCAACCCCGCCGGCCTGGCGCCGCAGGGACAGAACCTCTTCCTGCAGAGCGGCGCATCGGGCGCGCCGACGATCTCGCAGCCCGGCCTCAACGGCGCCGGCACGCTGCAAGGCGGCTACCTCGAGCAGAGCAACGTCTCGGTCGTGACCGAGATGGTCAACTTGATCACCGCGCAACGTGCGTATGAAGCCAACTCGAAGTCGGTCACGACGGCCGACGCGATGTTGCAAACCGCGGTGCAGATGAAGACCGCCTGATGATCGCGCTGCGGGCTCCCGCCCTCCTCGTCGCCCTCGCTTTGACTGGTGCGCTTTGCGCTCCGGTCGGCGTTCGCGCGTCGGTGGGAAGCTCGGACGCGATGCAGATCGTCGCCGGCACTCGGCTGACGGCGCTCGCCGATCGGATCGCGCACGGTTTGAGCGACGGGCCCGACCGCGCGGTCAGTGCGGCCTTCACCATCTCCGACCAGCGCGTGCCCAGCGGGGCCGTAACGGTCGAGCCGGGTGGCGCGCCGTATGTCAGCTCGACCTACGTCGGGGTCCCGGTCGCGATCCGGGTCGACGGCACGGTCGTGCGCACGGTCGTCGCCGGCTTCCACGTCATCACCTATATCGAAACGGCAGTCGCCGCGCACGATCTCGCGCCGGGATCGCTGATCAGTGCCGAGGACCTCACCCTGACGCGGGTCGCCGCGACCGGCCGGCCGGCCGTCGGGCGCGACGTGCTGTTCGGCCGCCGGCTGAACCTCGCGGTCGCCAAAGGCGTGCCGGTCTACGTCGAGGAGACCTCGCCCGACCGCGTCGTGCGGGCCGGCCAGGCCGCGATCCTCGTCATCCACGACGGTCCGGTCTCGCTGATGGCCGACGTCATCGCCCGCACCGGCGGCGCGATCGGCGACACGGTCACCGTCATCAACTTGCAGACGCAGCGCGCGGTCGCCGGGATCGTCACCGGTCCCAATCGCGTCGAGCTTACCCTTCCGGGAGGAGAATAGCATGCGCGAGCGCGCTCTGTTCCAGGCCTCGATCCTCGGTCTCGCCGCGTTCGCCTTCGCCCTGCCGGCGATGGCCGACACGCTCTATCAGGCGGCTCCGCCGCCGGCGGCGCCCGGGCACCCGCTGCGACTGGGACCGGATTTCCGCGCGGCGCAGGTCGGCGACCTGGTCACCGTGGTCTTCAACTTCAACCAAGCGAACGCGCAGTCCGAGCAGCAGACGGTCAACAACAGCTACTCGCTCAGCGCGCAGCCCGGCACGGGTCTGGCGAACTTCTTCCTGCTCAAGAACGGGATCGGGCTAGGCGCGACGCGGGCCTCCGCGGAGGCGCACGCGCAAGTCGGCTCGAGCACGTTCACCAGTACGATGGAGGCGCAGGTCACCGACGTGCTGCCCTCGGGCGCGCTCAAGATCTCCGGCGATCAGCTGATGATGATCAACGGGCAGAAGCAGACGCTGCACATCACCGGGATCGTGCGACCGCAGGACATCGACAACACGGACACCGTCCAGTCGACCAACGTGGCCAACGTCCAAGCCGAATTCAAGGGCAACGCGGACAAGAAGACCCAAGGCATCTTGCAAAAGATCGTCAACTTTCTGTTCTGATACGATTGAAATGATGAAGATGAAGAAGACGCTCGCCTCCCTCCTGGTCCTGCTGCTGACGCTCGGGTCGTTCCCGATCCTCGCCTCGGCGCAGCGCGTGCTGCTCAAGGACGTCGCCCGGGTACAGGGCGTCACCTCGAACCAGCTGGTCGGCTACGGCATCGTCACCGGCCTCAACCAGACCGGCGACTCGACCTCGGTCGCCTTCACCTCGCAGACGATCCAGAACATCCTGCAAGCCTTCGGGCTCTCGGCCAACTCGCAGAGCATCCGCACCCGCGACGTCGCGGCGGTCATCGTGACCGCCTCGCTGCCGCCGTTCGCGCACTCGGGCGACAACATCGACATCACGGTCTCGACCCTGGGCGACTCGACGAGCCTGCAAGGCGGGACGCTGATCATGACCGAGCTGAAGGCAGCCAACAACCTGGTCTACGCGACGGCACAGGGCCCGATCTCCGTCGGCGGCTATTCGGCCTCGTCCGGCGGGGCCGGCGGTGCGAACAGCGTCGCCGTGAACAGCGTGACCGCCGGCCGCGTCCCGCAGGGCGGCATCATCGCGCGCGACATGATCACCAGCATCCAGCAGGACCAGTCCGGCTTCTCGTACGTGCTGACCACGCCCGACTACTTGACCGCCGCGCGCGTCGCAGGCGTCCTCAACCACCGCTACGGCCCGGGTACCGCGCACGCCAACGATGCCGAGACGATCCGGGTCAACGTGCCGGCGCGCTACATCGGCGACGACGTCGAGTTCCTGGCGGACGCCGGCGAACTTCCGCTGGACGCCGACGAGCTGGCCAAGGTCGTCGTCAACGAGCGCACCGGGACCGTCGTGATGGGCGGCGACGTGACGCTCGCGCCCTGCGCGATCGCCCACGGCAACCTTTCGATCACGATTCAGACGACCAACGCGGTCACCCCGGCCGCGCCGTTCTCGCGCACCCAGCCGCCCGTGCAGACGAACACGCGGATCACGGCCACCGAGGGCAAGCAGAAGCTGCTCTACATCTCGGGCGCACCGACCCTCATGCAGGTCGTCCGCGCGCTCAACACGATCGGCGTCTCGCCGCGCGACCTGATCTCGATCGTCCAGGCGCTGCGCGAGGCCGGCTCGCTGCAGGCCGACGTGGAGATCATCTGATGTCGCTCGAGAAGCTCGCGCCCTCCGCGCTGAGCGCGGCCGCCCATGCGCCCCTCACCCCGCAGCAGCAACAGGCGCTCACGAAGCTCAAGCAAGCGGCGCAGCAGATGGAGTCGCTGTTCGTGAACATGCTCTTCAAGGAGATGCGCAAGACGGCGCCCGAGGTGTCGCTCAGCGGCAAGGTCTCGAACGCCGAGCAGACGTGGAGCGAGATGCTCGACGAGCAGCGCTCGGAGGCACTCTCCAAGACCGACTCGCTAGGGATCGCCAAGGTCCTCGAGCAGCAGCTGCGCAACAGCGTGCTTGCTAACTCGAGCGTCGAGGCGAAGGCCAAAGTCCAGGAGGAGCAGCCGTGAGTCACGACTGCCTCGCGCTCGCCCTAAAGTCCGGCCGACCAGCCGACGATACGGGTCTTAGCAAGGAAGCGCGACCGAAGCGAGGCGTCAGCACCAATGATCATCAGTCGGGCCGAGATCCGGTCCGCACTCACCGCCTATCGCGCGGTGAAACGACGGACCACTCTCGACACGGTGGCATTCGACACGGCCGACTCGTTCGAGCGTTCCGAAGCGGCCCAGTCGCTGGCAGCCTCGCTGTTCGCAGCGACGTCCGAGCCGTTCTACCGGCCGCAGTTGGTCGACGACTTGCAGCGCCGGATCGCCGAGGGGAAGTACTACGTCCCCAGCGAGGACATCGTGGACAAATTGTTGGGTCGCTTGATGGTCGAGGCCGCCGCCGCAGCATAGACCGCTCGCTGCGCTCCGGTTCGCCCGTGGTGGTAGCGCGATGAGCAGTCAGTGGCAGCGCTTCGGCGAGTTGTTGTTCGAAGAGAACCGGCTGATGGCCGAGCTCGAAGCGGCCGCGCTCGGGCTGACGCAGGCGCTGGTCGGCAACGAGCCGGCGCGCATCAACTCGGCAGAACGGCAGCTCGAATCCAAGCGGGTCCTGCACGGGATGGCTTACACCCAGCGCCTGGCGATGCAGCGGCGCGGCTTCGGCCAGCTCACCCTGCGCCAGGTCTGCGCCTATGCGCCCCCAGCGACCCGCCGTCGCTTGTACTGGGCCGCCCACGAGCTTGGCATTCGCGGCATCTCGCTGCGCCTGACGGTCCAGAACAACAAGGCGCTGATCCTGGCCGGGATGGACCGGCTCGCCCGTACGGTCGCCGTCCTCCAGCGGGCCGGGACCGAACAGACCGGCACCTACCGCCGGCGCGGGATCATCCCACCGCCCAGCGGCAGCGTCCTCGTGAGCCGACGCGCATGAGTTTCTTCGCTCTCAACATCGCCGGCAGCGCGCTCAGCGCTTTCCAGGTCGCAGAAAACGTCACGTCCGACGACATCGCGAACGTCGACACGACCGGGGCTTCGCAGCAGGTCGCCAACATCACCCAGCAGGCGCCGGTCGTCGCCTCGCCGGGCTACCCCAGCTACAGCGCGCCCGGGATGACCGGCGACGGCGTCGTGGTCAACTCGATCACGCGCATCCATCAGAACTCGTACGACCAGCTCTTCCGCGGCGCGTCGTCCTCGCAGAACTACTACGGCACCCAGGAGCAAGTGCTGACTTCGGTGCAGACCGCGTTCGGCGAGCCGAGCGGCGGCGTCAGCACGGCCTACACGAACCTTCAAACGGCGATCTCCACGCTGGCCTCAGACCCGACCAGCACGGCCAACCGAGCCGGGGTGCTGACCGCCGCGGATTCCCTGACCTCGACGCTCAACCAGGTCGGCGACGCGGTCACCGACGCCCAGAGCACGGTCGTCCAGCAGGCGACCCAGACGGTCAACGACGTCAACGGCCTGATCGATCAGATTGCTGCGCTCAACGGCCAGATCCGCGCGGCGTCGGCAGTCGGCGCGAACGCGAACACCTTCGAGGATGAGCGTGACAACGATGTCGATTCGCTCTCGCAGTACGTCGCGACGTCGACCTCGGTCCAGGCCAACGGTTCGACCCTGGTGACGATCGGCGGCATCGCCGTCGTGAGCGACACGCAGGTCTACCATCTGGCGGCGCCGGTCGTCACGACGAATGCGAATGGCGATGCGAGTCTGGTCGTCGGGATGGAGAACGACCCGAATCCCGCCGATCCGAGTCCGGTCCAGGTCGGCAGCGGCCAACTCGGCGCCTACCTCGATCTCTACAACAACAATCTGACCTCGTACGGCCAGCAGCTGAACAACTTCGCCACCACACTCTCGAGCACGGTCAACAACGTCACCGAGGCCTCGGTCGACGGGAGCGGCGCCGACGGCCAGCCGCTGTTCGTCCCGGCGGTCTCGGGCGAGGTGATCACGGCCGGCAACATCAGCGTCGGGATCGACGAACCCTCGGAGGTCACGGCCGCGCTGGTCAACACCGCCGCCGGTAGCGAGATCATCTCGGCCAACGCCGCCAACGAGACGATCGATACGTCGGCTGCCCTCAACGGCAGCAGCGCGCTGTACTACCCTCCGCCCGTCGGCGGCTCGGCGGGCACGCTCACCGTTACCGTTGACGGTGTGGCGCTCAATCCACCCTTCGCGTACAACACCAGCGGGAACTCGTCGACCGTCGACGGGTTCATCAGCAGCTTCAACGCGGCGCAGCTCGGCGTGACGGCCTCTTGGAACAGCACCAATCAGAGCATCGAGTTTGCCCGCGATCCTACCAATCAAGGCGCGGCCATGCTCGCGCAGACGGCGGGAGCGACGGTCTCGCCGGACTTCACGATCACGGACTCGCAGCCGCCGATCGCCACGGTGCCGACCCCGACGGCCGGAACGCCGACCAACTCGATCTTGCAGATGCTGGGCGCGGGCGCGCTCACCACGACCCTCGGCGTCGGCGTCCCGCAGACAGCCGCCAACGCGTACGGCGCGGCGGACAATGCGGGTGCCAACGCGCTGACCACGGCGTTCTCGACGAACGTCGGGATCCCGCCGCTGCAGGCGACGGGAGCGGTAGCGATCACGGCGGCCCGCTCCGTCACGATCCCGCCATCGTCCGGCAACCCGCAGGAGTTCGCGCAAATCCAAGTCGGCCAGCTGCTCACGATCGGGGGCAACAACGGGACGCCGCAAACCGTCTCGGTCACCGCGGTGAACCGGACGACTGGGTCGATCAGCTTCGTCGCAACGCAACCGCAGCTGGCGGGCTATTCGATCACCACCGCACCGACGCAGACGCTCGGAACCTACTACGGCGGCCTGGTCACGCAGGTCGGCACCGACACGGCGACGGCGACGACCGGCACGACGACCCAGACGAACTTGGCGACCAGCATCAACGCGCAGCGCCAGTCGGTCGACGGGATCAACGTCGACGAAGAGACGCAGAACTTGCTCCAATACCAGAACGCCTACGAGGCCGCCGCCAAGACGATGAGCGTCCTCGAGACACTGCTCCAGACCGCCATCGGCATGATCTCGACGACGTCATGACCTCGATAGGATACTGACATGCGCATCGCCACCTCGACTATTTACTCCCAGCAGACCGCCGCGATCGACGACCAGAGCGCGCAGTACGCGTTGCTCGGCCAAGAGCTCTCGAGCGGGAAGTCGCTGACGGAGCCCAGTGACGATCCGAGCCAGATCGCACAGGACCTGGGACTCCACAATACGATCGCCACGCAGACACAGCAGTCGACCAACGCGACGAACGCGACGAACCTGCTAACCCAGACGGACAGCGCGCTGGGCGGGCTGACCTCGGTGCTGCAGAGCGCTAACTCGCTGGCCGTAAAGGCGGCGAGCTCCGCCCTGGATGCGACCGACCGGTCCGCGATCGTCTCGCAGGTCAACACGCTGATCTCGCAGGCGGTCTCCTACGGGAATACGGAGTACGATGGCACGTACGTGTTCTCCGGGACGTCCGCGACCGGTAGTGCCCCGGTGCAGGCGGTCGGCGATCCACCCAGCTCGGTGAGCTTCACCGGGAACGAGGCGGTTCAAGGTGAGATCTTGATCAACGGCGAGGAAGTACCGCTTTCGACGACCTTCCAGGCGGCCTTCAACTACAACGCCGCCGACGGCTCGCCGAGCGTGTTCCAGACGCTGATCAATCTGCGCAACCAAGTCCAAAACCCAACGTACTCGGATAACAGCCAAGCCGCTATCAACGCGAATGGTCAGGTCGTCTACGGAGCACCGAGCGCCGGTGCACCGCCCTCGACGCCGCTGAACGCTGCCCCATCGCCCTTCGCGACGACGCCGACACCGAACGGGGCGGCGAATTTCATCATCGACATCAACGGCACCGCGATCACGATCCCGGCGACTGACACGATCGCGCAGGTCGCGACCGCGATCAGCGGGGCCGGCGTCGGCGTGACCGCGACCTACAACGAAAACACCCAGACGATGTCCCTGACCGGGACCAGTGCGTTCACGGTCGCCGACGCCTCAGGCGGCGGCAACCTGACCGAGGTGCTGAACTTGGCCGGGCAGGGCGACACGATCCAACCCATCTCGACCCAGCTCGGGGACATCAGCAACGCGCTGAACGTCACCTTAACCGCCCGTGCGCAGGTCGGTGCGAACCTCCAAACCCTCAGCTCGGTCTCGAGTCAACTTCAGACCGCTGTGACCGATAACACGAACGTGGAGTCGGGGATCGAGGACACCAGCGTCGCCTCGGCGACGACGGCGTTCACTGCGACGCAGACCGCCCTGGAAGCCGCCTACTCCACGACGACGCGGCTCGAACAGCAAACACTCTTCAGCTACTTGTCGTGACACTTGTCGTGAGCGAAGATATGATAGAAATGATCGAAGACACCGAGGCCGAGACGACCCTGGACCTCCCTCGGTTCGGGACCTGCACCTTCCGCGACAGCGAGGTGCTCACGTTCCCCTGGGGTCTGCCGGGGTTCGCCGGCCTGCGGCGCTTCTTGGCGCTGCACTTGGACGGCCAGGAGAATTTCGTCTGGCTGCAGAGCCTCGACGACATCACGGTGGCCCTACCGACCACCGACCCGTACTCGCTCTTCCCCGACTACAACCCGCAGCTGCCGCTCTATGCGAGCAGCTCGCTCGACATCCAGCGACCCGAGGAGTTCATTCTGCTCGGGGTCGTCGTGGTCGGCCCCGGCGCCGAGGCCATGACGATGAATCTCCTGGCTCCGGTCGTGATCAACCTGCGCACCCGGGTGGCGCGTCAGATCACGCTCGAGACAGGCGGGTATGCCGTACGGACGGCAATCCCGCGCAAGGCGGCGCCTACACCGGCGGGAGCCTGACCCCCAGAACGGGAACGGCGCCACTTTCCTTGCCACGGAGGGCGCCGGAGTGCTGGTTCTCAGTCGGAAGCTCAACCAAGCGATCATGATCGGCGACGACGTTCGGGTGGTCATCGTCGCAGTCGACCGGGACACGGTGAAACTCGGGATCGAGGCACCACGAACGATCCCCGTCCACCGGGTCGAAGTCTACGAGGAAATCCAACGAACCAACCGAGCGGCCGCCGGTGAACCGGCCAAGCCAACCGAACGAGCCAAAGTCGCCGATCTCGGGCGAGGACGCCGGCCTCCGGCGCCGAACCCCAAAGGCGGCTAAAGTCCGGGCCCTGTACGGACGATTAAAAAACCATAGGGAGGGGTCAGGAAGCACCCCTCTGACACACGTGTGAACATTCACGGAGGAATCACATGCCTGGCATCGGTGGGCTTTCCATCGCCAACAACCTGTTGGCCAATGAGGCGAGCCTAAATCTCAACAAGAACCAGCTGGCCTTATCGACAGTGGTTCAGCAGCTCTCCAGTGGGCTGCGCATCAACTCGGCCGCAGACGATCCGTCTGGTCTGGCCATCGCGGAGTCCCTGCAGTCGCAAGTCAACGGCTTCGACCAGGGCGCGCAGAACGTCCAAGACGCGACCAACGCGGCGCAAATCGCCGACGGCGCGCTCGGGACGACGACCGACATCCTGCAGCGCATTCGTACCCTCGCGGTCGAAGGCGCCTCAGACCTGACGTCGGTGGACGACCGTTCGAACCTGCAGACCGAAGTGCAGCAGCTGCTGCTCGAAGTCAACACGATCTCGCAGGGCACGACCTACAACAGTCAGCAACTGCTCGACGGCTCGCACGCGGGCTTCCAGCAGCAGGTCGACGCCTTCGCGACGATCACGGCCAATGCCGACGTCGCCACGGGCGGCAACCTCGTCTCATCGGTGACCCTGTCGCCGACCAGCGCGGCGATTTGCGACGGCACGATCGAAGTGCAGGTCGCGCAGATCACCTCGACCCAGCAGGGCCTGATCGTCTCGTTCTTCTCGAGCGCGGCGCAGACCGGCCAAGTCGTCAGCACGATCACGATCGCCAACGGCGCCAGTGCCCCGGCGTTCCTGGTTGACAGCGTGACGGTCTCCTTCGGTGGAGCCGGTACGCTCGACGTCGGTGTGACCAGCTACATCAAGGTCAGCCAGTACGTTGCGGCTGCCTCGAACCCGAACTCGCCGGCGTTCAACTTCCAGTCGGGCGCGGAAGAGGGCGACACGATCCAGATCGGACTCGTCAGCACCTCGACCAACTCGCTGCGCATCGCGAACGTCAACCTGATCGGAAACACCGGCTTCGGCTCGCTCGCCTCGGAAGATGCGATCGGCCAGGTCGACAACGCCCTGCAGTCGCTGCTCACCCAGCGCGCTCAGCTCGGCGCGGTCATCGTTCGCCTCCAAGAGGACCAGGACAACGACAACACGGCCGCCACGAACCTTCAGGCGTCCGAGTCGAACATCCGCGACCTCGACGTCGGTTCGGCAACGACCGAGTACACGAAGGACCAGATCCTGGTCCAGGTCGGTACCTCCGTCCTCGCCCAGTCGAACACCAACGCACAGTCGGTCCTAGCGCTCTTCCGCTAGTCCGGCTCCGGCTGGTGACCCAAGAGAGCCCGCTCCGGCGGGCTCTCTTCTTTTTTGAGGAGCGCGCCGATACCCAGGGGAAGGGTATGCCGTGCCGCTAGAGATCGTCGACGAGTACCGCGAGGGGGCGTTTGCTCGCAGCCAGACCGGGCTGCTCTTCAACCTCCCCGTCCCGCCCCCGGAGCGCGAGCAGCTCCCCGTCGGGATCAGCCTGTGCATGATCGTCAAGAACGAAGAGCGCTTCTTGGCCGAGTGCCTGGCGAGCGTGAAGGACGTCGTCGACGAAATCAACATCGTCGATACCGGCTCGACCGACCGGACCGTCGAGATCGCCCGCTCATTTGGCGCCAACGTCATCGTCCGCGAGTGGCGCAACGACTTCGCCTGGGCGCGCAACGAAGCGCTCAGGATGGCGACGCGCCGCTGGACGCTCGTGCTGGACGCGGATGAGGAGCTTGCCCCGGAGTCCCTACCGATGTTGCGCGCCTTGCGCGAGACACCGGCCGATCTCACCGTCGTCTACCTGAAGATCGAGAACATGGTGGACGACGAGGCCGGTGCCTCGACGATGTCGCACATCCTGCCGCGAATCATGCCGACCAACCCGCGCATTCGGTACATCGGCGTCATCCACGAGAACGTCGTACTCGACGGTGCCGATTACCTACCCGGGAACGTGAGCGACATCTTGGTGCGCCACAAGGGGTACACGAGCGAGATACTCGGGGCGCGCGACAAGCACGAACGCAACAAGCCCTTGCTCGAGCGCGCCATTCGCGAGAACGGGGAAGACGCGTTCTCCTGGTACAACTTCGGCGTCACGGCCGTTGCGTCGGGTGACAACGAGACGGGGATCGAGGCGCTCGAGCGCGTCTTCGCGATGGAGACGACGACGCGCGCCTTCATCTGGACGGCCTACGTGATGCTGGCCACCGCGTACGCCGAGGGGCGCGGCGAGATCGAACGCGGCATCGCGCTGCTCGACCGCGGTCTGGCGGAATCGCCGGACCACCCGAACTTGCTGTTCACCCGTGGCTATCTGCTCGGGCTGGTCGAACGGTTCGACGAAGCACGTGCGTCGTACGAGCGCTCGATGCATATGGGAATGGGTGCGCGCGCGTACTTTATGGTCGACGACGAAATCGGAGTCTGGAAGGCCAAGCTCAACATCGCTTCGACCTACGCGAAGCAAGGGCGGCTCGACGAGGCGGTGACGTGGTACGAGCTCGCGCTCGCGGCCAAACCAGACTCGCCGATGCTGCGTACGCTTGCCGCGCGCGCGTACGAGCAGGCCAACCGCGTCTACGATGCCGAGCGTCTGTTCCGGGAAGGCTTGGCGACCGATCGTGCCGCGGGCTTCGTACACTATGCGAACTTCTTGATCCGGCGCCGGCGCTATCAGGAAGCGTTCGACATGATCGAGCGGCGACCCGACGTCGTCGACGCCCGCGCGCGGGCCGGGCTGCTCCTCACGGCGGCGCAGGTGCTGCGCGACGAAGGGGTGGGCGATCCCCTGGACTACGCGGAGCGCGCGCACGCCCTCTCGCCGGGCGACGGACGAATCCTCGGGTTGCTCGACGACCTCTACGCGCAGCGCGGCGACGAAGAGCGGCGGACGCGCCTGCGGACCGAGGAGCTGACCGCGCCCATGGTCATGGTTGCCGATTTCGCCCGCCGCTCGCATCGGCTGCTCGAGGAGCAGCGTCCCGACGAGGCGCTGGCCACCGCCGAAGCCGCCCTGTCCTTCGCACCGCGGGATCCTGTCTTGCGCTACAACGCCGGCCTCGCCGCCGCGCGGGTGGGCCGCGACGACGCTGCCCTGGTGCACATCGACGCCGTCCCGGCGAATGACAGTCACGCCAGCGCGGCGCTCGCGCTGCGCGCCGAGATCGAGCGCCGCGCGAGCGACCTCGACGCCGCCGCCGCGACCGTCCGCCGCATGCGCGAGCTCCCCGCCCCCGACCCGCCGACGCTGAAGTCGGCGGCGCTCGGTCTGGCGACCGCGTTCCTTGCCGCCGGCCGGATCGCCGACGCGCAGGGGATCGCTGCGCTCGCGCTCGACTAGAGGATTCACGTCCGTGAATCCATCGCGTTCGGCCTGCGGCCGATCCGCCCGTCGGCGACCAGAGGTCGCCTAGGAGCGTGCGCTTCACCATTCTGGCCGCGCCGGGGAGCGATCCCGGCGAGGCCCGCAGTCGCGCCTCGGCGGTCGTCGACGTCGCGGATCCGGCCCAGCTCGCCGCCGCTGCGCGCGAGGCGAGCGATCCGTATCTGCTCGTTTTGGGCGCCGGAGCGCGGCCGCTCCCCGGGGCGTTCGGCGCGCTGCGGGCCGCGGTCGAGGCCGGCGCGACCGTCGTCGGCGGAGCGACGCACACGGAGGTGTGGCGTCACTACGGCTGGATGCTCGCGCCGTCACCCACCAGTCCGTCGCCGTTTGAAGCGATTGCGATCGTCGTGCCGCACGGGGAGGCCGGCGCCGAGACGCACCTGCGCGGGCCGATCGACGTCCCCTCGCGCGGCATGCTGTTCGCCGAACGCGCGCTGTTGCTCGAGCCGCTGCCGGCGGAGCCGGTGGCCGCGCTGGTCGAGCTCGGCGCGCGCGCTCGCGCTGCCGGTGGCCAGGTCGTCTGCCTGCCGACGTTCGCGTGCACGGCGCCGCCGGAGGACAGTGACGATCGAGGCCGGCTGAGCGCACTGCGCGCGTTGGCCGACCTGCGCCCGGAACTGATCGGACATGCCCGGCTACCCGTCGGCGTGCGCCGCCGGACCGTCGAGCGCGAGGTGCGCTTCGACGGCGGCTTGCGGCGCCGGTTACGGATCCCGCTCCCGCCGTTGACCGTGCTCGTTCACGGTGCCGGCGCCGAGCGCGCCGCGCGCCGTGCCCGGGAGCTGCCGGCCGTGGTCGCCGCGCGCGCGGTCGACGACCCCGTTGAGGCGCTGCGCGCCGAGCTGCGCGTGCGTGGCGACCGCAACGTGCTGGTGACCGAGGCGGCCCGGCTGCCGGAGGCCAACGCGCTGGCCGATCTGGTCGAGCGGCTCGAGGACGCGCCGTTCGTCGCCGCCGCCGCTCCCGACGTGGCCGGACTGCGCGGCGACTGCGTCCTGCTCTCGGCGGGGCGGTTCCCGGCCCACCTCGAGCCCGCCGGGACGTCGCTCGAAGCGGCGCTGAGCAGCCTGCTGCGCGGCGCGGAAGAAGTAGGCCGGGCCGTCCGCGCGCCGGGTTACCGCGGCTCCGAGCGCGCGCCGTGGCCGCACCGGATCGCGCGCGTCGTCTTCCTGACCGCCTCGAGCCCGGAGATCCTGCGCACGTCGCTCGATGCCGCCGTGGCGACGTTGCGCGCCGGCGACGAGATCGTCGCCGTCTGCGCGGCGGCTCACGAAACGGCGCGCCGCATGCTCGAGACCAATGCCTTGGTGCGCATCGAGCTCGACGCCGCCGACCCGCTGCTGGCCGACGGTGTGAACCGCGCGCTGGCTGACGGTCCGGGCTTGACGTTCTTGATCGCCGACGACGTGCTGGTGACGACGGGGACGTTCGACCGCCTGCGCGCGGCGTTCACCCGGATCCCCGCGCTCGGCGCCGCGTTGCCGGCCGTCCCGGGTGCCGTCGGTGGGGAGGGCGTGCACTCCGTCACCTACGCCGATCTGCAGGAGATGCGCCTGTTGGCCGAACGGCGCGAGCGCGAGCTGGCGCGCGACTGCACTCCGATCGATCTCGCCGTGACGCCCGCGATCGCGCTCGCGCGCGAAGCGCTCGATGCCGTCGGCGGCATCGATCCGGCGTTCGGCCCGACGCAGCGAGGGATCGCCGATCTCGTCGCGCGCATCCGGACGGCCGGCTACGCGGTTGTCCGCTGCGACGACACGTTGGTTCACCGCTTCGACGAGGCGGTTTCGCACAACCCGGCGGCTGCCGCCAGCGCGCAACAACCGTTGGTCGCCGCACCCGATCGCGCGACGCTCGCGCACGGCTTCGATCCGGCGCGGCGCGTACCGTTCGAGCGGCCGGCGCCGGCGGCGGTGGCGACGGCGATCTCGCAGGCGATCGTGCTGCCGGTCGCCGATGCAGCCGAACTCGAGCGCGCGCTGCCCTATCTCGCGGCGGCGGCCGCTGCGTTCAGCGTCGCCGATCCGGTCCGCGTCTACGTCGTGCTCGACGGCGAGCTGCCGAACGCGGCGGCGGCGGCGCGCATCCGCACCGTGCTCGCGGCCGGCGGCCGGTCGCTGGCGGAAAGCGTCACGGTCCGGCTCGAGCGCAGCGCCGATCTGGTGGGCTGGCGCGAGCGGCTCGATCCCGAGCTGCGCCTGGTGATCGCCGCGGGGCACGAGCGGACGGCGCTGGGCGGCCTCGCGCCGCTGACCGCGAGCGCACTCGGCACGCTGCTGCAGAACGCGCGATGAGAAGCCATCGGGTCTTCGACGTGCTCGCGCCCTGGAACACGGGGACGCCCGTCACCGACGCCGACCGGCTGGCGGTGGTACGGATCGAACCGGTGCTGCGCCAGCGTCGCGGCGCGCTGTTGCTCGACTTCTACTTGGCCGGAACCGACGGCGACACGATCGTGCCGGCCGTCATCGTCGAGCCGGCGCTGGTCGTCGAGCGCGAGCGCGATCCGTTGATCTTCCCGGCCGGCTTCCGCGGTGGCGACGCGCTCGCGACGGCGCTCGCCGAGCGCATCCTGCCCCACCTGGAGCGGTTGTTGCTCACCGGCGACCCGATCCACGAACACGTCGTGTCGTTCGCGCCGGCACCGCGCTTCGACGCCGCCCGCGGCGCGGGCGCGTTCGGTGCCGCGCCGTTGCGCGACGCGCTGGTCCGGCTCGCACCGTACCGCTGGGCACGCCGCCATGTGCGCGGCCGGACGCTGCTGATCGACGCACCCGACGCCGTCGGCGGCTGGGCGTTGCTGCGCGACGTGGCGTCCGGCGGGATCGCGTCCGGGCGGCTCGATCCCGACGCCGCGGCCTGGTACGGTCCCGCGCCGCTGGCGAACGCGGACGTCGAGGTCGCGATCGTCGGCGCGCAGTCTGACGCGCCGGCCCACGCCCAGACGGTCCTGCGGCTGGACGTCGACGGTCCCGCCGCGATCGAGGTCGTCGACCCGCTGCCGCTGGACGTCGGCTTCGTCTTCGACCGTGCCGAGGGAGCGGTGCGCCGCTCCTTGCGGGTCGAGCGCGCGCCGGAACCCCACCGTCGCCCCGCGGCGCAGCGCTTCGCCGCCTCGCCGTTGGGTGGCTCGGCGGGCCGGATCGTCATCGCGCTCGGGCGGACCGACGCGTGGGTGCGTCCGTCGGCCGACACCGACGAGGCCGCCGCGCTGATCACTGCGCTGACGGCCGAAGGTTTCGAGGTCGTCACCGGGAGCGAGCCCGCCGATCTGGCCGGTGCCGACCTGGTCCACATCTTCGGGACCCGCGACGGGCGCCGCGTACGCGCGATCGTGGACGCCGCGCGCCGCGCCCGCATCCCGAGCGCCATCCACGCCTATGAGGAGGATTCGGCGGCCGGCGCCTGGTGGGGCGCGACCGTCACGCGGTTGTGCTTCGAGTACGGTGCCGACGAGGCGTCGGTCGAGAGCTACCTCCAGATGCTGGCGCAACGCACCGTCCAGCTCGAGGGGGCGCGGGCCGACCTCCCCTACGCGCCGGCCGAGGCCGGGCTCGACGACGCCGCCGCCGCGTTACGGGACGCGTCGATCGTGTTCGTCAATGCCGACGAGGAGGCCGCGACGGTCCGGCGCCGGAGTGGGCGCCGCACGACGGTAGCCGTCATCCCGCCGCTGGTCGACCTGCGTGAGACATCGGCGGTCGGCCCGTTGGTCGGGCCGGACCCGTTTGCCTTCCTCCACGCGCCGATCGGCGCGGTCGGCAACCAGTTGTTGGTCGCGCGCAGCGCGGCCGGCGCCGGGATCCCACTCGTCCTGGCCGGACCGGTCCTCGATGCGAGCTACCTCGAACGGATCCGCGAGTTCGGCGGGCGCGAGCTGGTCGTGCTGCCGGAGCCGCCACCCGCCCTGGCTGCCGGCTTGCGGGCGGCGGCGGCCGTCGTCGTCGATGCGGCCTGGCTCGGCGACGGTGCCTCCCGCCTGGCAGCCGCCGCGCTGGCCGGGGCCCAGTTGGCGGTGGCCGAGCGCCGCCCGCTCGTCCTCCCGGGGGTCACGCCGCGTCGGTTCGACCCCGCCGATCTGGCCTCGTTGACCCGGGCGCTGGGCGAGGCTTGGGACGAGGGGCGCCGTCAGTCGCCCACCCCGGTCGGCGAAGCCCTCGCGGCCCTCGAGCCGGGCGGTGTCGTCCGGGGCATCGTTCGCGGCTACGCCGAAGCAGCCGTTAGCCTTGCCTAAACCGACCTGGCGCGGTGACCGATACCGGTAGTGGAGGATTCTGCACGAACATGGACGTTCTTTCGATCGACGCGGCCAGCGCTGCCGCGAGCGTCGCCCCGGCGACGCCCCCGCCGTCCGCGCTCGCGCCGGCCGCCGGTCCCGGGCCGGCCAACGCGACGCCCGCCGTCACGGCCCCCGCCGGGTTGACCCCTACCGGGTCGGCCCCGGCCATGTTGTCCCCCAGCGGGAAGGCTCCCGCCGATGACGTGTTCCACGACCAGACACTGCACACAGCACTCTCGCAGCTCGTCGGTAACGGCGCGCAGGTGTCGGTGCAGTTCCGCGTCGTGCACGATCCCAACGAGATCGTCACCGTCTTCACCAACGCCCAAACCGGGCAAGTGATCACGCAGTTCCCGCCCGAGTCGATGGTGCTGATCGCCCAGTTCTTCAACAAGCTCGCCGGCGCCGTGCTGGACCAAAGCGCGTAGGGCATGAGCGGAATCTCCTCGGCCGGTTCGTCCACGTCAGCCGACTCGACTGTCTATGGGACCGATGTCGCCCCGGTTACCTTTCCCGGTATCGCGTCGGGGATCAATTACAACGCGATCATCGATAAGTACACCAACCTGACGCTCGAGCAAGAAAAGCCGATGCAGGCTCAGGTCACGAAGCTGAACGCGCAGCAGACCGAGCTGATCAAGATTCAAAACCTGGTCACCGACTTTCAGGACTCGTTTCAGGCCCTGAGCAATCCGGCGCTGTTCACATCGACGACGCCGAGCTCGACCAACACCAGCGCGGTCGGCGTGAACTCGATCAGCGGCCAGGTCGCGACGCCCGGTGCGTATACGATCGACAGCGCGACGCTCGCGACGGCGACGCAGATGGCCGGCGATCCGGCGGCCGGTGGCTCGGTCGACGCGACCGCGACGTTGGCCCTCGCCGGCACGTCGATCTCGCCGCAGAACGGGACCGCGGGTCCCGCCGGCAACCAAGGGCAGATCACCATCGACGGCGTCGAAGTCGACTACGACGTCAATTCGGAGACACTGCAAGGCGCCGTGGCCGCGTTGAACACCGCGTTGCAGACGGTCGACCCGACCGGGTCCGTCACCTACGACGCGGCGACACAGAAGGTCACCATCACCTCGAGCCAGCCGCTCACGCTAGGATCCTCCTCGGATAGCGGCAACCTGCTGTCGGTCCTCAAGCTCGACACCTCGCAGATCACGGACGTCGCCGGCACCTACTCGACGTCCAGCTCGGCGGCGATCGGCGGCATCAACCTTGGTGCGACGTTCAACACCGACCAGAACGCCGGTTTTGCAACGGCCGTCACCAGCGGGACGTTCACCATCAACGGTGTCCAGTTCAGCGTCGACGCGAGCGGCCAAAACCTCAACGACATCATCAACGAGATCAACCAGTCCTCGGCCGGTGTGATCGCGACCTACGACCAGACGACGAGCCAGCTCGTCCTGACGGCGAAGGCCGACGGTCCGCAGGGGATCTCGCTGGGCGCAACCGGCGACAACTCGAACTTCCTGCAGGCTTCCGGCATGCTGGCCAATTACACCGCGCCCAACAAGCTCAGCGCGGGTACGCAAGAGACGGTCGGTCAGTCGGCGCAAGTCGTGTATACAGACGCCAGCGGCAACATCGATACCGTCTACTCGAACTCGAATACGGTCTCGAACGTGGTCCCGGGCGTGCAGCTCTCCCTGCAGCAGGCCGTCGGCGGCTCGAGCGGAATCGCGCCGGTGACGATCGACGTTGCCCAGAGCAGCACCGCGCTGCAGACCGCGATCGGCACCTTCGTCAGCGCCTACAACAAGGTGATCGGCGAGATCAACACGGCGACCGCCGCACCGGTCATCGGCTCGCAGTCCGACAGCTCGACGGGCACCGCGGAGGGTACGGAGCTGACCAGCGGCGGCATCTTGTTCAGCAGCCAGGACATCGACGGCCTCAAGGATCAGCTCGTCAACTTGGTCTCGGGGTTGTTCAACACGGGCAGCGACGGCTACAACTCGCTCTCCTCGATCGGGCTCGAGCTCGACAGCTCGTTCAGCGTCGGCGTCGCGACCAACGCGGACTCTTCGGACACGAGTGGCACCGCGACGAACAACTCAGATTCCACCAGCGTCGGGTCGCAGCAGTACGACGGCACGTCCGGCAAGCTGCAGGCCCTCGACGTCACGACGCTCGAGACCGCGCTTTCCACCGACCCGAATGCCGTCGCCTCGCTGTTCACCGGTTCGAACGGCGTGCTCGATCAGCTCGGCAGCTACCTCACCTCGGTGACCGGTTTGCCGACGCAGCTCAACAGTTCGGTGATCGGGACCATTCCGCCGCAGTCGCTGTTCCAGACGGTGCAGTCCGAAAATCAGGACGTGATCCAGTCGCTGCAAGAGCAAATCTCCAGCGTCACCAACCAGGCGAACATGCAGGCTAACCTGCTGCGGCAGGAGTTCGTCAACAGCGAAACTCAAATCGCGGAGCTGCAGTCGATGCAGTCATCGCTCAGCGGCTTACTGTCGAGCACGTCGGGTTCGTCGTAGTATGCCCATTGCCAACCCGAACCTGCGGTATCTCGAGGCGTCGATCAACTCGGCGAGCCCCGAGGAGCTCATCGTCAAGATCTACGACGCGCTGCTGCTCTTCGCGCGGCAAGCGGTCGACGTGATGGAGGCTCGCCCGCGGGACATCGAGGGACGGCACGGTTTGCTGCGCAAGGCGCAACGCGCTTGCGCGCTGCTGATGGGATCGCTCCGGCTCGAACTCGAAAGCGACGTACCCCGCAACCTGTTCCGCCTGTACGAGTTTTGGCACCACCAGCTGGTCGCCGCAAACATGTCCGGCGATCCGCAGAAGGTGCGCGATCTGTTGCCGATGATCGGCGAACTGCGCGACACCTGGGTCGAAGCGATCAAACGCTACCGCACGGTGAGCGTCCCGGCCCCGCAGCTCGATGCCCTCGTCGGCTGAGCTCGCGCGCCCGGCCGTCGTCCGGACGATCCTCGCCCTCGAGCGCTCCTGTCTGGACGCCGAAGCGGCGTTGGTCGAGCGGCGGTGGCACGACGTCGACGTCGCCTTCGCGGCCCAACGCCGGCTGACCGAAGAGCTCGCCACGCTGTTCGTCGCGGAGCCGGAGAACTCACCACTCGCCGACGCCAAGGTCGCCCAGCGGCTGCGTGGCGTCCTGGCCTATCGCGAGGAGCAAATGCGCCGCCTGCGTGCGTATCACGAGAACGTCGGCGAACGCTTGCGCTCGATCGGGAAGGTCCGCCAGTTCGCCCGCGCGATCGGCAAACGCCTCCCGATCGCCCACGTCCTCAACGGGCACTACTAACCGAACAGGAGCGAGACGGGGAACGGTTCCTGTCGTTCGTCGGCGCGCGGGTGGTTCGGGTCGAACGGGAGTAAGCGGGTCACGCCGTCCGCGTCGCGCACGATCATCCGCAGGTGATCGGTCGCAGCGTCGTCCTCCCAGCGGACCGGAGCGGCTGCCTTCGCTTTGCGGTCGTAGTGGCCGGCGCGCACACCCGGATGGAGAAGGACCCGCCAACCCTCGTTGCGCACGCGCTCGCAATAGAGATAGTCCTCGTCGCACTGTCGCACCGTGCGCGAGCGCTCGTCGACGAACAGGTGCACGGCGAAGTACGGCGTGCTCAGCGCGCGCAGCGCCGCGATGCGTAAGGCGACGCAGCCGAAGCCGACGCCGTCGACGACTGCGGTGCGGTCGCTGCGGAAGGCCGGGATCGCGCCCTCCGTCGTGTCGGCCGAGTTCCACTGCGCGACGGCCATCGGCCGCGCGCTGTCGCGGCTGTAGTAGAGCGCCCCGACGACGGCGGCGCGCGCGTCGTCCTCGAGCACCGCGAGGAGCTGGATCAGCGCGTCGGGCGGTGGGACGATGTCGTCGTCGATCATGACCAGCATGTCGCAGCCGGTCGAGACCGCGTGGCGGGCGATCATCTCGCGCTGGGCGGCGACAGCGTTGCCGCTCCAGATCACGCGGTCGGCGTCCACATTGGGCGGGAGCGCGAGCAGTGGCAGCGCGTCGAGAAACGGTTGCGTCGGTTGACCGGAGGTCGGAACGCCGATCAGGAGCTTCATGATGTGATGGCCTCGCGGAGCGTATCGACGACGGCGCGTCCGGCCGCGTGCAGCGATGCATCGTCGGCGGTGAGAGGGTCGAAGCGGCGGTCGACGGTCCGGCGCACCGTGACGCGCATGAGCCAGCTGCCGGCTGCGCTCCGGTAGGCCGCCAGGGCCTCTTCGAACCGGAGCGCCGAAGTCGGCGCGCCGGTCAGCCGGCGGGGCGCGACCGCGAGCAACACCTGGACGCCGCGCAGAAAAGGGTCGGCCAGGTTTCGCCCGAGCACCGCGAGCAACGCCTCGCGTGCCTGCGCGCCCAACTCGACGACCAGGTACGGTCCGGCGCGGCCGCCGGGGTCGGGGGCGAGCTCGGCGGCGGGGCGGAGCGCGGCCAGCGCAACGGCTGTGACGACCGGCGGGGTCGGCCGGCCCATCCGTGCCGCGACCACCGCCCGGGGCAGCGCGGTGGCGATGCTGCGCGCGAAGGCACTCAAGCCGAGCGCCTCGCCGGCCGGCCCATCGACCGCGGCGATCGAGGAGAGCAGCGCGAGGGCGGCCAGCCCGTGCGGCAGGGCTCCGGTATAGATGCGCTCGAGCGCCCGCACCTCATCGGGCTCGACGGCCCGGAACAGCACCGGGTCGGCCACGGCGACCGCGACAGGCTCGCTCGCCGCCGGCAGCTCCGGTTCCGCCGGCGGCTCGGGTAGCTCGAGAACCGGCACCGGTTCGGGCAACTCCAGGACGGGCGTCGGCTCGGGCAATTCCAGCGCCGGCGGCGGTTCGGGCAAGGCGAGGACGGGCGCCGGTTCGGGCAGCTCCAGAATCTGCTCCGGCTCGGGCAGCTCCAGGACTTGCTCCGGCTCGGGCAAGGCCTCCACCGCGCTGCGTGCATCGACGTGCGACGGCTTCGGCGTGACGGCGAGCTCGTCGAGGTCAACCCGCTCCTCGGCCTCGAGCTCGAAGAAGGGCTTTGGGGTGTCGTACGCCGTGTGTCCGGAGCGCCGGCGCAAGCGCAGCGCCGGCGTCGCGATCGCCGGGACGCCGTCGGCGTTCGCCGCGCCGATCAGGTCGAGCGGCTCGGTACCCGGCAGGATGCGCAGGGCGAAGCGCACCCGAACCGCGCCGCCGGCCGGGATAGCGCCCAGCCGTAACCCTGCGCCGAGCAGGGCTTCGCCGTCGAGCGACGCCTCGTCGCGAGCGAAGGAGCCTGGGACGGGCTCGGCCTCAGGTGGGATCCCGAGCCGCAGTACCGCGTCGGGGACGTCCTGGTCGCCGTCGTCATGGACCGTTGCCACCACGGTGACCAGCGCGCCGGGGATCAGCTCGCGGTCCGGCCGCGCCTCGAGGGTCAGGCGCAGCGTGGCCGGCCGAGCCGCCTGCCGCGCCGGCGGTTCGGCGGCCAGCGATTCGGCGCCGAAGCGCGGTGCCGCGGCGGAGGGGGGCGCTGAGGTGGCCGGGAGACCGAGCTCTTCGCGGCGGCGGCGGTCGAGCAGCCGTGCGTCGGCGTCGCGCTCGAAGAGCGCGTCGACGTCGGCGTCGCGCCCGTTCATCGCGCGCGCAGCGACAGCCAGGGGAAGCGCCAGCGGGACGGCTCGGCCGCACCGTCGACGGCCCCGCGGTCGCGTCCGCGGCCCAAGCCGCGCGCGCGGGCGGCGGCGTCGGCGTCGAGCAGGGTCGCCCGCGGCCGGCCCTGGGTCGCGGCATCCCGCAGCGTCGCGTGCGCCAAGGTCAACAACCGGCGCGGTGTCCCGCCGGCGCTGGCCACGATCGCCTCGACCGCGTCGTCGTCGAACAGGGCGGCCAGGTCGGCCGCGCCGGCGCGGGTCAGCCGGTAGGCCAGCATCGCGCGCGACTCGCTGACGTCGAGTGGGTCGAGCACGATCCAGCCGTCGACCCGATCGGCCAAGTTCCGGCGGCCTTCGAGTCGGGCCCGCAGCTCGCTCTGGCCGAACAGCACGACATTGAGCAGTTTGCGTTGCGGGACGTCGTAGTTCAGCAGCAGGCGCAGCACCTCGAAGATCTCGTCGCTGGCGTTCTGGGCCTCGTCGATCAACAGGGCGAGCGTCAGGCCGTCGAGGACGGCGGCGTCGTAGAGATAGTTCTTCAGCGCGTTCTTGAGCGCTGCCGGCGAGCGCGGCGGAAGCGCCAGGCCGAACGCCCGCGCGACGCCGAGCAAGAACTCGGTCTCGCTCGCGAACGATGGGTCGAGGATCTTCGCCAGGCGCACCTCGTCGCGGCCGAGCAGCTCGCGCTCGACCTGTGCCATCAGGCTCGTCTTGCCGGTGCCGGGGTCGCCGACGACGACTTGGAGACCCCTCGACTCCAGGACGCCGGCGACCAAGCGCGTGCGCGCGCGACCCAAGGCCGGCGTCGTCCGATAGAAGTGCGGGTCCGCGGTGTCGAGGAACGGATCGCGCTCCAACCCGAAATGCCGGAAGTACGGGATCATGCCGGGAGAAGGGGTTCGACGCCCCGCACGACCGAACATGCGCACCGCCGGCCGGGAGGCCGAATCGGCTCGACGGCGTCCATAAGGGGGCCCGTGCGTTCGGCCGATACCAACTCCGTGGAGAAAGCCGTTCCGAGCGCTGCCGGGCGCGTGCTCGCGTTTCCGGTCGCCGGCTGAACGGCGCGCATGCCGCTGCCGCTGCTCGTCATCGAAGGGGAGATCTACTCGGAACTCTCGCTCGCGCGCGCCAACCGCGAGCTGGCGCTCGCGCTGCTGCGGCGCGACGACGTCGAGGTGGCGCTCTCCGCGCCGCTGATCGGGAGCTACTTGACCCAGCCGACAGCGGCGATCGAACGGCTGCGCGAGCGCACCGGCATCGCGCTCGACCGCCCGCCGGACTTGACCGTGCGCCACTACTGGCCGCCGGTCTTCACGCGACCCGCGCTCGGCCGCTACGCGCACATCCAGCCGTTCGAGCTGGGCAGCCTCCCGCGCGCCTGGGCCCAGGGGGTCGCGCAGGCCGACGAAGTGTGGTGCTACGGCAGCTACGTGCGCGACCTGTACGTACGCGCCGGTTTCGCCCCCGAGCGACTCGTCACCGTCCCGTTGGGCATCGACCCCGAGGTCTTCCGCCCCGGCGGGGACCGTGCGCAACTGAACGCGCGTGCGTCGTTTCGCTTTCTCTACGTCGGCGGCACGATCTGGCGCAAGGGAGCCGATCTAGCCGTCAACGCTTTCCTCAACGCGTTCGGCCCCACCGACGACGTCTGCTTGATCGTCAAGGACGTCGGTGGCGCCTCGGTCTATCGAAACCAGAGTATGCGATCGCTGATCGAGCCGCTGGTCGGGCGGTCCGATCTACCTGAGATCGTCTACAGCGACGCGGTGTTCGACGACGTGACGCTGGCGGCGCTCTATCGCACCGCCGACGTGCTGTTGATGCCGTATCGCGGCGAGGGTTTCGGACTGACCGCACTCGAAGCGATGGCGTGCGGGACGCCGGCGATCGTGACCGCCGGCGGTGCGACCGACGACTTCGTCGACGACACCGTCGGCCTGCGAATCGCCGCGAAGCGGATCGTGCCGCAGATGCCGGATCTGCCGGAGACGGTCGGTGAGCCCTGGGCGCTCGAGGTCGACCTCGCGCAGCTGACGCAGGTGCTGCGCGCGGTGGTGGGGCGGCGCGCGGCGCTCGGCGAGCTCGGCGCCGCGGCGGCGCGACGCGCGCACGCCGAGTGGACGTGGGACCGGGGCGCGGCGATCGCCGCCGAGCGGACGCGCTTGGCCGCGGGCGCGGCGGCGCGGTAGCCCTCAGGCAGGGACGGCGGCGGCGAGCCTCCGCACGACGCACGGAAGCGTTCGCCAGACCGGACCGGTCGCAGTCGCATCGACCGCCCGCACGAGCTGCAAGGCGCCCGAGGCGGTCGCGATGCGCGTCCCGGATTCACAATTGTGGGCCAGCAGCGACCCGGTGCTGAGCTCGTCGAAGTCGAGTTCGACGCGGTCGTGGAAGAGAGTCTGGAAGTCGCTGCTTTCGGCGACGGCGACGCCGTGCGCCTCGAGCGCGTTGATCAGCACCTCGTCCCAGCCGAAGGTGGCCTCGACGGCGTCTTCGATGCGCACGACGTAGTCGAGTCCGCGCAGATCGCCCTCGGTGCCGACGATCTCGTGCAGTGCTTGCGCGCGCAGCCCGGCGACGACGCGGGCCGGATCGGCGACGCTCGCGGCGGGGACCACCGCGATGCGCAGCGGCCGGACGCGCCGGTCGATCGGAGCCAGCAGGGCGCATTCGTCGAAGGCGGTTCGGAGGGCGGCGCTGTCGGCGCGGGCGCGGGCGACGGCCGCTCGGCGCGTCCGCACGCCTTCGCCGTCGCGCGCGGCCACGTCGGTCAGCAGCAGCCGGGCTCGGTCGAGGTCGTCGATGCCGACCACGGGGACGCCGCATGCTCGCAGCAGCTCGTGCTCGGGCCAGTCGGGATCCGCTGCCAGCACGAGGGTCGAGGTCGCCAGCGCCGGGATCGAAAGGCGCGACGTCAAGGGCGAGGCGGTCGCGACGATCCGGGGATTCCAGCGCGCGACGCCGGCCCCGTCCATCGCCGCGCCGAGCTCGACCCCGAGCTGGTCGCTGCCGACGGGGCGTCCGCGGAGCGGCGCCAGCAGGAGCAGCACGTCGTCGGCTGGACCGACCAGACGCGCGAAGGCGGTCAGCGCCTCGACGCGACGCGGTTCGGGAGCGATGCAGATCGTCCGCGGGCCGGCCGCGGTGCCGTGTGCGTCCGGCGTCCACAGTGAGACGTCGACGGGCAGCCGCACGATCCGCAGGCGCTCCCGGGCGATCCCGCGAGCGAGCAGTTCGCGCGCCACGCCGGCGTCGTCGGTCCAGATCGTGGGCACCTCGGCGAACGCGGCGAGATCCTCGGGCACGGTGGTCAGGAAAACGGCGCGCGCGTTGCGCGCGACGGCGTCGACGACGAAGGTCGCCTCCGCCGGATGCGGTTCGATCCACTGCGCACGCCGCAGGCGGCGGGCCTGCACCGGGTCCAGATCCGCGTCGGTCGGGCCGAAGCGCGTCGCGCGAGGAGTCGCACCGGTCTGGTCGAGGGCGTCGAACAGCGCGCGCGACGCCTGACCGGTGCGCGTGGTGGAGAGCAGCGAGCCGACCAAGAGCGAACGGCCTGCGGTGTGGATCGTCCGCGCCGGTGGCGGTTCGGCCAGCGCGCGCTCGGCGACCCGTGCCGTGATGCGGCGGTCGAAGGCACCGTGCGCGCGCGCGAAGCCGTGGGCGGCGCGCCGTTGCGCCTCGGCCGGATCGTCGACGACGCGGCGCAGCGCGGTGGCCGTCGCCTCGATGGAGGGATCCGCCCAGCGCTGGCCGGCGTAGAACGGGATGCGGTCGGCGAGGTTGCGAGCTACCGGAACCAGCCGGGCGGGGATCGGAAAGCCGGTCGTCTCGTCGAGAAAGTCCGTGCTGCCGCCGTAGCCGGTCCCGATCGCCGGGACGCCGCAGGCCATCGCCTCGAGCATCGGGATGCAAAACGCTTCGCCGCGTGAGGTCAACACGAACGCGTCGACACTGCGGAAAAGCGCCGCGTACGCGTCGGCGGGGAGCGGATCGCTGAGCACTTCGATCGGCGCGAGCGAAGCCGGATCGAGGCCCAGCGCGCGAATCTCGTCGTCCGGGCCGCCGCGCGCGCCGACGGTGCTCCTCCCGGTGCGCAGGTAGAGCACGACGTCGTCGTCGGGGCCGAACGCCTGCGCCCAGGCGCGCAGCAACACATCCGGGCCTTTGCGCTCGTTCCAGTCGAAGACGGACAGAAACGCGAAGCGACGGCGATTGGGCAGCGCGAGGACGGGTCCGTCGGGCGCGAAACTCGGCGTGTCGATGCCGATCGGGACGACGCGCAGCAACTCAGACGGTACTCCCGCCTGCGCGAAGGTCGCCTGGTTGAAGGTGCTCGGCACCCAGACTTGATCGAACTCGCGCAGCGTCCGCACCCAGCGGCCGGGGATGCTGTCGCACTCGAACATCGTGTAGCTGCAGGTGAGCCCGGTGAGCCGCGTCGCCGCGAACTCGCTCAGCGAAGGGGTGCCGTTCCCGTCGCCCGCCGGTCGGAGCAGCACGGACGGCAGCGAGCGATCGGCGGGCTGGGCGAAGGCCGCGTCGAGCAGCGCGTCTTCGCCCGGCGGCAGGCCGGCGCTTTTCATCTCTTTCCAGCCGCCCATGCGCGCCGCCAGCGGCACGCCGCGCGCGGCGAGCCCGATGACCAGGTTGCGGCCGACGGCGGCATAGCCCGTCATCTCGCGGAACATGCCGTAGATCGCGGCGCGCGGCGGCCCGGCAGGAAAGCGGCACGGATCGGGTTCGGGGAGCCAGCTCCCGAGCGCTTCCTCGGCATGTCCGCGCGTCGTCGCATCGCGTGGGACGAGGGTGACTGCGATTCCCGCCAGCGAGCCATCGAGTGCTCGACCGGGATGGGTGGTGGTGCGTCGGGCACCGACGGCGCGCGACGCAGCGGCGCGCAGCGCGGGCACGTCGACGATCAGCCGGGGATCGATCTCGGCCACCACGCCAGGCTCGGGCCCAGCGGGCTCGGCGGCGGAGACCCCGAGTGCGATGAGCCGCGCGCGCGCCAAGGCGCTCAGGCGCGGCGGAGCCTGACCGAGTCGAAAGCGCAGATCGATTCGGTCGATGTCCATCTCCTCGATGTTATCGGCGGATCGGCGCCCGGCCTTGGCGCGACCGTTGGCGGCAGGTGGAGCGCGACGGCCAGCCGGCAGCCGGCCGCCCGGGCAGACGCAGGACGCGGCGGGTTCTGCCGATGATCTGAGGAGAGATGGCACCGCGTCTGGTCGTCGTGACGACCTCGCCGGCTTTTCCGCCGCGCGGTGATCACGAGCGGCGCACGCTGGACTTCTGTTACGCTCTCGCCGAGCAAGCGGCCGATGTGACGATCGTCTGCTTCGGCGACGGCGTCGGCGTCGGCGTTGCACGTTTGGCCCGCGGCCTGCGCCAACTCACGGTCGGACGGTCCGACCCCGCCGCCGCGCAGCGCTTCACCGACGTGTGCCGCGATGCGTGCTGGGGCGCGGATGCCGTCATCGCAACGAGCGCCGCGGTCGTATCCTCCGTCGCCAGCCTCTGGAACGGCCTGCTCGTGCTCGACCTCGGTGACGCCGCTGCGCCCGCCGTGAACGACGCCGTGGCGGCGGCTGTTTCGCTCGTCCTCGTCTCCTCAGGCGAAGCCGCGGCCAGGTTGGAAGCCGGCGGGAAGATCGCGCGCGACGCGATCGTCGCCGTGCCGCCGATCGTCGAGCCGCAAACGTTTCGGCCACCCGATCGAGCGACGCGACGTCTGCACCGTCGGATGATGGCCGCCGAGCCGGTGGCGCTGTTCGTCGCAGGCGCCGGCGCGGCCGCGTTGGCCGCCGGCGATCGAATCGCCGCGGTGGCCGCGCAGATGCCCGACGTTCGGTTCGTTTTCGGAGGTGAGCTGTCGGGCGCGTTCGCCCAACACGCGCGCCCGGCGAACCTCTCGCTGCTGGCCCCGTTGCAGGAGGAGTCGTCGCGCTGGATCCACGCGATCGCCGACGTCGTGCTGCTGCCGCTGGATGGGGACGCGGGCGCCGTGTTGGATGCCGTCGTGGGTGGCGGGACGCCGGTCGGGCCGCGCTCGGCGTTCGACGTCGCCCCGCATCTGGTGCCGTTCGTCGAGCTCGTCGACGGCGACGATTGGAGCGGCGCGATCCGCCGTGCGCTCGAGCGGTCCGACGCCGAGGCGGAGGACCGGGCGCGCGGCGCGCAGCGCGCGGTCGAAGAGCGCCACGCGCCGCTGCGTGTCGTGGGCCCACTGCTCGCGCGGATCGTCGCGCTCGCAACGCCAAGCGACGGCGAGGCGCAGCGACCCACTCCACGAGTCGTCGTGACGAGCGACCGCGCGCTCTTTGGCCGACGGGCTCGATACGAACCACTCGGCGGAGGCTGGGACGTCGTCATGTGCAGCAGCTCGGAGACCGCGACGGCCGGCGAAGAGCTCGTCGTCGCCCCCAACGTCCTCGAGCGGCGCGTCCCGCATGGCGCGTTCCTCCACCGTTCCGGTCCCGGTTACGAACCCGTCGCCTGGCTCGAGCCGGCCTACGGCGACCTCCTCGCTCGCTCGCTCCGCGGCGCGCGCGTCGCGATAGCAGCCGGACCCTCCGTGCACGCTGCGCTCCGCGCCGGATGGAGTGGGCCGATCGTATATGACGCGCAGCAAGTCGAGTACGTCGCGCTGGCTGCGCGTTTCGCCGACTCCTCGCGGCGCGACCCGAGGCTGCAGCACATGGCGGAGATCGAAGGCCGCTGCGTCCGCGACGCCGCGCTCGTCGTCGTCGCATGCCGCGAGGATGCAGAGCTGGTCGCGGAACTCTACGGCGTCGAACGCGAGCGCATCGCCGTCTGCCCGCCCGGCATCGAGGGCGCCGTTCCGCGCGTCGAGCGGCCAGCTCGGGTGCGCGCAAAAGCGGCCTCATCCCTGGCCGGCAAGACGGTCGCGGTCTTCGCGGCCGAGACCAGCGAGGTGCGCGGCGCCGTCGAGCTCGCCGAGATCGCGCGCGTCGTGCCGGAGGTCCTGTTCCTCGTCCTGGGCGAGGTCGCGGCGAGCGCCACCGCCGAGCTCGGTGGGCGCCGGCCGGAGAACCTGCAGTTCACCGGGCCCCTCGACGAGGCGACCTACCGTTCGATCCTCGGGTTGGCCGATCTCGCCGTTCATCCGGGCGGCCGGATGAGCGGGGCATCGGCAGGGATCGGAGACTCCGTTGGGACGGGCCTCCCGCTGCTGGTTACGCCGACGGCGGCGCGAGGCTGGAACCTGGTCGATGGTCAGGACGCACACGTCGTCGGGTTGGCGGAATTTCCAGCGCGCATTCGCGCGGTGCTCGCCGATCTCGACGGCGCGGAGTCGCGGACCGTTCGGCTGCGCGAGCGCCTCGAACGGGAGGGCGGCGGCGCGGCGCTGGCGCGGCTGGTTCAGGAGCGCTTCGGCCCGGTCGCGACGGGAGCTGCGCGGTGAGCGGGCTGGTCGACGTCGACCTGACCGTTGGATTGCCGGTGTACAACGGCGCGCGAACCCTGCGTGAGACGCTCGATGCGCTGCTAGCGCAGACGTACCCGTCGTTCGAAGTGCTCGTCAGCGACAACGCGTCGACCGATAGCACGCCGCAGATTCTCGCCGAATACGTCGAGCGTGACGAGCGCGTGAAGGTCCTGCGCCAGCCGGAGAACCGCGGTGCCATCGCCAACCTTCAGATCGTTCTCGAACGTGCGCGAACGCCGCTCTTCACCTGGTTCGGCGCCGACGACCTGTGTGCGCCCACCTACCTCGAGCGCGCGCGCGCCGTGCTGCTGGCGAACCCGGGCGCGATCATCGCCGCCGCCGACGTGTGCACGATCGACGAACGTGGCAATCCGCGGCGGGTCTCCGAACAACTGCACACGGTGGGCTTGAGCGTCGGCCAGCGGGTGAACCGGCATCTCGCAACCTACGGGTGGTACGCGAGCTATGGGGTCGCCCGCCGCGACCTCCTCTTGCGGTTCGGGCCGTTCGAGACACGCTTCGGCACCGACGTCATCCGGACGACGCAGTGGATCCTCGCCGCCGACGTCGTCCGCGTCCCCGAGCCCCTGTTCTTGTTCCGCGAGCGAACGGGCGGGAAGGACGCCGCCACCTACGCGGCGCTGCTGGCCCCGGGGAGCAAACCGGCGCATCTGCCGCACTCGGAGATGCTCGCCGGCATCGGCGCCGCCGTGCGATCCGCCGGCTTGGACGAGCTCGTGGAGCGCGAAGCGCTCGAGAGCGCCGCGCGGACCGTGACGTTCGAGAACCCTGCGTTGCTCGGCGAAGTCATCCGCGAACAAGGGGATGCCGCCGCGACCCTGGATCATCTCGGTCGCCTGCGGATGATACGCGGCTTGCTCGGGCGAAGCGGGGCTGCCGCGTGAAGGCAGTCATTCTGGCCGGCGGTCTCGGCTCGCGCATCAGCGAGGAGACCACGGTCCGCCCGAAGCCCATGATCGAGATCGGGGGTCACCCGCTGCTGTGGCACATCATGAAGGGCTACGCCGCGCACGGGATCACCGACTTCGTGATCGCGCTGGGTTACAAAGGCGTCATGGTCAAGGAATACTTTCTCAACTTCTACGCGTACAACTCGGACGTCACCGTCGACCTTCGCACGAGCGAGCTGACGATTCATCGAACCATTACCGAGCCGTGGCGGGTGACGCTGGTCGATACCGGCGCGGAGACGATGACCGGCGGTCGGCTGAAGCGCCTGCGTGACTTCGTGGGTGACGAGACGTTTTGCGCTACCTATGGTGACGGGGTCTCCGATGTCGACGTCACCGCGACGATCGCGCAACACCGGCGGGTCGGCGCGGCAGCGACCCTGACGGCGGTCAAGCCGCCGGGACGTTTCGGCGCGGTCGAGCTCAACGGAGCGCTGGTCGAGCGCTTTCACGAGAAACCCGACGGCGATGGAGGCTGGATCAACGGAGGGTTCTTCGTCCTCGAGCCAGCGGTGCTGGACATCATCGAGGGCGACGACACGCCGTTCGAACGTGGCCCACTGGACCGTCTCGCCGGCGAAGGCCGCCTGGCGGCGTATCGACACGAGGGCTTTTGGCACCCGCTCGACACGCTGCGCGACAAGGTCATCCTCGAGCAGTATTGGAGTTCGGAACGACCACCATGGAAAACATGGTGAATCGTGCGAGGGTGTGGCCCCAACGCCGCGTCCTCGTCACCGGGCAAACCGGGTTCAAGGGTGCCTGGCTCGCCTTCTGGCTCGACCGGCTCGGCGCGCGTGTCTGGGGTCTGGCGCTGCCGCCGCAGACCCAACCCAATCTGCACGACCTGCTCGATCTGAGTCGGCGCATCGACGACGGGTACGGCGATGTCCGCGATATGGACGCCGTCGATGCGGCCTTTGCGCGTTCCCGCCCCGAGGTCGTCTTTCACCTCGCGGCTCAGGCGCTGGTGCGAACGTCGTACGCCGAGCCGGTCGAAACCTTTGCGACCAACGTCATGGGCACGGTGCACGTGCTGGAGGCGGCGCGCAAGCATCACGTCCCGGTGGTGGTGGTGGTGACCAGCGACAAGTGCTACGAGCAGGGCGACGTACCGCACCGCTTCCGGGAAGGGGACCCGCTCGGCGGCCACGATCCGTACTCGGCGTCCAAGGCTGCGGCCGAGATCGTCGCCGCGTCGTACCGGCGGTCGTATCTCTCGACCGACACGATCCTGGCGACCGTGCGGGCGGGCAACGTGATCGGCGGGGGCGATTGGTCGCCGGATCGGATCGTGACTGACGTCGTGGCGGCGGTTCGTGCACAGACCCCGATCCGGCTGCGCTATCCGCACGCCGTGCGGCCGTGGCAGCACGTCGCGGATGCGTTGGACGGCTACCTGCGCGTCGCGGAGCGCGCGCTCTCGGGCGATGCGAGCGTCGCGCGCGCCTGGAACTTCGCGCCGCTCGACCCTGGTAGCCTGACGGTCGAGCAGCTCGCCATCGCCTTGCGTCGAGAACTGCGCAGTGACGTGCCGATCGTCGCCGAGGCGGCCGTCGAGCCGCACGAAGCCGCCATGCTCGCGCTGGACGCATCGGACGCTGCGGCGTACCTTGGCTGGACTCCACGCCGCGACGTCGCCGCCGCAATCGCCGCCACGGGCGCGTGGTTTCGCGAATTCTTCGGCGGGGCGCCGGCGGCCGATCTCATCGAAGCCGATCTCGAATCGCGAGCGCCGGCTTGAGCGGTTCGTGTCGCTCGTGTGGAGCGTCGCTCGCCCAGAGCGTGGTCGACCTCGGGACGCAGCCTCTCTCGAACGCGTATATCGCGCCTTCACGGCTGGCGGCGATGGAGCCGACCTATCCGCTGCACGTCTTCGTGTGCACGGTCTGTTGGCTCGTGCAGATCGATGCCGTCGCCGAGCGCGAGGAGATCTTCGGGGACGATTACGCGTACTTCTCCTCGTATTCGACGACCTGGCTGGAGCACGCGAAGGCCTATGCCGAGCGCATGATCGCCGAGCGCGAGCTGCACGCGCGCTCGCTCGTCGTCGAGCTGGCCAGCAACGACGGCTACCTGCTGCGCTGGTTTGCGGAGCGCGGCATGCGCGTCCATGGGGTCGAGCCTACGGCGAGCACGGCGCGGGCCGCGCTGGACCTCGGTATCCCGACGACGGTTGAATTCTTCGGCGTGGACCTGGCGCGGACGCTGGTGGCCGCGCATGGCCGGGCCGACTTGGTCGTCGCCAACAACGTGCTCGCGCACGTCCCCGACATCAACGACTTCGTGGGCGGGATCGCCGAACTGCTCGCGCCGGCCGGCGTGGCCACGATCGAGTTCCCGCATCTGCTCGAGCTGCTCGAGCGGATCGAGTACGACACGATCTACCACGAGCACTTCTCGTATTTGTCGCTGATCTCGGCGTCGGCGATCTTCGAGCGCCATGGCCTGCGGGTGGTCGACGTCGATCGCTTGCCGACGCACGGCGGATCGCTGCGCTTGCACGTCACGCATACCGGGTCCCACCCGGTCGGCGAGCGTGTCACCTCGCTCTTCGAGCGCGAGCGCGCCTTCGGCTTGGATGGCGTCGAGGTCTACCGCGGGTTCGCCGAGCGGGTGCGAGCCTCGAAGTTCGCACTGCTCGAATATCTCATCGCCGAGCGGCGCAAGTCCCGGCGCGTCGTTGGATACGGTGCCGCGGCGAAGGGCAACACGCTCTTCAACTACTGCGGCATTCGGGACGATCTGGTCGAGTTCGTCGTCGATCGCAACCCCCACAAGGTCGGGCTGTACCTGCCCGGCAGCCACCTCCCGATCCGAGCGCTCGAGGCGATCGACCGGGAGCGTCCGGACGTCATCGTGATTCTGCCCTGGAACCTGGCGGCTGAGGTCACCGAGCAGATGGCGTACGTTCGGGAGTGGGGAGCACGCTTCGTCATACCGATACCCGAGCCGAGGGAGATTCCGTGATCGTGCGCGAGACCGAGCTGCGCGGCGTCTTCGACGTGATCGACGAACCGACGTCGGACGAGCGTGGCAGTTTTGCGCGGATCTGGTCTGGGGACGAGCTGCGCCGCGCCGGGATCGAGCACGACTGCGCTCAACTCTCGATCTCGCGGTCGGCGCGGGCGGGAACGATCCGCGGACTCCACCTGGCCGCGGCGCCGCACGAGGAGGCGAAGCTCGTGCGCTGCGTTCGGGGTTCGATTTTCGACGTCGCGGTCGACGTCCGCCCCGGCTCGCCGACCTTCGGCGCGTTCGTGGCTCGCGAGCTGTCGTCGGCGAGCGGCCGAGCCCTGTTCATACCGCGTGGCTTCGCGCACGGGCTGCAGACGCTCGAAGACGACACCGACGTGCTCTATGCCATCGATACGCCTTTCGTCGCCTCGGCCGCGCGCGCGATACGGTACGACGACCCCACCATCGGTGTGCGGTGGCCGCTCCCCCCGACCGTCGTCTCGGAGCGGGATGCGAACGCCCCCACGCTGGACGAGTTCGTCGAGCGCGAGCCGCGATGACGGCGCGGGCCGACGCGGGGCGGCGCTGCCCGGTCTGCACCTCGGCACAGACCGAGGTCGTGCTCGAGCGCAGCGGCTTCCCCGTCATGCAGAACGCCGTCTATCGCGACCGGACGGAGGCGCAGGCGGCCCCACGCGGAGACATCCGGCTGGCCGTCTGTCGGACGTGCGGCTTCGTCTTCAACGCGGCATTCGACGGCGAGCGGGTCGCCTACGGTATCGGCTACGACAACGCGATTCCCGACTCGCCGGCGTTTCGCGCGCACCTCGAGCGGCGCAGCGACGTCGTCGCCGAGGCCGTGTCGTCGAACGCCCAGGTGGTTGACGTGGGCTGCGGCGACGGCGCGTTTCTGAAAGCGATCGTCGAACGGCGGCCGTCGATCATCGGGATCGGCATCGACGCCGCGTACGCGGGGCCGCTGACCCACGGTGACCGCTTGCGGTTCGAGCGGCGCTTTTTCGGCGGCTCGGCCGAGTCGGTCGAGGCCGACGCGCTCGTCTGTCGTCACGTCATCGAGCATCTGCCGGATCCGCTCGAGTTTCTTAGGGCCGTGCACGCCGGCCTCGTCGCTCGCTCGCCCCGCGCGCGCGTCTTCTTCGAGACGCCGGCGCTCGAGTGGATCCTCGAGCAGGGCGCGATCTGGGACGTCTTCTACGAGCATTGCAACTACTTCAGCGAAGGCGCGTTGCGCCGGCTCTTCACGCAGGCGGGATTCACCCTCACGCGGATGGAGCGGGTGTTCGACCGGCAATACCATTGGATCGAGGCGACGGTCGGCGTGCCGTCGGCCGGCGTGCAGTCGGACGGCGCGCCGATTGCGACCGCCATGCGAGCGTTCGGTGCGTACGAGCAGCAGGCGCGCAGCGCGCTCTTCGAGCGGCTCACCGCCGCCGCGAACGACGGCCCGGTCGCGCTTTGGGGAGCGGCGGCCAAGGGCGTCACGCTGGCGAACCTCGTCGATCCGGGCGGCGAACTGTTGCTCGGCGTCGTCGACCGCAACACCGCCAAGCAAGGCTGCTATCTCCCCGTCTCGGGGCATCGCGTGCTGGCACCGGCCGCCCTGGCGGAGTGCGACGTCGCGCTGGTGCTGGTCGCGAATCCGCAGTACGTCGAGGAGAACCGGCAGCTCGCGCGGGCACTCGGCGCGAGGACGCGCGTCGAAGCGCTACACTAGCGCCGCGAGCGAGCGCCGCAGGCTTTCGGCGAGGTCGACGCGCGGCGTCCAGCCGAGCTGCCGCAGGGGGTGGACGTCGGCGACGACGTGCAACGGCGGCTGATGCGGCTCCGGCTCGAGACGGAGTTGCCCGCGCTGCGCGCTCTGGGCGAGCAGCCACAGGACGTCCTCGACGCGTCGCCCGATACCGGTCCCGACGTCGATCGCTCCCGTCGCCGGCGCGGTCGCGAGCAGCGCCAGCGCGGCCGCGGCGTCGTCGGCGTGGATGAAGTCGAGGACGTCGTCGGGATGGCTCACGCTGAACGTGCCACCGCCGTGCAAGACGCGCGCGGCGGAGGTGATGAGCTTGGTCGCGGGCTCGTCCTCGGCGTAGACGTAGAAGAGCTTCGCCCAGGCGATGCGCAGCGAGCGACCCGGTCCCCAGGCGGTGAGCAGCTCGCGAGCGGCGGTTTTCGCGACACCGTAGAGCGACGGAGCGAGTGGACCGGGTTGCTCGGCGCACGAGCCGACGCCGACGAACGCGCGCGCGCCGTCCTCGGCCGCCCGCGCAGCGAGACGCAGCGTCGCGGCGGTCCAGTCGAGGTTGGTCGAGTCGGACCAGAAGGCGCCGTGCGCCGTGACCCAAGCGAGGTGGAGGACCGTCGCCGGGCGGACCGCGCGCACGCAGTCGTCGAGCGACTGTGGGTCGAGCAGGTCGGCCAGCCGGTCGACGCCCTCGGCCGGCCGCCGCGCGACGCCGACGACGTCGGCACCCGCGGCGCGCAGGATGCTAGCGGTGCGCCGGCCCAGGAGCCCGCCGGCTCCGGTCACCAGGATCGTCTCGCCGCGCGACATCGGCTTCAGCCGATGCGCCGCAGCCAGCCCGAACGGTAGTAGGTGACGACGTCGGGGAGCCCCGACGTCTCGTCGAAGGGACGCGGTGGCGTGCCGCGCTCGAACTCGGGGTGGTTCTGCAGGAACGTTGCGACCGCCGAGGCGGGATTGTTCGCATCCCAATCGGGCTGGCTACGCGGTAGACCGACGACGTCGCGCATGATCCCATCGGCGACCGCGATGTAGTCACCGACGGTGAGCAGGCCGGAATACGCCTCGAGCTCGGCCAGGACGTGATCGCGACCGTGTGCGCTGTCCAACACCAGAAAGACGCGTTCCCCGGGTTGCACGAGGCCGCGGACGCGCGCGACCGTCTCGGCTGCGAGGCTGCTGCCCTCCACCAGGGTGAAGAGCGAGCGCAACGGGTGTTCCTCGAGGGCCTGGCGGTTGTGCGGACGGATCTCCACGTCGATGCCGATCACCCGGCCGTGACCGATCGCCCGCAGCAACGAGGCGTAAAAGACCAGCGAGCCGCCGTGCGCGATACCCGTCTCGATCACCACGTCCGGCTGCAAGGCATAGACCGCCTCTTGCAGGCGAACGAGGTCCTCCGGGAGCTGAATCACCGGCCGCCCGAACCAAGCGAAGCCGTACGAATACCGGGCGCCCCAGCCCGACCGGGTGTAGACCTCCGCGATGGCCTCAAAGACGCGCGGGTCCTCGAGCGGAATCGGACCGAGGTCGTCCAGGTAGGCCAGCCGCGTTCCGAGGTCGAGTGTGAGCCGCGCGGGAAGCGAGGGAGCCGTCGGCGAGGTGCGTCGATCCACTCCGCTCTATCGGACGTCCCGCCCGCCCCTCCCTCTCCCGATCCGTCCGATGTGGAACGCGCCCGAATTGCCGATAACAAACGGGGGACGGAGGATATCTCGGTATGGCAACGCTCTTTTTCGACACGCCCGACGATGAGGCGCAGCGGCGGACGGCGCTCTTCGGCGGAGCGCTCCTGGTGTTCTCGCCTACCCCTGCCTTCTCGGTCTTGGGCGAATTCGCTCGGTCGCTGATCGCCGAGCACTTTGCCCCGCACGAGGCGCGCCACGCGCAGGACACGTTGAGCGTCGAAGAGTTCATCGCGATCGTGGGACCGCTCAAGTCGACCTTCACCAACCATCCGCGGACCAAAGAGTTGATGCGCGAGTTTCTCGCGGCCACCGGTCACGATCTCTCGACCACCTACTTCGACGTTCCGAGGTTGCGGGTCGTGTCGGCCCGTGAGTATCTCACCGCCGGCGTGGGCTACGCCTACAAGGCTCACCGCGACACCTGGTATGCCGGGCCGCAGTGCCAAGTGAACTGGTGGGCGCCGCTCTACGATCTCGAGTTCGCTCAGTCGCTGGTCTTTTATCCGGGGTACTTCGGTCGTCCGTTCCCGAATTCGTCGGAGACCTTCGACTACGACGACTGGAAGCGGAACGGTCGGGCCGCGGCCGCCTCGCAAATCACGACCGACACAAGAAAGCATCCGTTGCCGCTGGCAGTGCTGAGCGAGCACGACGAGACGCGTATCGTCATGCGCGCCGACCAGAGCGTGGTGTTCTCGGGCGCGCAGCTTCACGCCACGGCGCCGAACACCTCGGATGCGACCCGGTTTTCGATCGATTTCAGGACCGTCGATACCGGCGACGTCCGCAACGGCGTCGGCGCAGCCAACGTCGACTCGAAAGCGACCGGAACGACGCTGGGTGATTTCATCAGCGCGCAGGACTTTACGCCCATGGCGAGCGAGCTGGTAGAAGCGTGAGTGAGTTCCCGGCCGGCACGGTCGAGCAGCAGGATGCCTCGCCGACCATGCACGATCCGAGAACGCAGTCCTCGACCGACGTCCAGCACCGCATTGCGCGCAACGAGCTCTTCGCGTCGAGCCCAGGGAGCTGGGTCGAGAAGCTCGAGAATTTCCCCAAGTACGTCCCGCGACAGAGCCTAGCGCGCTTCCTCGCGCGCTACGAGATCTTCAAGCTCGTCGAAAACGTCCACGGATCGATCGTCGAGTGTGGCGTGCTCTTCGGCGGCGGCCTCATGGCTTTCGCCCAGTTGAGCACGATCTGCGAGCCGTATAACTTTCAGCGCAGGCTGGTCGGCTTCGATACGTGGACCGGCTTTCCGAGCGTCGATCCGGCCGATACCCTCGGGGATCCGGAGCGCCGCTCGCAGCACCTGCGGGTCGGCGGTTTCTCCGCTCCCGAAGCGTATGAGGACCTCAAGGCGTGGATTGCGCTCTACGACGAGAACCGGTTCCTCAATCACTTCCCCAAGGTCGAGCTCGTTCGGGGCGACTTCACCAAGACGTGCCCGAGCTTTCTCGAGGCGAACGCGCATCTCGTCGTGAGCTGTCTATACTTGGACTTCGACATCTACGCGCCGACCAAGGTGGCGCTGGAGGCGTTCCTGCCGCGTATGCCGCGCGGCGCGGTGCTGGTGTTCGACGAGCTGAATGAAGAACGGTTCCCGGGCGAGACGGTGGTAGCGCTCGAGCTGGACCTCATTCGAAATCTGCGGTTGCGCCGATTCCCCTTCGAGCCGCGTATCTCGTACGCCATCATCGGTGAGTAGGGGCAAGCGCGAAGCCTCGTCACCACCTTCCAGCAATGCCGATCGATCATCGTCACAAGTTCATCTTTGTGCACGTCCCCAAGACGGCGGGCATCTCGGTCATGCTCGCCCTCCAACGCACGCGGGTCAAGCTCGAGTTCAACCGACGAAACATCTTCCCGCGGCTGCTCGACCATCCGAACGGGGTTGCGATTCTCCGGCGGCTGCGTGAGTTCTCGACGCTCGGGACGATGACGAATTATGTCGAGCAGCACCTTCCCGCCACGATTTTACGTGAATTCGTCTCCGAGGAGGTCTGGCGCTCGTATTTCAAATTCTCCTTCGTCCGCAATCCCTGGGATCTTTGCGTCTCGAGCTTTCACTTCGTGAAGCGGGCGTTTGAGACGTCACCTGCCGCCGCGGCGGCGGATCCCGATTTCTCCTACGTGATGGCGCGCTCCGACTTCGAGGGCTACCTGCGCGCGCTCCCGCTGTTTGGGCCGCACGGTGACATGTCGTCGTATCTGGTCGACGACGACGGGGAGCTGTTAGTCGACTTCGTCGGGCGCTTCGAGCGGATCGAGGAAGACTTTGCGGAGATCTGCCGCCGGCTCCGCGTCAGCGCCACGCTCACCCACGAGAACAAGGGCGATCGCCTCGGCTACCGCGAGTACTACACCCCCGAGACGAGCGAGCTCGTGGCACGGCATTACGCGCGCGACATCGAACGCTTCGGATACCAGTTCTAGCCGCCGTGCCGATCTCGCACGAACGCCGATTCATCTTCATCCATATCCCGAAGACGGCTGGCGTCGCGGTGCTCACGGCTCTGCAGGAGCACGGCCGGCTGGACTTCATGGGCCGCGACGTCTGGCCACGCTTCTTCGGTAGCCCGCGTGGCGTCGAGTCCTATCGGCAGCTCCGCGGTTTGTTCGGCCTCAATTCGATGGTCCACTTTCAGGAGCAACACTTCCCCGCGACGGTGTTGCGTGAATTCGTGCCGGAAGACACCTGGTCGAGTTACTTCAAGTTTGCCTTCGTCCGCAATCCGTGGGACCTGGTCGCATCGACGTTCCACTTCTCGAAGCAGATGTTTCGCCAGGACGTGACGGCCGCCGCGGGCGATCCCGATATCGGGTACCTCATCGCCTCGCTCGACTTTCCGAATTACGTGCGTGCCCGTCCCTACTTCGCCAGCCAGAACGGACTGCTGCCGTTCATCACCGATGAGGCGGGGAAGCTGCTGGTCGATTTCGTCGGTCGGGTCGAACACATCGACGAGGATTTCGCCCACATCTGCCGGCAGATCGGCATCGAGGCGAAGCTCGAGCGAGTGAACGACTCCCCGCGCGCGCACTATCGAGAATTCTACACGCCCCAGACGCGCGAGCTGGTCGCGCGAGAGTTCGCGCGCGAGATCGAGATGTTCGGCTACGAGTTCTGAGCGCCGTCGCGAGCGCGGCGCACGAGCAGCTCCTGCGCCGCGGCGAGCGCCGCGTCGAAGGCGGGCCGGCGGTAGCTGAAGCCCGGATCGTCGCCGGGCGGGACGAGTGCCATCGTGGCGTTCGCCTCGAAGACGACAACACAGCCGTCGCGGTCGAGCGCGAAGTCGATCCCGCCGTAGTCGAGCGCGAGCAACGCGGCGATCCGCAGGAGCGCGGCGTGGGCGCGCGCGCCGAGCGTGCCGGGCAGATCCTCGAGGAAGGCGCGTTCCTGGGCGCGGAAGGCCGCGCTCTCGGCCATCGCGGCGCTGAAGTAGTGGACCTTCCACTCACGCGAGATCGCCAGGTGCAACGGGTGGAGCGCGCCGCCGATCGAGAGCACGCGATATTTGCGGTAGGTCCCGTCGCCGGCGGCCGTGTCGGCAAAGTCGAGCGCCAAGACGTCGTCGCCGGGGAGCGCGTCCGCCGCAGCGGCGAGGTCTGTGGCGGCATCGATCCGGACGAAGTGCTCGCCGGTGTGGAACCCGGGCGCGCGCAGCAGCAGCGGCCAGCCGAAGCCCTCCGCCGCCAGGCGCGCTCCGGCGTCCGCTGCGGCCAGCGTGGCGCGCGGGATCAGGCGCGCGCGCGGAGCGACGACGTCGGGCAGGCCGGCGAGCCGCGCCGCGTTCGCCGCGCGGGCCGTCGCCCGCACGCGCGCCGGCGGGTTCACCACCGGACCACCGGCCTGCGCGAAGACCGCGTCGGCGAGCTCGAGCGCGCGCGCGCAACGGTCGGCGTCGCCGATCGCGTTGACCGCCAGCGCGCCCTCGGGCAGCGCCGTCCCGGGCGCGTAGGCCTCGGCGAAGAGCTCGGTCCAGGCGAAGCGCCGCTCGTCGAGCACCAGGCGCAGCGGGACGTTTCCCCCGAGGGCCGAGCTGACGACGAGCAGCCGAACGGGCGGCCCGGTACCGCGATAGCGCGAGGTCGCCAGGACGCCGTCCGGGTAGCCCAGCCGCCAGCGCCCTGCCGCCTCGGCGGGCTGCCCGGCGCGCTCGGCGAGAACGGCCAGCCCGCGGTGGGCGAGCCGGTATTCGGGATCGATCTCGACCGCGCGCTCGTACGCGCGGGCCGCCGCCCCGGTCTCGCCCAGGTCGACCAGGACATTGCCCAGCAGCCCGGCCGGCTCCGGGCGCTCCGGATGGGCGGTCGCCGCCTCCAGCAGCACCGCCCGCGCGTACGCCAGGTTCCCCTCGGCGACGAACAGCCCGGCCAGCCGCAGCATCGCCTCCAGCGCGTGGGGACGCTCGTGCAGCAGCGCGGCATAGGAGGCGATCGCCGCCCCGACCTGGCCGTCGTCGGCCAACGCCGCGGCGGCCGCGAGCCGGCCGTCCAGGTCGCCGGCATCGTGCGCCCCGCTCATCGCCCGTGCTATACTAGGCCGGTTGCGCCGGGCCCCCGGCTCGCGCGCGACGATTTCACCGGCCCGGAGGGCTGGGGTGCATGCGCCCATCGACGGGACCACGGACGGTCGCGCGGGCTCAGAAAGGCCAACCTCTCACCATGCCATCAAGCGTTACCATGCGCGCTCTTCTGGAGGCGGGGGTCCACTTCGGACACCAAACTCGCCGCTGGAATCCGAAGATGAAACCCTACATCTTCCAAGAGCGAAACGGCATCTACATCATCGATCTCGGCAAGACGCTGCAGATGCTCAACCACGTCTTCGACGCGGTCAAGCAGCTCTCGCGCGAAGGCCGCGTCATCCTGTTCGTGGGGACGAAGAAGCAGGCGCAGGACGTCGTGCGCGAAGAGTCGGAGCGCGCCGGGACGTTCTTCGTCAACCAGCGCTGGTTGGGCGGCACGCTGACCAACTTCGCGACGATCCAGAAGCGTATCTCGCGGCTGCGCGAGCTGGAGGGGATGCGCCAGCAAGGCACCTTCGATCTGCTTCCCAAGAAAGAAGTCGCCCGGCTCACCGACGAGCTCGAGAAGCTCGAGAAGTTCCTCGGCGGCATCAAAGATATGCACCGGTTGCCCGACGCGATCTTCATCGTCGATCCCAAGAAGGAGCGCATCGCGGTCGCCGAGGCGCGCAAGCTGCACATCCCGATCATCGCCGTCATCGACACCAACTGCGATCCCGACGAGATCGACTACGCGGTCCCGGGCAACGACGACGCGATCCGCAGCGTTCGTCTGATGGTCTCGACGATCGCCGATGCGATCATCGAGGGCAAGACCGAGACGGAGTCGGCCTACGACGCCGCCGATTACGAAGAGCAGTATGCCGAGGTCGCGGGCGAGCCCGTCGAAGCCGGCGTCTGAACTACCACCGACGGGAACCGACGTGAATACCGCATACAAACCGACCGCCGACGAGATCAAGCGCCTGCGCGAGGAGACCGGCGCCGGCATGTCCGACGTCCGCAACGCCTTACTGTGGGCCGAGGGCAACCAAGAGAAGGCCAAGGCGCGCCTCGGCGAGCTGGGCCAGTCGAAGGCCGAGAAGAAAGCCGCCGAGCGGACCGCCAACGAGGGATTGGTCGGCTCATACATCCACGCCGGCGGGAAGATCGGCGTGCTGGTCGAGATCAACTGCGAGACGGACTTCGTCGCGCGCAACGAACGCTTCCGCGAGCTGGTGCGCGACGTGGCGATGCACATCGCGGCGATGTCGCCGCAGTACCTCGACCCCCAGGCCGTCCCGGCCGACGTGCTGGCCACGGTGAAGGTCGAGCTCGAGAAGACCGTCCCGCCCGGCAAGCCGCCGAACGTCGTCGAGAAGATCCTCGAAGGCAAGCTGCACAAGTGGTTCGAGGAACACACGCTGCTCGAGCAGCCCTTCGTCAAGGACGACGCGCAGACGGTCGGGGAGCTGGTCAAGAGCGTCTCCGGCGTGCTCGGCGAGAAGATCGCCGTCCGTCGCTACGCCAAGTTCGGGCTCGGCGAGGACTAGCGCCTGCAACGCGCCGCGTACGACCGTGTCCTGCTGAAGCTCTCGGGCGAGGCGTTCGCCGGGAGCGGCGGGAGCGTTGACGTCGACACGACGATGACGATGGCCCGCGAGATCGCGCAGGTCCACGCCGACGGGATCTCGCTCGCCGTCGTGGTGGGCGGCGGAAACATCTGGCGCGGCAAGGCCCACGAAGCGGCCGGGATGGACCGCGCGACGGCCGACTACATGGGGATGCTCGCGACGGTCATCAACGCGCTGGCGCTGCAGGACGCGCTCGAGCGGATCGGCGTCCCCTGCCGGGTGCAGACGGCGATCGCAATGAACGCGATCGCCGAGCCGTACATCCGCCGCCGTGCGATGCGCCACCTCGAGAAGGGCCGGGTCGTGATCTTCGCGGCCGGGACCGGCAACCCGTACTTCACCACCGACACCACCGCCGCGCTGCGCGCGGTCGAGGTCGGCGCACAGGCGATCCTCAAGGCGACCAAGGTCGACGGCGTCTACAGCGCCGACCCGTTCAAGGATCCGTCGGCGACGCGCTTCGCGCACCTGGACTACCTGCGCGTGCTCGAACTGGGCCTGGAAGTGATGGACTCGACCGCCCTCACGCTGTGCATGGACAATGCGCTGCCGATCGTCGTCTTCGACATGAACGCGCCCGGCAACATCCGGCGCGTCGTCGCCGGCGAGGCGATCGGCACGACCGTCTCGCGCAGCCCGGCGCGTGCCGCCGTCGAAGGAGTCACCCATGCTTGAGGACGTCTACAAAGAGACCGAGGCGAAGATGAGCAAGGCGCTCGAAGCGACCCGCGCCGATTTCGCCGGGATCCGCACCGGCCGCGCCTCACCGTCGTTGCTCGACCGGCTGCACGTCGAAGCGTACGGTTCGACCGTCCCGCTCAAGCAAGTCGCCAGCGTCAACTCGCCCGACGGGCGCTCGTTGATCGTGACCGCCTTCGACAAGAGCATCGTCGGCGCGATCCGTAAAGCGATCGAGACCAGCGATTTGGGGCTCAACCCGAACCTCGACGGCGCCTCGATCCGGCTCGCCTTTCCGGCGCTCTCCGAAGAGCGCCGCAAAGACCTGGTCAAGCTGATCAAAAAGAAGGCCGAGGATCACAAGGTCGCCGTCCGCACGATCCGGCACAAGGCGATCGACGAGGTCAAGGCGCTGGGCAAGGACCACACGATCACCGACGATCAGATCAAGCGCGGCCAGGATCAGGTGCAGAAGCTGACCGACAAATACATCAAGCAGATCGAAGATCTGGTCGGAGGCAAAGAAAAGGAGATCATGGAGGTCTGATGACCTCCGATCCAGGCGCGGCAAGCGCGGCGGGCGCGCCCGTCGAAGACCTGGTCATGCTCCCGTGGACGCGCGCCCGTGCCGCGCTCGCGGATCGCCCGCTCCGCCTCCGCCTGGTCGCCCCGCCCTACCCCGCGCTGGGTCTGGGCGTGCTGCGCCTGTTGCGGGTGCGCGTCCTCGACGGCGCGCACGACGGCGCCTTCGAGCTCGCGGTCGGCTACGACGGCTACGAGCGGCTCTGAGGTGGCGGTCCTCCCGCGGCCGCCGCATGGCGTGACGCTCGATGCGACCCGGCTTCCCCGGCACGTCGCGATCATCATGGACGGCAACCGGCGCTGGGCGCGCTCGCGCCGGCTGCCCGCCATCGAGGGTCACCGGCGCGGCATCGTCGCGCTGCGCGAGATCACCCGCGCGGCCAGCGACTGGGGTATCCCGATGCTGACTGTGTTCGGCTTCTCGACCGAGAACTGGAAGCGCGAGGCGACCGAGATCTCGCTCTTGCTCGACCTGTGCGTCTACTTCGCGCAGACGGAGCTGGCCGAGCTGCACCGCAACGCGGTCCGCGTCAACGTGATCGGCCGCTGGGAGCAGTTCCCGCCCGCTTCACGCAACGCGCTCGAGCGGCTGGCCGCCAACACCGCGCGCAACGACGGCCTGATCCTCAACCTGGCGGTGAACTACAGCGCACGCGCCGAGTTGCGCGACGCGGTGCGGCGGATGATGGACGACGTGCGCGCCGGCCGGCTCGTCCCCGATGGGATCGAGGAGTCGACGCTGGCCGGCTATCTGACGACGGCCGGGATGCCCGATCCGGACCTGGTCATCCGGCCCGGCGGTGAGTCGCGGCTCTCGAACTTCCTGCTCTACCAGGTCGCGCACGCCGAACTGGTGCTGCGTGACACCTACTGGCCCGATTTCTCGCGCGATCACTTCGCCGAGGCGATCGCCGAGTACCAGCGCCGGCGGTTGGCGAACGCGTGATGGCGACGACGACGGCCAGTCGCGCCCAGACGCCCGCCGAACCGCAGCGGAGCCCGGCGCTGGGCGTGCGGCGCGTCGTCATCGGGCTGCTGCTGGCGGCGCTCGGTTTCGCCTGCGTCGCGTGGGCGCCGGCGTTCGCGGTGCTGGTGCTGCTGATCGCGACCGGCTGCCTGTACGAGTTCGCCGGGCTCTCGGCGCGCAAGGGCGCGCAACTCGAGGTCCCCGTCGCGATGGTCGCGGTCTGGCTCTACGGCGCGCTGACGTACTTCGGGCTGATCCACCGCTACGAAGGGATCCTGCTCGGTGCCACGGTCGTCGTCGCGCTGGGCGTCGCGACGTTCACCGCCGACTCGGGCTACTTCGCGCGCAGCGCCTACACGCTGCTGGGTGTGCTCTACGTCGGCAAGCTGCTGACCTACTTCATCGCGATTCGCGCCCTCCACGACGGGATCGTCTGGACGTCGTGGATCATCGTCATCATCGCCTTCACCGACATCTTCGCGATGCTGGTCGGCAGCGCGATCGGACGCCATCAGCTCACCCGGCTCTCGCCGAAGAAGACCGTCGAAGGCGCGCTCGGCGGCTTCGCCGCCGCACTGTTGGCCGGTGCGGCGATCGCGCTCGTGCCGTGGGTCCACGTCGCCTGGTGGCAGGGCATGATCGTCGCCGCGATCACCTCGGTCGCCGCGCAAGCCGGCGATCTGGTCGAGAGCGCGCTCAAACGCGACGCGAAGGTCAAGGACGCGGGCTCGCTGATCGCCGGCCACGGCGGCGTCCTCGACCGCTTCGACTCCTACATCTTCGGCGGCATCGCGTTCTACTTCGCGCTCTACCTCATCGGCGTGATCTCGCAGTATCGCTGGGAGAACTCCTAATGGCCAGCCGCAAGCGCGTTGCGATTCTCGGCTCGACGGGGAGCATCGGGCGGCAGGCGTTGGACGTTGTGCAGCGGCATCCCGAGCGGTTCGAGATCGTCGGGTTGGCGGCCGGGAAGAACATCACGCTGCTCGCGCAACAGGTCGAGCGTCACCGGCCACGGGTCGTCTCGTCGGCGAGCGACGGACCGGCCGGGCTGATGGCCGTCGCGACGCAGAGTGGTGCCGACGTCCTGCTGGCCGCGACCGACGGCGCCGTCGCCTTCGAGGCCGTCTTCGCGGCGGTCGACCGCGGGACCGACGTCGCGCTGGCCAACAAGGAACTGATCGTCGCCGCCGGCCAGCTGCTGGTCGCCCACGCCGCGCGCAGCGGGGCGCGCCTGCTCCCGGTCGACAGCGAGCATTCGGCGATCTTCCAGTGCCTGCAGGGGGCGCCGCGCGAGCGGGTCGCGGCGATCGTCCTGACGGCCTCCGGCGGGCCGTTCTGGGGGCGTAGCCGGGCCGAGATGGCCGACGCCACCCTGGCCGACGCCCTGGCCCACCCGACCTGGCAGATGGGCGTCAAGAACACGATCGACTCGGCGACGATGATGAACAAGGGGCTCGAGGTGATCGAGGCCGCCCAGCTCTTCGGGCTCCCCGGCGAGCGGGTCCAGGTCCTCGTCCACCGGACCTCGGTCGCCCACGGCTTCGTCGTCTTCACCGACGGGAACGTCGTCGGCCAGCTCGCCGCCCCCGACATGCGGCTGCCGATCGGCTACGCGCTGGCCTATCCGGACCGGCTGGACGACCGGCCCTTCGAGGACGCGCTGGCGGCCCTGGGCGGCGAGCGCGGCGCCAAGGCGACCACCCTGGCCTTCGAGCGGCCGGACCTCGAGCGCTTCCCCTGTCTGCGCCTCGCCTACACGGCGCTGGCCCGGGGCGGGACCGCTCCGGCGGTCGTCTCGGCCGCCAACGAGATCGCGGTGGCCGCTTTCGTCGCCGGGACCCTGCGCTTCGGCGAGATCGCGGCCTGCATCGAAACTACCCTCGATCGGGTCGATACGAACGATTCGAGCCTGGAGGCGGTGCGCGCCGCCGACCGCTCGGCCCGCGCTGCGGCGCGGGCATTCGTCGAGACGCGCGACGCTGGATCCGTACGGAGCACATGACCGCCGAACGCCTGATCGTCTACCTGTTGATGCTCTCCGTTCTCGTGGTGCTCCACGAATACGGCCACTTTCTGGTGGCGCGGCGGACGGGCGTGCGGGTAACGGATTTCGCCGTCGGCTTCGGCCCGACGCTGGCCAAGTGGACCTCGCCGCGGAGCGGGACGATCTACCGGCTCAACCTCTTGCCGATCGGCGGCTACTGCCAGATGAAGGGCGAGGACGGGAAGTCGAGCGAGGCCGACCAGCAGCGCGAGTTCAGGGGCGCCGCCGAGTACGACGCGGACAACTTCCAGGCGAAGACGCCGCTCCAGCGACTGGCGATCGTGCTGGCCGGTCCGATCGCAAACTTCATCATCGCGCTCGTCATCCTGTTCGGCGCGGCGTTAGCTTTCGGCATCCCCTCCGACACGCCGACCACGATCGTCTCCGAGCTCGTACCAGGGTTCCCGGCCGAGCGCGCTGGGATGGAGGGCGGCGACCGGATCGTCTCGATCGACGGCCGCCCGATGACCAACGGGGCGGTCCTCATACACACGATCTACGGCTCGCTGGGGAAGCGGCTCCACGTCAGCTACACCCGCAACGGCGTCGAGCACAGCGTCGACCTGACCCCGATCGCGGCGCCCGGCGATGCGAAGGACGGCCACTTGGGCTTCCTGCCGCTCCCGCAGACCGAGCACGTCGCCGTGGGTGCCGCTTGGAGCTACAGCGAGCAGAAAGTCGCCTACGTGGTGACCGCGACGCTGGGGGCGCTGGGTGGCCTGTTGACCCACCCCGCGACGGTCGCCGGGCAGGTGCAAGGGCCGATCGGTTTGGCCCGCGTCGCGACCCAGGCCCAGCAGTTCGGCCCGTTCTATTTCATCCTGATCGCGTCGATGATCTCGACGTCGCTGGGAATCTTCAACCTGCTGCCGATCCCGGCGCTCGACGGCGGCCGGGCCGCCTTCATCCTGGTCGAGATGCTGCGTGGCAAGCCGGTCGATCCCGAGAAAGAGGCCCTGGTCCACGTCGGTGGCTTCGCCGTGCTGATCGCCCTGATGCTGGTCGTCTCGCTCCACGACGTCGCCACCGCCCTGGGCGGCCACAGCGCCTTTTAAGGGTGTGCCAATCTTGCATCTGGTAGACTCAAGCTCATGATCCGCTTGCGCCGCAAGACCAAGGCGATTTTGCTCGAGAACAAGTCGAGCTGGTCGAAGGATGCCAAGAAGGTTTGGATCGGCGGTGACCACCCGGTCGTCGTCCAGTCGATGACCACCACCGACACGGCCGACGTCGACAAGACACTCGAGCAGATCTACGGCCTGGCCATGGCCGGCTGCGAGGTCGTGCGGGTGACCTGCCAGGATCCCAAGGACGCCGCCGGACTGCCGCACATCGTCGCGCGCTCGCCGGTCCCGATCGTCGCCGACGTCCATTTCGATCACAAGATGGCGCTGGCCGCGCTCGACGCCGGGGTCGCCAAGCTGCGGCTCAACCCGGGCAACATCACCAGCCGTGAGAAGACCGTCGAGGTCGTCAAGCGGGCGCTGGAGACCAACACCCCGATTCGGATCGGCGTCAACATGGGTTCGCTGGCCCGTGACCTCGAGGAGAAGCTCGGCCACACCCCAGACGCCCTGGTCGCCTCCGCCCTGCGCCACGTCGACATCCTCGAAGAACTGGGCCACACCGACGTCATCATCTCGGTCAAGGCTCACGACGCGGTGACCACCATCTATGCCTACCGCCTGCTGGCCAAGCAGCTCGACGAGCGGGGCTCGTTCTACCCCCTGCACCTAGGGGTCACGGAGGCCGGCCTGCCGTTCGACGGGACGATCCGCTCCTCGATCGGGATGGGCGTCCTGCTCTTCGAGGGAATCGGCGACACCCTGCGGGTCTCGCTGGCGGCCGACCCCGTCGAGGAGGTCCCGGTCGCCTGGGGGATCCTCAAAGCCCTCCAGATCCGGGAGAAGGGCTTCGAAATCACCGCCTGCCCGTCGTGCGGGCGGGCCGAGATAGAGGTCGTTAACCTTGCTCGGATGGTCGAGGCTATCGCCAAAGAGTACACGGCACCGGTCAAAGTCGCGGTAATGGGCTGTGTCGTGAACGGTCCGGGTGAGTCTAAAATGGCTGATGTCGGTATTGCCGGGGGCAAGGGCAAGGGAGCGATCTACCGTAAGGGCGAGCTGGTCGGGACCTACCCCGAAACCGAGCTCCTGGCTCGACTTCGTCAAGAGATCGAGAAGGTTATCGCCGAGCAATACCCGGACTTTCTCCATGAGATCGACCGTGAAGCCACGCCTGCCTAGCCTCCGCTTGCTGCTGACGACCGCCGCGACCGCCCTGGTCGCGTCGCTGGCGTTTGCGCTGTCCAGCCCGGCGACGATCAGCGTCGACGGGCAGCGGTTGGCCTCCGATGTCGGCCCGGTCACCACCCCCGGTGGGACGTATCTCCCGCTCCGCGCCGTCGCCGATGCGAGCGGGGCGCAGACCAGTTTCGACGGCAGCTCCGGCGCGGTCACCGTGCGGCGCGGAACCAACGTGCTCGTGCTGCGCGCCGGCACGGCGCGTGCCGTGCTCAACGGCCACGGGATCCTGCTCGAGCAGCCGCCCTTCACCGTCCGTGGGCGGACGATGATCGCCGCCGCGACGGTCACCCGCGCGTTCGGCTCCCAGGTCCGGTTCGATGCGCGTCGCAACCGCGTCGCGGTCCGCACGCCCGGCGTCGTCGTCGCCGGTGCCGCCGACGACGAACCGTAACCCGGCGCGCGCGTAGCGCGATGCTCTGCACCGCCGGGCCGGTCGCCGCGATCCGGCAACCGGCCGGGCCGGCACACTATCAGGTCGGAGCCGTGACACTAGCCGACGGCACGACCTTTGAGGCGTGGGGCGACGACAACGGCAGCGGCTTCCTCAAGCCGCTGCGCCGCGGCGACCGGCTTGAGATCTGCTTCGGCCCGACGCAGCGCTGGGCCGACGAACCGGCCAACGCGCGGCCGGCGTTCGTCGTGCTCGTGCGCACGGGCGACACGTACACGACGGTCGGCGTCCCCGGGCGCGGCGCGGTCGCGTTTCCGCCGCCACCCGCCCGGCGTCGGCCGCTGGCGCCCTGATAACTCCCCGCGCGCGCGGGGAAGAGGGAGCGAAGGGAGGGCACGACCGTGCGTTCAGCGAGACTCTCGCGCCGGCGTTTTCTGGTCCGCTCGGCACTGCCGGCGGTTGCCCTGGGATTGGGCCTGCGCCCGCGGCTGGCCGACGCCGCGCGCAGCGCTGCGGTCACCGTCGCGCCGCGCGGGCCGATACCGGTGCCCGTCGCGCTCGAGGTGAACGGGCAGCCGCACCTGCTGACGATCGAGCCGCGCGTGACGCTGCTCGACGCGCTGCGCGAGCGGCTCGGATTGACCGGGACGAAGAAGGGCTGCGATCAGGGCCAGTGCGGCGCCTGCACGGTGCTCGTCGACGGCCGGCGGGTCAATAGCTGCCTGACCCTCGCGATCGCGGTCGAGGGCAAGCGCGTGACAACGGTCGAAGGGCTCGCGCGCGGCGACCAGCTCCATCCGTTGCAGCAGGCCTTCATCGACGCCGACGCGTTCCAGTGCGGCTACTGCACGCCGGGTCAGCTCTGTTCGGCCGTCGGGTTGCTCGCCGAACGACGGTCGCTCGACCCGGCCAGCGTGCGCGAGTACATGAGCGGGAACATCTGCCGCTGCGGTGCGTACACGAATATCGTCGCGGCCGTCCGCGCCGCCGGGGGCGCGGTCTGATGCGCCCGTTCGCCTACCTCCGCGTCACCAGTGCCCAAGCCGCGCAGCACGCGCTGGCCGCGCATCCGCACGGCGCCTTGCTGGCCGGTGGGACGAACTTGATCGACCTGATGAAGATCGGCGTCGCCAGCCCGCCGACGCTGATCGACATCGGCGCCGTTCCGCTGGCCGCCGTCGAGCTGACGCCGCACGGCGCGCTGCGCATCGGGGCGTTGGCGAAGATGAGCGACGTCGCCGACGATCCGGCGGTCCGCGCCGCGGCGCCCGCGGTCGCGCGCGCGCTGGAGCTGAGCGCCTCGCCGCAGCTGCGTAACATGGCGACGATCGGCGGTAACGTCATGCAGCGCACCCGCTGCGTGTACTTCCGCGACGTCTCGCAGCCGTGCAACAAGCGCAGCAACGGAGCGGGCTGCGGTGCGCTCGACGGCGACGACCGCCAGATGGCGATCCTCGGGACGAGCGGGCGCTGCATCTGCGTCCATCCCTCGGACTTGGCGGTCGCGCTGCTGACGACCGACGCGACGATCCACCTGCGCGGACCCTACGGCACGCGCACGACGCCGTTCCTCGGTTTCCACCGCCTGCCGGGTGAAGACCCGACCCGCGACACGGTGATCGGGCCGGACGAGTTGATCGAAGCGATCAGCTTCCTCCCGGTGCCGGTGACCCGGAACTCGACCTATCTGAAGATCCGGGACCGCACTTCGTATGCCTTCGCGCTGGTCTCGATCGCGGTCGGGCTCGAGGTGCACGACGGGGCGATCCGCGCCGCGCGCATCGGGCTGGGCGGGGTCGCGCCGGCGCCGTGGCGCGCGCAGGCGGCGGAGGCCGCGTTGATCGGCCGGGCGCCGAGGCGCGAGAATTTCCTCGCCGCGGCTGAGGCCGAGCTGCAGGCGGCGCGGCCGCAGCGGCTCAACGGCTTCAAGACGACGCTGGCGCGCAACGCGATCGTCCGCGCACTCGGCGTGGTGGGAGGCGCGACGTGATCGGGCACGGTTTGCCCCGCGTCGACGGCATCGCCAAAGTGACCGGTGCCGCGCGCTACGCCTACGAGGAGCCGCTGGCGGGGACGGTTTACGGCGTGCTCGTGCCGAGCGCGATCACCGTCGGTCGGATCGTCGCGATCGACGAATCCGACGCGCGCGCGGTCCCCGGCGTGCTCGCGATTCTCACCCACCGCAATGCGCCGCGCGTGGCCGCCGACGCCGGCGACCGGAAACTCAAGGTGCTGCAGGACGACCGGGTGTTCTACGACCGGCAGCCGGTGGCGCTGGTCGTCGCGGACACCTTCGAGCGCGCGACCGACGCCGCGTCGCGGCTGCGCGTCCGGTACGAACGCACGCCGCCGGCGACGACGATGGATGCGCCCGGCGCCCAGACGTTCGTCCCGGCGATCGCGAACCGTTTTCCGTCCGATACGACGCGCGGCGACTTCGCCGGCGCCTTCGCCGGCGCGCCGGTGCGGCTCGACCTGCAGTACGTGACGCCGACGCAGTTCCACAACCCGATGGAGCCGCACGCGACGCTGGCGGCGTGGGACGGCGGCAGCCTGACGCTCTACGACACCACCCAAGGGGTCTACTCGCGGCGCGCGTCGGTGGCCAAGATCTTCGGCCTCCAGCCCAATGACGTACGCGTGATCGCGCGCTACGTCGGCGGCGCGTTCGGTTCGAAGGGCGGGACGAACCCCCACTGCATCCTCGCCGCGATGGCGGCGCGCGTCGTTGGGCGGCCGGTAAAGATCGTGCTGACCCGGCCGGAGATGTTCGGTGGCTACGGCAACCGCCCGCGCACCGAGCAACGGATCCGCATCGGTGCGGCGAAGGACGGCACCCTGCTCGCGCTGGCGCACGACGTGCGCTCGCAGGTCTCGCGCTACGACGACTTCATCGAGAACGCCGCCGTCATCTCGCGGATGCTCTACGCGGTTCCGAATCAGGTCACCTCACACCGCGGCGTACGCTACGATGTCGTGACGCCGACCTACATGCGCGCGCCGGGCGAAGCGAGCGGCTCGTTCGCGCTCGAGTCGGCGCTGGACGAGCTGGCCTATGCGACCCACGTCGATCCCCTGACGCTTCGGCTGATCAACTACGCCGGGGCCGATCCCGAGAGCGGGAAGCCGTGGTCCTCGAAGTCACTACGGGAGTGCTACGCGCAGGCGGCGGAGCGATTCGGCTGGTCGCGCCGTACCGCGCAAACGCGCTCGCTGCGTACGCCCGACGGACTGCTGGTGGGCCTCGGGATGGCGAGCGCGACCTACCCCACGAACCGCTCGACGGCCGCCGCCGACGTGACGCTCAACGCCGACGGCAGCGTCGTCGCGACGAGCGCCGGCATCGAGATCGGGACCGGTTCCTACACCGCGTTCGGCGAGATCGCCGCCGAGGCGGCGGCGGTGCCGGTCGCGCGCGTGCGCTTCGTGCTCGGCGACTCGCGGCTGCCCGAGGCGCCCAATGCGGGCGGCTCGCAGTTGACCGCCAGCGTCGCGCCCGCGGTCGCGGCGGCCGGACTCGACCTGCGCCGCAAACTCGCCGTGCTGGCGGCCTCCGCCACGGACGGCCCGCTGTCGGGGCGCGCGTTCGACGACCTCACCTTCGCCGACGGCCGCATCGCGCTGCGCACCGACCCGACACGCGGCGAGCGTTACGAAGCGATCCTCGCGCGGGCGGGACGCAGCACGCTGACCGGCACGGCCAACCTCTACGCCAATCGTGCCGATCCCAAGCCGTACTCGGCCCACGCGTTCGGCGCGCACTTCGCCGAGGTCCACGTCGATCCCGATTTCGGGACGGTCTGGGTGGCGCGGATGGTCAGCGCGTTCGCGGCCGGCCGCATCGTCAACGCACGGACGGCGCGCAGTCAGTTCCTCGGTGGGACCGTCTGGAGCGTCTCGATGGCGCTGCACGAGCAGGCCCAACCCGATCTGCGCAGCGGGCGCATCATGAACGCCAGCCTCGAAAACTACTTGGTCCCGGTCAACGCCGACATCGGAACGATCGAGATCGTGCTGGTCGACGAGCAGGACACGCTGGTCAACCCGCTGGGGATCAAAGGTATCGGGGAGATCGGCAACGTCGGCGGTGCCGCCGCCGTCGCGAACGCCGTCTTCCACGCGACCGGCACACGCATCCGCGAACTCCCGATCACCCCCGACAAGCTCTTGGTCTGACGATCACGGTCCGTTGCGGTCGGCGTTGAAGCGGGTCCACGCGCCGCTCGCGCTGATGGCACGCGTGGCCAGGAGCGGCACGGCGGGCGTGGCGGCGATGGAGGCGCCGGCGCTCGCCACGAAGCGGCGGATCGGCGCGAGCGCGATCGCACGGAAGATCCCCGTCGCCACCGGGCGCCCGTCTACGACGTTGTCCTGGCTTTCCGTGACGATACCCGCCAGGCCGCCCTCGGCGTCGAAAACACCGCCGCCCGAATCGCCCGGGCCGCAGCGCGCGCAACGCACGATCAGCGTGGCGCTGCCGGTGTCGACCAGCGCGAATGTCGACGTGGTCCAGGCGGCGCCGTAGGGATGGCCGACGATCGTGCCGTGCGCCGGATCGGCGTCGCCGAAGCGCGCGAGCGCGAACCGGTCACCGGGTTGCGGGCGAAACGCGATCAGCGCCAAGTCCGTGTCCCCGGCGAGCGCGACGACCGACGCCTCGCGACCGGCGCCGGGCGAGAAGAAGCGCTGCACCGAACTGCCCGATGGGACATCGTCGTGCAGAAAGACGCGCAACGTGCCGAGATTCGCGACGACGTGTCGCGCGGTGAGGACGAGCAGCGTCCCGTCGGCGCGCTGCGCGAGGATCTCGCCGGCACCGAAATGCACCTCGTTGCCACCACGAACGGCGCCGACCGTTCCGCCGATCGTCACGGTCGAGCGCACGGCGTCGTCGGAATCGGAGGGAACGCCGGCGAACGACGCGACGGCGAGCGCGAGCACGAAGGAGAGCACGATCTCTTCTCCCGTGCCGCGGTGCGGTGTGCCTGCGTCGCCCGGAGAGAATCCGATGAGAAATGCGCGCGTCAGGCCGCGATCAAGATGCCCTCGCGCAGCGTCGGGACGACCGCCAGCGTGTCGAGGTCAGCGCAGCGGGCGAGATCGGCGGCGAAGCCCTTGGCGACCATCTCTTGGGCGTGGTCGGAACTGGCGAGCGCCTCGGTCAGGCGACCGGCGACCGCCCGGTAGAGCAGCGCCGCGGTGCGCGCACCGTCGCGCAGCTCGACCTCGTCGATCCGCGCGAGTAGCGCGTCGACCAGCGCGCCGGCGCCGATCGCGTCCTCGAACGAGAACGCACCCTTCTCGCCCGAGCAGAGGATCACGATCGGCCCGTCCTCGCGTGCCAACGCGTCGGCGAGCGCGGCGCGATTGAGCAGCGCACCGGCGCGAACGGAGAGCGCCGGCGCGGTCGCGGCGGCCCGCAGCGCGCGCGTCCCGTTGGTCGTCGTCATGACGATCGTCGTGCCCGCGACGACGCTCGCGCCGACGTCGGCCGGTGAGTTGCCGAGGTCGAAGCCGGAAAGGCGCGACAAGTTGCGTTCGCCGCAGAGCAGGACGCGGTCGCGACCGAGCTGCGTGCCGAGCGTGACGGCTTCGTCGGGCTCGAGGACCGGGATCACGCCGGTCGCGCCGTTGGCCAGCGCCGCCGCGATGGTCGAGGTCGCTCGTAGCACGTCGAAGACGGCGGCGTGCGCGCCGCGTATGGCCTCGGCCGGCCAGGGCGGCGCGAGGAGGACCTCGATCGAGCGGCGCATCCGGCGCTACTGCGCGCTATGAGCCATAACGTCCTGGACCTCGTCGTCGAAGCGATTCCGCACCTGCGTGGTGGCCTAGGCCCCGCGTCGGCCGGCTTCACGGCGCGGTTGCTCTACGAGAACCTGAATCTGGATGCGTGCGCGGTCGTCGACGTCGAGCACGTCTTGGCCTACGTCGGGCGCGGTGAGGACCACCACCTGGTCGGCGGCCCGGCATTGACCGAGTTGACGCACCGTGCGCTCTCGACCGGTGAGGTCATCACCGCGCGTGCGCGCGAGCAGATCGGCTGCCCGGAGCCGACCTGCCCGCTGACCTCGGTGACGATCGCGCCGTTCGTCGTGCGCGGCGCGGTGATCGGCGCGCTCAAGCTCTACCGGGCCGGGACGCCGATCGAAGAGGACGACGAGCGGGTCGCGATCGGGTTGGCGCGCGTCTTCTCGGTCTCGCTCGAAGCCGCCGAGCTCGATGCGCGCGACGCGTTGGTCACCAAGGCCGAGCTGGACGCGTTGCGCGCGCGTGTCTCGCCGCATTTCCTGTTCAACACGCTGACCACGATCGCCGCGCTGACCCGCACCGATCCGGCTCGAGCGCACGACCTGGTCGTCGACTTCGCCGCGTACTTCCGCGACTCGCTCGCGCCGCACAGCGAGTTCGTCTCGCTGGACGAAGAGCTGGAGCACGTCGAGCAGTATCTGCGCTTCGAGCACGCGCGCTTCACCGGGCTGCACGTCGCTTTCGAGGTCGATCCGCGGGCGCGCGTCGCGCTGGTCCCGGTCCTCTCGGTGCAGCCGTTGGTCGAGAACGCGATCGGCCACGGGTTGACGCCCAAAGGCGGTCGTGGGACGGTGCGGATTGGGGCCCGGCCCGACGGTGACGGGACCGAGATCGTCGTCAGCGACGACGGCGTCGGTTTCTCGCCCGGCAGCGTCGTCCCGCGTGGGAACGGGATCGGGCTCGACAACGTCAATCAGCGGCTCACCAAACTCTTCGGCGCGGCCAGCGGATTGCGGGTCAGCAGCCGGCCCGGCGCCGGCACGACGGTCGCGTTCCACGTCCCGGCCGTGCTGCCGGCGGCGGCGCGCTGATGCGCGCGTTGGTCGTCGACGACGAGCCGCTGGTGCGCAGCGAGTTGGTCTACGCGCTGGGCGAGGTCGCGCACGACGTCGAGATCGCCGAAGCCGGCGATGCAGTCGAAGCGCTCCGCGCGCTGGCCGGCCGACCGTACGACGTCGTCTTCCTCGACATCAGCCTGCCCGGGCTGAGCGGGTTGGAAGCGACCAAGGTCATCAACGCGCTCCCCACGCCGCCGCTGGTCGTCTTCGTCACGGCGCACGACACCTACGCGGTCGATGCCTTCGAGTTGGCGGCGGCCGACTACGTCGTCAAGCCGGTCTCGCACGAGCGGCTGGCGCGCACGGTGGAACGCCTGCGCGGCCTGCGCGGGGACGCGCGCGCGGCGGGAGCGCCGACGCTCAGCCGTGTCGCGCTCGAGGACGGCGAGCGGACGCGGCTGGTCAAGGTCGCGGAGATTCGCTACGTGCAAGCCAGTGGCCACGTCGTCACCGCGCGCTTGTTCGACGGTGAGCTGCGCTGGAAGGGCGCGCTGGCCGACGCCGCGGCGCGGCTCGAGCCGGCCGGTTTCCTGCGCGTGCACCGCGCGTATGTCGTCAACCCTGAACGCGTCGTCGAGGTCGAGCCGTACTTCGGTGGGACCTACCTGCTGCGCGTCGACGACAAGGCCCGCAGCGAGGTCCCCGTCTCGCGCAGCTTCCTACCCGCGGTCCGCAAGACGCTGGGGCTTTAGTTCTTAGTCCAGCGCTTGGACTTGGTTGGTCGAGAAGACGCGGAAGCGCGAGTCGAACGAGACCGTCTCTTGGTGTTTGGTGACACGGCTGTGGATCAGCACGTCGCGTGCGACCCGTCCTTGGCCGAGGTCGCGCGGCTTGCTGGTCTCGACCCGAATCAGCGGCGCCTGTCCCGGACCGGGCGGCTGGAGCCGGCCCTGGCGCACGAGATACTTGACGATCTCGTTCTGGACCGAGATGGCCAGCGAGCGGAAATCGTCGTCGACGGTCGGCGCGAAGTCGATGACCTTCGGCTCCGGCTTGTTCTCGACGTAGCGCACGACCGCGTCCCAGTCGTCGGCGGCGATCGCCATGAAGCTGCAAAAGTAGCGGTGGACGACCTTGTCCGGCGCCTTCATCGGCTCGCTGCGGTCGACGCGCACGCGCGTCTCGATCTTGCGTTGCCGCAGGGCCACTGTCAGCTGCAGCTCGGGCTCGGCGATCTGGACGGTGGAGACGAACGCCAATCCCTCGCGGGCCACGGCCATTCCCATGACGGAGATCGACTTGCCGCCGCTGAGTGCCAGGGCCGCGAACTTCCCAGGGCGCGAACCAGCGGCCCCGTTTTCGAACCAGAGCGTGTCGCGCTTCCCGAAGAGTTGATCGAAGAGCTGCACCGCAGGTTCATCCTACACCCTCAGACACGCAGCACCCGCCTGCTATACAAGAATGTGACCGGAGATTGACCTGCCTTTGACGTCAGATTGCGGCCTGTTCGCCCCGCGGTTCGACCGGAATAACGGCCTCGAGGGCCTCGCCGGCCTGGTAACGCGCGAGATTCCGCTCGATCAGCCCGACCGCACGACGGGCCGGGACCTCGGCTCCATAACCCGCCAAATGCGGTGAAATCAACAGATTCGGCGCCTCCCACAGCGGATCGCCGGCCGGCAGCGGCTCCGGCTCGGTGACGTCGAGGCCGGCGCCCCCCAGGCGGCCGGCGCTCAGTGCCGCCGTCAAAGCGGCCTGATCGACGATCGGGCCGCGCGCGATGTTGACCAGCACGGCGCGCGGCGGGAGGGCCGCCAGAGCGCGGGCATCGATCAGCCGCCGCGTCTGCGGGGTCAGCGGGCAGGCCAGCACGACGGCGTCGCAGCGCGGCAGGACGGTCAGCAGGTCGGCGACGCGCGCGCTCTCGTCGGCTAGCGGATCCAGCGAGCCGGAACGGGTGACCGCGATGACCCGGGCGCCTAAGGCTCGCAACCGGCTCGCGATCGCGCGCCCGATGTTGCCGAACCCCACCACGGCGACGGTCGCCTCGTTGAGCGTCGCGATTCGGGCACCTTCGCCGCCATCCCAGACCGCGCGGTCGGTGGCGCGCACGAACGCCGGGACCCGGCGCAGCAAGGCGAGCAGCAGCGTCACGGCGTGTTCGGCGACCGTCGGGGCGTAGGCGTCGCCGACGTTGGCGATCGTCACGCCGTGGGCGGCCCCGTGCTCGACGACTTGGTCGTAGCCCATCGTCACGAGTTGGAGCCAGCCCAGCCGCGGCGCGTGCCGTTCGAGCACCGGGACCAGCGCCGCGTCGTAGAAGGCCGGCCAGAGCCACAGGGCGTCGGCGTCGGCCGCCTCGTGCTGGAGCGCCGCCGCGTCCTCGGCGACGACGAAGGTCAGCCCGTGGCGAGCGGCCAGCGCTTCGAGTTGGGGACGCAGGACCGGCGAACGGAAGACGACGCGCATCGCCGGCCCTTTCGCCGCGTCCCGTTCCGTGCATCTTGCGCCACGATCGTGCCCGTTCACGCGTCGTCCCGAGACGCGGCCGGGGCCGGCACGGTAGCGTCGGGGGCGTGAACGCACGACCGATCGTCGTCGCCGTCGGCGGCGACGTCCTCGAACAGACTCAGGCCTTCGCGGCCGGCCTGGTGGCCGGCTTGCGCGACCGGCGCGTCGTCGCCCGCTGCGCCGACGACGACCGCGAGGCGTACGCCGGCGCCGTGCTTGCGCCGGCCGACGTCGTCATCGTGTACGGGACCTCCGCGCTCGCGACGCGCGCGCTGCGCGCGCAGTTCGACGTGAGCGTCTGGCTCGAAGGCGAGCTGGTCGCGGCGCAGGCGCGCCACGCGCAGTACCGGGTGCGCTTCGACGACGGGATCTGGATCGTCGGACGCGATGGCGCGGTGGTCGGTGCGCGCGACGCCGAGCAGTTTGTCGCCGAGCGCGTCCGCGCGGCCGGCGCGCGATTGACCGAGGCGGTGGTCGCATGATCGCGGAGCGCTTGGCCGGGCACGCCGCGGCACTCGTCGCCGGCGGGCGCGGTCTGGTCGCGCTCGACGAGCCGGCGCGCAGCCACCGCTTCGCGCTCTTGGAGCTGCCCGATACGGCCGAACTGCGGCGCGCCTGGCGCGACCTGGTCCTCGACGCGCCGGGCCTCGAACGCTACGCCGGCGGAGCGATCCTCTCCGACGCGTCGATCCGCGGCACGACCATCGGCGGAGGTAGCGTCGTCGGCAGCTTGCGCGCGCGCGGGATCGTGCCGGGCGTCGCGCTCGACGCGGGCAGCGCGCCGTTGGCCACGGGCAGCGACGAACTGGTCACCGAAGGGCTCGACGGGCTGCGCCGCCGGCTGACCGAGTATGCGCTGTTCGGGGTGGGCTGCGCGACCTGGCGCGCGCGGTTTCGAGCCGGTCCGTCCGACCGCGCGATCGCGGCCAACGCGCAGGCGCTCGCGCGCAGCGCAGCGCTCTGCCAAGAGCACGGGATCGTGCCGGTGCTCGAGATCGAGCTGTCCGACGAGGGCGCGCACGACCTGGCGTCCGCCGCGCGCTCGACCGAACGCGTCCTGCGGCGGCTGATCGCCGAGTTGGCGCGCAATCACGTCGACCTCGGCGCCCTGCTGCTCGCGCCGACGATGATCGCGGCGGGGCGCGCTGCCGGCGAACCGGCCGAGACGAACGAGATCGTCGCGCAGACGTTGCGCGTCCTCGGCGCGACGGTTCCGGTCGCGGTCGCGGGGATCGCGTTCCTCGCCGACGGGGTGGCGCCGGCCTTGGCTGCCGAACGGCTGTGCGCGCTGAACCGTGCGATGCCGCGCCGCCGGCCATGGCCGTTGACGTTCTCGTACGGTCCGACGCTGCGCCGGGTGACGCTCGACGCGTGGCGCGGCCGAGCGGACCGCCTCGCCGATGCGCGGCGAATCTTCCTCCATCGCACGGCGTGCGCGAGCGCGGCGGCCTGCGGCGCGTACCATGCGAAATTGGAGGAACACGTCGCGGCGCTCGCCGCGTCGCGCGCCGCCTGAGGGCGGCCGAAGGGGGACGGCCGGCGCCTGCGAAGCCCTGCCGGGATGTCGTTCGCCTCGCGGCTCTTCGCCACCAGTTCCGTCGAGAAGCTCCGCGAGCAGAGCAAGAACAAGACGCTCCGCCGCGCGCTGACCGGCAAAGACCTGATCGCGATCGGCCTCGGGTCGATGATCGGCGGCGGAATCTTCACCACCATCGGGACCGGGGTCAAGGGCGCCGGCCCGGCGGTCATCGTCTCGTACCTGTTAGCCGGCCTGACCTCGTTCTTCGCCGCGCTCTGCTATGCCGAGCTGGGCGCGATGGTCCCGGTCGCGGGCAGCGCGTACACCTACGCCTACGCGACGATGGGCAAGCTGTTCGCCTGGATCATCGGCTTCGCGCTGATCTTCGAGTACGGGATCAGCGCGGCGCCGGTCGCGCAGCAGTTCTCGGCCGCGATCCAGGACCTCTTCCGCGGCGCCGGGCTGGTGCTGCCGGGCTGGGCGCAGACCTCGAACTTGGCGATTACCGGTCCGTGGTGGCTGCCGAGCAGCTACGACCTCGCGCACTCGCAGTGCGACGTCGTCAGTGCGGTCTTCGTGCTGGCGCTGAGCGGGTTGCTGGCGATCGGGATCCGCGAGTCGGCCAGCGCCAACAACCTCTTCGTGGTGCTGAAGATCTCTGCGCTGCTGGTCTTCATCGTCGCCGGCGCCTTCCTGTTCCACGCGGCGAACTTGCACCAGTTCACCCCGCACGGCTGGGGTGCGCTGGTCCCGTTCGGCGGGACGGTCGAATCGTCGCAGCCCTACGGCATCATCCCGATCGCGGCGTTCGTGTTCTTCAGCTACATCGGCTTCGACGCCTCGACGACGACGGCCGAGGAGTGCAAGCGCCCACAGGTCGACATCCCGGTCGGCGTGATCGGGGCGCTGGCGATCGGGACGATCCTCTACTGCGCGACCGCGATCGTGCTGCTCGGCGCCGTCCCCTGGTCGCAGGTGCCGGAGAAGGACCCGCTGGTTGCCGCGCTCGCGCCGCTCCACTTGCCGTTGCTGAGCTGGATCATCACGATCGGCGTGCTGGCCGGGACCACCAGCGTCGCGCTCACCTCACTGCTCGGCCAGTCGCGAATCTTCTACGTGATGTCGCGCGACAAGATGCTCCCGCCCGCCGTCTCGAAGATCAATCCGCGGTTCAAGACGCCGGTCGTGACGACGGTGATCACCGGCGTCGCGGTCGCGATTCTGGCGCTGATCGTCCCGCTCAACGAGCTACTGAACCTGGTCAACATCGGGACGCTGAGCGCGTTCGCGGTCGTCTGCGCGGGGGTGCTCTACCTGCGTGCGCGCAAGCCCGACATCCCCCGCACCTTCAAGGTGCCGTTCGTCCCGCTCTTCCCGATCCTGGGGATCGTCTTCTCGCTGTTCCTGGCCGTCTTCGGGCTCTCGCGCACGACCTGGACCTGGTTCGCGCTGGCGCTGGTCGTCGGGCTGGTGTTCTTTTTCAGCTACGGCTTCTGGAAGTCGAACCCGGAGGAGATCCAAGCCGTCGTCGAGCCGGCGGGTATCCAGGAGTACGCCTGAACCCAGATCATCGCTAAGTCGTGGAGGTGAGCGCAATGTGCCGCAGCATCAAGCCCCTGTTCAACTTCGAGCCGCCGGTCACCGACGACGAGGTTCGTGCCGCGTCCTTGCAGTTCGTCCGCAAGATCAGCGGTTTTGCGAAGCCCTCGAAGGCGAACGAGCCGCAGTTTCTGGCTGCGGTCGACGAGATCGCCGGGATCTCCAAACGTCTGCTGCGTTCGCTCGAGACGAACGCCGCGCCGAAGAACCGTGCCGAAGAGGCGGCGAAAGCGAACGCGCGGGCGCTGCAAAGATTCGGAACCTGAGAAGTGTTAAGGCTCGGTAGCCGACACGTTCGGAGTTGGTTATGACCGGCCGGAGGTACTTCTCGGCGCTCGCTCGGGTGCGTATCATGGGGCCATGGCGCCCTTCACAGCCGGCTCGTGGACGTTGGTCGTGACGATTCGCAACGCCGAACGCGGACTCCACGATCTGCGCTTCCGCTACGAGTCGCCCGATCTGCTCGAGCGTCAGCTCACCGTCTTGCTCGCCGCCCGCGGCCGCTCCAACTGGACGGCCTTCTTGCTGACTGAGCGCGGTGAGAGCGCGACGATTCGCGGCGACTCCTACCGCGCGCATCGCGTCCTGGCCGACTGCGCCTGATCAAGGCGGGGGCGCGGCGTTCGCGTTCCAGAGATGCTCGGGTTGGTCGAGCGCGTGGTTGATCCAGCGCGACCAGACGAAGAGCGCATCGGAGAGCCGGTTGACGTAGCGGACCGCGTCCGCCGAGACCGCCTCGTCCTCGCGCAGCGCGACGAGCAGTCGCTCGGCGCGGCGGCAAATGGTACGCGCAAGGTGGAGGAACGCGCCGGGATAGGAGCCGCCCGGGTGGATGAAGTTGGCCAGCGGGGCGAGGTCCTGCTGCGCGCGGTCGATCGCGCGCTCGAGCGCCGTCGCGTCGGCCGCACCGACGAGCGGCATCCCTTCCCAGCGGTCCTGCGGCAGCGTCGCTAGGTCGCTGCCGAGGTTGAAAAGCACGTCCTGCGTCCAAGCCAGCCACCCGTCGAGGTCGCGCGCGGCGGCGTGCGTGCGGCCGACGTCCTGCACCGGACGCGTGCGCGTGGCGTCGGCCAGCGCGGTGCGCGCCAAGCCGATCGCCGAGGATAGCTCGTCGATCGTCCCGTAGGCCTCGATCCGCGGCGCGCTCTTCTTGACGCGCTGTCCACCGACGAGCCCGGTCGTCCCGTCGTCGCCGGTGCGGGTGTAGATCCGGGTGAGCTTGGGCATCGCTCGGCGACCTTCGGAGAGGACGGTCGCCGACCTGCGCGAACCCCCGGCGTTTGGTCATGGAACGCATCCCACCGAAATCAGCCGACCTCTCCGAGTGGTACCAAGCCACCTGCTACCGCGCGGAACTGGTCTCCCAGGCGCCGGTGCGCGGCTGCGTCGTGCTGCGCCCCAACGGCTACGGCCTGTGGGAGCGGCTGCAAGCCGAACTGGACCGCCGGTTCAAAGAGACCGGCCACGAAAATGCCTACTTCCCGCTGCTGATCCCCGAGTCGCTGCTGACGCGCGAAGCCGAGCACGTCGAAGGGTTCGCACCCGAGGTGGCCTGGGTCACCGAGGGCGGGAACGAGAAGCTGACGGAGCGGCTCGCGATCCGGCCGACCTCGGAAGTGATCGTGGGCGTGATGTACGCCGACTGGATCCAGTCCTACCGCGATTTGCCGGTGCTGATCAATCAGTGGGTCAACGTCATGCGCTGGGAGAAGCGCACGCGCCCGTTCCTGCGCACGGCGGAGTTTCTGTGGCAGGAAGGCCACACGGCGCACGCTACCGAGACCGAAGCGGCCGAAGAGGTCGCGCGGATGCTCGAGATCTACCGCGAGGTCGCCGAGGACGTCTGCGCCGTCCCGGTCTACACCGGCGAGAAGTCGGCCGCGGAGCGCTTCGCCGGCGCGAACCATACCTTCTCGATCGAAGCGCTGATGCCCGATGGGCGCGCGTTGCAGTCGGCGACCTCGCACGAGCTGGGGCAAAACTTCGCCCGCGCCTATGACATCACGTTCAGCGCCGAAGACCAGACCGAGCAGTACTGCTGGACGACCTCGTGGGGGATGTCGTGGCGGATGCTCGGCGCGCTCATCATGACGCACGGCGACGACCGCGGGCTGCGCATCCCACCGAAGATGGCGCCGATCGAGGTCGTCATCGTCCCGATCCCGCGCGGCGACACCGCCGTGCTCGACGCCGCGGCGCGTGACCTGTACGCGCGCTGCAAGGCGGCTGGACTGCGCGTGCGGCTCGACGACCGGGCGGGACAATCGCCCGGTTACAAGTTCAACGAGTGGGACCTGCGCGGCATCCCGATTCGGCTCGAGCTGGGCAATCGCGACATCGAGGCGGGCGTCGTCACGCTCGTGCGCCGCGACAGAGCGGTCAAAGAAGAAGGGCAGAAGCAGCAGGTGCCGCTCGACCAGGTCGTCGCGTTCGTGCCGACCGCGCTCGAGCAGATCCAGCACGGCCTGTTCGCGCAGGCCAAGACGTTCCTCCAGGACCACACGATCTCGACGCTCGATCGCGACGAGTTCTTCCGGCTGTGCAGCGAGCGGGCCGGGATGATCGACGTCCCCTGGTGCGGCCGCCCCGAGTGCGAGGAGATCGTGAAGGAAGCGACCAGCGCATCGACGCGCAACCTGCGCGAGCCGGCGCGCGCCGAGCGCTGCGTCCCGTGCGGCGAGCCGGCGCGCTACCAGGCCTACTTCGCCCAGGCCTACTGACGGAGTGCGCGCGCGGGCGGTACTCCTGGCGGCCGGGCTGGCGGTGCTCGTCCCCATGACGGCGCGCGCCGACGATGCGCGGGTCCTCGGGCGCTCGGCCGGCAACGATCTGGTCACCGCCCGGCGGATCGCGGCGGCGCTGCTGGCGCGCCCGTTGCCGGCGCAGTTGGTGCGCGTGCGCTGCGAGCGGGTCGGGCCGCACGTCGACTGCGGGCTGATCCTCTCGGGCGTGAAGTTCCACCGCCGACTCGACCTGGCCGGTTGGGATGCCGAGATCGTCGGCCTCGTCGCCGGCGCATACGCCGCCGCTCCGAGCGTGGACGAGGTCGATTGCTGGGCGACCGTTCCCTTGGCCACCGGGCGCGGCGAGGTCGTCAGCGGCGACTTCGCGGCCCCGACCTCGGCCAACGTCTTCTCGATCACCGTCCCTCGGGCCGAGCGCGGCGAGGTCAGCGCCCGGCTGCGTGACGGGCGCGGGGTCTTTTGGGACCCGGCCTTTCGAGCGTCCCTGTCGAAAGGGCGCGACGGATGATTCGAATCTCGACCCTCCCCAGCGGCTTGGCCGTGCTGACCGAGGCCATGCCGCACGTGCGCTCGGCGACGCTCGGCGTGTGGTGCGACGTCGGCTCGTCGACCGAGCCGGCCGAACGGCGCGGAATCTCGCATCTGCTCGAGCACATGGTCTTCAAGGGGACGCCGCGCCGCACGGCGCGCGCGATCGCCGAGGAGATGGACGCGGTCGGCGGCGAGCTCAACGCGATGACCGACAAGGAGACGACGTGTTTCTACGCCCACGTCGTCGACCGGCATCTGCCGCGCGCCGTCGACGTGCTGGCCGACATGCTGCAGCACGCGCTCTTCGCCGCCGACGACGTGCGCCGCGAGCGCCAGGTCGTGCTCGAAGAGATCCGGATGTACGACGACAGCCCGGCCGAGGTGCTGCACGACCGCTTCACCCGCGTGCTCTGGCGCGGGGCGAACCTGGGCGACCCGACCATCGGCTTCGCCGAGACGGTCGGCTCGCTCGAGCGCGAGGACCTGGTCGCGTGGCACGCGGCGCGCTACGCGCCGGCGACCGTCTTCATCACCGCCGCCGGCAACCTCGAGCACGAGTCGGTGGTGGCGCTGGTCGGTGAGGCGTTCGCCGCGTTCGCCGGTCCGGCGCGGCCGCCGACCTCCGAGCGCCCGCGCTTCACGCCGACGCTCGACGTCACCCTCGACGAGACCGAACAAGCCTACCTGATGCTCGGGACGCCGGGGCTCGCGTTGCGCGACGAGCGCCGCTACGCGCTCTCGGTGCTCGACACGCTGCTCGGCGGCGGGATGTCGAGCCGGCTCTTCCAGAGTGTACGCGAGGAGCGCGGGCTGGCCTATGAGATCGGAACCTTCCAGCAGGGCTACCGCGACGCGGGCCTGTTCGGCGTGAGCGCCGGTTGCACGCCCGAGCGCGCGCAGGAGTGCGTCGACGTCGTGGTCGACGAGCTCGACCGGCTGCTGCAGGACGGCGTGCGGCCCGACGAAGTCGCACGCGCGCGCGAGCACCTCAAGGGGAACCTGACGCTGGCGCTCGAGAGCACCTATAACCGGATGTCGCGCCTAGCGCGCAACCACTTGGTCCACGGCCGGCAGATCTCGACCGAGGAGGTGGAGGAACGCTTCGACGCCGTCGACGTGGCGGCGGTCGACGCGCTGGCACGCGAGCTGCTCGGGCCCGCGTCACGCGGGCTGTGCGCGCTGGGTCCGGCGCCCATGCGCGGGGTGCGATTGCGCGGCGCGGAGGCGGCGTGACCGGCATCCTGGTGCCGGACTTGATCATCGCCGCGGCCCTCAACTTGGTGACGCAGGCGATCCAGATCGGCGCGTATGCGGCGCGCGTCGCCGGCGTGACGACCGGGCGCATCGCGACCGCGATCTCGCTCTTCTCGCTGGTCGTCACGGCGAGCCGGCTCGCGAACCTGATCGTGACGCCGGCGCTCGGCGGGCTGGCCGATCGCCCGGCGAACGCGGCGCTCGCCGCGGGCCGCACGACCCTCACGCCGGGAGCGTTGCACATCTTCGACACCCAGCTGCGGATCATCGTCGGCTCGGGGACGGTCGGGATCGTCGTCGGGGCCTTCCTGATGCCGGTCTTCATCGTGCTGTTCGTCCGCGGCGTGCGCGCCTTCGAGCGGCTCGGCTCGATCCCGGTCGCGCTGCTGCGCCTGCTCGACCCGCGCGTGCAGCTCGATCTGATCCGTGAGGTGCGGCTGCCGTCGTGGCGCGAGGCCCGCACGCTCCCGTTTCGGGCGATTCCGAGGCGCCTGCTGATCGGCAACCTGATCATCATGACGGTCTACTCGATCGGCGTCGTCTCCGCGTACTACGCCAGCGTCCTGAACTTGCAGGCGCGCGGAACGGCGATCGGCCTCTCGGGGCTGGTGAACGGGATCGGGACCATCGCCTTCGCGCTCTTCGTCGACCCGACATCGGCCTACATCGTCGACCAGACCGTTCGCGGCGAGCGGCCGACGAGTCATGTCCATGCGATGATCGTCACGCTGGTCGTGACGGCCTTCATCGGGACGCTGCTGGCCCAGTTCATCCTCTACCCCGCCGCGGTCTACATCGCCGCGGCATCTCACCTCTTCGTTTCGAGCAAACACTGATGCGACGCACCCTTCGATGCCTCACTCTCCTGCTGGCCTGCGCCGTGCTCCCGCTCGGGACGAGCGGATGCGGGACGAGCGTCGCGCAGTGGATCGTGCGCACCCGCAACCATCAGGGCGACATCGCGCTGAGCCACCGGAACTATCCCGACGCGTCGGTGGCATATCAGCTCGCGCTCCACATCGACCCCACCGATGCGCACGCGCGGGCCGGCCTGGCGACCGTGCAGCTGCGGCTGGCGCAGGTCTACTACGCTTCCTCGCGCTTCGACGACGCGATCGACGCGCTGGCGATCGCGGCCCATTACACGCCATCCGACGATCGCATCGCCGGGATGCGCAACGAGATCGAACAGGCCGAGCTCAAGCGCGACATCGTCGTCTCGAACTACCCGTCGTACGCCTACACGGGCGCCAGCCTGCGCCGCGGCTACATCGGGCTCAAAGCGCAAGACCAAGAGGTGCTGGGCGCGCTGCAGCGCTTCGACTATACCTATGACACCGCCGATCTGACCACCGCGCTGCGCCAGAGCGACGTCCTCGAAGAGGACCTGGCGCGCCTCCGCAGCCGGCTCGTGCAGTACCGCCAGCTGGTCGAGTCCGGCGTCCCCGAACAAGCCGGCGAAGACCTCGCCCCGCCGGCCAGCCTGCTGCCGCTACCATGACGCCGCTCGCCGCCGCGGCGATCGTCCATGCCGAGGCGGCGGTGCGCGCGCATTTCCGCCGGCTCGCCGCCGGCGGCGCACCGATTGTCCTCCGCGGTTCGTTCGAGGCCGACTGTCCGCTGCACGAGGGCTGCCGCTATCCGCGCGTCGTCCTGGTGACGTTCACGCAGGCCGACGGCGGCGGCGAAGCGTTCGTCGCCGTCGACCGGACCGGAACCCAGGCCCGGGTGGTCAGCGTCGGCGGCGGCGCGATGGACGAGGCGGGGCTCATCGTCGAAGGTGCGGCGCCGGCGCAGGCGCGCGCAATCGTGCGCCAGTTCGACGTGCGATGAGGGGGATGCGTCGAGCGCTTCTTGCGACGGCGCTGGTGCCGTGTTTGGCCGCCGCATCCCCCACCGTTGCGACGACCCGAATTGCGGAATCAGCGGTCGCGACTTACCTCTAGAGCGAGGGTATCCGCGACGTGGCGTTTACGGCGGTCTTCGAGAGCGATTGCCCGCATGGGGTGCACTGCCGCTACCCGCGCCTCGTGCTCGTTCCGTTCCTGGTCGGTCGCGGCGTCGCGTCGGGCGGCGGGGCTATGAACGCCGCCGACCTCGTCGCGGCCGGTGCGAGCCCGGCGCAAGCGCGCGCGATCATGCGACAGATCTACGCGCAGCCCCTAAACAGGCGACGACCCCGTCGCCGTCGCTTTTTAGCTCCTCATTCGTAGGTGACGAGGTCGGGCGGTGGGTGGAGGTGCATCACCTCGGCGGCTGAGAACATGTCGACGTCTCGCTGGTAGAAGAGCTTGAAGCCGTTGAAGAACGGCGCTTTGCGGTGAAGTGACGCGTAGGCATCGAGCTTCACCGCGCGGATGCCGAAGCCATCGACGTGAAAGGTGATCGCTAGGCCGGGTCGCGGCACGATCGCGTCGGCTCCCAAGATCATGTCGGGCCGAAACAGATGGATCACCAGCAGCTTCTGCGGCAAGTGGTGACTGGCCACGAGCTGCGCCAGGTAGCCCGAGACGGCGTTGACGACACTGGCCGTCGTGTGGCCGATGGTTTTGCCCGGGACGTCACCGGGCTGCATGCTCCATTCCGAGTCGAGCGCGAGCCCGACGTCGGGTTGCGCTAGATACTTCTCGTAGTGGCGCGCCTCGCTCAAAAAAGAGCGGTAGCCCGGCTGAACGTCGAGGATGAGCAAAGCATGGATGCGGCGCGCGGCGGCGAGGTACTCGCCGATCTCGGCGTCGTTCTCGCGCGCGCCGTAGGTACCGGAGGCGCCGGGCGCCTGTTGCGCGACGGTCGCGATGAGCTCGAACGCGGGTAGCACGGGACGCCCGAACGGAGCGTACCTACGGGCCTGCGCGAGGAGCTTGACCGCCATCGCACTCGGTGTGCCCTGCCCGAGGACACCCAGCCCCGGGACGCCCGCGGCCCCGTAGAATGCGACGACCCGGTCGTGCGGAAAGATCGTCGTGCCGCCACCCGGCAGTTGCGCCACGCTACTCGGCGTTGCGGGCGGCGCCGGCGTCGCCGTAGGCGGTACTGGGGTGCGAGTGCAGGCCGCCAAGAGCAAGACGCTCGCGACCGCGAACGCGGACCGCGACATTAGGACCGCATCGCGGCGGCCGCGGTCGAGGTCAAGCGCAGCGGTGAGGGGCTGGCGGTGAAGGCGAACATACGGCGGCCGACGACGTCGGCGCGGCGATGGGTGACGAACCACGGCGGCGTCGGGAGCAGCGTCAGCTCGCCGTCGCCGAACGAACGCGGGAAGGGCGCGAACGGGGCGCGCACGACCGTCTTCTGCGGGCGGTCGAAGAGGAACGCGTTGTGGACGACGCCGATCCCGCTGCCGACGTCGGCCGGCGTGTTGCCCGGATAGGCGCCCCAGGTCGCGGTCGGCAAGAGAAATCCGACGCCCGGCCAGGTGTTGATCGCGACGCAGCCGTAGCGCAGCGCCGCGACCGCTTCGTCGAACGCCGAGCCGAGCGCGGTGATCGTGCGGGGATGGATGAGGATGCTCGCGCCGAGCGTGCCGCGCAGGTGGTCGTTGCAGAACGCGACCGCGTTGCGCAGGAACGTCGCCGCGTCGGCGCCGGGGAGCGCCGTCTGCGCGAGCACGGGGGCGAACAGCTCCTCGCGGAAGAGCGGCTCGTCGCTGCCGGCGTCGAGGCCGGTTACGAACGCGCGCTCGGTGCGCGCGACGCCGGGGTAGTACGTCGGGCGGGCCGGCGCCTGGCGCAGCGCCTCGCCGATGCGCTCGACGAAGCGCGGGGTCTGCGGCCACTCGGCCGGGACGATCAAGACCTGCGCGGCGATGCAGTTCGCGCCGGCGTTGTGCAGCTTCATCGTGGCGACGTGCGCGGCTTGGAAGACCAGATCGGGCGCGCTCCACGGACCGGGGACGACGATCACCGGCGTGACGTTGCCCAACTCGCTGGTCACGGGTTTGGTTAGGGCCGGCGTCCCGGCACGCTTGCGGGCCGCGCCCTCGGGCCCGCTCCCGAAGACGATCGCATCGTGCGTGCGTTCGCCGCCGGTGAGGTGGACCGCGTCGATCGACGGATGGGAACAGAGGTACGCGCCCACGTCGGCGCCGCCGCCGACGATGCGCATGAAGCCCTCGTCGATCAGCGCGGCGAAGATCGTCTCGAAGACCGCCTGCAGGTAGGCGTTAACGGGGTTCAGCTTGAGGATCGCGCTGCTGCCCTGCGCATACAGGACCGAGAGCACGTCGAGCGGCGGGATGCTGGCGACGTTGCCGGCGCCGAGCACCAGCGTGACGCGACCGGGCGGCTTCTCGCGCTTGTAGAAGCCCGCCATGGAATCGACCAGCGTGTCGAGCGTGACGCCGGGCTCCATCCAGGTCTCGGCGCGCACGCCGCTGAGCAGCAGCCGGTCCGCCGGGACGACCGGGAAGACGTCGACGACGACCTGTCCGCCCGCGCGCACGCGCGGTGCGTGCGGCAGGCGCGGCGCGCCGTGCTGAGCGAGGTCGCGCATCGTCGCGGTCAGCGCGTCGATCGTCGCGAGCAGCGCGTACGGACCGGAGAACCACTCCTCGCCGGCCAACGGCGTCCCGGCGATGCCCTTCGCCTGCGCGCCGAGCGCGGCCCAGGTCGCCGCCTGTTCGATCGTGCGCGCGCGCAGAGCCCGCAGGTGCCGGATCTTGCCGGCGAAGCCGAGCCGTGCCCAGCCCGTCGCGTGGTCGCGCACGATCGCGACCTCACGGTCGAGGTCGCCGACGGTTACCGACGGGGGTCGGGTGACGATCTCCATACCTGCCTCCGGCTGGGGGTTGACGAATCCATCACCGATAGGTTATGAATCTTGGAGTGCGTGCGACTACCGATGCTGTTTTCAAGGCTCTCGCCGATCCCACCCGGCGGGCGATCTTCGAGCATCTAGCACGCGACGGCGAGCTCACCGTGCACGTTCTGACCGATCGCGCGGGCGTCTCGCAACCGGCGGTTTCCAAGCACCTGGGCGTCCTCAAGCAGTCGGGTCTCGTACGCGACCGGCGCCAGGGACGCGAAACCCATTGCAGCGCCCAGCCGCAAGCGCTCGCCGCGCTGGTCGACTGGGTGACGCTCCACGACGCCTTCTGGCGCGATCGGTTCGATCGCCTCGAAACCTTGTTGAACAGGATGGAATGATGAGCGAAACCACCGCAACGCGCGCCGTCGTCGTCGAACGCGACGTACCGCATCCACCCGAGAAGGTCTGGCGCGCACTCACCGAAAGCGCGCTGATCGCGGAGTGGCTGATGACGAACGATTTTCAGCCGGTCGTCGGTCATCGCTTCACCTTTCGCATGGCGCCGGTGGCGAATTGGAACGGTGTGACCGACTGCGAAGTCCTGATCGTCGAACCGTACACGCGGCTCGCCTATACGTGGGCCGCTTCGGGCGAAAGTGCCGCAACGGGGCTCCAGACCGTCGTTACTTGGACGTTGACGCCGACGCCGGGCGGCGCTCTGGTGCGCATGGAGCAAACCGGCTTCCGGGCGCAAGACGAGAACAACTACCGCGGCGCCACCTACGGTTGGCAACAGTTCATGGGCCGCCTCGAAACGGTGCTCGCCGGGCTCTGATCTAGCGACAGGGCTCGGGTGCGGTCTTCCAATCGCGCCGCCAGTGCGCGTACGCGCCCGCCATCTCGCGGGTGCGAAACGCGCTCCAGCGCTGCTCGGCGCCGGGCAGTTCCTTGGCGGGATCGGTCTCGTACACCGGCCACGCCGCGCTCGGATCGAGGATGGGGAATCGGCTCAGCCAGCAGTACAGCTCGAGGTTCGTTTGCTCCAGACGTGCGTACTCGACCGCGACGAAGTAGCGCGCCCCTTTGCGGATCGCGCTCTCCTCGTCGAACGGGGTCCAGAGCTGCGGGTCTTCCTCCCAGCCCTTGCGGTCGATCGTGTAGAGGATCGAAGGGTCGTAGTGCCCCATCACGATGAGCGTGCCCGCCGCGAGCGTCGCGTCGAGTTGCTTGGCGCGCGCGTAGTTGATCCGGCTCCAGTGCCAGTATGGTGCGACCTCGCGGTACCCGGCGACCAGCGCGAGCAACCAGAGGAACGCGCCGATCCCCGCTAGCGTCGCGCGGCGCTGCGGCTGCGCGCCCCAGCGCGCGACCGTCCAGGCGGCGAGCCGGCCCGCGACCAGCGCCCCTAGCGGAAGCAGCGGATAGAGGTAGTAGTCGACCTGCTCGACGGTCACCACGACGTAGGTGTAGAGCAGCCCGCCGGCGAGCCAGCCCCACACGAGCGCGTCGCTGCGCGAGCGCAGCGGGACCGCGAAGCCGAGGATCGCGAGCACGATGCCGACCGGGCCGAGCATCGTCGTCGCGAGCATGCGCAGCGCGCGCGCGAAGGCGAGCGCCTTGGCGACGAATGCGTGCGGCGAGGTCACTGCCGCGTGCAGCGAGGGCAACACGTGCAGCCGCGTGATCCCGCTGGCCCAGTGCCACTCGGCGTGGGCCGAGACGGCGTGCTCGTAGAGCCCGAGCGGAACGAAGCCCGCCAGCGCGAGCGCCCAGAGCTGCGGGCGCGCGAGCGCGTCGCGCCACCCGAGCCGAGCGACGGCCGCGGCCGCCAGCGGGATCGCGCCGAACACCGCGACGGGCTTGGCGAGGAAAGCCAACGCGAGCAGCAGCGCCGCCGGCCACCAGCCGCGCCACGAGCGCGCCTCGTCGTCGACGATCCAGCGCCCGCCGGCATAGAGCGCCGCGGTGAGGAAGAAGACCATCGCCGTGTCCGGCATGAAGGTCCGGCTGTAATACCACGCGCCGGGCAGCACCGCGTAGACCGCGGCCGCGGCAACGCCCGCAAGGGGTGAGCGAAAGAGCCAGCGGCCGAAGGGGGCGATCAGGACGATCGTGCCGACGCCGAAGGCGAGCGAGATCAGCCGGCCGACGATCTCGTGGACGCCGATCAGCTTGTACACGGTCGCCGCCAAGAACGGGACGATCTGCAGCTCGAGCTCGACGTAGTTCGGCGGCGGCCCGTCGTAGTCGGTCTGTGGATCGAGCGGGTTGTATTGCAACTGCGCGAAGTTGCGGGCGATCGCGGCCGTGTCGCCTTGGCGCCAGCCCGGATGATCGAAGATCGGGTCGTGGATCCCCTTGAGGCGCAGGACGAGACCGATCAGCGCGACGAGCAGCGTCGCGCCCCAGAACAGCCGCCGGGGAGTCACAAGGCCGCTCGGAACGTCCAGTACTTGTTGACGAAGAAGTTCACCACGATCGCCGCGCAGGTCGCGACGAACCACGTCTTGTGACCGTGGCCCAAGTACGGCGCGACCCCCGCCGAGATGAGCAGCGCGACGATCAGCGCCAGGACGGAGACGCTCAGGAACTGCAAGCCCTCCTTACCGGCGTGGCTGGAGGAGCGAAACGTCCAGACGCGGTTGAGGAACCAGTTCGAGACGCCACCGGCCAGAAACGCGATCGAGTAGATCGTGTCGTACGGGCCGGCGGCGGCATGGTTCGGGACGACCCGCTGCAACAGTGTGAAGACGATCAGGTTCACGATGAACCCCGACGCGCCGACGATCCCGAACTTGACGAACTGGCGCACGCCGCGCCGGCGCCGCAGACGGTCGAAGAACGAGGTTTCCACCGTCACGCGACCCAGTACCAATCGGCGAACAGCACCGTGAACAGCCCGAGCAGCGGCAGCGAGAAAGCAACGTACACGTTGTTGATCGCGGGCCGCGCGCCCCACAGCGCGAGCAGCGCGAACATCGGGAAGAGGACCAGCGCGAAGCGCGGCATGCTCAACAAGCTGCTGGTCGAGAGCGGAACCAAGATCGAGAGCGCCATGTACACGATGTAGGAGAGCCGCAGCCGCCGCAGCCCGGCGAACAGCACGGCCAGCATCAGGAAGGTGAAGGCCAGCTCGAGGATCTGGTTCGCGATCGTCTGTTGCGCGTGCGCGGTCCGAATCGTGTCGAACGAGTGCAGAATCGAGACCCACGGCCACGCCAGGTGGCGGTTCCAGTGGATCTGGACGTGGGAGAAGAGCAGTGGGTCACCGCTGAGCACCCACAGGTATCCCATGTAGGTCGCCAGCCCCAGCGGGACCAGGATCATCGCCAGCAGCGGCTGCACGACGTCCGACCAGACGTAGCGCAGATATTCGCGGCCGCCTTCGCGGATCGCGAACGCCCACTCGATCGCCATCGGCGCGACCAGCAGGATCCCCTCGGAGCGCGTCAGCGCGGCGAAGAAGCCGAAGGCTCCGGCGACCAACCAGCGCCGCTCGCGCAGATAGTAGAACGAGGCGACCGTCAGGAACAGGAACAGCGATTCGGTGTAGACGGCCGAGAAGAAGATCGCGGTCGGGAAGATCGAGACGTAGAACGTCGCGCGCTGGGCGACGTGGCGGTTGTACTGGTGCTCGATCAGCTTGTAGAGATAGAGCAGCGAGAGAAAACTGGCGGCGTTCGAGATGACCAGACCGGCCAGCAGATGCGAGCCGAGGAAGACGCCGACGATTCGAATCAGCAGCGGGTAGAGCGGGAAGAAGGCGGCTTCGGTCCCAAAGTAGCCGTGCTGCGCGATGCCCAGGTAGTGTTCGGCGTCCCAACGCCCCCAGACCGCGAGCAACGGATTCGCCGAGGCCGCGTAATGGGTCCCCGGACGTTGGCCGATCACCACCGCGGCCAGCTCGGCGATCGCGAGCAGCGGCAGCCGGGTGACCAGAAACGTCACCGCCACCTCGCGCACGGTGCGGTTGAAGCGCGCGGCGACGGCGATCTTGCCCAGCACCCAGAGACCGATCGCCACCACCGCCCAGCCGTCGGTGCTGTGGCCGCCGCGGGGCGGGAAGAGCATCGCCCACAACAGGACCAACGCCGACCAACAGATGGCATCGTACTGCAGGGCGACGATCTCGTCGACGTTGGTCCGTCGCGCGAAGTATCGTCCATAGGCGAGCCAAGCGGCGAAGACCGCGATGACCCCGGCCACCAGGGCCAGGAGCAGGGTCAGGTCGAGGTAGGCAGCGTGATGCGGGGAGCGCAGCGCGACCGCGTACCAGGCGAAGAACCCGACACTCAGCCCGGCGATGCCGACGGTGGCGACGGCGGGTCGGCCGACCGCCGCGACGAGCGCCGCCGGCTTCGTTCGGACGACGTTCCCGACGACGGCAAAATCCACGGTCGCCCTCGTTTACGCATCACCGCGGCCCCTTGCCTGCATGGTTCGCCACCCCGGGGCGAAAAATGGGGTCGAACAGCCAGGGGAGCGACCACTATTCCACATCGTTTCGATCTCATCGTCGTCGGCGCCGGCAGCGGCGGCTACGCCGCGGCGCAGACCGCGCGCGACTTGGGCGCAAACGTCGCGCTCGTCGACCGCGGCCCGCTCGGGGGGCTGTGCATCCTGCGCGGCTGCATGCCCTCGAAGACCCTGATCGCGACCGGCGATCTGCTGCACCAGATCCGCCAGTCGGCCGAGCTGGGGATCCGCGTCGGCGAGCCGGGACTCGATTACGCCGCGTTGCAGGCGCGCAAGCGCGAGCTGGTCAGCGGCTGGGCGGACTACCGCATCGCCGGGATCGAGACGTTTCCGCTCTTTCGCGGTGACGCGCGCTTCGAGTCGCCGACGACCTTGCGGGTCGGGGACGAGGTCCTCTACGCGCCGCGCTTCGTCATCGCGACCGGCAGCGTCACCGCGCCGCCGGTGGTCCCGGGCTTGGTCGAGGCGGGCTACGTCGACAGCGACGCCGCACTCGACCTGGTCGCGCCGCCGCGCTCGATCGTCGTGTTGGGCGGCGGCTACGTCGGCGCTGAACTGGGGCAGTTCTTCCATCGGGCCGGCGTGCCGACGACGTTCGTGATCCGCTCGCAGCAGTTGCTGACCGGCGAGGATGTCGACGTTGGCAGCGGGCTGACCGAGTACTTCCGCGAGGAGGAGATGCGGGTCGAGTCGGGCGCGCAGGTCGAACGGATCAGCCTGCGCGACGGGCTCAAGGTCGTCCACTTCCGCCGTAAGGGCGCCGAGGAGACGGTCGCGGCGCACGAGATCTTCCTGGCGCTCGGACGCGTCCCCAACGTCGAGGGGCTCGGGCTCGATGCCGCCGGCGTCAGCTTCCACGCGATGACCGGGATCGACGTCGACGAGACGCTGCGCACCTCGAACGCCGACATCTACGCGGTCGGCGACGTGACCGGGATGTTCCCGCTGGTCCACGTCGCGATCCAGCAGGGCGAGATCGCGGGCCGCAACGCGGCGACCGGCGCGCACGAACGGGCCGACTACCGGCTGACCAAGACGCACACGATCTTCACCGACCCACAGGTCGCCGTCGTCGGCGAGACCGAGCGCGCGCTCGAGCGCGCCGGGATCCCGTACCTGAAGGCGACCTATCCGTTCAGCGAGCACGGCAAGGCGGTCGCGCTCGGCCGGACCAAGGGCTTCGTGAAGATGCTGGCCGCGCCGGACGACGGAAAGATCCTCGGCGCCGCGATCCTCGGACCGGAGGCTTCGGACCTGATCGAGCCGCTGATCGTCGCGATGGCCTTCGGTGCGACGGTGCGCGACTACGCGCGCATCCCGCATCTCCACCCGACGCTGGTCGAGATCCTGACCTATCCCGCCGAGGAGCTGGTCGACCGGCTCGAAAGCGTCCCGTCACTCGCCGTCGCGACATGATCAACGCGGCGCTCGTTCAGTTCAAGCCGCGCAAGGGCGAGGTCGAGGCGAACCTCGCGACCGTCGCCGACGTGTTCGCGCAGCTCGCGGCCGATCCGCCGGCGCTGATCGTCTTCCCCGAGGCCGCGCTGACCGGGTACTTCCTCGAAGGCGCGGTCTACGAGCTGGCCTTCGAGACCGACGCGCTGGCCGCGCGGATCGACGCGCTCTGGCGCGCGAGCGGCGCGCCCGGTGCGGTCGACGTCGTGCTGGGTTTCTACGAGAACGCGCTGGGGACGTTCCACAACGCGGCGCTGGCCGTGCGCTGCGGCGAGCCGGGCGGGGCGCGGATCCAGCACGTGCACCGCAAGATGTTCCTGCCGACCTACGGCGTCTTCGACGAAGAGCGCTTCCTCACGCGCGGGCGGCGGCTGGGGACCTACGAGAGCGCCTTCGGGTGCACCGCGGTGCTGATCTGCGAGGACGCGTGGCATTCGCTCACCGCGACGGTCGCCGCGCTCAAGGGCGCGCGGCTGATCATCATCCCGAGCGCCTCGCCGGGGCGCGGCTTGGGCGCCGTCGGCGAGCTGGAGAGCAACGCGCGCTGGAAGGCGATCCTTTCGTCGATGGCGAGCGAGCACGGCGTCTACGTGCTGTACTCGGCGCTGACGGGCTTCGAGGGCGGCAAGGGGATGTCGGGCGGGACGTGCGCGTTCTCGCCGCGCGGTGACTTGATCGCGACCGCGCCGGCCCTCGGCGCGCAGATCGTGCGCATCGCGCTCGATCCCGACGAAGTCGACCTGGCACGCGCGACGCTGCCGCTGCTGGGCGATCTGGCGGCGGTGCTGCCCGATCTGTGGCTTGACGAGGAGATCCCGGTCGTGCGCCGGTTCGAGGAGCGGGTGTGATCTTTCCGGTCATCGAGGCGCGCCCCGAAGAGCCGTCGCTGGCGATCGATCCTGCGCTGACGGCGGAGTGGCTGGTCGCCTTCCTGCGCGACGAGATGTGCGAGCGGCGCGGCATCGACCGGGCCGTCATCGCGCTCTCGGGCGGGATCGACAGCGCGCTGGTCGCGTACCTGTGTGCGCGCGCGCTCGGACCCGAGCACGTCTACGCGATCCGCATGCCGTACCGCAGCTCGAGCGCCGACTCGCTGCGCGACGCGCAGCGCGTGATCGACGCGCTGGGGATCCACGGCGAGACGATCGAGATCAGCGAGGCCGTCGACGGCTACCTGCGCTTCGCGCCCGACGCCGACGCACGCCGCAAAGGCAACGTGATGGCGCGCATGCGGATGCTCGCGCTGTTCGACCAGTCGGCGCGGCGCGGCGCGTTGCCGGTCGGTACCGGGAACAAGACGGAACGGCTGATGGGCTACTTCACCTGGCACGCCGACGACACGCCGCCGCTCAACCCGATCGGCGACCTGTTCAAGACGCAGGTCTGGGCGCTGGCGCGCTATCTCGGCGTCCCGCAAGAAGTCGTCGACAAGGCGCCCAGCGCCGACCTCGAGGCGAACCAAACCGACGAGGGCGACCTCGGCATCACCTACGCCAAGGCCGACCGTATCCTCAACATGATCTTATTGGGCTTCAAGGACGAGGCGATCGTCGCGCGCGGCCTCTCGCCCGAGGAAGTGCAGCTGGTGCGCCGGCGCGTCGACGCGACGCATTGGAAACGCCACCTGCCGACCACGGCGCTGGTCTCGTCGACGGCGATCAACGAGTTCTACCTGCGCCCGGTGGACTTCTGATGCCCGACGATCCGCTGCCGCCGCACGGCTTCTATCCGGTCAGCCTCAACCTGGTCGGCCGGCCGTGCGTCGTGATCGGACCCGCCGACGACCGCGAGGCGGTCGAGAAGGTCGCCGCGCTGCGCGAGGTCGACGCCGAGGTCCGCTGGCTCACCGACGCCGCGGCGCTGCGCGACGAGGACGTCGCCGGCGCCTTCTTCGTCATCTCGACGCCGCAGGACGCCGCGCTCTCGGCGCGGCTGCGTGCACTGGCCGACCGGCACCGGTTTCTGCTCTGCACGATCGACCAGCCGCGCTACGGCTTCGTCGCGATGCAGGCGATCGTACGGGCCGGACCGGTGAAGATCGCCATCTCGACCGGCGGCGTCGCCCCGCGCGTCGGAAAGGCGCTCAAGGCGGCCTTGCAACGGGCGCTCGACGCGCGGTTCGTCCGCTTCGTCGACCGGCTCGCGGCGCAAAAGCGCGAGAACCGCGACCGCCTGCGCGCCGACCCCGCGGCGCGTCGCGCCGCGATGATCGCCGCCGCCGAGGGGTTCGACCTCGACGTCACGGCGCGTTATCCAGCGTGGTTCGAAGAAGAAGAGGCCTCATGGCATCCGCTGAGATCGTGACGATTGGGACCGAGATTTTGCTCGGTCAGCTGATCGATACCAACGGGGCGCATGTCGCGGCGGCGTTGGCGGATCATGGTGTCGACGTGTACGCGAAGCACTCGGTCGGCGACAATGCGGAGCGACTCGAAGCGATGCTGCGCGGCGTGCTCGAGCGCGCCGACGGAGCCGTCACGACGGGCGGCCTGGGCCCGACCGTCGACGATCTCACCAAGGACGCCGTCGGCCGGATCGTCGGCAAGCCGTTGGTCTTGCACGAGCCCTCGCTGCGCGCGATGGAGAAGATCTTCGAGCGCTTCGGGCGGCCGATGGCCGAGAACAACCGCCGCCAGGCGTACCTGCCCGAGGGCAGCATCGTGATGGACAACCCGCACGGTACGGCGCCCGGCTTCATCGCGCTGCGCGAGGACGGCAAGTTCGTCGCTTGCATGCCCGGTGTGCCGCGCGAGATGCGCCCGATGCTCGCCGAGCGGCTGATCCCGTGGTTGGTCGAGCGTTTCGACCTGCACGAGGCGATCTACACGCGAACGCTGCACACGGTGGGCGTCGGCGAGTCGGAGCTCGACCGCCGCATCGAAGATCTCTTCCGCACGCTCGAGAACCCGAAGATCGCGATGCTCGCGCACGGCTTCCGCGTCGACGTGAAGGTGATGGCAAAGGCGTCGAGCCGCGCGCAGGCCGAAGCGATGATCGCGCCGGTCGTCGAGGAACTGCGCCGGCGTATCGGCGCCGCGTACTACGGTGAGGACGGAGTGACGCTGCCTGGTGCGATCGTCGGGCGGCTGCGGGAGCGCGGTTGGACGCTGGGCACCGCCGAATCGTGCACCGGCGGCGCGGTCGCCGACGCGATCGTCACCGTCCCGGGTGCGTCGGCGACGTTTCGCGGCGGTATCGTCGCGTACGCGAACGACGTCAAGACGGGATTCCTCGACGTGCCACCGGAGACGCTTGCACGCTTCGGGGCAGTAAGCGAGGAGACGGCCGTCGCGATGGCGACCGGCGCGCGCTCGCGGCTGGCGGTCGATCTGGCCGTGTCGACGACCGGGATCGCCGGTCCCGACGGCGGGACGCCGGAGAAGCCGGTCGGCCTGGTCTGGTTCGCGCTGGCCGGCCCGGACGGTGCCGTCGAGACGCGACGGGTGACGTACCCCGGCACACGCACCGACATCCGCGACCGCGCGACGATGACCGCGCTCGCCCTGCTGTGGCGCCGGGTCGATGGCGATGCAGGCGATGGCTCGCCGACGGCTGCGCCGAGCGCGCTTGCAACGGGGCGTTAACGCACCGTAAAATTCTCAGGCGGTTCTCATCTTCTCAGCCGGGATTATGTTCCGCCCGATAAGTACATAAGAGCATAGTCGGCCCTTCCGCAGGGTCGTGCAGCGCGCAAGCGGTCACGTGACCGAGTCGCGCCGCTTTCGCGTCAGCCCCCGGAGGTCCGCCCGTGCCCCGATACGTTCGTGCTCTCATCGCCTCACTCGCCACCGCGAGCTTGCTCGCCGGTTGCGGCGGCGGTGGTGGAAGCCACACCGTTCCGCCGACGGCGACACCGACGCCGACGGCCACGCCGGTCGGCTCGAATGCGGCCGCTTATGCGTGTCCGACCAACGATCAGACGCTCGCCGTCGGGCGCAGCAGCGGGCGCGTCGTCGGCGACGCGACGCGCAAATCTGTGCGCTCGCGCACACGGGTGGCCTCGACGGCCTCGACCGGGTTGCTCGCGGTGACCTACGCGAGCGCGACGGTCCAGCGCAACGCGACGTCGATCGCGCAACGGGAAACGGCGGCCGGCGCCAACCTCGTGCGCTCGTTGACGTTCACGCACACGAACAAGGTGATCCACGTCGTAGCGGTCCCGGCGGCGCAAGTCGCCACCGCGGAAGCGGCGCTCAAGCAGCAGCCCGGCGTCGTGAGTGTCACGCCGACCGGCGCGCGGCGCCGCCCGACGACGGTGACCAATCCGTACTGGACGAATGACCCGTATTTCCAGGGCTTCACCTCGGCGCAGAACACCGCCGAATCCAACCCGAACCCGGCGACGTACGAAGTGCTGCCGTATGCCGAGAGCTACAACAGCACGCTGGGAACGAGCGTGCCCGGTCAGTGGGACATGCACGTGATCGGTCTCGGGTCCGCCTTCGAGTACTCGCAGTCGGCTAACGGTAGCGGGCTCGCTGCGAACCCGAACGCGCTTGGTTCGTCGTCGGTGAAGATCGCCGTCATCGACACCGGCGAAGATCCGAACCACCCCGAGTTGGCCTCGAAGATCACCTACCAGAAGTGCTACATCAGCGAGGCGGCTGCCCCGTACACGCAGTCGACGTCGGACTTCGAGACCGATCCTGACGGACACGGCACCGACGTCGCGGGGATCGCGGCCGGCGCCACCAGCAACAGCCTGGGCTTCGCGAGCGCCGGCGGGAACGTGGTGATCTACGGCTACCGCGTCTATCCGGAACCGGACGACACGTGCGAGACTGCCACCCCCGACGACCAGTGCGACGCGTCGACGACCGACATCGCCTCGGCGATCGACGACGCGGTGACACAGCACGTCAACGTGATCACGATGAGTCTCGGTGGCGGCTCGTGCAATGCCGGCGTCGACGACGACCCGACCGAGGGGGCCGCCGTCGCGGAGGCGGTGGCCGCCAATATCGTGGTGGTTGCGGCCGCGGGGAACTCCTACGGTCCGCCGACCGAGGCACCGGGCTGCGACACGGGCGTGCTCGCAGTCGGTGCGACGTCGCTCGACGACGGACAACTCAACGGAAGCAGCCACGCCGGCGGGACTTCGACCACGCCGGTCGAGTACGTCGCCACGTACACCGACTACGGGACCAACGACACGCTGCACAGCCCCGCGTCGTGGGGTATCGTGGCGCCGGGTGGCGATCCGAACGGTGATACGGACGCCGACTACTTGCACTGGATCGAGAACATCTGGACGACGACGCCCTACATGTCCTCGACGAGCGACGACACCTTCGAAGGTGAGTGCGCTTCCGACTACGGGACGACCTCGACCATCGACTGCCGCACGTTGATCGCGGGGACGTCGATGGCGACGCCCCACGTCGCCGGCGCGGCCGCGTTGATCCTCTCGGTGAACGCGGCCTACCAATCGCCGACCGCGATGCGGCAGCTGCTCTGCCAGACTGCCGACACCATCAACGATCCGAACCAGGGCTGTGGGCGGCTGAACGTCTACCGCGCCATGGCGACGGCCCTGAGCGACCCGACCCCGCCGTAAACCGAAACCGACTCCAGATCCACGAGCACGTCCGGCCGCGAGGATATCGCGCGGTCGGGCGAAAGCTTTCCCCCATCCTCTGCGTGGCCGAAGGGTGTTTGCTCGTGATACGTCGCCCGTTCTCGCGTCTGCTCCCCAGCCTGCTCGCGTTCGCCGTGACGCTGGCCGCTTGTGGTGGTGGGGGCGGCGGCGGCTCGAGTACGCCGGCCTCGAATCCGACGGCGACGCCGACGCCGGGCGACACGGTGATCATCCCGGTCTCGACGACCGGCCCGGTGACCGGCTCGTTCGGGCCGATCGGGGCAGGCTACACCGGGACGGCGACGGTCCCGGCGGGCAACGTCGCGACGAATCTGACTGCGACGTTCGCAGCGACGCAGCCGGGGAACACACCAACCATTCAGAACCTGCGCCGGCGGCCGAAGAACATCGGCGGGAGCAATATCAGCGCGCTGGCCTTCCTCTCGGTGACGCCGGCGGCGACCGTGACCTTCGCCTCGTACCCGTCGTTCACGCTGGTCGTGCCGGCCTCGCTGGCGGCGTCGATCGGTCCCTATGCGTACATCGCACTCTACAGTCCGACGCAGCCGAACAGCGGTTGGACGACGGTCGAGGGTCCAGCGAGCGTCTCCGGCGGAACGCTGACCTTCACCGGCGGCGCGCCGGGTCCGACGCTGATCGGCGGCGACACCTACGTGCTGCTGTTCTTCACCGTTACCTCGCTGCTCCCGACACCGACGCCCGTGCCGAGTCCGACGCCGACCGCGACGCCGGATGCCGCCGCGTACATCTGTCCGACGAACGACCAGACCCTCGCGGTCGGACGCGGGATCACCTCGCGCGGCGAGGGGCCACGCCGCTTCGTGCGCTCGCGCGACCGCGGGACGCCGGCGTCAGCGACCAATCTGCTGGCCGTCACGTACGCCGCATCGACGGTACAGCGCGGAGCCGCGTCGATCGCCCAGCGCGAGACGGCGACCGGGGCGAGCCTCGTGCGCGAGTTGACGCTCTCGCACCTGGGTCATGTCCTGCACGTCCTTTCAGTCCCCGCGGGTCGCGTCGCGAGCGTTGAAGCGTCGCTGCGCGCGCAGCCCGGCGTCCTCAGCGTCGCGCCGACAGGAGCGCGTCGCCGCACGACGACCGTCACCGCGCCGCATTGGACGAACGACCCGTATTTCGCCGGGTTCACTGCGACTCAGAACGCCGCCGCGAGTAACCCGGCCCCGTCGACGTACGAAACGCTGCCGTATGCCGAGAGCGCCGTCGTCCCCGGTCAATGGGACATGCATGCGATCAGCCTCGGCTACGCCTTCGAATACTCGCAACCCGGTAACGGGAGCGGCATCACGAACGCGAACGCGCTCGGTTCGGCGTCGGTGAAGATCGCCGTGATCGACACGGGCGAGGATCCGAACCATCCCGAGTTGTCCTCGAAGGTTGCGTACCAAAAGTGCTACATCAGCGGGCCGAACCCGCCGTACACACAGTCGAGCTCAGACTTCGAGACCGACCCGATGGGTCACGGGACCGACGTTTCGGGGATCGCGGCGGCCGATACGAACAATAGCCTCGGATTCACGGGCGCCGGCGGGAACGTGGTGATCTACGGGTACCGCGTGTTCCCGACACCGGACGACACGTGCGTGAGCGATAGCGGCGACGACCAGTGCGACGCGTCGACGACCGACATCGCCTCGGCGATCGACGACGCGGTGACTCAGCACGTCAACGTGATCAGCATGAGCCTGGGTGGTGGCTCGTGCACGAACGGGGTTGACGATGATCCGACGGAGGGCGCGGCCGTCGCTGAAGCGATCGCCGCGAACGTCGTCGTCGTCGCGGCCGCGGGCAACTCCTACGGTCCACCGGTCGAGGCGCCGGCGTGCGACACCGGCGTGATCGCGGTCGGTGCGACGTCGCTGGCCGACGGTGCGGCCAACCCGAATGGGACAGGGAATAGCCTGGGCACGCCGACGGTGCCGGTCGAGTACGTCGCCTCGTACACGGACTACGGACTCGCGGGCACCGATACTCTGCACAATCCATCGTCCTGGGGTATCGTGGCGCCGGGCGGCGATCCGTCCAGCGATACCGATAACGACGATCTCCACTGGATCGAGAACATCTGGACCAGCACGCCCTACATGTCCTCGTCGAACGACACGAGCTTCGAGGGCGAGTGCACGGACGACTATCCGACCTCGTCGGGCACCACCCCACCCCTCGACTGCCGTACGCTGATCGCGGGGACGTCGATGGCGACCCCGCACGTCGCGGGCGCCGCGGCGCTGATCCTCTCGGTGAACGCTGCCTACCAATCGCCGACCGCGATGCGGCAACTGCTCTGCCAGACAGCCGACACCATCAACGACGCGAACCAGGGCTGCGGGCGGCTGAACGTCTACCGCGCCATGGCCACAGCCCTCGCAGACCCGGTATTACCGTAAGGGAACCTCGCAGCCCGTCCTACGTCAACCCGTTCGGCCGTAGCCGATGGCGGCGAGTTGCTGTTGGGTGACGAGGCCGTCGGCGAAGGTTGGGGCGTCGCCGCCGCCGAGGTCGATGCGCACCGCGAAGGCGTCGAGGAGCGCGAGGAACGCCGGGAGGTTGGGGTGGATCGCGGAGTGCTGGACGTTCGCGAGCGCCGCGACTTCCAGCTCGTCTTGTTCGTCGTCGGCGAGGGTGAACAGGCGCAGGCCGCCCAGCGACGGGCCGCTGGCGACGGCGCTGCGCAGCTCGCCGTGCGCCGCGACCGTCATCGACTCGACGATCGTCGTCGAGTCGTTGCTGACGCGCCCGACCAGCCCGTCGCCGTAGTCGACGAACGCGAACGCGCCGTCGGCGACGGTGCTCTCGAACGTACCCTGCGAGTCGACGCGCCGCGGGTTGGCGGTCCGCAGCAGCCCGTGCGTCGCGCGCACCGTGCGGCCGGACAGATGGTTGGCCAGATCGAAGAAGTGCGGCATGAAGGCGTTGGCGACGCCGCCGCCGCGCTCGCGCGAGAACCACCAGCCGCGTTCGCGGCGCGTCTCGCGCTCCAGCAGGTCGCGGCCTAGGCGGGCGACCTCGATCTCGCGCAGCGCACCCAGATGGCCGTTCTCGATCAGCTCGCCGAGCGCGAGGACCGTCGGCAGGTAGCGAAACTCGAACGCGAGCGCCGTCGCGGTCCCGGCACTTGCGGCCAGCGCGACCATCTCTCCGGCCTGCGCGACGGTGAGCGCGAACGGCTTCTCGCACAGCACGTGCTTCCCGGCCGACAGCGCCGCCAGCACGCTGCGATGGTGGTCGAAGGGCGGCGAGGCGACCGAGACGACGTCGAGTTCGACCCCGGCCAGCATCGCCTCGACCGACGGGAACGCGTGCGGGATCTTGCGCTCGCGCGCGACCCGTTCGGCGTTGGTCGGCGAGGCGATCGCGACCACCTCGAAGCGGGGCTGGAGGGCGTACGCCGGGGCGTGTACCGCGCCGCCGAAGCCGCTGCCGACGATCCCGACTTTGAGCGTGTTCATCCTGCCTTCACCACCTCGCGTACCGTCTGCTCGAACAGGTCGAAGGCGCGCGTGAGTTGCTCGTCGGCGATCGTCAGCGGCGGCGCCAGCGTGATCGAGGTTCCGGTCGGGCCCGACTGCAGCAGCACGAGACCCCGCCCGAGCGCCTGAACGACGATCCGATTCGCCAGCGCGCCGTCGCGGAACTCGACCGCCCACAGGAACCCGCGGCCGCGCACGTCGCGCACGCCGGGGATCGCGCGCAAGCGCCCCAGGCGTTCGGCGAAGACCGGTTCGCGGGCGCGCACGCGAGCCGGCAGATCGAGGCGCTCGAGCTCGTCGAGGTTGGCGAGCGCCGCCGCGCAGGCGAGCGGATTGCCGAGGAAGGTCGAGGTGTGGAGCGCCTCGCCGGCGCTGCGCGGCCAGGCGTCCATCACGCGCGGCGTCCCGATCGTCGCCGAGAGCGGGACGCCGCCGGCGAGTGACTTCCCGATGCAGAGCAGATCGGGGACGACGCCTTCGCGCTCGCAGGCGAACAGCGGCCCGGTGCGGCCCAAGCCGGTGTAGATCTCGTCGAGGATCAGCAAGAGCCCACACTCGTCGCACAGCGCGCGCAGCCCGGCCAAGAAGCCGTCCGGCGGAACGATGACGCCGCCGCGACCTTGGATCGGTTCGACCAGAATCGCGCCGAGATCGGGATCGCGCGCCAGGGTGGTCCGCGCTGAGGCGAGTGCGGCGTCGGCCGTCGTGTCGGCACCGGGAAACGGCAGGAAGGTCGCGCGCTCGACGACCAGCGGCGCGAACGGCGCGCGGAACTTGTCGATCCCGATGACCTCGAGCGCGCCGAGCGTCAGACCATGGTAGGCGCCGTGATAGGCGAGGACGCGCGGCTTGCCGGTGGCAAGCAGCGCGGTCTTGAGCGCGAACTCGACCGCTTCGGCGCCCGAGGTCGCCAAGTACGATTTGGAGAGCGCCCCCGGCGCGAGCGCCGCGAGCCGTTCGAGCAGCCGCGTGCGCACTTCGGTCGGGTGAACGTCGCCCATCCCATGGATGAGCGTTCGCGCCTGCGCCTCGATCGCCGCGACGACGGCCGGATTGGTGTGCCCAGTCGCCGCGACGCCGAACGCCGCGGTCATATCGAGATATCGGTTTCCGTCGACGTCGACGACTATGGCGCCATGCGCCGACTCCCAAAAAACGGGATAATCCGCCCCGAGATACGTAACCCCCGGCGCCTCACACGCCGCCAACCGCGCCGCCAGCGCGCGCGACCGGGGTCCCGGAATCTCCGTGACGATCGCTTCGAAAGAGTCTTGCAACGCTGGCCGTTCTGTTGGCATGAGGTCTCAGCTCATCTCGCCTGCAGCGTCCCCTCGGACCTCCGATCGCTCCGCGGTGAGAAAGGACATCAAGCCTTAGCTAGTGCCTCAAGGAGCGTGGCGTCGCGGGCAGCGATCTCTCTGGCAAGCTCGAGAAGGCGTTCGCGGTCGATCGGTTGCGTCGCGAAGTGAGCATTGAGTGCCCGCTTAACGACTTCGTTCATCGATACGCCCTCGACTTGTGCTCGCAGATACAGCCGCTTATACGCTTGGGGGTCCAAACGCAGCGAGAGGGCCTTTACTCTAGCCATCGTCATATCATGATACCACGCCACAAGGGTGAATCAAGCCACGTCGATCCAGCGGATGAAGTCGGCGATTCGTGGGGCGCCGCCGTGGTGGCCGGCGAGGGGTGGATCTTGCAGCGTGCCGAGGGGGGCGGCGCGGACGGCGCCGATGCGTGCGGCGAGTGCGACAGCGGTCTCGTCGGCGGTCACGACGCCGAGGGCTTGGACCGGGAGGTGATGGGCGGCGACGTAGGCCGCGAGCGCGTCGTCGTCGCCGCGCAGGATCGGGAGTGTGCGTGCGACCAGCGGCGGCGGCTCGTCGGGCGGCGGGTCGAACACGAGCGTTGCGTCGCCGGCACCGACCACGCCGCCGCGGCCGCCGGCGGCGCGAAACGTCGCGAGCTGCCGGTACGCGGCCGCTGCCGCCTGGCGCGCGGGTTCGATACGGCCGGCGGGGAACTCGACTGCGACACGCTCGGCCGCCGCGCCGAGCCGCCGTGCGAACGTCGCGAACGCGGCGTCGTTGGTGTCGACGAACAGGGCGTGCAGCGAGAGACAGCCTTCGCCGTCGTAGAGCAGCGCGTCGCGCGCGATCGCCGTCAGCAGCGCGTCGTCGGCGCGGGCGAGGTCGGCGGCGGTCAGTCGGCCGAGGCTGACGCGATGGCCGAAGGGGACGCAGCGCGTGTCGACGCCGCAGCGGGCGCGCAGCGCGCGCAGCGTCTCGTCGCGGCCGAAGGCGACGACGACGTCGGCGCCCGCGAGCAGCGCGTCCTCGTCGGGATCGTCTCCGCCCGACCACGCGCGTGCGATCGCGGCGGAGGCGAAGGCCGGATGCTCCTCGGCGAGCGTCCCGAAGAAAGCGGCGACCAGCGCGTCGCTGCGGTCCTTCACGACGACCTCGCACTTCGCGCACAGCGCGAAGATCGCCGGCACGAGCGCGACGCCGATCGTCGTGTCACTCGAAACGATCGCGACCCGGTCGACTCCACGCGCCCAGGCGGCCGGCGCGCCGTCGCGGGGGACGACGCCATCGAGCGCGGCGACGCTCCCAAGTTCCGAGACGATCGTTGCCTCCAGCGCCGCGGCGGTGATGCCGCGGAAGAGGCGGTCGAGCGCGTAGTCGACGACCGGCTCGCTGTAGCCGAGCCGGTCGACGATCGCCCACGTCGTGCGAACGCGTGGCGCGAAGTCGGCGTCGCTCCAACGCCGGGCGGCATCGGCGATGAAGGCGACGATCCGCGCCGCCGAGAGCGCGCGCAGCGGCGACGCGGCGGCGCCCCCGCTGGCGGTCAGGCCACCTGTTTCCGGTTGATCGCCAGGCGCGCGTCGACCAACGCGACCGTCTCGTCGAGGACTGCCGAGCGCATCCCCTGCTGCGCCGCGATCCCCTGCACGAGCCGGTCGACGCGCTCGATGTTCGGCGCGCCGGCGAACAGCGCGCGTGCGGCGGACGAGGGCCGGACGAGCCCCTGCGCCGCGGCGGCGTACTTCTCGAACGGCACCAGATCGTCGGGCGACGCGCCCAGCGCGACGCACAGCGAGCGGACCCAGTCGTAGACCGCCCGTGACTCCTCGACGTCCGTGTGCACGGCCTCCTTGATCGAGCGCGGACCGTCGGGCGTGACGCAGCGATAGTTGCCGGTGATCAGCATCGCCCACTTCGCCAGCGGCACGAAGACGGAGTCGTGCACCTTGAGCTTGACCGGCAGCTCGACCGCGCCATCGCCCGCATCGTAGCGGATCGCCTCGATGTCGGCCTGCATCCGGCGCAGCATCGCGGTGTGCGCGTCGGACTCGAAGCGGGCCGCCTTGAAGTTGGTCGGCAGCGTCACCTGGAGCACGTTGACGTCCTCATCGGGCGGGCGGAACGCTTGCGGATCCGGGCTGCACAAGGTCATCCGCGCCGGGTTGAAGTTCCGCCAGACCGTCGCATCGGTATAGGCGCCGTGCAAGGCGCCGGTATCGAGGCCCGGGACGCGGTCGAGGTACGGCAGCGGCGGCATGTTCATGATCGACATGCAAGGCACGCCTGAAGTAGCGACCGCGTCGAGCAGCTCGCGCACGCCGGGCGCGCGGTACTGTGGCTCCTGCATCGCCAGCGCGACGAGATCGTAGTCCGCCGGATCGACCGCGCCCGGCCCCGCCGCGTCGAGCGAGCCGGCGAGTCCCCGCGAGTCGATCTCGACTAGACCCTCGCGGCCCTTGACCGGTAACCGCACGCGGGCGCCGCGCGTGTTGATCGCCTCCGCCTCGGCCGGGAGGCAGACCAGCGTGACGTCGTGACCAGCCATGACCAGCTTCGTCGCCAAGAGTGATCCGTACGACGCTCCCATGATCAGCGTACGATAGGCGGTCTTCGCGGTGTTCATCGATGGGCGTCCTCCGGGGTGGGTAACGAAGCCGACGTTCTGGCCGGCAGCGGCGGCCTCATGCTTTGCGCCGGGCCAGCAGCGTCTCGGCGTCGAGCGAGCAGCCGCGCAGCTCGGCTCCCTGCTCGCGGCCGAGGAGGACCAGGCCGCCCTCGACGAGCGCGCCCAGGTCCTCGGTCTCGATTGCGACGACCGAGCCGCGGTTGGCCAGGTCGACGTGGCGAATCGCCCCGACAACGCCGTCCGGTAGCGGCCGGCCTTCGCCGTCGACGACGATCGGGCGCAGCCACGGCGGCGGCAACTTGACGCGCGGCTCGATCCGCCTGCGCGATGCGGGCGCGTCGTAGTATTGCGAGGAGAGTTCGGTCATCCCGTATTCGGCGACGATCGCCGCGGTCGAGAGGCCGAGCCGCGCCGCGGTCTCCGTGTAGAGCCACGATCGCTCGACGATGCGGGTCCGCCCTTTGAAGCCGCCGGTCTCCATGACCCGCGAACCCGGCGGGAGCACGAGCACGAGTTGCCGTTCGGCGAGCGCGTCGAGCAACGCGACCAGCGCGAATGCGGTCGTCGCAATGCAGACCGCGATACCGTCGGCGCGCGCACGCGCGACGTCGCGCAGGAAACCGTCGACGTCCAGCTCATCGTCGTGCAGATACCAACCGCCGGCATCGTCGCCACGCGCCTGCGCGACGGCGCGCATCATGAAGCCCAGCGAACTGTGCGGCCGCTCGCGCGGATCCGGCACGAGCTGCAGGTAGCGCAGCCGCGCGCCGTCGCCCAGCACCAGCCGGTCGAACGAGGCGAGCAGCGCGGCCTCGTACAGCCGCGGCGTCGAAAACTCGTGCCGGCCGCCGCGGCCGAGGGTCGTCCCGCTGGTCTCGAACCACAGCGCGGTCTGCGCGGGTGGAAACGTCGCCAGACGCGCCTCTTTGAAGGCGGCGGCCGGGACGGCCGGGATGTCCTCGACCCGCTCCGGCAGCCGCGCGCGATCGAACCCGAGGCTGCAGGCGTAGGCCGCGTACGGCGCGTTGCGTTCGATCTGATAGGCGAACAGATCGCGCGCCAGGGCCAGGAAGCCGGCGTCGTCGAGGGCGTACGCGTCGATCGCCGCCAGGATCCGCGCGTCGAGCGCGGCGGCGTCGTCCACGCTCAGCGCCGGCGTCGCTTGGCGGTCAGCACGCCGGTGTTCAGACCGCCCAGCGCGAGCCCGCCGTCGAAGCGCGCCGACTCGACCTTGATGCAGCGGTCGACGACGACGTCGAGGCCGGCCTGGTCGGCCAGCCGGATCGCTTCCTCGTTGACGACGCCGTACTGGAACCAGATCGCTTTCGCGCCGGCGTCGATCGCTTCGCGCACGACCTGCGGCGCGTCGCTCGGCCGGCGGAACACGTCGACGATGTCGGGTGGCCCGTGCTCGGCGGCGTAGGCCGCCAGCGTCGGATACGAACGGACGCCGTCGATCGCCGGCGCGGTCGGGTTGATCGGGACGACGTCGAGCTTGCCCTTCGTGCGCAGGTAGGAGAAGACGAAGTACGACGGTCGATCCGCTTTGGGCGAAGCGCCGACCATCGCGACCGTGTGCGAGCGGTCGAGCAGCGCGCGCCGCTCGCCGGCCGTCTCGAGGATCACGCTTGCACCCGCGCGACCTTGGCCGCCGCGGCCAAGCCGCGCTCGAGGTCCCAGATGAGGTCCTCGACGTCTTCGAGGCCGACCGAGAGCCGCACCATCTCCGGTCCGATCCCCGCCGCGCGCAGCTCGTCGTCGCTGAGCTGCTGGTGGGTCGTCGTCGCGGGGTGGATCACCAGGCTCTTCGCGTCGCCGACGTTGGCGAGATGGCTCCACAACTCGAGCGCCTCGATGAAGGCGCGACCCGCGTCGCGTCCGCCCCGCAGTCCGAACGTGAAGACCGCGCCCGCGCCCAGCGGCAGATATTTCGCCGCCAGCGCGCGCTCGGGGCTGTCGGGCAGATCGGCGTACGCGACCCAGGCTACTTCGTCGCGGCTCTTCAGGAAGGCCGCGACCGCGCGCGCGTTGGCGACGTGCTGCGGCATACGGACGGCGAGCGTCTCGAGGCCCTGCACCAAGAGCCAGGCGTTCATCGGTGAGATCGAGGCGCCGACGTCGCGCAGCACTTCGGCGCGCGCGCGCATCAAGAAGGCGTACTCACCGAACGTCTCGGCGAAGTTGATCCCGTGATAGCCCGGACTCGGTTCCGACAGCAGCGGATGGCGGCCGGCGCCCCATGGGAAGCGACCCGACTCGACCAGCGCCCCACCGATCACCGTGCCGTGGCCGCCGATGAACTTCGTCGCCGAATGGATGACGACGTCGGCGCCGTGCTCGATCGGCCGGCACAGGTACGGCGAGGCGAAGGTGTTGTCGACCAGCAGCGGGACACCGGCCGCGTGTGCCGCATCGGCCAGCGGGGCCAGATCGGCGACGTTTCCGCTGGGGTTCCCGATCGTCTCGGTGAAGACCGCGCGCGTGTTCGGGCGGATCGCGTCGCGCACGCCCTCGACGTTTCCGCCGGGGACGAACGTCGTCGCGATCCCCATCCGCCGCAGCGTCACCGAGAACTGCGTGATCGTTCCGCCGTAGAGGTTGGTCGAGGCGACGAGGTGGTCGCCTTCCTGCGCCAGCGCGAGGACCGCGATCAGTTGCGCTGCCAAGCCGCTGGCCGCCGCGACGCTGCCGAGCCCGCCTTCGAGGCTGGCCAGCTTCTCCTCGAACGCCGCGACGGTCGGGTTGGAGATGCGCGTGTAGATGTTGCCGTAGGTGCGCAGCGCGAAGAGTTCGGCCGCGTGCTCGGTCGAGTCGAAGACGAAGCTGGTCGAGAGGTGCAGCGGGAGCGCCCGCGCTCCCGTCTCGCCGTCGGGCGGCGTCCCGGCGTGCAGGGCGCGCGTGCGGAAGCCGAACGCGCGATCGCTCACGGTATCAGATGACCTTGTCTTTCGACGCCTTCCGGTGGGCAGCGGTGAAGCCGATGCCGCGCGCGTCCGCGGTCGGCGGTGGGTTCGCCGTCAGCAGCCCGACCATGTCGGAGAAGTTCTCCACGTAGCCGTTAAACATGTAGGTGATCGAGCCGGCGACCGCGGTCAGCTTGAAGAGCCGGCCGTCGAACGTCCCGGTGAAGGGGATCCTGTCCTTACTGGAGCGCGCCCAGGTCCCGCTCAACTGATCGGCCTTCTGGGTCAGGTAGAGATGCGAGTAGAGCGTCCGCGCGCCGACCGGCTGGACCGCGACCTCCCACACGCCGTCCATCGTCGAGAACTGCGGCGGTTCGGGCGTCTCGCTGGGACTGGCCGACGGGGAGGCCTCCGCGCGGCGACGGCGTCCGCCCGGGGTCGAGGACGGCGCCGGGGTGATGGCCGTCGGCGGCGTGTAGGTCGGGACCGGTGTGCCGGTCAGGACGGATGGAGTCGCCCCGCCGCCGGGTGGCGGAGGCGTCGGCGGCGGTACTTGGGCTGCCGACGCTCCGACCTGGGCGGCGAAGGCGCCGCCCAGGGCGAGGGCGGCGAGCCCGACGAGCACGAGCTGACGCAGATTCAACGGGGCTCCTCAAATGTGTGGAAAGTCTGAAAGCAAAGCGCACTATTTGCCGCGCGAAACGGCAGGCCTCCAGCGCGGCGAAGAGTACGTTACGGCTATCAGCCGGTGGGCCGGGTAGTATGCCCCGCCGGCTCCTGCTCATTTCTGCTAACGCACGAGGTGTAGGCGTTTGTTTCAAAAACGCTTGCTCGGTCTTCTCGTCGGGACGGCGATCATCGCCGGATGCGGAGGCGGCGGTGTGTCCGCGCCTGCGCCGATCGGACAACCGAGCCCCGCTCCATCCAGCGATCGGCCCAATGAGTCCGGGCTGCAGGCGCAATACGTGGGAACGCTCACGGAGAACGACACGAACAACCTCATCGGCGCATCACCGGTTTCGATGATTACGACGTCCGCCGCCACGATGAGCGTCACCGTTGCGACCTCCGGGACGAGCTCGGTGTTCACGTCGACCGAGTCGGACGCCGGTGCGCTCAGCACGCTGACGACCACGACGACCGCGACGATCGCCTACAACACGCAGGCGAACGGCACCACGCAGTTGCAGGCGTCCAAGGTCGTCGCGACCGACTCGAACGGCAACACGTACGAGACGGACTACGGGCCCGGCAACGGGCTGCTCGACGTCATCCCCGAAGCGAACGGTACCTTCGCCAATACCGCCCAGGAGTCGTACAAGGAAAGCGATGTCGGGATCTCCTCCGCCGTGGCGGCGGCCGGCGTCAACTGCCCGTCCGCCGGCACGCCGGTGACCGTCAGCACCGATCGTGAGGTGAACGTCGACGGCTCCTACACGCAGTGCAACGGCGCGCTGTCGTCGGCCGACACGTGGGTCGACGACGTCGCCATCGAGGCCGGGCCGCTCAGCACGCCGGTCGCGCCCGCGTTCAGTGGGTCGCTGGTCCTCAACGCGCTGGCCGGTGGCCGGACCTTCACCTTCTCGGCGCCCGCTGCCGCAAGCATCGGGTACACGTACTATAACGGTGCGTCGCATACGACGACGCCGTCGACGGTCCCCGACTGGATCCCGGCCACGCTGACTCAGCCTTCCGTCGAGACCGACGCGATCGCGACCGGTCAGGCGCTCGACCCGAGCTGCGCGACCACCTTCGGGACGGTCGCGAACAAGGTCACCCAGACGATCAAGACGGCCGATGCGATCCTCGGGACCCTCGAGACGAAGACCACGGCCACCTACGACATCTTCGGGCCCGGCACGGTCTGCACGGTCGTCTCCGATACGCTGGAGACATTCTACGACTTCAGCGATCAAGAGGGCGGTGCGCCGCGGCTGTATCCGTCCGACTCCGCGACCGTCCCCGCCGAGACGATCACGATCTCGGAGACGCTCTCGCTGAGCTCGACGACCCCGCCGGCAGGCAAGGCGCGTGCTGCCGCGTCGCTCGGCAGCAGTCTCGTGCTGCCGCGCTCGATCGCGCTTGCCCACGTCGAACACCTCGTTCGCCAAAAAGCGCTGCAGCTACGAACCGCAGCGCTGCGCTCCCGGGGAGGGATTTCCAAGTGATGCGCGCGTTTGTTTCCTACCGGCGCATCGCCGCGATCGCGCTCGTCGGCACGCTCTCGGCGTGCTCGGGCGGCGGCGGCTCGCATGCGGTACCGTCAACGGGGAAGAGCGGCAACCAAGGCGCCGCGCCCTCGTCGCTGACCTCCGCGCTCTACCTGCCGGCGAAATTCACGTCGACGGCGACCAAGCAGAGTGCGCCGATGACCGTCGGGACGCTCGTCATGCACGTCGTCGTCAACTTGCAAAACGGACCGGGGCTCGCGGCCTATGCGGCCGCGACCAGTAACCCGACCGACGCCCGCTACCGGCAGTTCCTCACTGCCAGCCAGATCGGCGCGCAGTATGGTGCGCGCGCGAGCGACTATGCGGCCGTGGCGAACTACTTCGCATCGTACGGCCTCAAGGTCGGCGGCTATCCACAGCGCTTGGCGCTGACGGTAGCGGGGACGCCAACCCAGTTCCAATCGGCGCTGGGGACGTCGTTCTCCTACTATAAGAGCGCCGAAGGTCACACGCTGGTCGCGCCGAGCGGGACGATCCATTTTGCCAAGGCGCTGCCGGTCACGTCGATCGCCGACGCGATCATGGATCCGGTGGTGAAGCACCGTCAATTCGTTCAGGGTGCCGGCGGTGGGCCGCAGATGAACTCCGTCGGCGGCAACACGCCGTTCCAGATCGCCGCAGCGTTCGACTACTCGAGTGCGTATTCTGCCGGTTACACCGGCCAGGGGATCACGATCGGGATCATCGGTACCGGCCCGATCGATGCCACGTTCGGCTACCACGACTTCAAGGCGTTCCACGCTACCTACGGCTTCCCAGGCGGTGGCGTCGCCGGCGGTAGTGCGACCTTGACGGAAGCCCCCGTCACGGCGGCCGCGGCGGCCAACAGTGAAGACTGGGGACTCGGTGACTCGCCCACGTCGACGCCACCGCCGGTCACCGCACCGTGCGCCACGTCGAGCAGTCCCTTCGCTGATCCCTCGGAGTCGCCGACGGCGACGTGCAATCCGGAGGACTACGAGGCCCAGATCGACACGGAGCAAGCCTCGCTCGCCTACAACGCGAGCATCTCGTTCTACCTCGCCTACTCCAACGTCGAGTGTGGAACCCCGGCGACCAATACCTGTGCGGCGAACCCGGGCACCGGCTTAGGGTACGACTACCAAGGCCTGGCTCTATCCGATGACGAGATCCAACAGGCGATCGCGGACAACAACGGGGGGAATACCGGCCCCGACATCCTCTCGCTGAGCTACGGCGGACCCGAGATGCTCAACGGCGCCTATAACCAGAATGTCGTCGGCGGGTACGATCCGTCGGGCTTCGGTCCCTCGGAGTTCGCAGCGCTTGCCGCCGAAGGGGTGGCAGTTTTCGTCTCCTCGGGCGACGACGGCGCCGAGGGCTGTGCGCCCTACTCGTTGGCGCTCGAGACCACGCCGTGCGTCTCGTATCCGGCCGGCGACGTCAGCGTGACCTCGGTCGGGGGTATCTTCGTTCCACTCAACAATGCGGGCCAGTACACCGGCCCGATCACCGCGTGGGGAACGCAGACGGCCACCGGCGGCGCCAGCGGCGGTGGGACCTCGTCGATCACCCCCGTGCCGAACTGGCAGGTCGGCACCAACGTGCCGACCGGTTTCCGCTCGCAACCCGACATCTCGCTCGACGGCGATCCGGAGAGCGGCATCGGCGTGCTGGCGAACACCGACTTCGCAGGCACCCAAGTGGCCACATACGGCGGGACGAGCGTGGCCGCGCCCGAAGCCGCCGCCCTGTGGGCACTCGTCCTGCAGGCCTGCGCGCAGACACCATCGTGCGCGCGCGCAGGCGGGTCGAAGCCGTACCGGCTCGGCAACGCGGCGCCGTACTTCTACACGGTGTACAACAGCGCGACGCTGTACCCGACGACGTTCTACGACGTCACCTTCGGGACCAACGCGCTCGTCGGCTGCTCGCTCAACGGCAGCTGCGGGCCGGCGCCGACGCCGACGCCGGGCGTCGGCTACACTGCGGGGGTCGGCTACGACCTGGTCACCGGGATCGGGGTGCCGTTCGCACGGCATCTGATCAAGGCGGTCGTGGGCGTCTAGGCGCCCGCTCGCTTGGCGAAGCAAGAGGCCCCGGGGTACGCCCCGGGGCCTCTCTTGCAGGCGGTGATAAGATAGGGTGGCTGTGAAGACCCAGGGACATCCAAAATGGTATCCGGAGGCGAAGGTAAGCTGCGCCTGCGGTGCCACGTTTACCACCGGTTCGACCCGTCCGACGATCTCCGTCGAGGTCTGCTCGAGCTGCCACCCGCTCTTTACGGGGCAGCAGAAGTTTCTCGACACCGCGGGCCGCGTCGACAAGTTCAACCAGCGCGTGGCGATGGCTGACAAGAAGAAGGCCGAAGCCGCCGCGCGCAAGTCGCGCAAGCAGAGCGACCAGGAACCCGCGCCGGCGTCCGTCTAGCGACGCCCGCCTGAACCTGGGAAGCGAGCCGCGGCGCGGCTCGCTTCTTTTTCTTCCCGAACCTCCGATGCAACACACCGATCGCCTCGAGACGCTCTCGAAACGCTTCGACGAAATCGACGCCGCGCTGGCCGACACGAGCGGCGGCTTCGATCAGGCCCGGTATACCGCGCTGACCAAGGAACGCGCCGCGATCGAACCGACCGTCGCGGCGTTCCGGGAGCTGCAGGCGCTGCTGGGCGCGATCGCCGAGAACGATCTGTTGCGCGCCGACAAGAGCGACCCCGAGCTGGCCGCGCTGGCGGAAGAAGAGGCCGGCGCGCTGCGCGAGCGGCGCATAGCGCTGGAGGAGCGCCTCGCCGAGCTGCTCGTCCCGCGCGACCCCAACGACGACAAGGACGTCTTCATCGAGATTCGAGCCGGCGCCGGCGGTGACGAGGCCGGGATCTTCGCCGGCGATCTGCTGCGGATGTACACCCGCTTCGCCGAGTCGCGCGCGATGCGCGTCGCGCTGCTGAGCGAGAGCGAGAACGAAGCCGGTGGCTACAAAGAGGTTGTCGTCGCGGTCAAGGGCGGTGAGCCGTACCGCTGGTTCAAGTACGAATCGGGCGTTCACCGCGTCCAGCGCGTCCCAGCGACCGAGGCGGCCGGACGCATCCACACCTCGACCGCGACCGTCGCCGTGCTGCCCGAGGTCGAGGACGACGGCGCGATCGAGATTCGGCCGGCCGATCTCGAGATCGACACCTTCAAAGCCTCCGGCGCCGGCGGCCAGCATGTCAACAAGACCGAGTCGGCGATCCGCATCACCCACAAGCCGACCGGGATCGTCGTCAGCTGCAGCGAGGAGCGCTCGCAGCTGCAGAACCGCGAGCGGGCGATGGGGATGCTGCGCGCGCAGCTCGCCGCGCGCCAGCGCCGCGAGCGCGAGGAGGCCGAGGGCGCCCTGCGCCGCAGCCAGGTCGGGACCGGCGACCGCAGCGAGAAGATCCGCACCTACAACTATCCGCAGGACCGCATCACCGACCACCGCATCGGCCAGAGCTTCCAGAACATCAAAGCGATCCTCGACGGCGAGATGGAGAAGCTCGTGGTGGAACTCCAGCAGAACGAGAAGGCTCGGCTGCTGGCCGGCGAAACGTCCGCTGCGTGACACTCTCGACACTGGTCGGACAAACGCGCACATCCCCTTGGTTCACGGTCTCGCAGGACGAGGTGACCGCCTTCGGCGAGTTGACCGGCGACCGCAACCCGCTGCACCTCGATCCCGCCTGGTGCGCCGCGCACAGCCCGTTCGGCCGAACGATCGCGCACGGGTTCTTCACCACCTCGCTGCTGGTGCAGCTCGCGGCCGACGCCGGCGGGCTCGACCTGCCGCCGGGGATCGTCGCGTTGAACTACGGCTTCGACCGGCTGCGACTGGTCGCGCCGGTCCCGGTCGGCTCGCGCATCCGCGGCGTCTTCACGGTCACCGCGACCGAGCCGCGCGGCGACGGCCAGACGCTGCTGCGCCAGAACGTCGAGGTCGAGATCGAGGGCACCCAGCGGCCCGCGCTGGTCGCCGAGTGGCTGAGCATGCTCGTCGCGAGCGCGGCCTGACGTGCGCGCCGTCCAGGTCCACACGCTCGGGCACCCGCGCGAGCTCGTGCTGGCCGAGATCGAAGCGCCGGCGCCCAAGCCGGGCGAGATCGCGATCGAGGTCCACGCGGCCGGCATCAATTTCCCCGACGCGCTGTTGGCGCAGGGTAAGTATCAGGACAAGCCACCGCTCCCGTTCACGCTCGGCGTCGAGGTGGCCGGCGTCGTCACGGCACTCGGCGAAGGCGTGACCGATTTCGTCCTCGGCGACCGCGTCGGCGCGCTGCCGAGCGCCGGCGCGTTCGCGGAAGCGACGACCGCGCTCGCCGCGCGCAGCGTGAAGCTGCCCGACGACGTCGACTTCGTGACCGCCGCCGGGATGATCATGACGTACGGCACGGCCTATCATGGCCTCGTCGACCGCGGCCGACTGCGCGTGGGCGAGCGGGTCGCGGTGACCGGCGCGGGCGGCGGCGTCGGGACGGCGGCCGTCGACATCGCGCAAGCACTGGGCGCGAAAGTGCTCGGGATCGTCGGCTCCGAGGCGAAGCTCGGCGCCGCGCAGGCCGCCGGTGCCGTGCACGTCCTGGTCGCCGGCGAGGACCTCACCGATCGCATCAAGGCCGAGATCGGCGCGCTCGACGTGCTGTTCGACAACGTCGGCGGCGACCAGTTCGACGCCGCGCTGCGCACGCTGGACTGGAACGCGCGCGCCTTGATCGTCGGCTTCACCGCCGGCCGCATCCCCGCGATCCCGGCGAACCGGCTGTTATTGCGCGAGATCGACGCGCTGGGCGTGTATTGGGGCCCCTGGAGCGCGCGCAATCCCGTCGCGAACCGCGCCAACTTCGCCGCGATGTTCGCGCTGCGTAGGCAAGGCACGCTACGCCCGACCGTCCACGCGCGCTACGCGCTCGCCGACGCGCCAAAGGCCGTCGAAGCGTTGCTCGAGCGCCGGCTGATCGGCAAAGCCGTCGTCGTCGTGCGCGACTGATCGGATGACGATCGGCGAGGCGCTGCGCGACGCCGCGCTGCGCCTGGAGACCGTCGGCGGGACCGGCCGGCTCGATGCCGCGTTCCTGCTCGCGCATACCGGCGGCGTCACGCGCCAGGAGATGCTGGCGCACCCCGAACGCCCGCTCGCACCGCCTATCGCAGAGCGGTTCGGCGCGCTCGTCGCGCGCCGCGCGGCGGGTGAACCGCTGGCCTACATCACCGGCGAGGCGGGCTTTCACGGCCGGATGTTCGCGGTCGATTCGCGCGTGCTCGTCCCGCGGCCGGAGACCGAGATCGCCGTCGAGTGGGTGGTTCGCCACCTGCGAGCGATCGGCCGCGAACGCGGTAGCGCAGCCGACATCGGCACCGGCAGCGGCGCGATCGCCGTGACGCTGGCCTGCGAGCTGCCGGGGCTGGGCGTCTACGCCAGCGACGTCTCGGGCGACGCGCTCGCGGTCGCGCGTGGGAACGCCGCGCGCAACAACGTCTTCCAGCACGTCACCTTCCTCCCTGGCGACCTGGCGGTGCCGCTGTTACCGTTCGCGCCGTTCGACGCGCTGATCGCGAACCTGCCGTACGTCCCGAGCGCCGAGTGCGCGCCCGCCCCCGATCCGGTCGCCTTCGAACCGCGCCTGGCGCGCGACGGCGGCGCCGACGGACTGGACCTGTACCGCCGTCTCGTCCCCCACCTGCCGCGCCTGATCGCCCCCCGCGGGATCGCGATCCTCGAAGCCGCGCCGGTCAACGTCCGCGCACTCGAAGCGCTCGTGCGCGCCGCCCTCCCCCAGGCCGGCGTCGAGACGATCCGCGACTATGCGGATCTGGACCGCTTCGTCGTGATGGTGGTGCCGCCCGCGGCGTGATACGCCAAGCTGCAATAGCCAAGGCAAGCAGGCGTCCTGCGGACTGGGGCCCGGCGGGTTTCCGGGCCTGGACGGCGAAGCGAAGCATTCCGGTATGGCGAAATTCATCTTCTTCAGCGGCGGCGTCGTCAGTTCGCTTGGGAAGGGGATTACCGCCGCCTCGTTAGGCAGGCTGCTGAAGAGCCGCGGCGTCTCGGTGTCGATCCAGAAGCTCGACCCGTACATCAACGTCGACGCCGGCACGATGAACCCGTACCAGCACGGGGAGGTCTTCGTCACCGAGGATGGTGCCGAGACCGACTTGGACTTGGGCCACTACGAGCGCTTCATCGACGAGTCGCTGACCCGCGACAACAACGTGACGACCGGCCAGATCTACAAGTCAGTCATCGAGAAGGAGCGGCGCGGCGACTATTTGGGCGCGACCGTTCAGGTGATCCCGCACATCACCAACGAGATCAAGGCGCACGTTACCCGCGTCGCCGAACGCAGCGGCGCGGAGGTCTGCATCGTCGAGGTCGGTGGAACGGTCGGTGACATCGAGTCGCTGCCGTTCCTCGAAGCGATCCGTCAGGTCAAGCACATGGTGGGTGAGGAGAACGTGATGTTCATCCACCTCACGCTGCTGCCGCATCTGGGTGCCGCCGACGAGCTGAAGACCAAACCGACGCAGCACTCGGTGCGCGAGCTGCGCGCGATCGGGATCACGCCCGACGCGATCGTGCTGCGCACCGGCTCAACGCGCCCGGTCGGGATAGAGCTGAAGGAGAAGATTGCGCTGTTCTGCGACGTCGCGCCGGAGTGCGTCGTGCAGAACGGGGACGCCGCGTCGATCTACCGCGTCCCGCTCAACCTCGAAGCCGAGGGGTTGGCCGAGATCGTGATCCGCAAGCTGCGCCTGCAGACGCAGCCGGCCGAGCTCGAGTCGTGGAGCGCGATCGTCGAGCGGATCGAGAATCCCTCGACCCGCGTGCGCGTCGCGCTGGTCGGCAAGTACGTCGAGCTGAAGGACGCCTACATCTCGATCTCCGAGGCGATCGCCCACGCCGGGATCCATCACGACGCGGCGGTCGACGTCGTGCGAGTCGACTCCGAGCGGATCGAGTCCGAGGGGCTGGGTGCGCTCGACGACGTCGACGGCGTGCTGGTCGCGCCCGGTTTCGGCGCGCGCGGCGTCAAGGGCAAGCTGTTGGCGATCCAGCGCGTGCGCGAGCAGAAGATCCCGTTCTTGGGGATCTGTTTTGGGATGCAGCTCGCCTGCGTCGAGTTCGCGCGCAACGTCTGTGGTCTGTCCGAGGCGATGACCAGCGAGGTCGAAGAGACGACGCCCGATCCGGTGATCGATTTCATCCCCGAGCAGCGCAACCTCGACCTCAAGGGCGGGACGATGCGCTTGGGCGCGTATGCCTGCGAGCTGGAGCCGGATTCGCTGGCGGCCAAGGCCTACGGCGAGACGCACATCAGCGAACGCCACCGCCATCGCTACGAGTTCAACAACCGCTACAAGGCGCTCTTCGAAGAGCACGGGATGACCTTCAGCGGGCATCACCCGCTGGGCCGGACCTCGCTGGTCGAGCTGATCGAGCTTCCGCAGCACGTCCACCCGTGGTTCGTCGGGACGCAGGCCCATCCCGAGTACAAGAGCCGGCCGAACCGACCCTCGCCGTTGTACCGGGAGTGGATCGGGGCTGCGCTCGAGCACGCCAAGGAACGCGTGGACGTACCGAGCGGCGCGCTCGTGCGCCGCTGAACGCCGCCGACGTCACCGTCGTCATCCTCGCGCGCGACGAGGCCGCGCGCTTGCCTGCGACGCTCGACGCGCTGCCGCCGGGTGTCCGCGTCTTCGTGCTGGATACGGGATCGCGTGACGCGACCACGGCGCTGGCCCGCGAGCGCGGCGCGCAGGTCCAGACGCGGCGCTGGGCCGGCTTCGTCGATGCGCGGCGTCACGCGCTGGCGCAGGTCGAGACGCCCTGGACGCTGATGCTCGACGCCGACGAGCGGCTCGACGCGTCGCTGCGCGCGGCGATCCTAGCCGCCGACGGGGCGCCGGCCGGGTACCGGTTACGGCGCGTGACGCGGCTGTGCGGAGCGCCGGTGCGCGCGGCGGGTTGGTCCCGCGAGCGGCTGGTGCGCCTGTTCCGCTCCGACCGCGCACGCTTGATCCCGCACGAACACGGCGCCGACGTCCACGAGCGGTGGGTCGTCGACGGGACGCTGGCCGATCTCCCCGGCACGATCGTCCACGACTCGTACCCGACGCTGGCCTCGTACCGGGCTAAGTTCGAGCGCTACACGAGCCTCGAAGCGAACGCCTTGCGGCCCTCGCGCGGCGCGCTGCTGCGCGAGGCGGTGTTCTTTCCGCTGCGGCTGGTGTGGTTGTTCGCGCGCGACGGCGGCTGGACCGACGGCTGGCGCGGCGCGTTCGTCGCCTGGGAGAGTGCGCGCTACCGGGTCGTCGTGCGCGCCAAAGCGCTGCGCCACGGGGCGTGAACGGCCGGCCGGACCTCGCGCTCGACGTGCGCGAGACCTCACACCTCTCGGCCGGAATGCTGGCGTACGTGCGCGCGCTGCGCGAGCTGCTGCCGGTGCTCGCACCGGACCTGGAGGTCGCCTTCGTCGGGCGCGGCGACAACTTCGATCTGGCCGAGCAGGTCGGGCTCCCGTTCGCGCTGGGCCGGCTGCGGCCGCGGCTGGCGCATTTCCCGAGCCCGTACGTGCCGCGCTTCATCCCCGTTCCGTACCTGGTGACCGTCCACGACCTGATCGACTTGGAGTTCCCGCAGTACGCGAAACGCAAGGTCGGACCGTACTGGCGCGCCGTCGTCGCACCGGTGCTGCGCGGCGCGCGCGCGGTCGTCACCGACGACGAGCGAACCGTCGAGCTGTTGGCGCGCTACGCCGGCGTCGATCCGGCGCGCGTCCACCCGATTGCGCTCGGCGTCGACGCGCCCGAGCCGCTGCCCGCACCGGAGCGGCGCGCGCGGCCGTACATCTTTTACGCGGGGAACCAGCGGCCGCACAAGGACCTGCCGACGCTGGTGCGCGCCTGGGCGGCGCTCCCGCCGGCAATCGCGGTCGATCTGGTGCTGACCGGACCGGAGAACGCCGCGCTGCGTGCGCTCGCCCGGCCCGGCGCGGAGCTGGTCTTCACCGGCGCGCTCGAGGACCCGGCGTTGTGGGCGTATCACCGTGGCGCGGCCGCGTACGTGCAGCCGGCGTTGCGCGAAGGCTTCGGGTTGCCGCTGTTGGAGGCGCTGCGCGCCGGGACGCCGGTGCTCGCCGCGGACGCCGCGGTGCCGCGCGTCCTGACCGGCGAAGTCGCCACCTTCCCGGCCGGTGACGTCGGCGCACTGGCGTCCCTGCTGGAGCGCGTGCTCACCGACCCGGAGATGCGCGCGCGCGCCGCGACCGCGCGCGCACACACCGCGCACCTGACCTGGGCCCGGACGGTCGGCGCGACGGCCGCCCTGTACCGCACGTTGCTGCGATGATACGCGTCGCGCTGGCAACCCGAGCGACGCCGCGCGCCTCGGCCGGGATGCGCGCCTACGCGCGCGCGCTCATCGAGCGGCTGCCGCGGGTTGCCCCCGACGTCGCGCTGGTGGTGGTCGACGCACCGGTCCTGGCGTTGCCGTGGGCGCTGCGCGCCGCGCGCGCGCAGCTCGTGCACCTGCCGTACCTCGAGGTACCGCCGCTGCTGCCGCGGCCGTACGTCGCGATGCTCCACGATCTCCTGCACCTGCGCTTCCCCGCGCAGTTCTCGCGCGCGACCGCGGCCTACTGGCGCGCGGTCGCGGCACCGTTCTACCGCGGTGCGGCGCGGGTACTGGTCAGCGATCCGAGCGTCGCCGAGGACTGCGTCGCGCGGCTCGGCGTCGCGCGCGAGCGGATTCGGGTCGTGCCGCTGGGCTACGGGGACGGCGTCCCCGACGCGGTCCCGTGGGAGGCGGAGCGGCCGTATCTCTTCTACGCGGGGAACCATCGGCCACACAAGGGGCTCGACACGCTCTACGCCGCCTGGAGCGCCCTCCCCGACCAGCTCGCGCTCGACCTCGTCTTGACCGGCCCCGACGAGCCGGCGGCCCGCGCGCGCTGGACCCGGCGGCATGGTGCGATCGCGTTCGTCGGCGAACTGGATGACACGACGCTGGCGCGGCGCTATCGCGGTGCGCTGGCGTACGTGCAGCCCTCGCTCGGCGAGGGCTTCGGCATACCTGTGCTCGAGGCGGCGGTCGCCGGGACGCCGGTCGTCGCGTCGACCGCCGCGCTCTCGGCGCTGGTCGCGCCCTACGCGCAGAGCTTCGCTCCGGGCGACGTGGCCGCGCTGGCGGCGCAGCTCGCCGCGCTGGTGCGGGACCCGGCTGCGGCGCGCGCGCGTGCGGCCGAAGGCGCCGTCACGCTGCGGGCGTATACCTGGGATCGGTTCGCGGCCGCGACGGCCGCCGTCTATCGCGAGGTCGTATGCCCCTAGTCCGCTCCGCCGCGCTCGCCGTGCTGCTCGCCGCCATCCTGGTGGTGGCCCCGCGTGCCGCGTCCGCGCAGGCGAAGAAGGAAGAGCTGCCGGTCCGCGTGATCGCGATCGTGGTCAACGGCGAGGATCTTCCGACCGATCCGGCGCCGCGGATGGTCGGCGGCCGCCTGCTGGTCCCGGTCGTGCGCATCTACAGCGCGCTCGGGATCGCGGTCGCGCGCGATGGCGTCACGCTGGTCGCCTCGGCACCCGGCAAGCGGATCACCGTGCGCATCGGCTCGCGCTCGGCGAGCATCGACGCGACCATCGTGACGATGGACTCGCCCGCGGTCGAGCTCGATGGCGCGACCTACGTCCCGTTGCGCTTCGTCGCCGACTCGCTGGGCGCGCAGGTCACCTACGACGCGAAGGCCGAGCGGGTCGAGGTCGTCTCCTCGATCGTCGGGCGCACGCTGGGGCTCGAACAGCACGCGCCGGGCGGGACGACGCAACTGATCGGGACGGTCAGCGCGGTCGATCTGCACTCCGCGCCGCAGACGCTCACGCTCACCCGTGGGCCCAGCGAGCGGACGATCGCGATCACCTCGGACGCGCAGATCGTGATCCAGGACGTCGTCACGCGCACGTCGGCGCCGGGGGCGCTCGACGCGCTGCGCGTCGGCGATGCGGCCAGCGTGATCGTGCGCAAGGACGGTCGTGTCGCGCAGGTCGTGGTTCGCTACGCCTCGCGCACCGGCACGATCGCCGCGGTCTCACCGAGCGCCTTCGTCCTGCAAGGCGGCTACGTGGTCACGCCCGACCCTTCGACGACGATCGAACTCAACCAGCAGCCGGCGGCGTTGGCCGACCTGCGGGTCGGCGACAGCGTGATCGTGCGGCTGAACCCGGATACGCAAGAGAAACGCGAGATCCTCGTCGCGCGGGCGATGCCCTCGACGCCGGGACCACCGGGCGGCGTCCAGATCACGGCCTTGAGCGTCGAGGTGCCCGGACCGCTGCGCGCGGGCGAGAGCTTCCACGTCACGTTGCGCGGCACGCCCGGCGGGAGGGCGACGTTCGACGTCGGGTCCTATCTGACCGGGCTGCCACTGCGCGAAACGCAGCCCGGCCTCTACACGACGACGTATACGGTGGCGCCCGCGGTGAACTTCGGCCGCACCTCGGTCTACGGGCACCTGACCGTCGGCGCGGATGCGGCGCCGCGGGCCGAAGCGGCGACGCTGGTCTCGGTGACGGTGACGCCGCCGCAGATCATCGACATCGCGCCGACCTTCGGGCAGACCGTCAACAACGATCGCCCGTCGATCTATGCCACCTACCGTTCGCCGACCGACGTCGGGATCAACTCCTCGAGCGCGCGCCTCGAGGTCGACGGCCTCGACGTGACACCCTCGTCGACGCGGACCGATCAGTTCATCATCTATAGCCCGAGTCTCGCGCTTCGCGACGGGACGGTCACCGTGAAGGTCTCGGTCGCCGACAACGCCGGAAACGTGAGCAGCCGCAGCTGGACGTTCACCGTCCGCACGACGTCCAAGTAAATCGATGCACCAGCGAGGGAGCTGACATGGCGACGGCCGACACCTGCGTCTTCTGCAAGATCGTCCGCCGCGAGATCGCGGCCAACGAAGTCTATCGCGACGAGCACGTCGTCGCGTTTCACGATCTCAACCCACAGGCGCCGATCCACGTGCTGGTCATCCCGACCGAGCACGCCGAGAACCTGAGCGGGTTCGTCGGCGCCGCCGACGCCGCAGCCGCCCGTGGCGGCCGGTTGCTGACCGCCGCCTCGGCCATCGGGGCGCGGCTGGGACCGGGCGGCTACCGGGTCGTGATCAACGAGGGGGCCGACGCGGGGCAATCGGTCTTCCACCTGCACGCCCACGTGCTGGCGGGCCGCCCGATGGAGTGGCCGCCGGGATAGGTGCTGGACGCCTGGGCGCGCCTGTGGTATCGTCCCATTTCGGGCCCGTCTAGCGCGGGCCACGGACCGGCATTTGCCGTGCGGAGGGAGGTGTTCACGTAGTATGGAGATTCGAGTCGCACCCGGCGAGACGATCGAGAGCGCTCTGCGCCGCTTCAAAAAGGCGACCCAGAAGGCCGGCGTCCTGGCCGAGGCACGCAAGCACGAACACTACGAGAAGCCCAGCGTCCGCCGCAAGAAGAAGAGCGCCGCCGCGCGCAAGCGCCGCAGCTGATCCGAGGCGCGTGACCGTTCGCGAACGATTCGAAACCGACGGCTTCGTGGTGATTCAGGACTTCAAGCCGGCCGAACAGGTCGCCGCGCTGCGGGCGCGCGCGGGTCAGATCGTCGACGAGTTCGACGCCGCGGCGACGCGCGCGATCTTCACCACGCGTGACGAGAGCAAGACGAAGCAGGACGAGTACTTCCTGACCTCCGGCACGGCGGTGCGCTGCTTCTTCGAAGAAGAGGCGTTCGGCCCTGACGGCGAGTTGCGCCAGCCGAAGGCGCTCTCGATCAACAAGATCGGGCACGCGATGCACGATCTCGATCCGGTGTTCGCCGACTTCTCGCACGGGCCGGAGCTGGACGCCCTGGTGCGCGAGCTGGGGATCGGCGAGCCGCAGGTCTATCAGTCGATGTACATCTTCAAGCAGCCACACATCGGCGGCGAAGTGCGCTGGCACCAGGACGCGACGTTCTTCGCGAGCGAGCCGATCACGGTGACGACGCTGTGGTTCGCGCTCGAGCGTGCCGACCTCGGCAACGGGTGCCTGTGGGTGCAGCGCGGGGGCCACCGGACGCCGCTGCGCGAGCGGTTCGCCGTCGACGGGCGCGGCAGCCGGATGGAGCAGCTCGACGCCACGCCGTGGCCGACCCAAGCCGAGGCCGAACCGGTCGAGGTCGACGCCGGCGCGCTGGTCGTCTTTCACGGCCTCTTGCCGCACTACAGCGCGCCCAACCGCTCGGAGACCTCGCGGCACGCGTACACGCTGCACGTCGTCGACGGCCGCTCCCGCTACTCGCCGCAGAACTGGATCCAGCGCGGCGCGAAGTTCCCAGTGCGAGGCCTGATGTGAACATCAAAGACCAGATCACGGCGGATATGAAGGATGCGATGCGGGCGCGCGATCAGGTGCGCTTGGACACGCTGCGCAGCGTCATCTCGGCTTTCAACTACCGCCGGATCGAGGCGGGTGCCGACCTCTCGGAGGAAGAGCAGCTCGGCGTCGTGCAGCGGCTCGTCAAGCAGCGCACCGATTCGATCGAACAGTTCGCCAAGGCCGGTCGGGCCGAGCTGGTCGCCAAGGAGACGCGCGAGCGCGAGATCCTGACGCACTATCTGCCGGCCCAGAAGTCCGACGACGAGATCCGGACCGTGGTACGCGCCGCGCTGGCGAGCCTGCCCTCGGACGGTCGTAACCAGGGCGCGCTGATGAAGCTCGTCATGCCCCAGCTCAAGGGCGTCGCCGACGGCAACGCGGTGCGCCGAATCGCCGGGGAGGAGCTGGCATCGGCGTAACTCGGGCGAGGGGCCCCGGGTAGTGACGGGCGTGATCCTCCGGCGGCTCGTCGCCTTGCTCTGTCTGCTCGTCGGCGCCGCGGGCGCGTGGGCGCCGGCGTTCGCCGGGCCGCGCGGCGAGGTCGTCGTGATCCCGGTCGAAGGTGAGATCGACGAGGGGATGGCTCACCTGGTGGGGCGGGCGGTCGCCGAGGCCCAGGCATCCGGCGCGCGCGCGATCGTGCTCGACGTCAATACGTTCGGTGGGCTGGTCTCGGCGGCGACCGAGATCCGCGACGCGCTGCTGCAGAGCCCGGTGCCGGTCGACGCGTACGTGCGCCGTGCCTGGTCGGCCGGCGCGTTGATCACGCTCTCGGCCCAGCGCATCACGATGGCGCCGGGCGCCTCGATCGGCGCCGCGCAGCCGATCCCGAAGACCGTCAAGACGGTCTCGGCGCTGCGCGCCGAGTTCGAGTCGACCGCCTCGCGCTGGCATCGCGACCCGCGGCTGGCCGCGGCGATGGTCGATGCCGACGTCGCCGAGCCCACCTACAAGGAGCCCGGCACGATCCTGACGCTGACCGCCGATGAGGCGCGCGGCACGGGCTATTCCGAAGCGACCGAACCGACGTTCACCGCCGCGCTGGCGCGCTTCGGCGTGGCCGGTCTCCCGCAGGCGCGCGCATCGTACACCTTCGCCGAGCAGGTCGCGCGGTTCGCGACGAATACCGAGGTGAGCGGGATCTTGCTCGCGGTCGGTTTTTTGGGGCTGCTCGTCGAGTTGCAGACGCTGCACCTGGTCGCCGGCGCGATCGGCGTCGGCGCGCTGGCGCTGTTCTTCGGCACGCACGTCTACGCCGGCTTCTCGAACGGGCTCGTCGTCGGCTTGGCGCTGGTGGGGGTCCTGCTGATCCTGGTCGAGCTGCACGTCTTGCCCGGGCACGGGATCGCCGGCTCGGCCGGCGTGATCGCGCTGATCGCCGCGGTCCTGCTCGCCTTCGGGATCCCGTTTTTCTTCGGGGCGCTACAAGCGTTGGCGGTCGCGATCGTGCTCAGTGCCGGTTCGTTCGTGCTGCTGCAGCGCGTACTGCCGGAGAATGCGTTCGTCAAGCGCTTGACGTTCCTCGATTCGCAGGGCCCAGACTACGTCGCCAGCACCGATCATCGCGCGTTGCTCGGAGCGACCGGCGTCGCAGCCTCGTTCCTGCGCCCGGCCGGCGTCGCCACCTTCGGCGAGACGCGCGTCGACGTCCTGACCGACGGCGATTTCGTCCCCGCCGGTACCCCCGTGCGCGTGATCCGCGTCGAGGGCGCCCGCATCTTCGTCCGTAAGGTCAGCTGAGAAAAGGAGCCGCTCGTGTTGGTCGGAGTGTTCTCGATCGTCGTAATCGTCGGGATCGTCGTCGGGATCGTCTTGTTCCTGTACTACTTTCCGCTTGGGCTTTGGATTCGGACGATCGCGGCGGGGGTGCCGCTCTCGATCGGTTCGCTGATCCGGATGCGGATCATCGGCGTACCGGCCGGCTTGATCGTCGCCAACTTGGTGCGGGCGCGCAAGGCCGGGTTGCCGTTGACCCTCGACCAGTTGCAGTCGCACGTTCTGGCCGGCGGTAACATCGAGAAGTGTACGCTGGCGATGATCGCCGCGCAGCGCGCGCAGATTCCGCTCGAGTGGCAGCGTGCCGCGGCGATCGACTTGGCGGGGCGCGACGTCCTCGAGGCGCTCCAGACTTCGGTCAACCCGAAAGTGATCGAGACGCCGATCTTCCAAGGCGTCGCGCAGAACGGGATCCAGCTCAACGTCAAGGCGCGGATCACCGTGCGCTCGAACCTCGACCGCTACGTCGGCGGCGCCGGCGAGCCGACCATCGTCGCGCGCGTCGGTGAAGGCGTCGTCAGCGCGGTCGGCGCGGCGGTCGATCACAAAGAGGTCCTCGAGTATCCGGACCGCATCTCGAAGGCGGTCCTCTCGAAGGGGCTCGACGCCGGGACCGCGTTCGAGATCGTCTCGATCGACATCGCCGACGTCGACGTCGGCAAGAACATCGGCGCCGATCTGCAGACCTCGCAGGCCGAAGCCGACCGGCGCATCGCGCAGGCCAAAGCGTCGGAGCGCCAATACGCCGCGCAGGCCGGCGAGCAAGAGCAGAAGGCCGAGACGCAGCGGATGCGCGCCAAGGTCGTCGAGGCCGAGGCGCAGATCCCCGAAGCGATCGCCGAGGCGTTCCGCTCGGGCCACCTCGGGATCATGGACTACTACAAGATCAACAACGTCAAGGCCGACGCGGAGATGCGCGGTTCGATCGGGCAGAGCCTGAGCGGTGGCGATCCGCCGCCGCCACCGCCCGGCGGCCCGCCGAGCACCTGATGAGCGATCACGTGCCATTCCACCTGAACCTGCCGGCGGTGTTCGTCATCATCTGGGTGGTGGCCATCGCCGTCAGGGGGATCGCGAAGATCGTCGCGCCGCGCCGGACTCCCTCGATGTCGGGCGCCCCCGCGCCCGCGTCGCGTGCACCGACGAGCGCGCAAGTCACCGCCGCGGCGGCGGCCAGGTCAGTCGGGCCGCCAACCGTCGCTGCCGCGCGCTCCAGCTACCCTCCGCCGACCACACCGCAGCGGGGGGCGCCCTCACCGCCGCCGCCGCCCTTCCCAAAGCCGCCGGCTCGGCCGCCGAGCGCCCTGACGGCCGCGTTACGGGATCCGGCCCGGGTCCGCACGGCCGTGATCCTGGCCGAGGTGCTGGGGCCGCCGCTCGCGTTGCGGTGACACCTTCGCGGCGCCGCCCGCGTTGGAGGCGGTAGATGCCGTCGATCACCAGCGAGGCGACCTTCGACCTCGGCGGGCTCTCCGATCCAATCCGCTTCTGCGGCTTCCGCGACCAAAACCTCAATGCGCTCGAAGCGCTGATCCCGGTCGTGCTGCGCCTCGACGGCGACCGCGTCCACCTCAGCGGTGAGCGCTCCGCCGTGCGCCGCGCGGAGGGCGTGCTGGCCGCGATGCTCGCGGCGGTGCGCACCGGCGTGCAGGTGACGCCCGACGACGTCACGCTGGCCGTGCGGGCGGCCGGCGCCGCGGCGCGTCCCGGCGACGGTGCGATCCCACCCACCCTGATCACGACCGCGCGCGGGCGCGAGATTCGGCCGAAGACGGCCGGTCAGCGTGCGCTGGCCGGCGCGATCGAAGCCAACACGCTGACCTTCGCGATCGGTCCGGCCGGGACGGGCAAGACGTTCCTCGCGATCGTGATGGCGGTGCGCGCGCTGCGCAACCGCGAGGTCGCGCGCATCGTGCTCAGCCGTCCAGCCGTCGAAGCGGGCGAGAAGCTCGGCTTCCTACCCGGCGATCTGCGCGAGAAGGTCGATCCGTATCTGCGCCCACTCTACGACGCGCTGCAAGAGTTGCTCGACGAGGCGACGACGCAGAAGTACCTCGAGCGCGGCACGATCGAGGTCGCGCCGCTGGCGTACATGCGCGGGCGTACGCTGGGCGACGCGTTCGTGATCCTCGACGAGGCACAAAACGCGAGCCCCGAACAGCTCAAGATGTTCCTGACGCGGCTGGGTCCCAGCGCGAAGATGGTCGTCAACGGCGACGACACGCAGATCGATCTGCCGCGCGGTGCGCGCAGCGGCTTGCTCGACGCGGAACGGCTGTTCACCGGGATGGACGACATCGGCATCGTCCGGCTCGACGCGACCGACGTCGTGCGCCATCCGCTGGTCGGCCGGATCGTCGAAGCCTACGGTCGTCTCTCGCGCGAACGCGGCGAGTGATCTATCTCGACAACCAGACCCGGGGGAGCGGCCTCGACGCGCCCGCGGCGGTGCGCGTCCTCGAACGATTGCTCGAGGCGATCGGCGAGGGCGGTTCGAGCGTCTCGCTGACCTTCGTGCGCGATCCGGCGATGCGCGCGCTCAACCGCGAGCACCGCGGGAAAGACGCTCCGACCGACGTGCTGAGCTTCCCACTCCAGGCGCCCGAGGCGTTCGACCGCCGCGGCGCGACGCGGCCGCTGCTCCGCGCCGACGGGCCGGAGCGGATGCTCGGTGACGTCGTCGTCAGCGTCGACACCGCGGCGCGGCAGGCGGCCGACTACGACGCACCGCTGGCGCGCGAGATCGAGCGCCTCTTGATCCACGCGGTCCTCCACCTGGCCGGTCACGACCATCTGGTGGCCGGCGAGCGCGCCGTGATGGAGGCCGAGGAGCGGCGGCTCGCCGTGGCGATCGGGATGCCGTGGCCGTATCTCGACACGCTCGCGCGATGATCCGTCCGGCAGCCCTCCTGCTGGTCTTCGCGCTGCTCGGCGCCGCCGCGCCGTCACCGGCACCCAGCGCGACGCCGGTGCCGGAGCAGGCAGCGCGCGCACACTGGGCCGTCGCCGGCGCCGACCCCGTGGTGCAGGCACTGCTCGACCGCGGCCTGCTGATGCTCTACGCCTTCGACGTGGGCGAAGCGCGCGTCGCGTACGCGGCGGCGTTGGCGCGCGATCCGCAGTTGGCGCTTGCGTACTGGGGCGAAGCCGAGGCGGAGACGATCGACATCAACACCCCGCAGAGCGACGACGGCGATGTGCGGGGCGCGGCGGCCATCGCGGTGGCGCGCCATCATCTCGCCGACGCGGGCACGACGGAACGGCTCTTGGTCGACGCGATCGCGCAGCGCTACGATCGCGGGACCAAAGCGCAGCGCTTCGCGCGCTACGCCGACACGTTGAGCGCCTGGACGCGCGACCACCGCGACGATCCGAACCTGCTGACGGTCGCGGCGTACGCGATCTGGAACGCCGAGGACTCGCTGCTCGACGCGCACGGTGCGCCGACGGCGAAGGCCCAGGAGATCCTGGCCGACCTCGACGACGCGTTGCGGCTCGAGCCGACCAACCTGGGCGCGCACCACCTGCGGATCCATCTCCTCGAGCGGCTCGGGCGCGCGGCGGATGCGGTACCGGACGCGCTCGCCCTGGCCTCGTACACCTACCCACCCGGGGCCTCGCACCTGATCCACATGCCGGGCCACATCTGGACGCGCATCGGGGACTATACCGCGCTGATCGACGACAACGAGCGCGCGGTCGCGAACGACGTGACCTGGTTCGCGCAAGGGAACGGACCGGGCCAGCAGTACATGCAGACCTATCACGACCACGACGTCGACTTCGTCCTCTACGGGCTGACGACGATCGGCCGCAACGACGACGCGCGCGCCTTCGCCGCGAACGAGGACCGGACGATGCAAGCGAAGGTGGCGCTGCGCCTGCACGACGCTGCCGGCCTGCTGCGCTTTGCGCCGTTCGCGGGCACCCTCGGGTGGGCGATCGCCGCCGCACGTGCCGGCGACGTGGCGACCGCGAAGCGCGAGCAGCGGGAGCTGGTCCCCGACGCCGCCGGGATCGCGCTGGTCGACGCCGCGCTCGCGCAGCGCGCCGGCGACGAACCGGCGCGCGTCGCGGCGTATGCGAAGGCGTACGCGCTGACGAAGAGCGACGCACCCGGTGACCCGAAGGATCGTTGGGCGACGCCGATCGGCGAGGGCTACGGGGCGGCGCTGCTCGCCGCGGGCCAGCCGGCCGCCGCCGAGACGGTGTTCGCCGCCGAGCTGATGCGCTTCCCGAACGACCCGCACCTCGAGTGGGGTTTGGCGGAAGCGCGGGCGGCACAAGGGAAGGACGACGCGGCGCCGCGGGCCGCCTATCGCGCGCACTGGAAGGGGACTCGCGATCTCACCCTCGCCGACCTCGGATAACCGGGACCACGGGCTAGGCGCCGCCTTCGGCTACGCGCTCGAAGGGCTGGCCGCGGCCTGGCGCGACCAGCGCAACCTACGGATCCACGTCGCGATCGCGGCGCTGGTCGTGCTCGCCGGGATCCTCGTGCGGTTGCCGCTCGTCGGCTGGGCCGTCGTGGCGCTGGCGGTGGGACTCGTCCTGGTGGCGGAGTTGCTCAACACCGCGCTCGAGGCGGTCGTCGATGTGGTCTCGCCGGAGCAGCACCGGTTGGCCAAGCTGGCGAAGGACTGCGCGGCGGCGGCTGTCTTGGTCGCCGCCCTGGCCGCCGCGGCGGCCGGTCTGCTCGTCGGCGCATGGGCGATCGCTCGCTCCTGAGCCCCGCCAACCCTGTGATATAATGGGCCCCGCTTGAGTACCGACCCTTCCCCTAGCCATCGCAGCGGCCCGAGCCCCCGATGACGCCGCTCTGGCCCGCGCTGCTCGCCCTGGTTCTCCTGGTGGCGGCGGCCGCGTTCTTCGCCGCCTCCGAGGCGGCGATCGTCTCGACCAGCCGCATTCGCGCGCGAGCCTTGGCCGAGCGGGGCGTGGCGGGCGCGCGGCGCCTCGAACGGCTGGTCGACAACCGGAATCGCACGCTGACCACGGTGCTGATCGGCAGCACCTTCGTCTTGCTGGCGGCGGATTCGCTGGCGACCGCCCTCTTCATCGCAGCAGGGATCCCGCACGCGGCGATCTGGTCGACGGTCGTGATGACGGTCGTGATCCTGGTGCTGGGTGAGATCCTCCCCAAGACGATCGCGGTCGGCGCCGGCGACCGGACGGCGCTGCGGCTGGCGCCGGTGCTCGGGCTCATCACGCGCGCGCTCACGCCGCTGACGGTGACGTTCCTCTGGATCACCGACGGCCTGGTGCGGCTGTTCGGTGGGAAGCCCCACGTCGGCCCCTACATCACCGAGGACGACATCAAGACCTTGGTCAACGTCGGCGTCGAACAGAACGTCCTCGAAGAAGAAGAGCGCGAGCTGATCCACTCGGTGATCGAGTTCGGCGACACGATCGTGCGCGAGGTGATGACCCCGCGCACCGACATGGTGACGGTGTCGATCACCAGCTCGCCGCGCCGCGCGCTCGACCTGGTGATCGCGGAGGGCTACTCCAAGTTGCCGGTCTACGAGGAGACGATCGACAACGTCGTCGGCGTCGTGCACGACCGCGAGCTGCTGATCTCGCTCGCCAACGGCACGATCGCGACCTCGAACTTACGCGCGCTGATGCGCCCGGTCGTCCACGTGCCGGAGAACAAGCGGCTCTCCGACCTGCTGCGTGAGATGCAGCGCGGCAAGTTCTCGCTGGCAATCGTGCTCGACGAGTACGGGGGCACCGCCGGCGTCGTGACGATGGAAGATCTGCTCGAGGAGATCGTCGGCGAGATCCGCGACGAGCACGACGAGGGCGAGGAAGAACCGATCCGCGAGATCGCGCCGGGCGAGACGGCGGTCGAGGCGGGGACGAACATCGAGGACGTCAACGCCGCCTTGGGGATCGCGCTGCCGCACGAGGAGTTCGAGACGATCGGCGGCTACACGGTCGGCCTGTTCGGTCGCCTGCCCCGCGAAGGCGAGGAGATCGAGACGGTCGACGGTGTCCGGCTGCGAGTCGATCGGACGCGCGGTCGCCGCATTCTAAGCGTACGGGTGCTGACGGCCCAGGCGAAGGGTCAGCCCGAGGTCGAACACGCCTCTGCCCGTGACTGATCCGCAGACCCTCCTGGCCGCCGCCGTCGCCGCGCGTGCCGGCAGCTATTCGCCGTATTCGCACTTCGCGGTCGGAGCCGCGCTGCTCGACGAGGACGGCCAGGTGTGGACCGGGGCCAACATCGAGAACGCATCCTACGGCCTCACGATGTGCGCCGAGCGCAGCGCGCTTTTCCATGCCGCCGGCAATGGCGTGCGCCGTTTCGCCGCCGTCGCCGTCGCCGGCCCGCCCGGCGTGATGACGCTGCCCTGCGGCGCGTGCCGGCAAGTGCTCTCGGAGTTCGGACCGCGGATGGCGGTCTACTACGACGACGGCGGAACGCTGGCGACGACGTCGGTCGAGGCGCTGCTGCCGGCGGCATTCGGCCCCGCGCAGCTGGACGAGGCCCGGCGCTGACCGCGCGCAGCTCCGTCACCGACGCGATCGTGCTGCGGGCGCGACCGCTCGGCGAGGCGGGTCGCGTCTACACCTTGCTCACCCGCGAGCGCGGCAAGGTCGATGCGGTCGCCAAAGGCGCGCGCCGGCCGCGCAGCGCGATCGGCGGCCGGCTCGAGCTGCTGGCCGAAGCCCGCGTCGCGCTGCACAAGGGGCGTTCGCTCGACGTCATCGTCGAGGTGCGCACGATCCGCAGCCACTGGGCCGGGTTGGTGCGGCCGGCGGCGTTCGCGACGGCCTCGCTGTTCGCCGAGACGGTCGACCTGTTCTGCGAGCCGGAGCTGGCCTTGCCGGAGATTTACGCGCTGGTCGGTGCGGCCGCCGCCGCGCTGGCGGCGAGCGAGGCGCCGGCGACGCTCGTACCGCGGTTTCAGCTGCGATTGCTGCACGCGCTCGGGCTGGCGCCGGCCGACGATGCGTGCGTGCGGTGCGGCGGCGCGCTCGAGGCGGGCGCGTGGCTCGATCTCGAGGCAGGCGGCCTGGGCTGCGAGGGCTGCTACGGCGCGCGCGGCGATGCGCACGCGCTCGACGCGCAAGACGTGGCGAATTTCCGCGCGCTCGGTGCCGAGCGCGGTGAGGGCGCGGCGCTGCTGGCGAGGCCGAAGGTCGCGCGCGCCGCCGACGACCTGATCTCCTGGCACTTGGGCCGGCGACCGAAGGCGCGCGCGCTCGTCCACGAGCTCTCGACGTGAGCCAAAGCGTGCTCGCGCTGGACGTCGGCAGCAGACGGATCGGGATCGCGGTCGGTGAGGGGACGTTCGCCTTTCCGCACGCGACGCTCGAGCGCACCAACGTACGCGCCGACGTCGCCCGGATCGTCGAACTGGCGCACGAGCGCGGCGCGCGCACGATCGTGGTCGGCGATCCGCTGACGATGGCCGGCGAGCGCGGGCTCGCCAGCGAGCAGATCGACGCCTTCGTCGCGCACTTGGCGCGCGCGTGGGACGGGGCGATCGACCGCATCGACGAGCGGCTGACCACCGCGGCCGCGCAGAAGGCGCTGATCGGCGCCGACGTCTCGCGTGCGAAACGCAAAGGCGTCGTCGATCAGCTCGCCGCGGTGGGCATCTTGCAGACGTGGCTGGCCCGCAAGCAGCGGTGAATCGGGCCCGCGGCGCGCTGATCGGCGTCGCGGTCGCGGTTCTGGTCGGCACCGGTACGATCGTACTGGCGGCCTCGCTGTGGTTTCGCGCGGCCGTCTACGACGACCGCAGCTTGCCGGCGGCGCAGACCGACCTCGTCGTCCCGCGCGGCGCGACCTTCGGCCAGATCGTGGGCCTGCTGACGGACCGCGGCGTGCTCGCGCACCCGATCGCGTTCCGGTTGCTGGCGCGGCTGCGCCAGGTCGAGGACGAGGCCCAGGCCGGCGAATACCGCTTCCCGGCGCACCAGTCGAGCGACGAGATTCTCGACCGGCTGGTGCGCGGCGAGCAAGTCGCGCTGTGGGTGACGATCCCCGAAGGGTTCACCGCGCGCGAGATCGCCGCGACGCTGGCCGGCCGCGGGCTTCGCCCGGCGGCCGACTACGACGCGGTCTTTCTGCACCAACCGCTGACGGTCGACGGCGCCTTGGCGCCGGATCTCGAGGGCTACCTGTTCCCGAGTACCTACTTGATCCCGGTCGACGACTCGCCCGCCACGGTCGCGCAAATCTTCGTCGCCCAATTCTTCCGCGAGCTGCCGCCCGACGCGGCGGCGCGCGCCCGCGCGCTGCACGTCACGGTCCCGCAAGCGGTCACGATTGCGTCGCTGGTCGAGCGCGAAGGCAAGGTCGACGACGAACGGCCGCTGATCGCCTCGGTGATCTACAACCGGCTGCGGCGTGGGATGCCGCTCGAGGTCGACGCGTCGCTGGAGTACGCCTTCCCGACCCACCACGACGTGATCACGACGCGCGATCTGGCGATCGGCTCCCCCTACAACACGTACCGGCATACCGGGCTGCCGCCGACGCCGATCGCCAATCCGGGGAAGCCGAGCCTGGACGCGGCGTTCCGGCCGGCGACGACGGAGTATCTGTATTACGTCGCGAAGGGCGACGGCCGCCACGCGTTCGCGAGGACGCTGGCGGAGCATGAGGCCAACGTCGCCCGGTACCTCAAGTAAGGAGGTCGACTATCGACAGCAACGGCAGCACCGGCGCGAACGGCAGCGGCGGTGAGAAGCAACCCCTCGATCTCAAGGACGTGCTCGAGCTGCGCACCGAGGACGGTAGCGAGTTGCGCTTCGAGGTCGTCGGCCTGGTCGAGGACGACGAGAACAACGCCTACGCGGTGTGCTACAACGAGGCGGGCGACGAGTTCGTGGTGACGGACAAGTTCGGCGACCTGCTCGAGGACGAGGAGCTGGCCCAGGAGATCCTCGACGATTTCTTCGTCCTGGCCGAAGAGTCGAACCCGACCGACGAGCCCAGCTAGGTCGGTTCGCTCGGGAGACGGGCAAGCTCCGAGCTGCGGTTCTGCCACGGTTCTAAGGAAATCCGCGTCTCGCGACGACGCTATACGAGGCGATGATGACGCGTACTGCCCAGGTGCCGTTGGTGCGGTCGGCTGGCGACGAGCTGCGGACCCTGCTCGCTCCGGTGACGCCGGAGCTGTTCGTCCGCGAGTACTGGGGGAAGAAGCCGCTCTACGTGAAGGGCTTCGCCGAGAAGTACCACGGCTTCTTCGACGCCCAGCACTTCAGCCAAGCGCTCGCGATGCCGGGTCCCACTCCGGATTTTCTGCGGGCCAGCTTCGATAAGAAGACGGATGCGGGAACGTCGGCGCCGGCTACGATGCCGGGTGCGTTGCGCTCGAGCGCTTTCCGGGCCAACGTCGAGCAGGCGGTCCCGCTGTTCGATGCCGGAGCCACCCTGTGCGTCTCCCAGATCGAGACGCGGGTGACATCCCTGGCGCCGTTCTTGGCCGCCATCAAGTACCAGCTCGGGTATCCCGGCAAGGTCTCGTTCAACGCCTACCTCTCGCCGCCGGGCTCGGGGTACAACTGGCACTTCGACAGCCGCATCGCGAGCACGCTGCAGATCGAAGGGACGAAGATCTGGCGGTTTTCGAATCACCCGACCATCCCGTGGCCACGCTCGAACGGCAGCATCCGGGCCGACGGAACTCCGCAGTATACCGACCCCGGCGCGGTGGCGGCGGAGTGGGAGCACCTCACCGCGTTCGACGAGCGGGACACGACCGAGGTCTTGCTCGAGCCGGGCGACCTCTTGATCCTGCCCGCCGGCGTCTGGCATGAGGCGTGCGGCGGGACGGGCGGCTCGCTGGCACTCAACCTCTCGTTCACGCCGGTCTCGTATACGGCGCTGGTGCGGAATCTGCTCGACGCGCTGCTGGTCGCCGACCCCGACTGGCGCAGCCCCGCGCCGCTCCTCCCGGGCGCGGCGCCGGGCGAGGTCGATCCGGCGGGGGTCGCGGCGATCTCGGCCCAGCTCGCCCGCGCGGCCGCAGCGCTTGCGTCTTTGAGCGGGGACAGCGCAGCGATGGTCCGCGTCTGGGAGTCGTTCGTGCAGAACCCCAACCCGGGTTCCCCGGCGCCTCCCTCGGCGGCGATCGCGGCCACGCCGGTCGTCCCGGGCCAGCGCCTGCGGGTGCGGGCCGACGGCCAGGTCTACGCGATGCTGGCCGACGGCGGAGCCTCCCTGTGCCTGGCGATGGGGACGAGCCGCGCCGTCGAGCTGAGCGGCGAGGCGGTGCGCTTCGTGCAGCGCATGCTGGTCGAACGGGAGTTCCTCGCCGGCGACTGCCTGGGTTGGAACGACGGCGCGGCGCCGTTCGTGTGGAGCGACGTCGAGTCGATGCTGACCCAGCTCAAGCGCGAGGGCTTGATCGAAGACGCGCCGACGAGTTGAGGAGCAAGAGGAACGCGAACCCGCACGGAATAACGAAAAGCGCCCGCGTGGAGAGATGGCCGAGCGGCTGAAGGCGGCGGTTTGCTAAACCGTTATACGAGTTACATCGTATCGAGGGTTCGAATCCCTCTCTCTCCGCCACCTCGCCGTAAGGCAGGGATCGCGTGTTCAGCCGCGTATTCTCCCGGGTCGCCGCAACGTTGAGCGGCGCGCGCGCGGTCGTAGCTCAATTGGATAGAGCAACAGGCTACGAACTTGTAGGTTGGGGGTTCGAGTCCCTCCGACCGCGTATCTTGCCCCGCCGTTCACCGGTGGGGTTTTTTCATGAGGGGTTCTTGCGCGGCGTCATCAGCAGCATGCCGTCCGGATAGTCGAAGACGATGTCGAACGCCCGCAAGAAGTCGAGGCCGACGAGCAGCTCGTTGCGTGGCATCGACGGCGACGCGCACGCCGGGACCGGACGATACGCGATCGGGCCGAGCTTGAGGCTCTCCAGCTGGCCGCAGTGGACGACCTCCTCGCCATTGACGCCGTAGATCCGCATCCAATTCGCCAGGCTGCCCGGCTTCTCGAAGAACGGGACGTGGTCGCGGGCGACGAGATCCGCGCCGAACAGAACGTGCATCGGGTTACCGCTGTCGAGCATCGCGGTCACCGGCACTTTCCCGCCGGCCAGCATCGGGACACGTGGCTGGCCGGTGCTGAGGTCGACCCCGACGGTGAAGCCGCGGCTCGCGTCGGGCTGGACGAGCTTGGGATCGAGGATGCGCATCGTTCCATCGTCGAGATTCAGGTCGACGATCGCGTCGGCAAGCAAGTCGAAGCCGATGAAGCCGTCGATGTGCTGTTCGTTTCGGCTCGGCAAGCTCTCGTCGAGGCCACTGACGAACTTCACGTCGTGGAGCACGTTCGCGCCGAGGTCGATCGTGTCGGCGACGTAGACGTTGGCGGTGATGCCGCCCCCGATGCCGTGGATGTCGGTGCGACCGACGCGTTGCGCGTTCGCACGGCGCGCGAACGTGTCGGTCACAACGATGCCGCTGGCACCGGTGTCGAGCGCGAAGCGCCCCTTCACCCCGTTGACCGTCGCGTCGAAAAGGATGCGATACTCGGTCAACTCGACCGGAACGGTCCCCTGATTCGGGTCGTACGACCACGTCGCGCGCTGTTTCGGCGGGTGCAGCTCGTCGTCGGTGACCGGCGCGATGTCGAAGCCCGTGATCGCCCAGACGCCTCGGCCGCCGTCGACCCGCCACGAGCCGATCACCCGCTTGCCGGGGACCGGCTCGGCATAGCTGATTACGTCGATGCGCTCCTCGTACGCGCCTGCCGGATCGTAGACGATGCGCTTGTACGCGCCGGCCGCGTCGATCCAAAGATCGACCGAAACCCCGGCCTTCGGCACGACGTGGACGACCGTCGTCGGCGTGCCGTCAACGGTCTCGTTGCGTAGCACCGTCGCCGTCGCCGGATCGAGCTCTTCCGCGGAGAGCTGATCGTTGGTTGCCATGAAGCGCGCGACGTCGCCGACAATCGGGACGGTAAAGCCGTTTTGATTGGACCACCACGCCAGGCGACCAGTGAAGCCGACGTCGTCGGTCCGCGAGCGGGTTTGCTGGGTGGTATGATAGGCCGCGCCGCGACGCGCCTCGGTGAAGGTTGCAATGACCTTGCCGTCGCGCGTGAGCTCGCCGATTTCGCGCAGGTTCGGGAGGCTGCCGTCGTCGCCCGACCAACCGACGTAGGCCCGATGCGAGGCCAGCAGCGCGGCCGCGTCGTCGGCGCGCACGGGCATGCCGAAGAGCGCTGCGATCGAACACGCGGCGAGGACGAACGCCCCGACCGTTCGTTTGCGCACGAGCACTTCTCCTGACCGAGCGAGGTGTTGGCCGCGGCCAGGGGAGCACCTTTTGTGCGACGTTTGGGCCTCGCGCGGCGTCCTAGGAGGCAGGGTCTCGACGGCTTCTGGCAAACCGACGTGCGTTCGGCGCGCCGGAGCCCCTGCGGCTCGGTAGCTCAGCGGTAGAGCGGGGGACTCATAAGCCCTAGGTCGTAGGTTCGAATCCTACCCGAGTCAGGAATTGGCGGCGCCCGCCGGAACGACGTCCGGCGGGCGTTCGCGTGTCGGGGAGCGGCGGCACCCGAAGGCCAGCTCCGCCCCCGGCCCGAAACCGCAGTACGAACGGACGGGTCTTGAACCCGAGCCAGGGCGCGTTCCCACACGTCCTGATCGTTCCTGAGGTACACGTCACCATGTCAACGATCCCCTGCGATTTCTGCCCGCACCCGGTCGACCGGGCGCAAATGGAAGAGATCGAAATCAGCCATTACGTGCCGGACAGCTCGGGGGACGATCTGGCGTACGCGCGGACGTATTTCTTCGGTCACCCGGACTGCGTCCGCAAGTTCTACCGTGGGCTGGTCGAGCACAAGCTCGACCTCTTCAAGCACATCCCGACCCAGCCAGGCCCCGCCGGCCCCACCACCCCCACCGAAGGCGGCCGCCAACCATAGACGCGCTTCGCGCTCAGGGCCAACCAGGAAGGCTGACCCGCGTCGTACGCGGGTCATGCCGATCGGTTCGGCAAGCGCAGCGAGCCGAACCGTGCTCCCGTAGCTCAATTGGATAGAGTGTCGCCCTCCGAAGGCGAAGGTTGCCCGTTCGAGCCGGGCCGGGAGCACGTTCCCCGCGCCGACGCCGCGTCGGAGGAGGCCTATCTGCGCCGTGCCATGGCGCTGGCCGACCAGGCGGCGGCCGCCGGCGACGTCCCGATCGGAGCGGTGCTGGTCGTCGACGGACGCGTCTTCGAGGCGCGCAACGAGAAGGAGCTGCGCTCCGATCCGACCGCCCACGCCGAGCTGCTGGCGATCCGTGCTGCCGCGGCGGCGCTCGGCCGCTGGCGGATCGGCGGTTCGCTCTACGTGACCAAAGAGCCGTGTCCGATGTGCGCCGGCGCGCTCGCCGCAGCGCGGATCGAACGATTGATTTACGGTTGCCGCGATCCCAAGGGAGGGGCGGCGGGTTCGGTCATCGATATACTCGGATCGGCCGCCGTGAACCATCGCGTCGAAGTCGTCGACGGGGTGCTCGCGGAGGAAACGGCCGCCCAGTTGCGCGAGTTCTTCGCGCGGCGGCGGTGACCACGGAGAGGTGGTCGAGTGGTTAAAGGCACCCGCCTCGAAAGCGGGCAGACGTTAATAGCGTCTCGAGAGTTCGAATCTCTCCCTCTCCGCCACACACGAAGGAGCGAGCCGCCAAGGCCGCTCCTTCGTCCGTTTCGAGGGTAGTAGTCGTAATGGGACGGATTTTGGGGATCATGCGTGGACCTGCAGCCCTTTGCGTCGTGATGTTCGCGCTCGCCATTGCAATAAGATCGGCAGTTGCAGCGAATACGGCAACGCCCGTATCAATTGCGGCTGGACTCTGCGAAACGAGCAGGGACGACTTGCGCTTGGGTGCGTACAAGTTTCTCGGGGCATACCTCATGTGTGGCACGTCCGATCAGCACGCTGCTTCGTTACAACTGTACAAGCGCCAGGCGGACGGAAGATTCAAGCTGATCGATGGTACAGGCGGGTATTTTAGTCCAGAATACCTCGAGTCACATGATGGAGTGCCCGGCTGGATCGCGAGACGAATATATTTCGAGATGGTACCCGTGTCTACGAATAGGCCTCATGCCGGAGGAATGCTGAATACGTACGCCGCCTTGGCTACGGCGGATCCGACGGCTACGCCGCCGCCGCTTTCAGTGGTGAAGGCGTACTGCGAAACGCCGAGAGATGATCTAAAGCTCTACAAATACAACTATTATCACGGATATCTCCTCTGCACTACGAGCGACGAAAACTCCGCCGACATTCAGCTGTACAAGCGCCGAAAAGACGGAACGTTCGTGCTCATCGATGGTGCTGGCGGCGACCTCACGCCGGGTGACATGGAGAGCAAGGACGGTGTGCCAGCCGCGATCGCGACTAAGCTATACTACGGCTTGCATAAACCGTAACGATATTCCAGACCGTTCCTTCGTCTATGGCGGCTTTGGTGTCGATGCCGGTGCGGGTGTAGCCGAGGCGATCAAGCGCGGATCCGAGGGTGGATCGGGGAAGCTGAAGTCGGAGTTCGTCGCTTCGGCGCTGAACGACAGGCGGCCGATCTTGAGCCAGCTATAGATCGTGTCGGAGTAGCTGACGTGGCGGACCAGCCAGTGGTCCGCGACGGTCGTGTAGTCCAGGGTAATCGACTGCCGCGGACCGACGTACGACACGCGCGTCGGGAGGTTCGTCGTAGTGTCGACGTACACGTCGTGCAGGTAGAAGTCCGACGGGTTGTTGGTGGTGAGGGTCGGCAGCGGATCCATCACGATATGCGCGATCGCGTCCGTCGAGTCGTCGCCGTAGGTCGCGTGATAGTACTTGAGCGAGATGATGACGACGTCGGCATGCGAGGTCGTGCGCGGATCGGTGAAGGTGATCGGCTTGACCTGCTCGACGTAGCTCAGCGCGTCACGCTGGATTCCGTTGAAGATGAGGTTGAAGTACGACAGCGCGTCGAAGGTCGGGATGAGCGGAAAACTGTGCCCGTACTGATATTGACCGCGTGGCAGGTCCTGCAAGGCGGCGAAGTCGTCGGCGGTCCGCGTCTCGACCTGCCGATCGATCACCTTGTGGCGCCGGAGCGAGGGGACGTCGACGACGACCTCGGTGCGGTAGGCGAGGTAGGGCGGTGCGTGCGCGAAGGCCGCCGCGGCGGCATTGGCGGCCTGGCGGAAGGCGACGTCGGCGGTGATCACAAAGGCGGCCTCATCGTGGCGAACTCTTCGCGAACAACGTATGTGGGCACCGCTCCGTTCCTGACCGCCGCCGGGGCGCGGACCGTCCTCGACGCCGCGCTGGCCGAAGCCGCGCGGATCGGCGTCCCGCAATGCGTGGCGGTCGTCGATCCGGGCGGGCACCTGCTGGCCTTCGGGCGCTCCGACGGCGCACGGGTCGGCTCGGTCTCGATCGCACAGACGAAAGCGATCTCGGCGGCGACGCGCAAGCGGCCATCGGGCGAAGAAGGCGGCGGCGACCCGATTACCACCATCCGCTTGGCCCTGGCAGCCGACCGACTGACCGGGATCGCCGGCGGCCTGCCGATCCTGGTCGACGGGGTCGTCGTCGGCGGGGTCGGCGTCAGCAGTGGGACGAGCGACCAGGACCTGGAATGCGCGCGGGCCGGGCTCGCGGCGCTCGCTGCGGGCGTGGACGCAGCGGTGCGATGACGCCCTACGGGACCAAACCCTTCGAAGCATTCGTCGTCGGCGACCGGGCCGAGTTCTCCAAAACGATCACCGATGCCGACATCCTGCTCTTCGCCGGCGTGAGCGGTGACCAATATCCGTTGCACGTCGACGCCGAGTATGCGCGCGACACGCGCTTCGGGCAGCGCGCGGCGCACGGGATGCTGACCGCGAGCTTGATCTCGACCGTCAACGGGCTGCTCTTGCAGCGGCCGGGCGGGATCTTCGTCGAGCAGACGCTGCACTTCCGCAAGCCCGTCTTCATCGGGGATACGCTGACCGCCAGTGCCGAGGTCGTCGAGGTGCTGACCGCGCGGCGGCGGCTGCGCGCCCGCACTACCATCGCCAACCAACGTGGCGACGTCGTCGTCGAGGGCATCGCGGTGCTGCAGAAGGACGAGCGGTGAACCCGACGGCGATGCTGCCGCTCTCCGATCCGGCCTGGGATCACTATCCGGATGCCTACGGGTCGGGGTTGCCGGTCGCAGCGCGACTGCGCGTCCTGGCGGAATCACCCTTCGAACCCAGCGAGGCCGTCGAGGGGAACACCTGGTTCCACTTGTGGTCGGGGCTGGCGCATCAAGGCGATGTCTATCCGGCCTCGTATGCAGCCCTGCCGCACCTGGTCACCATCGGCTCGTCGATCGTCGCCGACGACGCGCATGAGATCCCACTCGACTTCCTGCACCTGCCGGCCTGGATCGAGATCGTGCGGCTGACGCGCGAAGACGCGCCCGAGATCCCCGAGCAGCTCGCCGAAGCGTACTACGGCGCGATCCGCAACCTCGACGATCTAGCGATCGGCTACGCGCTGCGCTCGTCGGATCCCGACGTCGGGCGGGTCGTCGCCGCGGCGCTGCTCGTCGCGCGCGGCGAAGGCGCCCGAGCCGAGGTCGTGCTCGACTGGGACGACGACGACATCGCGCAGGCGCAGCAGTACTTGGTCGACGGGCCCGCCTTCGGTGTGAACTGAACAACCCGCTCTACGACGACCCGCAGCTCGCCGCCGCGTACGCGCGCGTCACGACGAGTAACGTCTGCAACGCCGCCTACGAACGGCCGGCGCTGCGCGCGCGGCTCGGCGCGGTCGCCGGGCTCGACGTACTGGACGCGGGCTGCGCGGCCGGCGATCACGCGGCGTGGCTGGCTGCGCAGGGCGCGCGCGTCGTCGCACTCGACGCCAGCGCCGCGATGGTGGCGCTGGCGCGCGCGCGCCTCGGCACGACGGCGCGAGTCGAGCAAGCCGATCTCAGCCGCCCGTTGCCGTTCGACGACGGGGTGTTCGACCTGGTCGTCTCCTCGCTGACGCTCCACTATCTTGCCGACTGGGTGCCGACGCTGCGCGAGTTCGCGCGCGTGCTGCGCCGGCCCGGACGGCTCGTCCTCTCGACGCACCATCCGTTCCTGACCGTCGACCTGGTCGAGGACTACGACGCGGTGACGCTGGTCGAGGAGGGCTGGACGGGATTCGGCGACGCGCCGGTGCCGGTGCGCTTCTACCACCGCTCGTTGGCGCGCATCCTAGGCGACCTCGCCGCCGGCGGTTTCACCTTGCGCGAGTTCGAGGAGGTGCGTCCGAGCCTCGAGGCCGACGCGCGCGATCCCGAACTCGCCGCGCGGCTGCGCGCGCGCCCGGCGTTCCTCGTGCTCGACGCGCTGCCGACCGAGGAGGCTACGTCCCCAGATCGAGCGTGAGCGGCGCCGGCGGCGCGGCGATCGGGACGATGCATGACGGGTCGTCGAAGGTCGCGCGGTTGACGGCCGAACTCACCGCGACGATGGTCGTGCGGGCGGGATCGAAAGGCGCGACGACGCTGAGGGCGTCGGCGACGTCGCCCTCGAGCCACGCATCGAGCGCGTCGTCGTCGGCGAGGATCGCCGGCATGCGATCGTGGAGCGGCGCGACCAGCACGTTTGCCGGGCAGGTGACGATCGTGCAGCTCTCGATGGTCGTCTCGCCGCGGTGCCAGCGCTCCCACAGGCCGGCGAACGCGAACGGCGCGCCGCCGTCGATCGTGATGCGGTGCGGTTGCCGGTGCCCAGTGGCCCCCGACCACTCGTAGAAGCCGTCGGCCAGGATAGCGCAGCGGCGCTGCGCAAGCGCGCCGCGGAAGGCCGGCTTCTCGGCCAGCGTCTCGACCCGTGCGTTGATCAGTTTCTGCGCGCCGGAAGGATCGGCGGCCCAAGCGGGGACCAGGCCCCAGCGCAGCGTCACCAGCTCGCGCGCGCGGCGCAGGGCGGGGACGTCCTGCGTCGGCGCGACGTTGTAGCGGGGCGGCCACAGCAGGCGGCGCTTCCCGGAGCCCGGCCAGCGGTCACCGATGCGGCCGGGATCGCTGAGCGTGTAACGGGCGCACATACTGGTGGGCGATTCGACTATGTCGCGGTGCTCGCCGCGGCGGCCAAGATGGCGTCGACCGTGGCTTGCGGATGCATAACCATGCTCGGATGGCTAGCGCCGGGTACGTGCGTAATGTGCGACTTCGCGCGCGTGGCCATCATCAACTGCAGCGGCGGCGGAATCATGAGATCGGCGTCGCCGAGAACGTACCACGAAGGGAGGGTCTTCCAGCCTTCGCTCTCCGGCGCTTTATCCGTGATCACAGCGGTGGTGAGGGGACGTTGGGTGACGGCCATGACCGCTGAGACTGCAGGCGGTACATCCGTCGCGAAAACAGGCCCGTAGTATTTCTGAGCAATGTAGAGATCAGCTCCGTCGCCCGTCGCAAATGGGATCGGAACGAGAAAGTCGCTCGGCGGCGGCGGATATGCGCTCAGCAAGCTTTGCGGACTCTCGCCTGCAGCGGGCACAAAGGCATCGACGTACACCAGGGCCTTGACGTTGGGACTTGTGGCGGAAGCGACGCTGATCACCGATCCGCCGTACGAATGACCGACGAGCACGTGGTGCAACGAGTTGGATGGACTACACGATGAACTCACCATTGAGCGCCGGCTGCGCGATCTCCTATTCAGACTCTCTTCAGGCTTTTTGCTACGCGGCTCAACTGTACGAGGGAGTCCGGTCATGGCTGCATAAAGGGCTCGGCTCATGAGGGCTGGCGTGGACGCATTCGGTTATCTCTACGCAATCGCGACCGTCGGCATGACTTTCACGGGCCTGTCCGTCCTGACGATGATCCTTCGGCAAATGCTCGGGGGTCGACTGACCAAGTGGGACAGCTTCGTGACGCGCACGTGGGTTGAACTGGGCTTCATGACGGCGTTCGGCTCGATCCTGGCGCCGCTGCTGATCTTGTTTGGAGCCCCGGCGCCGATTGCTTGGCGTCTTGCAAGCGGCGTGATGGCCGCCATACTCGGGCGGTGGGCGCTGACATTTCCGCGCCGCCGGAAAGCGGTAAACCCGACGCGTTTGGCATTCCAAGTAGTGACATTTTTGGTGGCGATGGATACCGCTGCGCTGGCTTTGGCAGCGAATGCACTTGTTGTTCCCGGCGAGCTCTTGGCGGGCGTCTATGCCGCGGCAGTCACCGCGATACTGGTCGGTGCCGGGATGCTGTTCCTGTTCGCGTTCGTGCATTGGTATGACGCAGCGATCGGTCAGGACCAGCCGAAATGGTAAGTCCCTAAGCTCAACTGGGGGCGCGAGAATCGGGGCACCGCTCGCGGTATGGGGCTCAGCCGAATCGTCGTGGCGGAGGACGACGCCGCGATCCGCGAGCTGCTCGTCCACCACCTGCGGCGGGAGGGCTTTCGCTGCGAGGAGGCGTCGGACGGGCCGGCGGCGTTGCGGCTGGCGCGCTCCGGCGCCGACCTGCTGGTGCTCGATCTCGGCTTGCCGGCGGTCGACGGATTCGAGATCGTGCGGGTGCTGCGGCGGGAGGGCCGCGCGCTGCCGATCCTGGTCTTGACGGCACGCAATGAGGAGATCGACCGGGTCGTCGGGCTCGAGCTGGGCGCCGACGACTACGTCACCAAACCGTTCTCGCCGCGCGAGCTGGTCGCGCGCGTGAAGGCGATCGGACGCCGCAGCGGCGCAAATGCAATGCGTGGGCCCGCCCTGCTGACCTTCGACCGGCTCGAGATCGACGAGGCGGCGCGCGAGGCGCGGGTCGACGGCGTCGACGTCGGCCTCAAGCCGCGCGAGTTCGCGCTGCTGCTCGAGCTAGCGACGAACGCCGGCGTTGCGCTCTCGCGGACCGCACTGCTCGAGCACGTCTGGGGCTACGACTTCGAGGGTGACGAGCGGACGGTCGACGTCCACGTGCGGCGGCTGCGCCTGACCCTCGAGGAACGCGCGCGGCTTGGCCCGCTGCTGCACACCGTCCACGGCTTCGGCTACAAGTTTGCGCGCGCGTGAACGGCACGTCCCGCTGCCGCGCAGCGCGACGTTCCTGGCCCGGCTGGCCGGCGTGCCGGCGGGTGGCAGTGTCCCGGTGCTCGCGGTCCGCCTGCCGGAGCTCGAGCGCATCGCGTGGCGTCGAGGGATCCGCGCGGCACGGCTGGCGGAGCGGCGGGCGATCGGCGCGTTCGGGACGGCTGTCGCGCGCGTGTTGCGCGCGGCCGACTTGGTCGCGCACGACCGTGGCAGCGACGTCTTCCTGTGCGCGCTGCTGGCGCCCACGCGCGAGGACGGTGTCCCGGCCGACGCGCGGGCGGCGTTGGCGCGCATCACGCTGACGATGCAAGCGGCCCTGCGCGGCAGCGTCGAGGGCGGCTGGACGACGCTCGAGCCGCGCGCGCCGCTCCCACCGTTGGCGACGCTGGTCGAACGGGCGTTGGTGCGCGGTGCGCAAGAGCGCGAGCGCTACGCGTTCTTCTCGACGCTCGGCCACGAGCTGCGCACGCCGCTGGCCGCGATCCGCGGCTACCTCGAGACGCTGCTCGACGAGGGCGGCGATCCCGACGAGCGGCGGCGCTTCGTGCGGATCGCCTATCGCGAGTCGCTGCGGATGAGCCGGCTCGTCGAGGGGATGTTCGAGATCTCGTTGCTCGATCTGGACAGCGCGGCGCCCGCGCGCAGCGGTGGCTCGCTGGCCACGGCACTCGGCGCCGTCGGGGACGCGACCGCGGCGGTCGCCGCCGCTCGCGGCACGCGCGTCGACCTACCGGCGGAGCCGACCGCGACGGTCGCGTTCGACACCGACCGGCTGACGCTGGTGGTGCTGAACCTGGTGGAGAACGCGATCGCGCACGGCCGGCCCGGAGGCCGCGTGGTCGTCTCGCTGGCAGACGACGATTCGCAGGTACTGCGACTCGTGGTCGACGATGACGGCCCGGGCGTCGCGCGGGCCGAGCGCGATCGGATCTTCGCGCTACGCTCGCGTGGAACGACGAGCGCGGGGAGCGGGATCGGTCTGTCCCTGGTGCGACTCATGGTCGAACGCGCCGGCGGGCGGGTCGTCGTCGCCGATTCGCCGCTCGGCGGTGCGCGCTTCGTCGTCAGTCTGCCGCGAGCGTGAGCGCGGCAGCACGAGCGGCTATTTCTTCGGCGCGACGGTCACGATGCCGCTGAGCGCGTCGATCTGCACGCGTTTCCCGGTCTTCGCGTCGATCAGGACCCAGGCGGTGCCGCTGCGCACGAGCTTCCCCGACGCCGTGTAGCCCTTCAGGCGCAAGCGCTCGAGCGCGACTCCCTGGGACATCGGACCGACGCTCGGCTCGTTGTCGTCTCCGGTGAGCGTGAGCCGGTGCAGGGTCGAACCGCCGGCCATCTGCCCGTAGGCGGGTGCCGCGAGGATCGCGAGGAGCGCCGGCAGTGTCCACACGAGTGTGCGCGTATACATGAGAGGCATCACTTTCAGGTATTCGAGTTGAGCGGGATGACGTAACGTGAGCTGGTGTTGGCGTTGTCTTGCACGGCTTGGGCCCGCGTCGCCGGCGTCACGCAGACCTGATCGTTGGGAAAGGCGCCGCGCCAGACATAGCCGGCCTTGCAGGCGGCGGAGCCGCTCTGGTGGCGCGAGCCGGCAGCGGCGTTGTCGGCGAGCGTCTGCAGCCGCACGGCCGGCGTCACGCAGACGTAGTCGCTTCCGTCGGCGATGCGCCAGACGTAGCCCTCGACGCAGGTGTTCGGTCCGTAGACGGCCTGGGCTTGAGCCTGGGTAACGCCCGTATCGGTGATGAGCACCTTTGCCTGCTGGCCGGCGATGCTCTGGAAGACGATCTTGAAGTTCGGTCCCGTGACGGTCTGCAACGGCGGTCCGTCGCCCGTCCCGAGGTACTTGCCCAGCTCGCGCTGCAGGTAGCTGGTATAGTAGGTCACCCATCCCTTCGTGTACGTCGGGAACGCGCGCGCTTCGGCGACGTTCGGCTGGACGACCTCGTTGATCAGGATCTGCTGACCGGGTACGCCGGAGTAGTAGCCGTCCGAGGTCACGTATTCGACGGTGAAGTAGTGCAGCGGGTTGCTGGGATCCATCGGGATACGAACGAGGAGATTGCCCGACACCTCGGGATGGTTGAGCGGCGCGAGCGTCACGACCTTCGATTGCACGCCGTCCGCGCCGAAGCTGACGACGCGGGACATCGGAATCCAGCCCAGCGCCTCGAGGTGATAGCCGTCGAGACCTGGGCCGCTGCCGTACGTAGAATCAGGCGCGGTCGTGGCCCGGTAGACGTCGCCGTAGCTCATCTCGTCCCACTGATTGTTGTAGTCACCACCGGCGCCCGGCGGCTGGTAGAAGTTGTAGTCGTTCGACCAGGAGTGATTGAGGCCGAGTCCATGTCCGAACTCGTGCGCGAACTCGCCCACTGGTTGCGACGCGTCGTCCATCGAGTAGCCCACGGCGCCGTACGTATCGATGGACGGCCAGGTGATGACGGAGAGGCCACGGTGTCCGGAGGTCGTAAAGGCGACGGCACCGCTGCCGCTCGCAGCGGCCTGCTTGCACGACGCGTAGACGCTGCCGCGACTGTTCTTTTCGGCCACGACGGCCTGCGCCGCCGTCTCGGAGATCGTGTAGTAGCCGTGGATCGTGACGCCGTTCAGGTTCGCCAGCCCGTACGAGACGGTCGAGATCCAGTCGGCGAGACTGCCGACACTCTTCCCCAACAGCTTCGTCTGCAGGTACGAGATCGGGTACGGCAAGGTCGTCGTATCGGAGAACTTGCACGCGATGAAGTCCCACGGGATCGATCCGCGAACGGGGGTGGCAAGCGTCGTCGCGGGCGAGGCGAGCCCGAGAACGGCAAGGATGGCGAAGGCGATCGCCGCGCGGCGAAGCGACATAGACGTTTCCTCCTGCTTCCGATTCAAGCCGGGCAGGCTTACGGGACGCTTACGATGCTGCGGGTCGCGCTTGCGGCGGCGACGAACGCGGGCTGGATGGAGGAACGGGGCCCGAGCCGGACGGCGTTGTCGGTCGCCGCGCTGCGCGCGGTGCACCAGCGCTACGACGCCGACCCGAAGATCCTCGACGATCCAATCGCGCTCCGCCTCGTGCCCGCCGAGCTGATGACCGAGTTGGAACGCGATCCCGAGCGCTGGCAGCGCGACGACCGGGTCGCGCTGCGCGCACAGGTCGTCGTACGCAGCCGCTTCGCCGAAGAGCGGCTGGCAGCCGCTGCCGCGCGCGGCGTCACCCAGGCGGTCAGCCTGGGCGCGGGCTACGATACCTTCGCCTATCGCCAGCCGGCATGGGCGCGCGGGCTGCGGATCGTCGAGATCGACGCGCCCGCGACCCAGCGCGCCAAGCGCGAACGACTCGCCGCCGCCGGCATCGCGATCCCATCCAACGTCGCGTTCGTCCCGGTCGACTTCGAGCAGACGCCGATCGCCGCAGCGCTCGCCGAGGCGATCGACGTCACCCAGCCGGCGTTCTTCTCGTGGCTGGGCGTCATGATGTACTTGCGGCGCGAAGCGGTCGAGGCCGTCTTCCGAGCCGTCGCCGCCCTCCCGCGCGGCAGCGAGATCGCGTTCACCTACACTGGTCCGCGCGCGCCCGACGCGCGGATCGAAGACGGCGCGGCGGCGCTCGGCGAGCCGTGGCTGACACGCACGACACCCGAGGAGCTGCGCGTGCTGCTGCCGCGGTTCGGCTTCGCGGAGGTCAGCCTCCCGATGCCGGACGAGATCGCCACGCGCTACTTCACAGGCCGGCAGGATGGGCTCTTGCCGCCGCGCCGCCCGTCGCTGGGTGCCGCGGTGGTCTAACGCGTCCTCCGGGGCGCCTCAGAGGATGTGCGGGGTGATGAAGAAGACGACTTCGTCCTTGTTGCGCGAGGTCTGGCGGTTGCGAAAGAAGGCGCCCAGAATCGGCAGATCGCCGAGCAGCGGGAACTTGGTGACGGTCTCCGAGTCGACGTCTTCGAACAGGCCGCCCAGCACGATCGTCTCGCCGTCGCGCACCCAGTCCGTGAGCAAGAGTTCATCATGCAGAGGCGCGACGATGGAGCGGGGTAACCCCGTCCTTGGCGCCAGCATCGCGGCGCTCGGCCCGCCGTACCTCCACCTTCGTAGTTACACCTTTGCCGTATCGTACAACGCGCAACTCATTCGGAAGCACGTCATCCCAACGGGCCGCAACGCGGAATCGGCCAGTTTGGTCCTTGTAGACCTGCGGATACGACCCAAACAGGGCCACCAACGAGCGCGCAAGTCGAGACTTCTCGTCGCTGCTGGCCTCGTTCCAAAGGCTGGTAGTCTGAGCCAGAGTCGTACGAAGTTCATCTATGCCGACCGGTGGGGCACTCACATCTAAGGCGGCTATGTCGTCCATCACGCGACGGCGCTCAAGTTGCAGAGCAGACTCCTCGGTCGCATAGCCAGCGAGTATTTGACGAACCTCTTTCACAACGTCATCGTCATCTTCTGCAAGCAGATCGCCCGCGCGCTTGCGCTTCACGGCCAGGCGCTCAAAGTCGCGCTCGATTCGACTTAATTGCTTCATGCGTATTTCGCGCGGCGAATTCCTAAAATCCAGGGTCTTTCTTGCGTACCAGAGTTCGAAAATTGCGACATCCATGACGAGCCGGTCGAGCATATCGAGCATAATGAGTTCGAGTACGTGTTCCTGGACCCCAATGTTGCCTGGATGCCTACCGTGCCGCGATCCTAGACACACGAGCCGAGCGCCGTGCCTGCCGTACGTGCGCGCAGCCTTGCCGGGCGTATTCCCGTGCAGCAAGGAAACATGGCCGAGGTCAAAGCATTCGCCACAAGCAAAGACGCCGCTCAGTGGGTGTAGCGTCTTCGCCGTATGGCCGTACCGGCTGCGGTCCTGACCCTTTCTCGCATCGATCTTCGCCTCAGTTTCGACCGACCGCAGACCGGCGTCGATATATGCGCGATTTGAGAGTGCAAGCCGAATGCCGTTGTGCGACTTCCACCCAACTCCTTGGCTTTGAACAAAGTCGAGCAGGTCGTCAAGTGTCGCGCCATCGATATATCGCTGATCCACCTCGCGGATGATCTCTGCGTGCTCGGGAACGGGGACAAGTCGCTCGCCGTCCTTCTTTAGCCCAAAGGGACCTCGGTTATGGCATGTCCATCCACGAGCCTTGCGCTCATCGAACGCTTGTTGAACGCGCCGTGCGATACGGCGACGCTCGCGTTCGGCGGCCAACAGTTCGGTAGTGAAGGCATCCCAATGCTTGTCGCAGTCAAGATCGAGCGGCTGCCCCCAATCGATTGAGTAAAGCGTCACGCCGCATCGCTTCAGATCCTCGATGATGTTCAAGCCGTCGCGAACGCATCGGCTGAACCGGTCGATCTTGTCTATAACGATCCAGTCTGGTTTTAGGATAGGCAATTCACCTATCATCAAGGAGAACTGCTCTCGCGACGCAACGGACTTTGCGGAGCCGGTTTCGCTGTAGGACCGCAGGACCTCGTGTCCACGCTCTTTCGCGAACCTAGCGAAGATGCTCGCTTGATCGTTTAGTGACTGACCCTTTGCCTTTTGTTTTGGATCAGAAACTCTTGCGTAAGTTACGATTCGCATCGGTCTCACTGCGTTCTTTATTGTGCTGTAAACGGCGGCGATCAGAAATGGCGATGGCTACACTGATGATCGCCTCGATTTGCTCGCGCGTGCGTTCATTGTACCGGGGCAGGATCACGGGCAATCTATGGTTGTCTGCGCGGTCCTGGTGAGCGCGGTTCACTGGCATATCGGAATCCTGAAGAGTTGTCGGAGTGCGGAACGGCGGATGGCGAAGCCCGGCCTCTCATTATAGGCGACTCGGAACGGCCTGTCTACGTGTGTTATCCTTCGATTCGGCCGAAGTAGTATAACACCATTGAAAATGGCCGAATCACCCCAGCGTTAGTTATTCATAGGCCATGGCACGCGACGAACATTTCTAGCGTTATCGATGGATGAAATATTGGCTCGTCGTTTCATAATCTCGATTTGTTGTATACTTTATAACATCAGGATTTGGGTAGCGGCCCGTCTGCGTTCTCGCGCCATAGACCATTGGCGTGATCGATCATGTATGAAGCGCCAGGATGATGCCGCTACAGCATCCTGGTGCTTTTAGTTTATACAATTGAATATTGTTGCCCATGTGGTTGGACCCACGGCGACGCGCGAGATCGGCTCCTCGGGAATGAGCCGACATACTACATCAAGTGATAGGACTGAGGCTCCTTGCTCGACGCAGCGCGAGCAGTGCGGAGATGTCCCTGGCCCGGAGGAAATGCCCGGTCAGAAGAGCGGCGGGAGCCGCGACCGTGGTGGAATGCCAGGAGTGCCCGCTTTCAGCAATGAGATCGGGACGTACAGGACGGGATGGGATAACCGTTAGTACGTGTAGGTGCGATGCAGGAGTAGCATCGTCGTCGGCCACCTTACTTACCGCGCAATGTCCCTTTGGGACGTTGCACCTGGCTACTGGTCTGGCTGGAGAGTGAAACAAATCTCCCCTGAAAGATTGCTTTAATGGCGTCCGTGGGTCCCGCATTGCCTGAAAGATGCTTTGCGAATATGAGCAATGGTCCAAGAGCAGTAGTAGGTGTTATACCTTCGACTGTTCATGGCGCTGCATTTGCGGAGGTGGACCCGATAGTTTTGTGCTACAATCGTTCCTCAACGGAACGCTCTGCTTCGGAGGTGCCTGCGTGACGACTTTGGTTAATGGTCGTGGTTCCTGGGTTAAGCACTATGCCTGGACGACAGACGGTGAGACGTTCAATGTGTATGTGATGTACTTTGGGTCTGCTGACGGTCGTGGACGGGAACACATCGAGCATGACTTTGGGGTGCGGCTCGCGTTGTGACGAGGGACCGCGTGTATCACTGAAGATCAACAAGTTTTGATTTCAAGTCCATGAATAGCAGCAGTAGGTGAAGCCCGCTCACCGGCGTGGGTGTGGTACCGCCGGGAGCGGGCCTCTAAGGCACTAGGTGCCCGACCGACACCGCGTTATTCCCGGGGCGGGTCTAACTCCTGAAGTTGTCCGCGCAGGTCGAGCAGCCGTAGCAGAACAGCGGGAGCCTCATTCGCGTCGGGATAGCGCGTAATCAACTCCTCCACCTGCGCAACAATGGAATTTACGCGATCATATTTCGCTTGGCGCTCGCGCTTTTCGCGCTTCGTCGTGGCGTCGGCGAGCACGCCGAGAATGCCTTGCATTCCAAAATACAGCGCTAAGAATCCTAAGATGCAGACGGATAGTTGGACTGGCAATATATAGACCCCAAGGTACCCCACAATTAGCAGAAGGGTTCCGATGCCGTACCAGCGCAACGCACGAACGTCGCGGTCGTTTTGGATGACATTTCCCATGTGGCTATAGCCGGACGGCGTGCCCGCGCGAAGTCGTACTGCGCATTTCCCTGCAATGTGAATGTTTCGCACTGCTTGATATGTGTAATAGCCACCGAAAACGATGATCGCGAAGCGCAACGGTGCGCCGACTGCAAAGATGCTCAGAGAGCACGCCATGAACACCGTTTGTAGGTAGTCCATTGCCAGGACTTGCTTCGACGACCGCTCTTGCAATTGCAGCGCGACAAGGCCGCCGGTCCAAACAACCCCGGCAACGCTTGCAAGAGCAATGAGCGCATTGTCGAGCAAGTGGGGGTTCGCGGCGGACTCATGAAACCAACACGCTATCCAATGTAATGCCAAAGAGGCAATGCCTACTAACCCGCTCAGTACCGCCATGCTGCGAAGCATATCATAACACAAGGAGGAAGGCCCCAGCCGTACCCGGCCGAGGCCTTTCTGTCATGTTATGCGATATTGTTTTGGCTTTCTGCCCGCGCCCCGACACATGTAACAGATTCCTGAACCTTTGCACCGCGTGCATGGGAAGTGTGGTCCGGTGGCGCCTGCACCATTGCAATTAGTGCATCGCCTGCCGCCGTTGCATTGAACACATGCCATGATACGTCTCCGTGTGGTTGGATGACTATGAGACTGCGAGTCCGGTTCGGCGATCTCAATGTCGATCTCGTAGAGCATGAAGTACTTAAATTAGGTCGAGCGCGACGAGCTCGGCTTTTTCTTCGGATCTCCTCACGTAGAAGGAGAAGATGCAATTCTATCTCGAGGATGCTCTAAGTGAGGGGGTAAAGCCGCGAGGTGGCATGATGGCTTTGAATGGCCAACGCCCCCGCCTTTAGGCAGCGATTCGTTTTTGTCGTGCGATGGCGCGGCGCAAGGTGCTCGGATCAACGCCGAACAGTCGCGCGACGTGAGATGGCGTCTCGCCGTCTTGTAGCATCTTCATCGCGGCGACGACTTGGGACGGTTTCATAGCACGTGGACGGCCAAGGGTTTCGCCCCTGCGCCGCTTCGCCGCGAGAGCAGCCTTGGTGCGCTCGATGAGGACATCTTTCTCGAATGCTGCCAAGGCCGCAAACAGGTGCAATATGAGCCTACCCGTCGCGCTGCCGGTGTCGATGTTCTCGGCCAGGGATTTGAAGGCCACAGAACGCCCGGAAAGGGCATCTACGAGGGTCGCAAGGTGCCCGGCGCTTCGTCCGAGCCGATCCAAGCGCGTGACGACCAAAGTGTCGCCTTGATTCAATGATACAAGGCATCGATCCAACTCTGGCCGACTCGTCAGCGATCCGGATGCGCCATGGTCGGCGAAGATGACATCGCACCCGGCCGCCCGGAGGCTGTCGATCTGGGCATCGAGGCACTGGTCCAAAGTAGAGACGCGCGCATATCCAATCAGGCGGTTGCTCATATTGCTATTATATCAGCAGGCGAGCATTCTACCAAGCGTTATTGCCGCGTCCGGAGCCGCGTTGTGGCGACCTCGCCGGATCGACGCAAAATCGAACGCTTCTGCCCGTCTCCTGAGGAACAGGAGGAAATGCCCGCAGGTACCGATTCGCCTAATGAATCAAGGCCCCGGCCCTCGTCGCCGCGCGCGTCGATGACGATGTCTCGCGTGCGTTCGCGCGACACGGCCCCTGAGCGATACGTTCGGCACCTGCTATCGCTGAAGAAGGTCCGGTATCGGCTTCACCGTGCGGACTTGCCCGGCAAACCAGACCTCTACATCGGCCGTCTGCACCTCGCGGTTCTTATTCATGGTTGCTTCTGGCATGCCCATGACTGTCCACGCGGCCGACGCGAGCCCAAATCGAACGCTGCGTACTGGTCCGCAAAGAGGGCGCGAAATGCGGAGCGAGATAGGGCGACGGAGCGGGCTCTTGAGCATGCGGGCCATCGCGTCGCCATCTTGTGGGAGTGCCAGGCGAGCGGCTTCCCCGCGAGGTGCGCCGGGATCGCGGCGGAGTACCATGCATCGCGCGGCATCTCCGGCGGGGCCAGACGGAGAAGAGTCGAACCATAGGGCCGAACGTCTGTTCCCCCACTACATATTGTGTGCGAGGCTACTTGAGAAAAGTTCCTAAAAACCGGGCGAATGTGACTCCCATCGCCCGGGGGCGCGGCGGCCGTGGGCCGCGCGGGCGTAAGCGGTTCGCTGAGTTCTTCTGTGGCATTGGGCTGGTACACGAGGCCCTAAAAGACCTCGGCTGGACGTGCGTCTACGCGAACGACATCGACCCGAAGAAGACCGAGGCGTACTCGCGCAATTTCGCAGACGTAGAACCCCATCTCGCCGATCTCAGAGACGTTGACCCTGAAACGCTTCCGGCGTTTGAACTCGCGACCGCATCGTTCCCGTGCGTTGATGTGAGCCAGGCTGGCGGTCGCGAAGGTATCCATGGTGAGGGAAGCGGTCTTGTATGGGTGTTCCTCGACAAGTTGCGCGCTCTGCGTGATCTCGGTCGGCTACCGCGTTTTTTGCTGATCGAGAACGTGCCAGGCCTCCTCACGCACGATGACGGTCGCGGTATCGAGCATCTCTTACGTGGAGTCGCCTCCCTTGGATATGCATTCGATGTTGTGCAGGTAGACGCGAAGCACTTCACGCCGCAATCGCGGAATCGAGTCTTCGTAATCGGGACGACGGACGATGTTGCATCATCGCAGGTGCTCATGCCGGACGAACATATCCGTCGGTACAAAGTGCAACATGCTTACGAACGGACTCGTGACCTAGCGTGGGCCTTCTTTGACTTCCCCGATCTCCCCGAGCGCAAGGTGGGCCTGGATAAGGTGCTGGTTGATCTTCCAGACGATGATTCGCGCTGGTGGAACGAGGAGCGAACTGCTTACTTTTGGGAGCATTTGGAGCACGACCATAAGCCGAGGCTCCGGGCTATGGTTGAGGCGGGTCTCGAAATTCAGATGACAGCGGTCCGCCGTGGTCGGCGTCGCCGGTTGCGAGAGCAAATCTTCAACCTGCGGTTTGATGGGCTGGCGAGTTGCCTCCGGACGCCGAAGGGCGGTTCGGCGATCCAGTTCATTGTGCGCGTGAGGCGCGGCAAGGCTAAAATACGTCGTATCCTCGGGATTGAAAGCGCACGTCTCCAGGGCGTTTGTCTTACTGGAATGTCGCCGAACTTTATTATCCCTGACAAAGAGCAGGAGGCACTCTTCGCCTTCGGAGATGCCGTATGCGTTCCGGCTCTGCGATGGGTCGTACAGCATTCCATCGACGCGATGGCGGACGGAAAGGACGTTCTTTATACAGGCCACCTTCCTTTGGCCGTCGCAAACTGATGCGCTTCCCCGACTACTCGCAGTCCAAGGCGAAAGACCACATCAAGGACCTGGAGCGTCTGATGGATCGGACGCTCTCGCAAACGGAGTACATCGACGGTAAATCAGCGAGCAGGCTCATCGCTGGTGCGCTCCGTGCATATAAAGTGATCGTGGCGGAACGGTCCTGGGAAGATGACCCCTTCACGAGGCATGCGGCGGAGGATGGCGATCTCTTCAAGTTGTCCCTTGCGGCTATTTTCGACCTAGTAACCAACGCGGAGTACCTTCACGGTCGTCTCGTAAACACAAAGTGGATATACTGCAACCGCCCCGACACGGGACCTCGTGCATACTACTCCGCATTGAAACAGTGTCCAAAGTGTTGCCTCGACAGGGGCCTTGAGCCGAGGCTCACGGGCGCGCAGCATAAGCCGTCGAGTCATCACATCGGCGAGATCACAACGACGGTTACGGCGTTTTTGCTGGAACTTATCGTGACGGCTAATGATGAGCCGCTGGCCGTTGCGACGATCACGAAGCAGTCACACGACGTGGACGCCATCGGGTTCCGCGACGATCTATTGCTCCTCTTCGAGGTAAAGTCGTCGCCAATGGTCACCTACCCGGTCGCACTGACGCTCGAAGAGCCCATGACCGACGACGCGTCTGGAGAGCCGCAGGAACTCGATCAGCACTCTCTCGTCACCATCACGCTGCAAAAAAGCGAACTGTTTCTCTTCATCCCGCACCGCGAGTTGATGATTCCTGTCGGCGCGAAGACCGCAGCCGAATGGCCGTATCCGGCGTTCATCGCAGCGTTCTCGGAGCCGACTGGATTCCTGACATATCTCTCGGCATGGCTTGAACTATACTACGCTTACAGTGTCCCGAAGGTAGAGCGGCAAGGTCGGGACGTTGTGCTCGCGTACCTCGTTAACGGATGGGGTGACGAGATTGACTCGAACAAAACGAAGCCTGGACTTGGCCGGACGGATGACATCAAGAAGGGGACATATCAACTCTTGAAGTTTGGCGCATATTATCGAGATGACGATGCGCCTCCAACCGTTCGCGGTGCGCTTGTGTCTAATCTCGATCCGATCTTCCTGCGAGGGGATTATCTTGACGCCCTGACGGACGTTCGATGGGGGCGAGGCGAAGATTTTCGCGATTCAGTCGATGACCAAAACATCTATATCATCGAAAAGCGTCGCTTGCGAAACCTCTATGACGCGCTCGTGACGTTCAACGATCCGCTGCTTAATGACCCAATTCTTGCTGAACTCTTTGATCTTGAAGAAGTAGATCGTCGGCTGTCAGCGGGCGAACTGGACGCCCTGTTGGATCGGTGGGAAACGGGCGGCCCGGATGCCGTGCAAGGAAAACTCGACCTGGCCCCGCCCGGGTAGCCAAGGTCGTCTCACCGTGTCGTTCCGCACGCGGATCGTCGCGTCGACCTTCCGGTTCGCGATGATCGGGAAGCTCGAATTGAAGCCGATGATCTGCGAATACTCGGGGTGCAGCTCGGCGGTGATCGCACCGTCATCGCCGATGGTCGGGGTGAGGCGTAGCCGCACGCCGACGTCGATCGTCTGCACGCTCGGATAGCCGGTTTGCTGATTGACCGTGACGACCGGGTATTGCTCGCCGACGAGCAACGAGGCTTCGTGGTTGTTGAGCGTCGCGATCTTCGGCTGCGCGAGGATCGATGCCCGACCATGCTGGATGAGCGTGTCGATCTGCGCGTTGACGACGATCGAACTCTTGGTCAGCGTGTAAGGCAGTGCGCCCAACGCGCCGCTGCCGAAGCCGCTCCCGCCGAACTCGATGCCGACGTTGCTGCTGTCGTTGATCGGCTGGACGTCCGCCACCTTGACTTCGAACATGACCTGCCGCCCCGGCGCATCCAAATCGGTGAGCAGGGTTCGAACGGTCGTCCGCAGCTCCAGGTTCCCGCTGACGACGACCAGGTTCTGCCGGTCGTCGGCGAAGAGCGCGTTGTCGGGCGTCGTTCCCTTGAGCGCCTTGACGGCCTCGCTGGCGCGGAGGTTGTGGAGCTGGATGGTCTCGGTTGCCGCCGGCCCATCGGCCCCGTTCGCCGGTGCGTCCAACGCCGCGACGATGTCACGCGCACGCGAGAGCGTCGCCGGGCTGCCGCTGACCAGGACCGCGCCCGTGCGCTTGTCGGCGAGGACGACCGTTCCTTGGGGAAGCGCGAGTTGGAGCTGCGCGGCGACCTCGTCCGGCCGCCCGTGCCCGAGCACGAAGCGCTGCGTGCGGGTTCCGGCATCGCCGGTATCGTCGGCGAAGCGGCGGCTCATCGAAGCCGCGTCCCCAACGATGACGACCCTCCCCTCGCGGTGCGTCTGCAAGCCGTACGATGCGGCGAGCGCGGCGAGCGCTTCGTCGAAGGTGACGTTCGTCAGGCGCACGGTAACCCGCAACGCCTTGACCGACCCATCGGCCAAGATGTTCTGTCCCGCGCGGGCGCCGAGGAGGCGGATCACGTCGGCGAGTTGCACGTCGCGCGCATCGACGGTGAAACGTTCGCTCTGCGCGCCGGCGGGGGTGCCGGCGAGGAAGAGGACGAGGAGCGTGCAGGCCAGGCGGTTCACGGCGAACGATCTCCGGCCTCGCGATCGAGCCCGAGACGCGTCCCGTCGGCGAGGCGTAGCCCGGCGCCGTCGATGGCCGTGACGACGCTGCCGGCGAGCGGCTCACCGACGCTCACGATCCGGATCGACGCACCGTCGGTGACGAGCGCGTACGGATGCGATCCGGTCGCGACCGCCGCCAGGCGTGGGCCCGGCGCTGCGAACTCGACGCCGGCGGCCCCGGCGTTCGGCGGCAGCGCCGCCAGCGCCGAGGGGATCGATGGGATCGGCGGGAGCGACGCACGTGCTGCGGGTGTCGCCCGGAGCTCGTCGTCGCCGCCCGCGAACGGATCGCGATTCGGTACGGTCGCCGCGCCGGCCGGGGCGAAGGACGGATCGGCCGCGCGCGCGGCGACCAGTGGAACCGCGCTCGCGCCGCCGCGTGCGATGAGTGGCGTGCCGGCGAAAGCCGCCGCCAGGGCGATGATTCCGGCTAGCGCGAGCAAGGCGCGACTAATGGGGTGCAGCGCGGGCACCGGGGTGATCCTCGGCGGCGAGGCGCAAGAGCGAGACGCGGAGCGCGGCGGTCAGCGTGCGGTCGGGGCCGTCCGCGTGCGTGCGAGCGAGTGAGACGACGTCGACCGAGGCGGGGACGCCGAGGCGCGAGAGGTCGGCTATGGCGTCCAAAATAGCGCGATAGCTCCCGTCCAGCTCCAGCGCAAGGGGAATCGCGTCGCGCTGCGCATCGAGGGGATGGGCAGCATCACCGGCATCCACGGAGACGACGGCGGCGCCGTGCCGCTCGGCAGTGCTCGCGGCGCCGCGGAGAAAGCGCGCGACCAAGCGCGCCGCGTCCTCCCCGAGGTCGGTGCGCCGGAGGCGTTCGCGGAGCCGGCGCCGTTCCGCTTCCAGCGCGGGACGCTCCGCCAGCGAGCGCAGCGCATCGTCCGCGCGCTCGGCGGTGGATCCGTTCTGGTTGAGTTGCGCCGCGATGCGTTGCTCTTCGCCGCGCGCACCGAGCGCGTAACCGGCCACGAGTACCGTCAGGGCAGCCAACGCAAGCGCGCGCGCGACCGTATCGCGCGGCGCGTTCATCGCAGCGCCTCCAGCGCGATCGCGTAGACGACGTCGGCGTGCAGCGCATCGCGCCGAACGGTGAGGAGCCGCGCCGACGCATAGCCGGGCAGACGCTGCAGGGTCGCCAGCGCGTTCCCGACGGTGGCGAACTTGGCGCCGCGACCTTCGAGAGCGATGTCGCGCCCCTGGACGCGGATGGTCGTCAGCCAGGCCTCGCGTGGGAGGCGGTTGCCGAGCAGCGCCAGCCGGCTGGCGGAGCGCGTGCCGGACCGCGCCAGCTCGTCGACGAGTCGGTCGAGCGCCCGTAGCCGCGCGACTTCCGCCTCGAGCGCGCGCGTCCGAGCCAATTCCGGCGCGATGCTGCGCAAATGCGCAGCCGCGTCGATGCCGGCGCGCTGCGCGGCACCAAGCCGCGCCTCCTCCAGGAACCAGACGGTTGCGACGAGGAGCATTGCCGTGCCGAGAGCGGCGAGGGGAGCGCGTGCGTGCGCACCGACACGCAGCGGGACACCGAAGAGACGTTCGCTCGGCGAGCGCAGGTAATTGATCCGCCTCATGCCGCGCATTCCCAGAGCGCGAGTCCGTAGGCGAGTCCCCAGTCCGGCGCCGCGGCCCGGACGACGTCGGCCGGCAGTGCGTTGCAGGCATCTGGCGCGAGCGTCCCCAGTCGGGTCGGGATCGCAATCGCCCGTTCGACCGCTGCGGCCAGGCCCGGCAGGCGCGCGCCGTTGCCGGTGAGGACGACGCCGGTGAGCTCACGCGGGATCGCCGTGCGTGCCTCGACCAGCGCCACAGCGATCTGATCGACCAACGCGTCGCGGACCGGTTCGCCGGCGCCCGCGAGACCGATGCTGCGCTTGCGCTGTTCGGCCGTCACGCTGTCGATGCCAAGCGCGGCGACGATCGCGTCGGTCAAGGCCTGGCCACCCAATGTCAGCACGCGCACGGTCGGCAACGGTTCGTCGCGCACGATGCAGGTGCTGCCGGTGAGGCCGACATCGACGATCACGTCGGCGTCGAACGCCCGCAGCAGCGCGAACGCCGTGTCGTCGACGGCGATGGCGCGCAGTCGGGCACGCCGCGCGACCTGCAGCGCGTGCTCGAGCGCGGCTTGCCGGGCGACGGCGACCGCCTGACGACCCGCGGCAAGGGACAGCAGTCGGACCACCGTCTCGTCGAGCGCGTACGGGACGAAGCGGGCCACTTCGAAGCGCGCCGCACCTTCGCGCTCGCGCCGACAGAGCGGCGGAAAGACGACCTCGCGAACGAGCGAATCCGGCGCTCCGAGCGCCAGGACACAACGCCGCTCGCGCGTGCCCAGCTCGGCACGCATGCCGGCGAGCGTCGCTGCAGCGTTGGCGCCGGTCGGCCGTGAGACCGCCGCGATCAGATGCGGTGCCCCGTCGGGACCGCGCTCGGCGAGGGCGACGCAGATGCGCGCCCGGCCAAGATCGACGCCCAACGGAAGCGCGCGCGTCACCGCGCCACCCCCGCCGCAGCGGCGACGAGAGTTCCGAATGCAAGAAAGGGCGCGAAGGGGAGCGCGGTCCGCCGGTGCGCTCGGCGTGCCGCGAGCAGGCCGATCCCGCCGAGCGCACCCGAGATGAACGCGACGCCGAGCGCCTCGAGTGCGGCTGATGCGCCCAGACCGACACCGATCGCGACGCCGAGCTTCACGTCCCCGAGTCCGAGCCCGCGCCGCCGGGTGCATAGATGGAGCGCGAGGAGTGCACCACCGGCGACGAGGCCGCCGCCCAGCGCCGCCGGCACGGTCCCCACCACTGCTGCCGCGGCGAGCGCAAGCACAACGGTCGTCAGCGTGAGCGGGTCGGGGATCAGCCCGGTCCGCACGTCGATCACCGCTGCGACGAACGTGCCGGCGACGACGATCGCCGCCGGTACCGCGAGGCTCACCGCGAGTCGCCGAGGGCGGCACGTGCCGGTCCATACGCCGGATCGAGCGCCAGCGCGGCCAGGAACTGGCGACGCGCTTCGGCCGGGTCATGCGCGCGCTGCGCCATGCGGGCGGCGAAGTGCGCGTAGCGCGGATCGCGTGCCGCGACCGCCGCCGCCGCAAAGCTTCGTTCGGCCTCACGCCATCGTCCCAGACGCTGTGCGGCGAAGCCGCGATCGGCGAGCAGGGCAGCATCGTCAGGCCGCACGCGCAACGCGCGGACGGCGGTCGCGAGCGCGCTCTGCGCGTCGCCGTCGCGACGGCGCAAGAGCAGGAAGAACGCCAGCCGGTCAGCGGCCGTTGCGGAGTGCGGGTCGACCGTCACGGCCCGCGCGTACGCGCGAACGGCCGCGTCGACGTCGCCGGTGCGCAGCAAGTCGTCGCCGCGCGTGAGGAGCGCCGTCGCGACCTCCGCACGAAAAAGGATTGCCGCGCAGGCGAGCGTGACGGCGGCGAGGGCGAAGCGTCGCGGACGCGAGAGCGCGGTCACGCCAGCAATCCGTAGTACGAGCCCAGCGCGAGCATCAGCGTGCCGCTGACGGTGGCCGGCGCATCGCTCCCCGCCAGCCGCGCGAAGCCGGCAGCGAGCGGCCTCCCGGCCGCGGTGGTCAGCAGCAGCGGCAGCGCATGGCCGAGCGCGTAGGCGGCGAGCAGCGCAGTGCCGCTCCCGAGCCGACCCGCCGTCACGGTGAGGCCGGCGATCGCGGCGAGGATCGGCGTGCAGCAGGGCGAGACGACCAGCGCACCCGAGGCCCCGAGCAGCGCGACGCCGCCGACGCCGAGCGGTGCGCGCCGGCCGGCGTGTGCATGCAAGGCGCGCCCGCCGCGCGCCAGCGTCACCACGCCGGTCACCGCGAGGATCACCGCCAAGGCGAGATTCACCTGCGTCGACGCGACGCGCAGCGCGCTCAGCGCGTCGACGGCGAGACCGATCGCGACCATCGCCGCGACCAGACCGGCGAGATAGGCACCGGCGATGCGCCACGGTCGCACCGCCGTCTGGGTGAGCGCGGCGAGCGCGACATAGCGCGGCGCGACGCACGGGCCGACACTCGTCACGACGCCCGCGGCAAACGCCAGCGGATACGCGAGGGCATCGCCGGCAGGCGCGGCGCGCAACGCGGCGGCGACGACGTCGGTCATGGCGTCACCTGCAGCCCTTCCCCGGCGACGTACAGAATCGTCGTCGCGGCGCAGCCCGTCCCGCAGACCGTCCCGCTCGTCCCGCCGCTGACCGGGATCTTCGCCAGCGTCGAGCCGACGTGGATCCCCGGGCAGGTGATCGTGTAGGTCGCCGGGTTACCGCCGGCCGCCTGCGTCGTCGTCAGCGAGTACGTCGCCGTCGACGTCTGCGCGGCGGGATCTTTCGGCGTGTTGTCGAGATAGGCGACGCCGTTGGCGGTGAGCAGCGAAGGTTGGACGCTCGCGCCGGAAGCCGTCGGATAGACCTGGTTGTCGGTATAGTACAGCTCGAGGGACGTCGCGATCGAGCGCAGGTTCGACTCGCAGGCGGCGGTCTGCGCCTGGGCTCGCGCGTTCACGAAATTCGGAATCAAGATCCCGGCCAGGATCGCGATGATCGCCACGACGACCATCAACTCGATCAGCGTGAAGCCGCGCTCGCCGGTGCGCGCTCGGATACGTTCCACGAGGCGGGCGGTGCCCGTTTTGTGCCCTCGGTATGCAAGGCGAAAGCGCGGAGGACGCCTGTACGCCGGATTCTGTTCCGCCCGAAGGCGGTGGCCGTCATCTCTCTGGGGCCGGCCTCACGGTCGACCTCGATGCGACGTTGCTCGTTCCGCCGGGCCGGCGGGAGTTCGCCGAAGCGAACTCGATTCGAGCGGTCTTGCTCCAGGTGGGGTTTACCCGCGCCCGCGTCACCGCGGAGCGCCGTGCGCTCTTACCGCACGATTTCACCCTTACCGTCTCTTGCGAGGCGGCGGTATGTTTCTGTGGCACTTTCCTTCGAGTTACCCCGACAGGACGTTATCCTGCACCCTGCCCGATGGAGCCCGGACGTTCCTCGACGCACGTGCGCCGCGACGGCCCAGCGTCCTCCGCGACGACGATGATAGCCGAGGCGACCGGGGTTGACAAGAGGACGTCGCCGGCGAGCGCGCTGCGCTACGGTGTGACCGCGGCTTCCCAGCCGTCGTAAACGCCCCCGAATGTCGTGGCGAGGCGGGTAAAGACGGCACGCGTGACGCGCATGTGTTCGGGTGACGGTACGTGCGTCTCGACCGCGATCACGGCCCACTCCGTATCGACCGCGCCGCCGGCTTGCAGGCCGCGCGGTGGGCGCAACTCCGGAACGAAGCCACGCGCGGCGAGTTCGGCGGCGGCCTGTTCCGCTTGCGCCCGCGTCGGCACGTACAAGGAGTACCGGATCTGCGTTGGCTTGGTCAGATCGGCGCCGGCGGCGCGCAGCTGCGCGAGAACCGGTGCGTCGGCCGCGTCGTCAGCGGCCGTCGCGACCGCGACGGGCATCCGCCGCGGCGCGCGGTCGCGCCGAACCGTAACCCACGCGACCGCGATCGCCGCGACGATGACGATGAGCAGGATGAGCCCGGAGTTCATGCGCGCGATCTTCCCCACCGCGGTGACCGGCTACCCCTCGTTACCCTCGCCAAAAACAGAGCCCGCACTCGGGCGAGCGCGGGCTTCGTCGTCGTGGTGGAGGATAGGAGACTCGAACTCCTGACCCCTTGCATGCCATGCAAGTGCTCTACCAGCTGAGCTAATCCCCCGGGGCGACCGACGGCAGTTCACGATCCGTGCTGGGTGGCCCTGCCGCCGCCGCGGCGCCGCGGACCAGGGAGCCGGGCTCGCGGGAGAGCCGTGCGATCGTGCGGTCGAGACGCTCGAGCAAATGGGCCGCCGGTTCCAGCTCGCTCTGCGCCAGCCGAATCTGCTCGAGCAGCGGCCCTGTCTCGGCAGTCGTGCGCTCGTTGCTACGATTGAGCCGCGCGGTGGCCGCGTCGATGTTCTCGCGCATCAGCGGCTCGAGCGCGCGGAGCGCCTCGGCGCCCGTGCCGTGCGCGATCCCTGGTTCGTGGTCGACCAGGCTGGCCAGGTTGCGCGCGTAGTAGCTGTACTGTGCGAGGGAGAACATCCAACGGCGCAGATCGCGGCCCGCCCCGGTCAGTGCCGGCGGTGCGGCGACGATCGAGCGCGCGCGCGCGACGAAGCGCTGGATGCGCCCATCGAGGTCGTGCGCGGTATCGATCGGGTCGGGCGTGCTGCTCGCGTCGAGCAACTTCCCGATCGCCGCCTGCACGAGGAGGCCGGCGCCCTCGAGGGCGTCGCGCGCGCTCGAGACGATCACGTCGGCCGTGCGCGTCGGGAAGATCAGCGTCGAGGCCAGGCCGCCGAAGATGGCGCCGATCGCGGTCTCCGCCAGCCGGATCTCCAACAGCTCCTCGCTGAAGCTGCCGAGCAAGGCATAGAGCAGCGCGAGTTCGGCGGTGATGAAGAAGATCATGATCGCCTGCGAGATGCGCAGCGCGTACATCGCGCAGAACAGGAAGACGAAGATCGCCGCCACGTCGAGCGCCACGTGGCCGCGCAGCAGCGTTGCGAGCAGGATGCCGGCCAACGCGCCGACCGCGGTGCCGATCGTGCGCTGCCACGCGCGCGCGAGGGTCTCGCCGGCCGACGCGGTCCCGCTGAAGACGAAGTACGCCGCCAGCACCGCCCAGAACCACCGCGAGGGCGAGAGCGCCTCGCCGACCGCGATCGAGGCGGCGCAGGCGACCGTGATCTGGACCGCCTGCTGCAGCGCCGGTTGCTGAGCCCCGGCGCCCGCGCCCCACGGCTGGTCTGTCACCGCCAACTTCTCGCCCGTCGAGCGGACCCGGGCGACGGCGGCGACGAGATCGCGAATCTCACTGGCCAGCTCGCGCGCCTGCGAGTTGGCTTCGGGATCGTCGTCGAGACGTTGGGCGATGCGTGCGGCGCGCTGTGGGGAGTTGCTCTGCAGCGCCTGCAGCGCCAGCGTCAGCGCGCGCGGTACGGGCCCGCCCGCGCGGCGCAGCCGGACCGCCGCCTCGGCCACGTTCTCGGCCGCCAGCTCGGCATCGAAGACGATGCGGATCTCCTCGATGTCGTGGTCGCGCAGGCGGTTCTCGATCGCCAGCGCCGTCTCGTTGAGCCGCTGCACGACGTGCCGCAGCCGGCTCTGCGCCCTTTGCTCATCGGAAGCGCGCAAGATGTCGAGCGCGCTCGCGGCGACGAGGCGCACCCGAGCGACGAACGCATCGAGCGTGCGGCGCGCGAGCCAGTCGGCGCGATCCGGCAGCAGCACGAAGCGCACGAGGTAGGTCACCAGCGCAGCCAGGACGATCGCGACGAGCAGGGACGGCAACTGGTTGAGCGTCGCTCGAAAGAAGAGCGTCAGGAAGTACGTGATCACCAGGATCGTCCCGAAGGCGGTCCAGCGTGGGCCACGCGCGCGGATCGCGACCGCGACGAACAAGACGAGCAGGAACACGACGTCGCCGAGCAGGCCGCGTCCGGCGACGAGCGTCGCCAGTGCGGCGCCGATCGCACCGGGGATCGGCACCAATAACGTCGTGCCGCGCGGGTGTGGGTCGTTGACGGAGATCGCGGTCTGCATCGCGACGATCGCGGCCAGCACGGTAACACTGGCCGAGAAGCCAGCCGCCCGTCCCAGCGCGCTGACAACTATGGCGGCCAACGCGACCGAAAGGGTAGTGCGCACGGCGGTAGCGAGTCGAGTGAGCCCCGGGTCTGAGGCGACCACGCGATCCCACATCAGTGCTGGGGCGGACCACATACCCTCCAGCTTCCTCGAGCGCGACGTGATTCCGCGCAATCTTCTTAGCGAAAGCTTGACATGTGGTACACGAAGTCCGCATGCTAGGGATGGGTTCCGGCATATACGCCGGACGGTTCTCGCACAGGGTGTGGAGGGTGTGGGCATGACGAACCTGTCTCGGCAGGGGAGCGCGCGGAGCGTTGCCTCATGTTCGTAGCGGCCTCGGTTGTTTCGACGCGTCTGGATCTGCTACGGCGGCGCTGGCACCTCGAGGGAGGATACCCACCGGTCCCCGGCGCGCGGATCGATCCCAACCGCCGCGTGAGCACGACGCTGAACGTCGGGTCGGTTGAGACGCCGGCGGATCTGCCGTTGACGTGGCGCAAAGACGACTACGTCACGCGTGGCGCCGATGACGTGCGCTCCAACCTGGTCGATACGAGCACCTTCCGCGGGACCTTCGTCATCTACGACCTCGCCGCTCAGACGATCGTCTGGCGCGAAACATGGGGCGAGAGCCTCGCGACGCCGATGGGCTTCACCTTCGCCGACGGCCTGCTCTACGTCGCCGACGGCGAGTCGGCGTGCGTGCTGGTCATCGACGTGCAGGCGAAGCCAACCCGCGTCGTGCGGCGCATCTCGAACCCGGCCTTCAACGATGTCCACAGCGTCGCGCGGACCTCGCGCGGCCTGCTGGTGACGTGTACCGGGAGCGACGCAATCGTCGAGGTCGACCTCGAGGGCAACACGCTCTGGGAGTGGTGGGGTGCCGAGCACGGCTTCGCGACGACGCCGTCCGGACACGTGCGCGAGAGCGGACGCGGCGTCGACCATCGCGGAGTGCAGTATCACACCCGCTTCCAGGCGACCCACCTGAACAGCGCCGTCTTCGCCGATGATGACGAACGCTACGTCCTCACGACGCTCTTCCACCAGGGAATGCTGGTGCGCATCGACCGCCGGGCGCCCGACCGTGCACCCGAGATTCTGATCGACGGCTTGGCACGGCCGCATGCGATCCGGCGCATCCCCGGCGGCTGGTCGCTGGCGAACAGCTGGGCGAAAGAGGCCCTGCTGCTCGACGAGCGCTTTCAAATCGTCAACCGTTGCGCCCTCGACGGCGGGTGGGTGCAGGACTGCCTGCGCCTCTCCGACGGCACGTTCCTCATCAACGACGTCGACGAGCACCGGCTCACCCACGTCGCCGGACCGCCGCTCCACACGCTCGGTGTCACGCAGTACAAGAACCTGTGGCGTGTCTTCGGCTGCGAGGAGATCCCGCCGTCCTACTGCGCGGCGCTCGGCTTGAAGCCGGCACGCGTGCCGATCGAACGGGGCGTCTTCGACATCCGCGAACTCGAAACGGAACTGCGCACCGGCACCCGCTGAACGAGGAGTCAGGCGTCGGCGGGCTTGGCTTCGCGCGGCGGCTCGTAGGTCGCTTGACTCTCGTCCTGCTCCAGGCGCGGGACGACGCCGGCTTCGAGTTGCAACAGGAGGTCTTCGAACGCCGCGACACCCAGCGGCGCGAGATACTCGTTGTAGAGGTCGCGCGGCCGGATGCCGGGTGGGATCGCGATCTGGCGCTGCACCGCGATCGGCCCGGCGTCCACTTTGTCCGTGACCCAGAACCAGCTGACGCCGGTCTCGGTGTCGCCCATCTTGAGGGTCCAGTAGACGGCGTCGCGGCCACGGTGGCGCGGCAAGAGACTCGGATGAAAGCACAGCGTCCCCAGCCGCGGCGCCTCGTACTCCAGCTTGCGCACGATGCGCGTGGTGGCGGCCAGGACGAACAGCGCGGCGTCGCCGCGATCGACGACGCGCGAACCATGGCGTTCGCAGACCGCGATGACGCCCTCGTAGACGGGGCCGGCGCCCTCGATCTTGATCGGCTGCAAGGGCGAACTCGGCTGACGATCGGCGGGGTCCACGGAGCCCTCGGTTCTCACCGCTCTCCGAGGGCGCCTTCGTCACCGGCAGGAAAAGAGGCTCGATGGCCACCTCGCATCTGCAGTTCACTGCGCGAATCGAAGGCTCTCCCCAGACCATCTTCGATCTGATTGCCGACATGCCGAACTATGGTCGCTGGCTGCCGCGTTCATCGGCGTTCGGCGGGACCACGCAGGTATCGCCCTATCCGGTCTGCCTCGGCACCACCTATCTCGATGCGGGACCGGCGGGCGAGCGGCCCGGCTCGGTGACGGGGTACGATCCACCGAAGTCGATCGCGTTTCATCAGACCATGCTGGTGAAGAAGGGCCCGCTCACGGCCGACATCGACATCCACATTCGCTATACGCTCGTGCCCGTCGGTGGGGCGACGGACGTCGTCCGCGCGCTCGATCTCACCATTCGAATACCCGGCTTCCTGAAGGTGGCAAAGCCGGTGGTCGCCGCCGCGTTCCGGAAAGAGAACGTGCGGCTCCTGGCCGAGCTGAAACGCTACGTCGAGGCGCAGCCGAGCTAACTGCGGACGAGGACGATCTTCCCGTCGATTCCGCCGGCTTCGAGGGCTGCTAAGCCGTCGTTGACGTCGGCGATCGGGACGGTGCGATCGATGTGCGGCGCGAGCCGCCCGTCGGCGACGAAGCGCACCAGCGTCGCCAGATCCTCGTCGAAGCGGCCGGGCGCGCCGTAGACGAACAGCGCTTCGAGCGTCGCGGGCGTGCCGGCAAACGTCCCGAGTCCGATCGAGGCCGGCGCTCCGCCGGCAAACGTGACGGCTTTGGCGTGTGGCGTGAGATGACCGAGCGTGCCGGCCAGCACCTCGCCGCCGACCGTGTCGATCACGCGGTCGAAGCGGTCGTCGGCGGCCAGCGCGGTCACGATGCGGGCTCGGTCGAAGGCGAAGAGACTGCGCGCGAGCCCGGTCACGACGGCGCCGGCAGCGAGCGCGAGTTGCGCGGCGACGTTGCCGGTCGCGCCGCGCACGCCGGTGATGAGGACGCGGGCACCGATGACGTCGCCCAGCGCCCGTACGGCGCGCAAGGCGGTCAATCCGGCGACCGGCAGCGTCGCAGCCACCGCGTCGCTGACCGCGTCGGGCAATACCGCAAGGCGCTCCACCGGCACGGCGACGAGTTCGCTCCAACTCCCGCCGTCGGCGATCCCGACCACGCGCGTGCCGCGCGCCGGCCCACCGTCGGGTGCCGGATGTTCGATGATCCCGGCGAGGTCTTGCCCCGGCGCCCAACCGTTCGGCCGGGCCGGGATCAAACGCGTCTCACCGCGATTGATCGACGAGGCGCGAACGCGCACGACCGCCACGCCGGGCGCCGGCTCGGGCGGTGGAAGCTCGACGACGATGAGGCGCCCGGGTGCCTGTGGCGACGTGACGATCGCGTGCATGTATCCTTTTTTCGCGCCGCCTCGCCGGAGTCTTGGTGCCGGTTGCGGGTGCTAGGCAGCGGCCCAGTGCGTGCGTAGGGCGTCAGCGAGGACCTGTGGGCGCTCTTCGGGGAAGAAGAGCCGCGCGCCGGGGACGTCGACGACGTCGCGCGCGTTGGGCAGCGTCGCACGCAGCCAGTCGGCATCGGCACGGTCGAACGCCCGGTCCGCGGCGCCCCACACGATCAGGGCGGGCGCTTCAAGTCGTCGCAGCAGCGGTTCGACGACGACGGTGTGCGTGCAATCCATCGCGGCGATGAACCGCTCGAGGGCGAGCGCGCCCGCGGGGTCGAGATGCGGGGCAGCGTAGCTCAGCAGCGTCGCGTCGTCGATCGCGGACACGTCCTCGTAGAATTCGGCGAGCAGAGCGCGCACGTTCGCGACGTCGCCAAAGGCGGGATAGCGCCGGCGCAGCTTGCCGGCGCGCGCCAAGGCGACGACCGGCGCGAAGGACGGCGGTGGCCAGCGGTCGTGGACGTCGCAGTTCGTCAGCGTCAGGGTGCGGACGCGCGTCGGATGGTGGGCGGCGAAGATCTGCGCGATGCCGCCACCGCTATCGTTCCCGACGAGATCGACCGCGGGGAGCCGCAAGGCGTCGCACAGGGCGGCCAGCACGGCGGCGTTCTCGGTGAACGTCGACGCCGCGCCGGGCTGCGGCGGCGTGCGGCCGTGCGCCGGCAGATCGACCGCGATGCAGGTCCGTGCCCCGGCGAGGCGCTCGGCGACGTGCCGCCACAGCCCGCCGTGGACGAAGACGCCGTGGACGAACAGGGCCGGCGGACCGCTCCCGGCCTGCGAGTAAGCGATCGGGCCGAAGCTGGTCGTGACCGAGCGGTGCTCCATGGCGATCCTCCGTAGAAACCGACTGTCGGTTTGGTTTCCCGAGATTAGCGGACCGATAGTCGGTTTGTCAAACCTTACGGCCCATGGAAGCCAAGGAAGAGCGCGGCGCCGGGACCCGGGCGGCCCTGGTGAGCGCCGCGGGGCGCCTGTTCGCCGAGCGCGGCTACGAGGACGTCTCGATCGACGAGGTCCTGGGCGCCACCGGGCTGAGCCGGGGCGCGCTCTACCACCATTTCGCCGGCAAGGCGGCGCTGTTCGAGGCCGTCGTCGAGGCGGTCGAGGCGGCCGGGGTCGAGCGGCTCGTGGCGGCCTCGCGCGGCGTCGAGGACCCCGAGGCCGCGCTGCGGGCGGGCTGCCGGGCCTGGCTCGACCTGGTGCGCGATCCGGCGGTGCGGCGGGTGACGCTCATCGACGCGCCGGCGGTGCTCGGCTGGGAGCGCTGGCGCGCGATCGACGAACGCTACGGGATGGGGCTGCTCCGGCTGCCGCTGCGCCGGCTCGCCACGGCCGGACGGTTCGACCCGACGCTGGTCGACGGCTTCGCGCACATGTTGCTCGCCGCGCTCGGCGAGGTCGCGCTGGTCGCAGCGCGCGCCGACGACGGAGTGGCGGCGACCCGCGAGGCGCAGCGCGCGATCGACGCGCTCCTGGAGCGGCTGCTCGCGCCGCAAGGCGGCGCGTGAGGGCGTTTCCGTTCGTCGTCGCGTTGCTGGGCTTCATCGTCATCGCGCCGGCGCTGCAGACCGGGTGGTACGCCGACGACGCGTTCTACTGGGCGCTGCCGGGGACGTTGGCCGCCCGGCACGAGTCGTTGTTCGCGGCGATGTACCACGCGATCGACCTCTGGTTGGTCGGTAACGCGCGCTTCTATCCCGGGCTCGTGGTCGAGAAGTACCTGGTTTTTGCGACCTTCACGAACCTGCTGGCGTATAAGGCGCTGCTGGTCGCGTCGACGCTGGTCACGATCGAGCTGTTTCGCCGCTGCGTCGCCCGGTACGGCAACCTCGCGACGGGGAACCTGGCGGCGCTCGCCGTCTGCGCGATCCTCCAGGAGCGGGCCTATCACGACGCGATCCTGGCCTACAACGCGATGCCGCAGTTCGTGGCGATCGCAGTCCTGGTCTCGTTGCTGGCGTTCGCCGACGTCCTCGACCGAAGTCGCCTCGGCGCGCGTGCCCTCGCCATCGGGTGCTTCGTCCTCGCCGCGATCACGTACGAGGAGGTCTACGCGTTCGGACTCCTCTACCTCGCCCTCGCAAAGGAGCGCGGCCGCACGTGGATCCCGGCGTTGCGGGCGTCCTCGCCCTTCCTCGGGATCAGCGCGCTGCTGATTCTCGTGGCCGCAGCCCTGCACGTCGTCTTTCCGGCGCTGTCCCTCTATGCGCTCCGCTTCGCGCCGCTGCCGGTTCTGCGCACCGGCCTCGAGCAAATCGTCGCGGCGTTTCCGCTGGTCTATTGGGCGGCGGATCCGAATGGGATCTTCGGCCGCGTGAACCTCGACGACTTCTTGCGGAACGCGCCGCTGGACCCGCTGGTCGGCGCGACGTTCGTGGTCGCCGCTTGGCTCGCGCTGCGGCAGGTGCGCGACGAGCGCATCCGGCTCGCTCCGCTGCGCGCGATCGGCGCGCTGGTCGTCGTCCTCCCCGCGCTCCCGGTCGCGATCCTGACCAAGTACCAGCACGAGCTGCGGCTGGGCTGGGGTTACCTGCCGGTCTTCGTCGAGTACTTCGGCGTCGCACTGTTGCTCGCCGCCGGCATGCTCGCGCTGCTGCGCCTGCGCGCGCGGCGCACGGCGACGTTCATCTGCGCCCTGGCATTCGGTCTGGTCGCCGCGATGACGCAGGCGACGAACGTGCACGTCGCGCAGGCGCTCGCACCCGAGCGCGATGCACAACTCGCCCTGCAGCAGGCGCTGCAGCACGGCCTGCTGCGCGGCATCCCGGACGGCGCGAGCCTGACGCTCCAGCCGCCGGTGTCATGGATCGCATACGACGGCGCGGGGCCGGATGGGATCTCGTCAAGCGGCTTGTTCTACGCCTATGCACGCGCGCGTGTTCGGATCCTCCCACCGTCGCCCGACACCGACGTCATCCTAACGTACGATTCCACCACCCATACCTGGCGCGCTTCAATCGCTCGGCGCTAACCACTACGCATAGTAGTCTGCAGGTGAACACATGGAGACGAGGGGACTCGAACCCCTGACATCCTGCTTGCAAAGCAGGCGCTCTACCAGCTGAGCTACGTCCCCGGCTGGCCTACTCTTCGGCGGGGAGGTGTGGGCGGGCCTCGCGACGAGCATACTTTGGGAATGGCCTCGGCACCGACCTCGCCCTTTCCGTATCCTCGGGCTCCGCGGGTGGACCAGATCGACGACTACGGGGGAGTACGCGTCGCCGATCCCTACCGGTGGCTCGAGGACGTCGATTCGCCGCAGGTGCAGGCCTGGATCACCGAAGAGAACGCGCTCACCGAGTCGTTCCTGGCCGGCGTACCGGGGCGGGAGAAGATCCGCGCTCGGTTGACCGAGCTATGGAACTACGAGCGCCGGTCGGTCCCCGAGAAGATCGGCGAGCTGTACGCCTGGTTCCGCAACACCGGCTTGCAGAACCAAGCGGTCCTCTACGTCACCCGCGACCTGGCCGAGCCCGGGCGCGTGCTGCTCGATCCGAATACGCTCTCGCCGGACGGCACGGTCGCCCTCTCCGCCGCGTCGTTCAGCGACGACGGCACGCGGCTGGCGTACAGTGTCTCGAGCTCGGGTTCGGACTGGCAGGAATGGCGCGTGCGGGACGTCGCGACCGGTAAGGATCTCGCCGACATCATACGCTGGGCGAAGTTCTCGACGGCGTCGTGGAAGACCGACGGCTCCGGGTTCTGGTACGCGCGCTACGACGAGCCCAACGCCGAGACGCAGTTCAAGGACGCGACGTACTTCCACAAAGTTTATTTCCACCGGCTCGGCACGCCGCAGTCGACGGATCTGCTCGTGTACGAGCGGCCCGATCACAAAGACTGGACCTTCCATCCCGACGTGACCGAAGACGGCCGGTACCTCGTCATCGCGGCCAGCCGCGGGACGGAGCCCGAGAATCACGTCTTCGTGCTCGACCTCGCCGCGAAGGGTTCGATCATCGAGCTGTTCGCCGCCGACGCGCGCTGGCACTATCTCGCCAACGACGGGACCCGGTTCTACTTCCTGACCAGTAAGGACGCGCCGTACGGCCGCATCGTCGCGGTCGACCTCGTCTCGCACGCGCTGACCGAGATCGTCCCGGAGTCGACCGACGTGATCGAGAACGCGGCCTTCTTCGGCGACCGGATCATCACGACGCGCTTGCACGACGCCGTCACGCGCGTTGCGGTCCATCGGATCGACGGGACGCCGCTCGGCGACGTGACCGTGCCGGGCCTAGGCACGGCGGGTGGGTTCACCGGCAAGCGCGCAGACAGCGAGACCTTCTACAGCTTCACCAGCTACAGCCAGCCGGCGACGATCTATCGTTACGACGTCGAGGGCGGACGCTCGACGCGCATCTTCGCACCGCAGATGCGCTTCGATCCCGACGCGTTCTCCAGCGAGCAGGTGTTCTACACCTCGAAGGACGGCACGCGCGTTCCGATGATCGTCACCGCGAAGCGCGGCATGCGGCGCGACGGCCAGGCGCCGACGATCCTGTACGGCTACGGTGGCTTCGAGGTCTCGGTCACGCCGGCGTTCTCGAGTTCGGTCCTGGTCTGGCTCGAGCTGGGCGGCGTGTTTGCGGTCGCGAACCTGCGGGGTGGCGGCGAGTACGGTCGGGCGTGGCATCTGGCCGGGACCCGCGCACACAAGCAGAACGTGTTCGATGACTTTTTCGCGGCGGCCGAGTATCTGATCGGCGAGCAGTGGACGTCGACGCCGAAGCTGGCGATCCAGGGTGCCTCGAACGGCGGCCTGTTGGTCGGCGCCTGCATGACGCAGCGGCCGGAGCTGTTCGGGGCCGCGCTGCCGGCGGTCGGCGTGCTCGACATGCTGCGCTACCAGCGCTTCACGATCGGTTGGGCCTGGGCATCGGACTACGGCTCCTCCGACAATCCGGACGACGTGTCCACGCTGCTGGCCTACTCGCCGTATCACAACGTACGGGTCGGGACGCGCTATCCGGCGACGCTGATCACGACCGGTGACCACGACGACCGCGTCTTTCCGGCCCACTCGTTCAAGTTTGCCGCGGCGCTCCAGCACGCGCAGGCGGGCGACGCGCCGATCCTCTTACGGGTCGACGTGAAGGCCGGTCACGGCGCTGGGAAGCCGACCGCGAAGCTCATCGACGAGGTCGCGGACCGCTACACCTTCCTGGTCGCGACCCTCGGGATGGAACGCCCGGCTTAGCTGCGGGCCGGCGTGGTCGGCAGAGCGGCGATGCGCGAGGCGGAGCTGGCGTACCCGACCAGCTCGGCGACACAGTGGTCGATGTCGTAGCGTTCGGTGTCGAGCAGCAGATCGGGCGACTCCGGTTCGTCGTAGGGTGCGCCGACGCCGGTGAAGCCCGGAATCTCGCCGGCTCGCGCGCGCCGGTAGAGGTCCTTGGGATCGCGTGCCTCGCACGTTGCGAGCGACGCGCGCACGAACGTCTCGTGAAACGCCGCACCGACGATCGCGCGGGCGCGGGCGCGATCGGGGGCGCCGGGCGAGACGAGCGAGACCAGGACGATCGTGCCGGCATCGGCCAGCAGCTTCGCGACTTCGGCGACGCGGCGGATGTTCTCGCGCCGGCCCTCGGCGGAGAAGTCGAGATCGGCGCTCAGCCCCGAGCGCAGCGTGTCGCCGTCCAGGACGTAGACGTTGCTGCCGCGCCGAAACAGTTCGCGTTCGGCGCGCATCGCCAGCGTCGTTTTGCCGGCGCCCGGAAGCCCGGTCATCCAGACGACGAGGCCGGCGTACCCGTTGCGTTCGGCGCGTTCCTGCGCGCCGAGCAGATGCGAGGCGGCGTAGACGTTCGCGCCCTGCGCGCTGACTTGGACGGCGTGCGCGGCGGCGATCGGGACACCGCGGCGGACGATCGCGCAGCGCGCACCCTCGTCGAGCGCGACGGGGACCGCAGTGCGCAGCGCGAGCGTGTAGACCGTCCCGCGCGTCGCGCTCCCGTGTTCGAGTGGCGCGAGCGTCCGCGGATCGGTGGCGTCGAGGACGGCGGTGATCTGCGCGGCGACGTCGGCGCTGCCGACGCGCAGGCGGACGGTCTCGTCGAGATGCGGCGGCTCGCGATCGAACCAGCAGGCTCGCAAGTGGAGCGAGCGCGCGGTGACCGGACGATCGGTCTCGTGTGAGAGCAGGTCGCCGCGATCGACGAAGACCGGCGTCGTGAAAACGAGGGCGACGGGATCGCCGGCGCGCGCGAGCGCCGGATCGGTCGGCCAACCGCGCAACGCCGCGACCTCGGCCATCTCGCCCGAGGGGGCGATGCGCACCACGTCACCGACGGTGATCGAACCGCTCTGCACGCTGCCGACGACGAGGCGTTCTTCGCCGCGCCGGTAGACGTCTTGGACCCAGATCCGCAGCGGCTCGCGCTCGGCCACGTCTTCGGTGGCGGCCAGCGCACCGAGCAGCTCGGCCAGCGTCGGGCCGTCGTACCACGGCGTGCGGGTCGAGCGCTGCACGACGTTGTCGCCGTCGCGGGCCGAGATCGGGACGATCGCCTGCACCGCGACGCCGACCGCGTCGAGCGCGGCCCGGGCAGCTTCACCGACGGCGGCGACGTGCTGCGGATCGTCGACGGCGTCGATCTTGTTGAGCGCCACGATGACGCTCGGGATGGCCAACAGGCCCAACAGGTAGATGTGGCGGCGGGTTTGGTCCTCGACCCCCCGTTCGGCGTCGACGACTAGGATCGCGCCATCGGCATCGCTGGCCCCGGTCATCGCGTTGGCCAAAAACTCTTCGTGCCCGGGGGCGTCGATGATCGCGAAGCGGCGCCCGGCCAGCGTGAACCACACGCGGGTCGTGTCGATCGTGACCGCCTGGTCGCGCTCGTCCTGTAGCGCGTCGAGCGCGAACGACCATTCGGTCTGCAAGCCGCGGCGACGGCTGCTCGCGACGACCTCGGCGATCCGCGCTTCGGGGAGCGAGCCGGTGTCGTAGAGCAAGCGCCCGATCAGCGTCGACTTGCCGTGGTCGACGTGGCCGAGAACGACGATGCGTGGGTCGGCCATCACATGTACCCGCCGGCGCGCAACTGCTCGAACGAGGCTTCGCTCTCCTGATCCATCGTGCGGCCCGCGCGCTCGGGTTCGTGGGTCGCCTCGAGTTCCGCGATGATCGCGTCGATCGAGGCGGCGTCACTGCGGATCGGCAGCGTGATGTTCTTCTCGCCGAGCGAGCGGTAGCGGTACCCGTCGCGCGCCAAGTAGAGCGGGACGATCGGGATGTTCTCGCGCCGGGTGTAGCGCCAGACGTCGAGCTCGGTCCAGGCCAAGAGCGGATGGACGCGCACGTGAGCGCCGTGCGGGACGTCGCTCAGGGTGTAGCCCCAGAACTCCGGCGGCTGCTCGCGTACGTTCCAGTTGCCGTCGAGCGCGCGCGGGCTGACGATCCGCTCCTTCGCGCGCGTCGCCTGCTCGTCGCGCCGGATGCCGACGAAGACGGCGCGGTAGCCGCCGCGCGCGATCGCGTTACGCAGCCCCTCCGACTTGCGCGCGGCCGCCCGCGATTGCGGCGGCAGGCTGGGGTCGCAAGCGTCCTCGGAGGGACAGTCCTCGTTGCGGAAGTCGAGTTCCCACTCGGCCGCGATCCGGTCGCGAAACGCGTAGACCTCGGGCAGCTCCATCCCGGTGTCGAGCAGGACGACCGGCAGCGGAACCGGCCCCAGGAACGCCTTGCGCATCAGCCAGAGCAACGCGGTCGAGTCCTTGCCCATCGACCACAGCACGCAGGCGGGTGAGAAGAGCCGATAGGCATCGCGAATCACGGCGATCGCCTTGCTTTCCAAGCGATCGAGGTCGAGGTCGTTCACCACTATCTCCACGGTTCAGGGGCGCGGGAACCCGGCACGGGACACCCCTCTTAGAGGCAGTATCGACGGCGAAGGCTGCGTCGGCTAGGGGCAACCGACTGCTGCAGGTTCGGTGGCCCAGGGTACCCTCGCCGGCGCCCGGAAGCGCCCCCAGGTCCAGCGCGACGTGACTGCCCATGCCCGAACTGCCCGACATCACCGCCTACCTCCGAGCGCTGGAGCCCCGTATCGTCGGCCAGCCGCTCGAACGCGTCCGGCTGGCCAACCCGTTCCTACTCAGAACGGCTGAGCCGCCGCTCTCGGCGGTCGAAGGCCGGACGGTGCGCGAGCTGCGCCGTGTCGGCAAGCGGATCGCGATCGGACTCGACGGCGATCTGTGGCTCGTGCTGCACCTGATGATCGCCGGCCGGCTGCATTGGCGGCCGGCGGGCGCGACGCTAGCCGGGCGGCAGCAGCTAGCCGCCTTCGACTTCCCCAACGGCTCGCTGGTCGTCACCGAAGCCGGCACGAAGCGGCGCGCGTCGTTGCACGTCGTCGCCGGCGAAGACGGCCTGCAGGCGCTCGACCCCGGCGGCATCGACGTCTTTGCGAGCGATCTCGACGCGTTTCGCGCCGCCCTGATGCAGGAGAACCGGACGCTCAAACGCGCGCTGACCGACCCGCGCATCCTCAGCGGGATCGGCAACGCCTACTCCGATGAGATCCTGCACGCAGCACAACTCTCGCCGATCGCGCTCACCCACAAGCTCACGCCGGAGGAGTGGGAGCGGCTGTTCGCCGCCACGCGCCAGATCATGCACGAGTGGATCGATCGCCTCGGAACCGAAGCCGACGCCGCATTCCCCGAGAAGGTCACGGCCTTCCGCAAAGACATGGTCGTGCACGGCCGCTACGGACAAGCCTGTCCCCGCTGCGGCCAGCCGATCCAGCGCATCCGCTACGCCGACAACGAGACCAACTATTGCGCTCGCTGCCAAACCGGCGGCAAAGTCCTCGCCGACCGCAGCCTCTCGCGCCTCTTGGGCCGCGACTGGCCCCGCACGCTCGAAGAACTCGAAGCGTTGAAACGACGCTGACTGGTGGGCCAACCTGGATTCGAACCAGGGACCTCATGCTTATCAAGCATGCGCTCTAACCAGCTGAGCTATTGGCCCGGGGGGAACGACGCTTAGTCTAGGCGAGGTCCGGAGCCCTGTCAACGGCGTCGCCGGGGCGGCTCAGATGAGCTTGATCCAGGCGTTCATGAAGGCGTCGTCGCGTTTGATCTGTTCCATTGCCAGCTCGCGCAAGGCATTGGCTTCGCGGTCGAGCTCGGACCGCAACTGCATGAAGCGGTCGAAGGCGGCTTGGCGTTCGATCAGATCGGCGTCCTCGGCCGTGGCCGGGTGGGCCGGCGCTTTGGTCGCGTGCGCGGTCGTGGCGTGGAGGACGGCCGCCGCGGGTTGGGCCGCGGCGGCCGCCGGTGCCCGGGTCGCCCCGCGGGACGCCGCCGGGCCGGTCCGGGCGGGTGGTTGGAAGCGGACCGGGACAAGCTCCATCAGCCGATCGACCGGATGAACTCTTTGACGATGCCGTTGTCGGCTTTGCGCTGCTCCATCGCGACGCTACGCAAGGTGTTCGACTCGCGCAGGATCTCCGAGCGCTCGGAGGTCACCTCGTCGAACTGCTGCGACTGCGCCTGGAGCTGGAGCTGGAAGGTCATCTGCTGCGCCTCGAGGGCCTCGGTCGCGCCCAGGTAGCCGCCGTTGATCAGGTTCTGGTAGCTGTTGCTCGCGCCGCCGGCCGTGCTGGCGCCGCTCTGGCCCAGGGCACCCATGATGCCGCTGCCGATCGCGCTGATCGGGTTGCCGAAGATCGAGCCCTGGGCGATGCCGCTCAGGGCGCCGCCGATCGTGCTGAGGAGCCCCATCGCGGTCGCCTAGTCGTCGTGGTCGCCGGCGCCGGCCGGCGAGGGCGCGAGGTCGCTGGTGTCGTGCTGATTGGGCTTCTGCATCGGCTGGTACTGGGGGAGGCTCAGGGTGAACCCCGAACCCGCCGAGCCGCCGGAACCGCCGCCGAGCAGCATCTGCGCCAGCCCCTGCAGCGCGTTGACCAGCGACGAGCCGCTCGCACCCGACGAGCCGCCGGTGCCCAGGCCGTCGAGCGAGCCCAGCGACCCGCCGGACCCAAGGATGCTCGGCGAGCCGCTGGTGCCCAGGATGCTCGGCGAGATCGAACCCTCGGCGGAAGAGGCAGGCGGGGGCGGGGCGCCGGGGCCCCCGAACCCGTGGTGGTTGTCGGCGGCGCCGGCCCGAAATCCGGCGGCGCCCAGATGAGTGTCCATGCGCCCCCCGTTCACCCGTCCGGGCCGCGTTGACAAGGCCCCCGGGGTGGTCTACCATGTCACGGTTGGCATGGGGTCTCTCCGCGCGGGGGGCCCCGTTCTATGGTATGGGGTCTGCACTGGTCATCGATGTCGGGACGCTGCTGTTCGCGGGGCGCCCGATCGCCCTCGACGAACGCGTCGAGGTTCCGCCGTTCGCCTCGTTCGCGTTTCCGCATCCGGCCCGCGTACGGCTCGATCTGCGGCGCGTCGACCGGGGATTGCAGATCGACGGGACCATCGACGTCGACGTAGCGGGTACGTGCGACCGGTGCCTCGAGGACGTCCTCCTGCCCGTGCAGGTGGAGGTCGAGGAGCGCTTCGATCCGCCGGGCGGGGCGAGCGATCCCTTTGGAGAGAACAACGTACTCAACGGCACGTCGCTGGACGTGAGCGATCTGGTCCGACAACTGGTCGACAGCGCGCTTCCGATGATCCTGACGTGCGGCGAAACGTGCCGCGGACTCTGCGAGCGGTGCGGACGGAGCAAGAACGCGGGCGGTGGGTGCACCTGCCCACCCGCGACGACGGAAGGCGATCATGGCGAACCTCAAGTGGAAGACCCCTCGGTCCAAGACCCGTAGCCGGCGCGCTGCGAACTGGAAGCTCGAACCCGTCACGACGGTCGAGTGCCCGCAGTGCCACCAGCCGAAGCGGCCGCATTTTGCGTGCGACTTTTGCGGGACGTACGACGGCCGCCAGGTCGTCACGCCGAAGGACGACCACGCCGGCCACCAGCACGGCTGATCGCGTTCGTTGACGAGCACCGGCGTTCGGATCGCGGGGGTCGGACACTTCGTCCCCGAGCGGGTCATCACCAACGCCGACCTCGAGCGCCTGTTCGACACCTCGGACGAGTGGATCACGAGCCGTACCGGGATGAAGGAGCGGCACGTCGCCGCCCTCGACCAGCCGACCAGCGATCTCGCCCTCGGCGCGGCGCGCAACGCGCTGGCCAACGCCGGGACAGACGCACGCACGCTGGACTGCGTGATCGTCGCGACGGTGACGCCGGACTACGCGTTTCCGGCGACCGCCTGCATCCTGGCGGCGAAGCTGGGCATCGCCGGCACGGCGGCGTTTGACATGGAGATCGGCTGCAGCGGCTTCATCTATGGGCTGACCGTCGCCGCGAGCCTGGTCCGCAGCGGCGTCTTCCGGCGCGTCCTGCTGGTCGGTGCCGAGGAACTCACGCGCCTGGTCAACTACGAGGACCGCGCAACGGCGATCCTGTTCGGTGACGGCGCCGGCGCGGTGGTGGTCGAGGCGAGCGAGGTCGACTGCTTCCTGGCGGCCGAGCTGGGCTCCGACGGGTCGCGGCCGCAGGACCTGTTCATCCCGGTCAGCGGCACCGCCGCGCTGCCGATCAGTGCGGCCGATCTCGCCGAGAAGAAGAACACGATCGTGATGAACGGTCGCGAAGTCTTCCGCTTCGCCGTCACCAAGATGATCGACGCGACCAACGTCGCGCTGGCCCGCGCCGAGGTCGCGCCCGGCGAGGTGACCTGGCTGATCCCGCACCAGGCGAACCGGCGCATCATCGACGCCGCCGCCAAGCACCTCGATCTCCCCGCCGAGCGCGTCATCGTTAATATCGACCGCTACGGCAACACCAGCGCCGCCTCGATCCCGATGGCGCTCTCGGAGACCGTCGCCGCCGGCAAACTGCACGATGGCGACGTCCTGTTGTTCGTCGGCTTCGGGGCCGGTTTGAGCTGGGGCGCCGTCGCCTGGCGCTGGTCGCGCAACGGTGCGCCCCACTAACATGCGCATCGCGGCCGTCTTTCCAGGGCAGGGATCGCAGCAGGTCGGCATGGGCGTCGACGCGGCGCGCACCTATCCGGCGGCGGCGCAATGTTTCGCGGCGGCCAAGGCGATCGTCGGCTACGATCTGCTCGCGCTGTGCGAACGCGGCCCCGAGGAGCGGCTGCGCGAGACGCGCTACGCACAACCGGCGATCTTCGTCGCGAACCTGGCGCTGGCCAGAGCGGTCGGCGACCTGCTCGATCCGGTGGCATCGGCGGGGCATTCGTTCGGCGAATACTGCTCGCTCACGCTCGCCGGCGCGCTGAGCTTCGAAACCGCGCTGGCGCTGGTCCAGGACCGCGGTCTGACGATGCAGCGGGCCGCCGGGCTCGCCGCCGGTGCGATGGCTGCCGTGCTGGGGCTCGATCCCGAGGCGCTGCGCGCCGCGGTCGCCGAGGCCGTCGAGCGGGGTGCCGGCCGCGTGCAGTTGGCGAACTTCAACGCACCGGGTCAGATCGTGATCAGCGGCGACGCCGCCGCGGTGCGCGTCGCCGGCGAGCTGGCGATGGAGAAGGGTGCCAAGCGCGTCGTCCCGCTCAACGTCGCAGGTGCTTGGCACAGCAGCTTGATGGACCCCGCGCGCGCGCAGTTCGCGCCGCACGTCGAGGCGTCGACCGTCCTGCGGCCGCGCTTCCCCGTCATCTCCAACGTCGATGCGCGGGCGTACACCGACGTCGAACAGATCAAGACCAACCTGATCCGCTCGGTCACCGACGAAGTGCGCTGGCACGAGACGGCGCTCGCGCTGGTCGCGCTGGGACTGGATCTGATCGTCGAGTTCAGCGCTTCGCCCGTGCTCGCGCCGATGATGAAGCGCGTCGACGGCGCACCCCAGGCGATCACCGTCTCGGATGCCGCCGGCGTCGAGAAGCTGCGCGCGCTGCTCGCGCCCGCGCCGGTCTCGTGACCGGGAAGGTTGCGGTCGTCACCGGGGCCAGCCGTGGGATCGGCCGCGCGATCGCCGTCGATCTGGCGCGGGCCGGGGCCGCGGTCGCGCTCTTCGGCCGTGACGCCGCGGCGCTGGCCGAGACCGAGGCGGCCTGCCGGAGCGCCCGCGAGGGAGCGCAGGCCAGCGTGACGCTGTGTGACGTCGCCGACCAGGCGGCGGTCGATGCGGGGATCGCCCAGGTGCTGGCCCAGCACGGCCGGGTCGACGTCGCGGTCGCCAACGCCGGCCAGTCGATCGACGGGCTGATCCTGCGCTTTCGGCCCGCCGATCTCGACCGGCTGCTCGACGTCAACCTCAAGTCGGCCTTCTACCTCTGCGCCGCCGTCGCCAAGCCGATGGTGAAGCAGCGCGCCGGCTCGATCGTCCTGGTCTCCTCGATCGTCGGCCTGGCCGGCAATGCCGGCCAGAGCGCATACGCCGCGACCAAGGCGGGGTTGCTGGGCCTGGCCAAGTCGCTGGCGAAGGAGCTTGGCTCACGGGGCATACGGGTCAACGCGGTCGCTCCCGGTCTCATCGAGACCGCGATGACCGCCGAGATGCCGAGCGCCGCCCGCGAACACTACCTGCGCTCGATCGCCCTCGGCCGCGCCGGCAGTCCCGAGGACGTCGCCCCGGTCGTCACCTTCCTTGCCTCGGACTCCGCCCGCTACGTCTCCGGCCAAACCGTGGTCGTCGACGGCGGGTACCTCACGTAAACGCTCGGTACTAGTAGGAGAAACGGAACGATCTCATGGCTTCCGATACCTTCGATCGCGTCAAGAAGATCATCGTCGAGCAGCTCGGCGTCGAAGAGAACGAGGTCACGCGCGAAGCGTCGATCACCGACGACCTTGGTGCGGACTCGCTCGACCAGGTCGAGCTCGTCATGGCGTTCGAGACCGAGTTCGGGATCGACATCCCCGACGAAGAGGCGGAGAAGATCAAGACCGTCGGCGACGCGGTGACCAAGATCGACGCCGTCGCCGCCACCAAGGAATAGATGCTCGAGGCCCTCTCCGAGCGCTTAGGCGCGATCTTCGACCGGCTGGCGAACCGCGGCCGACTCACCGAGTCGGACGTCAACGACGTGCTGCGCGAAGTTCGGGTCGCGCTGCTCGAGGCCGACGTCGCGCTGTCGGTCGCCAAAGAGTTCGTGGCGGCGATCAAGGAGAAGGCCGTCGGCTCCGACGTGCTGACCTCGTTGACGCCGGCGCAGACGGTCGTCAAGCTCGTCCACGCGGAGCTGATCGAGCTGATGGGCGGGGCGCAGGCGCGGCTGACGTACGCCGATGCGCCGCCGACGGTCTACCTGATGGTCGGCTTGCAGGGCTCGGGGAAGACGACACACGCCGCCAAGCTGGCGCTGCGCCTCAAGGAACAGGGGCGCCGCACGCTGTTGGTGGCGGCCGACGTCTACCGTCCGGCCGCCATCCAACAACTGCACACGCTGGGCAAACAGATCGACGCGCCGGTCTTCGATGAGGGCGCGGGCGACCCGGTGAAGATCGCTCGCGACGGCGTCGCCGAGGCCAAGCGTCTGGGCATCCCGACCGTCATCATCGACACCGCCGGCCGGCTGCAGATCGACGAGCGCCTGATGGAGGAGCTCGAGCGCATCAAAGCCGCAGTGCGGCCGACCGAAGTGCTCTTTGTCGCCGACGCGATGACCGGTCAAGAGGCGGTCACGGTCGCCAAAGCCTTCGACGCGCGCCTGGGGATCACGGGTGTGATCCTGACCAAGATGGACGGCGACGCGCGCGGCGGCGCGGCGCTTTCGATCCATCGCGTCACCGGCGCCCCGATCAAGTTCGTCGGCGTCGGCGAAAAGGTCACCGCGCTCGAGCCGTTCTATCCGGACCGGCTCGCCTCGCGCATCCTCGGGATGGGCGACGTCCTCACCCTGATCGAGAAAACGCAGAGCGTCTACACCGAGCAGCAGGCCGCAGACATCGCCAAGAAGCTGCGCAAATCGCAGTTCAGCCTCGACGACTTCCTCGAGCAGTTGCGCCAAGTGCGCAAGATGGGCTCGATGAGCGAGCTGATGAAGATGGTCCCGGGACTCTCGAAAGCGATGCCCAAAGCCGAGATCGACGAACGCGAGGTCACCAAGATCGAGGCGATCATCTGCTCGATGACCCGCCGCGAGCGCGAGCACCCCGAGATCCTCAACGGCTCCCGCCGCAAGCGGATCGCGACCGGCAGCGGTACCCACGTCGCCGACGTCAACCGGCTGGTCAAACAGTTCGACTCGTCGCGTCACATGATGAAACAGTTGGGCGGCATGAAGAAGGGCCGATTCCCACGACTCCCGCTCGGTCTCGGGCGGTAACCCCGGTAAGAAAGTACGATGGTCAAGATCAGACTCCGGCGCATGGGCGCCAAGAAACAGCCCACCTACCGTTTCGTGGTCGCCGACGTGCAGTCGCCGCGCGACGGTCGTTTCCTCGAGATCCTCGGTCATTACAACCCACGCACCGAACCACGCACGCTGGTGGTCGACGAGGTGAAGGCACGCGAGTGGCTGGCCAAGGGCGCGCAGCCGTCCGATCCCGTGCGCCGCTTGTTCGCCGAGCTGGGCCTGGTCGAACGCGGCCCGATCCCCGAGCAGAAGCGCGCACCCAAGAAGGCCAAGGGCGGCTGAGGTGAGCGCGTTCGACGACGAGTTCGGCCTCTTCGGCGACGACGAGGCGGGCACCGAGGAGGAACGGCGCTCGACGTTGGGCGCGCGGCGGATCGGCTCCGACGAGGCGGCCAGCGACGACATCGAGCCCGAGGACGAGCGGCCGCGCCGCGGTCGCCCGGCGCGCGAACGCGACGGCGCGCCCGCCGGCGGCGATGGTCAGCGGCGCGAGCGGTCGTACGGACCCGACCGCGGTGCGCGCAAGTCGGCCGACCCGGTCGTCGCGCAACAGCGCGCGCTCGACCTGCTCGCCTTCCTCGCTCGCAAGCTCGTCTCGCACCCCGATGACGTGTTGGTCGAGACCGTCGACACCGCGAAGGGACCCGTCGTCGAGTTGGTCGTCGTCCAGGACGATCTGGGCAAGGTCATCGGACGCAACGGCCGCGTCGCGCAGGCGCTGCGCACGCTGGTGCGCGCGAGCGCCGAGGGCCGCATCGCCATCGACATCGTCGCCTACGATGAGGACGAGATCGAGGCCGAAGCCGAGCACGCCGGCGACGCCGACGTGGCCGACGGCGACGCCGCCAGCTGACGCCAACGCCGGCCGCATCGTCGGCGTCTTCGGCCTGCGCGGCGAGCTGAAGCTCGACCCGAGCCGGATCGGCGCCGACGTCCTGGCGCCCGGGCTGGCGCTGCGTGCGACCCTGCACGACGGTAGCGCGCGGGCGCTGCACGTCCGCACGCTGCGCACGCACCAGGGGCGGCCGCTGGTCGCCTTCGAGGGGATCGACGACGCGACCGCGGCCGAGCAGCTGGTCGGCGCGACGCTGGCCGTCGAGCGCGCAGCGGTCCGGCTGCGCGAGGGCGAGTTCTTCGACGAGGATCTCGTCGGCTGCGCGCTGGTCGACGCGGCCGGCACCGTCCTAGGTGAGGTCGTCGCGGTCGAGCACTTGCCGGCGCAGGACGTGCTGCTGGTCGGACCGCGCCGCGCGATGGTCCCGCTGGTCCGCGCCTTCGTACGCGAGGTCGCCGTCGACGCGCGGCGCATCGTGGTGGACCTGCCGCCGGGTCTGCTCGATCCGACGCAGGCCGACGAGGCCTAGGCATTGAGCGCGCAGCGCGCGAAGCGGGCCCGAACCACAACACCCCGGGTGTGTTTCGCTAGGAGGCTGATTTGGACGTCAAACGGACCGAATTCTTGAAGACGGCCCTCGGCGCGGGCGCCGGACTTTCGCTGGCGGCCACAGCCTCGCCCTGGCTGAGCGCGGCTGAGGCGGCGGTCGGCAACTATCCCGAAGGGACGAGTGGGTCGTCAATCTTCGTGGGGCTGCTCTGTCCGAGCACCGGGTCGTACTCCGCCGACGGCGAGGACGAGCGAGAAGGCTACTTCCTGGCCTTGGATGACCTCAACAACGGAACCGGCGTGATGGCCAAGATCCCCTCGCTCGCCGGCAAGAAAGGATTGCTCGGGAAGACGATCGTCTACAAGGTCGCAGACACCGAGACGAAGCCGGATCCGGCCGTTCAGCGCGCAACCGAGTTCATCACGCAAAACAAGGCCATCATGATTACCGGCGGGGTCAGCTCGGCAGTCGACATCGCGCTCGAGAAACTGGCCCAGCAACAAAAAGTGGTGTATATGGTCGGCGCCAGCGGGTCGAACGACACGACGGGGAAGGACTGCCAGCGGTATGCCTTCCGATCTCAATTAGATGCATACATGGTGGCACAATGCCTCAGCCCCGTCCTCGTCAAGGCGTACGGCAAGAACCGCAAAGCGATCTATCTCACTCCCGACTACAGCTACGGACACTCGCTGACGAATTCGATGCGAGCGGTCACCGAGAAGCTCGGCTGGACCACGGTGGCGGACGTCGTCGCGCCGTTTCCAACCAGCGACTACAGCTCACTGTTGACGAACATCGCGAACTCGAACGCCGACGTATTCATCAACATCGAGTTCGGCAACGACGGGATCTCTTCGACAAAGCAAGCAGCTCAGTTCGGCATCATGAAAAAGATGCAGCTCGTCATCCCGAACATCTCGACGTATCTTCCGGACGGTCTTGGGGCGGAGATCATGCAGGGCGTCTACGGGACGCAAGACTGGTACTACACGCTCGAGGACCGCTACCCGCTCTCGAAGATCTTCGTCGAAGACTTCGTCAAGCGCTGGAAGAACCGTCCACGCTGGACCGCGCACATCGCGTACGCGCAAACGGCCATCTGGGCCGACGCCGTTGCTCGCGCGAAGACGTTCGATCCGGTGGCGGTCATCAAGACGCTCGAGGAGGGAAAGCCGCTCGAGTTGATGCTCGGCCCGGTGTATTACCGCGCGGGCGATCACCAGCAGGTGCGCCCGTGCCCCGTCCTACGAGGCAAGAAGCCGAGCGAGATGAAGGCCAAGGACGACTTCTTCGACCTGATCGAGGTCGTGCCGGGCGAGAAAGTGATGCAGCCGCTCGCCGAGACGAGCTGCACGATGCCCCCGTATCTCTAGTTGAGTCGCGTTTGGTATCTCTAGTTGCACTTAATTGAAGCGCAAGCCCTCAATGGGCTTGCGCTTGGTGCAATTCTGGCGCTCGTCGCCCTGGGGCTGACGATCGTCTTCGGTTTGCTCGGGTTCGCGAACTTCGCACACGGTGCGCTGTTCATGATCGGAGCATATGCAGGCTGGATCGTTTACTCTGACACCAACAATTTCTTCTTGGCGATTCCGGCTGCGCTCATCGTCACGTTCATCGTCGGGCTCGTGATCGAACGTGTCCTCATTCGGTTGTACTATCAGCGCCCAAAGGAAGATCAAATTCTCGTGACCTACGGCTTGGCGATCGTGCTCGTCGAGATCGTCCGGGCCATCTTCAGCGGTCAGACGAAACTGCTGACCACGCCGGCTTGGGCCGCAGGTATCGTGCAAATTGGAGGTATTGTCTACCCGCAGTATCGCGTCGCGGTCATGGCGATCGCCGCGATCACGCTGGCGTTGATCTACCTCGTTTTGTTCAGGACGCGCGTCGGCCTGATCGTGCGGGCGGGCATCGACGACGCGGTGATCGTCAACATCCTCGGGATCAACGTGAACCGGACGTTCATGCTCGTCTTTGCTCTCGGTGCGGCAATCGCGGGGCTCTCCGGGATCGTGGACGCACCGTTGGTCGCGGTCAACCCGGACATGGGGACCGATCTGCTCGTGCAGTCGTTCGTCGTCGTCGTGATCGGGGGTGTCGGCTCATTTTTCGGCGCGATCTTAGGTGGTATCGTCGCCGGGGAGATCATGAGCCTCACCACCGCCTTCGCGCCGGACTACTCGTCGGTGATGCTCTACGTCGCGATGGCGATCGTCTTGATCCTGCGCCCCAAGGGGCTGCTCGGTGTCGAGGGACGCGCTTGAGATGAGATCCGGGACGCGCCTCTTCGGCCTGGGATTGGTCGCGATGGCCATATTCCTCGTGCTCTTCCCAATCGTCCTCGAGCGGAGCGGCGGCGGGATTGCGCTCGCCTCGCGGATCCTGGTGCTGGCGCTCTTCGGCCTGGGTGTTGACCTCATCTTCGGCTTTACGGGGCTCCTGTCGTTCGGGCAAGCAGCATTCTACGGCATCGGCGGTTTCGTTTCAGGCTACCTCTTGATTCAAGGGGCCGTTCACAGCACGCTAGCGGCGCTCGCGATCGGGACCGGCATCGCGGCCCTGGGCGGCTTGGCGATCGGGGCGCTCAGCATGCGGCAAGTCGGAGTCTACTTTGCGATGCTCACGCTCGCGTTCAGCCAGATGTTCTATTTTCTCGACATCTCGGCCCTACGCAATTATACGGGCGGCGAAAACGGGTTACCCGGCGTACCGCGCGCGCAGGTGCTGGGGCTGCATTTCACTTCGAACAACGAAGCGTACACCTTTATCGCGATCGTCTACTTCCTCGCCTTTGCCGTGATGTGGCTCGTCGTCCGTTCCTCGTTCGGACACGTCTTGCGTGCGATCTTGGAGAATCCGCAGCGCGCGGCCGCGGCCGGCCATGACGTGTTCCGCTACAAGCTCGTCGCCTTCACGATCGCCGCCGCGTACGCCGGGCTGGCCGGAGGCCTGCTCGGGCTCTTCCAAGGCTATCTGCCGCCGGACATGTTCACCATCGACACGTCCGGGCAGATCATCGTGATCGAGGTCATCGGAGGTCCAGGGACGCTCGTCGGCCCGCTGTTCGGCGCGATCGTGTATATCTATCTGTCGCAGGTGTTGCAGAACTTCAGCGCGGTCGCCGGCCTTTGGAAACTGGTCCTGGGCGTCGTGTTCGTCCTGCTGATCACGGGCTTTCGGCGCGGGATCGCGGGCGGTGCCTCGGCTTTCTGGTACCAGTACATGCGGCGTCGCGAGCCGGCGCCCGCGGCGAACGGGGAATAACGCATGCCGCTGTTGGAGGCGCGCGACCTGACGATGCGTTTCGGCGGCCTCGTCGCGGTCGACCAAGTCTCGCTCGCGATCGAGCCGCTGACGGTCACCGCCCTCATCGGCCCGAACGGCGCCGGGAAGACGAGCTTCTTCAAGATGCTCTCCGGCGAGCTGCAACCGACCTCCGGAGAGGTCTACTTCAAGGGTGAGCGCATCACGCACCTCGGCGTGGCCCGCGTGGCGCAGCGCGGGATCGCCAAGAGCTTCCAGATCACGCAGATCTTCCCCAAGCTCTCGGTCGCGGAGAACCTCTTGGTCCCGGCGCTCGCCGCGACGCGCGGAAGCTTTCGCCTCGACGCCTTCGTTCCACTGGCCAGGGCGAGGGGCGCGCACGCGATCGCCGATCGGGTCCTCGAGCAAGTGGGACTCCTCGAGCGGCGGAACCTGCGCGCGAGCTCACTCTCGTACGGCGAGAAGCGGCGGCTCGAGCTCGGGCTCGCGCTCGCGACGGAGCCCGAGGTGCTCCTGCTCGACGAGCCGACGGCCGGGATGAGCCCGGCCGAGCGGGACGCGATGGTGGAGTTGCTGCAGCGTCTGCGCCAGAGTCTCACCATCGTCATCGTCGAGCACGACATGGACGTCGTCTTTGGCCTGGCCGATCGGATCGTCGTGTTGCAGGACGGGCGTCAGATCGCCGAAGGGGCGCCGACCGAGATTCGGGGGCATCCGCGCGTGCAAGAAGCGTACCTGGGCGGCGTCGCATGAGCCTGCTGGAGGTCGACCGGATCAACAGCTACTACGGCGAATCGCACATCCTGTTCGACGTGTCGCTGCGAGTCGACGAGGGTGAGGTCGTCGCGCTGCTCGGTCGCAACGGCTCGGGCAAGACCACGACGATGATCACCATCATGGGGCTCATCGCACCGCGCACCGGCAGCGTGCGATTCGGCGGCGAGACGATCAGCGGCAAGCAGCCGTACGAGATCGCCAAGCTGGGGATTCAACTCGTGCCGGACACGCGCCGGATCTTGCGAACCATCACGGTCGAGGAGAATCTCAAGCTGGCGGCGTTCACGGCCAAGTCGCCCTGGACGCTCGAGCGCGTCTACGAGACCTTTCCGCGGCTCGCGCAGCGCAAGAACTTCCTGGGGGCCTCGCTCTCAGGCGGCGAGCAGCAGATGCTGGCGATCGCCCGGGCGCTGATCCGCGACGCGCGCGTGCTGTTATTGGACGAACCGTTCGAGGGGCTCGCGCCGATCATCGTGCGCGACCTGCTCGAGACGACGAAGCGGTTGGCCTCCGAAGGGCGCACGATCGTGATCGTCGAGCAGAACGTCCGGGCGGCGCTGCTGTTGGCCCACCGGACGTACGTACTCGACCGCGGCCACGTCGTGCTCGAGGCGCGGCCGGCTGAGCTCGAGGCCCAGCCGGAGGTCATGCACCAGTACTTGGGAGTCTAGGGCCGGGCGCGCCTAGGGCGCGGCGATGTGCCATCTCCCACCGACGCCGTCGCCGGTGGTGTCCAACGCCTGCTTGTCGTTCTTGAAGTAGTACAGCGGCTTGCCTTTGTAGGCCCACTGCTTCGAGCCGTCGTCGCGGACGACGATCGTGAACGCGCCGACCGGCGTCGCACCGGGACCCGCGAACAGCGGCGGCCACTTGTCCGCGCACGCGCCGTTACAGACGGACTTCCCGAGCGGATCGGGATCGAAGACGTAGAGCGTCAGCCCGCCGGCGCCGGTGAGCATGTTCACGGCCTTGACGCTGGGCGGCGTGACGGTCTGTGCCTGAGCGACGGCGCCGAGGGCGGCGGTACAGAGGATCGTGGCGACGATCCACGGCTTGAACTGCATGCGTGGCTCCTCTCGAAGACGTTGGGGCGCTAGCGTGTAGGCTGCACGCAAGAGATGAACGAGTTCTGAAAGCTACGAGTGGCCCTTCGCGGCGCCGAGGTAGGTCGCCAGCGCGTCGTCGACGGCTTTCTGCGTCGCCTGCTCGGGGTGGCCGCGGTCGCTGACGCTCTGATCCCACAGCGTGATGCCGCCGCAGACGCTGACCTTGAGCTGAAAGGTCGCGCGAACCGCGCCGAAGGCGCCGCTCTGGGTGGCCAGCGAGCCGCTGATGATCTTCGTCTGCGGATCGGCACTACAGGCGGCTGCCGCCGTCTCGGCTCGGATGGCGTGGGCGCGTTCGACCAGGATCCGCGCGGCCGACGTCCGCAGGCCTGCGTCGGCAGTGCCGCCGATCGGCACGACGGTGTACTCGGGGCTCGTCGGCGCGGCGGCCGTTGCGACGATCGCGCGGTTGGCGGCCGAGACTGGCGCGGTAGTGGCGGCGGGCTCGGCTGCGCCGCCCGACCGCTTGTGGAAGAGCTTGGCCAGGCCGCTCAGGTTCGCTTCGTTGCCGCTGGCGGCGCTCGGCGTCGGCGCGGGTGGGGGCGTCCCGACGTTGGCGAAGGCGCGGTTCGCGTAGATCCCGAGGTCGTTGGCGAGGTCGATCCCTTGGCTGGCCGCGTCGGCGACCGTATCGATCTGCGCGCTGTGGCTGAAGATGACGATCCCGGTCCCCGTGCTCACGACCTGCTCGACCAGCGACGCGCCGGTGCCGAGCGGCGAGATGAAGCCGGTGACGTAGAAGTCGGCGCCGGCCTTGCGGGCGACCGCGAGATCGGCGGCCGGCTCGGTCCCCGCCGGCGGCGGGAGGACGGTGACCTTCCCGGTGTCCGCCATCTTCTGCGCCAGCAGCACCGCCAGCGACGAGAGTGCCTCGCGGTCGATCGAGCTGCCGTTGGCGATGAACGGGAAGACGATCACGACCGGCTTGGTGGTCAGCAGCGAGGACGGACCGGCGGCGAGCAGCGGTAGACCGAACGACGCAACCAGCAACAGGACGAGCAGACGGCGCACCCGTGAAGGTTCGGCCGGCCTGCGAACGATCCCTTACGAGGCCAGCGGCAGCGCGTGCTCCTCGTGCTCCTGCTCGCACGCGGCGCTGACGTGGGCTCCGAAGAGGAAGACGACGCCGATGACGTCGAGCCAGAGCAACAGGGCGAACAGCGCCGAGAGCGCCCCGTAGAGGCGAAACGCCGAGGCGGCATAGGTCGTGTAGACGGCATAGGCGATTTGGGCGACCGAGTAGCCGACCGCCGCGACCGCGGCACCGGGCAGGACGGCCGACCAGGTCGGCCGGCGGTTGGGGAGATAGGCGTACAGCAGCGCGGAGACGATGAAGACGAGCGCCAGCGAGCCGGCGTACGAGGCGATCTGCGGTACCCCGCGCAGGGATTCCAACCCGGCGAACTGCACGACCAAGGTGATGACGATCGGCAACACCGTCGCGACCGTGATGACGATCCCGGAGAGTGGAACCAGCGTGAGCGCGATGACGATGTCCCACACGAAGTTGCGGGCGTGCAGGATCCCGAGCGACCGGTTCAGTCCGTAGGTCAGCGCCTGGAACAGGTTCTTGCCGCCCCAGACCAAGCCGACGAAGCCCACCACACCCGAGATCCCGCGGTAGCGCACGATCGTGTCGAGATTGCTCGCCAGCAGGTCGTGCAGCGCCGGGGCGTAGAGTTGGATCGCGTGGTTCGCGCGGTCGACTCCCTCGTTCGTCCCGAAGATGAAAGCCAGGACGGCGATCGAGACCAGCGTCAGCGGGACCAGCGCGAAGAGCGCGGTGTAGGCGATCGCTTGGGCGGTGAAGGCCGAGCCCTCGGCGGAGAAGCGCGCCCCGGCGGCGCGGAAGATACGGACCCAGCGTGACATCGCCTCACCTTCCCGTCGCGCTGGCCGCCGTCGTCAGCGTGCTCGTCGACGGCTCGTTCGTACCCTCAGTCCCGGCCGCCGTCATCCGGGATGGGCAGGTGGTCGGGCCGCCGGTCCTGGTCGCCGCCTTCGCCGACGAGGTCGCCGTCGCGCCGGACGGGAGCCTGCAGGCGCGCCGGGGCGCGCAAGTCTGCGTCGCCGCGGCAGCCAGCACGGCGACCGACGAGCCACGGCTCGTCCGGCTGGCGCCGCTCGCGCGCTGCCTGGGGGCGCAGGTGAGGTGGGACCCGCGGGCGCGGGCGCTGGCGTTGTCGTTCCCCGCCGACCGTGCGGTCCATAGCCCGGCGCCGGTCGACCTGCGCGCGCCGCAGACCGCTCCGACGGTCGCTCTCACACCTGCGCCAAGGCCAACCATGGCACCCGCGACCGGCGCGCCGATACCCCGCCGCACAGCCATCCCGGCCGTGCCGTCCTGGCCGATCCCTACAAGCCCGCGTCCGTGATCGCTTTGATCCAGCGCTGCGTGGTGGGCTCGTCCCACCAGTTCGCGATGCGTGCCTCGACCTCGGGGAAGGCACGCAGCAGCGAGGTGTGACGGGCCACCGCCTTCGGGTCCGGCGCCGGTGCTTCCAGCTCGGCTTGCAACGCATCGAGGGCGCCCTGTGCGTCGTCGTCGCCGAGCGCGGCGCGCAGCTCGTCGTACGGGGGATGCGGGACGTCGGGCCGGCCGGAATCGCTCATAGGCCGTTCCTTCCCGCTCCCGGCGACTCTCCCCGTGCGCGCACGAGGAGCAGGCCGAGCGTTTCGTGCTCGGTGACGAACGCCGCGCGCTGGCCGGGCGTCGGGGCGGCGTCGGCAGCCTCGATCGTGAGCAGCACCTCGACAGCCGTGTCGTTCGCACGCCGAAGTTCGCGGACCAGGGGCGCGTCGCGCGGACCGATGGCCGCGGCTGCCGCGGCGGCCGCGTCGGCGTCGGCGACGAGCAAACGCGCCAGCGCGAATTGCGCGTCGAGCTCCGCCGCGCTGACCTCGACGCGTGGATCCTCCTGCACGACCAGCGCACGCGTCGTGCGCACGCCGTCGGCATCGAGCGTTACCTGATACGTCCCCGGCGGGATGCGCGGACCCTGTGGCTCGAGCGGCGTGGCGTGCGGAATCGCCGCGATCGTCGGCCCGGCGAAAGTGCTCCGCGGCGGCGCGAGGCGGAGGTCCCAGACAAAGCGGTGGAGGCCGGCCTCGGCAGATGGCCGCGTCGGCGGTGCGAGCCACCAGGCGGGGACATCGAGCGTCTGCGGATCGACCGGGTAGGCCAGCGGATCGTCGCTCGAGCGCCGCTGCAGGACGGTGCCGTGGACGTCGGCGATCGTCAAGTTGAGGTGCGCGACCGCGTGCGGCAGGACGTAGTCGAGGTACGCGCCGTCGGGGGCGTTGGGGAAGAAGGGTTCGTCGGGCGGCAGCGGCGTGTCGGTGTTCGTGTTGCCGATGACGCGCCACGTCCGGATCGGCTGCAGCAGCGTCGGCAGCGACGCGCCCAGCGCGGCGGCGTCGCGCAACGGCGCGACGTCGTCGAGGATCCAGAAGCCGCGGCCGTGCGTCGCGATCGCCAGGTCGTCCCCGTGAACGATCAGGTCGCGCACCGAGGTCGCCGGGAGGTTCAGCCGCAGCGACGACCACGACGCGCCGTCGTCGAACGAGACCCACACGCCGCGCTCGGTACCGGCATAGAGGAGACCCGCTCGCTGCGGATCGGCGCGCACGACGTTGGTCGGCGCGGGCTCGATGCCGCCGTCGATCTCGGTCCAGCTGCGCCCGCCGTCGTGCGTGCGGAAGAGCTGCGGGCGCTGCTCGTCCAGCCGGAACCGGTTGATCGCGACATAGGCGCTCTGCGTGTCGAAGGGCGAGGCCTCGACGATCGAGATCTTCGCCCAGGGCCCGACTCCCGGCGGCGTGACGTTCGTCCAGTGGCCGCCGCCGTCGGCCGTTCGCCAGACCAGGCCGTCGTCGGTCCCCGCCCAGAGCACCTGCGCGTCCCGCGGCGAGAGGCCGAGCGCGTAGATCACGCCGCGGTGCGGGCGGCCCGCGGCGGCGGTCTGCGCGAAGATCCCCAGGTTCGCCGTCGCGGGCGGGTTGTCGCGGGTCAGATCCGGGCTGATGATACGCCAGTGCTCGCCGCCGTCCAAGGTCACGAAGACGACGTTCGCGCCGAGATAGAGCGCGTGCGGATCGGCCGGCGAGAACGCCAGCGGCGCCGTGCGCCGGAAGCGGTAGGTCGGATTGCCGCGCCAGCCGATGATCGGACCGACCTCACGCGTCTGCCCGGTGCGCTCGTCGTAGCGCGTCACCTTTCCGCCGTAGATGATGCCCGGGTGCAGCGGATCGGGGGCGACGTAGCCGTACTCCTCGACCCCGACCGGATGCCAGTCGCGAAAGGTGATGGCGCCGTCGTTGCCACGCGAGAGCACCTCGGCACTTCCGCTCTCCTGTTGGCCGCCGTAGAGCCGGTACGGAAAGCGGTCGTCGGCGATCACGTGGTAGAACTGCGCGGTCGGCTGGTTGTACCAGGACGTCCAGCTCGCGCCGCCGTCGACGCTGAGCACCGCACCCTGGTCGCTGCCGAGCAGGATCGTGCGCGGATCGTCCGGCGCGATCCAGATGTTCTGATAGTCGTCGCCGCCCGGCGCACCGCGCAGCGGGACGAACGTCTTGCCGCCGTCGGTCGATTTGTAGGTGGTGGTGTTCGTCTCGTAGACGACGTCCGGGTCGCGCGGATCGACGGCCAGCTCGGCCAGGTCGTCGCCGCGTTCGGTGACGCGGTCGGTGTCGTTCTCGTGCTTCCAGGTCGCGCCGGCGTCGTCGGAGCGGTAGATACCGCCGTTCGTCTCGGCGTCGACGGCGGCGTAGACGCGGCGCGGCGCGCTCGCCGCAACCGCGACCGCGATCCGACCGAGGCCTTGCGCCGCGGTGGGCAATCCACCGGCCAGTCGCGTCCACGTGGTTCCGCCGTCGGTCGACTTGTAGAGACCGCTGCCCGCGTCGGGGCGTTCGAACGAATCGCCGGGGCTCGTCTCCCAGGGCGATTGACGGGCGGCCCAGAGCGAGGCGTAGACCGTGCGCGGATCGCTCGGATCGAGCGCGAGATCGAATGCGCCGGCGTCGTCGTTCGGGCCGAGGACGCGAGTGAAGCTCGTACCGCCGTCGGTCGAGCGGTAGACGCCGCGCTGTGCGTTCGGGCCGTACGGGTGGCCGAGGACGGCGACGAAGAGCCGGTCGGGATCGTGGGGGTCGACCACGATGCTCGCGATCTGCTGGCCGTCACGCAACCCCAGGTGAGTCCAGTGAGCGCCGCTATCGGTCGATTTGTACACGCCGTCCCCGACCGCGAGATCGGGCCGCTGCCGCCCTTCGCCGCTGCCGACGTAGACCGTGTCGGGCGCCGAGGGCGCGACGGCGAGCGCCCCGACCGACGCGGTCGGCTGGTCGTCGAAGATCGGCGTCCACGTGCGCGCGCCGTCGACGGTCTTGAAGACCCCGCCGTTGACCGCGCCGAGGTAGAACTCGTGCGGCCGGCCGGGGACGCCGGTCACGGCGACGGTGCGGCCCCCGCGGAACGGTCCGATCGGCCGCCAGTGCAGGACGTCCTGCAGTGCCGCGACGGTGTCGGCCGTCGTCGCGGCCCCACCGGGCGCGGCCGGCGCGGCGAGCGCGAGCGCCAGGGCGGAGACGAGCGCGAGCGGTCGAGCGGACATCCCCGCCGCCTTGCGCGGAGCCGGGCGCGAACGCCTGCCGCCCTCAGGCGGAGAGGAAGCCGCCCGTGGGGAGCGCCGCGACGAAGGCGGCATGGTCGTGCTCGGTCTGGTCGGCGTACGCGCGCGCGAACGCGGCGACGGCGCTGTCGAACGCGTCGCCGCGACCCAGGTAGTCGGCGACCGGCCGCGCGTCGCCGGTGCGGGCGTGCGCGCGCGCCAGCGCCCACGCGCAGTGGGCGGCGTAGTCGGCCAGCTCGGCGGCGCCCAGCGCCGTGACGTCGGGTGCGGTCTTCATGTCGCGGTACTGCCGCACGTAGAGCGAACGCCCGTCGATCTCGGTCCAGCCGAGCAGCACGTCGCTGACGGCCTGCATCAGGCGCTGGCCGGTGACGACGCGTTCGCCGTGGGTCGCGTATGGCTGCGCGCCGACGTACGGCTCGAGGACCGATGCGCGTGCCTCCTTCACTTGGAGCAGCAGCTCGTTGCCACGGTCGTCGGCGAGCAAGAGCAGCGCGCAAAACGTGCCGACGCTGCCGACGCCGACGACCTTGCGCGCGACGTCGATCAGTTGGTAGCGTTCGACCAGCATGCACGCTTCGGGGTGCAGCGTCGTGCGATAGGCGTCCAGCGTGCGCTGCGCCTTAGCGAAGTGATCGTGCTGGTCCGGCAAGTGCTCGAGCAGCGGCGGATCGTCGACGAAGCGCGGCTTTCCGTCGACGACCTCGGTGATCTTCGGGAGCAGCGTCAGCGCCGTGCGCGAACGCGCGTCGCGCTCCTGCCGCTCCCAGGCCCGCTTCGCGCGCCCGTCGAGCGACATCCGGATCGCACCGCGGACGTCGATCGATGCGTACCAGACGTCGCGCGGGCTCAGCTCCGCGTAGCCGCGCGTCTGGAGGCGATACGACGCCAGCGCGGCGCGCACGACGTCCTCGCAGGCCGGTGGGCGCAGGCCCGCGGCGCGGCCGGCCAGCACCAAGCTGCTCGCCAGCCGCTTCACGTCCCATTCCCACGGAGCGCGCGCCGTTTCGTCGAAATCGTTGACGTCGAAGACCAACCGCTGCTCGGGCGAGGCGTAGCCGCCGAAGTTCGCGACGTGCGCATCGCCGCAGGCTTGCACCAGGCGTCCCGTCCGCGGGGTCGGGGCGAGGTCGGCGGCCATCACGGCGGCGGCGCCGCGGAAGAAGGCGAACGACGAGCGGGCCATCCGCTGGCCGCGGAGGGCTCGCAAATCGGGGATCAGCGTCGCGAAGATCCCGCGTAGGATCGCCACCGGGTCGCGGCCCGCCGGCGGCTCCCAGGCCGCGTGGGCCGTGCGCGGGACGTCGCTCCGGAGCGACTTCCCGCCCAGCGTCTCGGCCATGCAGCGCCACCGTAGCGTGCGGGGGCGTCGGCGTCAATGGGTAGCCTTCCCGCCGGGTCGTGCCCATGAACCTTGGCCGGGCTGCGCGAAGGGGCGGCGGTGAGCCTGGACTGGCGCGTTCGCGCCTTGATGTGGTACGGGGAGCGGACCGGGCGCGTCTTTCGCCCCGATGTGACGGTCGCGCAGTTGCGGGCCGGGTACGCGCGCACGAATCGCGACCTCGGGTTGCGCGAGCGAGGCGAAGTCGTCCAACACGACGTGACGATCCCGACCGACGACGGGACGATCGGCGGCCGGCTCTACCGGCCTGCGGCGCTGACCGGGACGCCGCCCCTCTTGGTGTTCTATCACGGCGGCGGCTTCGTGATCGGCGACGTTCCGAGCTACGACCATCTCGCACGCTTCTTCGCGCTTCGCGCGGGCTGCGTGGTGCTCTCGGTCGAGTACCGGCTGGCCCCTGAGTACCACTTTCCACGCGGGCACGAGGACGCGTTCGCCGCCTATGGCTGGGCCCGCGCCACGGCGGCGGCGCTGGACGTCGATGGGACCCGGGTCGCCGTCGGCGGCGATAGTGCAGGCGGCAACCTGGCCGCCGACATCGGCGCGTTCGCGGCCCAACGCGGTCTGCCGACGCCGCTCTATCAACTGCTGATCTATCCGCTGACCGACGGGACGGGCAGCTACCCCTCGCGCGCGCAGTTCACCCACGGCGTCCCGCTGACACCGGCGACGACGGCGTGGTTCCACCGCGTCGCCGGGACGACGCCGGAGGAATACGCCTCGCCGTTGTTCGCGCCGTTGCTGGCCCCCTCGGTCGCGGCTTCGCCGCCGACCTACCTGCTGGCCGCCGGCTACGATCCGCTGGTCGACGAGGGACGCGCCTACGCCGAGAAGCTGCGTGCTGCGGGTGTCCCGGTGCGCTACGACCTGCGGCCATCGCTGCCGCACGGTTTCGTCAACCTCGCCGGCGTCGTCCCGGCGGCGCGGCGCGCGCTGCTCGACGCGGCGGCCGCGCTGCGCGCCGCCTTCGATGCGCGCGCGGCGAGTGCAGCCTGACGATGCAGCTACGAGAAAAGGTCGTCGCCCTCACCGGCGCGGGTTCCGGGATCGGGCGCGCGCTCGCGGTGGGGCTGGCGCAGGCCGGCGCACGGATCGCGCTGGCGGACCGCGACGAGACGGGTCTCGCCGAGACGGCCCGGCTGGTGGCGGCTTCCGGCGGGCACCACAACGCCACCCAGCACATCGTCGACGTGAGCGACGAGGCTGCGGTGCGGCGCTTCGCAGCGCAGGTCGTCGAAGGATATGGGACAGTCGACATCGCGATCAACAACGCCGGCGTCGCGCTGTTCGGCACGGTCGCCGAGCTCACCAGCGACGAGATCGCGTGGCTGATGGGCGTGAACTTCTGGGGCGTGGTGTACGGGCCGTCCGTGGCTTCAGCGAGTCGCTGCGCGCCGAGCTGCGCGGTACGAACGTGCGGGTCGTGACCGTGCATCCGGGCGGCGTGAAGACGGCGATCGCGGCCCGCAGCCGCGTCGCGCGCGCCGCCGATCCGGCCCGTGCGGCGCGCCTGAGCGCGATCTTCGAACGGGAGTTTCTCACCACGTCGGCCGAGACGGCCGCGGCGGCGATCCTAGCCGGCCTGCAAGGCGGGCAAGATCGCATCCTGATCGGCGCCGACGCGCGCCGCATCGATCTGCTGACGCGGCTGTTCCCGGTGCGTGGACCGCGCTGGCTCGCCGCGCGGGCGGGTCGCGTGCAGTGAGAGGATCGCTCGCGCTCGTTTTCGTCACCGCACTGGCCTTTGCGGCGCCCGCGCTCGGCCAAGCCGCGCAACGGCCGGTCCACACCTTCGCCCAGGTCGCGCTCGCACCCGACGGGAGCGCCGTCGCCGACGTCGAGAGCGTCGAACCGGCGCCCGACGCCACCGCGCGGCCGGTCGCGACGCTCATCGTGCGCGCGCTGAAGGGGCAGGGCATCACCGATCCGGCCGACCAACGCGACATCTCACGCCGGATCCTGGCGTGGTTCGACCGCTACCTCACCTGATGGGCGAGAGGCGCAAGGCGGCCGTCGCGCTCGGCATCGTCACCGAACCACCGCACGGCGTGCTCTTCGTCGAGCGGGGCGCCCACCTGCGCGACCATCCGGGACAGATCGGGCTGCCCGGCGGCTCGGTCGACCCGGAAGATGAAGGCGACCTCGAGCGCACCGTCTTGCGCGAGCTGCGCGAGGAGGTCGGCGTCGAGCCGGCGCGCGTGCGAATCGTCGGCCGCCTGCGCGAGGTGAGCCAGCGGCGCAACAACTTCGACGTGACGCCGTTCGTCGCGCTCGTCGAGCCGGGGCCCTTCACGATCGACGGGAGCGAGACGGCGGGTTTGTTCACCATCCCGCTGGCGACCGTGCTCTCCGACGCACTGCGCGACGGCGAGGTCGCCTACGCCGGGCTGACGATCCCCTCGCTCGTGCTCGACTACGAGGGCCGTCAAGTGTGGGGGCTGACGGCTCAGATCCTGCGCATCTTCAACGAAGCGTGGCGCGCGGACGGCAGCACCGTGCGCGCGGCGGTCGAGGCCGCGCTCGCCCCATGATCGCCGCGCTCGTGCTCGCGCTCTGGCAGCCGACCGGAATCGTGTCCAGCGCCACGCCGCTGGCCGACGTCTTGGCGCGTGTGCACGCCGCGCAGACGCCGCCTGCCGCCGACGCGCAGCGCCACGAGCACTGGACGTACCGCAATGGCCCGAACGTCTTGCCGGTGGTCGTGGCGGTGCGCGGAGCCGAGTTCCGCGCCGACGTCGCGATCGGCACGATGCACTACGAAGCGGGCATGCTGAACGGCATCCCGTGGCGAGCCGACGGCAACGGCATCGCGCACGCGACCACCGGCGATGAGCAGGGCGACGCCGTCGACCGGCTGCCACACGCGCTGTTGCCGTTCGCCGATGCCGACTGCACGCTGGCCGGCGAGGTGCATCTGCCGGCGCCGGCGTGGGTGGTGGTCGATCGGCCTCCCGCGGATCGCGCGCACTGGTTTTTCGTCGACCAGGCGTCGGGACGGATCGTGCGCGAACAAACCCGCGAGGGGAAACGGGTCGTGACGATCGACTACGATGACTTCGTGCCGTTCGCCGGCACCCTCCGGCCTCGGCACTGGCACGTGGCGAGCGGCGATGAGTTCGACGACATCGACGCGCGGGTCGACTCGGTCGAACCCGGTCCGGTCGACGGGGCCCAGATCGCGCTCCCGCAACAGAGGCGTTTGTTCGAGGCCGCCCCGGGGACACCCGAACGCGTCGCTCTGCCCGTCTCGTTCCAGGGCTGGGGGACGTTCGTCGACGTCGACGTCGACGGTCACCACGCGCGCTTCGTGCTGGACAGCGGCACGCAAAGCATCATGCTCAATAGCAGTCGCGCGCAGGCCTGGGGATTGCCCATGGTGCTCGATCACGCGGTCGTCCACCGGCTCGCGGTCGGCCCCTTCGCGCTGACCGATGCGTCGGTCCTGACCATCCCGCTGTTTGGCCGTGGACTCGCGGGCCTCATCGGCTACGACTTCTTCGTCGGCCACGTCCTGCACGTCGATCTGTCGCACGAGCGGGTCGAGTTCCTCACGCCCGCCGCGGCGGCGCCGGCCTTCGACGATCCGCGGGCAACCATCGTGCCCGCGTCGTTCGACGAAGGTCTGCCGATCGTCGCCGTGCGGGTCGACGGGACCGTCGGATGGCGTTTCGCGCTCGATACCGGCTCGCCGGGCCTGGAGATCGATACGCGCTTCACGCAAGCGCATCCGGCCGTCGCTCGGGCTTGGACGCCGGCGCACTTCCCGAACACGGTGCTGGGAACCCAGACCATCAACTTCCTGGAAGGCTCGGTCCAGACCGTTGCGCACCAGATCCACGAGTTCGCGCTCGGTCCGGTCACGTTCACCGACATCGTCGCCGGCGTGGAGGTCGACAACACCCGCGACGACGCGATCGAGGTGCCCTTCGACGGGATCGTCGGTACGGAGGAGCTGCGGTTTCTCAACCTATGGTTCGACTACGATGGGGGCCGCATCGCGATGCTGCCCGAACGCACGTGAGCGGGTTGGTCGCCGAGGTCGTGCGTGATGCGCTGGCCGCGGCGGCGCAGGAGTTGTTGCGCTGCGACGCCGTGCTACGGCTCGATCGCGGGAGCGACGCCGTGCATGCGGCGCGCGTCGCGGTCCGGCGCATGCGCTCGGACCTGCGCAGCTTCGAGCCGTTCCTGGAAGAAGGTTGGGCGCCCGCGCTGCGTGAGGAGATGCGCTGGCTCGCCGATGCGCTGGGCGCGGCCCGCGACGCCGACGTCCTAGTCAGCCGGCTGGGCCGCGACGTCGAAGAGCTTCCGCTGGGCGACCGGACCCCGGCGTACTTGGCGCTGGCGCCGTTCCGCGCGGCGCGCGACGAGGCGTACGAACGGATCGGCGCGGTGTTGCACGAGGCGCGTTACGCCGAGCTGCTGGCGCGGATCGTCGCCGCCGGCCGGCACCCCGTGCTGGGCGCGCGGGCCGGCGAACCCGCGCGCACGGCGCTCGACGAAGTGATGCGCGAGTCCTGGAAGCGGCTGCGCCGCGCGGTCCGGCGGCGCAGCCGGCCGGCGACGGATGCCGAACTGCACGCCATCCGTATTCGAGCCAAGCGGGTGCGCTACGCGGCCGAGTCGGCCGCGGCGGTCTGCGGCGCGCCTGCGCGGCGCTTCGCGCGCCGGGTCCAACGGCTGCAGACGGTGCTCGGCGAGCAGCACGACGCGGTCGTCGCCGAGGCGGCGTTGCGCGAGCAGGTCGGCAGCGCGCAGGCGCTGTTTGCCGGCGAGCTGATCGTGGTCGAGGTGGCGCGCGCCGCCGCCGCCGCACGGCGCTGGCGGCGGGTCTGGAAGCGGGTCTGTCTGCCGCGGGCGCGCTTCTGGCGCCGTGGCACGGCAGCCGGCTCGGAATGACGACGCCGGTGGCGAAGAGGGCCGTCTCGGAGGAACGGTCGTGATCGTGAGCATCGCGCGCGAACTCGGTTCGGGTGGGCTATCGGTCGGCGAGGCGGTCGCCGCCGCGCTCGGCGCGACGCTGCTCGACGAGCGCGCGATGCTCGAGCAGTTGGCGGCCCGCGTCGACCTGCCGCGCGACTACATCGCGGAGCACGTGGAACGACCGCCCTCGGCCGGTGCCCGGTTGATCGCCGACCTGGCCGCGGCGACGGCGATGGTGCCGGTGATGCAGACCTGGCTGCAGCCGGAAGAGCAGATCGTCGCAGCCGTCCGCGAGATCGTCGTCGAGGCCGCGCAGAGCGGCCACGTCGTCGTGCTCGGTCACGGTGGCGTCAGTCTGCTCGGCTGGCGTCCGGAGGGGATTCCGGTGCTCGCGATCCTGCTGCGCGCGAGCCGCGCGTGGCGGGTCGCCCAACTGGTTCGCCGCCTCGGCATCGACCAAGCCGAAGCCGAACGCCGCATCGCGCGCACCGATGAGGCGCGCCAGCGCTACCAGCGGCACTACTTCAACACCGACCTCTACGACAGCCGGCAGTACGACCTCGTGCTATGCACCGAGACGCTGGGGCTCCCGCACGCGATCGCGCTCGCGGTTGCGACGGCGAAGACGAGCGCGGCGACCTGATCGGCGCTCAGGCCGTCGCCATCGCCTTGCGCTGATCGGCCTCCTGGAGTTCGCGCCACTGTACCTTGCCGGTCCCCGAGCGCGGTAGGGTGTCGACGAACTCGTAGAGGGTCGGCACCTTGTAGGCCGCCATCTTGCCGCGCGCCCAGGTCGCGATCTCCTCACCGCTCGCGCCGGCGCCCTCGCGCAGGACGATCAGTGCCTTCACCTGCTCGCCCTTACGCGGGTCGAGCGAGGCGATCACGCAGGCTTCCTTCACGGCGGGATGCGCGAAGAGCGTCGTCTCGACCTCGGCCGGCCAGACCTTGAAGCCCGACGCGTTGATCATGCGCTTGAGACGGTCGACCATGAAGAAGTAGCCTTCATCGTCGACGTAGCCCAGGTCGCCGGTGCGGAAGAAGCGTTTGCCGTCCAGCTCGATGAACGCCTCGGCCGTCGCCGCGGGCTGATTCCAGTAGCCCTGCATCACCTGCGAGCCGTGGATGACGATCTCGCCGGTCGCGTTGGGCTCGAGCTCGTTACCGCTGTCGGGGTCGATCACGCGCGAGTCGACGCCGAAGGTCGGCATCCCCAGACACTGCAGCTTCGGCCGGTCCTGCGGGTTGGCGTGGGTGACCGAGATCGTCTCGGTCAGACCGTAGCCCTCCATGTAATTCAGGCCGAGCCGGCCCTTGAGCTGTTCGCCGACCGCCGCCGGCAGCGGCGCACCGCCGCCGCCCAGGTGGGTGAGCGAGGCGATCTTCTCGGGCCGAAAGTCGGCGTTCGCCAACAGGTCGACGACCATGGTCGAGATCGCCGTCAGGCTCGTCACGCGATAGCGCTCGATCAGCGTGAGCACCGTCGGCGCGTCCCAACGCGTGAGCATGACCAGCGTCGCGCCTTGGTAGAAGGCATGGTTGAGGTCGCACGTCATCCCGGTGACGTGGAAGAAGGGCAACACGGAGAGGACGCGCGCGCCGGGGGTCGAGATGCCCCAGTTGGCGATCGTCAGCGTCGTCGTCTGCAGCGAGCGATGGGTGTGGATGCAACCCTTCGGCCGACCCGTCGTCCCCGACGTGTACGGCAAGAGACACATGTCGTCGCCGCCGGTCGTGATCGGGCCCGGGCTTTCGTTGGCGCCGAGCGCGTCGCGCCAAGCGACCGCGAGCGTGACGTCGACCGGGGCCGCCGGTGCGGCGACCGCGGGCGGGAGCGGCAGGTGCGTCTCGCGCTCGACGTAGTCGCTATAGGCCGCGACCAGCAGCGTGCGCAGCGGCTGCGGCGCATACGGCTTGAGCTTCGGGGCGAGTTCCTGGCCGACGATCGCGACCTGCGCGCCGCTGTCCTCGACGTAGGTTTTCAGCTCCTCGGCGACCAGCATCGGGTTGAGCGGGACGACGACGGCGTTGGCGCGGAGAATCGCATAGTAGGCGATCGCGTACTGCGGCGAGTTCTGCATGAACAAGATCACCCGGTCGCCACGGGCAACGCCGGCGCGGTGCTCGAGCCAACCGGCCAGCGCCTCGACCTCGCGCGCAATCCGCGCGTACGACAGCGGCGTGTCGTAATAGACGATCGCCGGGTGGTCGGGGTAACGCAGCGCGGTCACCGCCAGGTTGTGCGCGAGATTGGTGACCGGGATCGGCAGCTCGAAGGGCCGCCGCCGCGGCCAGTAGGGGAAGTGCCGGGTATTCATCCTGCGATCGCCTCCGCTCGCACAGCCCTGGAAAGCAACACACCGGATTTCCGCATGGGCCGGCCGCTCCCCGTTTGGACGAGGGATCGCTGGCGACCCTTTTGAACACCCGGCCAAAGGGAGGCGCTCGACGGGTACGGCGCCGGAACGCGAGGGGCTTTCGTGATCCTCAACAGCGTCGAAGTGATGTTCGGCGGCCAGGCCGGCGACGGCAGCCTGACCACGGGCGATCTCATCGCCGGCGTCTTCAAGCGGATGGGGCTCGAGGTCTACACCTACAAGGACTTCCCCTCACGCATCCGCGGCGGGCACACGAACTACGTCATCCGTGCGGGGGTCAGCCGTGATTACGGCATGGCCGATGCGGTCGACGCTCTGGTCGCGTTCGACCTCGAAGCCGTCGAAGCCCACATCGAAGAGATGCGGCCCGGCGGCTTCGTCGTATTCGACAACACCGACGAGGCGATCCCCGAGCACCTGCGGCGCGCCGACCTCAACTGGTATGAGATTCCGCTGGCGCGGATCGCGAAGGAAGACCTGGGCCTCGAGTTGGTGCGCAACACGATCTCGCTCGGCGTGCTCGGCGCGCTGCTCGGGATGGATCCGACCATCGTGCGCGCCGACGTGCAGGGCGTCTACGCGCGCAAAGGCGAGAAGGTCGTCGATCTCAACCTGCGCGCGATCGAGGCGGGCGAACGGTACGTGCACGAGCACTTCGCCGGCCAACCCAGCGGCTACGGTCTGACCCGGGGCGAGGAAGGCGACCGGCTCATCATGATGGGCAACGACGCGATCGCCTACGGTGCGCTGGTCGCCGGCTGCCGCTTCATGGCCGGCTACCCGATCACGCCGGCGACCGACATCCTCGAGTGGATGTCGAAGCAGTTGCCGAAATTCGGCGGCGTCACGGTGCAAGCCGAGGACGAGCTGGCGGCGATCAACATGACGCTGGGCGCCGCGTTCGCCGGCGTGCGCGCGATGACCGCGACGTCGGGCCCGGGGCAGTCGCTGATGACCGAGGCGATCGGCCTGGCGGGGACGCTCGAGATCCCGGTCGTCATCGTCGAGTGCGCGCGCGCCGGTCCGTCGACGGGGATGCCGACCAAGACCGAACAGAGCAATCTCAACCTGCTCATCTACGGCGGTCATGGCGAGATCCCGCGGGTCGTCATCGCGCCCGGGACCGTCAGCGAATCGTTCGAGTTCGCGGCGCTGGCCTTCAACCTCGCCGACACCTATCAGTTGCCGGTCTTCCTCTTGACGGAGCAGGCGCTGTGCCAGAGCAAGGCGACGCTGGCCCCGTTCGACCTCGAGGCGGTCGCCATCGAGCGCGGCAAGCTGATCGACCGCGGCGCGGTCGTTTTCGGCGAGTACAAGCGCTTCGCGTTCACCGAGGACGGCGTTTCGCCGCGAGTCATCCCCGGCGTCGAGGGCGGGATGCACTTGGCACCGGGATCCGAACACAACGATGGCGGCGTGATCACCGAGAATTCGCGCAACCGCGCCCGCATGATGGAGAAGCGGTTCCGCAAGCTCGAGACGATGCGTGACGACCTGCCCAAGGCGCTCTTGCACGGCGTCGCCGACGCCGACGTCGGCATCATCGGCTACGGCGCGAACCGCGGCCCGATCGCGGAGGCGGTCGACCGGCTCGCCGCGATGGGGATCCCGACGCGCTTCCTGCAGTTGCGCACGCTGTGGCCGTTCCCCGAGGACGAGATCCGAGCGTTCTTCCGCGGTGCGCAGCACGTCTTCGTCGTCGAGAACAACTTCACCGGACAGCTCGACCGGCTGATTCGCACGGTCGTCGGGCCGGTGCCCGCGCTGCGCGCGCTGCGCAAGTACGACGGGCGGCCGTTCCGGCCGATCGAGATCATCGAACCGATCCAGCGTCTGACCGACGCGGATCTGCCGGTAGAGGTACGCTGACGTGGCGACGATGCTCACCCCCAAGGACTTCGCGACCGCGACTCCCTCGTGGTGGTGCCCGGGCTGCGGCGACTTCGGTGTCCTGGCGGCGCTCAAGCAGGCCTTGGCGGAGCTGGGCCGCGTGCCGAAGGACGTCGCCTTCATCTCGGGGATCGGCTGCTCGGGGAAGATCTCGGGTTACGTGCACAGCTACGCCTTCCACGGGGTGCACGGACGCGCGCTCCCGGTCGCGACCGCCGTCAAGCTCGCCAACCGCGACCTGACCGTCATCGCGGCGGGCGGCGACGGCGACGGCTACGCGATCGGCGCCGGGCATTTCGTTCACGCGGTGCGGCGCAATCCCGACCTGACCTACATCGTGATGGACAACCAGACCTACGGCTTGACGAAGGGCCAGGCGTCGCCGACCAGCGCGACCGGCTACGTCGCCTCGGTCAGCCCGAACGGTAATCCCGACGCGCCGATCAACGGTCTGGCGCTCGCGCTCGCCGCCGGCGCGTCGTTTCTCGCGCGCGGCTTCTCGGCGCAGCCCAAGCAACTCGTCGCGCTGCTCAAGGCGGCGATCGAACACCGCGGCTTCTCGATCGTCGAAGTCATGTCGCCCTGTGTGACCTACAACAAAGTCAATACCTACGCGTGGTTCAAGGAGCACGTCGAGGACGTCGCGCAGCGGCCCGACTACGCGCCGAACGATCGGCTGGCCGCGTTCGACGCGCTCACGCGCGAGGGACAGATTCCATTGGGGATCGTCTACGAGGACGACCGGCCGACGCTGGAAGACGGCGTGCGGCTCGGCGAGACGCCGATCGCGCGACTCGAACTGCGCACCGACGATCCCCGCTTCGCGACCCTGCAAGACACCTTCCGCTAACGCGCGCCGTGCTCGTCCACGCGCTCGGGCCGGCTGACCTGGCGCTGGTGCTGTTCGGCATCGTACTCGGCGCGCTCGGCACGCTGGTCGGCGTCGGCGGTGGATTTCTGATCGTGCCGGTCGTCGTGCTGATCGAGCCGAGCTGGGAGACGCGCACGGTGACCGCGTTCTCGCTGGCCGTCGTCTGCGCGAACGCGTGCAGCGGGACGGTGGCGTACCTGCGGCAGCGCCGGGTCGACCTGCGCAGCGCGCTCCCGTTCGCCGCGGCCGCGATCCCCGGCGTCTTCGTCGGCGTGCTGGGTGCCGACAAGCTCGAGCGGGGCTGGTTCGATCCGCTGTTCGGGCTGCTGTTGCTGGCGATGGCGGGTTGGCTCGCCTTCGCACCGGCGCGCACGGGCGGAGGTCCGCCCGGGACGACGCGGCGCACGCTGGAAGACGCGCACGGGCAGCGCTACGCGTGGAGCTTCGACATGCGGTTGGGGCTGCTGGGCAGCGTCGTCGTCGGCATCCTCTCAGCGCTGTTCGGGATCGGCGGCGGGCCGATCCAGGTGCCGTTCTTGGTGGCGATCCTCAACTACCCGGAGCACGTCGCGACCGCGACCTCGCACGCCGTGCTGGCGGTGACCTCGCTCGTTGCGACGATCATCCACGCCGCGCAGGGCGACTATCACGGCGACCTCACCGCGACGCTCGCCACCGCACTCGGCGCGGTGATCGGGGCGCCGCTGGGTGCCCGCCTCTCGCGCTACGTGCCCGGCAGGACGCTGTTGCGCATCCTGGCCGCGATGCTGGCGTTCATCGCGTTCCGCCTGCTGTGGCGCACTGGCCGGGGCGCGCATCACTGACCACGTCCGGCGCGAGCCGCTCGACGACGACGAACAGCACGCGCGCGACGGCTCGTCGCAGGCCGCGCGTGCGCCGCGGAGCGGAAGGCGCGGCCGGGGCGGAAGGGGCGGCGGCGAGCGTGGCCAGCCGGTCGGCGCGGACGAACCGGCAGATCTCGGCTTGGCGTTCGAGCACGCGCACGTGCAGGGCGTCGGAGGCGAGCACGGAGCGCAGCGAGGCGGCGACGGCATCGGTGCCGTCGAGGCGGGCGGCACGGGGGCGGGTGAGGATCGGCACGGGAGGCCCTCGGAGTTCGACGAAAAGTAACCTACGAACAGTATACACCGGTTACTAGTACCTTGTCAATCCTTTTTGGTGGTGATATCCTAGAGGTAGTGCCCGCTACCCATGACGAGACGGCGCCGGGCGAGCTCGAGCTGGTCCGGACGTTCGTGAACACCTACGACCTCTCGCCGGCGCCCGGCAAGGATCAGCTCACCACGCCTGCGATGCTGCGCGCGTGGTTCGTGGAGCGCGGCTTGATCGATCCCCAAGCGCCGGTTGACGCGGCCGCGCACGCGCGCGCCGTCGCCGTTCGCGAAGCCCTCCGCGCGCTGATCGCCGCCAACGGCGCGCCCGCGCCGGCCGTCGTCGCGCTGCTGGAAGAGACCGCCGCGCGCGCGCCGCTGCAGGTCCGTTTCGACGGGGCCGTCGCGCGTCTCGAACCGACCGACCGCGGCGTCGACGGCGCGCTGGCACGACTGCTGGCGATCGTCCACGACGCGATGCACACCGGTACCTGGCAGCGCATGAAGGCCTGTGGTGATCCGGGCTGCCTGTGGGCGTTCTTCGACCATTCGAAGAACCGCTCGGGCGTCTGGTGCAACATGGCCTCGTGCGGCAATCGCAACAAGGCGCGCCGCCGCCGCGCGCAGGCCTGACGACAGGCGCGCCGTCGGCGGCTACGGAACACGCTGGCATGGCCCAGGCGATGCCGGTCGTCTTCTTCGGACACGGCAGCCCGATGAATGCGATCGAGAACAACGCGCATACCGAGGCATGGGCGGCGATGGGCCGCGAGTTACCGCGCCCGCGCGCGATCTTGGCCGTCTCCGCGCACTGGTACGTGCCTGGGACGAAGCTCACCGCGGCCGCGCAACCCCGCACGATCCATGACTTCGGCGGCTTTCCGCGCGCGCTCTACGAGGTGGCCTACCCGGCGGCGGGCGATCCGGCGCTCGTCGACCGCGTCGTCGAGCTGCTCGCGCCGCTGCCGGTCGGCCGTGACGCGCGCTGGGGGCTCGACCACGGGACGTGGTCGGTGCTGACCCACGCCTACCCGCTGGCCGACCTGCCGGTCGTCCAACTCAGCATCGACGAGACGCGACCGGCCGCCTTCCACTATGCGCTGGGCCAGCGACTCGCGCCGCTGCGCGATGAGGGCGTGCTCATCGTCGGGAGCGGCAACGTCGTGCACAACTTGCACACCCTCGCCTGGGGGCAGCATCGGCCGGAGCCGTACGACTGGGCCGAACGTTTCGAGATGCGCGTGCGGGCGGCGCTCGAGACCGGTGACGACGAAGCGCTGGTCGACTACGAGCAACACGGCCGCGATGCGCTGCTCGCGGTGCCGACCCCCGATCACTACTTCCCGCTGCTCTACGTGCTGGGCGCGCGGCGCCCCGGCGACGCCGTGCGCTTCCCGACCGCCGGCTGCGAGTTGGGCTCGATCTCGATGCTGACCGCGGTCTTGGGCTGAGGGCTCGTTCGCTACGCCGCGGTGAGAGCGCCGGCGAACGCAGCCAGCTCGCGGTCGAAGCGCTCCGTCGCCTCCCAGAACGGTGTGTGCCCGACGCCGGGATAGATCGAGAGGATGGCATGAGGGATGTGCTCGGCCAGGTGCCGCGCGCTCTCGATGTCGACGATGCGGTCGCGCTCGCCGTGAACGATCAGCGTCGGGACCCGGATTCGGTCGAGCACGTCGTCGTTGGCGAGTCGGCGCGCGAACAGCGCTTCGCGCACGCGCGGCGGGACGAGCAGCGCGCTGCCGAGGAACTGCAGCTCGCTGAGATGGTCGAGCGGCGTTGCGACGCAGACGCGCAAGAAACGCCGCATCGCGACGGCGGCGTCCTCGGCACCGGGGCTGTAGACGTGGGGGCCGCCCGAGTCGTCGGGGAGCGAACCCACCCAGCCGTCGCCGAGCGCGCGGTATGCGGTGCGGCCGAGGTCGGTCGTGACGCCGACGAAGACGATCCCGCCTAGCGCCGCGTCGCCGTGCGCGCGAAGATAGTCGGCGAGCACGTAGCCGGCGTACGACCAGCCGACGAGCACCGGTCGGTCGAGGGCGAGCGTCGCGCGGACGGCGTCGACGTCGGCGGCCCACCCGGCGCTCTGGTCGTACCCGTCGACGGGCTTCTCGGAGTCGCCGTGTCCGCGCAGGTCGGCGGCGACGAGCCGAAAGCCGCGCAGTGCCGGCGACTGCAACTGCCGCTGCCAAGCGGCGTGGCTTTGCGACCAGCCGTGGAGGAAGACGATCGGCCGGCCTGCCGGGTCGCCGGTCTCGACCACGTTGAGCCGCGTCCCGCCGCCACCCGTCACGCTGTGATGCCGCATCGCACACCGCCCTTTCGAGGGCTGGCGTTCGCAGCGTGCGTCCGAGTTCCGCCTGAGCTGCAACCGGGTGCGGTGCACGGCGAGTCGTAACGCTCCGATGCAGCGCTGGGATCCGACGACCTACGCCCGCAACGCCCGCTTCGTCGCCGACCTGGCCGGCGAGGTGGTCGCGCTGCTCGGCCCGCGCGAGGGCGAGCGGATCCTCGACGTCGGCTGCGGCGACGGCGTGCTGACCGCGCGGCTGGCCGCCAGCGGCGCGACCGTCGTCGGCGTCGACGCGTCGGTCGAGCTGCTCGCGGCGGCTCGCGAACGCGGGCTGGACGTACGGGAGGCCGACGCGCAGGCGCTGGCATTCGAGGCTGAATTCGACGCCGTGTTCTCCAACGCGGCGCTGCACTGGATGCTGCGACCCGACGCCGTGCTGGCCGGCGTCGCGCGCGCGCTGCGGCCCGGTGGCCGGTTCGTCGCCGAATTCGGCGGCCACGGGAACGTCGCCGCGCCACGCGTCGCGCTGGCCGCGGTCCTTGCGCGGCGCGGCCTCGACGCCGACGCGCTGACGCCGTGGTACCTGCCGACGGCCGAGGAGTATCGCGCGCGGCTCGAAGACGCCGGCTTCGTCGTCGAGCGAGTCGCGCTGCAGCCGCGTGCGACGCCGTTGCCGGGCGAGATGGCAAACTGGCTGGAGACGTTCGCGCAGCCGTTCCTCGCGGCGCTGGCGCCGGATGATCGCGAGCGCGCGATCGCCGAGACGGTGGCGCTGCTACGACCGGCGCTGTGCGACGGCGCGGGCCGCTGGACCGCTGACTACGTGCGCCTGCGGGTGCGCGCACACCGGTAATCGTTCTGGGTCGCTCTCCGGCGCCGCGGGTTGGGCTAGCACCGGCGCCGAAACAGTACCGCGCGTGAGCGACATGAAAGCCGCCCAGAATCTCATCGGCTGGGCCGCGGCCCGCTGGATCACGCATTGGCGCCCGTTGCTCGCCCTCGCGATCGTCGAGATGCTGGTTCCGCTCGGCCGCATCGTGCTCGCCCACGATCAGCTCGGAAGGTTGTCGCCCGATGTCGTCGGCCGGTTCGTCTTGGGCGAGCAGCTCGTGGTGGCGTTGTGTACGATCGCGATCGCGCTCATCGTCACCGGACCTGACGTTGGAGCCGTCGGCACGGCGGCGCGAGCATATCTGAGGAGCCTCCCGCGGTTCGGCACCGTCGCCGTCGTCTTCGCGTTCGCGGAGTTCCTGCTCCCGCGGTTCGTCGTCGAGCTGGGCAGGGTCGTCGGATCCTTGCTCGCGCTCGCTGCCACGCTCGTCGTATGGCTGCCGTTCTCCGTCGTGCTCGAGCTCGCGCTGGTTGGCGTGGCCATCGAGGACGTCGGGCCGGTGACGGCGTTCCACGCGGCGTTTCGGCGGGCGTGGAGAGCGGGGTACGTCCGGGTCTTTGGTTTCGCGGTTTTGCTGGGGTTGCTCGCCATCGTACCGGTCGTGGCCGCGCTGTTGCTCAGCCCGTTCGCGGGTCTGATGCAAAGTGTCGTTCCGGAGGGCGTCGTCGCCGAGATCGTGGACTCCGTCGCGGCGGTCGTCTACGCGATCTTCTCGACGTACCTCGCCGCCCTCGTCACTGGCGCCGCATTTTGGTTCGCCGATCTCGACGTCGCCGAAGCTGAGACTACAGCCGCCGAATAGCCACCCGTGTGACTGCGCTCACCCGCCGATCGGTAAACGTTCAGCCAAGTTGATCGCAGATCACAGACGACTGCTCGGCAGCTCGCTGATACTCTGCCAATGAAGAACGATGCGCGGACGACTCTCGGCGTGTGCTTGGCGCTCACGATGCTCCTCACCGGCTGCGGCGGTGGCAGTCTGCCCGCACTCGGATCGGCGCAGCGGATCGTCGCGGCGACGAGCCGGGTGAGCACGAGCACGTCGTACACCTGCCCGACCGCCGAGACGTCGTCCGGGCCGCTCAACTGCACCGATCTGCCGCTGGGTGATCTCAAGACGACCAAGAGCCCGAAGGCGGGTTACATCGACGCCTGTCAGACGGCGAGCGGATCGCCGGTCGTCTCAAGCGCGCCTTGGATCGCTAGGACGACCTGGAATCTGCTGGAGAAGGTCGTGGTCGAAGGGAGCGTCGCGTGGGCGGGCACCTTCGCGTCCGTGCTTTCGAGCAACGGTGGCACCCGCACGATCACCAGCAAGGGTGTCCCGATGTCGCCCTACACGACCGGCACCTTCCCGATCGCGACGACCGATCCGGCGTATACGTACGATCGCAACCCGAATAAGGTCGAGGACAAGAACGACAGCTACGCGCTGCCAGGGAACCCGACCATCGCCACGACACCAAGCTGCCTGCCGATGGGGACGATCGGTCTCACGGTCACCGGGGTCGCCATCTACAACGCGTTCGACGCCTCCGATTACGACGCGGTCGCCCGTGAGGAGCAAGACTCATGCCACGGTCACCCGGACTCCTCCGACACCTATCACTACCACGGCATCCTGCAGGCCTGCGTCCCCGATGCCGGCTCCACGACGGCCAACTCCTCGCTGCTCGGCTATGCGCTCGACGGGTTCGGCATCTATGGGCCCTGGTACAGCGGGAAGATCCTCACGACCGCCGACCTCGACGAGTGCCACGGCGTCACCAGCCAGGTCCTGTGGAACGGCAAGCTGGTGAACATGTATCACTACGTCTCGACCTACCAGTTCCCGTACACGCTGGGCTGCTTCCGGGGCAAGCCCGTCGCGGGGGCGTGACGCGGCTCAGCCTCGGCTCGTGCCAAAGTCCTGGCGCGCACCCATCGCCTGCATGAAGCGATCGCGTATCTGCGCCGGGTCGCGCGGGGGCTGACCGGCGGCGGCGGCCGTGTCGATGCGAGCGCCGATCAGCGACGGGCCGCTGAGCCGAAGCGCCTCCTCGACGAGTCGCACGAAGTCATCGGGATCGCGTGCCCAGTCACTGCGGGCGATTCCGGCCCCGCGCGCTATCGCGACGAAGTCGACACTTCCGGCGCTCGCGGTCGGCTGACCGCCGGTGATCTGGTACGCCGCGTTGTCCATCACGATCAGCGTCAGATTCGCCGGCGCGACCGCCCCGATCGTCGCTAGACAGCCCAGGTTCATCAGCAGCGAGCCGTCGCCTTCGATACCGATGACCTGGCGTCGCGGCTGGGCCAGTGCGACGCCGAGCGCGATCGGAAAGGCTTGGCCCATGCTGCCCAGCATGTAGAAGTTCTGCGGCCGGTGACCCGCGGCGAAGAGGTCGAAGTTGGTGTTCCCGATCCCGCCGATAACCGCTTCGTCGTGCAGCATCGCGGTCAGCCGGCGCATCAGCGCGATGCGGTGCATCCGGTCGCTCACGCCGCGAAGACCTTCCCGCCGGTCAAGAGCGGGGAGAGCACCAGGGCGACCGGCGATTGGGTCGCGATCGCCTGTTTGATCGAGCGGTCGAGGATGAACTCGACGTCTTCGAGCCGGTCGATCGCGTGGTGCGAGATGCCCAGCGCCGCGCAGACCGGTGCGACGACGCGGCTCGACCAGACCTGGCCGACGTTGAACTCGCCCAGCGCCCCCCGCTCGGAGATCAGCAACACGACGGGGATCTGGTAGGCGACCGCCAGCGAAGCCAGGGCGTTGGGGGTGTTGCCGAACCCGCTGGTCTGCATCATCAAGATGCTGCGCAGGCCGCCCATCCACGCGCCGGCGCAGATGCCGACCCCTTCCTCTTCGCGCGTCGCGCACAGGGCGGTGAAGAACGGATCCGCCTCTACGCCGTCGATCAGCGGGATGAGGATCTTGTCGGGGACGTAGACCGCCAGCCGAACGTCGTTGGCTTTGAGGGTCTCGAGGACGATAGCCGGCCAGGCCTTAGCGCTTGCCGACGGCATCCGCGATCACTTTCGTCGCGACCAGATCGTTGTACGAATAGTCTTCCGCGATGAGCCCGGCGGCTTGGTGAAACTTGACCGCGCGGCTGAAGCCGGCTTCGCTCGGCATCGGGTTCGACGGCACCGAGGTCGCGCGATAGACCTCGAGGGTGAGATCGAGCGCCCGCGTATCGAGGCTCGGATAGAACCCCTTGAGCAGATCGCGGGCGCGCGCGGGATCCTTCAGGATCAGCGCGCTGGTTGCGGCGTAGCCGCGAACGAAGCCGACGATCGCCGCGTGCTTCTTGTCGATCTCGTCCTGGGTCGTGTAGACGACCCCCTGAATCTGCTGGTTCATCTCCGGCACCTCGCCGCGCGCCGGGCTGATGAACGTTCCGCCGATCCCCTCGACCTGTGCTTGCTGGCCGAGCGGCCACGCGAACGAGACCAGGTCGATGCGATTGGTCTGCAAGGTGGCCAGCACGGCCGGGATGTTCGCCCCGACGTTGACCAGCTGGACATCCCGAGTGCGGTCGATGTTCGCCTGTTTGAGCAGGTAGATGACGAGTGCTTCGGTGCCGCTGCCCGGGCCGGTCACGCCGATGTTCTTGCCCTTCATCGCGCGAATCTTGTCGGCCAAGCTGCTCTTCTCGGTCAGCTTCGTCGCGTCGAGGAACGCCTTCGACGCGACGATGTCGATGTAGTAGGCGTTCGCGCTCACCGCGAGGATCTTCCCCGAACGACCCGCTTTGGCCAGCGAGAAGACGTCGGTGATCACCGACGAGGCGACGTCGATGCTGCCCGCGGTGAGGGCCGTAGCCGTCAGGGCGCCGGTCGAGAACTCAGTGACTTTCCCGATGTCGACGCCGTTCTGCTGGAAGAAGCCCTGCTGCGCGCCGACGTAGAGCGGAAAGTGGGCGATCGAATGCCCGATCGAGCCGACGGCAAGATCGGTCACGCCGGGTGCGGCGGCCGCGGCTTGCGCCAACGTGGGCACGAGCGAGACGGCTGCGGCCGACCGAAGGAAGCTGCGGCGTGAGAAGGACATGAGCACCTCAGTTCGGGCGGAGCGAGAGATTGGCGTCGACCTTCCAGCGCGACGTGCGGCGGTCGAGGACGTTCACCAGCGAGTTGAGCACGGTGGCCACGATGGTGAGGACGATCAGCGCCGCGAAGACGCCGGCGGTGTCGAACTGGCTCGCCGCCGCCGAGATCAGATAGCCGATGCCGCGATTGCTGGCGATCAACTCGCCGACGACCGCGCCGATCAGGGCGTACGGGATCGCGATGCGCGCGCCGGTGAGCGCCGCACTCAGCGCGTGCGGGACGATGACCTTGATCAGGATCTCGCGGGCCGAGCCGCCCATCAGCCAGACCGCGTTGACCAGGTCCGGATCGACGTTGCGCACGCCGGCGACCGTGTTGAAGAAGACGATGAAGAAGACCGTGACGGTCGCCAGGATGATCTTCATCCAGATGCCGATCCCGAACCAGACGATGAAGAGGGGCGCCAGGGCGACCTTCGGGATCGAGTAGAGTGCGATGATGAACGGGTCGAGCACGTCGCCGACGTCGCGCTGCGGCCCGATGACGAAGCCGGCGGCGATGCCGGCGACGGCCCCGAGGATGAAGCCGGCCAGGGTCTCCTCGACCGTGATCGTGGTGTGGAAGAGGATCGTTCCGTCGGCCAGCCACTGCCGTTCGCGCACCCAGATCGCGCTCGGGCTGCTGATGTAGAAGGCCGCCCCCTTGATCAGCGAGGCGGCTTGCCAGAGCACGATGCCGGCCACGAACAAACCGAGGCGCCAGCCGTAGATGCGCGCGCGGCGCGGGGCCTCGCTCATACGGCCTCGGGCTCTGCCTGATAGTGCGCCGCCAGCGCATCCCAGAGCCTGGCCTCGATCGCGTGGAACTCCGGCCGGCGGCGGATCGCAACGACGTCGCGCGGGCGCTCGAGCGGGATCTGCTCGTCGCGCACGATCCGCCCGCGTCCGCCGAGCACGACCACCCGATCGCCGAGCGCGATCGCCTCTTCGAGGTCATGCGTTACGAAGATCACGGTCTTGCCGCTGCCGCCCCACAGCCGCAGCAGCTCGTTCTGCATCTCTTGCCGGAGCTGCGCGTCGAGCGCCGAGAACGGCTCGTCGAGCAGCAGCAGGTCGGGATCGGCGATCAGCAGCCGCGCGAGCGATGCGCGCCGCGCCATCCCGCCGGACAGCTCGCGCGGGTAGGCGTGCTCGCGGCCGAGCAAGCCGACGACCTCGATCAGCTGCCGCGCGCGGCGTTCGCGCTCGGCGGCCGGCACCTTGCGGATCTCGAGCGGCATCTCGACGTTGCGCAACACGTCGCGCCAGGGCAGCAGCGTGTCCTTCTGCGTGAGATACCCGACTTCCAAGCGCGGCCCGTCGACCGGTGTCCCAGCGTTTGTGATGCGGCCGCTCGTCGGCGCGATCAAACCGGCGATCATGTTGAGCAGCGTCGACTTTCCGCAGCCGCTGGGGCCGACCAGACAGACGAAGCTGCCCCGCTCGATGTCGAGCGCGACGGCGTCGAGGGCGAGTAGCTCCGTCTCCCGGCGGTGGAAGACGCGGCTGACGGCTTCGAGTCGAACCAAGGCGCTCATCGCGGGCTCACTCCTGATCGGCGCCGTCGAGCCGACACGTTGACAGTGCTACCAAGATTGTGGACAATCGCGCCGAGGGGCGGCGAATCCTCCTGCCCATTCCGGACGGAGAATATGGCCATAGCGGTAGACGTCCCGCGGGAATATGCAAACCTGTTCATCGGCGGCGAATGGATCGCGCCTCATTCCGGCCGGTTGATCGAATCGATCGACCCGGCGAGCGAAGAGGTCTGGGCGCTCGTCGCCGAGGCCGACGAGGTGGACGTCGATCGAGCCGTCGCGGCCGCGCGCGCGGCGCTGCACGGGCCATGGGCGATGCTGACGCCGTCGGCGCGCGGCGCCCTGCTGCACAAGCTGGGCACGCTCATCGCGCGCGACGCGCGCAAGCTGGCGGAGATCGAGAGCCGCGACAACGGTAAGCCGCTGCGCGACACACTGGGCGAGATGCAGCGCGCCGCCGATTGGCTGACCTTCTATGCCGGCGCCGCCGATAAGATCTACGGCGAGGTGATCCCGTACAAGCCCGACGCGCACGCGTTCACGCGGCGCGAGCCGGTCGGGGTCGTCGGCGCGATTCTGCCGTGGAACTCGCCGATGAGCCTGTATGCCTGGAAGCTCGGCCCGGCGCTGGCCTGTGCGTGCACGGTCGTGCTGAAACCCGCCGAGCTGACGCCGGTGAGCGCGATGGAACTCGGCAAGCTGGTCACCGAAGCCGGGTTCCCGGCCGGCGTGGTCAACATCGTCCCGGGCTACGGCCAGATCGCCGGTGCAGCGATAGCCGCCCATCCGAAGGTCAACAAAATCACGTTTACCGGCGAGCACCGCACCGCCCAAGAGATCATGAAGAGCGCGGCGGTGAACCTGAAGCGCATCTCCTTCGAGTGCGGCGGGAAATCGCCGCACATCATCTTCGCCGACGCCGATTTGGACCGTGCCGCGACGGTCGCGACGCACGGAGCCTTCCGGTCGACGGGACAGTCCTGCTCGCTCGGCTCGCGGCTATTCGTGCAGCGCACGGTCTACGATACGGTGACCGCGATGCTCGTGCAGCGCGCCAGCCGCATTCGCGTCGGGATGCCGCTGGACGCGGCGACGCACATCGGACCACACACCTCGGCGGAGCAGCTCGCCAAGACGAATCGCTACATCCAACTCGGGAAGGACGAGGGGTATCGGCTCTTGCTCGGCGGGCGCCGGCCGGCGGGATTCGATCGCGGCTACTTCGTCGAGCCCACCATCTTCAGCGAGGTCGACAACCGCTCACGGCTGGCGCAGGAGGAGATCTTCGGACCGGTTCTGTCGGTGATCCCGTTCGACACCGACGCCGAGGCCGTCGCGATGGCGAACGACGTGCAGTACGGCTTGGTCGCCGGGTTGTGGACGCGCGACGTCAGCCGGGCGCACCGCGTCGCCGCCCAATTGGAATCGGGACTCGTCTCGGTCAACACCTACCGCCCCGTCCACTGGATGCTCCCCTACGGGGGCTACAAGATGAGCGGCATCGGCCGTGAGAACGGCTTCGACGCCGTCAACGAGTACTTGGAGACGAAGACCGTCGTCATCGACTACGCCGAGGCGCCGCCGCCGGACCCCTTCGCCGATTGACGCGGCCTCGCGCGCTACGCGGCGAGCGCGCGCGTGTTGGCAACGGTCATCAGCTCGATCTCGTCGGTGCTGAAGCCGGCCGCGAGTAGTCGATCGGCCATCAGCGCAAAACCGGTTTCGACGGCGGGGTTCGCTGGCTGGCCGAGGTCGGTCGAGATGAACGAGTGTTCCGGCTTGCTCTTGCGGATGTTGGTGAAGACCGTCTCCCAGCGCGTCTTGCCGGTGTAGGCGGTCGTGAAGCAGCGCTCGAGGAACGCGCCGCGCTCACCGAGCGCGTACTGATCCTCGGGGGAGATGTTCTGCGATGGGAACTCGGGGTGGGTCACGATGATCCGCTTGATCCCTTGCGCCAAGGCCGCGTCGACGACCGCAAAAATCTCGTCACGGCTGAGGTGGCCCGTGGCGAGCACCATATTGTGGTGCGCGATCACGCGCAGCACGTCGACGACCTGCGGCAGGACGTGATTCTCGTCGTCGACGACCAGTACCGGGTCGGAGACGAACCCCCGAGCGCGCAGATCGCGCTGAATCGCCGCCCACAGCGGAACGACCTCACCCGGGCGCGGGAGGGAACGCCCGATCGGCTCGTTGAGCGCATCGAAGGTCGGGAACCACACCACGCGCGCGCCTTCCATCGCCGCGATCTCGACCGCCATCGCGTTCATCCCGCCGACCGCGGCGTTGAGCGTGATCGCGCCGATCGCCCGGGCACCCGGTACCGCCTTGTTGACGACGCTCGCGCGCTCGGCAGTCGGGACGTAGTGGCTCTTGAGGACGAAACCGTCGATCCCCGCTTCACCGTACTGCGTCGCCAGCGTCAGGTCGTCGGTGATCCGGTCCATGACGTCGGGCCCGACGTGCACGTGCAGGTCGACCGCGCCCTTGACCAGCTGGCGGGCTTTCTTGGACGCCCGTTCGTTGGATGTGTCAGCGTGTGCGCACAAAGGAAGAGTTCTCCTGGAGTTTCGTTATTTGAGGGCGGGTGCCGCCGGCTCCATGCCGGTCTTGGTGATGACGGCCGCCGCGGCCGGTGTTTGGAGGAACGCGAGCAACGCCTTCGCGGCGTCGGCGTGCTGGGCACCGACGACGACGCCGCCCGAGAAGGTCGTGATTTTCTGAAGCTCCGGCGGCAGGAAACCGACGATGTCGATCCCCGCGACCGGGAGAAGCTCGCTCATCTGCTGGAAGCCGATCTCGGCATCACCCCGCGCAACGACCAAGCCGACCGGCTCAGCCGGGATCATGGCGCTCTTGTTCTTGATCTGATCGGCGATGCCGAGCCGGGGAAACAGGTCGGTCGAGAGATAGACCCCGCTCGCGCTGTCGGAGTAGGCGATCGACTTTGCCGCCAGCAGCGTGTTCTTGAACGCGGCCACCGTGCTGATGTCGGGTTTCGGCGCGCCGGCCCGCACCGCCATGGCGATGCGCGAGCGGGCCAGGTCGACGCGGCTCTCGGGCGAGATCTTGCCCTGCTTGATGAGGCCGTCGAGGGCATAGCCGACGATAATCACGGCGTCGGCGGCTTCACCACGCTGCAGACGGGCGGGGATCGCTTGCGGTGTGTTCCCCATCGAAGGGCCGGGGATCAGCACGATCGTGTTCCCGGTCGCGCGCTGGTAGGCCGGCGCGAGGTCCCGCAGCGCCGCCGTGAAGCCGCCCGAGATCATCACGTTGACCTCGGCGGCGCGCGCCGCGCTGACCGTACCGACAACGAGCAGAAGGCCGACGATCCCTGCCAGACCACGAGGGACGAACGAGAGCAGTTTCATGGACCTACCTTTCGGCGCCGAACGCGATACCATCCGCCGTGGCGTGCCAACTTCCTCTTCAGGCGCGGAAACCGGCAAGCCGGCGTCGAAACGACGGCGGAACCCGCGTCCCTGGCCCCAGGCGTATGCTCGACGAAGGAGCTGCACGTGCTTCCTGGCCTGATGATGGACACGCCGTTGACGATCGGTTCGCTGATCGATCATGCCGCAAACTGGTACGGCGACCGCGAGATCGTCACCCACCGAACCGGCCAACCCGACTACCGCTACACCTACCGTGATGCGCGCGCCCGCAGCGCACAAGTGGCGCACGCGCTGCGCGATCGTCTCGGCGTGGCGATGGGCGACCGCATCGCGACGCTGGCCTGGAACTCGTACCGGCATCTCGAGCTGTATTTCGGCGTCTCCGGAATCGGCGCCGTTTTGCACACCGTCAACCCGCGCTTGTTCGCGGACCAGCTCGAGTACATCTTCAACCACGCTGCCGACCGTTACGTCTTCGTCGAACCCGACCTGCTGCCGATCCTCGAAGCGCTGGCGCCGCGGCTGCCGAAGCTCGAGGGCTACATCGTGCTGACGGACGCCGCGTCGATGCCGGCCACCAGCTTGCCCAACGCGATCGCATACGAGACGTTGATCGCCGATCTACCGGACGAGATCGAGTGGCCGGACTTTGACGAACGGCTCGCGTCGTCGTTGTGCTACACGTCCGGCACGACCGGCAACCCCAAGGGGGTCCTCTACTCGCACCGCTCGACCGTGCTGCACACGTTCGGGGCGATCGGTGGGATGAAGATCAGCCCGCGCACCTTGGATACGATCTTGCCGGTCGTGCCGATGTTCCACGCGAACGCCTGGGGCCTGCCGTACGTCGCGGCGATGGTGGGTGCGAAGCTGGTCTTTTGCGATCCGCACCTGGACGCGGCCGAGCTCTACCGGTCGCTCGAACGCGAGCACATCACGCTGACCTCGGGCGTGCCGACGATTTGGCTGCGCCTGCTCGACTACATGCGCTCGAACGGCTTGCGCCTGAGCAGCGTCGAGGCGCTGCCGTGCGGTGGCTCCGCACCGCCCCGTTCGCTGATCGCCGCCTTCGAGGAGGCGGGCATCACCTTCCTCAACATCTGGGGGATGACCGAGTCGAGCCCGGTCTGCACCATCGGAACGCCGCGTGCAGAGCACGACGTGATGCCCCAGCGGCTCGACTACAAGACGCGCGCCGGCCGCTGCATCTACGGTGTCCAGATGCAACTGCGCGACGACGCGGGCGAGGTGCTGCCGATGGATGGCGAGGCGCAGGGCGAGCTGCTGATTCGCGGCCCTTGGATCGCCGCCGGCTATTATGACGATGAAGCGGCGACGGCAGCCGGCATCACCGCGGACGGCTGGCTGCGGACCGGTGACATCGCCAGCGTCAGCCCTGAAGGGTACGTGACGATCCGCGACCGCTCGAAGGACGTGATCAAGTCGGGCGGCGAGTGGATCAGCTCGGTCGAGCTGGAGAACCACGCCGTCGCGCATCCCGCCGTCGCCGAAGCCGCCGCGATCGGCATGCCCCACCCCACCTGGCAGGAGCGCCCGCTGCTCGTGCTGGTGAAGAAGCCCGACGCGGAGGTCGACCGCGAGGAGATGCTCGCGTTCCTGGAAGGGAAGGTCGCGAAGTGGTGGATGCCCGACGACGTGGTCTTCGTCGACGAGCTGCCGCACACGGCGACCGGCAAGATCTCGAAGCGCACGCTGCGCGACCGCTTCACCGCTGCCGCGGCTCTCTGAGGCAGCGTGCGCGCGCTAGCGGCCACGCTCCTGGTGGCTGCACTGATCTGGGCGCCGTGCGCGCGGGCGGCCGCCCCAGCGCTGCCGGACCCTGCTGCCGTCACCTTCGCCTCGCAGACACCCGGACTACGGCTCTCGGGGATCCTCTATCGGCCGGTGTCGTTGCCGGCACCGGCGGTCGTCATCGTTTCCGGCACGTCGGGGCGCGAAGGATTTCAGAACTGGGAGATCCCCTGGGCGGAGCGCTTGCAGCGAGCAGGCTACGTCGCGCTCATCGAGGATAGCTTCACCCCGCGCCACCTCGCGTTCAGCCAGCATTGGCGCCTCTCCGCGGCGGCGCGCGGCCAAGATGCGTTGGATGCGGCGGCGTATCTCGAGCGCGCAGCGTTTGTGCGGGTAGGCTTGGTCGGCGGTATCGGCCGGTCAGGCGGCGGGAGCGCGTTGCTCTCCGCGATCGTCGAGCGCGCCGGACAGACGAGGCGCTTGCCCTTAAAGATGGCGGTCGCGGATTACGGATATTGCCAGCGTCCCTACGGCGACTGGACCGGCGGCACGGCCATGACCCGTGGCGCGAACGCCGTCTACCGCGCGGCCGTGCCCTTGTTGATCGCGGTCGGAACCCTCGACACGCACGTCCCCGCCGCAGCTTGTGTCGCGCTCGCCTTGAACGCGCGAAAATTCGGAGCACCGGTGACGCTGCGAACGTATGCGGGTGCGGAGCACGCCTTCGACACCCTCTACGGCGATGGGACTCCGGTGCAGCAGGCCGACGTGGTGAACACCATCGCCGGGTTCATCGCCGAGTACCTCGCGCCCGCACCGAGCGGCATCGCGATCCACGCAACCGCGGCCGCCTTTCAGTCGCACCTAAGCCGGAAGGGCGGGACGATCGTCGTGAGCATGCGACCGGGTCGCGGCCCGCACGCTGTCGCCGGAACCGCGGTCCTCACGCAGAGAGCCGGGGGCGTTACCGTGAGACTCAACCTCTCGGAAGGCGCATCGCATGCAGTCGCCGAGATTCGTCAGGGTTCGTGCGCGCTGCTCTACCCCGAAGTCGCGTACCGCGTCGGCGAGGTGGTGAACGGCGCGGCCTCAGCGCTCCTGCGGAACATCCAGCTCTCGTACCTCATGAATGGTCACTTCGCCATCGTCGTCACGCCAGCCGAAGATGCCAGCACCATCTCGTCGTGTGCCGACATCCCGCGCAATTCGTGAGGTCCGCCGTGCTCGGTCGCGTTCGCGGCTACGGAGCCGCGCGGCCGCCGATGTCGGATGCTCCCGCGGTCGGATCGGTATCGTTGGTATTGATGTCCAACACCGGCTCCGGCACGGGTGGGGCGATGTCGTCCCCTTCGACGCTGTCATCGTCGTCGACCGCCGCGATGCTCCCGAGATCGGTCCGCTCCAGGTCCGCCACGTCGTCGATCTCGCCGATGTCTCCGGCGCCTGTCATCATCGTGCACCCTCCCAGCGTCATCCGGGTCAGTTCTCGTCGTCCGAAGGTTCTCGACGTGCCGCCGGCCGCCCCTTTCGCCGGAGGACGCTGAGTCACTGATGCAAGATCGCCACGGACGACTCCCGGCGCTGCTGTTGATCCTGACGGTTGTCACCGGCCTCGTCGACGCGGTCAGCTACCTCAAACTCGGGCACGCCTTCGTTGCCAACATGACGGGCAACGTCGTCTTCTTGGGTTTTGCGCTCGCCGGCGCAGCCGGACTTTCGGCTCCGGCGTCGCTGGTCGCGCTCGCCGCCTTCTTAGCCGGAGCCCTCGTCGGCGGACGGCTGGGCACCAGCATGAGCGACCATCGCGGCCATCTCTTGGCGCGCGCGGCGACCCTCAAAGTCGTCTTGGTCGGGGTGGCGGCGGCCATCGCGTTCGGACACCAACAATTCGATGTCGTCACGACCTATACCGTGATCGTGTTGCTGGCTTTCGCGATGGGTATTCAGAATGCCACGGTGCGAAACGTCGGCGTCCCCGATCTAACGACGACCGTCCTGACACTGACGCTGACCGGTCTCGCCGCCGACTCGAAGGTTGCCGGCGGCGCCAGCACCCGTTGGGTACGACGGGTGCTCTCGATCCTCGCCATGCTCCTCGGCGCGCTCGTCGGCGCACTCCTCGTCTTCAAGGCGAGCGTGACCGCAGCGCTCCCTCGCCGCGGTGCTGCTGGCGATCACGGCACTGCTCGTCTACCGTTCCTCCGCGCAGCCGGCGGCCTGGACGGCACCGGTGCGATGATCGTGTGTGAGCGGTCCCTCCGTCAGCTGCTATTGGGCGGCGTCCTCGCTGTGCTCATCATGCCGAACCGGGCGGTTGGGGAAGTCGCGGCGTCACCGCAGCCCCTACAATCGCCGGCAGCCGAGCAGCCAGCAGCGCCCCTGCAGATGGCGCCGGACGACTATCTCATCGCGCAGGCTTGGGCGCAGGGGAATTTAGCGGTTGTCATTACGGTTGCGGATCGGCAACTGCGCGTCGCGCCCGGTGACAACTTCGCGCGGACACTGCGCGGAGCGGCGCACTTCAATCTGAACCACTATGACGCAGCGATCGCCGATGAAACGCTAGTGCTGCTCGGCACCCAATCCGTACTCATGGCCTTGCAGATACGTGGCGCCTCGTACTTCCAACGAGGCCAGTATGTGGACGCCATCGACGACGAAACGCGGGCGCTCGAGCTCCGGCCCACGGCGTTCTCCTACGGCTACCGGGGTGCGGCGAAGTTCTGGAGCAATGATTCAAAAGGAGCGATTACCGACCTTACCGCGGCTCTGGCGATTGCTCCGGATGACGAATGGGCGCTAGCGACTCGTGGCGCCGCAAAGGTCGACGTCGACGACTATCGAGCAGGCCTCGACGACGAGAATGCCGCGTTGAAGCTAGCTCCGGCCGACTCCTATGCCAAAAGCATCCGTGGCGCCGCGCGGTATTACCTCGGTGATGTTAAAGGCGCGATCGAGGACGAAAACGTCGTGCTCGGTGAAGGGCCCAACGGCTACGCGTTCAGTATTCGCGGCCTGGCGGAGATCGCAACCGGCGACTATGTTCGGGCCGTACGAGACGAAAGGGCCGCAATCGCGAACGACTACGCGACTCCCTTTACATACGAGGTACTAGGCGATGCATTGTCATTGCTGGGACGGTACCCCGATGCCGTCAAGGCCTACGACCTTGCACTCAAGGGCAACCACGACCCGGATCTTCGGAAGAAGCGCGACCAGGCGCGCGCCAAGGCACAATAGGGCCCATACCCTTGGAGGACGCACTATATGGAGATCAAGCAAACCTACCTCAGCACGATGATTGCATTGGCTACGGCCGCCTTTGGACTGATCGCTGCGCTAGCATGGAATAAGTTCATCACCGACCTCATCGCCCTGTTTCTCAAGCCGGGAAGCGGCGTCTGGGCCGAGCTCGTGTACGCCGTCATCATCACGGTCGTAGCGATAACGGTAATTCAGAACCTTGGCAGGCTTGCCGACCGAACCCCGCCCAGGCAATGATCGAGGTGGCCTGCGCTTGACGGGCATGGTCGCGGCCGGTATTCTATCGGTCTGCCATTTAAGGAGGTTTGCCATGTCACGCCAACCGGATTTCGAGGAACTCTGCCGCTTTTGAGCGATCCAGCAAACGGCGCTGCGGCTATCCCTCGGAGAGCGCCGTAAAGCGCGGCGACCGCATCGTCCACGGCGACAAGGAGCTGCTGGAGAAGCTGGGGCGCAACGATCCATGTCCGTGCAACTCCGGTCGACGGTTTCAAACGCTGCTGCCTCAAGAGTGGCACGTATGATGGCGCACCGCGCGCCTACTACCTTCCGCGAACGCAGCTGAAGACGAGCAGAAGGGGCGCCCAGATGGGCGCCCCTTCATGGTGCTGCGGAGGGCGGCCGGCGACCCTTTGTGCTATGCTATCTGCGTGCTTGGTCCAGAGACACCGCGGCGCCCATTCGACCACCGCACGTTTGACGAGCTCGTCCGGGACGAGGAGCAGGCCCGCCGCCAAGCGGAGCACGACGCCCGGTTCTCACGTGGCGACTTCGCCACGCGACTCGTCGCAATTGCCGCCGTGCTGGCCGTCGCAGCGTGGATCGGGGCGCTCTGGTACCACGCACGGAACGGTATCACAGCGGCTCCGCACGGATCGACGTCAGTCCGCGAGCAGCGCTGAAGCTCGAATTGGCACGATACCATAGCCGAAACCTGTCGTGCGTTCAGGCAATCCGTAGGTCGATGATGCCGGCCACGATGGCCGTCGCGAGGCAGGCTCCGGTCACGACCGCGACCAACGCCGCGAGCGCCCGGGAGGAGGGGATATCGTCTTCGTTTCCATCGAGGAGCCTACCGGTAAGGGGTCCATATTCGAACCGGTACGAATTCCTCGTCCGGATCCACAGAAAGCGGCCCCATCGAAGAACGGATGCACGCAGCGGCATCGCCCCTCCCCCAGGCCCACTGAGGAAGTCCTGCGTCCATCGTGGCGAACAGCCATGGGCCTGAGTATGAGATGGCGAACCCCAGCGCATGCGAAGGTTCTGCCTAGCGCTCACGGTGGCCCTCGTGAGCCTCGGTGTGCAGGCCTCACCCGCCGCGGGCAGCCTGCCCAACTACTTGCCTGACTGCCAAGGTGTGCCCGTGCACAAGCCGAGCTCGATCGTATTTGCCTGCGGCGACGGTAACATATTCGCGAAGAATGTCCGCTGGCGAAATTGGGGCGCCTGCTACGCGCACGGTAGCGGCATGCTCTCGATGAACGACTACGATCCGGATTGCGCCAACGGCCACTTCCGGACGTACCATCTCTCGCTAATTGCGTTTGGGAGCCAGGTTTGCCCATAATGGAGAGATCGCGTACGCAAGCGTAAAACTGATGTATACGCAGGAAGAGACGGTCGTGCCGTACACGATTGCTGGACACACATACACGACGCGATTTACACCGATGCAGCAGCGCGTGCAGAACTTCTACTGTAGGCCAATGTAGTTAGTCGGGCGGCTTCACGGAATGGACGTCTGCTTGATGAAGATTCTGACTGGAGAATGCCCGTTTAAATGAATGACGACGAACAAGATCTGCCGGAGGAAGGCAAAACACCGAAAATAGCGAGAGGCGCCTTGGCGATTATCGGAGGCGCAGTGCCCTTTGCGGGCGGCTTTTTCTCGGCCGCAGCCGGCGCATGGTCGGAACACGAACAGCAAAGAGTTAACGACTTCTTTAAGCATTGGTTAGAGATGCTCAGAGACGAAATCAAGGAGAAGGAAAGAACGATCCTTGAGATTATGGCGCGTCTTGATATGCACGACGAGGAGATCGGCAAGCGCTTGGAGAGCCCGGAATACCAGTCGCTTCTCAAGAAGACCTTTCGCGAATGGTCTGGCGCGGAGAGTGAAGAGAAGCGAGTCTATATCAGAAATATACTTGCGAACGCGGCCGCATCGAACTATACAAGTGACGATGTGGTGCGGTTGTTTATCGATTGGCTCAAGCTGTATTCGGAACTCCATTTTCATGTCATCGCTGCTGTTTACAACTCAAACGGCATTGGCAGAGGTGCTATCTGGAAGAAAGTCGGTAAGGGGCCGGTACGCGAAGACTCGCCGGAGGCCGGATTGTACCGCTTGCTTATCAGGGACCTCAGTACGGGTGGAATCATCCGTCAGCACAGAGAAAAGGATCTGCACGGTAACTTCTATGGAAAGGCTCCGCAAAGAAGAGCTCGGCCAACGCAGGTCGGTCCAAAGCCGATGGAGTCGGCCTTTGATGACACGGATTTATACGAACTATCAGAACTCGGCCAGCAGTTTGTCCACTACGCGATGACTGATTTGCCTCTCAAGATTGAATACAAGCCGGGCGACAAGTCTCATACTTCATCGCCATCGGAATAACACAGACCGCCTTAGCGGAACGGTGCGCCTGAAGACTGTCCATTCACTCGCGACGCTGATGCGTCGGCAAGCGTTAGAACGAAATGCGTAGGCTTTGGCCAAGCGTCTTGCTTTTCTGAAGCTCCGCACGGCGTTGAACGACGAGCGGGCGAACCTGGGCCTCAAGCTGCGAGTTCCAGTGATTCACCCAGCCTTCGAGCGCCTCGATGTGCCGCCGCAGCGTCTTAAGGTCGTTGCTGATGTCTTGAGAAAGCTGCTGTTCAGTGGCATAGGCTGATCGTGCAGAGTAGGTGTATCTGATCGCGTCTCTTGAAAGCGACAATTCACCCTTTATCCCCGTTCCGAAGGGAGCCGTGTTGGGCGTCAGCTGCAGCAGCGACACGTCGCCCTCGACGGGGACCATGAATGTGAAGTCAATGATTTTCTCGGCATAGCCGACACCGAGGCGGCTATACCGGCCGTCGTTTTGTACGGTGCGTTCAATCTGTTCGGACGGTTGAAGTGATTCCATCGAGCCTACGATTCTCGGTGATTCGATCGTGAATGATCTCGTGAACTCGGCAATCACTTTGTTCAGCGCTTCGTCGTCTGTTGCCTCGAACATTGCAGACGCTATTTTATCGTGAATGTGTGTGACTAACGTCGTCTCGTACTGAATCGGCATCGGCCCGCGAAAAAGGTCGGTCATCTGTATATCCTCGGCTTTAGCTGCATCCGCTCGTCGTGCCGCAGTTGTCGCACTTGAGGCACGTGCCGTTGCGGACGAGGGTGAATTGGCCGCACTGAGAGCAGGCGTCGCCGCTGTAGCCCTTCGCCATCGCCTCTCGGGCGCGCTCGGCGGTGATCTGACCCTTCACCGCGCCGGCGGCGACCGGCGTGCGGACGGCTGAGACGGACGCGGCCGGTGTCACGACGCGGCTGACCAGTGCAGGCGGCGGTGTGGTGGGCGGGGTGCCGGAGGTCGGCGCGAGGTAGTGGACCTCGCCGTCTTCTTCGCTGACGTACTCGGGCTCGGGGCCCATTGCGTCGAAGTGGGTCGAGGGCTGCACCTGGGCGAGATCGTAGCGGCCGAGATAGCTCACTGCGAGCTCGCGGAAGATGTAGTCCAGGATCGACGTCGCCATCTTGATGTTCGCGTGGCCGATCACCGGGCCGTTGGGCTCGAAGCGCGTGAACGTGAACGCGTCGACGTACTCCTCGAGCGGGACGCCGTGCTGCAAGCCCAGCGAGACCGCGATCGCGAAGTTGTTCATCAACGAGCGGAAGGCAGCGCCCTCCTTATGCATGTCGATGAAGATCTCGCCGATCGTGCCGTCCTCGTATTCGCCCGTGCGAAGGTAGACCTTGTGGCCACCGACGATCGCCTTCTGCGTGTAGCCGCCGCGGCGGTCCGGCATCCGCCGGCGCTTGGCGATGTAGCGGTAGACGACGCGCTCCGCGATCTGGACCGGACTCTCATAGGCCACCTGCGGCTCGTCGAGGTCATCACCGCCGACGACGTCGGAGATCGCGGCCAGTGGCTGCGAGAGCTTCGAACCGTCGCGGTAGAGCGCGACCGCCTTGACCATCTTCTGCCAGGAGTAGCGGTAGGCGTCCTTGACGTCTTGGATGGTCGCCGTTTGCGGCAAATTGATCGTCTTTGAGATTGCACCGCTGATGAACGGCTGTGCCGCCGCCATCATGTCGACGTGCGCGAGCGGGCGAATGTAGCGCGCACCGTGCTTGCCGCAGGGGGTCGCGCAGTCGAACACCGGCAAGTGCTCGTCCTTGAGGAATGGCGCACCTTCGAGCGTCATCCGCCCGCAGATGACGTCGGAGGCCTCCTCGATCTGCGATTGGGTGAAGCCCAGCGTGTCGCGCAGAATCGAGTGGTTCCAATCGGCGAGCTGGGCATCGGTCATCCCGAGCTTCTCACGGCAGAACGCTTCGCCCAGCACGTGCTGGTTGAAGACGAAGCCGATCTCGAACGCGCCGAGCAGACCGGATTCGATCTTCCACAGCGCGTCGTCGTCGAAGCCCTTCGCCTTGAGCGTAGCGCGGTTGATGTGCGGCGTGCCCTCGAGCGTGTTGGTGCCTTTGGCGAACGTCTCGATCGCCGCGATCTGCTCGGCGTTGTATCCGAGGCGTCGCAGTGCCGGTTCGACCGACTGGTTGACGATCTTGAAGTAGCCGCCGCCGGCAAGCTTCTTGAATTTGACCAACGCGAAGTCCGGCTCGATCCCGGTCGTGTCACAATCCATCACCAGGCCTATAGTCCCAGTCGGCGCGATGCACGTGACTTGTGCGTTGCGGTAGCCGGCGACTTCGCCAATTGCGAGCGCGTTATCCCAGGTCGAGCGCGCCAGCGCCCATGTCTCCTGCGTGAAGAGCGAGGGCTGATGGGTCGTTGGTGTGATGGTGAGCCCTTCGTACTCATCGGTACGCGCCGCGTAGGCGGCGTGGCGGTGGTTGCGCAGCACGCGGCCCATGTCTTCGGCGTTGCGCTCGTAAGACGGGAACGGGCCCAGCTCGCGCGCCATCTCGGCGGAGGTCTTGTAGCCGGCACCGGTCAGCAGCGCGCTGATCGCCGCGCACCAGCCGAAGCCTTCGTCGGAGTCGTACGGCAAGCCCAGTCGCATCAGCAGCGTACCGAGGTTCGCGTAGCCCAGGCCCAGCGTGCGGTACTCGTACGAACGCCGCGCGATTTCACGACTGGGGAACTGCGCCATCAGCACGCTGATCTCCAGCGTAAACGTCCAGATCCGGCACGCCTCGGCGAATGCGCGCGCGTCGAAGCGCCCGCTCTCGTCGAGGAACGTCACCAGATTGAGGCTGGCCAGGTTGCAGTTGTGCGCGATCAGCCCTTCGACGATCACCGAGCGCGTGACGGGCTCGGTGATATCGTAGACCGTCGTCGTGCCGGCCGGCTCGATCGAGACGACCTTCGGCGAGCGCGGGTTCTTCAGCGCCCCATCGAACGAGCGCGCCAGGACGGCATCGGTGCGAGCCTGTTTCTCTTCCGAGCATGGGAAACCGATCAGCGCCAGGTACCTGCGCGCCTGTTGGTTGTAGATGTGGAGTTGTCCCTGCGGGTTCTTGCGGCCGGTCGGGTGCGCCCAGGTGATCCGCGAGGTGATGCCGAGGTCGGAGAGCAGCAGCTGCACCGACCGTAGCATCTCGGGTGACGACGAGGCGAGCATGACCGTCGGTTCCGTCCCAGAGGGGTTCCGCATGATGCAGCCGTCGGCCGAGAAGAGCCCTTGGAGGTAGGCGACCTTCAGATCGTCGGCAGCGGCGTGGACCGCCGCCGGGACGTTCTTGGAGATCGCGGTCCCCTGGCGGAAGCCGTAGCGCTCCTCGAGATACTCGACCAGCGAGGTTTGCGTGGCCGTCGTCTGCATGACGCCGTTGCGCTGTGTGCTGATGCTCGACGTGCGAAACGCGGCATCGCCGGCGGCGGCCGCCTTGAGCTCGTTGAACTGCTCGGTCATCGCGATCGCAGTCGCGCCTTCACGCGGCCCGAAGACGAGCGCCACGGTATCCTTCGAGAAGACGCCGTCGCCGCTCAGCCAACCCAGCATCTGCCAGCGCTTGGCGTCCGGTTCGGGCGAGGAGAAGTTCACCGCGTTGCCGCTCTCGCGGATCGCGACGCGGTCCTTGCCTGGCGCGAGTTCGTCGAGCCGCTTCCACGTGCCGTCGTCGGTGAGGAAGCGGTGATCGGCCGTCGCGCGGATCTGGCGGCCGTCCTTGAGCGTGAGCCGGAAGACGTCACGCGTACCGACCTTCGTCACCCACGCCGGGCGATGGGAGGTCATCCGGCGGTGATCGTGCTCGCCGTAGACGTCCGTCGTGACGAGCACGTGCTGGCCGGCCTGTTGCGCGAGGAAGAGGTCCTCGACCGTCCGCAGCCCGTCCGGCGTGCTGACGCGGGTCTCCGGCGCGAAGCACGCCGTGTCATCGAGGAACATATATTCCGAGCAATTGTGGACGTAGAGCCCGTTCGCATCGAAGGCATGGACGGCGGGAATCGTGCAGTCGAAGACGGGCTCGACGCCGCGCGCGACGACGTCTTCGAGCACGACGAAGCGCCGCGCTTTGCGCGCGACGGTGCTCCCGCCGCCGGCGGCGACCATGCTGTACATGCGGCGGACGAGTCCGCGCTGCTCGAGGATCTCCACCTGCTCGTGCGCGTTCGCCGTTAGCGCGTGATGGACCGCGAGCCGATCGCCGATGCGAAGGTCACCGACCTCGCGCCACGCTTCGCCGCCGTCGTCGGTGACGACCAGGACGCGATGGTTATCGGTCGCCTTCAACAGCTCCGTGCCGTCGGCGGCGAGCAGCGCGAAGACCGGCTTGTTGCCGGTGAAGAAGAAGCCGCGTTCCGTCGACGCATGCGTCAGGCTGTCGATCATCGCGATGAAGCGATGGCCGACAAGCTCGCGCACGGCCTTCGTCCCATCGACCGTCGCGACGAGCGTATCGCCGGTGACGCAGGGGTTGCTGGCGTTGATTCTGCCGTCGCTGGCACACGTGTGCCATTCATTGATCGTCGTGTCGTACTGCACGCCCGGGTCGGCACACTGCCACGCCGCGACGGCGATCTTCTCCCAGAGGTCTTCGGCTGGGATCGATTTGGACGCGCGGCCGTCGGTACGGCGAATCAGGTCCCAGGTCTGCCCGGCGTCGAGCCGCGCGAAGAACTCGTTCGGGACGCGCACCGAGTTGTTGGAGTTCTGACCCGAGACGGTACCGTAGGCCTTGGAATCCCAGTTGGTGTCGTAGGTCTCGACGTGCAGCTCGCGATAGCCCTGACGCGCAAAGTCGAGCGCGTATTGGATGTTCGCCTGCGGGATGCCCATCGTGAGCGCGCTGCGGATCGCGGCCCGCAGCCGCGGGTTGAGCGCCGGGTCGAGACGCGCCGAGGCCGGCAGCGTCTCTTCAAGCGCGGCACCGAGGATCGCGTTGAGGTGCTTCTCGCACACGATCGAGCCGGCGACCAGGTCGGAGACTTTCTGCTCCTCGGTCACCTTCCAGCCGATGAACTCTTCGATATCAGGATGGTCGAGGTCGAGCGTGACCATCTTGGCCGCGCGCCGCGTCGTCCCGCCGGACTTGATGGCGCCGGCGGCACGGTCACCAACCTTCAGAAACGACATCAGCCCCGACGACGTCCCGCCGCCCGACAGCCGCTCTCCCTCACCGCGAAGTTGCGAGAAGTTCGAACCGGTGCCTGACCCGTATTTAAAAATGCGTGCTTCGCGGACCCAGAGGTCCATGATCCCGCCCTCGTTGACGAGATCGTCGCTGACGCTCTGGATGAAGCAGTTGTGGACGACGACGTTGTTGGTCAGGAACGTGTGCGACTCGGTCTCGATGTCGTAGACGTCGGCTTCGCCGAGCCGGTCGATCCCGACGATGGAAACCGTGGTCGTGCCGAGCAGCTCGCGCTTCGTCGGAACCTTCAGGGTGAGGGTCGTCCGCCCCGGCGCGATACTCTCCGCCGGATCGCTGAGCGCGAGGGAGAAGTCCTGGCGTTGCACGAGCTTCCAGCCCGTCGCGAGATCGCCGGCGTGCAGCCAGCGGTACGACGGGAAGTCGCCGCGCTGCGCGAGCACCAGGTGATCCTCGGTCGCTTCGATCGCATTCCCGTTGGCGAGCCGAACGCGGATGACGGGTTTGCGCCCGGTGAACTTGACCGCCACGACCTTCGTCGTCCCGGCCGCGTCGTAGACCGAGAGCCCGACCAGATTGCGCGAGACGATCTCGCCGATCGGGACCGGCCCGTCCGGCGTGGTCACCAACGCGTGGTACGGAAGGCAGGCGTGCGGGGCGGGGTGTTCGTAGGCGCTGGTCGACTGGCCGAGGACGGCCGTCTTGGGGTCGACGAACCAGTGGCCTTGGGCGGGGCCCGCGATGCCGTACGCCCAGTGCAGGCCCGTGTTGAACCACTGCGGCGAGTTGGGTGCGCCGATCTGGCGCGCGAGCATCGCGCACATCTCGTCGTAGTAGGTGCGGGCTTGGAATTCGTCGTCGAAATAGCCGTATTTGAAGGCCCAGTAGGTCCAGCAGCCGGCCAGCCGATGGAAGACCTGGCGGGCGTCGGTCTCGCCGATGAAGGTCGCCTCCGAGGCCGGCTCGGAGCGCCACAGCCACTCCGGAATCCCGTCCTCGGGGACCCGCACCGTCGCCGTCGGGACGCCGGCCCTGCGGAAGTACTTCTGGGCCAGAATGTCGGTCGCGACCTGGGACCAGGCGGCCGGGATCTGGACGTCCTTGGCCTCGAAAACGACCTTGCCGTCCGGGTTCACGATCCGCGAGGCGCGCGGCTCGAAAGTGAGGCCGGCGTACGGGTCGCCAGGCTCAGAATAGGTACGGGAGAACTTCATGCCGGCTGCGTCCTCGCGGAGGGAGATGCATGGCTGAGGGGCATCCATTATCGAACGTGTGTTCGAGAATGTCAACCCCCGCCGAGTGCCCCAAAACGGTGGCGAGCTACGAGATGTAGTGCTCGTCCCCGTCGGGCTGTACCATATATTGTACCGCATCCCGAGTCCCTTGTGAATCTCCGGGGACGACTTTCAGATTTCGGTGGACAAGCCAGGGGTGGGCTGTGGAGCCCTTGCGAGCGGGGTGCGGGGCCTGTGGACGGAAGCGGGGATAGCGTGGAGAGGCTACGCGCGGACCACCACGTCGATACCCTCCCCGAGGTCTCGCTGGAGCGATTGGCGGCCCTGGGCGTCCGGGGGATCGTCGTCGACCTCGACAACACGGTCTGCCCCTACCACCGGCCCGAGCTGGCCCCCGGGGTCGCCGAGTGGGTCGACCGCGCCCGGGCGCAGGGCTTCGCCCTGGTCCTGGTCTCGAATAACTTCCCTGAGCGGGTCGCCTCGGTCGGGGCGCAACTCGGGATCCCGGTCGTGCCCAACGCCCTCAAACCGCTCCCGTTCGCCTTTTTGCGCGCACTGCGGCTGCTGGGGACGCCGCGCCGCGCCACCGTCGTGATCGGCGATCAGCTCTTCACCGACGTCCTGGGCGCCAAACTGCTGGGCTTGCGCACCATCCTCACCCGCCCGCTGGTCGAACACGACTTCCCGCTGACCCGCGTGCTGCGCTTCCTCGAGCGTACGATCGCCGGCCGCACGCCGTAAATTCTGGAGCCTCCCGACGCGGCCGGAACAAGCTATGCGATTGGCTAAAGCGGTTGCCGACGGCGCTGCGAAGGACGCTCCATGGTCCGCGCGCTCTTCGTTCAGGTCGTCGTTCTGCTGTTTGCCGTGGCGACCGTTGCGTCGCCGGCCCGTGGCGACGTCGCACCGTTGCCGATTCGCGTCGTCGTCGTCACGACGTTCGAGCGGGGAGAGGACACGGGCGACGTGCCGGGCGAGTTCCAGTACTGGGTCGAGCGACTGCCGCTCCCCGCGACGCTGCCGTTTCCGCAGGGCTATCGGCATCTGCGGTACGACCCCGCCAGCGGCGTGCTCGGCATCGTCACCGGCGAAGGGGCGGAACGCGGCGCGGCGTCGATCATGGCGCTCGGTTCCGACCCGCGGTTCGATCTTTCGAAGGCGTACTGGGTCGTCGCCGGGATCGCGGGCGTCGATCCGCAGGCGGCGTCGGTCGGCTCGGCGGCGTGGGCGAACTGGGTCGTCAACGCCGATCTCGCCTTCGAAATCGATGCGCGCGACATGCCGGCGCCGTGGGCGACGGGGATCGTTCCCTTCGATCGCACGACGCCGTACGCGTCGCCGGCTCCCGACGCCGATTCGATCCACGGGGTGGAAGCCTACCAGCTCGACGCGGGTCTGGTGAACTGGGCCTACCAGCTCACCGCGGCGACGCCGCTGCCCGACGACGCCTTGCTCCAGCAGATCCGCGCACCCTACGCGCGGTTTCCGAATGCGCGCCGCCCGCCGTTCGTCTTGCGCGGCGAGAGCCTGTGCGGCGACCGCTATTGGGTCGGCGCGACGATGAACGCCTGGGCCGAACGCTGGGTCTCGTACTGGACCGCCGGCCGCGGCACGTTCGCGATGACGGCCGAAGAAGATGCCGGCATCCTGCAGTCGTTGACCTTCCTCGCGCAAGCGGGCCGCGTCGACGTGCATCGGGTCCTGGTCTTGCGGACCGGGAGCGACTACTCCGCGCCGGGCGACCAGAGCGACGCCGCGAGCCTGCTTGCCTCCGACGCGAGCAGCCACGGGGAGTCGGCATATGACGAGGCGCTCGAGGCGGCGTACCGCGTCGGCAGCCCGGTCGTGAAGGAACTTGCGGCGCACTGGGACCGCTACGCCGCGCGCGCACCAGCCAGCCCCTGAGCGGGGCAGGACTCGCGAGCGCAATCCCGGATGAGCGAACGATGCACGCGCGCGCGGTCGTCTTCGATCTCTATGGTACGCTGCTGCGGCTCGAGGGCTTGCAGGACGCAGCGGTTGTCGCCGGCGCGCAGGATCCGGTGGGCTTCGTCGCCGCCTGGCGGCGCAAGCAGCTCGAGTACGCGTTCGTCACCTCGCTGGCCCAGGCGTACCGTGACTTCGACGAGCTGACGGCGCTCGCGCTCGACTATACCTGCGCGCAGACCGGGCTCGTGCTCGACGTCATCGGGCGCGAGAAGCTGTTCGCGGCTGCGCGCCTGTTGCCGCTGCACGCCGACGCGCTGCCGGCGCTGCAAGCGTTGCAGGCGCGCGGCGTGCCGCTGGCCGTCTTGACCAACGGCGTCGCCGCCTCGGCCGAGGCGGCGCTCCTGCATGCCGGCGCGCGCGAGCTGTTCGCCGCCGTCCTCAGCATCGAAACGGTTCGCGTCTACAAACCCGACCCGCGCGTCTACACGATCGCGACCTCATATTTCGCCTGCGCGCCGGCCGAGATCGTCTTCGTCTCCTCGAATCCCTGGGACGCCTGGGGCGCCGCCCACTTCGGCTTCCGGGTCGCCTGGTGCAACCGCGCCGGCGCCGTCCCCGAACTGCTCACGCCTGCGCCGGCGCACACGCTGGCGAGCTTAGCCGAGCTCCCCGCAATCGTCTGATGGATCGCCCGGAACTCCCGAAGACCTACGATCCGGCCGAGGTCGAGCCGCGGCTCTATCGGCGCGCGCTCGAGGCCGGCGTCTTTCACGAGGAGCCCGATCCGGCGCGCCCGCCGTTCATCATCTCGATGCCACCGCCGAACATCACCGGCCGCGCGCATCTCGGCCACGGCTCGACCTACACGCCGATGGACGTGCTGACCCGCTATCACCGGATGCTGGGCGAGAACGCCGACTGGATCCCAGGCCAAGATCACGCCGCGATCGCGACCGAGGCCGTGCTGGTGCGCGAGCTGGCCAAGGAAGGGTTGACGCGCGACGGGCTCGGCCGCGAAGCGTTCCTCGCGCGCGCCTGGGCCTGGCGCGAGCAGTACGGAGGCGAGATCGACGAGTCGTTCCAGCGGCTCGGTTTCGGCCCCGACTGGGCGCGCGAGCGCTTCACGCTGGACCCCGGGCTCTCGCGTGCCGTCATCGATGTTTTTGTCGCGCTCTACCGCGACGGCCTGATCTACCGTGGGACGCGCTTGGTGAACTGGGATCCGCAGGCCGGCGGCACGCTCTCCGACGCGGAAGTCGAAAACGAGGATGTCGACACGTTCCTGTGGCACCTGCGCTACCGCGCCGAGGACGGCGGCGAGGGCGTCGTGGTCGCGACGACGCGGCCGGAGACCTATCTCGCCGACGTCGCCGTCGCCGTGCACCCGGACGACCCGCGCTACGCGGCCCTCATCGGCAAACGCGTCGTGCTACCGTTGATCGAGCGCGCGATCCCGGTGATCGCCGACCCGGCGGTCGAATCGGGGTTCGGGACGGGCGCCGTCAAGGTCACGCCGGCACACGACCAGACCGACTACGAGATCGGCCAGCGGCACGGCCTGCCGATGCCGACGGTGATCGACTACGACGGTCGCATCAGCGTGCCGCTGTGGCGCTACGAGGAGACGGCCGAGCGCCGCGCCCCGATCGACGCGCAGGCGCCGCGCATGGCGGCGTACGTCGGGCTCGACCGCTTCGCGGCGCGCACGCGGCTCGTCGCCGACCTGCGCGACGCGGGGGCGCTGGTGAAGGAGGAGCCATACCACACGACGGTCCCGGTCAGCTCGCGCTCAGGTGTGGTCATCGAGCCGCTGCTCTCGCTGCAATGGTTCGTCACCATCGCGCCGCTCGCCCAACCCGCGCTCCAGGCGTATCGCGACGGGCGCATCCGCTTCGTCCCCGAGCGCTTCGGCCGCACCTACGCGGCGAGCCTGGAGAACATCCGCGACTGGAACATCTCGCGCCAGGTGTGGTGGGGGCACCCGCTGCCGGTGTGGTACACGCCGAACGACGACGTCGTCGTCGCATACGACGAAGGCGAGGCGCGCCGGATCGCGCGCGAGCGCTACGGTTCCGAGGAGCTGCGCCGCGATCCCGACACGCTCGACACGTGGTTCTCCTCGGGGTTGTGGCCGTTCTCGATCTTGGGCTGGCCGGGACGGACCCCTGAGTTCGCTCACTGGTACCCGAACCAAGTTATGGTCACCAGCCGCGACATCATCTTCCTGTGGGTCGCACGCATGGTCATGCTGGGCCTGCGTTTCGCCGGTGACATCCCGTTCAGCACCGTCTTCGTGACGCCGCTCGTGTTCGACATCCAGGGCCGCAAGATGTCCAAGTCGCTCGGCAACGCGATCGATCCGATGACGGACCTGGTGCCGAAGTACGGTGCCGACGGCACGCGGCTGGGGATCCTGCGGCAGATGCGGTTGGAATCGCAAGAGCTGCGCTTCGACGAGCGCGCCTGCGACGAAGCCAAGCGGTTCGCGACCAAGCTCTGGAACGCGCTACGCTACGCGCAGTCGCTCGAGGAAGGTTTGCCGGGCGCGACGGTGCTGCCGTCGCGCGAGCGGCTGACGATCGCCGACCGCTGGATCCTCACCGAGCTGCACCAACTGGTCGCGACCGTCGAGCAGTCGTACGACGGGTTCGCGTTCGGGGTCGCCGCCGACGCGCTCGTGCAGTTCGGGTGGTACACGTATTGCGACTGGTACGTCGAGGTCAGCAAAGCTCCCGGGCAACGCGCGACGCGCGCGGCGGTGCTCTCGTTCGTCCTCAACGCCCTGGTGCGCGCGCTGCACCCGATCGCGCCCTTCATCAGCGAGGAGATTTGGCTGCACCTGCCCCACGACGGCGCGACGATCGTCACCGCGTCCTGGCCTGACCTGGCCGAGATCCCGTCGTTCCCCGAGGACGCCGCGACGTTCCGGGCGGTGATCGCGAAGGTCGAGGAGTTGCGCAACGCGCGCTCGGCCTGGGGGATCGGGCCGCGGGAGACGCTGCGGCTCGAGGCACCGGCGGGATTGTTGGCCGCGCTGCCGGACCTGGTCGAGGCGATCGCGACGCTGGTGCGCGGCGAGGTCGCGCCGTACGCCGGTACCGACGGTTCGCTGCGCGACCAGATCGCCGACGTGCGCGGGGTCGCCGACGCGGACAAGCTGCGCGAGCGCTACACGAAGGACAGCGCCCGCCTCGAAGCCGAGATCGCGCGGGCGGAGAAGAAGCTCGCCAACCCCGGCTTCGTCGAGCGCGCGGCGGCCGACGTCGTCGCCGCCGAGCGCGAGAAGCTGGACAGCTACCGGCGCGACCTGGAGCGCGTCCGCGCCGCATTGGAGACCGTCGCCAGCGCCTAGTTCAAGCGCTTCGTCCCCGGGACGTCGGCATACCAATCGGCGGTCGTGCCGGAGGTGTTCACGGTGACGACCTTGACCTCGGTGAAGTGCGCGAACGACTCGGTGCCGGTCTCGCGGCCGATCCCGCTTTCCTTCGTGCCGCCCCACGGCGAGGCGGGATCGAGCCGGTGGTGGTCGTTGATCCACAGGATCCCGAAATCGAGTTGCGCCGCGACCCGGTGTGCGCGCTCGACGTCACGCGTCCAGACCGACGCCGCCAAGCCGAAACGCGTCTCATTGGCGATGCGCAGCGCATCGGCTTCGTCCTCGAACGGCAGCACGACCGTGACCGGGCCGAAGACTTCCTCTTGCGCGATCTCGCTGGCCGGATCGACGTCGTAGAGCACCGTCGGTTCGAAGAAGAATCCGCCGGCCGGCGCATCGTTTGGAATACCGCCGCCGGTGAGTACCTTCGCGCCGGCCGCGGTCGCGCGCGCCAGCATCCCAGCGATCCGGTCGCGCGAGCGCGCCGAGATGACCGGGCCGAGCTGGGTGCGCGGATCGCTCGGATCGCCGACGCGGATCGCCGCGACCTTGTCGCGGAAACGCGGCAGGAAAGCGTCGAGCATCGACCGCTGGACCAGGATGCGCGCGCCGCAGACGCAGGTCTGGCCGGCGGCGATGAAGGCCGCGAACGCAGCGCCGTCGACCGCACGCTGCATGGGGATGTCGTCGAACAGGATCACCGCGCCCTTTCCGCCGAGTTCGAGCGTGACCGCGGCGAAGTTGCGGCCGGCGGCCTCGCCGATCGCGCGGCCGACCTCGGTGCCGCCGGTGAAGACGACCTTGCGGATCCCCGGATGCGCGGCCAGTGCGGCGCCGGCAACCGCACCGGCGCCGTTGACGACGTTGACCACGCCGTCTGGGACGCCCGCTTCTTGCAAGAGCGCGGCCAGTCGCAGCGTGGTGAGCGGCGTCTGCTCCGAGGGCTTGATCACCACGCTATTTCCGGTCGCGAGCGCCGGTGCGAGGCTCTTCGAGAGGATCATCAGCGGGTGGTTGAACGAGGTCAGCAGCGCGCACACGCCCAGCGGCACGCGCAGCGTGTAGGCGAGATACGATCCCTCGACCGGGATCACGTCGCTGCGCCGGGTCAGCTCGAGCGCCGCGTTATAGCGGTAAAAGGTCGGCAGCCGGCCGATCTGCGCGCGCGTCTCCTGGATCGGCCGCCCGTTGTTGAGCGTCTCGAGCGCGAAGAACTCCTCGAGGTGCGCTTCGAAGAGGTCGGCGAACCGGTTGAGGACGCGCGCACGCTCGCGCCCCGGCAGCGCGCGCCAGGCACCGCCTGCGAAGGCGCGCTGCGCGGCGGCGACGGCGCGGTCGACGTCCGCGGCGCCGGCCGCCGCCAGGCTCCCGATCGTGCGGCCAGTCGAGGGATCGATGATGTCGAGGGTCTCACCGCTGGCGGCGTCGACGAACGCCCCGTCGATGAACAGGGGCGCGCGACGCAGGTCGGTGACCGCCACGGCTCAGGCCTGCGCGGCGGCCGGCAACCCGCCGGCATCCGGGTCGAGTTCCTCGAGCGGGCGCTTGCGCGGCTCGATGCCCAACGTAGCGACGACGATGATCTGCAGCGCGAGCAGGGCGATCATGAAGGCCAGCACGCCGCCGACACCGTGTCCCTGGAAGAGCCAGATGACGATGAACGGCGTGACGATCGTCGCCGCCCGCCCGAAGGTGTTCGAGATCCCGGCGCCGCGCATGCGGATCTCGGTCGGGAACAGCTCCGAGACGTAGATCCCGATCTCGACCGCGACCAGCACGTAGATCGCGGTGACCAGCAAGAAGCCGACGATCGAGAGCACGATCGGATCGTGCACGAAGGGGTAGATCGCGCCGAACACGATGCTCCAGAGGGAGGCGCCGACGATCGTCGGCTTGCGGCCCCAGGAATCGGCCGTGAACGCGCCGATCGCCGCGCCCAGCGGTGCGCCCAGCGACATCACGAAGGTGAAGTTGAACGACTGCGCGATGCTCAACCCTTCCTTCACGAAGAACGTCGGCAGCCAGGTGATGAAGCCGAACAGCAGCGTGTTGACGACGATCATCATGACGGCGCCGACGAACAGCCGCGGCAGCATCTCGGCCGAGAACAGCGCGACGTGCGGCGCCGCGGGCGCCACGGCGCCGACCGGCGGCAGCGGTTTCTCGCGGGCAACCTCGGCTTCGATCGTGGCGACGACGCGTTCGGCCTCCGCGGTGCGCCCGGCCGACTCGAGCCAGCGTGGCGACTCGGGCAGGCTCTTGCGCAGGTACCAGACGACCAGCGCGCCGACGCCGGCGATGGCGAACATCCAGTGCCAGCCGATCCTGGGAATGACGAAGAGGCCGATCAGCGAGGCGATCGGGAGCGCGGTCACGACGAAGACGACCATCCCGCCCAGCCACTTGCCGCGCACCGACGGCGGGACGAACTCGGTCAGCGTCGCGTAGCCGACGACGATCTCGGCGCCCAAGCCGATCCCGGTGATGAAGCGGATCGCGATCAGCGCCTGCATCGTCGGTGCGAAGGCCGCCGCGATCGAGGCCAGGCCGAACAGCGCGAGGTTGAACTGATAGGTGAAGCGCCGCCCGAAGCGGTCGCCGAGGAACCCGGTCGCGAACGCGCCGACGACCATCCCGGCGAAGGTCAGCGAGATGAACTGCGCGTTGAGCGCGAGCGTCGAGAAGCCGGATTTGACCAGGCTGCCCAGCACGTTGCCGGCGAGATAGATATCGAACCCGTCGAAAAACATGCCGGCCCCGATCAGCCACATGATACGGTAGTGGAACGAGCTGATCGGCAGGCGGTCGAGTCGGGCGCCGGCGTTCACGTATGACATCGCGAAACCTCTCGGGCGGGTGGTGCGTGTGTCAGGGCGAGCGCCGCAAACCCAGCGACGCGACGGTCAGGCGGTCGACGGCGAGCCGCGCGTTCGCTTCGAACGGCTGCTCGCGGGCGATGCGGAAGAACTCTTTGCAGGCGCGCACGCCGTCGGGATCGAGCGCCGACAGCTTCTCGATCAGCGCCTCGACTCGGGCCGGCAACTGCGGTGCGGGGACGACGTCGTTGACCAGGCCGATCTGCAGCGCGCGCTCGGCAGCGATCGGCTCGCCGAGCAGCACCAGCGGAAACGCGTGCCGCGGCAGCGCGTACTCGTGCAAGTAGGCCATGATCGCCAGCGGCGCGAGGCCGAAGAGCATCTCGGGAAAGCCGAGCTTGGCCCGCTCGGCGACGATCGCAAAGTCGCTGACGATCGCCAGGCCGAACCCAAAGCCGAGCGCGTCGCCCTGGACCTCGGCGACGCTGATCAATGGGCTTTCGCGAATCGCGCGCTTGAGGTCGACCAGCCGCGCGACCTCCGCGCGGATCGAGGCCGCGTCGACGCCGGCGCGCTCCCGGCCGACGCAAAAGCGCGGACCTTCGGCGCGGATGCGCAGCACGCGGCTCGCCTGGGCGGCCGGCCCGCGCAGCGCGGCCAGCATCGCATCGAACATCGCCCCGGTGATCTCGTTGCCGTGATCGGGGTTGTCCAAGGTGAAGGTCAGGAGGCTGCCGGCTCGGTCGATCCGCACGCGGCCGGGCTGTTCGGAGGTGGTGGACACGGTCTATCGCGTATCCTCGTGCTGTACGCCGCCGATTTCCTTTGCGGGGCCGGGGCCGGGCGGCAAGCCGGAGGGTAATTATGCAGATCGCGGTCCGTGAACTCGGCCATTACATCGGCGGTGCCGAGGTCCCCGGCGCCTCCGGGCGTTTCGGCGACGTCTACGATCCCACCACCGGCGTGGTGCAGCGGCGGGTCGCCTTCGCCAGCGCGAGCGAGGTCGACGCGGCCGTCGCGGCGGCGCGTGGCGCGTTCGGCGGCTGGTCGCAGACGCCGGTGCTGCGCCGGGCCACGGTCTTGTTCGCCTTTCGCGAACGGGTCCGCGCCGAGACCGATCGCCTGGCGCGGCTGATCACCAGCGAACACGGCAAGACGCTCGACGACGCGCGTGGTGAGGTGAACCGCGGGTTGGAAGTCGTCGACTTCGCCTGCGGGATCCCGCAGCTGCTCAAGGGCGAGTTCAGCGAGAACGTCGGCACCGGGATCGACGTCAAAGCGGTGCGCCAGCCGCTGGGCGTGTGCGCCGGGATCTCGCCCTTCAACTTCCCGGCGATGGTGCCGATGTGGATGTTCCCGATTGCGCTCGCGTGCGGGAACACGTTCGTGATGAAGCCTAGCGAGAAGGACCCGTCGCTCGCGCTCGAGCTGGCTAAGCTGCTCGCCGAGAGCGGCCTCCCGGCCGGCGCGTTCAACGTCGTCAACGGCGACAAGGAGGCGGTCAACGCAATCCTCGAGCATCCGGGGATCGACGCGGTCAGCTTCGTCGGCTCGACCCCGATCGCGCAGCACGTCTACACGCGCGCCGCCGCGACCGGCAAGCGTGTCCAAGCGCTGGGCGGCGCCAAGAACCACCTGGTGGTGATGCCAGACGCCGACCTGCCGCAGGTCGTCGACGCGTTGATGGGCGCCGCCTACGGCTCGGCCGGCGAGCGCTGCATGGCGATCTCGGTCGCGGTCGCGGTCGGTGAGCCGACCGGCGACGCGGTCGTCGCGAAGCTGCGCGAGCGTATCGCGCACCTCAACGTCGGCCCCGGCCTCGAAGCGAACGTCGAGATGGGTCCGCTGGTCACCGGCGAGCACCGGGCGCGCGTGCGCGGCTTCGTCGACCTCGCAGCGGAAGAAGGGGCCGAGATCGTCGTCGATGGGCGCACCGCCGAACTGCCGGCCGACGGATTCTTCTTCGGGGCGACCTTGCTCGACCGGGTGACGCCCTCAATGCGCGTCTATCGCGAGGAGATCTTTGGGCCCGTCCTCTCGGTCGTGCGCGTCGCGACCTACGACGAGGCGCTGGCGCTGGTCAACGCGCACGAGTTCGGCAACGGCGTCGCGATCTTCACCCGCGACGGCGACACCGCCCGCCACTTCGACGTCAACGTGAAGGCGGGGATGGTCGGGATCAACGTCCCGATCCCGGTCCCGGTCGCCTTCCACAGCTTCGGCGGCTGGAAGCGCTCGCTGTTCGGCGACACCTACGTCCACGGCAACGAGGGGGTGCGCTTCTACACCCACCTCAAGACGACGACGATGCGCTGGCCGACCGGTATCCGGACCGGCGCCGAGTTCAACTTCCCGACGAATCGCTGAGCGGCGCGGCCCCGTTGCGGTTCTCGCTGCGCAGGACCGTGTCGATCAGGCCGTACGCTTGCGCCTCGTCGGCGCTCATGTAGAAGTCGCGTTCGAGGTCGCGCAGGATCTCGTCGATCGGCTTGTGCGTCGTGCGCTCGTAGAGCTCCGCGATCTGGCGGCGGGTCGCGACCAGTTCGCGCGCGTGGATCTCGATATCGGTCGCCTGGCCGCCGATCTGGCCCACCGACGGCTGGTGGATCAGGATCTTGCTATACGGGAGGGCCATCCGCTTGCCGGGTGCGCCGCCGGTCAGCAGCAGCGTCGCGGCTGAGGCGGCGAAGCCGGCGCAGATCGTGGCGATGCTCGGCTTGATGAGCTGCATGGTGTCGTACATCGCCAGCGCCGCGCTGACGCTGCCACCCGGGCTGTTGATGTACAGGTCGATGTCGCGCTCGGGATCGGCGCGCTCGAGGAAGAGGAGCTGCGCGACGACCAGGTTCGCCATCCCGTCGTCGATCGGGCCGGTCACGAACACGATGCGCTCTTGCAGCAGGCGCGAGTAGATGTCGTAGGAGCGTTCCCCCCGCGCGGTCTGCTCGACGACGATCGGAACCAAACTCATGCGCGCAGTATACGCGAGCGCAGCCCACGGCGGTGCAGTCGGGAGTTCAAAAGCGGCCACCGAGCCGCAGGGGTGCGATGGCGCGGCGCGCGAAGCGTCCCGGCATGAACACGCTGACCGACGCGCAGCGGGAACGAATCCTAGCCCTGCTGCGCGAGGGCAAGACGCTGCGCCGCATCGAGCACGAGACGGGGCATCGCCGCGAGACGATCGCCGCCTACGGACGGCAGGCCGGCCTGCTCGGCGACGGCACCGTCAGGCGGTTGGACGACGCGCGACCGGCCGCGCCCAAGACGACGCAGATGCGCGCCGCCTAATCCGCCACCCGCCCGACCGAGTCGGGCGAAACGACTCGCGGCGGTGGTCGGTTCCTGGCAGTATGCAAGCGACTCGCGAACGGCTCGTTCGATGGGAGGACCCGGCCGCTTTGGTCGCTGTCGTCTCGACACTGTCGGGCATCGATGCCCTGCGTACCCTGGTAGCCGGAGAGACGGCGCCCCCTCCGATCGCACAACTGTTGAACTTTCGCCTGGTCGAGGTCGACGACGGACGCGCCGTCTTCGAGGGCGAGCCCGGCGAGGAGCACTACAACCCAGGTGGGGTCGTCCATGGCGGCTTCGCGCTGACGTTGCTCGACTCGGCGATGGGTTGCGCTGTCCAAACGCTGCTGCCTGCCGGCGTGCGCTACACGACGACCGACGTGCAAGGGCGGCTCATCCGCGGGATGACCAAGGATACGGGGCCGGTTCGCTGCGAGGGGACCGTCCTGCACGTCGGCCGTTCGACGGCCGTCGCCGAGGGGAAACTCTTCGACTGCGAACGGCGGCTGCTCGCGGTCGGCACGACCGCCTGCGCGATCCTGCGGGGCTAAGACGGGAGGTCCGCCGGATCGCCGATGTGCGGTGGGTGTGCCGCCTGCCACGAGGTGCCGTCCGTGAAGTCGATCCGAACGGGCACCGCGATGATCCGGCCGGCGGCAACGGGCTCTCCACCGCGCGGATGAACGATGAACGTATCCGCGTCCCACTTTCCCTGGAGGAGGATGTGGGCGCCAGGCGTGTTGTCGATCAGCACACCCGGCGCAAAGGTTCCCTGCGCGTAGGTCTCCACGACGCCGCCGACCTTGCCCGTCCGGTCGACGAGTTCGAGGTCGATCCGAACCTTGTTCGCCACCGCGGTGGAGTGGTTCGTGAACGTCCAGGCGACGTACACGCCAAAGTTCGTGAATAGGAATCCGACCAGAAGGGCGTCGTCGACGACGAACGGCGCGCCCGGTTCCGCGCCAGGGGAGACGACCGGTGGACCGGCCGGCACCGCCGCCGAGGGCGTTCTCGTTGGAATCGTCTCGTGGTCGCCCGATTGGGGGACGTGATCGGTCCGGAACGCCGTCCCGTCGTCGTACACGATCTCCCGTGCGGAGACCAGGATCGCGGCGACGGGCGTAGGCGGCCCCGTCTTCCCTGTGTTGTAGGTGAACGTCGATGTGAGAGCCTGTCTCTGTGGCCTCGTCGAGTCACAGTTCGTCGTCCCCAGTGCGAACGCGGAACGCTTGCCGACCGGGAACACGCCGCGGGGGTACATGACGTCCACGCCGAGGACCGTTCCCTGGGCGTCGACGAAGGCGAGGCTCAGACCCACCTTGGTCGCCGTCCGCGGTCCGTGGTTCACAAACGCCACGCACACCATGTGCTCCGACTGAAGGAGGTACGTCCAGCCGTCGACGTCCGAGATCGCGCTTGGATAGGCGGGGTCATCCAGAATCAGGGGTGCTGCCGCTGCGGCGGGCTGCGCGACGAACAGCGTCGCCGCGAGGAGTGTGCCGAGCGCGGACGCGACCAGGCGGCGGCCTCTCGGGCGTTCGATCGTCATCCTCGCCCGATACGCCGCCGGCGACGGGGACTCTGCTTCCCGGGCTCCCTCGGCCCGCCAGCCAGAGGCGAATCCGGTGCCGGGCGACGAAGGGTCGCTTGATGCAGACCGCCGCTCGGCGACGCGTGCTCATGTCGCCCGACGAGATCGAACGGGCGATCGCGCGCATGGCCCATCAGATCGTCGAGCCGGAGGACGTCCAGGACGGCCTGATCCTGATTGGCATTCGGCGGGGCGGCGAGGCCCTGGCCCGCCGGCTGGCCTCGAAGGTCGGCGAGATCCGCGGCACGGTCCCGCAGCTGGGTTTCTTGAACGTCAACCTCTATCGCGACGACGACGTCGCCCGCGAACTGCCCGAGTCGGAGATCCGCAGCACCATCACCGGCCAGACCGTCGTCCTGGTCGACGACGTCCTCTACACCGGCCGAACCGTGCGGGCCGCGCTCGACGCGGTGACCGACCTGGGCCGGCCGCGCGCGATTCGCCTCGCCGTCTTGATCGACCGCGGCCTGCGCGAGCTGCCGATCCAGCCCGACTACGTCGGCAAGGCGATCCCGACCAGCCGGCGCGAGCACATCGACGTCGTCCTTGCGGCGCAGCAGGCCGCCGGCGACGCGGTGACGGTCTCGACCGACGACCGTGCCGCCCCGTAACCTGCTCGACGTCGACGACTTCACCCCGCCGGAGCTCGTCGCCGTCCTCGACCGCGCAGTCGCCTTCCGCGACGCGCCCCCGCCGCGCGACCTGCTCGCCGGGGTCCCGGTCCTCAACCTGTTCTTCGAGGCCTCGACCCGGACGGCGACCTCGTTCACGCTGGCCGAGCAGCGGGTCGGCGCCGACGTGATCTCGTTCGCGCCCGGCGCCTCGAGCCTCGGGAAGGGCGAGACGATCGCCGACACCGCGCTGACCCTGCACGGGATCGGCGTGCGGGTGATCGTCGTGCGCCACCACGAGTCGGGCTTCGCGCGGCGGCTGGCCGACGCGTTCGAAGGCCACGTCATCAACGCCGGCGACGGTACGCACGCGCATCCGACCCAGGCGCTGCTCGACCTGATGACCTTGCGCCAGGAATTCGGCCGCTTCGCCGGGCTGCGGGTCGCGATCGTCGGCGACATCCTGCACTCCCGCGTCGCGCGCTCGAACATCGTCGGCATGCGGGCGCTGCGGATCGAGATCGTGCTGGTCGGTCCGACGACCCTGCTCCCGCAGGCGTTCGCCGGCGCCGGCGTGCGGATCGAACGCGACCTCGACGCGGTGCTGCCCCACGTCGATGCGGTGATGATGCTGCGCATCCAGCGCGAGCGGATCGCCGCCGGCCTGCTGCCGACGCTGGACGACTACATCGCGCGCTACCAGCTCAACCGCGACCGGCTGCGCGCGCTGCGCAACGACGCGGTGATCCTGCACCCGGGCCCCTACAACCGCGACGTCGAGCTGACCGACGACGTGCTGGCCGATCCTCGCTCGCGCTACGTCGCCCAAGTCCACAACGGCGTCTTCGTCCGCATGGCCGTCCTCGACGCGCTCGTGAACGGCGTCCCGGTGCCCGCGTGAAGACGCTGATCAAGGGCGGCCGGCTGATCGATCCGGTGTTGGGTCTGGATGCGCAGCGTGACGTGCTGATCGAGAACGGGTTCGTCGTGCAGATCGGCGAGCAGATCGAGCCCGATGGCGCGCGGGTGGTCGACGCGGCCAACGCGATCGTCGCGCCGGGCTTCATCGACATGCACGTCCATCTGCGCGAGCCGGGTCAGACGCACAAGGAGACGATCGCGAGTGGGACGGCGGCCGCGGTCGCCGGCGGCTTCACCGCCGTCGCCTGCATGCCGAACACCGACCCGGCGCTCGATGCGGCGGCGATCGTCTCCGACGTCGTGCGCCGGGCGGAGGCGGCCGGCTTGGCGCGCGTCTATCCGGTCGGCGCGATCACCAAGGGCCGCGCCGGCCACGAGCTGGCGCCCTACCATCTTTTGGCGGCGGCCGGCTGCGTCGCGTTCAGCGACGACGGCGCGACGCCACGCGACGCGCGCGTGCTGCGCAACGCAGCCCGCTACGCCGCCGACCTGGCGCAGGTCTTCATCTCGCACTGCGAGGACGCCGACCTCAAGGGTGAGGCGGTGATGAACGAAGGCGCGGCCTCCGCCCGGCTCGGCCTCGACGGCGCCCCGTCGCTGGCCGAAGACGTGATCGTCGCGCGCGACCTGCTGATCGCCGCCGACACCGACAAGAGCTGGCACATCGCGCACGTCTCGACGGGGACCTCGCTCGACTTGATCCGCTGGGCCCGCGCGCGCGGGATCCGGGTGACCTGCGAGGTCACGCCGCACCACCTGGTCTTCCTCGACGACCGCTTCGACGACTACCACGCGGACTCGAAGGTCAACCCACCGCTGCGCGCCGCGCACGACCGCGACGCGCTGCGCGAAGCGGTCCGCGACGGGACGATCGACGTCTTCGCGACCGATCACGCGCCGCACGGTGCCGACGAGAAGGCGCAGTTGCTCTCGCTGGCGCCGGTCGGCTTCAGTGGCCTGGAGATCGCCCTCGGTGCCTATGCGCTGGCCGTGCGCGACCTGCCGCCGGCGCGCTTCATCGCGATGCTCTCGACCAACCCCGCGCGCATCCTCGGCGTCCCCGGCGGGACGCTCGAAGTCGGCAGCGTCGGCGACGTGACGGTCTTCGCGGAGCGCCCGTGGACGGTCGATGCGCGTCTGTTCCACTCGAAGGGCCGCAACACACCGTTCGACGGGATGACGCTCCCCCGCCGCGCCGTGGCGACCGTCGTCGAGGGTGCGGTCGTCTACGAGCACGGGCGCGTCCTCCCGCGCGAGGGAGCCCTCGCGTGAACCGAGCGACGCTGCTGCTCGCCGACGGGACGCGCTTCGACGGGACCGGCCTGGCGACCGACGGGACGGCGCTGGGTGAGGCGGTGTTCTACACCGGGATGACCGGCTACGAAGAAGCGCTGACCGATCCGTCGTATGCCGGGCAGATCCTGGCCTTCACCTACCCGCTGATCGGGAACTACGGCGTGAGCGGCGAGGTCGCGCAGCATCCGCACGCGTGCGTCGCCGGGACGGCGATCAAGCACCTCGCAGTCCACCCCTCGCACCACGCGGCGAAGTTCGATCTGGGGAGCTGGCTCGACGCGCAGGGCGTGCGCACGATCGTCGGCATCGACACTCGCGCCCTCACCATCGCGCTGCGCGAGCACGGGACGATCGCGGCCGCGCTGGCCGTCGGCGACGCGGCGATCGCGACCGTCGAGGCGACCTTGACCGCGTACGCGCGCACCGCCACCACGCGGGGGCTCGTCGCCTCGGTCGCCGACGCCTACGCGCCCGGCGAGCGGATCGGCAACGGCCGCAAGCACGTCGTGCTGCTCGATTGCGGGGTCAAGAAGAACATCATCCGCGACCTGACCGCGCTCGACACGACCGTCACCGTCCTGTCGTACGGCGCGACCAGCGACGAGATCATGGCCTACGGCCCGGACGCCGTCGTCGTCTCGCCCGGGCCCGGTGACCCGCGCGACCTCGGGGAGACGGTCGCGACGCTGCGTCACCTGGTCGGCAAGACGCCGGTCTTCGGTGTCTGCCTGGGGCATCAGCTGCTGGCGCTCGCGCTCGGTGCGCAGACCTACAAGCTCCCCTACGGCCACCGCGGCGGGAATCAACCGGTGAAGGACCTGGTGCGCGACGAGGTGCTCGTCACCGCGCACAACCACGGCTACGCCGTCGACGGCGCGACGCTCCCGCCGGAGCTCGAGGCGACGATGGTCAACCTCAACGACGGGACCAACGAAGGCTTCCGCCACCGCACGCTCCCGGTCGAAGCGGTGCAGTTCCATCCCGAGGCGTCGCCGGGCCCGTTCGACGCGCGGAGTCTGTTCGCGCGATGGCTCGAGCGAGTACCGTAGCCACGGCGCTGGCGCTCTTGGGCGCGCTCGCCGCAATGGCACCCGCGACGGCGCAGGGGCTGCGTACGCTGCACGTCGATGCGCTCTCGATGCGGGCCGATCGACTGGCGATCCCGGTCGGCGCGACGTTTCACGTCGCGATCCACGTTCACGTGCGCGAGCACGTCGATGCGCTCGATGAGCTGGTCGTCCCCGACATCGGGACGATGCAGTCGATGGGTGACGAGCGGACCGTCTCACACGCGAACGGCGGGACCGACGTCGTCGAGACGCTGACCCTCACGCCGACGCAGCCGGGACCGTTCACCATCCAGCCCGCGTATCTCGACGCGATCGACGGCCGCACCGGACGCCCCTCGCGGTTTTCCTCGAACCCGTTGCGCGTCACCGTCGTCGCCGTCGGAGGGAACCCGGTCGATGCCGCGGCGGACGCGCTCCGTCAGGTCGCGACCGTCGTGGCGATCCTCATCGGTCTCGCGGTGGTACTGCTCGTCGCGCTCGCGCTGAGGCGCATCGGACGCACGCGGGCGCGGGCCAGCGTGACCGTCGCCGCACCGGTACCGCAGCCGGCGCCGACGCCTACCGCGCCGCGGCGTACGCCGCGCGACGAGGTCGCCGCGGCGCTGCGCCGCTACCGCACCGCGCCGGCCAACGGCGAGCTGCGCGACCTGCGGGCGGCGCTGTTCGTCGCCGCCGGAGTCCCACCCGGCGCGACGCTGCGCGACGCGTTGCGGGCGCAGCCGGGCGAGCCGCTGCGGTCGGCGCTGCTGGCAGCCGAGCGGGTCGCGTTCGGCGCGCCCGGCGTCCGCGACGCGGCCTCGGCCGAGCTGATCGGCGCGACCGAACGGTGGCTGCGGTGAGCGCGCCGCGCGCGGTCCTCGACGCGCTGCACGCGACGATCGTCGGACAAGACGAGGTCTGCGAGGGGCTCGTGCTGGCGCTGATCGTCGGCGGTCACGTCCTGCTCGAAGGCGCGCCCGGCGTCGCCAAGACGCTGGCCTGTCGCGCGCTGGCGGCGGCGGTCGGCGGCGTCTTCCGGCGCGTGCAGTTCACCCCCGACCTGTTGCCCTCCGACGTGACCGGGACGCGTATTTTCGATCAGAAGACCGGTGAGTTCGCAACGGTCTTCGGCCCGCTGTTTGCCAACGTCGTGCTGGCCGACGAGATCAACCGCGCGCCGGCGAAGGTCCAGTCGGCGCTGCTCGAGGGGATGCAGGAACGGCGCGCGACGATCGGTCCGCAGACCTATGATTTGCCGGCGCCGTTCGTGGTGCTGGCGACGATGAACCCCTACGACGCCGACGGCACCTATCCGCTCCCGCTCGCGCAACTCGACCGGTTTCTCGCCAAGCTGATCGTGGCCTACCCCTCGCTCGAAGAGGAGCGCACGATCGTCGACCGCTTCGGCACCGGCGAGCCGCCGCTGGCGGCGAACGTGGTGACGCTCGACGACGTGCGGCGCTGGCAGGCCGAAGCGCACGCCGTCTTCGTCGACAGCGCGATCCGCGACTACGCGGTCGCGCTGGTGCGCGCCAGCCGCGGCGCGGAGCTGGTCGCGCACGGCGCCTCACCGCGTGCCGCGCTCGCGTTGGTCGCGCTGGCTCGGGCACGGGCGTACCTCGAAGGCCGCGGCTTCGCAACGCCCGACGACGTGCGCGACGTCGCGCCGTCGGTGCTGCGCCACCGGCTCTCCTACGACGACCGGCTCGCGATCGGTGGCTACGATCCCGAGGACGTTGTCCGGCGGATCGTCGCCGCGGTGCCGGCGCCGTGAACGCGTTGCGCGCGGCGATCTTGCGCGGCGCTCGCGCGACCCCGCGGCCCGGCGGCGCCGCTCGCGGGACGCGGGCGGGCGACGGATTCGTCTTTTCGCAGCTGCGTGCGTACGTCGAGGGCGACGATCCGCGCCGGATCGACCACGCGGCCAGCGCGCGGGTCGGGGCGCTGCAGACGCGCGTCTACCTCGAGGAGACCGCGTTGGTGCTAGCCGCGATCGTCGATGAGTCCGGCTCGATGGGCGTCGGCCGTCATCGCCCGCTGGCCGCCGCGGCCGACGAGGCCGTGCGGGCCTGGTTCGGCGCGGCGGAAGGAGAAGACCGCGCCGCACGCGTCGTCGACGAACGCGTCGTGCGCGATCGCCGAGCGGCGGCGCTGGTTCACGCCGCCGTTCCGTTTCGCTTCGCGCCGGCGCTGACGCTCGCCCTGCGCGTCCTGCCGCGCGGCGCCTCGCTACTGGCGATCGCCGACGGCTTCGACCTGCCCGACGACGAGTCGTTGGCCCGCGCCGCGCTGCACTTCGACGCGACCGTGCTGTTGGCACGCGATCCGTGGCGCGACGACCTGCCGCTGCGCGGCTTCGTGCAACTGCGCGACGCGGAGTCGGGCCGAGTGCGGCGCGCCTTCGTCGGCGCGCGGACACGGGCGCGCTATCGAGCCGCGGCGCAGGCCCGCGAGGCTGCACTGCACGCGCGCTTTCGGAACGCCGGGTGGCGCGTCGGGACGCTGGCGGAGGCCGACGGGCGCGGCTCGCTGCTGCGCGCCTTCGGGTTGGCGGGATGATCCTCGCGCACCCGCTCTGGCTGATCGCCGGGTTGCTCGTCGCCGGCGCGTTCCTTGCGCTCGCGCACCGGGCCGCGCAGCGCGGCGGCGCCGCCGCGCTCGCGTACAGCGACCTCGCCTTCTTCGAGTCGGCGACGGCGCGGCGCGTCGACCCGGCACTGGTGCTCGCGCTGACCGCGGCGCTAGGGATCGTGCTGCTCGGCGGCGCGCTGGCCGGGCCGCGGTTCGTCGCCAGCGTCCCGGCGCACGGTGCGGTCGTACTCTGCGTCGACACCTCGGGGTCGATGCGCTCGACCGACGTCACACCGACCCGCGCCGATGCGGCCGACGCCGCGGTGCGCGCCTTCGTCGACGACGCCCCGGCCGGCACACGCATCGGGATCGTTGCCTTCTCGAGCGCCGCCGGCGTCGTGCAGCCGCTCAGCGACGACAAGGACGCGGTCAGCGACGCGATCGCCCGCATCCCGCCGCCCAACGGTGGGACGGCGATCGGGGACGCGCTGCTCACCGCGGCCCGGCTGCTGCCGCCGAGCGGGAAGCGCGCGATCGTGCTGGTGACCGACGGTGTGAACAACTTGGGCGTCGATCCGCTCGCCGCGGCACCGGAGATCGGTGCGGCCGGGATCGAGATCGACACGGTTGGGATCGGCACGAACGACTCGGGACAGTTCGTCCCGGGGACCGACGAGCAGGCGTCGATCGACGAGGACGCGTTGCGCCAAATCGCCACCGCGGCGGGCGGGGTCTATGCGCGGGCGAGCGATGCCGAGGGCCTGCGCGGGAGGCTGGCCGCGTTGGCCGCCTCGACCACCCGCGAGCGGCGCCGCATCGACGCCGCGTTCCCGCTCGCGCTGGCAGGCGGTGTCGTGCTCGTGCTGGGCCTGGGCGGCGGGATGCTGGCCGGGCGCTTTCCGTGAGCGACGACGTCGCCGGACGCCGAGTCAGCTACGAGCGCGGCGGTCTCGACGAAGCCACCGTGGCCGCCGATCCGTTCGTCCAGTTCGGCGCCTGGTTCGGTGAGGCGCAGACGACCCCGGAGATCGTCGAGCCCAACGGGATGACGGTCGCCACCGTCGATGCGGACGGACGACCGTCGGCGCGGATCGTGCTGTTGCGGGGGTGGGACGAGCGCGGCTTCGTGTTCTACACGAATTACGGGAGCCGCAAAGGCGCGGCGCTGGCGGCGGATCCGCGCGCTGCGTTGTTGTTCTGGTGGGGCGTCCTGCAGCGGCAGGTCCGCATCGAGGGCGCGGTTACCATCGTGAGCGCGGCGGAGAGCGACGCGTATTTCGCGTCGCGCCCGCGCGGGCACCGGCTGAGCGCGTGGGCGTCGCGGCAGAGTTTCCCGGTCGCCGCTGCGGCCGAGCTCGAGGCCGCGATGGCCGAGGCGGACGCGCGTTTCCCGGGCGAGGTGCCGCGGCCACCGTTCTGGGGCGGCTACCGGGTGGTCCCCGATCGCATCGAGTTCTGGCATGGCCGCCCGAACCGTCTGCACGACCGCATCGTCTACGAGCGCAACGGCGAGGGCTGGACCATCGTTCGTCTGTCGCCATGATGCGCATCCGCACCGTCGCCGTCGCGCTCGTCTTGTCCGCGTTCACGCTCACTCGGGGCGCCGCAGGAGCCGCGGTGCTCCCACCGGCTCCGACGCCGGCGGAGAGCTTCGACGTCGGGACGCTGCACGTCGACCGCTACGGCAGCGGCGATCCGATCGTGCTCATCCCGGGTTTGGCCTGCGGCGCCTGGGTGTGGAACGGCATCATCCCGCACCTCGCCGCAACGCACGCCGTCTACGCGCTGACGCTGGCCGGCTTCGCGGGGCGCCCGCCGCTGGGGACACCGTCATTCGCTGGCTTCACGCGCGATCTTACGGCGCTGCTCGATCAGCGGCACCTCACGCGGGTCGTGTTGGTCGGGCACAGCCTGGGCGGCACGCTGGCGATCGCGTACGCCGAACAAGACTCGAACCGGCTGCGCGGCGTTGTGGCAGTCGACGGCTTGCCGATCTTTCCCGACACGGACGACCTCACGCCGGCGCAGCGCCAGTTGGTCGCATCGCGCTTGGCATCGACACTGCGTGCGAAGACGCCAGACCAGATGATCGCCTTCGAGACGGGCTTGATGAGCGTGGGCGGCGTGAGCGATCCGGCACTCGCGGCACCGCTCGCCGCGCTGACCGCCCAGAGTGACCCGACCACCGTCGCCGACTGGCTGACGGCGAACGTCGAAGTCGACTTGCGTCCGCGCCTCGGCGCGATTACGGTACCGCTCGACGAGATCGTCCCGTACGATCCCTCCGAAGCGAACCCCGTCTCCGCGGTCCACCCCACCGAGGCGGAGAAGCGCGCCGCCTACGTCGCGGTGCTGGCCCGCGCGCGCAAGGTGGACGTCGTGATGATCTCGCCCGCGAAGCACTTCGTCATGATCGACCAACCCGACCGCTTCACGACGACGCTCGACGCGCTGCTGGCAACGCTTTGATCGCCGCCGGCAGGGTCGGCGGCGCGTTATTCGCCGTCGGATCGAACTCGTCGCTCCATGCCGCGACGCCCAACCCCCGCCGGTAGCACGCGACGAGCAGCTCTTGAATTGAATGAACGTCGAAGGCAGCCTCGATCTCGCAGATGTGATTGCGAACCGTCCCCTCGGCCAGACACTTCAACCGCGCGATGTCCTTCGGTACGTAACCCTCGAGCAGATGCCGTAGAACCTCGCGCTTCGAGGGTGAGAGATTGGCGACGATGGGGTCATCGTAAGCGCGTAGCCAACGCCCGAGGCGTCGCACGAGAAACGATCTGGGGAAATGCTCCCTAATGATCAAGGCGGCCGTTTCGAGGTAGAAATCGCTGTGGGGCTCATCGGGAACGCGGGTCGCGTCCAGTTCGATGAGACATAGGGTCGCACGCCAAAGACAACCCAGGTCGTTGTAGAGGTTATAGGCCTTTAGCAGATCGTGACGCGCCTGGCGTAGCTCGCCGTTGACGCGGCGGACGAGCCCTCGGGTGTACGAGATATACGCGACGAGCCGCGGGTCATCGTAGAAGACGAGCAAAGGGTCGTATGTCGTCGCAAGGTGCTCGTAACGAGAGAACATCTCTGTGGCGCGCGGAGGGTCGAGATCAGCGAGCACTTCTGTGAGAACGAGTAGCGCCATTGTCTCATCGCCGACGGCGCGATCCCAGTCGAGCATGCTTGCACGCTCGGCCGCTTCGGCCGCATATTCGCGGGCAGCATCCGTATTGCCGAAGGCTTTAGCCAACGCAGCACGAGTGGCAGTGACCCACACATACCAATAGCCGTTCGGCGCGAGTTCGGACGCTCTGCGGCCGAGACGGAACGCAACTGCACGATTTCCGTCATGGGCACACTGCCAGGCTTCCATGGTCAATATGCTCATGCCCAGCGCACTGAGCGTGGCGGACTTGGAGAAGTCGATCGTGTCGACTCGCCGCTGCAGTACCCTCGCTATCCAACATCGATGACATATGGGTCGCGAAGCGTTACCTATGACACCTTCGGTCGCATCGCATCGCTTACGCTGCCTGCCGGCATGATCTACTCATATCCCACCGGCGCATACGACCTTGAAGATGGGCCGATCGCGGAGAACCGTACATTCTATATTGGAGGAGCGCTCAGCCTGACTGCTGCCCCGCCTATCACAGAGACAGTCTGCATTACGTCGAACATTCGAAATGAGAAGGTTCCCAACAATTATTCGCCCTCGCATATAACGTCCGTCGCCAGCTGTGGGCTAGGTGCGCAGCTCGAGGACGTAGTCGATCTAAATGGGACGATATTGCCGTTGGCGGCTCAGGGGACGGTGCAGAGCGAGTGGTTGATCGATGCACGCAACGGGATGCTCTTCAATTCGCAAGGGACCGACAGTTACGGCAATGTCGCTGGCATCACTTACAGCTACGATACTTCCGGGAGGTTGCTGGGGGACAGTGAGCTCATCGAGCCTGATTCCCAGTCGGCGTGTCCGATACCACTTCCAGGGATCTGCCCTTCCTACAGCAGCGGCGTTCGTACCAAGACCTACGATGCGGAGAACCGTCTACGCTCAGAGTCGTACAGCATCGGCGAGCCACTGACTTTAGCGAATCCGCCCGGAGCATTTCCGTCCGATACGGGCGAAGAAGGGCTATGGTTCAACTGGACCAACCAGTACAACCCGCTATCAATAACCGCTCTCGATTACGGCGCAGCGGGCCATCCCATGCGGTTTGCGCTGCTAAGTCAAACTGCCGGACAGGGCGTAGTCCTCCCAGGAAGCAGTGTACCTTCAAGCGAGGCTTGGTTATGGGACGGCAATGACCGGCTATTAGCGTGCACGTTAAACGCATCGGCGCAATGCACAGCGCCCGTATTCTCGCTCAATGGAGTAGCCGAGTTCAGCCCGTCGACCGGTGCCGTCACCGTCAACGACAGAAATCGCTATGGGTCCGTGGCCGATCGTCACACCAGTACCGCGTTCGGACCGTGGTTTGATACGGATGGTCTCCAGCGTGCAACGATGGTTGGAATCACAAAGCAGCCGATCAGCATGTGCAGTGACAATGCAACACCGACGGACATGGTGTGCTTTCCGGTCATCGACGGAAAGAAATCACCCGACGGCTGGAACCGAGATATGGAGCAGTGGCAAGGTGTCCGCTCCTTCGACACCAACGTCGGCCAATGGAATACCCCTGACGTCTACGCCGGCGACGTCCACGACCCAATGTCCCAAAAGCCCTACATGTGGAACCGGAACAACCCGTATGCGTACAGCGATCCGAGTGGCTACCAGGCGGAGGAAGAGGAAGAGCAGCTTGGAACGCCGTCTCAGCTCAAAACCTTCTCCACGGGGCGCGCATATGTGGCGCGGCTGGCTCAGGTTATCCGCCAAGCGTTGCATGTCCCTGCGGATGCCCCCGAGATCTCCGAAGCGAATGCTGCGCACATGTTCCGATCAGCTAAGGGACATATTCCTGATACGGCTTTGAATCGGGCGATGCTGCAACGCACTTCTAGTAATAAGGCAAATCTCGTAGATTCTAAGCAGCTTGCGCAAGGCGGCACGCTCGAGACGTATAGAAGCATGCTGCCGAGCGGAGCTCAGGTCTGGACTGAGGTCCGGGTTACGACGGATGCGAATGGTAATACGACTAGGGAAATCGTAAATGGTGGCGTAAATCTCGTACCGATCAAGAAATAACCGGACCTTTTGCGTGATGTATATCCGGGAGGGGGCTTGACATGGCCGAGATCGAGATGCTCCAGCGGGACGAAATCTACAGATTGTTGCATGACACACTTGAGGGATATTCTAAGCAGTTCCAGTCCGTTGATATAGAAATCTTTGCATACGAGATGGAGTCGCCACCGGGCGGAACCGACAGCCGTGATCCGGCGCTCCTAGATGAATTTAGTAAACTCGTCCCGCAATGCGTTGAAGCACGAGAGGCCTTCGATCTTGTCGCAGATTATTTGCAGAAAGAACTTATCGAGCTTCGCCATCTCGATATCGGGAAGACTATCGTAGATGACTTTCGCCGCGCGGCAAACCGGGCGGACGGTGAGTCAGACATACTTCGACGCTGGTTAGGAAGGTGATCGAGATGGAATCAACGAGAAGGCGCAACGCGTGGTGTCCCGCTGAATGGAAACCTTCGCTTAATAAGGGCGTGGGTAGCGGTTGCGCGATCCGGCGTTTTCCGTGACTGCTGCGTGCAGCGGATGCGATGGCAAGGCTTGACCCCTCCCCCAATTCGTGGTATGGACAGGCCACTTATCGCAAGAACATTTCGGTGGCGACCGCGGGGTCCGTGTCAGCGAGCACCTCTGCGAGACAGAGGAGTGCCGTCCTGTTATCGTCAATGGCACGGCCCCAATCGAGCGGTCTCGCCCGGTGGACCGCTTCGGCGGCGTGCTCGCGCGCGGCGTCCATATTGCCGAAGGCTTTTGCAATCGCGGCACGCTGGCTCGTAGCCCAAACGTACCAATAGTCGTTCGGTGCGAGTTCAGCCGATCTGCGTCCAAATCGGAATGCGGCTGCGCGATTCCCGTCGTGAGCACAGTTCCAGGCTTCGGTCTCCATCAGGCATGCGCCCAGAGCGCGTAGCGTGGAAGACCTGGTAAAGTCGATGGCGTCAAGTCGGCACTGTTCTCGGAGCGAAGGTATCACCGTCGACGGTCGGAGCAAGAGTTCAAGCACAGAGATCTGAAGGATTACGTTCGCGGCGACTTGCTCGTCGCGCTCTTGACTGGCATCGGAGGCTCGTAAGGCTTCGTGAAATGTCCGCAATGCGGCGGGATAGTCACGCTTACCGACGGTAGCGAATCCGCGTACCATAGCCGCGCGGACCGAAACGACGCCTGCTCCTGCGGCTTCAGCGATTCGAGCGAACTGTATCGTGCGTGGTAAGTCACGGCGCATCCAGTAGACGATCGCTTGCTCGCATGCAATTTCGGCTTGGATCGAGCTTCCCGCCCGCAGGTCACGCGCCATGACGGCAAGCTCGTGTAGGATCTCGAGACCGCGATCGATTTCACCACTTCGGACGAGGAGTGCCCCGAGCAGCATGCGCGCCGTACACTTGTCGTCGACCGTCGTGAACGTGGCGTCAGCCGCGTGTAGTGTTGCGAGCGCCTCGCTGTAGCGGCGTAGTCGACCGAGAGCCCGAGCCCGGAGCAGAAGCGTTGCGCTGCTCGCGCATCCTGCCTGCGCTTCCAGCTGATCGAGCACGCCGAGACAGCGCTCCGGCTCGCCGGCGAGCGATGCTGGCATGGCTGGTGTGGGCCAGACGCAGGAGCACGGCCTGCACCGACTCGTTGGTGGCCTCGATCGAGACGTGCGCAGGGACAAGAGCGATCGGCTGGGCATGAGCGGCGCCCACGGCACGAAGCGCCGTCGTCAGAGTCACGACGGCGGCGAACGTCAACGCCGCGGTGCCCGATACTACTCGCGATCTTCGATCGGTCACGTGCGCACCCATTGATTTGGAATAATTCACGCTGACAGCAACAGCGCCGGTTGTCAAGCATGTGATTTTCCATGTTGACTATCGGTGCTTCGCGACGCTACGGTCGAGGGACTCTCCCGAGGCCATAGGCATCGGGCGTGCATCCATCGTGAGGGGGTCGTTCGGTGCTCGTTCGATATCGTGCGCTCGTCGCGGCGTTGCTTTCACTCGTCTTCGTGCTGGAGGTGGCCCCTCCGGCGACGCCGGCGTCTTCTCGCGTGCCGCTTACGCGCGGAGCAACGATGGTCGGAGCTTGGGGAGGCCTGATATCGACACCACCCAGACGAATCACCGTGGCGGCGCCGCCACGCCGTACGCCGATGCAGATGCTCGTGCGTTCGGCGATCCGGCCGACGATCTCGCGCGACGTGCGAGCCCGCGCCCGAGTCGAGGCCATCGCGCCCCGGATGCGACGTCCACAAGACATTCCTGCAAAGCCGATCGCAATTGGTTTCCGGTCTCCTATCTCCGCGACGGCCGCACGCGCGACGGTGCCACCGCTGTTCGCGCCGCCCATGTCCACGCGGAACACGCCGATTACGATCGGCCGTCCCCTCGGAAGCCGCCAAACTCAATTGGCGATTACGTGCCCGGAGCAACCATGCGTCATAAAGCCGACGATCGCACCGACGGCCACCCCGACGCCCGCTCCCACCGCGACGCCGACGCCTGTTCCCACGGCGACGCCGACACCCGTTCCCACGGCGACGCCGTCCATCGCCGCGACGCCAACGCCAGGCCCGGCGCCGCGCCACTGTCTGCATCTGGCACGGGCATCAATCCTTGGTGGAGGTATCAGGAAGAAGACGTCCCGGGTGCCGGCCATGTCATGGTCAACGTCGGCACCGGCAACTTGCTCATCCAGGTCGACGACATGTCCGTTCCGCACAAGGGCATGGCGCTCGCCTTCCGCCGCACGTACAACTCGCAGAGCTTGCACAACGTCAACGGCGCCGACGGCAGCCCGCCGGGCCTCTACGGAAACGGCTGGACGAACACGTTCGACGCACATTTAGTGCAAACGTCGATCGGACTTAGCGTCTACGACATCGACGGCGCGCGGTACGACTACAACTGCACCAGCGGAACCTGTGTCCCGCCGCCCGGCCAGCATGCCACGCTTACGAGTGACGGCGGCTGCGGTCTGCTTTGGACAAAGAAGACAGGCACCATCTACTACTTCTGGAACTTCAACCTCTCGGCGTGTGGCGTACCGACGTGGGAGATCACCGCGTATGGTGGGCGACTCTACGAGATCATCGGTCGCAATCGCAACACGTCCTTGACGTTCTATTACTCGTGGACCACGGCCGGCCCCGGCGCACAGCCGGCTGCGATCATGGCTACGACGGAATCGGGGCTGTCGACGACGCTCAGCTTCAGTTTGGTGAGCGGATACGAGCTTCTCACCCAGCTGACCCGCCCTGACGGTACGACGGTGACGTACTCCTATGACACGTATGGCAATCTGACTGCGGTGGGAAAGCCTGCGCCGAACTCATCCGGTGGGACCGTGTATGAGACCTACGGTGCTGTCCCATATGCCGGGAGTTATGTCACAGCCTGGGCCGCGAGCCCGCGGTGGGCGGTTGACAACGGGGCATGCAGCGATCCGCACGTCGACTGCGGCGGATACTTGTCCTTTGCCTACGTACCCGGCGCGACTCTCGGCACCACGACGTTGAGCCAGATCCAGCACGTCGGCTACGTCGACCCTACCATTGCTGACGGAAGCAACTCTGGGCCGATCCAGCCACTGCCTGGCAATGGGAGCGGTGTTGCCGCGGCTCCATTTCTCGGCGAGTACTACACGCTCTCGGCGCTTGGTACAGCCCGGACGCCGACTTTTCAAGATACCGAAGGCCACTATACAAACTGGGTCGTCGATGCCTCCGGGCGGCCGACGCAGACGCAGGAATGCACGGGGACCCAGGGTAGCCCTACGACGGGGATGACGTGTACGGGCCTATTTCTTACGAGCAACGAGGGCTGGGACGCGAACAACAATCGTACCGCCGAGGTCGATCCTCGCGGCTACGAAACGGACCATGCGTATGATCCCAACGGCAACTCCATTGCAACGGCCTCGCCGCAGCTAACGACGGCGCAGGGCACGTTTCGCCCGACAGCCTTGTACTCGTACGATAGCTTCAATAACGTCGTCGCCTACTGCGACCCGGTCGCGACCGCGCAACTCGGCGGCAACTGGACGACCTCGGCGCCAAGTCCGAGCGACGCGCTGTGTCCGCAAACGACGCTCGCGACGCAATTCCAGTACACCTATCCGACCTATGAACCGTACGGCGAACTTCAAGTAACGACGTCGCCCGCGACGGCCGCCGCTCCAAACGGGTATCACCACACGTTCTCGTACGCCACGGCACAGCAGTCGGGCGCGGATTTCGGTCTTCCAACCTCCGTCGTCGGTGATTCCTTCACACAGGCTGATGGTACAACCCGGCAACCGACGCAAGTCTTCTGGTACGACTACAATGGAAACGTCGGTTGCTATAGCAAAGGAAGTGGTTACTGGACTCTGTTCTACGACGCTGCTAACAGACTACTTGTCGCAGCCGATCCGGACGATGCGGCTGCCGGCAGCGGAATATGCGGGAAGACCGGTGCGCAGCCGGGCTGGAGTACTTCGACCATCCTTACTTACTACCCCGATGGCTCTCGTGCATCGATACAGACAGCCTCGCAGGTCGCGGCGGGCGTTATCGATCAGCGCACCTACGACACCGATGGCGACGAGATTAGCGAAACGCATCATTATGCCTGTACGTCGACAAGCACATGCACCGCAGGGACGACGACCAAATGGTACGACGGGGCCGATCGCTTGGTAGAGGTCCAACAGCCCTACGATGGTTGGGACATCCAAGGCTACCCATGGTCCACGCGGTATATCTACGATCTGAGCCAGGGTCAAACGACCGCGTACCAGGGAATGGCGTTGACCGGATACGGTAACCTCGTCTCGACAAGAGAACTCCTTTCGGGAACGTTGTTTCGCCCTACCCAGGTTTACCCGATCAGTTCCGCGACGTGGACGGACGTACGAGCGACGAGCTACGACGCCTTAGATCGACCGCTCAACACGTATGAAGCGGCGCTGGGAAACCAGCCGAAGGACGCGCGCATCTATGACGTAGGCGGGAACCTGGGCCTGCTATCGTCCGACGCTCTGGCGACGGGTGAAGTAAAGGTGTACTCGTACGATCCGCGCGATCAGATTTCCGGAACGCAGTATTCAGGCGATAGCGGCGTCACGCCCGCGCTGCAGTTTCTCTACGATGCAGATGGCCGGATTGCGAATCAGACCACGTCCGTTCTCGGCACAGAAACGCTTAGCTACGATAACGCTGGTGAACTGGTCGGCGAGCAGGAGCCGTCTTCCCTCGGTGGCGGAACGGCATCGTACACGTTCTACGGCGACGGAACACGCAAAGCCCTGAACTACAGCGACGCCATTCAGTCATATTCGTCCGTCGCTTCATACTCCTATCGTCCCGATGGCATGATGCAAACGCTCCAGCTCTCGAATGCACAAGCATTTCAATGGACGTACACTGCAGCAGGGCGTGAAGAGACGGAAGCAGATCCATTTAGTGGCGTCACGATATCTCCTACAGCAGCAGCGCTGGTAACGGTCGGCAAGCTAACGAAGCTGTACCCTCGCTATCCAACATCGATGACATATGGACCGCGAAGCGTCACCTATGACACCTTCGGTCGTATCGTATCGCTTACGCTGCCTGCAGGCATGATCTACTCATACCCCACTGGCGCATACGACCTTGAAGACGTACCGATCGCAGAGAACCGGACATTTTATATTGGAGGAGCCCTCGGCCTGACCGCGTCTCCCCCCATCACAGAGACAGTCTGCATTACGTCGAACATTCGAAATGAGAAGGTACCCAATAATTATTCGCCCTCGAACGTAACGTCCGTCGCTAGTTGTGCGCTCGGTGTACAGCCCGAATACTCGGTCGACCTAAATGGGACGATATTGCCGTTGGGGGTCCAGGGGTCGGTGGAGAGCGAGTGGCTGCTCGATGCACGCAACGGGATGCTCTTCAATTCGCAAGGGACCGACAGTTACGGCAACGTCTCAGGCATCACTTACAGCTACGACGCTTCCGGGAGGTTGCTCGGAGACAGTGAACTCATCGAGCCAATAACCCAGTCGGCGTGTCCGATACCACTTCCGGGGATCTGCCCTTCCTACAGCAGCGGCGTTCGTACCAAGGCCTACGATGCGGAGAACCGTCTACGCTCAGAGTCGTACAGCATCGGCGAGCCACTGACTTTAACGAATCCGCCCGGAGCACTTCCGTCCGATACGGCCGAACAAGGGCTATGGTTCAACGTGACCAATCAGTACAACCCGCTATCAATAACTGCTCTCGATTACGGCGCAGCGGGCCATCCCGTGCGCTTTGCGCTGCTAGCTCAAACTGCTGGATCGGGCGCAATCCCGGGAACTAGTCAACCTTCGACTGAGGCTTGGCTCTGGGACGGCAACGATCGGCTGCTAACGTGCACGTTAAACGCGTCGGCACAATGCACAGCGCCCCGATTTTCGCTGAATGGGGTTGCCGAGTTCAGCCCTTCGACCGGCGTCGTCACCGTCAACGACAGGAATCGCTATGGGTCCGTGGCCGATCGTCACACCAGTACCGCGTTCGGACCGTGGTTTGATACGGATGGTCTCCAGCGTGCAACGATGGTTGGAATCACGAAGCAGCCGATCAGCATGTGCAGCGACGAGCAGGCACCGACCGATATGGTGTGCTTTCCCGTCATCGACGGAAAGAAATCACCCGACGGCTGGAACCGAGATATGGAGCAGTGGCAAGGTGTCCGCTCCTTCGATACCAACGTCGGCCAATGGAATACTCCCGACGCCTATGTTGGCAAGGTGCACGACCCGATGTCGCAGAAGCCCTATATGTGGAATCGAAACAATCCGTATAGCTATGCGGACCCCAGTGGGTACGATGCCTATGTTGGATTCACGCCGAACCTCATCGCTCAGCACGCTATGGTCATCCTAACAGGGAAGAGCGGTGCTGCCGAAAGGTACTCGTGGGGACCGGCGAAAGGCACACGCAATACTTCCGATCGGACATCCAATGTGAGCGCTAGCAGCAGTTCCAGCTCACCCGGTTCGTCGCTAAGCCCCTCTCGAACGGGGGGGATGACCGTCGATAGTGGCACACTGCGAAGTTTGTCGGATAGCGCCTACGCATGGAAGGATCTTCACCTCAGCGACGCGGAAACGCAAGCCTTTAGGGGTGCGCTGAACAACTACGCATCCACACATAGTTTCAATGTGCTCACTAGCAATTGCGATGAGGCGATCAGGTCCGCCTTGCACGAAATTGGCAGAGATGATCTTGCTAATCAAATGACCGGTGTACCCGCACTAGATGCCCATGACAATTTGGATCTCGCGACTAAGCCAGTGAAGAAGTAACGGCTTCCGTGAAGCGGCGATGCGCGTAGTTTTCGGAGCAGTGGTGGACCTAGTTCTTGCCCTTGTTCTTTCGAGCGTTCAGTTCGGAGTTCTCTGGCAAGTGTGGATGCGGTCCGGTGCCGACCATTTTGCACTGCGCATCGGCTCTCCGTTAAGTCTATTGTTGGGCCCGGCTATCTATGTACTGTACCGCAAAGGCGCTAAATCCAGCCGGCGCACCGCGCTTGACCGCGTCGTTCTCGTTGTAATGATGAGTGGCTACCTCGCGTTCGGCCTGGCTGCTGGCCCCGGGACGCCTGCCTTATCTGACATCCTTACGTTTCTGTATATGTTCTTGTTACCTGCCGTTGCGGAGGCATTGGCACTCGCGCTTTGCGAGTTGCTTTGGACGAAGATCACTCGCGGGACACACGCCGCAACGCCGAGACTGTAAGCAAAGGTGGCATGTTAATACGCGCCGGTAATGTTAGTTCTGCGGAGCTGATCTCGCTCATCCCACAGCGCAAGGGCCGCTTTTCGTAGGCGGTTTCGTGATCGGGGTTTCATGTGGGCACGACTTGACGCACCCGCCGGCCCGTGGTATGCTCGGGCCACTTATGCGTTTGGCGTGCTGTCGGCTCGTGATGCCCATGTGCTGCTCCCAGGTGGGGGTTGGCTAGGGTCGGCATGAGCTGATCGCGCACCGCGCGACGCACATGAGCCCTCGCCGAACCGGCGGGGGCTTTCGTTTTTTCACCCCTTTCGCTTTCCCATCGCACCAGGAGGCGCTCACCGTGACCCCGTTCTCCCGTTCCGGATTCCTTGGCCTCGTCGGCGGCGCATCGCTGGCGGCGGCCCTCCCACGCGTCGCGCGCGCGGCCGACCCCGACCGCATCGGCGTCGACTACGCCTACTACAACCCGCCCAGCCTGGTCCTCAAGTCGAAGGGCTGGCTGGAAGAGGCGCTCACCAAGCGCGGGACCGCGGTCGACTGGGTCCTCTCGCTGGGCTCCAATAAGGGCAACCAATTCGTCCAGGCCGGGACGGTCGCGTTCGGCTCGACGGCCGGCAGCGCGGCCTTCCTAGCCCGCGCCAACGGCACGCCGCTGCACACCGTCTTCCTGTACTCACGGCCGGAGTGGACGGCGCTGGTCGTAGCCAAGGATTCGCCGCTGAAGACGCTGCGCGACCTCAAAGGGAAGAAGATCGCCGCGACCCGCGGGACCGATCCGTGGTTCTTCCTGCTGCGCTCGCTCGCGACGGTCGGCCTCACGCAGGGCGACGTCGAGATCGTCGACCTGCAGCACCCCGACGGTCGCATCGCGCTCGAGCGCGGTCAGGTCGACGCCTGGGCCGGGCTCGACCCGCACATGGCCGCCTCGCAGCTCGAGGCCGGCTCGCGGCTGATCTACCGCAACGTCGCGTTCAATACATACGGCGCGCTCAACGCCCGCGAGGACTTCCTGGCGCAGCATCCCGACGTCGTGCAGACCGTCCTGCGCCAATACGCTCGCGCTCGGCAGTACGCGGCGACGCACGTCGACGAGACGGCGGCGTTGCTCGCCGACGCCTCGCACCTCGATCTGAAGGTCGCCGAGCTGCAGCTTCGCGAGCGCACGACGTACCCCGGCACCGGCGTGCCCAGTCCCGAATTCCAGACGGCGATCGGCGGCGTCGTCAGCTTCGTTCGCTCCGAGAAGCTGGCCCGCCCCGACGCCGACCTGGACGCGGCTGCCGCCTCGCTCGCCGATGCCGGGCCGGCGAACCTCGCCGTTCGTGGCTAGGTTCGCGCTCCCGCTCGCGCTGTTGGCGAGCTGGTGGCTCGTGACGGCGCGCGGCTGGGTGAAGTCGTACCAGTTCGCTTCGCCGCACGACGTCCTCGTCGAGCTGGAGAACTTGGCCACGACCGGTGCGCTGTGGCACGACCTCGGCGCGAGCATCGCGCGCGTCGCGGCGGGTTTCGGGATTGCGCTCGCCCTCGCGATCGTGCTCGGCGCGCTGGTCGGCGGCTCGCGCGCCGTCGAACGCGCGCTCGACCCGACGCTGCAGGCGATCCGGGCGGTCCCTTCGCTCGCCTGGGTGCCGCTGATCCTGTTGTGGCTGGGGATCGGCGAGACGGCGAAGATCACGCTGGTGGCGATCGGCGCGTTCTTCCCGATCTACGTCGCGCTGGTCGCCGGGATCCGCGGCGTCGACCGCAAGCTGGTCGAGGTCGGCGCGAGCTTCGGCCTCTCGCGGGCGGCGCTGATCGTGCGCGTCCTCGTCCCCGCGACACTCCCGCAGTTGTTGGTCGGCGCGCGCATCGGGCTGACCCAGGCGTGGCTGTTCCTGGTCGCCGCCGAACTGCTCGCTGCGACCAACGGGATCGGCTTTCTGCTCACCGACGGGCAGCAGACCAGCCGCACCGACGAGATCCTGGTCGCGATCCTGCTCTTCGCCCTGTGCGGGAAACTCTCGGAGAGCGGGATGCGCTGGCTCGAGCGACGACTGGTCGGCTGGACCGACACGGTGCCGGGATGAGCCCGGCCGCGCGGATTCGCGGCCTGCAGAAGGCCTACGGCACGCACCTGGTCTTCGACGGCCTCGACCTCGACGTCGCGCGCGGCGAGCGGGTCGCGATTCTCGGCGCGAGCGGCGGTGGGAAGTCGACGCTGCTGCGCTGCATCGCAGGGCTGGAGAAGCCCGATGCCGGGACGATCGTGACCAGCGGCGAGGTCGGCGTCGTCTTCCAAGAGCCGCGTCTTTTCCCGTGGCTCGACGTCGCACGCAACGTCGCCTTCCCAGCGCGCACCGCTGCCGAACGCGGGCGCGTCGAGGGCGTGCTGGGCCTGGTCGGCCTCGCGCACGCGGCGACGCGGCTACCGAAGCAGCTCTCGGGCGGGATGGCGCAGCGGGCGGCGCTGGCGCGCGCGCTGGTTCGCGATCCGCAACTGCTGCTGCTCGACGAGCCCTTCGCGGCCCTCGACGCGCTGCGCCGGATGGAGCTGCGCGCCGCGGTGCGCGAGATCCTCGAGTTCACCCGCGCCTCAGCGATCCTGGTGACGCACGACGTCGAAGATGCACTCGCGCTCGCCGACCGCGTCCTTGTCCTCGCCGGCGTGCCGGCCGAAATCACGTTCACCGGCACCGTCGGCGAAACCGCGACCCGGGCGGCGATCCTCGCGGCACTCGGCGTCGCCGAGCACGACGGCCGCGCCCGCCGCATCGTCACCCACTGAGCGGGCGTTACTCCGTCGCGGCGACGGTCGTCGTTCGGTGTGGTGCTTGGAGTAGGGACGCACCGAGCACGGCTAGCGCGGCGCAGACGAACGGGATCGGTGCCATCGCGTACTGCCCGTGGGTGAGATGCTCGAACGTCGCGCCGAGTCCGACGATGACCAGCAGCGCCGCACCGGCGTATCGCCACGGCGAGAGGAGCAGCAGGACGACTCCGCCGACCTCCATCGCGCCGGTGAGATACATGAACCAGATCGGCAGCCCGAACAGCGTGAACCCGGCCACCTCGGCGGGGTTGGCGGTGAACTTCATCAAGGCGGCGAGTAGGAACATCAGCGACGATAAGATCGCCGCGACCCAGCCCACGACGCGACGCGTGGTCATCGTGCTGCCAGCAGCGCGTCGAGATGGTTGAAGCCCATCCCCCAGCCGGTGACCATGTCGGCGCGCTCCGGGACGTCGAGCGGGACGGCCTGTTCCAGCCGCATCTCGGTCTTACCGTCGCGCTCGACGAACGTCACCGTGACGACGGTCTCGAGCGGGAACTGTTTGCTCAGCCCGTACGTCGCCGCCGGAACGATATTGCCGGCTTCGTCGTGGAAGCTGAAGGTGAAGACCAGGCGCTCAGGTTCGACGACCTCGCGGAACGTACCGCCGATCCACGCGTCCATGCCATCGTGGATGTTGCGGAAGTGCAGACGGCCACCGGGCCGCGGGTCGAGCGTGCAGGTCGGGATCGTGCAGCCGTCGGGTCCGAACCAGCGTGCCCAGTGCGCGGCGGTCGTCCAGGCGGCGAAAACGCGCTCGCGCGGCGCGTCGAAGGCGCGCGTGATCACGAGGAGCTCGTCGGGGGCGGCGGTCGAGATACGGTCGATCACGGGTTCGTCTCGTTTCTCTGCATCGTCTGCAGGTAGTCGTCCAGGCGATCGAAGCTCTGCGCCCAGATCCGTTCGTAGTGCTGCACCCACTGCGCGAGCGGCGCGAGGCCGCGCGGGTCGGCGCGATAGAAGACGTTGCGGCCGTCGCGCCGTCCGACGATCAGGTGCGCGTCCTGCAGCGCCTTGACGTGCTGCGAGACGGCCGGCTGTGAGACCCGCCCGGCCCGCGTCAGCGCGCCGACGGTCATCTCCCGGCCGGCCGCGATCCGTTCGTAGATCGCGCGCCGCGTCGGATCGGAGAGCGTGCGCATGACCAGGGAGACCGGCGGAGCTGCTGCCACAGAAGAATAATAAGCGACAACTTATGCGTTGTCAAGCCGCCCGGAGGCGCCTCCGATGCCACCCTGGTGGCACGCGATCCCGGATAATCGAGGCGTGCTGATCGCGCAGATTACCGACCTGCACGTGCGGCCGAAGGGGGCGGTCGTCCACCACATGGTGCCGACGGCGCCGTACCTGCGCCGCGCCCTCGAGGCATTGGAGGCGCTCGAGCCGCGGCCGGATCTCATCGTCGCCACCGGCGACCTGACCGATCGGGGCAAACCGAAGGAGTACCGGCGGCTGCGCAAGCTGCTCGCCCACACCAGCATCCCGGTGCTGCTCGTCCCGGGCAATCACGACGACCGGGCGGCGCTGCGCACGGCGTTCGCCGACCACGCCTACCTGCCGCCGCGCGGGCCGTTACAGTGGTCGGTCGACGTCGGCCCGCTGCGCGTCATCGGGCTCGACAGCCTGCGCAAGCGGCACCCTGGCGGCGAGCTGGACGCCGACCGACTCGCATGGCTGGCAGCGCGCCTGGCGGAGGCGCCGACGCGGCCGACGCTGCTGGCGATGCATCACCCGCCGTTCGCGATCGGCGTCGGGCCGGTCGACGCGCACGGGTTCCGCGGCATCGAGGCGTTCGCCGCGCTGGTTGCCGCGCATCCGCAGATCGCGCGCATCGTCTGCGGCCACGTCCATCGGGCGACGACGGTCGCTTTCGCCGGCACGGCGGCCTCGACCGCGCCGAGCACCGCCCCGCAGCTCGTCCTCGATCGCGCCGGCGCGTTCTACCGCCTCCGGCTCGAGGCACCCGGCTTCGCGCTCCACCGCTGGACGGGGTCGCGCATCGTCACCGAGGTGCGAACGCTCGGCGGCCGCGCGGCGGAACGCCTCGAGGGCGTCGCTTAGCTCGCGACCAGATCCCCGGTGTCGAGCGCTAGGAAGCGCATCAGCTCGGGCAGCGGCAGCGCCTTCGAGAAACTGAAGCCTTGCGCGAAGTCGCAGCCGATCGCGCGCACGAAACGCAGCTCTTCATCCGTCTCGACGCCCTCGGCGATGACCCGGATCGCGAGCCCTTGCGCCATCCGGACGATCGACCGCAGCAGCAGGCGGCTGCGCGGGTCGTCGGTGACGCCGCACAGGAACGAACGGTCGAGCTTCATTGCGCCGATCGGTAGGCGCACGAGGTACGCGAGCGAGCTGTAGCCGACGCCGAAGTCGTCGATCGCGATGCTGATCCCGGCCCCGGCGAGCCGGTCGAGCAGCGGCACGGCGGCAGGCTCGACCGCGATCTTCTCGGTGATCTCGATCGTGAGGGCATTGAGTGGGAGACCGTAATGCTCGGCCATGGCGACGACCTCGCCGCCGAACCCCGGCTCGCAAAGGGCGCGCGGCGAGGCGTTCACCGCCAGCGTGAAACCCGGGCGAAGGGCGCGGACCGCGCAAGCGTCACGCACGGCCTCGGCGATGACCCAGCGGTCGATGTCGACGATGAGACCGGTCTCCTCGGCGACGGCCAGGAAGTCGTCGGGTGCAACCAACCCTCGCGTCGGGTGCTGCCAGCGCACCAGCGCCTCGCAGCCGGTGATGTGACCGGTGCGGGCTTCGACGATCGGCTGGTAGTAGACCCGCAGCTCGCCGCGCTCGAGCGCCCAGCGCAGATCGGTCTCGACGGTAAGGCGCTCGGCGGCGTCCGTCTCCATCGTGGGCTCGAAGTGCACGTGCGCGTTGCCACCGCGCGCCTTCGCGCGGTACATCGCCATGTCGGCGCGCGAGACGAGCGCGCGCGTCGTGCGTCCGTGCTCGGGATACAACGCGACGCCGATGCTCGCGCCGACGCGCATCTCCCGCCCGGCCAGCACGATCGGCCGCCGGACCAGGCGGATGATTCGCTGCGCGACGATGTCGACATCGGCCACGCTCGCGATGCGGGGGAGCAGCACGATGAATTCGTCACCGCCCGGTCGCGCCACGATGTCGCCGTCGCGCAACGCCTCGGCGATCCGGTCGGCGATCAGGCGCAGCACTTCGTCACCGACGTCGTGGCCGAGCGTGTCGTTGATCGCCTTGAAACGGTCGAGGTCGACGAACAGGAGCGCGAAGCGGCCGTCGTCGTCGCCTTCGCGCGCGAGCAGCGCGGCCAGTGACTCTTCCAGGGAGAGGCGGCTAGGAAGACCGGTCAGGCGGTCACGGTTCGCGGCCTCCCAGGCGTGCCGCTCGGCCCGCTTGAGCTCGGTGATGTCGATCGAGACGCCGACCGCGCCGTTGACGTCGCCGTAGCGCGGATCGACGATCGGCTCGAGGTGGTGCCGGAGCCAGCGGTCCCCCAGCGGTGCCTCGACGCGGACCGGTACGCCCGTGAACGCCTGGTCGAGGAAACGGCGCGCGACGAGCAGATCGCACGGCTCGTCTAGCAGATCCATGCCCCGCAGGCCGAGGTCGGCGAGCGCGCCCCCCGTGATCGCGCTGAACCGTGCGTCGCGCCCGGTCGTCCACAGGACCGCGTCGACGTTCTGCGTGACGAGTTGGAGCCGCTGCTCGCTCTCCTCCAAGCGGGTCGTGGCGCGCCTGCGCGCCGAGACATCGCGCAGGTAGACCAACGTCTCGTGTGCCGCCGGTTTGATGCGCACCTCGATGCAGCGGTCGGCGGCGGGGAAGACGTAACTGTGCTCGAGCGTCTCGCCGGCTCGCCGCGCGATCGCGATGTCGGGGACGAGCTCGGAGGCAAGCGGATCGATGACTTCTTCGAGGTGGGCCCCGACCAATTCGGCCGATGTCTGTCGGAGCAGCCGCTCTGCCTCGTCGTTCACGTGCGTGACGACGAGCGCTTCGTCGACGATATAGATCCCGTCGGCGACGGCTTCAAGGACGTTGAACCGCCGCTCGACGGCGTCCTCGGCGGCGCGGCGAGCGGCCCGCTCGGCCCGACGCAGGCGGTGGGACCAGAGGGCGAACGCTACCGTGCCGGCTAGACCAGCGACTGCCAGGATCGCGAGCGCGATCAGCACGCTCTACGCCAGACCGAGACCGCGCGCGGAGGCGAGGAATTCCGCGCGCGTCTCCACCCCGAACGCCGCGTAGACCGCCGCCACCTGACGCTCGATCGTATACACGCTGCGGCTGAGCGCGCGCGAGATGTCGCCGATCTCGGCACCGCCGGCGAGCGTCCGCGCAACCTGGCGTTGAAACGGCGAGAGCGTCGCGGGCATTGCGGGCTCGGGGGTCGCGGATGCCGCGGTCGAGACGACGAGCGGGCAGCTTGGGTAAGCCGACGCGTGGAGCGTCGCTTTCTCGCGCCACGAAGGCTCACCAGTCACGTCAGCGAGCGCGCTGGCGGTCATGGCTGCACGAAAGGCGTAACCAAGGTCGGCGAACGTGTCGTACGCGTCGCGCAACGCTCGCTCGGCCGGGCCTACCTGACCTAGTACGGCGTCGATCCGCCCTTGCGTGTACCGTGCGATGGCTTTGCCGCGCCGGTCGCCGTCGAGCGCGAGCGTCGGGTGGACTGCCTCGGTGCCGATCGAGGAGTAGGTGGAGGCGTAGCGCTGTGCGCGCGCCGCGTTTGCCGGTGCGCTCAAGACGGCGAGGGTCAGCAAGGCCATGCGCTCTTCGCCGAACGTCGATTGCCACTGCACCGTATGACTGAGGCGATCCGCCTCAGCGAGTTCCTCCAACGCCCACGGCTCGTTGCCGGCGATCCGCGCCACGAAAGCGCGGTCGAGACGGGCCGTGACCGCCCATGGGACCGACGGCGCGCAGCCCAAGGCGTCCTTGAACGACCACTGGGCGGCGCCCGACCGGCCCCGCATAAACGAATCCCATCCGAGGGAGCGCAGCGTCTGGAAGCGGTCGACGGCGTTCCCGTCGGCCCACGCGATCTGCTCGTAGCGTCTGCGCGCGTCTGCCACACCCTCGCCGTCGCCGATCTCAAAGGCGATGCGCGAGAGCGAGTGACAGGTGAGACCTGCAATGCCGACGTCGAGCGGCTCGTCGGTTTCGAGATCGAGCAGCGCGAGGGCGAGACGGAAATCGGCGACCTGCGCCCGCAGGTTACCCAGACTCCCGTGGTGCCATCCGCGCAGCCCCAGCGCCGCCATCGCGACGCTCGGATCCGGGTGCGCCACCGACGCGGCAACGTCGGGGGCGTTCGGATCAAAATCGTGCGCCATCCAAGCGAGACGCGAGCGGTGGTAGGCGAGGGTCAGCGCTCCGTCCGGCGCTGCTCCGGCGAGCCGTTCCGCGGCGGCGTAGCGCGCCCTCGCGGAGTCGAAGTCGCGGACGTTGCCGAAGGCTTTGCCGGCTGCGAGCTCGTAGGCGAACCGACCTGCCGGCGTCGTCGCTGCGTCGCTGACCGTCGTAAGCCACTCGAGCGCGGCAACCGGATTGTGCCGGAGAGCGTCGGCCTTGAGCACGACTGCGGCGTCGCGAACGTGCTCCGGCCAATCTTCACAGCCGTCGAGGATCGCGAGGGCATCGCCGTACCGCGCCGAGCGCACCGCGCGACGCGCGCGGTGGAGGCTCGACGTCGCATCCTCTCCGACTTGCGTCGTGAGGGCCATGTAGCCTAGTCCGTCAGGCTGCCGATGTTGATGCTGTTCCCGCCGGTGACGGCGAGCGGCAACGGTGCTGGAGCGGCGCCGGCGTCGGCGCCACTCGCGGCGACGGTCTCGCCGCTCGCCGACACGTAGGCGTTCTGGACTACAATCGTCACGCTGCCCGCCGCTAGTGCTTCCAGCGTGAAGCTGCCATCGTTTCCGGATACTGTTGAGTTCAGAATGTTGCCGTTCGGGTCGAGCGCAAGGACCACGGCATTCGCGACAGGCCCACCGGCGGCGTTCACCACGCTGCCCGTAACGTCCGAGGCGTTCGTCGCGATGACGAGTTGTGGGTCGATCAGCGCGACGCTGTTCGTGACGGCGACCGACTCGAGGACGTTGAAGTCAGCGGTCACCGTGACCGAAGAGTCCGACCCGGTCGTGAACGTCGCCGGTGCATCGATCCCGACATACGTCGTGGGGTCGTTTGGCAGGCTGCCGAATTGAACGGGGTAGGTCACGCCGTCTAGGACCACGGTCGAGTTCGAGGGGTCAACCACGAGCTGCAAGGTGTCATAGCTGCCGGCGGGCAGGTTCGCTGCGTACTGTTGAGCTACGGTCTGCAAGGAGAGCAGGTTGACCATCACCTCGTTCGCGTTTACCACGACCGGAGTCGCGACGCCGTTGCTCAGGACATTGATCCCGACTAGGGCGAGGTTGACCTGTGCGTTATCGCCGTCGACAAATGGCGCGTCGAGCAACTCGAGTAGGAACCCGAAGGGGCCGGCCCCGAGGTCCTTCGGGACGCGCAGCCCTCTCTCGACCGATCGCTTGACCGAGACGACGTGCGTCTTGGTCGACAAGTGGTGCCGGCCCGCGGACGCAGGCTGCTGCGTCGAAGAGCCAGGGAGCGCACCCGTGGTCGAAGAGCTTCCACCGCAACCGGCGACGCTGAACAGGAGTGCGAGCGTCACGGCGATCGTCTGTGCCTTCATCCTAAGCCCAATCTGCGGAAACGGTAGCGATCACGTCGCTAAGAGCCGCCTTCATGGCGGCCCGTCATCGGCTCGGCCGACGAACGTCCGTAGGTTCGCCCCTTTACGCCCCCGACGAGGCGGCCGGGCGATGGCCACCTGGCGGCATTATCCATGCCCGACGCGTTTTTTACACTACTTTGTCTGTTAAGTCTTCGTTCGCTCGTTCAATCGGTAGGCAAGATAGGCGAGCCAGCCACGGGGGCCGCCGCCGTGCGTGGAAGGCGCCATAACCACGCCGTTCCGAGCGCGAATTCGACGATAACGCAAGCGAGCGCCGCGCGCGGGCCGAGCCCAGCGTGCCGGGCATCGAGGGCGGTGACGAGCGGGGCGGTGATCGCCGGGGCGACGATCTGCGGCACCGCCGCGGCGAGGTTCCAGACACCCATGGCGGCGGCCAGCGCCCCGCGTGGCAGCACCGCGTACGCTAGGGCCCAGTCGGCGGTGAAGAACGCGCCCCAGGCGGCCCCGGCGCCAAGGCCGCAGCCCAGCGCGACCGGCAGGCTCGGCGCCAAGGCGAATGCTCCGACGGCGAGCGCGATCGCCGCACCGGCCACGGTCACGACGACCCGCTTGTCGATCCGGTCGGCGGCCCGACCGGCCAGCACGGCGCCGAAAACGCCCGCCACCGTGAACACGAGAAACAGGACGCCGGTCGTCGTACGCGCGTCGGCGACGCCGAGCGACTCGCGCACGAAGAAGAACAGGAAGCCGAACAGCGTGTAAAAGCCCACGTTGATCGCCGCGCGCGCGCCGATCACGGTCCGGGCGTTGCGGTCGAGCCGCAGCGGCGTCGCCACCCTCGACATGATGGGCAGCGCGCGCGCCTGCGCATCGGTGACCGCCCAGCCGACGACCAGGCACAAGGCAAGCGCGATGCCCAGCACGAGGCCGTGCAGCAGCGTCGTCAACAGCAGGCCGGCCACGCTCCCACTGAACTGCGCCGCACTCATCCACGAAGAGGCGCGACCGACCCGGTCGCTTTCAATATAGTCGCCGACGACGGCCTGATACGGACCGCCGGCGAGATTCATCCCGAACTGCAGCAGCAGGATCGCCCCCCAGAGCCAAGCGACCGAGGGGAGCGCCGGGAGCGCGACGATCGCCGGAACGGCCAGCGCGACTCCCAAGGCGTAAAACGGGCGCCGGGCACCAGGGCGTCCGCGCCAGCGGTCCGACAGGACGCCGGCGGCGATCTGCACCACCGCCGCCAGCGAAGCACCGCCCGCGGCGAGCAGGGCAAACGTGTCGACCGCGTGCGGGGCGAGCGCGCTGACGCGGTCCTGCAGTACGACGCCCAGGATGGCCGTCCAGACCGCCTGGATCCCGAACCAGAGTCCGGCTAACCGCGCGGCGCGCACGCGTACCGGTAGTCGTCGAGCACATCGACGTCATAGCACAGGCCCGGATCGCAGCCGCGGATCGCAGCGACCGCAACGCCGAGGCGCCGCGTCGCGAGCGCCTCGATGTCGCCGATACCCAACCGCCCGCGCGCGAAACGCAGCGTCATCCCCGGCCCGAGCAGCAACACCATCCGCCACAGGCTCTTGCGCGCCGCGAAGAACTGCGTCGCGAACGTCCGCAGCGGCGCGACCGCCTCGGGCGCGACGACAAACGCGCCCGCGTTGATGACCCGCTCGCGGCCGAGCCGCACCGCGTGATCGGCCGCGCCGGGGAAACGGGCGGCGTACGCGCTCGCCTCGGCGATCCCCATCGTGAGCGCGTAGGGCTCGCTGCGCGCGACCAGGTCGCGCAACCCGGCGCCGTCGGCGAACGGCAAGTCTGAGGTAAGGTAGACGAACCGCTGGGCCGGCCACGCTTCGAGCGCGCGCAGCGCGTTCGTTCCACCGTCGCCCGCGGCGTCGACGACGCGCACGCCGGTGCGCCCGGCGAGATGGCTACGCACGTCGGGACCGCCGACGACGGCGATCGCGTCGATTCCCGCGTCGCGGCACGCGGCGACGACAGCGTCGATCACGGTGCCGGTGCCCCATGGCGCAAGCGCTTTCACCGGCGTCCCAATCGCCCGCGCGAACTCGCCGTCGACGGTTCCCCCGGCGGTAATGACGGCTCGCGTCACCCGGCCTTTCGTGTCGTGCGCAACGGCCGCGTTCCTCTCGCTGCCGATCGAGCCGACGGGGGAGGACCTGTGGCGGGCCGGCCGTATCCTGGGCAGGATGCCCCCGCGTTCTATCATGGTGATCGGCTCGGGCCCGATCGTCATCGGGCAGGCCGCCGAGTTCGACTACGCCGGCGTCCAGGCGTGCCGGGCATTGCGCGAGGAAGGCCACCGGGTCGTCCTGGTCAACTCGAATCCGGCGACGATCATGACCGACCCCGAGATCGCCGACGCGGTCTACCTCGAGCCGCTGACCGTCGCCTCGCTCGAACGAATCATCGCGCGCGAGCGGCCTGACGCGCTGCTCCCGACGCTCGGCGGCCAGACCGGCTTGAACTTGGCGGTCGAGTTGGCCGAGGCCGGGGTGATCGAGCAGTATGGCGTCGAGCTGCTGGGGACGCCGCTCGAGACGATCAAGTTGGCCGAAGACCGCCAGCGTTTCAAGGCCAAGATGCTCGAGATCGGCGAACCGGTGCCGCACTCGCTGATCGTCACCGACGTCGAGGAAGGCGTCGGGTTTGCGGCCGAGGTCGGCTATCCGCTGGTCGTGCGGCCGGCCTATACGCTGGGCGGCACCGGCGGCGGCATCGTGTACGACGAGGCCGAGCTGCGCACCACGTTGCGCACGGGCTTGGACGCCTCGCTGATCCACCAGGCGTTAGTCGAGACCTCGCTATTGGGCTGGAAAGAGATCGAGTACGAAGTCCTGCGCGACCGCGCCGGCAACTGCATCATCGTCTGCAACATGGAGAACATCGATCCGGTCGGCGTCCACACCGGTGACTCGATCGTCGTCGCCCCCTCGCAGACGCTCTCCGACCTCGACTACCAGATGCTGCGCACGGCGAGCATCAACGTCATCCGCGCGCTCAACGTGCAGGGCGGCTGCAACATCCAGTTCGCGCTGCACCCCGATCGCTCCGAGTATCAGATCATCGAGGTCAACCCGCGCGTCTCGCGCAGTTCGGCGCTGGCGTCGAAAGCGACCGGCTATCCGATCGCCAAGATCGCGACCAAGATCGCGCTCGGCCAGACGCTCGACCAGATCCCGAATCCCGTCACCGGCGGCCGCACCAAGGCCGCCTACGAGCCGACCCTCGACTACTGCGTGGTCAAGTTCCCGCGCTGGCCGTTCGACAAGTTCCCGCTGGCCGATTTCCGGTTGGGCACGCAGATGAAATCGACCGGCGAGGCGATGGGGATCGGCCGCAGCTTCAAGGCCGCGCTGATGAAGGCCGTGCGCGGGCTCGACCTCAAGTTCGAGACGCTGACGGGCGGAACGTATCAGCAGTGGAGCGACGACGAGCTGGAGCGCGCGACGACCGAGCCGACCCACGACCGGCTCTTCGCGATCACCGAGTTGCTGCGCCGAGGCCGCACCGTCGACGCGATCCACGCCCTTTCGACCATCGACCGCTTTTGGCTCTGGGAGTTCGCCGAGCTGGTCGTGCTCGAGGAGCGTCTGCGGGCCGCCGCGGCGCCGGACGATCTCGCGGCCGCGGTCGAAGCCGGCTACTCTTCGCGCGGGATCGCCTTCCTGACCGGCGGCCCGACGGTGCGCCCCGACGCGGGCCAGTTCCGGATGGTCGACACCGCGGCGGCCGAGTTCCCGGCGCGCTCGCCATACTATTACCTCTCCCGCGGCGAGAGCGACGAGATGCGGCCGACCTCGCGCGAGGCGGTCGTCGTCGTCGGCAGCGGCCCGATTCGCATCGGGCAGGGGATCGAGTTCGATTACTCGTGCGTCCACGCGGCCTGGGCGCTGCGCGAGGCCGGCATGGCGGCGGTCGTCATCAACAACAATCCCGAGACGGTCTCGACCGACTTCGACGTCTCCGACGTGCTGGTCTTCGAGCCGCCCGGCGCCGATGAGGTCGAGATGACCGCGCGCGCGACGAACGCGCGTGGCGTGATGCTCGCCTTCGGCGGTCAGACCGCGATCAACCTGGCGGCACAACTCGCCGCGCGCGGGATCACCATCGTCGGCAGCGACCGGCGCTCCCTCGACCTCGCGGAAGACCGCGAGAAGTTCGAAGCGGTGCTCGAGAAGCTCGGCGTTGCGCGGCCGATGGGCCGGGCGGCGAACACCTTTCGCGAGGCGCGCGCGATCGCGCGCGAGATCGGCTTCCCGGTGCTGGTGCGGCCGTCGTACGTGCTGGGCGGGCGCGGCATGGAGATCGTCTATAACGAGGGGCAGTTGGCCTCGTACGTCGAGTCGGCGCCGCCGATCACGCCCGGGGCGCCGCTCTTGGTAGACAAGTACATGCGCGGTCGCGAGGTCGAAGTCGACGCCGTCTTCGACGGCGAGGACATTCTGATCCCGGGGATCTTCGAACACGTCGAGCGCGCCGGGATCCACTCGGGCGACTCGATCAGCGTCTATCCGACCCAGACGGTCTCGGACCAGATGGAGGCGCGGATCGTCGCGGTGACCGAAGCGATCGCGCGCGAGCTGGGCATCCGCGGGCTGATCAACATCCAGTTCGTCATCCCCGAAGGGACCGACGAGCTGTTGATCCTCGAAGCCAATCCACGCGCCAGCCGGACGGTCCCGATCATCTCGAAGGCGACCGGGATCAACTTGGTCGCCGCCGCGACGCGGATCGCGCTGGGCGAAAAGCTGCGCGCGATGCCGTGGGGCGTCGGCTTGCGGCCGAAACCCAGTTACGTGGTCGTCAAAGTCCCGGTCTTCTCGTTCGCCAAGATGCGCGGCGTCGAGACGGCGCTCGGCCCCGAGATGAAGTCGACCGGCGAGGTGCTCGGGATCGACGAGACCTACGCGGGCGCGCTGCACAAAGGATTCGTCGGCGCGGGGATCCGGCTGCCGCGCGAGGGCGGCCGCGTGCTGGTCTCGATCAGCGACGAAGAGAAGCGCGACGCGGTCGACCTGATGCGCCGGATCGTCGCCCTCGGCCACACGCTGGTCGCGACCCCGGGGACGTACGACGTCCTGACCGCGCACGGTATCGCGGCCGAGCGGGTCCACAAGATCGGAGGCGGGACGCCCGACGTGCTGTCGGTGATCCAACGGCGCACCGTCGACCTGGTGATCAACGATTTCCGCGCCGGCCGGGGCCCGACCGACAACTACCGCATCCGCCGTGCCGCGGTCGAGGCGTCGATAGCCTCGCTGACCTCACTCGACACCGCGCACGCGCTGGTCACCGCGCTGGAGTCGGAGGCCGGGCCGCCCCGCTCGCTGCAAGAATATCAAGCGACCCACCGCGAGGCGCTCGCAACCTGACGCGCAACGGACCGGGCGGCGAGCGCCCGGCCGGGCCGGCGGCGGAGGAACGGCGTCGTCGGCGCAAAACGACGGCGCAACTCATTTTCACTGGTTTTGACCAAGGTGGTTCGGATGCGCATTCTTCGTCCCGTCCCCGCAGCGCTTGCGACGGCGTTGCTCGTCTCCTCTCTCGGCGGCGGCGCGCCCGTCGCTGCCCAAAATGGGCCGATCAAGATCGCCGTCATCACCGACATGAGCGGGGTCTATTCCGCGCTCGCCGGCCCAGGCGCGGTCGACGCGACCAAGATGGCCGTTGAGGACTTCGGCGGCAAGGTCCTCGGCCGCGAGGTCGTCGTCGACACGGTCGATCACCGCAACGACGGGCCGACGGCCGCCGCCAGGGCACGCGAAGAGTTCGCCGGCGGCGCCGAGCTCGCGCTCGACATGACCAACTCCGCAGTCGGGATCGCGGTCGCCGGCGTGGCGAAGGATCTGCACAAGCTCGCGATCGTCACCGGCGCCGCAAGCTCGCTGCTCACGGGCGCCGACTGCAACCGCTACACCTACCACTACGCCTACGACACCTACGAGCTCGCGCACGCCACCGGGTCCTACATCGCGAAGACCGGCGGCAAGTCGTGGTACGGATTCGTCGCCGACTACGTGTTCGGGAAGTCGATGCTCGGTGACTTCAGCGACGCGATCAAGCCGTACGGCGGGACCTTCATCGGGACGAGCGAGATCCCGCTCGGCACGACCGACTACTCGTCCTACGTGATCGCGGCGAAGAACTCGCACGCGCAGGTGCTGGGCCTGCTCAACGCCGGCCGCGACACGGTCAACAGCATGAAGGCGGCCAAGCAGTTCGGCCTCGACAAGGACATGAAGATCGCCGTCGGCCTACTGTTCCTCAGCGACGTCGATGCGCTGCCGGACGTCTTCGCCGGGTCACGGATCACGACGTCGTGGTACTGGGACATGGATCCGCAGGCGCGGGCGTGGGCCGCTCGCTGGAGCGCGCGCAACCACGGCCTGGAGCCCACCGACATCCAGGCCGCCGACTACTCCGCCACGATGCAGTGGCTGGACGCGGTCAAGGCGGTCGGCACGACGGACGCCGACAAGGTCCAGGCGTATCTGGACGGCCGCAAGTTCAACGACTTCTACGCCCGCAATGCCGAGTGGCGCGCGCGCGACCATCGCGTTATCCACGACGTGTACATCGTCGACGTTCTGCCTCAGAGCGACGTGAAGAAACCGCACGCGTGGTTCCGGGTCGTCCAGACGATCCCGGGCAACGACGCGTTCCGGCCGGTCTCGCAGTCAGAGTGCAAGAAAGACTGGTAGCGGCCTGAGCCCCGACTACCTCCTCACCCAGGTCTTCAACGGGTTGGCGAGCGGCGCGTTCTACGCGCTGCTCGCCTTGGGTTTGAGCGTGATCTTCGGCATGCTTCGGGTGGTCAATTTCGCCCACGGTACGATGTACATGCTCGGCGCGTTCGCGACGTACTACGGCGCGCAGCTCTTCCATCTGCCGTTCTACGCGGCGCTGATCGTTGCGCCGATCGTCGTCGGCGCCTTCGGCGTTCTGCTCGAGACGTCGCTGCTTCGGCGGCTCTACGGGCTCGACCCGCTCTATAATCTGCTGCTCACGTTCGCGCTCGCGCTGGTGATCGAAGACCTGATGCGCCTATTGGCCGGCGCCCTCGGCTCGCCGTACACAACTCCCGATGCGCTCAGCGGGATCGCCAACCTCGGCTTCACGCTCTACCCCGTCTACAAGCTGTTCGTGATCGTCGTCTCGCTCGCGGTCTGCGCGCTGGTCTGGTGGATCGTCGACCGTACGCCGGTCGGGGCCCGTATCCGCGCGGCGACCGAGAACCCGACGCTGGTGCGGGCGCTCGGGATCAACACCCGGTCGCTGGTGACGTGGACTTTTGGCTGCGGGGTCGCGCTCGCGGCACTGGCCGGCGTCCTCGCGGCACCGCAAAGCAACGTAGATCCGAGCATGGGCGACACGATCATCATTTACACGTTCGCGATCGTGGTGATCGGTGGTCTCGGCTCGGTCGTCGGGTCGATCGTGGCCGGCTTCGCGCTCGGGCTGCTGCAGGCGATCGGCGCGGTCGTATGGGCGCCGATCTCGACAACGCTGATCTTCATCGTCATGGTGATCGTGATCGTGCTGCGGCCGGCAGGGCTCTTCGGGCGCCCCGAAGGGTCGCGATGAACCGCCGCACCGCGCTGGTCTGCGGCATCCTGCTGCTGATCGCGATCGTGCTCCCGCTTCCGCCGCTGCGTGTCTACCCGGTCGTCGCGATCGACCTCGTCTGCTTCGCGCTGTTCACCGTCTCGCTCGACCTGCTCTTCGGCTATGTCGGGCTGCTCTCGTTCGGGCAGGCGATGTTCTGGGGCGGCGGCGGGTACGTGACCGCGATCCTGCTCTCGCGCGCCCACATCGACGCCGTGCTCGCCGTCGTGCTGGCCGTGCTCTACGCCGTGGTGCTCGCAGTCGCCGTCGGCGCGATCGCCGTCCGCCGGTCGGGCATCTACTTCGCGATGGTGACGCTCGGAATCGCGATGATCGAAGCGTTCACCGCGTCCCAGTTTACCGATCTTACCGGCGGTGAGAACGGCTTGCCGCTCGACAACCGAGGACACTACTTCGGCGTTCCGATCGAGAACGACGTCGCGTTCTACTACATCGTCCTGGTGCTGGTTGCGCTCGGCGTCTGGTTCGCGCTGCGGATGGTCGCCTCGCCGTTCGGGCGTGTCCTGCGCGGGATGCGCGAGAACGAGCAGCGGATGATCGCGCTGGGCTATCGGGTGGACCGCTACAAGCTGGTCGTGTTCACGATCTCGGGCGCGTTGGCCGGGTTTGCCGGCGCGCTCTACGCGCTGGGCAACCGACTGGCCGGGCTCGACATGGTCGACTGGCACACCTCGGGTGCGGTCGTCATGATGACGGTCTTGGGCGGGATCGGGACGATCGTCGGCCCTATCGTAGGCGCCGGGCTGTTCGAGTCGCTCGACTACTTCGTCTCGAAGACGCCGATCGGCGACAAGACGAACCTGGTGATGGGCACGATCTTCGCGTTGTGCGTCCTCACCTTTCGCCGGGGCATCGTCGGTGAGCTGCTGGCGCGGCTCGCCGGGCGGCGCGAGGTGGGCTGAAGCCGCCTCAGACGCCCAGCAGGTCCAGCAGCTCGCGCTCGCGCGCGATGACTTCCGCGTTCTCCAGCGTCTGCGCGACCTGGCCGTGGACCACGATGTGGTGGCGGTCGGCGACGCCGGTCGCGAAGCGCACGTTCTGCTCGACCAGCAGCACGGTCATCCCATCGGCCTTCATCGACCGGATCAGCTCGCCGATCTGCTCGATGATCACCGGCGCGAGCCCTTCGGTCGGCTCGTCGAGCAAGACAGTGCGCGCACCCGAGCGCAGCACGCGCGCGATCGCGAGCATCTGCTGCTCGCCGCCCGAGAGCGTCGTCCCCGCCGCCTGCGCCCGCTCCCGCAAGTTGGGGAACGTCTCGTAGATGCGCTCGAGGCTCCACCCGCGCGGGCCGACGACCGGCGGCAGCAGCAAGTTCTCCTGGACGCTGAGGCTGGCCAGGATGCCGCGCTCCTCGGGGACGTAGCCGATCCCCAGCCGCGCGATGCGATCCGACGGCCGACCGACCAGCGCGACACCGTCGAGCACGACGGTCCCCCGGCGTGGCGGCACGATCCCCATGATCGCGCGCAGCGTCGTCGTTTTGCCGACCCCGTTGCGGCCGACCAGCGTCGCGACCTCGCCGGTGCGGACCTCGAACGTCATGCCGTGCAGGACATGCGACTCACCGTAGTAGGCGTGGACGTCACTGAGCGCGAGCATCAGGGATACCCGCCGCCGAGGTAGGCGGTGACGACGCGCGCGTCGGCCCGCACCACGTCGTAGGTTCCCTCGACCAGCACCTTGCCGCGCTGCATCACGGTCACCCGGTCGGCTAGATGATGGACGACCTGCAGGTTGTGCTCGACCAGCACGACCGTGCGGCCGCGGGCGATCCGCCGCACCAGCGCGACCGTCGCGTCGATGTCGCCCAGGCCTATCCCCGCCGTCGGCTCGTCGAGCAGCAACACGCGCGGTTCCTGGGAGAGCGCGATCGCCAGCTCCAGCGATCGCTTGCGCCCATAGGGCAGATTCACCGCCGGTTCGTCACGCTCGCCGTCGAGGCCGACCGCATCGAGGGCCGCGCGCGCCGGGTCGTCGAGGACGGCCGTCGTCTGTGCCGACGCGAGCAGGCGGCGCGAGAGCGAGGTCTGCGCCTGCAATGCGATCTTGACGTTGTCCAGCACGCTCATGTGCGGGAAGATGCTGGTGATTTGGAAGCTGCGCACCATCCCCATCCGCGCGATCGCGGCCGGGTCGAGGTGCGAGATCTCGGCACCGTCGAAGCGCACGCTCCCGCGCGTCGCCGGCGCGAAGCCCGAGAGGACGTTGAACAAGGTCGTCTTCCCGGCGCCGTTGGGGCCGATGATCGCATGGATCGCCCCCTCGGTGACGTCGAGCGAGACGCCGTCCAGCGCGGTGAACCCGGCGTAGACCTTGACGACGTCGCGCGTCGAGAGGATCGGCTCGCTCACGAAGGGGACTTCCCAGCACCGTGGCACGGTTCCTCGACGAGGCGCACCGGGTCAGGCTGGAGGACGAAGAGAGTGCACGAGACGGTGCTCGAGATCGAAGCCCCGCGGGTGAAGTTCGGGCGCGGCGCGATCGACGAGATCGGTGCCGAGGCCGCGGCGCTCGGCTTGCGGCGAGTCGGTCTGTTCACCGACCCGCGCGTCGGCGCGCTCGAGCTGACCGCGCGGGCATTGGCCGCGTTGCGGGCCGCCGGCGTCGACGTCGCCGTCTTCGACGAGGTCCGGATCGAGCCGACCGACGGCTCGTTCCGCGCGGCGGCAGCCTTCGCGCGCGATGCACGGCTCGACGGCTACGTCTCGGTCGGCGGCGGTTCGGCGATCGACACGGCCAAAGCGGCAAACCTCTACGCGACCTATCCGGCGCCGTTCGAGCGCTACGTCAGCGCGCCGTATGGTGAGGCCGCGCTGGTCCCCGGTCGGCTCGCGCCGCACATCGCTTGCCCGACGACCTCGGGGACGGGCAGCGAGTGCACCGGCGTCGCGATCTTCGACTTCGAAGCGCACGCGATCAAGACGGGGATCTCCTCGCGTCATCTGCGACCGACGCTGGGTGTGGTCGACCCCGCCGCGACGCGCACGCTGCCGGCGGCCGTCGTCGCCTGCAGCGGGTTCGACGTCCTGGCGCACGCCCTCGAGTCGTTCACCGCGAAGCCGTACCGTCAGCGGCTCCGTCCCGCCACGCCGCTCGCGCGCCCGATCGCGCAGGGTGCGAACCCGTACAGCGATCTGGCCTGCGTCGAAGCCCTGCGGCTGCTCGGCGCGTACCTCGTGCGGGCGGTCGCCGACGCCGGCGACGACGCGGCGCGCGAGGCGGTGATGTACGCCGCGACGCTGGCCGGGATCGGCTTCGGGAATTCGGGTGTCCACGTTCCGCACGGCATGGCGTACGCCGTCGCCGGGCTGGTGCGCGACTTCCGGCCGTCCGGCTACGACACCGATCACGCGATGGTCCCGCACGGGATGTCGGTCATCCTCAGCGCGCCGGCCGTCGCCCGGTTCACCGCGCCGGCGGCGCCGGAGAAACATCGCCAGATCACGGCGCTGCTCGGCGGTGAGGGGGGCGGCCCCGACGGCGAAGTCGGCGACGCGCTGGCGGCGGCGCTGCGGGAGCTGATGGCGGCGACGGCGATGCCGGCCGACCTGCGGGCGCTCGGCTACGGCGAGCGCGACGTCGCCGCGCTGGTCGAGGGTACGTTCGCCCAGCAGCGGCTGCTGGCCAACGCGCCGCGCCCGGTCGCGCGCGAGGACCTGGCGGGTCTGTTCACCGACGCGCTGCGCGGGGTCACGTGAGGGCGGTCGTGCAGCGCGTGACCCAAGCCTCGGTGACCGTCGCCGGCGAGGTCGTCGGCGCGATCGAAGGCGGCGTGCTGGCGTTGGTCGGGGTCGCCGTCGGCGACGACGAGCGTGCCGCCGACGCGGTCGCGCAGAAGATCGCGACGCTGCGCATCTTCGACGACGCGCAAGGCGCGATGAACCTCGCGCTGACCGACGTCGGCGGCGCCGTCCTGCTCGTCTCGCAGTTCACCCTGCTGGGCGACACCCGCAAAGGACGCCGTCCGTCGTTTGTCGCCGCGGCGCGCGGCGAGCTGGCCGAACGCCTCTATCTGCGCGTCGCCGACGGACTGCGCGCGGCCGGTCTGCCGGTGCAGACGGGTCGCTTCGGCGCCGACATGGCGGTCGCACTGGTCAACGACGGACCGGTGACGATCCTGCTCGACACCGAGCATCCCTCGCCGGTGCAGGCGTGATCGGGCCGGCCGCCTTCACCGTCTTCGCGCTCGGGCTGCGCCACGGCGCCGACCCCGATCACCTCGCGGCGATCGACAACGTCACCCGCAACGCTTACGTGCGCACGCCGCGCCTGAGCCGCTTCGTCGGGACGTTCTTCGCCGGCGGTCACAGCGTGATGGTCCTCGTCATCTCGGCGCTGGTCGGCCTGCTCGGTACGCGTTTCGCGGCCCACGGCGCGCTGATCGAGACGATCGGCACCTGGATCTCGATCGTCGTGCTGCTCGCCGTCGCCGCGCTGAACCTGCGCACGCTCTCCACCGGCGAGACCCGGCCGGCCGGCATCCGCACGCGTATGCTCCCCCGCCGCTGGCGCGAGAGCACGAGCGCGCTGGCGGCGATCCCGATCGGCTTCCTGTTCGGCTTCGGCTTCGAGACCTCGAGCCAGCTCGCGGCCTACGCCGTCGTCTTCGGCGCCGACGCCGGTCTGCTCGGCGCGATCCTCATCGGCGCGACCTTTTCGGGCGGGATGATCGCGACCGATACGCTCGACTCGCTGCTCGTGCACCGGCTGGTCTCGTATCGCGGCGCGCGGCTCCCCGGCGTGATGCGCCTGTGGATCGGCACGGTGACGGCGCTGGCGGTCGTGGTCGCCGCGTACGAAGGCGCGCAGTTGCTCGGTTGGCAGTCGCCCTTCGGTGACCTCACGCTGAGCGTGGCGCTGGTCGTCGCCCTGCTGGTGGTGTTCGCCGTCGTGTTCTTTCGCACGTGGGGTGACGATCCCGAGCACGCCTGAGGCTTAGCTGCCGCTCCAGCGCGGCGCGCGTTTGGCGAGGAAGGCTTCGACGCCCTCGCGGAAGTCGGCGCTGCCGTAGCAGGCGCGGATCAGGTCGTCGCCGGGCGGAATGACGCGCGCGGCGCGCAGCCTGCGGAAGCCCTCCTTGGTCGCCCGCAGCGTCCCGGGTGCGAGCGCGAGCAGTTCGCGGGCCACGCCGTGCGCGTGCGCGCGGACGCCGTCGGCCGACGCGACGACCGCCGTCAGAAAGCGGGCCTGGAGCGCCTCCTCGGCGGCGAGCAGCCGGCCCGTCAGCAGCAGCGCCTTGGCCGCGTCGGAGCCGATCAGCTCGGCGACGCGCGCCAGGTTGCCGATCGAGAGACAGTTGCCCAGCGTGCGCGCGATCGGCAACCCGATCCGCGCTCCCGCGGCCCCGAAGCGCAGGTCGCAGGTCGACGCGATCGCGACGCCGCCGCCGGTGCAGGCGCCGGCGATCGCCGCGATCGTCGGGACGCGAATCGCTTCGAGCGCTTGCATCACGGCATCCATGCGGCGTTCGTAGGCGATCCCGTCGTCGGCTGTGAAGCCGCGGAACTCGGTGATCGCGGTGCCGCTCACGAAGGCGACGTCGCCAGTGCCGGTGACGATGACGGCGCGCACCTGCGGGTCGGCGTCGAGCGCGCGCGCCTGGTCGCGCAGCGCGTCCCACATCGCGAAGGTCATCGCGTTGCGCGCCGCCGGGTTGTCGATGACGACGGTCGCGATCCCCGCGTCGTCGCGCTCGACCCGGATCATGCCTGCACCGTCACGCCTGCGCGCGCGAGACGGTCGACTTCGTCGGCGTCGAGGCCGATCTCGCGCAGCACCGCGAACGATTCACCGCCGAGCAACGGGCCGGCACGTTCCATCCGCGGTGGCGTCGCGCTCAGGCGCAGCGGAGAGCCGAGCTGGCGGACCGACCCGAGCGTCGGGTGCGGCGCATCGGAGAAGAAGCCCCGAGCGGCGAGATGCGGATCGGTGAAGACGCGGTCGAAGCTCCAGATCGGGCCGCACGGGACGCCGACCGCCGTCAGCGCCGCGATCCACGCCTCGGCCGGGCGGGTGCAGGTCGTCGCTTCGATCCGCGCGATCAGTTCCACCCGGTTCGCGAGCCGGCGCTCGTTGGTCGCATAGCGCTCGTCGGCGCTGAGCGCGGCCAGCCCGAGTGCGTCGCAGGCGCGCAGCCAGTGGTCTTGCGTGTTCGCCCCGAAAGTGAACCAGCCGTCGACGGCGCGCACCGCCTGGTAGGGCGCGATCGACTGGTGCGCCGAGCCGGTCGCCTGCGGGACCTCGCCGGTCGCGAACCACCGGCCGGCCTCCCAAATCGCGAGCGAGACCGCCGACTCGAGCAACGAGACGTCGATGTGTTGCCCTCGACCGTCCCGCTCGCGCGCGCGCAGCGCGGCCAGCACCGCGATCGTCGCATACAACGCGCAGGTCAGATCGGCGATCGGTACGCCCACTTTGGCCGGCGCGCCGCCGGACTCACCGGTGATGCTCATCAAGCCGGACATTCCTTGCGCGATGATGTCGAGCCCCGGCCGCTCGGCATACGGGCCGTCGGCCCCGAAGCCCGAGACCGAGCAGTAGATCAGGCCCGGCACCGAGGCGTGCAGTGTGGTGTAGTCGAGCCCGAGACCGCGCATCGTCCCCGGTCGCAGGTTCTCGATCACGACGTCGGCGCGTTCGACGAGCCGGCGGAAGACCGCCTTCCCATCGGGCGACTTCAGATCGAGCGCGAGGCTGCGCTTGTTGCGGTTGAGGCGCACGAAATTCGAGCTCTCACCGTCGATGAACGGGCCCGTCTGGCGGGTGAGGTCGCCGCCGCGCGGGTTCTCGACCTTGACGACGTCGGCACCGAGATCGGCGAGTTGCATCCCGCAAAACGGGACGGCCATGAAGTTGCCGACCTCGACGACCCGCAGGCCATCGAGCGGTGGGCGAGCGCTCTGCATGGCGGAGGAGATTTCCTCGGCGAGGCGCTACTCCTGGTACACCAAAATACCTCAGCCCCGCAGGGAGGCCCCGATGCCGATCACGTCCACCCGCCGCGTCTTTCTCACCTCGTCGGCAGCGGCGTTCGCCTCGATCGGCATCGTGCGCGCCCCCGCGCGAGCCGCCGACTTCAGTTACAAGGCGGGGACGAACCAGCCGGTCGACCACCCGTTGAGCGTCGCGATGAAGGAGCTTTGGGACGCCGTCCGGAGCGAGACGAACGGCCGGCTCGACGTGCAGACGTTCCCCAACAACCAGCTCGGCGGCGATACCGCGATGATGCAGCAACTGCGCTCGGGCGCGCTGCAGTTCATGACGCTCGACGGTGGGATCCTCCAGGCGGTCGTGCCGGTCGCCGCGATCCAGGGGATCGGCTTCGCCTTCAAGGACTCGACCCAAGCCTTCGCCGCCTTCGACGGCAAGCTCGGCGCGTACGTCCGCGATCAGATCGCTGCCAAAGGCATCCACGCCTTCGACCTGATCTGGGAGAACGGGATGCGAAACGTCACCTCCTCGACCAAGCCGATCCGCAACGCCGGCGACCTGGCCGGCTTTAAGATTCGCACCCCCGAGGGCAGCCTGTATCTCGACTTGTTCCGCTCGCTGGGCGCGGCACCGACGCCGATCAACTTCAGCGAGCTCTACACCTCGTTGCAGACGCACGTCGTCGACGGCCAGGAGAATCCGCTGCTGAATATCGAGTTCGCGCGCTTCTTCGAGGTGCAGAAGTACCTGAGCATGACCGCCCACATGTGGAGCGGCTACTGGCTGCTCGCGAACGGCGACGTGTGGAACGGGCTCCCGCCCGACTTGCAGGCGATCGTGATCAAGCATGCGCGTCTGACCACGCAGCGCCAGCGCGCCTCGGTGATGAAGTACAACGACACGCTGGCCGGCAAGCTGCGCTCGCAGGGGATGCTGATCAACGAGGTCGACCGCGACGGAATGCGCGCCAAGCTCGGCGACTTCTACCACAAGTGGCACGCCACGTTCGGCGACCAGGCCTGGAGCCTGCTCGAGCAGTACGCCGGCAAGCTGGGCTGAGGCACGCTCAGCCGCCCCGGACACGGCACCGCCCTCGACGCTCAGGGAGGGCGTGCGAGGGCGGTTGAGGGGTGCTTTCGCGCCGGCCGGCGGCGCGACCTTCGTTATGTTCAGCGGGATATAGCGCGAGCCCGGTGCCCGCGCCGCACCGCGCCCTCCAGGGCGGCGACGTGCGGTTGGCCCCGCTCGTGCACGATCTCTTCCAGGGCGCGGTACTCGCGGACGACCAGCCGGCCCAGGGCCGTCACTTGTGCCCCGCCGCCCTGCGCCCCGCCGGGCCGGGCGCGGACCAGCGGCGTGCGGAAGAGGCCGTTGAGCTCCTCGACCAGCGTCCAGGCCCGGCGATAGGACATCTTGAGCGCCCGCCCGGCGGCGGAGATCGAGCCCGAGTCGGCGATCGCCTCGAGCAGCGCGACCTTGCCGGGGCCCAGTGCCGCGGCCTCGCCGAACACGACCCGCAGCGTCAGGCGTGCCATGCCCGCCTCACGGCGCCGCGAAGCCGCGCGCACGCAGAAAGCGCTGGCCGGCCGGCGAGAGGATGAAGTCGACGAAGGCCTGCGCGCCGCTCGGGTTCGGCGCCGTCGTCAACGCCGCCATCGGGTAGACGGCGTCGGGCGAAACGCCCGGCGGGAAGGGCAGCAGCGTCACTTGCGCGGCCAATTGGGGCGTCACGTCGGTCACGTAGACGACGCCGACGTCACCTTCGCCGAGCGAGATCTTCGTCGCGACCGCCTTCACGTCGAGCTCGTTGGAGACGACGTTGTGTTCGACCGCGGCGGCGAAGTCGACCGGAAAACCCGGCGTTCCGGCGGCGTGGGCGAAGGCAGCCCGCGCGTAGCCGCCGACCGGGACCGTCGGTGCCGCCAGCACGATCCGCGTGCCGGGGCGGGCCAGATCGGCCAGCCCCGCGATGTGCGCGGGGTTCGCCTTGGGGACGATCAGCGCGAGCCGGTTGCGCGCGAACGTGTGCGGCGTTCCGCGCACCCGCTGCGCGTCGACCAGCACGGTCATTTGCTTCTCGTTCGCCGAAGCGAAGACGTCGGCCGGCGCGCCCTCGCGGATCTGCGTGGCCAGCGTGTCCGAGCCGCCGTACGAGAACGTCACGACGGTGCCGGTGGCTTGGGTGAAGGCGGCGCCGGCTGCATCGAACGCCTCGCGCAGCGAGGCGGCGGCGAAGACGGTGAGGCTGCCCGGTGCGGCGGCCGCCGGGGCGCTCAGCGCGAGCAGTCCGGCCAGGGCGCCCAGCAGGGCGGAGGATCTCTTCATGCGCCGGCTCTTCGACAGGCCAGCGCTGTCTCCACTCGGATACAACGACTGGCGCACGGGGGGATGATTCAGCGGGAGCGCCTCCGCCGCACGCCGTACGCCCCGCCGATGAACGACCGCCCCGACGAGCCCCAGCCCCGGGCCTACGTCCTCGGTGGCAACGCCAGCACGCTGGCGTTCACCTCGAGCCTCGTGCCGGAGAACCGGCAGGTCACGGCGTGGCTGGTCCCGCTGGCGTGGACGCCGGTCGGCGTCGTCCTCGGCGAGACGTGGCAGCGGGTCGGCATCGCTGCCGACAACCTGGCGGGCTGGACCGACCAGACCTTCGACGCCGCCGACGAGCGTTCGTTCGTCTCGTCGTTGCGCGAGCTGGAGCTGCTGGCGCGGATCGGTTGGAGCGCGGCCGTCCCTGAAGCGTTGACCGACGAGGTCGTCGTCAACGCCGAGGACGTCCCGGAGGACATCCTCGACGCGTTCGGACGTGCCGCCGTGCCGCTCACCCAGTGCGCGATCTGCCGGCGCACCTGCGTGCGCGACGACTTCGTCTGGAACGAGCGCCGCCTGTGCGCGTGGGACTACCATGCCAGCGTCTTCGGGAAGCGCGGCCCGTGGCGCGCGGAGCCGTACGAGGACCGGCTGTTCGAGACGCTCCCCCACGCGGCGTACGTCGCCGGCCCGCTGCTCGAGGACGTCGGCGTCGACGCCGTCCTGGCGGTCGACGGGCTCCCCGATGACTTGTCGCGCCGCTTGATCAACGAGGCGATCGCCGCTGACGGCGGGCCCGCCTATCTCGCGGTCCGCGCGGGGAACAGCGGCTACACGCTGCTGCGCGAGCGCCCGGCACCACCCAGCGAGGGGGCTTGACCGATCGGGCGATCGCGCGCCTGGGCGCGCTCTTCGTCGTCTTGTTCGCCGCGCTCGCGCTGCGGCAGCTCTGGCTGCAGGTGATCGCCGGACCACAGCTCGCGGCCAGCCGCTACAATCCACGGCAGACGGCGCTCGCGGTCGGCCGCGGCGCGATCCTCGCCTCCGACGGGACACCGCTCGCAATCACGCAAGGCGAGCGGCGCGTCTATCCGCAAGGCGCGCTGGTCGCGCAAGCGGTGGGCTACTTCTCGCCGCGCTACGGCGCCAGCGGGATCGAAGCGGCGTTCGACGCCGATCTCACCGCGCGTCCGGAAGCGCTCGGTCCGCTCGAAACGTTGCGCGAGATCGTGACCGGAACGCACGGCGCGCCGCGCGGCGCCGATGTCGTGACGACGATCGATCTCCCCATCCAGCGGGCGCTGGTCGCCGCCCTGACGCACTTCCGGCGCGCGGCGGGGATCGTCCTCGATCCGCGCACCGGCGCCGTCCTCGCGCTGGCCTCGGTCCCGAGCTACGATCCCAACCGGCTCGATGCTCGCTGGACCACGCTGATCCACGATCCCGCACTGCCGTTGCTCGATCGCTCGACCAACGGGCTGTATCCGCCGGGCTCGACCTTCAAGATCGTCACCGCCGCCGACGCGCTCGACGCCGGCGTCGTGACGCCGCAGTCGGTCTTCGACGATCCGGGGACGTTCACCATCGGAAACGCGACGATCCACGACGACGAGCAGGAGCGCACCGGTCATCAGAACCTGGCCGGCGCGTTCGCGCTCTCATCGAACGTCGACTTCGCGCAGATCGCGTTGCTGATCGGCGTGCAGCGGTGGCTCGCCGACGCCGCGCGCTGGGGCCTCGGCGCGAGCGCGCGGTTCGACCTGCCGGTCGCCCGCGACCACGTCCCCACCCAAGCCGAGCTGACGCCCGGCGTGCTGGCGCAGCTCGGCTTCGGACAAGCCTCGCTGCTCGTCACGCCGATGCGCATGGCGCTGATCGGCGCGACGATCGCGCACGACGGCACGACGCCGCGACCGTATGTCGTCCGGCGCATCGCCGGGGCGGATACCTCGCTCGCCGTGCAGCCCGAGACGCTGGCGCACCCGATCTCGACCGAGACCGCGCACGAGGTGCGCGACCTGATGATCCAGGTCGTCGCGCGCGGCACGGGGACGGCGGCTCAGCTCCCCGGCGTCACCGTCGCCGGCAAGACCGGTACGGCGACGAATCCGCACGGCGCCTCGCACGCCTGGTTCGTGGCGTTCGCCCCGGCCGAGGACCCACGCGTCGCGGTCGCCGTGGTGATCGAGAACGTCGGCTACGGCGGCACCTACGCCGCACCGATCGCACGCGACATCCTGCGGGTCGCCCTGGCTCAGTCGCGAAGATAGCCTCGAACATGGTGATGGAGCGAGCGCAGCGGAATCACGCACAAGCTGACATGCTGTTGCGAGCTCGGACCGGGGGGCCCCGCGCCGAAGGCGTGGGGGGCGCGCAGCCTGGGGCGGAGCGCCTTTAGAATGCAGCAAGAGCAACTTCTCAATAACCGGTATCGCGTCGACGGGCTCCTCGGCAACGGGGGGATGGCGATCGTCTACGTCGGGACCGACACGCTCCTGCGGCGCCGCGTCGCGATCAAGGTGCTGCGCGATCAGTACGCCTCCGACGACGACTTCGTGCAACGCTTCTCCTACGAAGCGCAGGCGGCGGCGAAACTCTCGCACCCCAACATCGTCAACGTCTACGACTTCGGGCGGGCAGAGGACGCGTACTACATCGTCATGGAGCTGGTCGACGGCGCGACGCTGGGCGACCTGTTGCGCGACGAGCGCGTGTTGCCCGAGCCGGCCGCCGTCGACTACGCGATTCAGATCGCCAGCGGTCTGGCCTACGCGCACCGCCAGGGGCTGCTCCACCGCGACGTCAAGCCGGCCAACATCCTGGTCACCACCGACGACGTCGTCAAGCTGAGCGACTTCGGCATCGCGCGCGCCGTCTCGGCGCACACGCTGGGTGTCACGCAGCCCGGGATGGTGATGGGCAGCGTCGCGTACCTCTCACCCGAGCAGGCCCAGAACCACTCGCTCGACGAGCGCAGCGACCTGTACGCGGTCGGCGTCGTGCTCTACCAAATGCTCACCGGTTCGCTGCCGTTCACCGGCGACACCCCGGTCGCCGTCGCACTCAAGCACGTGGCCGAACCCGCGCCGCCGATCGACCCTGCCGCGACCGGGGTCAGCCCGGCCCTCGCGGCGATCGTCGCGCGGCTGCTGCGCAAGGCACCCGACGAACGCTACGCCTCGGCGACCGAATTGGCCAGCGCCTTGCGCGAGGCGCGCGAGCGGCCGCACGCGACCCAGGACTTCGTCTTCCCCGAGGCGCCGGCCGGGCGAATCGCCCCGCCACTGCCCAAGCCGCGGCGCCCGCACGCGCCCGACCGCCGCGACACCGGCGTCGAGGTCGCCGACCCGCTGCGGCCGGCCTTCGAGCGGCGCTGGGCGATCATGGCCGCGTTGCTGGTGGTGGCGATCGCGATCGGCTTCTTCGCGATCGGTGGCGGGGGACTGTTCGGTCCGCTGGCGACGATCGTGGTCCCCGACCTGAGCGGGAAAGATTCGAACGAGGCGCGCGAGGCGCTGTTCCGGCTCGGGCTGCGCTGGACGCTCGCGAACGAGTCGAGCGAGACGGTCGCGCAGGACCACGTCATCCGACAGGATCCGTCGCCGGGCGGGAAGCTGCCCCACGACGGGGTCGTCGGCCTGGTCGTCTCCGATGGTTTGCCGCGCGTCCAAATCCCCGACCTGACCGGCTACGCGGTCGCCGACGCGCAGCGCAGCCTGCAGAACGCGAAGCTCCAGACGACCCTCAAAGAGGCCTACGATCGAACCGTCCCGGTCGGCCAGGTCGTCTCGCTCGACCCCCGCGTCGGCACGCAAGTTCACGAAGGCGAGACGATCACGCTGACCGTCTCCAAAGGCGCGCAGCCGATCGTCGTCCCGAACGTCGTGAACATGAACATCGACGATGCGCGCCGTCTGCTCGGCGCGAAGGGCCTCGACGTGACCGTGGCTCCGCCGACCTCGAGCGACACGGTCCCGGAAAACATGGTCGCCACGCAGGTTCCCGCGCCGGGAGCGACCCTCGCGCCGCACAGCGCGGTCACCGTCGCGATCAGCACCGGAGCGGTCGCACTCAACGTCCCCGACGTGGTCGGCCAGGATCCTGACGCCGGCCAAGCCACGCTGCGCGCCGCCGGCTTCGCCGCGCAGCTCGCCTATAACGTCGACGCCGGGAACGCCGGCGGGAAGATCGCGATGCAGAGCCCCGACGGTGGGACGCAGGCGAAGAAAGGATCGCTCGTCACCGTCTACGTCAACGTGCCGGGCAGCGTCCCCGACGTGAGCGGGATGAACCTCGCCGACGCCGAGAAGGCGCTGCGGGCCCAGGGCTATCAGATCGGCAACATCGCGTACACCGCGGAGGGCGGCGTCCAACCGGGCCAGGTCGTGCGCACCGAGCCCGAGGCGACCAGCCCGCTGCGTCCGGGCGAGTCGATCAACCTGACCGTGCTGCAGGGCGGCCCACCGGCGCCCGCGCAAGCACCGCACCAGCCGCAGAGCCAGCCGAGATGAGGCGCGTGATCCTGGGCGTCGACCCCGGACTGCGCACGACCGGCTACGGGGCGATCGTCGTCGGCCGGGACGGCCTGCGCCTGGTCGAAGGCGGCATCGTCACGCCTGACCCCGGACTCCCGCTCGAGCAGCGGCTGGTCCAGCTCCACGCCGCGATGGTCGAGGTCGTCTGCGCGATCCGGCCCGCCTGCATGGTCGTCGAGGAGCTGTGGACCGCGTACAGCCACCCGCCGACGGCGGTCCTCATGGGCCACGCGCGGGGGGTGATCGCGCTGGCCGCCGGAGCGCAGGGCGTCGCCGTCCACTCGCTGGCCCACGCGATGGTCAAGCGCGCCCTGGTCGGCAGCGGCGCCGCCCGCAAGGCGCAGGTCAAGGGGATGGTCATCCAACTGCTCGGCCTGACCGCGCCGCCCCAGCCGGACGACGTCTCCGACGCACTGGCGCTGGCGATCGCCTTCGCGAATGTAGAAGCGCAACGCGAGCGCTTCGCCGAACTGGGGGTTGCGATGCCCCAGCGCCGCTCCCGCGCCCCGCGTCTCGCGTAGCCGGCCGATGTTCTCGCGAATCACCGGCGCGGTCATCGACCAGACCGGCGACCTCGTGCGCATCGACGTGGCCGGCCTCGTCTACGACGTGCTCGTCCCGCCCAGCGTTGCGGCGAAGGTCCCCGGCGCCGGCGAGACGACGCTCGAGATCTATCCGCACTTCGCGCTCGACGGCAACGCCGGACGCTTCACATTCTTCGGCTTCACCAACGCGATCGAGCGCGAGTTCTTCGAGGCGCTGCTCTCGGTCGCGTCGATCGGGCCCAAATCGGCGGCCCGCGCCTTCTCGGCGCCGATGGCGCGCATCGCGCGCGCGATCGACGAAGGCGATCACGTCTTCTTGCGGACGTTGCCGGGGATCGGCCAGCAGAAGGCACGCGACATCGTGGCCAAGCTGCAGGGGAAGGTCACCCGCTTCTTGTTGATCCAGGACGCACCAGCGCGCGCCGCCGCCGAGTCACCCCCGATGCCGGAGTTCGCCGGCGAAGCGCTGGCCGTGCTGCTGCAGCTCGCCTACAAACGTACCGAGGCCGAGGCGATGATCGCGCAGACGCTCGATCGCGCGCCGCAGATCGCCGATGCCGAAACGCTGCTGGCCGAGATCTACCGCGGGCGGCATGCCGCGGCGGTCGCGCCATGAGCGATTCGGTGCGTCGGCGCGTGATCGGCCCGGCCGACGGTGCGCCGCCACCCGGTGCGGAAGAAGAGGAAGCCGCGGGGCCGCGGGTCGTCGGGGCCGACGCCTCGCTCGAGGACGAGGTCTACGGCGCGACGCTGCGCCCGCGCTCGTTCGAGGATTACGTCGGCCAGGTGCAATTGGTCGAGAACCTGCGCATCGCGATCGACGCCGCGGCGCGGCGCGGCGAGCCGCTCGAACATGTCCTCTTCTCGGGGCCGCCCGGCTTGGGCAAGACGACGCTGGCGAACCTGATCGCCCGCGCGACCGGCGGCGCGCTGCGGCCGACCTCTGGTCCTACCCTCGAGAAGCCGAAGGACCTGGTCGGGATCTTGACCGCGCTCGAAACCGGCGACGTGTTGTTCATCGACGAGATCCACCGCCTCGGCACCGTCGTCGAGGAGTACCTCTACCCGGCGATGGAGGACTTCCAGATCGACTTCGTCGTCGATCGCGGCGCCTATGCGAAGACGCTCAAGCTGCCGCTCAAGCGCTTCACGCTGGTCGGCGCGACGACGCGCGCCGGGATGCTCTCCGCGCCGCTGCGCGACCGTTTCGGAATCGTGCACCATCTAGCGTACTACGAGCCGGCCGAGTTGCACCGCATCGTCGAGCGCAGCGCGCGCGTGCTCGGCATCGCGATCGAGCCCGAAGGCGCGCAAACGATCGCCGCGCGCAGCCGCGGCACACCGCGCATCGCGAACCGCCTGCTGCGGCGCGTGCGCGACTTCGCCGAGGTGCGCGCCGACGGCGTGATCACCGCCGCGGTCGCCGACGAGGCGCTGCGCCGCGAAGGCGTCGACGCGGCCGGCCTCGACCGGCTCGACCGCGCTTACCTCGAGACGATCGCGAACCAGTACGGTGGCGGTCCGGTCGGGATCAACGCCCTCGCCGCGACCCTGACCGAAGACGGCGAGACGCTCGAGGACGTGGTCGAGCCGTACCTGCTCAAGATCGGCTTCGTGCAGCGCACGGCCAGCGGCCGCAAGACGACGCCGGCCGCGCTCGCGCACCTGGGCCTCGAGGGACGCGGCACGGATCAACCGCGGCTGCTGTGATCGACCGGCTGGCCTTCCTGACGCTGCTGGGCGCGACGACGGTCGCGACCGGCGGGCTCGACGTCTGGGAGCCGTCGGGGACGCAGATCCGGGTCCTGGTCGACGCTGACCTGCGCGGCCGCGAACCCGCCGACGTGGGCGATGGAACCTTCGCCTTCGACGGGCGGCGTTGGCGCGGTGCACCCTCGACCGTTCCGGTCGCCGACGGCCGGTTGGGGTTGGTGACGGCGATCGACGTCGATGCGTACCTGCAAGGGGTCGTCCCGCTCGAGCTCTCGCCCGGCTGGCCGGTAGCGGCGCTCCAGGCGCAGGCGATCGTCGCGCGGACCTACGCGCTGGCCCATCGCACGCTCTCCCGCCCATGGGACGTCCTGGCCAACGATGCCGACCAGCGCTGGGGCGGGGTGGAGGCCGAGGTGCCGGCGGCGACCGCGGCGGTCCAGGCAACCCGCGGCCAGGTCCTCGGCTATGCCGGCGGTCCGGCCAGCGTCTTCTATTCGGCCTGCTGCGGTGGGCACACGGCCGACGGCGCGTCGGTCTGGGGCCGCCAGCCGATTCCCTACCTGCGCGGGGTCCCCGATCCGGCCTGCGCACCGGCGCCCGATTTCCGCTGGGCTCGCAGCCTCCCGCTCGACCGGATCCTGGCCGCCTTCGGCGACCGCACCGGCGGCACGTTGACCGGGGCGGACCTCTCCGATGCCGACCCGACCGGCCGGCCCCGGACCCTCACGCTGCACGGCGAGCGCAGCGCGCAGCTCGAGGTCGATGAGTTCCGCCGCGCGCTCGGTTCCGCACTGTTGCCCAGCAGCTGGCTACGCAGCGTCAGCGTCGAGGGGACGCAGGCCGCGCCGCGGCTGGTCATCGAAGGGTCAGGCCGTGGGCACGGCGTCGGTCTCTGCCAATGGGGTGCGCGCTTCCGCGCCTCGGCGGGAGCATCCGCAGCCGCGATCCTCGCCTGCTACTTCCCCGGCACGACGGTGAGCGGTGTCTGAGGAGAAACGGGCTGAGTCGAGTGTCCGGCTGCGCAAATTCATCGACGTCGTGGTCGAGGACAAGCTCTCGTTCACCCTCTTTCGGGGGGCGATCGCCGATCTGAGCTCGACCGGGATGCGGCTGATCTCCGATCAGTATCTGCCCAAGGGGACGCGCTACACGTTCACCATGAAGCGGGCGCCGATGCTCACCCTGCGGGGTGAAGTGCGCTGGGTCCGCGCCTTCGAGCGCGACACGTTTCAATGCGGCATCTTCTTCGTCGACGTCGAAGAAGAAGACCGCAAACGCTTGCAGTCGTTCCTCGACATCGAGCGGCAGCGCGTCTCGACCTCCTAAAGCGTGGTCGAGGTCGACCCGCGCACCGTCGCGGCGTATGACTACGAGCTCCCCGACGCCCTGATCGCGCGCGAGCCGGCGGCGCGGCGCGAGGATGCGCGGCTGCTCGTCGTGCACCCCGACGGGACGCTGGCCGACGAGACGTTCGCCGCCTTCCCGTCCCTGTTGCGCGCGGGCGACCTGCTCGTGCTCAACGAGACGCGCGTCGTGCGCGCCCGGCTGCGCGCGCGGCGTGAGGATGCGTGCGAGGTTGAGCTGCTGTTGCTGCGCCCGCGCGCGCAGGCGGCGTTCGATCCCGCCGCGCGCGAGTGGTTGGTGCTGGCGAAGCCGGGCCGCCGCGCGCGCCCGGGTACCCGGCTGCAGGTCGGGCCGGCCGGCGCGAGCATCGTCGAGGTGCTGCCCGACGGGCCGCGCGTGCTCCGGTTCGACGAAGGCGTCGATATCGGCGCACTGCTCGAAGCACACGGCGAGGTCCCCCTCCCACCGTACGTCGGTCCGGGCGATCCGGCCCGCGCCGAACGCTACCAGACCGTCTTCGCGAGGGTGCCCGGGAGCGTCGCGGCACCGACCGCCTCGCTGCACTTCACGCCCGCGCTGCTGTCGCAGCTCCAGGCGCGCGGCGTCAGCCTAGCATCGCTGGTGCTCGACGTCGGGATCGGGACGTTTCGCCCGATGAGCGGTCGCAGCATCGACGAGCACTCGCTGCACGCCGAACGCTACGCGATCCCAGCCGAGACGGCGCACGCCGTGGCGGCGACCAAATGCGCCGGGCGACGGGTTGTCGCGGCGGGGACGACCGTGCTACGCGCCCTCGAAGCGGCCGCCGTCGGCCCCGGTACGGTGCGGGCCGGCGAAGCCGAGACGGAGCTGTTCGTCAGGCCGGGCTTCGCGTTCCGCATCGTCGACGTGCTGCTGACCAACTTCCACCTGCCGCGCTCGACGCTGCTGGTGCTGGTCGCCGCCTTCGCCGGGTACGACCGGACGCGTGCGGTCTACCACGAGGCGATCGCCCGCCGCTATCGGTTCTTCTCGTTCGGTGACGCCATGCTGCTCGAGCGCGACCCGACGGCCTGCGCGCCCGTCCCCGACGGGCCGGTCGGCCCTTCCGGCCGCCAGGTTGGACGACAAAAAAGCGACGAGGTAAACGATTCTTCACACCGGCGTGGGGGCGCCGCGGGCGACACGTGAGAAGACCCCTTTCATCGTGAACGCCTGGGGTTTGGATTTCGCGACCCTGCCCGCGTCCCCGCAGCAACGCCGCGCGGCGCTGCTTGCGGCTGGGGTTTTGGGTGGGCTCTCGGTGGCGTGCCTCCCGTTCGCGCGGCAGCAGCTGGGTGCGTTCCCGGGCTTTCTCACGCTCTACGGCGGCGCCGTCCTGATGGGGCTGGGGATCACCGGCGCGATCTTCTTCGCGCAGTTCACCCTGACGCGCAAAGCCTCGCTGCTGGCCCTGACCTGCGGGACGCTGTTCTGCGGGATCGTCTTCATCCCGTACGTGCTGACCTTCCCGGGGACGGAGAGCACGGCGGTGTTCGGGACCCTCAAGAACGCGCCGAGCTACCTGTGGGTGCTGTGGCACACGGTACTGCCGTGCTCGTTCGCGCTCTATGCGCTGCTGTGGTCGTGGGAGAGGCGGCGCCGGGTCAGCAACGGCGCCGCGGCGGTCGCGCTCGCCGGCACGATCTTACTCGCCTTTGGCGCCGTCGAAGCGCTGGTGCACCTCAACCCGGTCCTCCCGCCGCTCATCCGCCACGGTATGTACGGCCCGGCGATCTTCATCGCACTGACCTGCGTCGCGCTGCTCTCCGCCTGGGTCCTGGTCATCCTGGTGCTGCGCAGCGACCGCACCGTGCTGGACGCCTGGCTGACCGTGCCGGCGACGGCGTACTTCGTCGACGCGTTGCTCAATGCGTTCGGCGCCGAGCGCTACAGCGTCGGCTGGTACGGCTCGAAGCTGGACGTCGTCGTCGCCACCTGCTTTCTGGTCGTCGCGCTGCTGCTGGAGACCAACCGCCTCTCGCGCGTCTTGGGCAACAACGAGGCGCGGCTGCGCGGGATCGTCAACGGCGTGGCCGACGCACTGGTCGTCGTCGACGCGCGCGGGGCCGTCGCTTCGGTGAATCCCGCAGCCGCCGCGCTGTTCGGTTTCAACGCCGACGATCTGACCGGCACGCCGATCTCGCGCCTGCTGCCCGACTTCCCGTCCGCCGCGCAAGCGCCCGAAGCGACGGTCGTCGAGACGACCGCCCGCGATGCGCGCAGCACGCTCTTCCCGGTCGAGTTCGCGCGCGGCCGCGACACGACCAACGAATCCGGCGAGACGATCCTCATCCTACGCGACATCACGCAGCGCAAGCACGCCGAGGAAGCGATTCGCTCGGCCCACGACCGGGCGATCGAGGCCGCCGAGGTCAAGTCGCAGTTCCTGGCGACGATGAGCCACGAGATCCGCACGCCGATCAACGCGGTCGTCGGGATGTCGGAGCTGCTGATGCAGTCCGATCTCGACGACGAAGCGCGCGAGTACGCTTCCACCGTGCGCGACTCGGCCGAGTCGCTGCTGGCGATCGTCAACGACATCCTCGACTTCTCGAAGATCGAAGCGGGCCGCATGGAGCTGGAGTCGGTCCCGTTCTCCCCCGTCGTGGCGGTGGAGAACGCGACCGACATCCTGGGCGCCGCGGCACGCAAGAAGGGCCTCTCGCTCTCGACCTACGTCGGACCCGACGTCCCCGGGCGCGTCCTCGGCGACGCCGACCGGCTGCGTCAGGTGCTCTTGAATCTGCTGGGCAACGCCGTGAAGTTCACCGCCACGGGCAGCGTCACCGCGCGCGCCGTCGTCGACCGCATGGAGGGTGACGACGCCGTGCTGCGCTTCTCGGTCACCGACACCGGCCCGGGGATCCCACCGGAGGTCGCCGAGCGGCTGTTCGAGCCGTTCCGTCAGGCCGATCAGTCGACCCGCCGGCGCTACGGCGGGACGGGGCTGGGGCTGTCGATCTCACGCCGCATCGTCGAGTTGATGGGCGGCAAGATCGGCTTCGACTCGAGCCCCGGCCGCGGCTCGACCTTCTGGTTCACCGCCCCCTTCCCGCGCGTCGCCGAAGCCGAGCAGTCGGTGACCGACACGCTGCGCGGGATGCGCGCGCTGGTCGTCGACGACGAGTCGGTCGCGCGGCAGGCCGTCGACCAGTACTTGCTGGCTTGGGGCGTGATCGCCTCGAGCACCGGCAACGCGCCGCACGCGCTCGAGTTGGCGCGGGCGATGGCGGCTCGCGGTAGCGCGTTCGACGTCGTGCTGGTCGATCGCGGCGCCGGCGGCGACGGTCTGGCCTTCGCGGCACGACTGCGCGCGCTGCCGGGGCTGGCCAACGTCCCGCTGGTGCTGATCACCGGTACCGAGGAATCGGCCTCGGCGCCCGAGGTCCTGGCCCGCGGATTCAGTGCCGTCGTGCGCAAGCCGATTCGGCAGAAGAGCCTGCACGACGCGCTCGCGGCGGTGCTGCCGGGGACGGCCGGAGCCGAGCCGCCGCCGCAGATGCGCTCGCCCGAACCGGTCCAGATCGACCGCAGCGAGGCCCGCATCCTGATCGCCGAGGACAACGTGGTGAACCGCAAGCTCGCGTTGCAGCAGCTCAAGAAGCTCGGTTACGCCGCGCACGCGGTCGCCGACGGGCGCGAGGCGATCGACGCCGTCGCCCACGGCGACTTCGATCTCGTCCTGATGGACTGCCAGATGCCGGACGTCGACGGGTTCGAGGCCACCCGCGAGATTCGGCGCGCCGAGAGCGTCCGCGGTGGCCACGTCCCGATCGTCGCGATGACCGCCAACGCGCTCGAAGGCGATCGCGAGGCGTGCTTGGCCGCGGGGATGGACGACTATCTCGCGAAACCGGTCCAGCTGTCGTCGCTACGCGCGATGGTGGAACGTTTCGTGAACGGAGTGGGAGTTGCCGGATAAGCAGATCTTGGACTTGACGCGCCTGGAGGAAGCCTTCGAGGACGACACCGTCGGGATCGCCGAGCTGCTGGAGATGGCCTTGCAGACCGGCGCGAAGCACTGCGAGGTGCTCAGCAACGCGCTGGCCGCCGGGGATGCCCCAGCCGTCGCGCGCGCCGCGCACGGGATCAAGGGGAGTGCCGGTAACATCGGGGCAAATAGCGTCATGGCGCTCGCCGCGACGCTCGATGCGCGCGCGCGCACCGGCGACCTCGCCGGCGCGCATGAGGTGCTCGACGCGATCCGGCGCGGCTACGCCGAAGTCGCCGACGAGGTGCGCAGCTACCGCGCCAGCCTGGGCTGAGCGCCCTTTAGCGGGCGCGCGGCGAGGTGACGCCGACGCGCGTACGCGCGTGCGTGTACCAGACCAGACCCGGACCCCCCTCGCGCTGCTTGCGCACGTGCTTGCGTTCGGTGTAGTCGATCTCGACCCGGCCCGCCGCATGCGCCCGGCTGTGCGCCGCTGCTAAATCGGCGGCGGCGTCGAGATCGTCGTCGCTGGCCGGCGCGCCCGGCGGCGCTTGCAGCACGACGTGCGAGCCAGGGATCCCGCGCGCGTGAAACCACAGATCGTCGGGGCGCGCGATGCGGAAGGTGACCTCGGCGTTCTCGCGCGGCGAACGGCCGACGTAGATCCGCGCCCCCGACGGACGCTCGACCCGCATCGGCGCGCGACGACGGGTGGTGGCCGCGGCGGCGCGCACCGGCGGCCGCCCCTCGAGCGCGTCGAGGTCGTCGCGCAGCTCGGCCAGCGTCGCGCCGTCCTCGGCCCGCTCCGCCTCGAAGGCCAGCACCTGGAGCGCCTCGTCCCGCGCCGCCAGCGCGCCCTGGCGACGCGCCAGGTGCGGCAGCGCGTCGGCGGCCTTGCGGTAGCGCGCGAAGTAGCGCAGTGCGTTGCCCCTGGCATCGAGCTCGGGGTCGAGCACGATCGTCAGCGACGGATTGGTCGCGGGGACGAAGCTGGTCGCCCGGGCCGGCACCTCGAGCGCGTGGGTGAAGAGTGCGTCGCCACTCGCACGCAAGCGGTCGCGATGCTCGACCTCGGCGACGCGGGCTGCCAGCCCGGCCAGCTCGTCGGCGGTGGCGCGTTGGCGGCGCGCGATGCGCGCCACGAGCGCGGCGCGTTCGCGCTCGCGCCGGTCACCGCGCTGCGCCGCACTCGCACCGCGCCGGGCCTCGCCGAACAACGGAAGTAACTCGGGTTCGCGCCGCTCCTCGGCTGCGGGGAACTGCGCCAGCGGGACCACGTGCACGGCCAGCAGCGTCCCGACCGGCGCGCGATAGAGGAAGAGCGGCGCGTCGGCGGCCGCGGCGGCCTCGGCCCGGGTCTGCAGCGCGGCGGCGGCCTCGGCGTCGCCGCCGTGACCCTGCGCCTCGAGCGAGGCCGCGAGCAGCCGCGGGAGCCGCACCTCGCTCAAGGGCGGCGGCTCGTAGGGCAAGCCGACCTGGACCGAGCGCGTCTGGTTCTCGGCCGGTGAGAACTGCTTGGCCGCCGCGACGACCGTCCGCCCGCGCAAGACCACGACGTTTCCGAACCGCGGAACCAGCTCCAGGACCAGGCGCGCCTCGCTGGCGACGCCGAAGCGCGAGGCCGTCCCGAACGTCAGGACCAGCACCCGGTCGCCATGGCGGGCTTGCACCGCGGTCAGCCGCTTCCCGCGCAGGATCCCCGTCGCCGTGCGCAGCCAACCGGGGTCGGTCGCCACGGCCGGCTCGGCGTCCTCGAGGGTCACCGACGGCGGGCTCCCAAAGACGTCGATCGCGAGGGTTGCCGGGCCGCGGCGGACCCCGGCGAAGCCCAGCGCGACCCGGCCGTCCTCGAGCAGGCCGGCGTCGTCCAAGCGTGCGCCGTGCAGGGCCCGTTCGAGTTCGGCCGCGATCCGCCGCATCAAGATCCAGTCGGTGGTCATCGCGGGCAGGTGCTTTCCCGCCGTCTCCGTATTTCTCCGTGTTTGACCCTATTGGAGGAGGAAACTGGTCCTGACCGGGCCCGGTCTGTTGTTCGTCGTTTCGGGCCCGTCGGGAGCGGGGAAGGATACGCTGGTGGAGGGTCTCAAGGCCCGCCACGAACGCCTCCTGTACTCCGTCTCCGCGACGACCCGTTCACCACGCGCCGGGGAGCGTGACGGCGTCGACTACTTTTTTCTCACTCGCGCGGAGTTCGAACGGCGCTGCGACGCCGGTGAGTTCCTGGAGCACCGAGAGTACAACGGCCATCTCTACGGAACGCCGCGCTCCTTCATCGACGAGGCGCTCCGGGACGGGTACGACATCGTCTCCAAGCCTGAGGTCAACGGAGCGCTCGCCATCCAGCGGGCTTTCCGTGGCGCGGTCCTGATCTTCATCGTCCCCGACAAGTTCTCGCATCTCCGCTCGCGCCTCGAGGCGCGGCGAACCGAGACGAACGAGCAGATCGCGGTGCGCCTCGAGATCGCGCACGATGAGTTCACCTTCGTTCGGCACTTCGAGTACCTGGTCATCAATGAGGAAGCGCACCCGCAGCAGGCGGTCGACGACCTCGAAGCGATCGTGCGGGCCGAACGGTACCGCATCCATCGCTACCCCGACACCCGACTGAAAGAATTGGAAAGCACCTGATTATGAGCGATAGCGTTTTCGGCGACCTTGACGGCCTGCTGCAGTACGTCGACTCGAAGTTCTCCCTCGTCAACGTCGTGACGAAGCGCGCCAAGCAGCTCAACAACGGCGCCCCACCGCTGACCGAGCGCGTCAACCCGAACAAGCCGGTTTCGACCGCCTTCAACGAAGTTCGCGCCGGCAAGATCCCCTACCACCGCACCCGCGAAGGCATCAAGTAGGGCCTGGCTGCTATCTCCGTGAATCCCGGCTTGTAAATCATGTGCGGGATCGTCGGCTATGTCGGCAAGCGCGATAGCGTGCCGATCATCCTCGAGTCGCTTGGGCGGCTCGAGTACCGGGGCTACGATTCGGCCGGCATCGCGGTGATCGATGCCGCCGGGCGGCTCACCGGGTCGAAGGCCGAAGGCAAGCTCGCCAACCTCGCGGCGCGGCTGCGTGACGGGACCGCGCTGGCCGGGACGACCGGGATCGGGCACACCCGCTGGGCGACCCACGGCCGGCCCTCCGACGCGAACGCCCACCCGCACATGGACTGCAGCGGCCGCTTCGCGGTCATCCACAACGGGATCATCGAGAACTACGCCTCGTTGCGCGCGCAGCTGCTCGCCCAGGGGCACGACTTCCGCAGCGAGACCGACACCGAGGTGCTGGCGCACCTGATCGAAGCCCACTACACCGGCGACTTGGTCGCGGCGGTCCGCCAGACGCTCACGCAGGTCCGCGGCGCGTTCGCCCTGGGCGTGATCTCGCAGGACGATCCGGAGACGCTGATCTTCGCGCGCAACGGCGCCTCACCACTGATCGTCGGCCTGGGTGAGGGCGAGATGTTCGTCGCCTCCGATATCCCGGCGATGCTGCAATACACGCGCAAAGTCGTGATCTTGCAAGAGGGCGAAGTCGTCACCGTCGGCCGCGACGGCTATGCGGTGACCGCCTTCGACGGCGCGCCGGTCGAGCGTGAGGTGCAGTTGATCGCCTGGGACGCCACCTCCGCCGAGAAATCCGGCTACAAGCATTTCATGCTCAAGGAGATCTTCGAGCAGCCGACGGTCATCAAGGAGACCCTGGCCGGCCGGATCGACGAGAGCCACGACGTGCAGCTCGGCGCCGAGCTGAAGATCGACGAGATCGTGTTGCGCGCGATGACCAAGATCTCGATCACCGGCTGCGGCACGGCCTACCACGCCGGGATGGTCGGGATGTACCTGATGCGCGCCCTGTGCAAGCTGCCGGTCGAGATGGAGCTGGCCAGCGAATTCCGCTACGGCGACCGCTATATGGACGCGCGCACGTTGACGATCGCGATGTCGCAGTCGGGCGAGACCGCCGACACGATCGAGGCGGTCAAGATCGCGAAGGAAGCCGGGACGCCGGTGATCGGCGTCGCGAACGTCGTCGGCTCGCATCTCGCGCGCTTGGCCGATGCGACGCTCTTCACGCGCGGAGGACCCGAGATCTCGGTCGCCGCGACCAAGACCTACGTCTCGCAAGCGATCGCCGCTACGCTGCTGGCGCTCTACCTGGCCCGCATCCGCAAGTCGGCGCCGCTCGAGCGCTTGCGCGAGATCGCCGAGGGCACCAAGCTGCTGCCGGCCGCGATCGACGTCGTGCTCGACACCTCCGATGCGATCAAGAAGGTCGCGCGCCGGGTGCGCCGCGCGCGCTCGGTGCTGTTCCTGGGCCGCTACGTCAACCTCCCGACCGCACTCGAAGGCGCGCTCAAGCTCAAAGAGATCTCGTACATCCACGCCGAGGGCTACGCCGCCGGCGAGCTCAAGCACGGCCCGATCGCCCTGCTCGACAGCAAGACGCCGGTGATCGCGATCGTGACCGAAGGCCGCGTGCGGGAGAAGATCCTCTCGAACATCGCCGAGTCGCGCGCCCGCGAAGCGCCGATCATCCTGGTGGCGAACCACGGTGACGACGAGGCGGCGGCGCTGGCCGACCACGTGCTGTGGGTGCCGCGCGTCGACGAGATGCTCTCGCCGATCGTCAACGTCATCCCGCTGCAGTTGTTGGCGTACCATATCGCGGACATCGACGGCAAGGACGTCGACCAGCCGCGCAACTTGGCCAAGACGGTCACCGTCGAGTAGCGCCGGCGTGCGCTCCGACGGTCGTGCCGCCGATCAGCTCCGCGCCGTCTCGATCGAGCCGGGCTATCTCGCCTTCGCCGACGGCAGCGTGCTGATCGCGCTCGGTCGCACGCGGGTGATCTGCGCGGCGACGATCGAGGACCGGGTGCCGCCGTGGATGCGCGGGCGCGGGACGGGCTGGATCACGGCCGAGTACGCGATGCTCCCGCAAGCGACGCCGGAGCGCAATCAGCGCGAGGCGACGAAGGGTCGGCTCGGCGGTCGGACGCACGAAATTCAGCGGCTGGTCGGCCGCGCGCTGCGGGCGGTGGTCGACCTCGGCCTGCTCGGCGAACGTTCCGTGCTGATCGACTGCGACGTGATCGGCGCCGACGGCGGGACGCGGACCGCCTCGATCACCGGCGCCTGGGTCGCGCTAGGCCTGGCCTTGCGCAAACACTTCGACCCCGCCAAGGCGGCGGCGTGGCCGCTGCGCGGGCAGATCGCGGCGGTCTCGGTCGGGATCGTCGACGGGGCGCCGGTCCTCGATCTGCCGTACGAGGAGGACAGCCGAGCCGAGGTCGACATGAACGTCGCGATGACCGACAGCGGCGGCTTCGTCGAAGTACAGGGGACCGCCGAGGGCGAGCCCTTCAGCCGGGCCCAGCTCGACGGGCTGCTGGGTCTGGCGGAGGGCGGGATCCGGAACCTGTTCGACGTCCAGCGTGACGCGCTCGCCCGTGGTTGACCGCGAGCGTCTCGCGGCGCTCGTCGCGGCAGTCGGCGCCTTCCACGTCACCGATCGCGGCCTGCGAGCCGCCCAGGCGCGGATCGCCGCGGCGCTCGCCGCCGGCGAGGTCGAGCCGACCGCCGTCCGCGCCTACCTGAGCGCCGTCCGGCGCTACTTCGAGCCCTACGAGCGGGAGGCGCGCGGGCAGCTGCGCCACGTCGATCGGGAGCTCGAACGGCTCTACCAACTGCAGTACAACCTCGCCGCCGAGCGCGGCGTCGTCGGCCGGCGGATCGAGGCCGTGCGAGGCGTCCTCGACGCCCTTGCGGAAGTGCGGCGCGAATGAAGGTCCTCGACGAAGTCGGTCGTGATACGACGAGCGTCTTCGCCTACGCCGGCGGCGTCAGCGAGTTGCTCGTGGACGCGCTGCGCTTCATCGTGATGCTGCAGATCCGGGTCGGCGAGACGTTCGACCAGGCCTTCTTGCTGGGCGTGCAGTCTTGGCCGATCGTGGTGCTGACCGCGCTCTTCACCGGGATGGTGTTCTCGCTCGAGAGCGCCGTCCAGGCGGTCTCGTACGGCGTCGGAAACCTGGTCGGCGGCGTGGTCGCGTTCTCGACGGTGCGCGAGCTGGGGCCGATGCTCTCGGCGGTCGTCGTCGCCGGCCGCACCGGCGCGGCGATCGCCGCCGAGCTCGGCTCGATGACGGTGACCGAGCAGATCGAAGCGCTGCAGTCGCTCGGGCTCTCGCCGACCCGGATGCTGGTCGTCCCGCGGCTGGTCGCCCTGGTGGTGATGCTGCCGCTCTTGGCGATGATCGCCGACGTGGTCTCGATCCTGGGCGGGATGTGGGTCGCCCACATCTACGCGCATATCTCGTACGAGTCGTTCATCGACTCGGCGCGCTTCATCGTCCCGTTCGGCGACGTGCTGCGCAGTTTGGTGAAGTCGGCGGTCTTCGCCGTCATCATCGCGATCGTCGGCGCCTACCAGGGGCTCTCGACCCGCGGCGGCGCGGCCGGCGTCGGCCGCTCGACGACCGGCGCCGTGGTCGTCTCGGTCATCCTGATCTTCGTCTTCAACCTGGCCCTCTCGTATCTGCTCTACGGGGGGAGCTGATGCCGGAGATCTGGGCGCGAATCGAGGACGTCTGCGTTCGCTACGGGCCGAAGATCGTGATGGAGAATCTCACCCTCGACATCGTCGAGGGCGCGATCACCTGCATCATCGGTCTCTCCGGCGCCGGCAAGTCGACGACGCTGCGGCTGCTGAACGGGCTCAAGCAACCCGACAGCGGCCACGTCTACATCAAGGGGCGCGACATCACGACGCTGCGCGAGCGCGAGCTGATCGATCTGCGCCGCACGATCGGGTTCTCGTTTCAGTTCGCGGCGCTGTTCGACTCGCTGACGGTCGGCGAAAACGTCGCCTTGCCGCTGCGCGAGAACACGCACATGAGCGAGGCCGAGATCAAAGATGTGGTCGCGCACACCTTGGAGTCGGTCGGGCTGGCGCACATGGAGGACCGCTACCCCTCCGAGCTTTCGGGCGGGATGGTGAAGCGGGCGGGATTCGCGCGCGCGGTCGCCATCAACCCGCAAGCCGTCCTCTACGACGAGCCGACGACCGGACTCGATCCCATCATCACCCACGTCCTGACCGACCTGATCGTGACCCAACGCCGGCGCCTGAACGGAACCGCCGTCGTGGTCTCGCACGACCTCCCGAGCATCTACCTCATGGCGGACTACATCGCGATGCTCTTCGAGGGTGCGATCGTCGCTTACGGGAGCGTCGAGGAGATCTGGCGCTCCGAGAACCCCATCGTGCAGCAGTTCTTACAAGGGAGTGAGATCGGGCCCATCCCGATCTAAACGCGATGAGCAGACAGGCCTACGTTGGACTCTTCACCGTCGTCGCGCTGATCGCGCTGTTCGCGATGTTCTTCGTGCTGGAGAACATCGGCACGCAGGGGCGCTACCAGACCGGCATCCACTTCAAGGCGGCCGCGGGCCTGCACAAGGGCGCGCTGGTGTACGAGAGCGGCGTGGTGGTCGGGCTGGTCGAGCGGACGATCCTCGAACCAGATTTCACGGTCGACGTGATCGTCTCGATCGACAACAACGTCGACGTCCCGCGCAACGCGCGCTTCTTGGTCCAAGCCCCGTTGACCGGTGACACGACGCTGGAGATCGTGCCGCTCACCGCCGAGCGCGCCGTTGCGGCCAACGTCCTCCCGCGCGAAGTCCTCCCCATCGACCAGCAGCCGGTCGGGACGAACCCCGCCACGCTGCAGGACCTGCTCGACTCGGGCCAGGGCGAGGTCCACCGGCTCGACACGATGTTGTCGGAGCTCGAACGCCGCGAACCGAAGCTGCTCAATACCCTGCAGTCGGCGCTCGACAACGCGAACCAGGTCGCCGTCACGACGAACCATACCTTCGGCACCCTCTCGAAGCGAATCGACTCGCTGACCGACACGCTGCAGCTCGCGCTGCAGCAGGGCAGTGCGAACCTGACCGACATGACCCAGCAGCTCGACTCGGCCGTGAGGCGCAACAGCGGCCACTTTGACTCGATCGCCGTCGCGCTCGACGCCTCGGCCCGCGATCTCCACACGACCGCCGACCACATCAACGACCTGGCCTCCGATCCGCGCCTGCGCGCCGACATCATGACCACGACGCACGAGCTGGCGGCGACGGCAACGACCTTCGCCTCGCTGGCGAGCGACCTGCGCCAGGTGACGGCGAACCCCCAGACGCAGGCCCAGCTGCGCGACACGATCGCCAACGCCGACGCCGTCATGCAGCGCGCGAACTCGCTGCTCGGGCGCTTCGGCGGCCGGTCGACTGCCGAGAGCGGCGCGACGCCGGCGCCCGCCGGCTCGCCGCCGCCGGGTAGCTCGCCGCTGCCGGGCGCCCCGACCGGACCGCACGCCGCGACGCCCAACGGTTCGGCCCAGCAGAACGTCAAGTTCAAGGTCGGCGATCTCGTGCAGCAGCTCATCGCCTTGCAAGTGCGCGTCTCCGAACTCGACGCCGAGGCGGCGAATGCGAACTCCTCGCCGCTGCTGACGCGCGACCGCGGTCCGTCGACCGACGTCGGCGCGGTCCTCTTGCCGCACGGCACGACGTCGCTCTACACGGGGGTCAACGACATCGGCGGCCCGGCGTCGAGTGTCAACCTCGACGCGCTCTCACACGTCTCGTCGCACCTGCTGATGGGCGGCGGGGTGCTCTACTCACGGCTCGGCGCGCGCGCGCTCTACGATCCCGGCACGAGCGGGGTGGGCTTCGAGGCGCTGGTCTACGACCCGCGCCACCCGACCGCCGACGGCTACCTGAACCTCAAACTCGGGGGCGGGCTCGAGCTCTTCGGCGGCGAGCGCGACGCAACGCACACCGGTCGCCGCACGGTCTTCGGCCTGCAGTTCCAGTTCTGAGATCGTGATCCCGCTCTGGGGGGATCGCCGGATCCCGGCGACCGCGTGGAGCGTCTACGCCATCGTGGCGGTCAACGTGTGCGTCTTCGTGGTTGAGACGCGAGCGCCACACCCCGACGCGCTGATCGCTGCCTTCGGCGTGATCCCGTACGACGTGACGCACGACGTCGTGCTCCCGCCGCCCGCGCCGCCGTTTCCGCCGCTGACGCTGATCAGCGCCCAGTTCGTGCACGGCTCGCTGGCGCACATCGGCTTCAACATGCTCTTCCTGCTCGTCTTCGGACCGGCCGTGGAGTATCGCTGCGGTCACCTCCGCTTTTTGGCCTACTATCTGCTGTGCGGTACCGTCGGCGGCGTCACCCAGATTCTCTGGGCTCCGGCCAGTCACGTCCCCGAGATCGGCGCCTCCGGGGCGATCGCCGGCGTGCTCGGTGGCTATCTGGTCAGCTACCCGTTCGCGCGGATCGGGACGATCGTGCCCATCGGCTGCTTCCCGCTCTTCCTGCGCCTGCCCGCGCTGCTGGTCATCGGCCTGTGGGCACTGGCGCAGTTCGTGGCCGGCTACGGAGCGATCGGCGCCGACGCGGCGAAGTCGAGCGGTGGGGTCGCGTACTTCGCCCACCTCGGAGGATTCTGTACCGGCGTGCTGATGATCGGTTTGGTTGCGACGCGCAACGGGGGGCCACGCTGATGCGAGTCGGGATCGTCGGCGCGGGCGCCCTCGGCACGCTCTTCGGCCACCGGCTGGCCGCCGAGAACGAGGTCGTCCTGCTCGAACGCAGCCCGGAGATCGTGGCCGTGATCCGCGCCGCCGGATTGCGGGTCGACGGCAGCGCCCGCACCGCGCGAGTCAGCAGCGAGCCGCGCGATCTCTACGGCGTGCAGATCCTGTTCGTCTTCGTGCGCGCGACCGACACGCTGCGCGCGCTGCGCCCGTTCGCCGGCGAGCTCAGCCCGACCGCGGCGATCGTCTCGCTCCAGAACGGCTTGGGGAACGAAGAGGCGATCAAGACCTCGCTCGGCGGCGCGATCCCGCTGGTGATCGGCGCCACGACCGAATCGGCGTTGACCGTTGCGCCGGGCGAAGCGCGCCGCGTCGGCGACGGGACGACCGTGCTCGGCAGCGCCGGTGCCTCGCCCGAGGTCGTCAACCGGGTCGTGCGGTTGCTGGTCGTCGCGGAACTGCGTGCCAGTGCCGCGTACGACATCCGCCCGCACCTGTGGGGGAAGTTGATCGCGAACGCGGCGATCAATCCGGTTGCGGCGCTGCTCGAGCGCCCGAACGGGATCGTCTTGACCGACGAACACGCCGGCGAGGTGGCCCGCTCGTTGGCCCAGGAGGCCGCGACGGTCGCCAACGCGATGCGGATCCCGCTACCGTTCAGCGACCCCTGGTCGTACGTGCGCACGATCGTCGAGCAGACGGCCGAGCTCGACAACTCGATGCTCTTCGATCTGCGCGCCGGGACTCGCACCGAGGTCGATTTCATCAACGGCGCGGTCGTCACCGCCGGGCGGCGCGCCGGCGTCGCGACGCCCTACAACGAGACCTTGACCGCCTTGGTCAAGGCGCGCGAGGCCGCAGGCGGCGGCCGGGGTGGCCGCTAGGAAAGCGTTTAAGCTGGCGCCCCTGGGGAGAAGCGTGCAACAGACCGTGATAGACCGGACGCTCCTTCGCACGCTCTCGGTGGCTCTGCTCGCGCTAGCGGGCGGCTGCGGCGGCGCGTCCGCGGACGCCAAGGCATCACCTCCACCGTCCCCCGCGGTCGTCACCGTCGTCGCTCAAACCGGCACCATCTCACCCAGGCTCGCGATCGCCGGCGTCATCGTGCCGTATCGGCAGATCGGCATCGCTGCCAACCTCGCCGAACCGATCGTCTCGGTCAACGTCCAGGAGGGCGATCACGTCCGCGCCGGCCAGGTGCTGGCGAAGCTGCTGACCGACGATCTCGAAGCGTCGCTCGCCTCCGCCGAACGCGTCGTCTCCGAAGACGTCGCGCGCTACAGCCAGACCTCGTTCCAAACCGGCGCGGTCAACGCGCAGGACGCCGCCGCGATCCGATCGGCCCAAGCGACGCTGCACCAGGCGGAGGTGACGCTGGCGGGTGCGCGGACCGATTTGAATCGCTACCTGCAGCTCCAGGCCCAAGGCTACATCGCGAATCAGACCGTCGACCAGCAGCGCACCAGCGTCGCCAGCGATGCTGCGGCCGTCTATGCAGCGCGGGGCGCGCTCGATCAGGCGATCGCCAACGCGAGCGCGAACGGTAGGGGCACGAACGCCGGTGAGCAGCAGCAGGAGCTGGAGGCTGCGCGCGACGAGGCGAACGCCGCCGAAGCGAGCGCCGAGCAACTGCGGCGCGAGATCTCGCGCGCGACGATCGTCGCGCCGGCGGACGGTGTCATCGACGCGGTCAACGCGAACGTCGGCGAGTACCCCGCCGGGCGCCAGCTCTTCACCGAGGAGCAGGTGAGCCAGGTCTACGCGCTCCTGCCCGCGTCGACGGCGCAGGCCCTCGACATTCGCAACGGCGCCGCCGCGAGCGTCAGCGCAAGTGGGAGTGCGCGGCGCGACCACGGGACGGTCGCGGCCGTGCTCGATCAGGTCCAGCCCGGGACGACGAACTTCACCGTCAAGGTCCTGCTCTCCAACGCCGACGGCCATCTGCGCGCCGGCATGCCGGTCAGCGCATCGGTCGCCGAGCCGCCGGTGACCGGTGTGCTCGTACCGCTCTCCGCGTTTCTCGACGACACGCACACGGCCGTATACGTGGTGAGCGACGGCGTCGTGCGCACCGCCCCGGTGACCGAAGTCAAGGACGACGGCAAGAACGCCGTGGTGACGGGGCTGGCCACGGGCAGCGTCATCGTGCAAGACGTGCTCTCGGCCACCGTCGGCAACGGCGACAAAGTACGGATCGCGACGCCCGCCCCAAGCTTCGCCCCCGGTGCGAGCCCCGCGGCCGAGCCGACCGCGAAGCCCTAGATGGGCCTGACGCGCCTCTTCCTCAAACGGCCGACGCTGGTCTTCGTGATCGTCATGCTCACGCTGCTCGGCGGGATCATGGCGCTGCGCGGACTGGTCGTCCAGCAGACCCCGAACAGCGGCTTGCCGGCGATCTCGGTCAGCGTGGGGTACTCCGGCGCCTCGACCACCGAGCTGGTGACCGAGATCGCCGAACCGATCGAAGACCAGCTCGCCGGCACGCCCTACCTCGACCACATCGACACGACGATCCAGACCGGTCAGGTCAGCATCACGGCCTCGTTCACCGCCCAGTCGACCGACACCGAAAACATCGCCAACGTCGAGAAGGCGATCCAAGCCGCCACGCGCAGCCTGCCGACGACGATCGCCTCGCCGACGATTCGCGTCGCGGATCCGAGCGAGCCGACCGTCGTCACCCTGGCGCTGGTCTCCTCGCGGTATTCTCAAGCCGTGCTGGCGTCGATCGCGAACAACACGATCGTCCCGGCGATCGAACAGTTGAACGGGATCTCGAACGTCAGCGTGACCGGCACGACACAGGCGGCCTTCATGGTCACCGTCGATCCGAACCTGTTGGCCGCCGACAACCTCACCTTGACCGACGTCGTCAGCTCGATCACGCCGAACAACCTGCGCGCCCCCGGCGGTATCGTCTACGGCCCCGGCCACGAGACGCAGCTCGACGTGCGCGCCGACTTGCCGAATCCGCAAGCGGTCGCGAACCTGCCGATCCACGTCGCCTACACGGGGACCACGACCGCCAGCCCGACCGGCGGCAGCGGCACCTCGACCGCCGCCTCCTCCATCGCCGGCGGCGGAGTCGGAAGCGGCGGTCCCGTTCCACTGGCGATGGTGAGCGCGCAGCCGGTGCCCTCGGGCGCGCCGCCGGGTTCGGCGCCGAACGCGAACGCAACGATTCCACCGGCGCACGCCGGCGCTTACAGCGCCGGCACGACCACCACCAGCGGCGGGACCAGCGCCCTCGCGGGCCCCGCCGGGAGCGACAGCATCGTCAACGGGGGGAGCGCGGTCGCGCCCGCGCCGATCGGCCAGCCGATGACGCCGACCATCGTCAACTCCAATGCCGCCGCGGTCGCCGCCGCAGCCGCCGGCGGGGCGCTCCCCTCGACCAGCTCCGACTCGTACGGCAGCGGGTCGGGGACGACGACCTCACCCTTCGTCGGCGACCTCGACCCGTGGGCCGTCCCCAGCGCCGACAAGCGTATCTCCGATGTCGCGACCGTCGTCGACGGCACCGTCCTGCAACGCGTGTTCTCATCGCAGAACGGTCATCCCGGCGTCACGCTGCTCGTGCAGAAGGCGACTCAGGCCAGCGAGGTGACGGTCGCGAACGAGATCATCGCCGCGCTTCCCGCGCTGCGCGCGCAGTTTCCCGGCGTCGACTTCCAGCTCGCGCACGTCCAGGCGACGTACACCGAACAGCAGGTCACCGGCGTCGAGCACACGCTGATCGAAGGCATCATCCTGACCGCCGTCGTGATGCTGTTCTTCCTGGGCTCGTGGCGCAATGCCGTCGTGGTCATGATCGCGATCCCGACCTCGCTCGGCGTGACGCTGTTCGTCATGCTCGTCATGGGCCTGACCCTCGATACGATCTCGCTGATGGCGATGACGCTGGTGATCGGGATCCTGATCGACGACTCGACGGTCGTGCTCGAGAACATCGAGCGCCACCGGTCGCTCGGCGAAGCGCCGGCGGACGCCGCGCTCAACGGGCGCACCGAGATCGGCTTGGCCGCGATCGTGCTGACGCTGGTCGACGTCATCGTGTTCCTGCCGATCGTCTTCATCGGCGGCCAGATCGCCCAGCTGCTCACCGAGTTCGCGATCGTCGTCACGGTCGCAACCCTGACCTCGCTCTTCGTCTCGTTCACCATCACGCCGACGCTGGCCGGCCTGTGGTCGATGAAGTCGACCTGGCGCCCGTGGCCGGCGATCCGCTGGTTCGACGCGCGCTTCACCGGTGTGCGCGGCCGCTATGCGGAGCGCTGGTTGCCGGCCGCCATGCGCACGCCCTGGCCGATCTTGGTCGCCGCAGTCGTGCTGTGCGTGCTGGCGTTCCTGCTGGTGCCGACGGGTTTGGTCGGCGAGGAGTATCTGCCGCCGGAGGATCAGGGGATCATCACGGTCCAGGTCACCTACCCGGCCGGCTATCCGCTGGCGCAGACCGTGGCGACGATGCAGCGCCTCGAAGCTAAGACGCGCGCGGTCGTGCCGGCCAAAGTCTTGCAGTACGAGACGACGGTCGCCGGAGCGTACAGCGCGGCCTTCGGCGGTTTCGTGCAAGAGGGCAACGTCGGTCAGATCTCGGTCTACATCTACGACATCGGGCAGACCCAGAACGTCGTCGACATCTTGCAGAAGAACCTGACGCCGCTGGCACGCGGTGCGCTCGTCGCCGTCACCGCGGCGACCGGGCAGGGCGGCAGCGCGCAGCAGCCGATCGATGAGCTCGTCTCGACGACAGACGGCTCGGACCCGACCGCCGACGCGGCGAAGATCTTCGCGACGCTCAAGGCGACGCCGGGGGCCACCGGCGCGCAGGACAGCGCGAGCAACGCCGCGCCGCAGATGGAGGTCGACTTCGATCGCGCGCGCTTGCAGGCGCTCGACGTCAGCGATGGCGCCGCGGCCGCCGCTGTCGAGGCTGCCTTCGGTGGCGCGATCGCCTCGCAGATCGAGACACCCGATCGGGGGCTGACCGACATCGAGGTCATCTACCCGACCTCGGCGCAGACGTCGCTCGCCGACGTTCTGGCGATCCCGATCCGGACCGAGGCGGGCGGTATCATTCGCCTCGGCGACGTCGCGCATTTCACCTGGGCGCCCGCGCCGCTGCTGATCACGCGCGAAAACCGCCAGACGGTGATCCACGTCTCGGCGAACCTGGCACCCGGCGCGAATCTCTCGGACGTGACCAAGGCCTTCCTGCAGCGCGTGCGCGCGATGCACTTGCCCAGATCCGTCAAGCTGCGGCCCGCGGCGCAGGGACAGCAGGCGCTGATGGGCATCGCGCTCATGACCTTGGGCGGGAGCCTGGCGATCTCGATCCTGCTGGTGTTCTTCGTGATCGTCGCGCTCTACAACAGCTACCGCACGCCGTTCGTCACGCTTTTCGCGATCCCGGTCGCCGCCATCGGTGGTCTGGGCGCGCTGTGGATCACCCACCAGACGCTCAACCTGTACTCGCTGATCGGCACGATCCTGCTGATCGGCCTGGTGACCAAAAACGGGATCCTGCTGGTCGACTACGCCGACACGGTGCGCGTCCGCGACGGCCGTTCGCGCGAGCGAGGCATGCAGGAAGCGGCGGTGACGCGGTTCCGGCCGATCGTCATGACGACCGTCGCGATGGTCGCCGGGATGTTCCCGCTCGCGCTCGGCCTCGAGCCCGGGGGCCAGCAGCGCGCCTCGCTCGCGATCGTCGTCATCGGGGGCCTGCTCAGCTCGCTCGCGCTCACGCTGTTCATCGTCCCGATCATGTACAGTTGGATCGCGCCGATCCGGCTACGCGAGGAGACCCGTTTCGCCGACGAGCCGCCGCCACAGTCCCAGCCCCAACCCCAGCCCAGCTGAGCTCGGGTGAGAGAAGAAGAGGGAGAAGGAGCCCGGCTCCCGTTCTGATCCTCGGTTAAGGTCGCCGTGCGATCATCCGCTGGACGTGACGCACCGCTCGATCTCCCTCCTCGGCGCCGCCGTCGCGGCGTGCACGGCGACCGCGGTCTCCGCTGCGACGACTCCGCCGCCGTTCGCACTCGTCCCCGCCCGGCCCGGTGCGACGGCGATCTACGGCTATCAGCTCGACACGAATGGACCGCGGGGGACGCAGAGCCTGCGCGGCGTCGTCGTGATCACCCGACTTGCCAACGGTCGAGCCGTGGTCACGCTCGCGCCCGACGTCGGCAGCGCCTCGGCGGTCGGTGCCGCGATCGCGCCCGATGGGACGCTCCACGCGGCGGCGCCCTCGTCGAACGACGTCCCGAGCGGGGGGTTCGGGCGCGCGCTGCCGGCGACGATCCCGCCCGGCCTGCGCGCCCTCGCGGCGTTGCTGGTGACACCCCCGACCGGCACGAACTGGCCGCTCGCCGTCGAGGCCGGTGACGCGGCGGCGCCGGCGACCCTCTCCCTCACCGCGTCCGCCCGCGGTTCGGCCAACGACGCGGACCGGACCTACGCCGCCGATGGAACTGGGACGGTCGAAGTCGCGCAGCCGCCGGCACCGCGCGAGCGCGGCGGCTTCGGCCGGGGCGGCGGGGGAGGCGGAGGCGGCTTCGGCTTCCCAGGCGGCGGTGGTGGCCGCCGCGGCGGCGGCGAGGGCGGCGGGGCGCCGCAACGCGTCGCGGCGACCCTCGCGTTGCACGTCGAAGCCTCGTTCCGCGCGACGACATTCCTCGGCGCCCGCGGCACCGAGACGACGACCCCGCAGCAGGGCGACACGACGGCAGCGACCGCGACCTGGTCGCTTTGGCCGTACTGACGCCGCAACGGCCCCTTGTGCAAAGGGGGCAGTAAGCTAGCGCTGGAAGGCGGCCCTAGTGACTCGGCTAGCGCCAGGGGAGGGGCGCCGCGTGTCGCGGCGCGGGGTATGGGTCATGCTCGCGCTGTGCGGTGCACTGCTTGCCGGATGCGCTGGCGGCGCTCGTTCGAGCGTGCCGGCGGGCAGGTCGGCCGGACCGCTGCAAGGCGCCAAGGGGCAGGCGACCTTCCGCATCGCCGTCCCCAAGCAGGCCGCGACGGCCAAGACGCGCGCACCACGGTACGTCTCGCCGGCCACCACCCAGCTGGCGATCAACATCGAGCAGGGTGAGGAATCGATCGCCGGATATCCCGTGACCGTCGCGCTCACCCCGACGTCGGCCGGCTGTACGAGTACGCTCGCGACGACGTACTGCCAGCTCACCATCGCGCTGGGCCCGGGGAGTTACACGGCGACGCTAACGGCCGAGGATGCGAGTGGGACGCCGCTCTCGAGCGCGCAGAGCATCCCGTTCACGGTGACCGCCGAGTCGGACAACGTGATCGCGATCGTCCTCTCCGGGATCCCGCACGCGCTTCAGATCGCCGCCGGCGCGCCTGCGATGCACGAATCGGGCGCGTTGGCGTTCACGCTCTACGGATCGGCGGCGCAACAGGTGATCGTCACCGCGCTCGACGCCGACGGCAATACGATCGTCGGCCCGGGCGCGCCGACCTACAGTGCGAGCTGGGAGTACGGCAACGGTTGGAGCGCCGCCACGCCGTCGAGCACGAGCCCCAACACCATCGCGATCACCCCGTCTGGGGTCAACGGATCGACGGCGGCGTTCGTGGTCGTTGCGACCTACGCCGATGCAACCTGTTCGCAAAGCGGTGCCCTCTGCGAGGTCGAGTTCACCATCAAGAACGACATCCAGACCCTCTTCGTCGCAAATTCGAACTACGCGAGCAGCACGGTGACCGAGTATGCGCCGCCCTATACCGGCACGCCTACGACGATCAGTAGCGGTGTGAATCAGCCGACCGGGCTCGGGCTCAACAGCGCCGCGGATCTCTTCGTCACGAACGAGGATGGCCCCAACGTGACGATGTACGCGCCGCCCTACACCGGCGTGCCCACGACGATCAGCAGCGGCGTGGACTATCCGACCGCGCTGGTGTTCGACCCGCTCGGGAATCTCTTCGTCGCAAACTACGATGGCCCCACCGTGACGGTGTACGCGCCGCCTTACAACGGCGCGCCCACGACGATCAGTAACGGCGTGCATATCCCCTGGGCGCTCGTGCTCAACGGTGCTGAGGACCTCTTCGTCGCAGACTATAACGGCAGTGTGACGGAATACGCGCCGCCCTACACCGGATCGCCCCTGGTGACGATCAGCGGCGTGGTTGAGCCGATCGCGCTGGCGCTCGATGGTGCCGGCGATCTCTTCGTCGCCAGCTCAGCCGACAACGAGGTGTTCGAATACGCGCCGCCCTACACCGGCGCCGCCATAACGACGATCAGCACCGGCGTGCAGGACCCGGACGCGCTGCTCCTCGACGGCGCCGGGGATCTCTTCGTCGCAAACAACAGCACGGTGACAGAGTATGCGCCGCCCTATACCGGCAGCCCGACCACGATCAGCAGCGGGGTGGCTTATCCTGCGGCCCTGGCGATCGACGCTGCCGGGAACCTCTTCGTCGCGAACAGCAGCACGGTGACCGAGTACGCGCCGCCCTACACGGGAGCACCTCTGGCGACGATCACGAACGGCGTGCATGTTCCCGTGAAGTTGCTGCTGACGCCATGATGCACTCGAGCGCGCGCATGCGTCGCCTTACCTTCATTGCCGCCCTTGGGGTCTACGGCGCATCGCTCGCCGGATGTGGCGGGGGTCGTTCGAGCGTGCCCGCCACCGGGTCGCAGGCACTGCAGCAAGCCGGCAAGGTGCCCGTTACGTTCCGCATCGACGTCCCGCAGCAGACCGCGACGGCCAAGCTGCGCTCGCCGCGGTACATCTCGCCGGCCACCACGCAGTTGGCGATCGACATCGAACAGGGTGAGGAATCGATTGCCGGCTATCCGGTGACCGTCGGGCTCACCCCGACTTCGGGCGGTTGCACCAGTTCGCTGGCGAGCACCTACTGCCAGCTCACGCTCACCCTGGCGCTCGGGAACTACACGGCGACGTTGACCACCGAGGACGCGAACGGCACCGCGCTCTCGAGCGCCCAGACCATCGCGTTCTCGGTGGTCGACAACTCCACCAACGTGATCGCGATCGTCCTCTCCGGGATCCCGCACAGCTTGCAGATCGCGTCCGGCGCGTACGGCGTAGTCGGGTCGCAGTCGGCGGGCTTCACCTTGTATGGGGCGGCGCCGCAGCCGGTCATCGTCACCGCGCTCGATGCCGACGGCAACACGATCGTCGGCCCAGGGTCGCCGACCTACAGCGCCAGCCCGGTCAGCGGAAGCGGCTGGAGTGCCGTCGCGCCCTCGACCACGGCGCCCAACACGATCGTGATCGATCCACCCGGGACCAACGGTTCGGGTGCGACCTTCGTGGTCACGGCGAGCTACCCCGATTCGACCTGCTCGCAAAGCGGTGCCGTCTGCCGCGCGACCTTCACCATAACAAGCGACGTCCAGACCCTCTTCGTCGCAAACTCCGACGGCCCGTCGGTGACCGAGTACACGGCACCGTACACCGGCACGCCTACGACGATCAGCAACGGCGTGACTTTCCCCTCGGCGCTCGTCTTCGACGGCCTGGGGAATCTCTTCGTCGCGAACTCGGACAGCAACACGGTCGGCGAGTACGCGCCACCGTACACCGGAACGCCCACGATCGTCAGCAGCGGCATGGACGACGCACTGAGTATCGCGGTCAACGGCGCCGCCGAGGATCTCTTTGTCGCGAACGCACACGTCGGAACCAACACGGTGACGGAGTACGCGCCGCCGTATACCGGCGCGCCCACGACGATCAGCAGCGGGCTCGACCAGCCCTTCGCGGTGACGTTCGACGGCGCCGAAAACCTGTTCGTCGCAAACTACAGCGGCAACACCGTGACGGAGTACGCGCCACCCTATGCCGGCGCACCCACCGCCACGATCGCCCTCGGCCTCAATCAGCCGTACGCGCTCGTCGTCGACGGTGCTGGGAACCTCTTCGTCGCAAACTTCGCAGGCGGGATAACGATCTACGCGCCGCCCTACACCGGCGCACCCACGACGATCACGAGCGGCGTGACTGGGCCGATCGCGCTGGTCGTCGACGGCGCCGGGAATCTCTTCGTCGGCAACTACGGTAACAGCACGGTCACGCGGTACGCGCGACCGTACACCGGCGCGCACACCACGGTGAGCAGCGGCGTGAACCAGCCGTACGCGGTCGCACTCGACGGCGCGGATAATCTCTACGTCGCAAACTTCATGGCCAATACGGTGACGGAATACGCGCCACCCTATACCGGCACACCCACCACGATCAGCACCGGCGTCGTTCGACCGACTGCGTTGCTGTTCACGCCGTAAGGCGCCGTTCGCTTAGACGGCGACCAAGGCGCGGGAGCGCGGGAGCGCCCGCACCAGCAGCACGATGGCGCGCAGCAGGTCGTTCGCGTTCGTCGGCTCGTCGAGTCGCGGCGGCGGTGCGTCGAGCCCCTCGACGACGAACACGGCGTCGTCCAGCGCGGCCAGCCACGGGATGGCGGCGAAGGCGCTCGCGCTGCGCGCGAGGCTGTCCGCATAGGCACTCTCGATCCGGGCCAGCACGTCGTGCGTCGCGCGATTGCGCGCCGCGGCCAGGTTCACCTCACCGCGCAGCGTCGGCACGACCCGGCGCGGGACGGCCAACCGCTCCGCAAGGGCCACGTCGAAGCGCGCTTGGCGGGCGCGCACGAGGTCGGTCTCGCGCACCACGCCGCGCCGGCGCTCGGCCGGGTTCGTCGACGAGCGGCTCGCCCGGGCAGCTTCGAGCTGCAGACGTTCGACGCCGGTGTACGCGCTGCGCCGTTCGGCCTCACGCCGCAGGGCGTCGGCCCGCTCGCGCATCAGCGCGTCGCCGGCGGTGCGAACTGCGGGCAGCGGTAACGAGCGGCGTTCGGCGGTCAGCCGGTCGCGCCGCTCGGCCTCGGCGGCGCGGATCAACGCGACGCCGTTGCGTAGCGACTCGACCCAGCGATGGTCAGCCCGCTGCAGCGGTGGCTGGTCGAAGTGCACGTGCGCGTCGAGCCGGAAGGGTTCGTCGACGATCAGCTTCCAGATCGCCTCACCGTCGTAGGCGCCGACCAGCCGGACCGCGCTCGCGAGCCGCGGGATCGCACCGAACCGCCCGACGGCGGCGACCAGCCGGTCACCGACGTCGACGACGAGCAACGCGCGGACGTCGTCGATCGAACGCGCGTAGACCAAGATGCCGGCGCAGGAGCGGCCGACGAACGGGCGCGCCACGTCGAGATCGACGTGACCGCGGGCGTAGACCAACCGCCACAGATCGTGGCCGGCCCGGCGGGCGATCTCGCCGCCGAGCAACTGGGAGAGGTCCGCCAGCCCAGAAGTCATGCCAGCATCCTACTGCTCGCCCGGCCGCAGCCCGCGCGACCGCCGTCACACTCGGGAGGAGAAGAAGCCCCGGTCACACCCCCGCAGACCTACTCGTGATCCTCGCCGTCGGGATGGAACTGGTCGAATTCGGCGCGCAGCCGGTTGTGGGCGAGCTTGGTGTAGATCTCGGTTGTCGCGGTCGACTCGTGGCCGAGGAACTCCTTGAGGAAAAGCAGATCGGCGCCTTGTTCGCGCATGACGGTCGCGATCGTGTGGCGCCAGGTGTGCGGCGAGGCGTGGTCGGCGATCCCGGCCAGCTCCATGTAGGTGCGTACGATCTTGTAGACGCCCGACGGGCTCAGGCGCCGGTCGCCGCGGCCCAAGAAGACGGCCGGGACGGTCGCCGACGGCCGCACCTCCAGGTAGGCAGTCAGGGCCGCCACCGCCGGCGCCGTGAGTGGGATCAGCCGGTCCTTGTTGCCCTTGCCTTTGACCACGCGCAACAGCCGGTTCTCCAGGTCGAGGTCGGTCAGGTCGAGCCCGACCAGCTCGGCCCGCCGCATCCCGCACGACCACAGGCAGGCGAAGAGCGCGCGGTCGCGCCGCCGCTGCGGCTCGCTCTGGCCCGCCAGACCCTGCTGGACCAGGCCCAGCACACGCTCGACGTCCGACTGCCGCAGCGCTTTGGGGAGCGGCTTGCCGATCTTGGGCAGGATCGCGTCGGCGGCCGGGTTGTCCTCGCGCCGGCCCGCCATGCGCAGCGCCTTGTAGAACGTCCGGATCGCGGCGATCTTGCGGCGCATCGAGCGCGGGGCGTAGCGCCGCGAGCGGGCCAGGTACGTCTGGTAGGCCAGGACGTCGGCGTACGCCGCGCCGGGGAGCGCCTCGTACGGCGGCGGTTGTTTCGTCTCCAGGGCCGCGCCGAGCGCGCGCGCTTTCAGGAACGAGCCGAAATGCTCGACGTCGCGCTGATACGCCTCGCGCGTGCGCGGCGTCGTCCCGCGCACCAGCAGGTGCTGCTCGGCGAACCGCGCGATCTCCGGATCCCCCGACAGATACTCGGGCGCCTCATAGACCGCCCCGCGCTTCTTCACCCTCCGCCCTCCAACAGACGATAATCCCTATTTCCGTTACTGAGAGAGAAGCAGAATCCCTCTCGCCCGTAGCGTATCGAGGGAGGACGGCGATCCGACGCCTACGGCCGCTGCCCCGGCCACCAGCACTGTATCCCGGGCCACCGCGACCGCTGGGGCCATTGGGTCCGCGGCCACTGCGGCTGGCACCGCTAGCGTAACCGCTCGGGTTATGGCGTTGCCTGGCGGTCTCGGTCGGGTGCCTCGGTGCCGGAAACGGTTTGGAGGCGGGCTGGGGGGCGGGACGAGCGCGAGGGGAACGCGTTGGGCCCGGCTTGGGCGGGGAAGTCTCTGGCTGTCCGGCGGGCCGTCGTGGCGGCCTTGCTGTCGTACATGCGCTGGTCGGCTACACGCAGCAGGGCAGCGGCGGTCGTGCCGTCCTCGGGGGCGCGCGCGATCCCGATGCTCGCTGAGAGGGTGATCGATAGATCGCCGTAGACCACCGGCATCGCGAAAGCCGCGTGAATCGTCTCGGCGATCCGGTTGACATCGATCTCGGTCTGCACCGCGCCGGTACAGAGCACGACGAATTCGTCGCCGCCGATCCGCGCCACGATGTCGCCGGAGCGCACCGACGCGGTGATGCGCCGGGCGGCGGCCTGCAGCGCCACGTCGCCGACTCGGTGACCGTGGATGTCGTTGATCTGCTTGAGTCCGTCGAGATCGAGAAACAGGACCGCGAGGATGAACGGGCCGGCCCGGCGATCGCCGCTCAGACGCTCCAGCTCTTCGTCGAAGCCGCGACGGTTCGTCAGGCCGGTGAGGCGATCGGCGCGCGCCAAGCGGTACGAGCGCGATGCGTTCAGCCGCGCCGCTCCCAACGTCCCCTTCAGCTCGACCAGCAGGCGGCTCTCGCGCTGCAGCAACGCAGCGCAGGCAACGACGGCACAGAAGCCGACCGCCATGATGGCCGTGTTGATCGGGAGACTCGCCGCTTCGAGGCGCGCGCCCGAGTTCGGGCCGAAGTCGATATAGCCGAAGGTTGCGGCCGCGACGAGGGCGACGGCCACGGCGGGCCAGAAGCCGCCGTAATAGGCGATGACGAGCAACGGGATCGCCACCAACGGCGCAAGCGTCACGTACGAAAAGCGATAATCGACGGCTGCGATGATGACGAGAAAGGCTACCCCGTACCAAACGACGAGCTTATGCCGAAGCAAGCCCATGGATGCGGTTCTCTTGCTTACTCGGTTCCACACGTCGTCGTCTTAGTGGTACCCCGGGCGGCGCGCGCCCAGCCGGGTGGCGCGTTAACTATTGGCCATACGCCGCGGTGAGAAGCGCTCGCACGGTCGGCTCGTCGACTTCGGCCGGGTTGTTGCGCAGCAGCGGGCTGTCCATGACGCGCGGGACTGCACGCTCGACCAGGTCGGGCGGAGCACCTAGCGCGGCGAAGCTGCGCGGGAGCTCGAACGCGCGCGCGATCGCTTCGGCCTCGCCGGCCAGGTCGTCGATCTCGAACCAGTCGGCGACGGCCTCGACGGCGTCGGGTGCCAGCCGCGCGTTGGCGCGGACGGCGTGCGGGAGGACGATCGCGTTGACGATCCCGTGTGGGATCCGAGTCAGCCCGCCGACGACGTGGCAGACCGCATGGTGCAGGCCCATCGAGCGGGTGTCGAGCGCGTAGCCGGCCAGGTGCGCGGCACGGAACAAGGCGTCGTGCAGCGCCGTGTCGCGGATGCGCGCGGCGGCGCGCAACAGCGGGGGGAGCCGGCCGCCGGCGACGACCGCGGCCGCACCGCCGGTCGCATGTTCGGTCCGTGCGTAGGCGGCTTCGATCGTGTGCGCCCAGGCGTTGATCCCGATCGAGCCGAGCTCGCGGCCGGGCAGCGAGGTCAGCAGTTCCGCGTCGTAGATGACGACCGGCGCCGGCGTGCGCAGCCGGCCACCGCTCTTCTCGTCCCCGTCCAGGAAGCCGTAGCCGCGCGTCATCTCGGCGCCGCCGAGCGCGGTCGGGATGAGGATCAACGTCGCGCTCCGACCGTCGGAGGCGGCCTTGCCCAGATCCATCGCACTCGAGCTGCCGATTGCGATGACGCTGGCGCAGCCGTGCGCGTCGATCAGTGCGCCGGCTTCGCGGACCGTCTCGCGCGGGTTGTGCAGGCGCACCCCGTCGTAGCGGTGGACGATCTGCGCCGCGAGCGCGTCGTTCGGGACCGCGGCCAACGACCGCGGCGTACCGAGCAGCGCGATGGGGCCGACCGGCGCGACCGCACGCAGCGCCTCGTCGAGCGGCCCGAAGACGATCCGGCGGGCGTCGATCCGTTCCTCGTGCATCTTCTTCTCCTTCAGCCTTCGCGTTCAGCCGCCGGTCCGCGCGATGAGCGCGCGCAGACGCTGCGCCGCGATCTCCGCCGCGCGCTCCCAGGTCCAGTCGGTGCGCGCCCGCTGCGCGCCGCGCGCGGCTCGCGCCCGCGCTTCATCGGGATGCGCCGCGACGTGCCGTAACGTCGCGGCGAGCGCGGCGACGTCTGGCTCCAGCCACCAACCCGGCCCGACCAGCACGTCGCTGCGCCCGGTACCGCTCAGCGCGCGGCGCTGGGCCGGCACGCGGTACGCCACCGAATCGTCGAGAAACGCGTCGGCGGCGCCGCCGGCCGTCGCGATCACCGGCATCCCGCAGGCCAGCGCTTCGAGCATCGGCAACCCGAAGCCCTCGCTGCGGTACGGAAACGCCAGCGAGTCACAGGTTCGGTAGAGGCGCACGACGTCTTCGTCGCTGACCTCGGCGTCGAGGATCTCGAGTTCGGGCGCGCTCGGATCGGCGGTGAACGCGCGCAGCGCGGCGCCCCCGTCCTCGAGCGGGTAGAACGAGCGCGTCCCGAAGATCTTCAGCACCAGCGCGACGTCGTCGTCGCGGTTGAACGCGCGGCGATACCCGGCCAGCAGAACGTCGACCCCTTTGCGCGGCAGCACGCCGCCCAGATACAAGAAGCGAAACCCTTTGCGCGTCGCGAGCGGATACGGCGCGATCGGGCGGTCGGGCGAGAACCGCGCCGGGTCGATCCCGTTCGGCACGACCGCGACGCGGTCGGCTGCGATCCCGGCCGCGAGGAACATCTCGCGGCAGTACGCCGAGGGCGTCCAGATCTCGTCGGTGCCGCCATCGCGCAACCCCTCCACCCACGCACGCGGCAGCGCGCCGTACTCCCACGGCAGGATCTGCACGCTCGCCCGCGCGGCGGTGACCGGTGTGAAGTCGGGCACGCCGTTCGACTGCCGGATCAAGACGTCGCAGGCGGGGACGCCGCGGCGCGCGGTCGCCCGCAGCTGCGCGTAGCGCGGGTCGCCGGCGACCGACGCTTCGGGTGCCGGCTCGTCGGGGACGATCGCCGGCGCGACGTCGGGATGCGCGAGCAGCGCGCGCGCCAGCTCGCGGTTGACGACGGCCATTGAGTTGTATGCGAAGAACTCGCCTTGGAATGCGACCGCGATCCGGGCCGCATCGGGCGGCGGCGCGGCCGGCGCGCGACCGAGCAGGTAGGTGTGCTGCCAGCCTTCCGGCTCGTTCCCGGCGCCGACGATCCGCAGGCCCAGATCCCGCAGCACCTGATGCACCGTCTCGAGCGGCCACGGGCGCACGTTCCACGGCTCGAGCCAAAACCCACCCTCGCGCACCTGCGCATTGCGCGGATTGAGCGTTCGTACCACCAACAGCCCGTCGGGAGCGAGCAACGCGACGAGATCGCGCAACGCCGCGATCCCGGTCTCGCCGTCCATCGTCTCGAGCACGAAACCGAGGTGAATCCCGGCGAAGCGCTCGTGCAACGACGCTAACGCACGCCGCGCGTCGAGGACGCGGGCGTCGTGGCCACGCGCGCGCGCTTCTTCGACCAGCTCCGGGTCGCGGTCGACGCCGAGCAGCCGCTGCACGCCGCGCTCGCGGAGCATGTCCAGGAACAGTCCGCTGCCGCAGCCGACGTCGAGCGCCGACTCCAGGCCGCGGAACACTTCCGCGAACGCATGGTGCGCCCCACGGCGCTCCGCATCGTCGGCGGCGGAGCGCTGCACCACCGAAAACCGCTGGTGGCCCGGTGGACGGTCGCTCATCTCGCCGCGTGCCCCGTCGCGTCTGTGCAAATGCACAGATATCTCGAAGGCCGTTCGGGGTACACTCGTCTTCGATGTTCCGCATCGTCGCCGGGGTGCTCCTGGCCCTGCTCGCCACCGCCGCCGCCGCACTGGCCCTCGCACCGGCCCAGCGGCTGGCCATCGACCTGAGCGCGACGACGCCCCAGGTCCAGCGCCAAGCCGCCTACACGACCGCGCAGGCGATCCGCCTGCACGTGTGGGCGCCGCAGGCGAGCGCGGCCAGCCTGATCGGGGTCGGCCCCAACGGCAGCAACCTGCGCCTCCCGCTGGCGCGCGACGCCAACGGCAGCTTCGCCGGCGAGCTGCGCCTGCCGGCGGCCGGAATGTGGTCGCTGGCAGTGGTGACAGCCTTCGGGGAGGACGTGAGCACGACCCAGAGCTTCGCCGTCGACGTCGCGGACGGGGCGACGCTGTTCGGGCGGGCGTCGCTGCTCCTGATCCTGGCCGCCGGCTCGATCGCCGGCGGGATCGGCCTGCTCGCCCTCGCCCGGCGCCGCGCCGTCCCGCTCGCCTAGTTGGGCAACGTGCTCGGCGCGCTCTTCAACCCCAAAACCGTAGCGGGAACGGTTATGAAACGTAGCTGACGTTGACGCTGAAGCCGCCGGCTTCGGCTTGGCGCAGCACGCCCAGCACGGCTTCGACCTCGGCGTCGATCGCGATCATGTCGACGGCGCTGATGCCGACCGGCCCGGCGTTCGCCCACAGCAGCCGGCGCGCGGTCTGGAAGGCCGCGCGCAATCGCTGCGGCGTCGCCTCGAGGACCGGCCAGTCTTCGTACGAGGCGGCGGGCACGATCCGCCAGCCGTCGCCGGCACAACCTTCTTCGTCGGCGTACGCGTGCGGAACCGCGGCCAGCACTTCGAGGTGCGCGCGGTCGCTGGCGCTTACCGCGACCGGCGCTTCTGCCAGGCGCAGGACGTAACGGTAGAACGCGGGGTTCGCAACGCTACACATCCCGGCCGGCGAACCGACGCTCACGCTGATCACTCCTCACCCCTTCTCTTGGGCCAGAGCGGCCCCTCTCGCACGCTCGCTCGGTTCGCCGCCCAAAACGGTGACGCCGATGGTCGCGAGCGCCGGCGTGAGCACGACGGCCGGTAAGCCGTGCGCCGCGAAGATCGCGGCGAGCGCCTCCCCGATCCGCGCGCCGTCACCGTGCACCAGCGCCAGGACGGACGGCCCGGCGCCTGAGAGCGCGAGCGCGACCAGCGCCGGATCGTCGAACGCCAGGATCTCTTTGAGGCCCGGGATCGCGTTCGCTCGGTACGGTTGGTGCAATCGGTCGCGCACGGCGGCCCGTAAGAGGTCGAGCCGGCCGACGGCCAAGGCGGCGCCGAGCAGCGCGGCCCGCTGGATGTTGTAGACCGCGTCGGCCCGGATGTAGGCGCGCGGCAAGAGCGCGCGGGCCTGCGAGGTCGGCAGCGTCAGCTCGGGGACGACGACGACCGCGTCGACCTTCGGCGCGGGGAAGCGCACCGAGGTCAAGCCGTCCTCGCCGAGCGCGGCGACGATCGCACCGCCGTACCAGGCCGCCAGCGCGTTGTCGGGATGACCTTCGAGCTCGGCGACCGCCAGCGCGAGCGCCGCATCGTCCGGGCTCGGATCGGCGAAGCGCCCGCCCAACGCGACGCCGATCGCATAGGCGGCGGCGCTGCTGCCGAGTCCCGCGCCGAGCGGGATCGCGTTGGTCAGCTCGACCTCCAACGGCGGCGCACCCGGCGCGACCCGCCCCAGACCCGCTTCGACGCAGGCGCGGATCCCGTCGTGCGTCGGGGCGTGTGGCCCGGCATAGGTCCAGTGCGCGGTCGAACCGCGCGGCAGCGCACGGACGCGCGCGCTCATCCGAATCTCGATGCCCAGGCCGACCGCGTCGAAACCCGCGCCGAGGTTCGCGCTCGACGCGGGCGCCGAGACGACGAGTTCGGTCACGCCGTCGTGGCCAACAAGGAACCCAAATACGCGGCGAGATCGGTGCCGCGCACGATCGCGTTCGCCAGCGGCGCGCTCGACGCGTGGAACCGCGTCGCGTACGCCGTGTCCTTGAGGACGTGGCCGGTCAGCACGCACACGACGTCGGCGTCGCGTGGCACGTCGCCGCGCTCGACCAGGACCTTCAGTCCCGCCAGCGACGCGGCCGAGGCCGGCTCGCAGCCGACGCCGTCGCGGCCGATCACCGCGCGCGCCCAAGCGATCGCTGCATCCTCCACGTCGAGCACCGTCCCACCCGACGCGCGCACCTCGGCGCGGGCCTTCTTCCACGACGCCGGCGCGCCGATGTTGATCGCCGTTGCCTCGGTCTGCGCGCGCACCGGGACCAACTCGCCGCCGTCGCGCCAGGCGCGCGCGAACGGCGCCGCACCGGCAGCCTGCACGACGCCCAGCCGCGGCGTGCGCGTCGTCAGGCCGAGCGCCACCGCCTCGCGAAACCCCTTCCCGAAAGCGCTCGCGTTGCCGAGGTTGCCGCCGGGGAGCACGACCCAATCCGGCGGCTCCCACGCCCGTTGCTCGAGCAGCACGAAGGCAGCGGTCTTCTGCCCTTCGATCCGGTATGGATTAACGCTGTTGACGACGGCGACGGTCGCGGGGTCGAGCGCGCGGACCGCGCGCAGCGCATCGTCGAAGTCACCGTCGACGCCGACGACGTGCGCGCCGTAGTCCAGCGTCTGCGCCACCTTGGCTGCGCTGATCCCGTCGACCGGCGCGACGACGACCGCCGTCAGGCCGGCACGCGCCGCATACGCGGCCATCGACGCTGCGGTGTTGCCGGTACTCGCGCAGACGGCGATCCGCGCGCCGCGTTCGCGCGCGTGCGAGATCGCAACCGTCATCCCGGCGTCCTTGAACGAGGCCGTCGGATTCATCCCGAGGTGGAGGTACGCCAGCCGGGCGAGGCCGGCGTACGCCGCGCCACGCGGTCCGTCGTACAGCGGCACGTCGCCCTCACGCAGCGTGACGATCGCCGCCTCGGCAACCGGCGGCAGCAACTCGCGAAACCGCCACACGCCGCTGCGGTCGATCGGCGCGAGCGAGGCGCGCCGCAGGCGCGCGTTCGCCTCGAGGGCGAGCCGGTCGATGCGCGTGAGGTCGAGCTCGAAGGCCAAGAGCTCGCCGCAGGCGGCGCACACATACGCGTCGGGATCACCGGCCGCGGTCGCGCAGACGCTGCAGCGCAGGATCATGCCGGCGGCCGGGTCACGGCGCCTTCGGCCGCCGACGAAACGAGCGCCACGTACTTCGCGAAGACGCCCTCGGCGTAGCGCGGCGCCGGCTGGACCCAATCGCGCAGTCGCGCGGCCAGCTCGGCCTCGCTCACGTCGAGCGTGAGCCGGTTGTGCTCGATGTCGATCGTGATGTGGTCGCCGTCGCGTACGGCCGCGATCGGGCCGCCGGCGAAGGCCTCCGGCGCGACGTGGCCGACCATCACCCCGCGGGTGGCGCCGCTGAAGCGCCCGTCGGTCACCAGCGCGACACTCTCGCCGAGTCCCTGGCCGACGATTGCAGCGGTTACGCCGAGCATCTCCCGCATCCCCGGTCCGCCCTTGGGGCCCTCGTAGCGGATCACGACGATGTCGCCGGGCACGATCGCGCGGGCGTCGACCGCGTGCATCGCGTCCTCCTCGCGCTCGAACACGCGCGCGCGGCCCGCGAGCAGCGTCGGCTCGTGGCCGGCGACCTTGACCACCGCGCCGTCCGGTGCGAGGTTCCCGCGCAGGATCTTGATCCCACCGGTCGGCTTGAACGGTCGCTCGACGGTCGCAACGACCCGTTGCCCCGGCGTCTCGACGGCGGTGGACGACTCCTCGCGCAACGAGCGGCCCGTCGGCGTGAGGGTCGAGCCGTCGACTTTCCCACCTTCGATCAGCCGCTTGGCGATCAACTGAATCCCGCCGGCGGCGTCGACATCGAGCGCGACGAACTCGCCGCCGGGTCGCAGGCTGGCCACGATCGGCGTGCGCTCCGAGACGCGCGCGAAGTCTTCGAGCACCAGTGGCACGTGAGCTTCGCGCGCCAGCGCCAGCAAGTGCAGGACGCTGTTGGTCGAGCCGCCGGTACCCGCCGCCGCAGCGATCGCGTTCTCGAACGCGGCGCGTGTCGCGAGCTGGCGCGGCGTGCGCCCGGCCCGCAGCATCTCCATCACCGTCGTCCCGGCGCGGTAGGCCTCTCGCTCTTTACGCGGATCGGTCGCGCCGGGACTGGCGCTGCCGACCATCGACAGCCCGAGGAACTCGAAGACGGTCGCCATCGTGTTGGCGGTGAACTGGCCGCCGCAGGCGCCGGCACCGGGGCAGGCGGCCCATTCGATCGCCCGCAGCTCGGCGTCGTCGATCGTCCCGGCGGCGTGCGCCCCGATCGCTTCGAAGACGTCGCCGACGGTCAGGTCACGACCCCGGTAGCGGCCGGGTGCGATCGAGCCCCCGTACAGGACGACGGACGGAATGTCGAGCCGCAGCAGCGCCATGCCGGCGCCCGGGATCGTCTTGTCGCAGGCGACCAGCGCCACGATCGCGTCGAAGCCGTAGCCGCGCGCGACGAGTTCGATCGAATCGGCGATCACCTCGCGCGAGACGAGCGACGCCTTCATCCCCTCGGTCCCCATCGTGATCCCGTCGGAGATCGCGATCGTGTTGAACTCCATCGGCGTCCCGCCCGCATCGCGCACGCCGGCTTTGACGTGATCGGCCAGCGCGCGCAGACCGAAATTGCACGGCATCGCGTCGGTCCACGTGTTCGCGATCATGACCAGCGGTTTGGCCAGGTCCTCGTCGCCGTAGCCGGCGGCATGGAAGAAGGAACGGGCGGCGGCGCGGTCGCGGCCGTCGACGACGACGGAGCTGCGGGCGCGGGTATGATCGGCGGGCATGGGCGACGTTTCGCGTTCGCGAACCGAGGTTCATCGTGATCGACCCGACGCCGCTCCGCGGCTTCGCCGCCCCGGATGTCCCGCCCGACGACGTCTACGACCGCTGCGTGCGGTGCGGCCTCTGCCTGCCGACCTGTCCGACCTATGTCGAAACGCTGGTCGAGACGTCGGGCCCGCGCGGGCGGATCGCGCTGATCAAAGCGGTCGCCGAGGGCAAGCTCGACCTGACCTCACCCGGCTTCGTCCACCAGATGTCGGAGTGCTTGGATTGCCGCGCGTGTGAAGCCGTCTGCCCCTCGGGGGTCGCGTACGGGTCGATCCTGGAGCCGGCCCGGACCCAGATCGTGCGGGCCCAGGCGCCGACGCGGCCGTGGTGGGCGCGGCTGGCCCGTGCGACGCTGCTCGGGCAGCTCTTCGCCCGGCTCGGGCTGATGCGCGCGGCGGCCCGCCTGCTGCGCTTCTACCAGCGCAGCGGCTTGCGCGGGTTGGTCCGCGGCAGTGGCCTCTTGCGCCTGCTGGGCCTGCAGGATGCCGAGGTGCTCGCGCCGCGCATCTCCGACCACTTCTTCATCCCGCGCGGCCAACGCTATCCGGCCGCCCCCGAGCGGGCGACGGCGTTCCTGCACGTCGGCTGCATCATGCACGTCGCCTTCACGGGTTGGCACGAAGCGACGGTGCGCGTGCTCAACGCGGCCGGCGTGTCGGTGGTCGTTCCGGCCGACCAGGGCTGCTGCGGGGCGATCACCATCCACGCCGGCGAGCTACCGCGCGGGCGCGAGCTCGCCAAGCGCAACATCGCGGCCTTCGAGCGCAGCGGCGCCGACGTCTACGTCGTCAACGCCGCCGGCTGCGGCTCCGCGCTCAAGGAGTACGGACACCTCTTTCACGAGGAGCCCGATTGGGCGGAGCGGGCGCGGGCGTTCTCGGCCAACGTGCGCGACGTGCTCGAATACCTCGACGAGGTCGGTCTCCCCAGCGGTGCCCTCGGACCGCTGCGCGGCATCGTCACCTATCAAGACGCCTGTCACCTCGCGCACGCGCAACGGATCACGGCCGCACCGCGCCGACTGCTGGCCGCGATCCCGGGGCTGGAGCTGCGCGAGATGGACGAGTCGTCGCTGTGCTGCGGCTCGGCGGGGATCTACAACGTCACCCAACCGGAGATGGCGCAGCGGCTGCAGCGCCGCAAGGTCGAGTGCGTCCTCGCGGTCGCGCCCGAGATCGTCGCCACCGCGAATCCCGGCTGCGCCCTGCAAATCCGCAACGGCCTCGACCGCGCCGGCCGCTCAGCCGTCGCCGTCAAACACGTCGTCGAACTGTTAGACGAAAGTCTGAGGTTTAACGGCGCTGCGCCCTAGGCTCCGCGCCCCCCACGCTGCGCGTGGGGCCCCCAATCCGACCTCGCAACCACGCCGTCGCGCGGCGCGATAGTTCTGCGCTCGGTCCGCGACCAGTATCTTATAAATCGCCGACGCGGGCGCCGTCTTTGCTGGCGTCTTCGAGCGTCGGGTAGACGGCGAACACTTTCAGCAGGCCGGTGATGCGCAGCAGGCGCAGGATCTGGCCTTCCTTCGCGACCAGCCGGACCTCGCCGTGGAACTCGCGCGCGCGGCGCTGCGCACCGATCAACGCGCCCAGGCCGGTCGAGTCGAGGAAATCGACCCGGGTCAGGTCGACGATCAGCCGATGATCGCCGCGCTCGGAGGCGTCCGTCAGGGCGGCCCGCACGCTCGGTGAGGTTGCGATGTCGAGCGAGCCGACAAGATCGAAGACTTGGACGCCGTCGACCGCGTGAACGCGGATCGAGATGTCCTCGTGTTGGTGTTGACTCGTCGAACCGTTCGAATTCATCCTTCGTACTCCCGCCAAAGCGCGATCTGGCCGCGCCCGTCCACCCGGACGATCGCACAGCCTGCGCGTTCGCTCCAGGGCCCCTGGTCGCCTTCGCGCGTCGCGAACCGGTAGCTGACGCACACGCGCGGCCCCTGGTGGAAGACCTCGTCGAGCAGGAAGCGCCAAGAGCGTGCCGACGCGGCGTAGTCTGCGAAATGCTCCGCGATCGCCGCACGGCCGTGCACGGCCGGCTTGCGCGGCTCACGGTACACAGCGTCCTCGCTAAAGCAGCCGACCGCCTCGTCTAGCGCACCGCGCGCGAAGGCTTCGAGCAGCGGCTCGAGCTGCGAGCCGGTCACGGTGCCAGCGGCGTGCCGGCTTGCACGGCCTTGCGCATCGCCGTCACCCGCTCGGCCCAATCGGTGTCGCCGCCCTTGCGATATCCGCGCAACGCCACGTCGAGATCGGCCAGCGCGCCGTCCTTGTCGCCGCTGCCGTAGCGCGCGATCGCGCGCTCGCGGTAGCCGTCGGGGTCATCGGGCGCACGTTGCACGTAGGTCTGAATGTCCTCCAGCGCGAGCATGTAGCTTTGGATGCGGTTGTAGGCGAAGGCTCGGAAATAATAGCCGGAGGTCGAACCGGTGGGGTCTTGCGCGATGTACGCGTTGAGCGCCTGGATCCCGTCGCGATAGCGGCCGTCGCCGAGCGCGAGCCGGCCGCTGGCCCACAGGCCGCGCCGGTTCTTCGGATCGATTTCGAGTGCTCTCGTGCAATCGCGCGTGGCGGCGTCGCGCTTGTCGAGAATCCGCTCGACGTCGCAGCGCGCGGCGAGCACCCACGGCCCGGTCTGACCCAGCGCGACCGCGCGATCGTAGTCGGTGAGGGCCGTATCGTACGCGCCGTTGGTAAACTCGACGTCGGCGCGGTCCTTGTACGCCTGCGGGTCACGCGCATCGAGGCTGACCGCTCGATCGCAGTCCTTCAGCGCGCCGGCGGCGTCGCCGGCATCCAAGCGCGTCTCGCAGCGCGTGACGTAGGCGTATTCGTAGTCGGGATCGATCCCGATCGCGGCGTTGTAGTCGCGCAGCGCGCCGTTGTCGTCGGCGAGTTCGGCCTTCGCATCACCGCGCATCACCAGCGCCCGCGCGTCGCGCGGATGGTCGCGCAGGTACGTATCGAGCAGGTCGATCGACGCCTGGAAGCTGTGCGCGCCGAAGAGCGACCGCGCCCGCGTGAGCGGATCGACCAGTGGGCCCGCAGGCACCGGCACCGGCGGTGGGTCCGCCACGGCGACGACCGGCGCCCCGAGCATTGCACCGGCCAGCGCGAGAACGACGGCGGCAACCCGGGGACGCATGCGCCGAACTTGCCCGGGAGCCGCTTGGCTCCTGCGGCCGGCTCGGGCAGCACGTGCTGGGGCGGCTGGATTCGAACCAGCGCATGGCGGATTCAAAGTCCGCTGCCGTACCGCTTGGCTACGCCCCAGTTGCACGGCGCTTCGGTTTCAAGGCGCTGCGCCCCCGGCTCCGCGTCCCCCACGCTTCGCGTGGCACCCCCCGACCGACCTCGCAACGGGCATTGCAGTTGCGCAAAGATGGTCCTGCGCTCGGTCTATCGCGGGGGGTGCTGCTGCCGGCCAGTTACGGGCACGATCGTTAGCACGATCTCCTAGCCGCGGTAGCGGAACAGGCGGTCGGCGATGGGGGTGACGAGGGGGATGGTGAAGAGTTCGCCGCGGCGGGCGCGGGCGCGGTAGGTCAGGGCCAGGAGCAAGAGGACGAAGGCGCCGGCGAGGTCGGCGAGGAGGCCCAGCGCGTAGAGCCACACGACGCCGACCGTGTCCATGCCGGGGACGGCGATCACGACCAGCAGCGGAAGCGCCAACAGCACCAGGTACGCCAGCGAGCCGACGATGCCGAAGACGAAGGCTTGGCGGACGTGGACGCGCGACCAGTCGGTCGCGTCCGGGCGCGCGCGCGCGACATCGAGGACAGCCAGCGGCCAGACCAGGTAGGTGCTGGCCGTTCGTTCGCGCAGGTCCGAAGCTCCGCCGTCGATCATCTCGACGGCAGGTCTTCTACTCGACGATCCGCTTCGCCCCGAGGTAGCGCGCCGCCCAGTAGGCGTCGTGCAGGCTCGAGACCGTCACGCCGTGGCTCGACGAGGCGTGCACGAAGCGATCGCCGCCTAGCGAGATCCCGACGTGCGACGCTCCCGGGGCGTAGGTCTGGAAGAACACCAGGTCGCCTGGCTTCGGCGTGCCGTGGATGCGGTGGGCGACGTCGAATTGGGCGTCGGCCGTGCGCGGCAGATGCTTGCCGATCAGCGCGAAGACGTGCTGCACGTAGCCCGAGCAGTCGAACCCGTTCGCGGTGGTCCCGCCGAACGAGTACGGCACGCCCAGAAAGCGCATGGCGTTGCGCGTCAGGGCCGAGGCCATCGCAGCACCGCGAGCGGCGATTCCGCTGGCGAAGCGCTGGATATGCAACAGACGCGACAAGCGCGGCGACGTGCTGGTCGACGTTTCGTCCGAGGGGTCGGCATTCCACATCGCGAGATCGGCGCCGGCGGTTGGGGCCGCGACGTCGGCGGCGCTCGAGACGGCCGCGCTTGCGGCCGTGGCGCCTGAGACACCCGTCTCCGCGGCACCCGCGACGGCCGGAGCGGCCGAGAGGATGCACACGAACAACCCGGTCAGAATGGAACGTAGCAACTGCTCTTCCTTCCACACGTACGGGGTTAGTTGACGGGTTCGGGCGGAAGAATCGCCCGCGCGCCGACCGGCGCGTTCACCCCTGCCAGGGAAGTCCCCCGCTCCGATGCCTTGGGGGCATCGGACTCCGTGATACTTTTTGCAGGATATGCGCGAACCCAGCGGCGCGATAGACGCGCCACGGGCCGGTGACCCCTGCGGGTCACATTGGGGGGGATAGTCGCTCGGGCTTCCCTTCTCCTCCCGGCCCCGGGAGATCATCGTAAAGAATCCCTGGGAGGGGACCCGCGGCTGCGCGAATCGTTCGGGCGAGGGACGCTGCGACCGCTTGCGTCCGTGCATCGTCGCGGCTCTCGACCATCACCCGGACCAGCGGTTCGGTCCCCGAGGCCCGCACCAGGATGCGGCCCTCGCCGGCCAGGTCGTGCTCGGCCGACGCGACCGCGGCGCGCACCGCGGGGTGCTCGGCGACCCCCTTGTCGGCGACGCGGACGTTGAGCAGCACCTGCGGGTAGACCTCGAGCCCGGCGGCCAATTCCCACAGGGGCGTACGCGTGCGGGCCGCGACCGCCAGCAGCGCGACGGCGGTCATCGGGCCGTCGCCGGTCGTCCCGCGGGCGAGGTCGATCACGTGACCGGACTGCTCGCCGCCGAACCGGTAGCCGCCCGCGCGCAGCGCCTCGAGCACGTAGCGGTCGCCGACCGCGGCCCGCAGCAGCGCGATCCCAGCCTGTGCGAGCGCGACCTCGAAGCCCATGTTCGCCATCACCGTACCGACGACGGTGTCGCCGGTCAGCTCGCCGCGCGCGTGCAGGTCGCGGGCGAGGATCAGCATCGCGCGGTCACCGTCGAGGATCTCGCCGCGCTCGTCGACGAACAGCGCGCGGTCGGCATCACCGTCGAACGCGACGCCGACGACCGGCCCCGCGGTTCGCGCGATCTCTTCGCGCACGCGGGTCTGGAGCGCGCGCAGATCGGTCGCACCGCAGTCGACGTTGATCCGGCTGCCGTCGTCCTGCGCGTGCAGCGCGACGACGCGCGCGCCCAGCCGCTCGAAGATCTTCGGACCGACCAGATACGCCGCGCCGAACGCGGCGTCGACGACGACGGTCGTCCCGTGCAAGTCCGCACCCGCCGCGACGAGCTTGGCGAACCAGTTGTCGATCAGGCCGCGTGTCGGGGTGACGACCCCGATGCCCAAGCCGGTGGGGCGCGGCAGCTTCGGCGCATCGAGCAGCGCCTCGATCTCGCTCTCGACCGCATCCGAGAGCTTGAACCCGTCGGCGCCGAAGAACTTGATCCCGTTGTCCTCGATCGGGTTGTGCGAGGCCGAGATCACGACGCCGGCCGCCGCCTCGATGCCGGCGGTGATCGAGGCGACCGCCGGCGTCGGCACGATCCCCAATTGGATGACGTTGCGCCCGGTCGAGGTGATCCCGGCGACGATCGCGCCCTCGAGCATCGGTCCGGAGAGCCGCGTGTCGCGCCCGACGACGATCGGTTTCTCGATCGCCTGCGCGTACGCGATCACGGCCGCCCCGGCCCGCCCGATCGCGAACGCCAGCTCCGGCGTCAAATCGCCGTTGGCAACGCCTCGCACGCCGTCGGTCCCAAAGTACTTCGGCACTAGTGCGTGGCCTGTTGCGCGTTCACGAAGCGCGCCCGGACGCGCACGAGGTTGGGCGAGAGCTGAACCCCGGCGACCTCGTGCCCGTCGGTGTCGGTCGGGGTGGGGCCGATCATCTCGTCGAGCTCCTGCGGCTTGCGCGGGATCGGGATCTCGACCCGCACGCCGGCCACGTGGTCGAGCACGTTGGCGACACCGCGCAGCGTCGTTGCGGCGGGGTTCACCGACGCGGATTCGACGACGATGCCGCGCTGCTCGCCGAGGTACTCCAGGTCGACCGGGACGACACGCTCCTCGAGCCGGTCGAGGGCGACGATCACCGAGGCCGGCGAGAGCGAATGGAGCGCAACGTCGGAGGGGACGATGCGGACCTGGACGTTGTGGAAGCCCGGATCGACCAGGTCGCCGACGTCGACCACCGCCCGGAACTGATCGGGCCGGAAGGCCTCACCGTTGCGCGGCACCTCGATCACCACCGTCGCGCTCTTCTCGGCGCAGCTCGCTTGGTAGCCAGGCCGCACCCCCATGACCACGATCGGCACGGTCAGCGTCTGGTCGAAGCGGGCGGTTGTGCCGGGCGCCGCGCCGAGATGAAAATACGCCCACGCGGCGACGGCCAGCGTCACCGAGAGGAGCTTAAGTCCGAAGTTGTTCCTGAGGCGGTTGAGCACGCGCGATCCGGGTCAGCAGATTGGCCAACAGCCCACCCTCGGCCTGGCGCCGCCGCGACGGGCGGACGCAGGCCGTCAGGACGCGCCGCAGCCGCTCCTCGTCGTCGATCGGCACCGACAGGCGCCCGGCGCGGGCGACCGAGACCGAGCCGTTCTCCTCGCTGACGACGACGACCACCGCGTCGGTCTGCTCGGTCAGCCCGACCGCGGCGCGATGGCGCGTCCCGACGTGCCGGTCGAGCGCGATCGCGCTGTCGCTCAGCGGGAGAAAGCACGAGGCACCCTCGACGATCAGATCGCGTACGATCGCGGCACCGTCGTGGAGCGGCGAGGCCTTGGTGAAGATCGCCAACAGCAGGTCGAGCGAGAGCCGCGCGTCGAGCGCCGTCCCGCTCTCGACGTAGTCGCGCAGTCCGGTCTGCTGCTCGATGACGATCAACGCACCGATCCGCTCGCGGGCGAGCGCGTAGCCGGCGTGCGCGACGATGCGGATCTGCTCGGCGGCGATCTCGTCCTCGGCCAGCCGGTCACGGACGAACAGCCGGCCCCGGCCGAGCTGCTCGAGCGCGCGGCGCAGCTCCGGCTGGAAGATGATCGGCAGCGTCACGGCCGTCCCCAGCAGCAGGTACTGCATGACCGTGGCCAGGACGAGCAGGTGCAGCAGGTTCGAGACGGCCAGGATCACGACCAACGCGAAGAGGCCCAGCATGATCTGGACCGCCCGCGTCCCACGGATCAGGAGCAGCAAGTAATACACGAGCAGCGAGGTCGCCAGGATGTCGATCGCGTCGGTGGCCCAGCTGAGCGCGCCGCTGGGCCAGCTCATCGCGCCCTCGCGCGCAGCGCGGCCTCGACGCTGCGCGTTGCCTCGAGTTCCGGATCGCCCAGCCCGGCCGCCGCAATCGCCGCGGCCGCATCCTCGCTCAGCTCCTCGGTCGTCCGCGCCGGCACCAGGACCGACTCGATCGCGATGAGGTCGTCGACCAGCTCGGCGGCGGTGATCGCGTCATCGAAGCGGACCGTCAGCGCCGCACCGTCTTCGGCGACCTCGAGCACACCGACCGGACCGCCCGGTCCGCGCAACGCCTCGACGACGTTTGCGCGGGCCAGCGGATCGAGCAGGGAGACGGTGCGGCTGACGATCACGACCGCGACGACCTTCGCGTGAGCGAGGACGGACTCCGCCGAGCGCGCGTGATCGCCGTCGGGCGCAACGCAGCCTGGGTCGTCGCCGAGGACGAGGACGAACCGCGGCTCGCGTCGTTGCGCAAGGGCGCGCGCGGTGAGATGGTCGTCCCCGGCGACCTGGTCGCCGTCAGCGTCATCGCCGACGACCGGGTCGTCGTCGATGAGGTGCTCCCACGCGGCTTCGTCCTCATCCGCCGAACCGGTGCGGGCCGGGTCAAGACGATGGCGGCCAACGTCGACACGCTGGGCATCGTCGCGGCGCTGGTCGATCCACCGCTGCACCTGACGATGATCGACCGCCTGGTCGCGTTCGCGCTCCAGCACGAGGTCGCTCCGCTGCTGCTGCTCACGAAGGTCGACCTGGCCGGTGAAGAGGCCGCCGAGCGGGTCGCGACGCTCTACCGCGGCCTCGACGTCCCGACGCTCGTCCTCAACCCGAAGACCGGCCGCGGGATCGACGAGCTCCGCGCCCAGCTCGCCGCGCGCCACGCGCTGCTGGTCGGGAACTCGGGGGTCGGCAAGTCGACCATCTTCCGGGCGCTGGGCGGGATCGCCGTCATCGGCGAGCTCTCGCGCGCCGGCCAGGGGCGGCAGACGACCACCTCGGCCCGGTTGGCTCGGCTGGGCGAGGGCTTCCTGATCGACAGCCCCGGGATCGGCGAGTTCAGCCTCGACCCCATGCCGGCGCCGGAGCTGGCCCATCTCTTCGTCGAGCTGCGCGAGCCGGCGACCCGCTGCCGGTTCGCCGATTGCCGCCACCTCAGCGAGCCCGGCTGCGCCGTGCGGGCCGCCGTCGACGCCGGTCAGATCGCCGCCAGCCGCTACGCCTCCTACCGCGAGCTCGCGCTCACCGACCCGGGCTGAGCCGACCGCAGTCGGGTGGACTCCGAGGGCCCCGGCGTGGTATTCTCCTCCTCGTGCCCAACATCAAAGCCGCCGAGAAATGGGTCCGGCAGAGCGAGCGCCGCACGTTGCGGAACCTCGCCACCAAGACCAAGCTCAAGACCCTCTTCAAGAAGGCCAAGGCGGCCGGCGACGCCAGCCTGACCTCCGCGGTCGAAGCGCAGTTCGACAAGGCCGCGCACAAGGGGATCATCCACCCCAACAAGGCCGCCCGCAAAAAGTCGCGCTTAGCGCGCGGCCAGGTCAAGGTCAAGTAAGCCGCCTCCGGGCGGCTTCTTCTTTTTACGGGTCGACCGCGACGGCGATCCGGACGCCGGCCACCTGGACTGCCGGGATGAGGATCCGCTCGCGGATCGCGTTGCGCAGCGCTTCAGGCTCCTTGGTTCGCACGGCCAGCCGGTAGCGCCACTCGTGGTTGACCCGCGCGATCGGATACGGCGCCGGGCCTAACACCTCGAAGCGCGGGTCGGCGCGCAAGATCGCCGCCCAGCCCGCGATCGCCTCCTCGACCTCGGCCTGCGAGCGGCCGATCGCGCCGAGTTGCACGACGCGCACGAACGGCGGCCAACGCTGATCGCGCCGGTCCGCCAGCTCTTGGCGCGCGAAGCCGTCGTAGTCGTGCCGCGCCGCGAACACGATCGCCGGATGCTCGGGCGCGTACGTCTGGATGATCGCCTCGCCCGGCTGCGCGCGACCGCTGCGCCCGCAAACCTGCGTCAGCAGCGCGAAGGTCCGTTCCGCCGCACGGTAGTCGGCGACGTGCAAATCGAGGTCGGCGGCGAGCGCGCCGACCAGCGTGACCTGCGGGAAGTCGAGCCCTTTGGCGACCATCTGCGTCCCGACCAAAATGTCCCCGCGCTCGACGAAGCGCTCGAGCAGCCGCGCGTGATCGCCGACCCGGGTCGTCGTATCCGAGTCCATCCGCACGACGACCGCCGATGCGAAGAGCCGCGCCAGCTCCTCGACGACGCGCTCCGTCCCCGCGCCGAAGGCGCGGATCGACGGATCGCCGCAGTGCGGGCAGACCACCGGCAGAGGTTGCCGGAAGTCGCACCAATGACAGCGCAGCAGTGCTTCGCCGCGGTGAACGGTCAGCGAGGTGGAGCAGCGCGGACACTCGGGGACGTGGCCGCAGGCGCGGCACAGTACGAAGCGCGCGCTGCCGCGCCGGTTGATGAACAGCACGCTCTTCTCGCGCCGCGCCAGGCGTTCGTCGATCGCCTGCGTCAGGGCGGTCGAGAACAAGCGCCGGTTCCCGCCGGCGAACTCGGCCCCCATGTCGACGATGCGCACCGGCGGCAGCGGCTGCGCGGTCGCGCGCTGCGTCAGCCGCAGGAGCGGGATCCGGCCGGCCATCGCGCGCGCGTAGTCCTCCAGCGCCGGCGTCGCACTGCCCAACACGACCACGCCGCCGGCGCGCCGCATCCGTTCGCGCGCGACCGCGACCGCGTCGTAGCGTGGCACGCTGTCCTGCCGGTACGACCCTTCGTGCGCCTCGTCGACGACGATCAGCCGAACGCCGTCGAGCGGCGCGAAGACCGCGCTGCGCGCGCCGACGACGACGTCGATCTCACCGCGTGCGGCGGCTTGCCAGGCGTCGAAGCGCTCGCGTTCGGAGAGCGCCGAGTGCAGCACCGCGACCCGCTCGCCGAAGGCGGCCTCGAAGCGCGCCGCGGTCTGCGGCGTCAACGCGATCTCCGGGACGAGCACGATCGCCCGCCCGCCGGCGGCCAGCACCTGCGCGATCGCGTGCAGGTAGATCAACGTCTTGCCGCTCCCGGTCACGCCGGAGAGCAATGCCTGCGCGAAGGTCCCGCTCTCCAACAGCGCCGCGATGCGGTCGATCGCTTCGCGCTGCTCGTCGGTCGGGGTCAACGCCGGCAGCGCGACCCGCGCGCCGCGCGCGCGCCGCAGCTCGTGCAGCTCCTCGCGCAGTGCCCCGGCCTGCAGCGCGCGCCGGATGACGGCGTCGGAGAAACCGGCCAGCACTGCGTCGCTGCGCCGCAGCTCGCCCTGCGCCGCGACGTGCGCGACCAGCGCCGCCGCCTTCTTCCCCCGGATCGGCTGCTCGCCGGGGCGCAGCACGCGGATCCGCGCCGCCCCCATCCGTGCCGCGGCCAGCGTACGCCGCCGGGTCAGCACCCCGCCTCGAACGAGCGCGTCGACGGCCCGCACCAGCGTCGCGCGGTCACCGGCGCGGCGCGCCTCGGGATGGCGCAACAGGGCGTCGGGCGCGACGCCCTCGCGAAAATCGGTCCAGAGCAGCCGGATCAGCCGCTCGGGGACGCTCGTGAACCGGTCCGGCGGCGGCGGCTCACCCTGCGGCACGAGCCGCTCGACCGCCCGTGGGATCGCGGCCGCCAGCACCAGCGCGCCGAGGGCCTCGCGCAGCGAGCACACGTACCGCTCGGCGATCCACTCCGCCAGCGCGAGGCCGGTCTCGTCGAAGGCGCGCGGCCCGTCGACGCGCGCCGTCACCTCGCGCAGGCTCGCGTCGCCGGCCCGATCGGAGGGCGCGCCGACGACGTAGCCATAGACCTCGCGCGAGCCGAGGGGCACCCGGACGACGTCGCCGACGGCCAGGCGCAGCCCGTCGGCGACGCGGTAGGTGAGCGCGCGATCGAAGCGCGCCGTGCGCAGGTGCGGCAGCACGTCGACGACGAGCGCGCTGGGCGAGCAGGACCCCCGGGGCGCGGACGCGAGGATCATCGGGTGGCGCTTCGTGATCCGGACGCCGCTCTCCGCGACCTCGCTTGCCAAGGAGCACGATGAGCTCGAGCACGCTGACCGCCCCGCTGCGCACGACCGTCGTCGGCAGCTACCCGCAGCCCGACTGGCTGGTCGACCGCGATCTGCTCGGCGCCCGCCTCCCGCCGCGCGTCCGCGCGCGTGAGATCTGGCGCGTCCCCGAGACGTGGCTCGAGGCGGCCCAGGACGACGCGACGCTGCTCGCGATCCGCGACCTCGAACGCGCCGGGATCGACATCATCAGCGACGGTGAGATCCGGCGCGAGAGTTACTCCAATCGCTTCGCCACCGCGCTCGACGGGATCGACCTCGACCGTCCCGGGGCCGCGCTCGACCGCACCGGTCATCCCAACATCGTCCCGCGCATCGCGGGCCCGATCCGCCGGCGCCACCCGGTCCTGGTGCGCGACGTCCAGTTCCTGCGCGCCAACACCGATCGTCCGATCAAGATCACCGTGCCGGGACCGTTTACCATGTCGCAGCAGGCGCAGAACGACTACTATCCGGATCTCGCCGCCGCCTCACTCGACTTCGCCGCCGCCGTCAACGCCGAGCTGCGCGATCTGCTGGCTGCCGGCGCCGACGTCGTGCAGATCGACGAACCGTATCTGCAAGCTCGCTCCGAGGCCGCGCACCAGTACGCGTTGCCCGCGATCGCCCGCGCGCTCGAGGGGATCGGCGGCGTGACGGCGCTGCACACCTGCTTCGGCTACGCGCACGTCGTGCACGCGCGGCCCGAAGGCTACCCGTTCCTCGAAGAGCTGGACGGCGTCCCCGCGCAGCAGATCGCGATCGAGTCGATGCAGCAACACGTCGACCTGCGCGCGCTCGAGTCGCTGCCGCACAAGACGGTGATCCTGGGCGTACTGAACCTCGACGACGCCGCGCCGGTCGAGACCCCCGAGCAGGTCGCCGCGCAGATCCGCGCCGCCTTGAAGCACATCACGCCCGAGCGGCTGATGCTCGCCCCCGACTGCGGGATGAAGTACCTGCCCCGCGCAACCGCCTTCGCCAAGCTGCAAGCCCTCGTCGCCGGCACGAAGCTCGTCCGCCGCGAATTGGGTATCGCCGACTAACCCAGCCGCACCAGCCGGCCGTCGACGCCGTGGTACGAGACCGCGTCGCGGCCGGTTTGCTTGCTGTGATACATCGCGGCGTCGGCGCGCTCGAGCAGCGCGCTCGCGCCGCCGGCGTCGGCGGGATAGGCCGCGACGCCGATCGAGGCGGTGATGCGCACCGCCGCATCGGCCTGCGCCGGGCGGAGGTGGGCCAGGTCGAGCTGCACGATCCGCGCGCGCAGCTCCTCGGCGCGCTCGATCGCGGCGGCCTTGTCGGTCTCGGTGAAGACCAGGCAGAACTCATCGCCGCCGTTGCGCGCGACCAGGTCCGACGCGCAGCGTGCCGCGCCGCGCAGGACGCGCGCGATCTCGCGCAACAACGCGTCGCCGGCCGCATGACCGTAGCTGTCGTTCCAGGCCTTGAAACGATCGGTGTCGAGGAAGAGCAGTCCCAGCCGCGCCAGCGGCGCGTGGCGGGCGGCGTCGATCAGCCCACCGAGCCGCTGGCGGAAGGCGCGCGGGCCGAGCAAGCCCGTCAGCCCATCGTACTCGGCGCGGTGCCGGTCGATCGCGCGCTCGAGCGCGATCAGATAGGCGGGCGAGGCGTGATCGGCCAGGGCAGCGATGCGGTCGACGGCGTCCGCGTCGAGCGCGGCGCGTGCCGCCGCGACCAAGACGCAGGCGCGACCGGTGTCCAAACTCAGCGGGACGCCGACGGCCGCCGCGTCGGCGGGGTGCAGCGCGCGGACGCCCGCGTCGGCGAGGGTGACGCGATGTCCGGCCGCGACGGCCCGCGCCGGCAGCGCGCCCGGATCGTCGCGGGCGATCCGCGCGCCGGCGAAGTACGCGGTGCGCTCGCCGGCCGCGAAGACGCAGGTCAGCGCACCGTCGCGCTCCTCGAAGAGCAGCACGGCGTCGATCGCCGGCGCGAGGTGCCGGGCTGCGCGCGCGATCTCAGCCTGCACGTCCTCGACGCAGCCGCGCGCCGCGTCGGCCAACCGGCGCGACGCTTCGACGAAGCCGGCCTCCCGCTCGCGCGCGAGTCGCAACGCCAGCCGGTCGGCGCGCGCAGCGGCGCGGGTGCGCAGCGCGACGAGCATCCCCGCGATCCCGAGGCCGCACGAGCCGGCGACGAACGCGAGCTCGAAGGCCGCGGCCGGCGTCATGCCGCGCGCGGTGCCCGCGCGCCCGGCGCGGCAGTTACGGGATCAGCGCCTTGAGTTTCTCCGGCTCGGTGACGACGACGTGCGCGGTGCGCATGTCGACCAGCCGGTCGTCCCAGAACCGGTTCAAGGTCCGGTTGACCGTCTCGCGCGTCGTCCCGATCATGTTCGCCATCTCTTGGTTGGTCAGGCGCAGCGTGATCCGGGTCCCGTTGTCGACGTGCTCGCCGAACTGCTCGGCCAAGTTGAGCAGCAGTGAAGCCAACCGCGCGCGGATGTCCTGGGAGGTCGTCGCGGCGATCAAGGCGTTGGCGGCGCGCAGCCGCTCGGAGAGCTCGATGACCAGCAGCTTCCCGATCTGCGGGTTCTTGTCGATCAGCCCCAGGAAGTCGTCTCGCCGCACCGCCCCGACCTCGACGTCGGTCAGCGTCTTGATCGACGCCGAGCGCAGCGACGAGTCGAACATCGACATCTCGCCGAAGAAGTCGCCTTCCTTGAGGATCGAGAGGATCGTCTCGCGCCCGTCGGGGCCGATCCGGCAGACCGCCACCGAGCCGGCCGCGATCACGAAAAAGGTGTCGCCCGGCTCGCCTTCCCGCACGATAAACTGGTGCTTGGGAAACCGCCGCTCGGCGACGGTGGCCAGCACCTGCCCCAGCTGCTCGTCGGTGAACTCGCGGAAGAGCGGGATCCGACGGAGAGTGGCGAGGTCGATCATCGCCTCTCCCCTTTGGTGAGGCTAGGCGGCGCGCCCTCTCAGCGCCGCATCACTTGACCTTGACCCGGAAGCAGATCGTCCCCTGATACGTCCCGGTCACCCCACTCGGGACCAGCTTCCCGGCCGCGCCGCCGACCGTCACCGCGAACGACTTCGAGCCGACCGTCGCGGTGGTGAAGGTCGAGCCCGTGCTGGTGTCGCCGTACGAGGTCCCCGAACAGGTCGCGCCGGCGACGAGGGCCTCGTTCAGGCCGTTCGAGTTGACCCCCCAGGTCGTCGTCCCGTTCTCGGTGATCGCCAGCGAGCCGGCGGTCATGGTGGGGAATGCCCCGGTCACCGCGCTCTCCGAGGCGCCGCCGACGATGATGTTGCGGTAGTCGATCGTGTAGAGCACGATCCCGCCCGGGCAAACCGTCCCGGCCGGTGGGCTACCGCTGCACCCGCTGGTCTGGATCGTCTCGGTCTTCGTCAGCACGACGTAGCCGGGATAGAGCTCGTTGTGCGTGTAGTTGATGGTCGTTCCGTCGTTCACGCCGATCACCGCGTCGTAGCGCGTGAACGCGGTGAGGCTTGCCGGCGCGCTGTAGACGGCGTAGACCGTGATCTCTTTGATCGTATGCTTCGCGACGGCGTACGTCGCGGCGGAGGTCGCACCGGCCGTGCCGTTGGTGAAGTTGGCGACGGTGGTACAGGTCGTCCCGGTCACCCCGCCGCACAGGTTGACCGTCCAACCGGCCGGGGTGGTCGGGGCCGTCGCCGTAAGGGCGATATCGACCGTCGCGTTCGACGTGTTGTCGTAATAGAGGTCGTTCTGGACGACGAACGTCGTCGGCCCCTGGGCGATCGTGCTGCCGATCCACGAGCCCGGCGTCGTCCCGCTGTTGGTCAGCGTCGCGCCGGTCGGGAAGAAGCCGACGGCGGTGAAGTCGTTGTTGTTCGTCGTGGCGACGCTGCCGTCGTAGCTGCCGGTGGCGCTGTAGTTGCCGACGCCCGGCGGCCCGATGTAGGGCACCGTGCCGGTCGAACCGCCGGTGTAGCACTCCGCACCCGAGGCGACGCCGGGGATCTGCGAGGCGCTGACGAGCTGCGTGAGCCCGGTCGTCCCCGGCGTCGCACCGTACGAGGTCGCGTAGCTGGTCGTGGTGCCGTTCGCGCCGCCGGCTGCCGTCGCGGTGACCGAGCTGCTGGTCAACACTGCGCCGCCGCCGCCACCGCCGCCGGGACCGTGTTGGATCGCGTAGGTCGTGTCGCTGGTCGTCGACGCCGCCGTCGTCCCGGCCGCACCGTCGGCGTGGACGCTGATCCCGCTGAACGTGTTGGGCGAGGTGACCTCGATCGTTCCGCCGGCACCGCCGCCGCCGCCGCCGTCGTTGTCGGGAGCGAGCCCGGTCGTGCCGTCGGCGTAGATCGTCGCCGCCGCACCGCTGGTATCCGCGATGCGCATCATCACGATCCCGCCACCGACGCCGCCCGAGCTGCCGTAGTTGCCGACGGTGTTGTTGTTCGAGCCGTTGTTGTTCGTCCCGGCGCCGGCGCCGCCGCCCATGAACAGGCGCGTGACCGACGGCGTGAGCGCCGACGCGCCGCGTCCGCCGATGTCGCCGGTGTTGGTCGTGCTGTAGTTCGCGGCCGCGTTCAAACCGGGCGAGGTCTGCGAATACTCCGAGGTGTTGCCGCTGTAGTTCGGCGTCCACGGGTAGCCGCCGTTGCCGCCGGCGCCGCCGTTCCCGCCGCCACCGCCACCGGTGTTCTGGTCGTTCGCCACCGGGTCCATGTCGCTGCCGCCGCCGCCGGCGTTGCCCGGCGCACCTTTGCTCATGTCGCCGCCGGGATAGCCGTCGGCGGTGCCGTTGGTGACCGTCGGTGTCGCCGGCGTCGCCGGCGTCGTGAAGCTCGTATAGTAGAACAGGTAATCCGGTGTTCCGTTGATCCCTTCGCCCTTCGACCCGTTGCCTGGCGCACCGGTGCCGTTCATCGTCGCCGAGTCGACCCAGTCGCTGTTCAGCACGCTCGTCGGCTCGGCCGACGCGATGCTCACCCCGCCGCCGCGGAAGCCGTCGCCGGTCGCGTAGATCGACGCGCCGTTCAAGTTGAGCGTCGTCGCGATGTCGAGCGCCGCGACGCCACCGGTCTTGCCGTCCCAATAGGCGGCGTGGAACGTGCTGCTCAACGTTGCGGTGATGTATTGCGGGACGCGGACGATCTGGTAGGTCTGCTGCCCTTGCGTCGACGTCGCCGCCGCCCGCACGTAGCTGTTGATCAGGCCGCTGCCGCCACCCGCGCCGATGACCGTCGCGCTGCCGCCCGCGACACTTTGCACGCCGACGTACTCGTAGAGTCCGGCTTGCCCGAGCGTCGTGTAGCCGCTCCCGCTGCCGTTCCCGTACGCGCTCGAGTTGCTGTGGCTAAACGTCCCGTCCTGCATCTGGATGATCAGCAGCAGATCGCCGGCCGCGACGGCGGTGCTCGCGCCACCTCCGCCGGTATCGATTGCGCCGAGCGGGATCACCGTCGAGCCGGCGCCCAGCGTCCCCGTCGGCGGCTGGTAGTACGTGTTGTAGACGCCCGCCAACGTCCCGCCCGCGCCGTCCTTGCCGGCCGTCGTGGCGCACAGCGGCGCGGCGAGCGCCGGCTGCGCGACGAAGACTGCCGGCGCCAAGACGACCAGTTGCACGAGCGCGACAAAGAACGCGACCAGACGGCGCGAGAGCACGAGGCCTATTGTACGTCGTCCGCGCCCGGCGCGTCTCGTCGCTTGGGGAACTTTTAGCATTCGGCGAGGGGCACCGCGCACGGTGTGGACGACGAACCGAATCTTTACGCGCTCTCCCTCACCCCTCCGACCGCCCGCCCCGGTGAAACCGTGCGCCTGCTCTTTTGCGCGCGAAATCTGGGCTCGCTACCGCTCGAAGACGCGCATCTCCGCTTCGTCGTCCCGGCCGGCCTCGAGCCGCTCGGCGAGGTCTGCGTCGCGCTCGGCTCGGTTGCACCGGACGCGGAGCTCCGCGCGACGCTCGAGGCGCGGGTCGACCTCTGCGCGCCGGCGGCGCTCGACGGCGTCTACGCCGTCCTCGAATTCGGCGAGCGTCGCCTGGTGAGCAATCGCTGCCCGCTCACCGTCCGCGGGCGGGCGATCCTGGACGGGCCGTCGAGCGGCGTGCGGATCGTCGCCCGGGACGCGCAGACCGTCCGCGTCGACGCGGTCGTGACCAATGAAGGCGACGGCGCGGCGCGCGATCTGCGGCTCGTCGTCCCGGCACCGCTCGGCACCCGCGTGCTCGACGACACGCCGACGACGCGCGAGGTCACGCTGCTCGAACCCGGCGCCGCCGTCGAACTCGGCTTCGACGCGCGCATCGTCGCGCCGCTGGGCACGTTGCGCGCCGACGATGCGTTCGTGTTGCTGGCCGATGGGATACGCTACGCATTGCGCGCGGAAGGCGAGGTGCGCGTCCAGCCGCTCCTCGCCGCGCCGATCGTCGCCTTGCATCTCGCGCGACACAGCCTCGAGCTAGTCGTCGAGCTGCGCAACGACGGTTGGACCGACGCGTGCGACGTCGCGCTCGAGGTCCGCTTACCGCCGGGGCTGCGCGAGATCCCGGGGACGCTGCGGGTCGACGACGCCGAACCGCTGCGGCGCGCGCGCGGCGAGGCGATCTCGATTCGGCGCGTCCCGGCACGCGGCAGCGTCCGCGTTGCGCTGCGCGCGAGCGTTCCACCCGGTACGGCGGCCGGTACGATCGACGTGCGCGCCGGCGAACACACCGTCGCCGTCCCCTTCGCGCGGCAGGTCGTCGAGGATCTGCGCCTCCGGCTGGTCGCGCTCCCGGTGACCGTGACCCCGGGCGAACCGCTTCGCGCCGAGCTGGAGCTGCACAACGCGGGCGATCTCGCCGTCCGGCCCGAGCTCGCGGTCGAGGCTCCATGGAACGTCCTCGAGTGCGACCTTGGGCCGCGTCCGCTGGCCTGCGGTGCGCGCGCGCGCGCGGTGCTCACGTTGCAGCTCGACGCCGCGTGCGCCGACGGTGCGAGCGTCGCGCTCACCGTTCTCGCGGCCTACGGCGCGACGGCACCGGTGCGAGCCGACGCGACGCTGGTCGTGCGCGAGCGCCCGTGGCTCGCGCTCGACGACCTCCCCGAGCGCGAGGGCGACTCGGCGCGGTACGTCGTGCGCCACGTCGGAACGACCCCGGCGCGCGCCGTGTGCGCGCAGATGGACGACCGGACGCATGACCTCGGCACCCTGCTGCCGGGCGAATGCACCGCGATCGTCGTCGCGCAACACGCGGCGCGCTGCGGCGGCGTCGTGCGCATCGGGGAACGCGTCGCGCTCGTCCTCCCACCGCTCGACGGACGGCCGCCGGCCCGCGTCGACCTCGTGCTGGCCGCGCCGGACGAGGTCGTCGCCGGCGCGCCCTTCCCCTTCGAGGTGCGCTGCGCCATCACCGATCCGGTCGAGACGCTGGCCCTGCGCCTGGCGGGCCGCGCCGGGATCGCGTACGTCGCCGGCTCGACGGTGCTCGACGGGGTGGCGCTGCTCGATCGTGCCGGCGATTCGCCGCTGGCGGGAGGCGGGCTCATCGTGCGGGCCCTCGTGCCGGCGACGACCCTGCATCTGCGTTGCGCCTTCGTCGCCGACGCCCCCGTCGCGCACAACGCGCTCGAGCTCGCGCTCGAGGTCGACGGCGTGGCCCGGCCACCCACCTCGCTGCCGTTCACCGTCATCGGCTGCGACGGTTTCGCGGCTCGTCCGTCACACTTTGCGTATCACGTCGAAGCCTGCGCGCTCCCGTCACCGGCGGCGCCGAGCGCGCCCCCCGGCACCCCGGCGGAGCGATCCGACCCGGCCTTCGTCTTCGTTTGTGACGTCGACGACGTGCGCCGCGAGCTGCTGGCACGTGCGCTTCGCGGCGCCGGGGACGGACTGGCGAGTCACCTGCTCGCACTGCGGGCGCTCTTTCCAGCCAGCGAGACCTCCGGCGACCCGGCCGTCGCGTTGGCGCTCGACGTCGCCGGGGAAGCCTTGGCCGACGTCTTCGACCGCCTCTACGTGAAGTTGCGCATCCCGGGCTTCGAGGCGGCCGGCGAGGATCTCGAGGATGCGCCGCTGCGCGCCGCGCTCGACGCGCTCTGCGCGCGACTGCTCACCGCGCCGGCCGGAGAGGATCACGACGACGGCCGCACGCGCGTTCTCGTTCCGCGCGAGGTCGTGCGCGACGCGCACGCGGTGCTGGCGTACGAATCCTACGGTGCGCCCGAGGTCGTGCGCTTCTTGTTGGCCCTGGTCCCCGATCGTTCCGAAGACGCGCTCCTGGCCTCGGCGCTCGGGCGCTGGGTTCGGGCCGCTCGCGCGGCGTTGACGGACGGCGCGCGGCGCGGTCCGCGCGGCTACGATGACGCGCTGGCGCGCGGCGTCGTGGACGGGGAGCTCGACGATGCGCGCGCGGGACTGCTTGCGGCCCTGCGCGCGCGCGTCGCCTGCGCGGGGGCGGTCGGATGACGCTCGAGGTGCCGACGCTGCTGGCGTTCCTGGGGACGGCGCTCACGGCGGTCGCGATCCTGGCGCCGCGCAAGCTGCCCGCGCCGCTCCCCACCCCGCTCGCGGCCGGATCCCCGGCGCTCGCGCCGCGCGAGAACTGGCGCCCCGCCTATGCGCCGAGCGCGGAGCCCGGCCTGCCGCCGGTGACGCCGCCGAGTCCGACCTGGCCGGAGTTGGTCGACCCGCGCGCCGCGGGCGTCGACCCGACGGCACGGCGCGCGCTGATCGAGGCGCTCGGCAGCGTGCACGCCGGCTGGGCGCGCGCGGTCTTGCAGCGCGCCCTTGACGACGAGTCCGAGCCGGCGCTCCGCGAGGCGATCCGAACGCAGTTGCGAGGCTGAGGGACGTTACTTGCGCTCGTAGAGGCCGACGATCTCACCCTTGGCCAAAACGTGCGCGTTCGAGACGAATTTGAACTTCGCGTAGCTGGTCGTCTGGTCGAGCCCGAGCTTGGGGACGTCGAGCGCGTAGACGACCAGGTGATAGTGATGGACGCCGTGGCCGGGCGGTGGACACGGACCGCCGTAGGCGGTCTCACCGAAGTCGGTCGTGCCGTGGAGCGCGCCGACGCCGGCCTTCGCATCGGTGCCGGCATTCTCGGCCAGCGACGTCACGCCGGCGGGGATGTCGAACAGCACCCAGTGCACGAAGCCGACACCGGTCGGCGCGTCCGGGTCCCACATGGTGAGGGCGTAGGACTTGGTGCCGGCCGGTGCGCCCGACCACGCCAGGTCCGGGCTACGGTTCCCGCCGGTACAGCCGAAGCCCGAGAAGACCGCCGAGTCCGGGACCGTCCGGCCGTCCTTGAACACCGCGCTCGTCAGACCGAGCGCCGTCTGCCTTGTTTCCATGGCCCCGAGTGTACCCGAAAGCGGGCGAACTCGCTACGCGCTCTGGTCCTTCGGGCGCTCGGCGAAGATCAGCGTCGGCTGTTCCTTCTTCTCGACGACTTCCTTGTTGATGACGCACTTCTTCACGCCGGTCAGCGAGGGCAGGTCGTACATCACGTCGAGCATGATCTCTTCGAGGATCGAGCGCAGCCCGCGCGCACCGGTCTTGCGCGACTGCGCCTTGATCGCGATCGCGATCAGCGCCTCTTTGGTGAAGGTCAGCTCGACGCCGTCCATCCCCAGGATCTTCTGGAACTGCCGGACCAACGCGTTGCGCGGCTCGACCAGGATCCGGCGCAGCGCCAGCTCGTCGAGCGCGTCCAGCGTCACGACGATCGGCAGGCGGCCGATGAACTCCGGAATCAGCCCGAACCGGAGCAGATCCTCGGGCATGAGCTGCTGCAGGAGCTTGGCCTGGCGGGCGTCCTTTTTCGACTCCGGGTTGGCGCGGAAGCCCAGCGAGTTGGACGCGACGCGTCCCTCGATGATCTTCTCCAGCCCGTCGAACGCGCCGCCGCAGATGAACAGCACGTTGGTCGTGTCGATCTGAATGAACTCCTGGTGCGGGTGCTTGCGGCCGCCCTGCGGGGGCACGTTGGCCGTCGTCCCTTCCAAAATCTTGAGCAGCGCCTGCTGGACGCCCTCACCGCTCACGTCGCGCGTGATCGACGGGTTTTCGCTCTTGCGCGCGATCTTGTCGATCTCGTCGATGTAGACGATGCCCTTCTCGGCCCGCTTCACGTCGTAGTCCGCGGCCTGGATGAGCTTGAGCAGGATGTTCTCGACGTCCTCACCGACGTAGCCGGCCTCGGTCAGCGAGGTCGCGTCGGCCATCGCCAAGGGCACGTCGAGGATCTTCGCCAGCGTCTGGGCGAGGTAGGTCTTCCCGCTGCCGGTCGGTCCGACCAGCAGGATGTTGCTCTTCTGGAGCTCGACCTCTTCGGGGCTACCGGTCGCGGCGATGCCGTTCACCCGCTTGTAGTGGTTGTAGACCGCGACCGCCAACGACTTCTTCGCCCGCTCTTGACCGATCACATACTGATTGAGGATGTGGTTGATCTCTTTGGGCTTCGGAATGTTCCGCAGCCGCAGGTTCTCGTCGACGTTCTTGTAGAGCTCTTCCTCGATAATCTCGTTGCAGAGCTCGATGCACTCATCGCAAATGTAGACGCCCGGGCCCGCGATCAACTTGCGCACCTGCTCCTGCGACTTGCCGCAGAAGCTGCACTTCAGTTGACCCTTCTCGTCCCCGAAACGAAACATGCGTTGCCTTAGAGGTTCTGGGTGTTGGGCGCGACCGTCCGGTTTTCTTTGGTGAACACCTGATCGACGATCCCGTAGTCTTGCGCTTCCTGGGAGGTCATGTAGTAGTCGCGCTCGATGTCCTTGAGGATCTTGTCGATGGTCTGCTTGGTGGTCTGCTCGTAGATGCCCGCCAGGGTCCGCCGTGTTGCGATGAGGTCCCGGGCGTGGATTTCGATGTCGGTGGCTTGGCCACCCACCTGCTGGACCCACGGCTGGTGGATCAGGATCTTGGCATAGGGCAGGGCGAAGCGCTTCCCGGCCGCTCCCCCGGTCAGGAGGATCGAGGCCATCGAGGCGGCCATGCCGGCGCAGATCGTCGCCACGTCCGGCTTGATCAGCTGCATGGTGTCGTAGATCGCCAGTCCCGCGGTCACCGACCCGCCTGGGCTGTTGACATACATATCGATGTCTTTATCGGCATCCTCGCGCTCCAGGAAGAGGAGTTGCGCGATGACGAGTGAGGCCATGCCGTCGTCGATCGGCCCGTGGACGAAGACGATCCGCTCTTTGAGGAGGCGCGAGTAGATGTCGTACGCGCGTTCTCCGCGTGCGCTCTGCTCGACGACCATCGGTACTAGATGTCCCATGTGCGCCCCCCGTGACCTACTGGGGTGCGACTTCAGTTGCGGGCATGCGCTTCGCCTGCTCGATCAGGCGGTCGATGGTCTTCGTCCGGACGATGCCGTCGATCATCGCCCCGACATTGGACTGCAGGGCCTGCACGATCCGCTCGCGCGGCTGACCGTACTGGGCGGCCAAGGCGTCCAATTCCGCCTCGACGTCGGCCTCGGTCGCCCGGATCCCCTCTTTCTTCGCGATCGCCTCGACCAGCAAGGTCGTCTTGACCCGCTGCTCGGCCTCGGCGCGGAAAGACTCGCGGATCTCGGCCTCGGTTCGGCCGCTCTGCGTCACGTAGTCTTCCCACGGGACCCCGGCCCGAGCAACGTATTGCTGGGAGTCCTGCAGGAGCCCGTTGAGCTCTTTCTCGACCAGCACGTCGGGGAGCGGAAACTCGTTGGCGCCGACGATCGCCTCGAGCAGTTGGCTCGACATCTGGCGCCGCCCCTTCGTCTTGACCTGGTCGTCGAGCCGGCGCCGGACGTCGGCCCGCAGCTCCTCGAGCGTCTCCAGCCGCGAGACGCGCTTGGCCAGCTCGTCATCGAGCGGCGGCAGCTCGGGCTCCTTGACCTCGTGGACGGTGATGGTGAAGACGGCGTCCTTGCCGGCCAGGTCGGGATTCCCGTACGGGTCGGGGAACTTCGCCGGGACGTCCTTCGTCTCGCCGGCCCGCATCCCGACGATCCCCGCCGCGAAACCCGGGATGAAGTGCTCCTCGCGGACCTCGGTCTCCTGACCCTGCGCCGTCCCGCCCTCGAACGGGACGCCGTCGACCTTTCCTTCATAGTCGATCGTAACCACGTCCTCGAGCCGCGCCGCGCGGTCGACCGGAACCAAGGTCGCGGCGCTGCGGCGGAGCTGCGCGAGCGTCCGCTCGAGGTCCTCGTCGCTCGCCGTCTCCGGCACGTCGGTCACCTCGACGCCCAGATAGTTCTGTGGGTCGATCGGTGGGCGCACCGCGATGACCGCCTTGAACTTCGGCGGTCCGCCCGCCTCATCGTCGACCAGATCGACCGCCGGCTGCGCCAGCGGTTCGAGGTGATGCTCCTCGATCGCGGCGCGGTACTTGCTCGCCAGCAAGTCTTCGAGCGCGCGGTCGACGATGCGGCCCGTCCCGTAGGTGTTCTCGAAGACTTTCCGCGGCACTTTGCCCGGCCGGAAGCCGGGGACTTTCGCGTTGCGCGCAAGCTGGCGGAACGCAGCATCTTGCGCGGCCCGGTACTCTTCCGCGGTGATGCTGATCTCGAGCTCGACGCGGGTCGGGTCGAGCGGTTTCAGCGTCGAGGGCACGGGTGCGGCGGAACCTCCGGAAGCTCGGACGGCGGGCAAGCGCCCGCCGTCGACTCGATGAACACGTGGACTACAACACTGGAGCGGAAGACGAGATTTGAACTCGCGACCCTCGCCTTGGCAAGGCGATGCTCTACCGCTGAGCTACTTCCGCGAGGCCGCCCGACCCTTCGTGGCACTCGGCGCGAACCCTGGGAGTGTACCGGTCGGCCCGCGGCAAGTCAACACCGAATCCTGGTGGGCACGCTGAGACTCGAACTCAGAAGGGTCGCCCCACGGGAACCTAAATCCCGCGCGTCTACCAATTTCGCCACGTGCCCTAGGCCGGAGTTGGAGCATTTCGCCCCGGGCGGCGGCGGGACCGCCCGGGGCGCTTTGTCTAGGTGAGGGTGAAGTGCAGCTCGCCGAGCTTGGAGATCGACGTCCGGATGCGGTCGCCGGGTTTGAGCCAGACCCGCTGATCGACCGGGTGGCCGAGGATCACGCCGCTGGGCGTCCCGGTGAAGATGATGTCGCCCGGCTGCAGCGTGACGAACTGCGAGGTGTAGCTGATGATGTGCGCGACCCCGAAGATCATCAGGTTGGTGTTCATGTCCTGGCGCGGCGCCGTCTCGTCGTTCACGTAGGTCTGGATCTGCAGCGTCTGCGGATCGGGGATCTGGTCGGCGGTGACCAACCACGGCCCGAGCGGCGCGAACTGGTCCGGTGTCTTGCCGGTCATCCACTGGGAGACGCGCAGTTGTGCGTCGCGGGCGCTGAAGTCGTTGCCGCACGAGTAGCCGAACACGTAGTTCAGCGCGTCCGCTTCGCTGACGGCGCGCGCCGTCTTGCCGATGTAGACGACCAGCTCCGACTCGTAGTCGAACTGCGTGAGCGGGAGGCTCGAGACGTTGACGGTCCCTTTGTGCCGGTTCAGCGTGGTGTTGAACTTGTTGAAGAGGTCGGGATACGGCGGCGTCTTCTCGCCCGTTTCGGCGAGGTGCGCGCGGTAGTTCAAGCCGACGCAGACGATCTTCGGCGGATTCGAGACCAGCGGGCCGTACTCGACGGCGTCCTCGCTGCGAATCGCCGCCGCCGGTGCGTGCGCGGCGATGCGCGGCAGGGCCGCGACCGCGCCGCGGCCGGCGATGACGTCCTCGACGGTGTGCGGCGGGGCCGCGATGCCGAGCGCGGCGGCGGCCGCCGCGACGTCGACGATCCCGCGGGCGGTGCGCAGGCCGACATGGTCGATCCGGCCGTCGCGCAGCGTGGTGAGGGTCATGCCGTGGGTCGCCTGGGCGACCTCGGCCGGGCCGGCCGTCGCGGCCAGCGTCGGGGCGGCGGCCGCAGCCGCGAGCGAGCCGGCCGCGCCGGCAAGGAAGGTGGCACGTGAAGGCGTCATGGCTGCAAATTTCCTCCGAGCATGGGGCCGCTGGCCCTTCTCCGCCGACCGTCCCGGCCCTGGCATACCACGGGTCCGGCCGAACGAATCGCCTCCGACAGGGCGGTTGGCGCAGCATGGTACGATGGGCAGCGCGGGACGTAGCTCAGCTTGGTAGAGCGCTTGCTTTGGGAGCAAGAAGTCGCAGGTTCAAATCCTGTCGTCCCGACCACGCCCGCGCCGGTGGTCTAACGGATAAGGCATCCGCCTTCTAAGCGGAACGATGGGGGTTCGATTCCTCCCCGGCGCACCAGCGAGCGCGCGGTTCAGCCGGTAAAATAGCGGCGTGGGTTGTCGACCAGCATCGTCGCGATCTGCTGGTCGCTGACGCCGCGCTCGCGCAGGGCCGGCAGCACGTCGTCGTGGATGTGCGTGAAGACCCATTGCGGGAGCGCCACCTCCCTCACCCCGGCGGGAAACCAGTCGATGAAGCAGGCGGCGTCCTGCGAGAGCACCATGCGATCGGCATAACCCCGCCGGCACATCTCGGCCACGATCTCGACCCGTCGCTCGAACGGCGAGATCGTGTTGATCCCGAACCGGTCCATCCCGAGGTACGACCCGGCGTCGGCCAACTGCGAGAGGTACTCCGCGTCGCTCGAGTCGCCGCTATGTCCGATGACGACCTTCGTCAGGTCAACGCCTTCTTCGCGGAACAGCTCTTGCGCCACCAACCCGGAGCGCGTGCGCACGTTGGTGTGGACCGTGATCGGTGCGCCCGTCTCCCGGTGCGCCGCGGCGACCGCCCGCATCACGCGCTCGACCCCCGGGGTCAGCCCGTTACGCTCGATCACGCATTTCAAGAACGCCGCCTTGACCGACGTGCCGGCGATCCCTTCGCGGATGTCGCGAACGAACATCTCGACCAGCGGCTCGGGGCCGCCGAACGCCGTCCCCGGCCCCACGTAATGAAGCGCGAACGGCAGGTCGTTATAGGTGTACATCCCCGTCGCGACGATGATGTTGATGTCCACCTCGGCGTTGATGCGCTCGATCCGCGGGATGTAGCGCCCCAAGCCGATGACGGTCGGGTCGACGATGGTTTCGACGCCGCGCGCCTTGAGCTCCCGCAGCTTCGCGATCGCGTCGCGCACGCGCTCCTCTTCGTCCCAGTACGACGGGTAATTCTGCCGGATCTCCTCGCTCAAGACGAAGACGTGCTCGTGCATCAGGGTGGTCCCGAGGCGTTCGACGCCGACGGTCCCCCGCACGGTCTCTACGCGCGCCATTGCTCCCTCTTTCGCGACAAATCTGCTTCGTTCCCAAACGCGCGCACGTGGTGCGCGTTGGACGGAACTTTGCGGGAGGAAATCGAGTTAACAGGGTCGATTTCTGTCAGGTCGCCGCCGCGGTGACTGTAGCTCAGCTGGTTAGAGCGCCGCCCTGTGGAGGCGGAGGTCGCGGGATCGTAGCCCGTCAGTCACCCCACGTTCCCTCGCGGTCGCCGGGGAGCGCGCCTGTAGCTCAGTGGTAGAGCATCCGCCTTTTAAGCGGTTGGTCGAAGGTTCGATCCCTTCCAGGCGCATCGACCGCGCGTCCCCGGACTTGACGAACGCTGGCTCGACCGGTACCTTCAAGAGCGTTGCACCGCTAGCTCAATGGTAGAGCAGTTGACTCTTAATCAATTGGTTGAAGGTTCGAGTCCTTCGCGGTGCACCACCTCCGAGCGCGGCCGGGTCTTCGACCCGGCCGCCTCGCGTTTTCACGCGACGCCGGCGCGGTGGAGGGCGGCGATCAGCGCCGCGGTGGCGATCGCGCGGTGGCTGACCCGGTTCTTCTCCTCGCCGCGCATCTCGGCAAACGTCTTGCCGGTCGGCGTGTGCAGGAAGATCGGGTCGAACGAGAAGCCGGCCTCGCCGCGCTCTTCGAGCGCGATCTCGCCGTCGACGGTCCCCATCGCCGCGAACTCTCGCCCCTGCTCGTCGATGAAGTGCAGCGCGCTGACGAAGCGGGCGCGACGGTCGGTCAACCCGTGGGGCGCCGCCGCGAGCTCCTCCAGCAACAGGCGTCGCCGCTCGCTCCACGGCAGGTCCGCACCGCCGAAGTAGGCGGTCAAGACGCCGGGCCGGTGGTCGAGGGCGTAGACCTCGAGCCCCGAGTCGTCGGCCAGCACGTTCGCCGGACGTCCCGCGCGCGCGAGTTGCGCCGAGAGCGCCCGCGCCTTGAGCGCCGCGTTGTCGGCGTACGAGGTGTCGCCCTCGATCGGGTCCTCGTAGTCGGCGTACGACGCCAACTCGAACGACCCGTCGCCGAACAAGGTCTCCATCTCCCGCAGCTTTCCGAAGTTCGTCGTCGCGACGTAGACGCGCATCGGCCGATCCTACGCGGTGCACCCCACGATCACCGTCAAGACTCGCCGAATCGCGCCGCCGCTCGCATCCGAACGCCCAACAACTATCCATTTCCGTAGGTGGGTATAAGCACGAGTGGCGGCCATAGCCGGTCGTTTTTGCGAAACACGGAGCGCCGCAATGGACAACGTTACCATCACCGATCCACCGCTCGCCCGCGCACTCTTCAGCGAGACGCGCTGGGCGTGGATCTGGCTCATCGTCCGGGTGTACGTCGGCTGGGAGTGGCTGAACGAGGGCATCGCCAAAGCGCAGAGTCCGGGCTGGGTCGGCGCCAAGGCCGGCACGTTCCTGACCGGCTGGATCGGCGCTGCCTTGGCCAAGACGCAGGGGCCCCACCCCGACGTGCAGGGCTGGTACGGGGCCTTCCTCGCCCACGTCGTGCTGCCTAACGCGGCGCTCTGGAGCTACCTGGTCACCTACGGCGAGATCCTGGTCGGACTCGGGCTGATCCTCGGCCTGTTCACCGGCATCGCGGCGTTTTTCGGAACCACGATGAACGCGAGCTACCTGTTGGCCGGAGCCGTCAGCGTCAACCCGATCTTGTTCGCGCTCGCCTCGCTGCTGGTGCTCGCCTGGAAGACCGCCGGCTGGTACGGCGCCGATCGCTGGCTACTGCCCCTGCTCGGAACCCCATGGCAACCCGGGGCGCTGAAGGTCGCGCGGACCACGCCCCGACCCCGACCCCCTACGACTCGTCCAATCGTAGGACAGCCATAAACGCTTCCTGCGGCAAGTCGACCCGGCCGACGCGCTTCATCCGCTCCTTGCCGACCTTCTGCTTCTCCAGCAGCTTGCGCTTGCGCGTGATGTCGCCGCCGTAGCACTTCGCCAACACATTCTTGCGCAGCGCGGTGACCGTCTCGCGGGCGACGATCTTCCCGCCGATCGCCGCTTGGATCGGGACGTCGAACATCTGGCGCGGGATCAGCTCCTTGAGCTTCTCGGTCAGCGCGCGGCCTCGCGAGGCCGCTTTGTCGCGCGCGACGATGAACGAGAGCGCGTCGACCGGCTCGCCGTTGAGCAGGATCTCCAGCTTGACCAGATCGCCTTCCTTGTAACCGGTGACCTCATAGTCGAGCGAAGCGTAGCCCTTGGTCCGGCTCTTGAGCTGGTCGAAGTAGTCGACGATGACCTCGGCCAGCGGCAGATCGTAGGTCAGGATCACGCGGCCGTCGTGCAGGTATTCCATGTTGCCCAGCGATCCGCGCCGCGACTGGGTCAGATCCATGATCGTACCGACATACTCGGGCGGGGTGATGACCGTCGCCTTGACGTACGGCTCCTCGACCGACGCGATCTTGTCGCGCGCCGGGAGCTTGGCCGGGTTGTCGATCGTTTCGGCGCTGCCGTCGGTCAGCGTCACGCGGAAGACGACCGAGGGTGAGGTCGCGATCAGATCGAGGTTGAAGTTGCGCTCGAGCCGCTCCTGGACGATCTCCATGTGCAACAGGCCCAAGAACCCGCAGCGGAAGCCGAAGCCCAGCGCGATCGAGGACTCCGGCTCGAAGTGCAGCGCCGAGTCGTTGAGAGCCAACTTCTCGAGTGCGTCGCGCAGCGCCGAGACCTCGACGCCTTCGTTCGGATAGAGACCGCAGTAGACCATCGGGACGATCGGTTTGTAGCCCGGCAGCGGCACGGCGGCGGGGTCCTCGGCCAGCGTGATCGTGTCCCCGACGTCGAGGTCCCCCAGCGACCTGATGTTCGCGATGACGTAGCCGACGGCGCCGATGGTCAGGCTGTCGGTCTTGCGCATCTCGGGCTTGAAGACGCCGACCTCGGTCGCCTCGTAGACGCGCCGATGCGCCATCGACATGAAGCGCGAGCCGACGCGCAGCTCGCCGTCGACGACGCGCACATAGGCGACGACGCCGCGATAGCTGTCGAACTGCGCGTCGAAGATCAGCGCGCGCAGCTTCTCGGTGTTCCCGCGTGGCGGCGGAATGCGGGTGACGATCGCCTCGAGAATCTCATCGATCCCGATCCCCTCCTTGGCCGAGGCCGGGATCGCGTCGGCCGCCTCGATGACCAGCATCTCCTCGATCTCGCCCCGGACCCGCTCCACGTCGGCGGCGGGCAAGTCGATCTTGTTGATGACCGGGATGATGGTCAGATTCTGGGCCAGCGCCAGGTGGTAGTTGGCCAGCGTCTGGGCTTCGACACCCTGCGACGCGTCGATCACCAGCAGCGCACCCTCGCAGGCCGCCAGCGACCGCGAGACCTCGCTCGAGAAGTCGACGTGGCCGGGCGTGTCGATGAAGTTCAGCTCGTAGGTCTCGCCGTCGCGCGCCGTATACATCAGCGTGACCGGATGCATCTTGATCGTGATCCCGCGTTCGCGCTCCAGGTCCATCGCGTCGAGCATCTGCGCCTCGATGTTGCGCAGCGCGATCGTCTGCGTGAACTCGAGCAGCCGATCGCTGAGCGTCGTCTTCCCGTGGTCGATGTGCGCGATGATGCAAAAGTTCCGCACGCGGGTCGGCCCCGCGGTGACAGTCGGATCGGGCGGGGTCAGCACAGCACGGTGCGGAGCGCGCGGGGTTCGGCCGAGCCGAACCGACCTAGAGTCCTCGGCACACGTCGACTTGGGGCGCGACGATCGTGTTGAGCACGATCAAGATCAGGAAGAACACGACCATGAACGACAGGTCCAGTCCGCCCAGCGGCGGGATCACCCGCCGGACCGGTGCGAGCACCGGCTCGATGAGCATGGCGAGGTAGTCGCTCCAACGGCCGCGCAGACTCGGCACCCAGGACAGCAGCGCATAGACGAACAGCAGGATCAAATAGAGCTGAAAGAACTTTTCGACGAGCCACCAGACGCCACACATAACGCCCGTTATACGCCCGCGCCGCCGGGAAGTGTCGTCAGGAGCCGGGGCGGGATCCCGGTCAGGTACGGCGCCGGATCGATCGCGTGCCCCAAGTACATCACTTGATAGTGCAGATGCGGGCCGGTCGACTCGCCGGTCGACCCCGAGTAGGCGATCGGCTCGCCCTTGGTGACGCGTTGCCCCGCCGCCACGATCGCGCGCGAGAGGTGCCCGTACCAGGTTTGGTAGCCGTTGCCGTGGTCGACGACGACCTTGATCCCGAAACCGCCGGACCAGCCGGCGCTCACGACGGTGCCGGCGGCGGCGGAGCGCACCAGCGTCCCGTAGTCGACCGCCAGGTCGATCCCCTGGTGAAACTCGGGCCATGGGCGGCTGCGCCAACCGAAGCCGGCCGCGACGTTCGCGGCGCCGACCGGATTGATCGACGGGATCGCGGCGACCAGCCGGTCGCGGGTGAGCGAGGCCAGCCGGCGCAGGTTGAGGACCCGTAGCGCCAGCCGCTCGAGGGCCTGCGCGTCGCGCCGTGTCGCCTCGCTCTGCCGAGCCAGGCTGCTCAAGCGCGCTTGGACGCCGGTGAAGTCGCCGCCGCCGGCGTTCTGGCCCGACGCCATCGCGTGCGGACCGCGCCCGCCGCGGTCGGCGCCGATCAGCCGCTTGATCTCGGCGTTCTCGCGCTGCATCGTGCGCAACTCGGTCGCGAGCGCATCGGCCTGCCGGTCGATCCCACGCAGCTCGCTCTGTTGCGCAGCGGTGAGCGCCTGCAGTGCGCGCACGTCGGTCTCGGCGACGTGGAGTTGGAAGGTGTGGATGCCGACCGCACCCAGCAAGACCAGCGCCAGCACGGCGCCGAGCGCCGCCAGATGGCGGCGGGTGAAGGCGAGTCGATAGACCGAGTAACCCGTCGGCGGGATGATCTTGATCATGAACGTCCGGCGCGACTCGTTCACGTCGCGGCCGTCCGTGCTCTGGTGATCGCCGCCAGTTCCTCTTCCGAGGGATCCTGTGCCGGCCGGAAGCCCGCCACGGCCTTGCCGTAGGTGCGCGTCTCCTCGCGTGACCAGATGCTGCTCAGCACGACGCCGTCACCGTCGCGGTTCAGCAGGGCGAGCGCGTACGAGAGATCGGAGCCGACGTCGCTGAAGGCGTTGTAGCGCACGAAGCCCAGCCGCGGGATCTCACTGCGCGCGACGCGCTCGAGCACGTCGAGCCGCTGCAACTCGGCGGCGCGTGCGGCCGCCAGCGCCGTGGCGTCGCGCTCGAGCGTCGCGAGCCGTTCGGTGGCACGCGTCGCGCCGCCACCGCCGAGCAACGCGTCGTGGGTGTCGAGCGTCCGCGCGAGCTTGCGCAAGCGCGGCGCCAGGACAAGGAAGTGATACCCGCCCGTCACAACGAGCGCGCTGCCCAGACCCGCGAGTACAGCCGTAATCACATTCTGCATCGAAAAAGAAAAGGCCAGGACGAGGGCCAGGTGGTTCGCGGCACACGGGAAGGTCCGCTTACCGTTGCTCCCTTCCGGGCCTGGCGGGGTTCACGGGTTGCCGTTGCGCGAGGCCCAACCCTCGTCGAGGCTCCGCCTATGATACCGGTCTACGAAGCGTTCGGGAACCCCTGCGGGCCGGCGGCCCACTCCCGCGCACGGGGGACGACCTTGGGTCGGCTTCCTCGAGAGCTAAGGCGAGCGCCGATGGCGCCCGGCGACCCTCAACTCCGCCTTCGGAGCTCCGATAACGAAGCCAATGGGAGATCGCTCGAGAGATCGCACGTTCGCCGATTTCATGGTCGGGACGCTCGCCTGTATCTCCGTCCTGGGCGTCTACGCCGCGCTCAAAGAGACGGAGCTCTACCGTGCGGAGCAACGCCGGCGCGCCGCGCTGCGCTGGGTTCTGCCCCGGCGGCGTCGCCGGCGCCGGTCGCCCGAGGACGATTGCCGCCACTGCTCCGGCGTGGGAACCTGCACGGGCTGCGCCCCGAGCACCTGTCAGGTCTGCCGCGGCAGCGGGCTGCAGCCGCGCGACGAGGTGCTCACGCAGCGCCTCGCCTCGCTCTGGGACGGCGCCCGCTAAGACCCTCCGGCGGTCGGCGCGGGGGCAGGCGAGCGACGGGCTCGAAGGTCGGTGACCATGCCCACGTTGCTGATCTTGCCGCCGTCCCCGACCGTGGACGCGGTGATGCTCGAAAGCCGTGCCGCCAGCTTCGCCAAACGCTCGATCAAGAACGAGGCGAAGCGCTCGGCGATCGACTTGGCGATCCGCTGCATCGATCTGACGACGCTCGAGGGTCGCGACTCGCCCGGGCGGATCCGCTCGCTGTGCGCCAAAGCCGCCTTCCCCGCTCCCGGCGCGCCGCGGGTCGCCGCCGTCTGCGTCTACCCGAACCTCGTCGCGGTGGCCAAGGACGCGCTGCGCGGAACGGGCGTGCTGGTCGCCTCGGTCGCGACCGCATTCCCCAGCGGACTCTCCTCGCTCGACGTCAGGCTGCGCGATACCGCCGCCGCGCTCGACGCCGGCGCCGACGAGATCGACATGGTGATCGATCGCGGTGCGTTTCTGGCCGGCGACGAGGCGCGCGTCTTCGAAGACATCGCCGCGGTCAAGCAGCTCTGCGGCCCGATCCATCTCAAGGCGATCCTCGAAACCGGTGAGCTCGGTTCGTACGACGCGATCCGGCGCGCCTCCGACCTGGCACTCGAGGCGGGCGCCGACGTCATCAAGACCTCGACCGGAAAAATTGGGACCTCGGCGACACTGCCGGCCGCGCTGGTCATGGCCGAGGCGTTGCGCGACTTCGCCCGGCGCACCGGTGCGCGACGCGGCCTCAAGGTCGCCGGCGGCGTGCGGACGACCAAGAACGCGATCGCCTATCTGGTCCTGATCGACGAGACGCTCGGCGCACCGTGGCTCGCGCCGGAGCTGTTCCGCATCGGCGCGTCGGCGCTGCTCGACGATCTCTTGCTGCAGCGCGAGAAGCTGACCACCGGGCGGTACGGCTCGCTCGACTACGTGGCCAAGGACTGACCGCGCGGCCCGCTACGCCGGCGGGGCGCCGTGTCGAAGGCCATCGAGACGCGCGTCCCGCCGACGGTGTCGATCTGCACGGCGGACGCGATCGCGTGCACGATCCGCAAACCCAAACCGCGCCCCGGCGTCGCCTCGCGCTCGATGAAGCGGCCGCCGTCGAGCACGTCGACCAGCAGCATGCGTTCGTCCCGCACGCGCGCGTAGATCTCGACCGCGCCTGGCTCGTGACCGTACGCATGCTCGACGGAGTTCGCCAGTGCCTCGCCGACCGCGACCAGGATGTCCGCGCGAATGACCGGCGCGACGTCGAGCGCGGCCAGGAACGCGCCCAAGGCGTGGCGGATCGGGCGCGGCGCTCCAGCGTCGGCGGGGCGGGACAGCCGCAGCTCGGCGCCGGGGATCACGGCCCGGCCCCGGCCAGAAAGGTCAGCGCCGCCGCCCGGTTGTCGAACACCGCGAACGCCTCGGGCAGCCCGGCGTACTGCAAGAGGCGCGCGAACTGCGGGCTTCCGATCAGCAGCGCGATGCGCCGTCCGCGTGCCTCGGCGTCGTTCCGGAAGCGCAGCAGCTCGCCGATGACGGTCGAGTCGGCGTAGGTCACCTCGCCCAGGTCGACCAAGACCGGTCCGTCACCGTCGTCCAACCGCAGCGCCGCGGCGACCTCGTCGCGCTGGCCGATGTCCAGTTCGCCGACCAGCTTCACCACGCACAGCGACGACTGACGGCTCATGATGCGATCCTGCGCGACGGGCGCTCGGGTTGGGTCGGCAGCTTCGGCCGGCGCAGCCGGTCGTCCAACGAGACGATCCGGCCGCTGAGCGTCGCTTCGCGGCCGCGGGCTCCCGCGGCGACGATCGCGCGCGCCGCGCCGCCGCCACTGCCGGCGTCGGCCTGCGCGGCGAACATCACCGTCAGGATCGCGACGTCGTCGCCGGCCGCTCGACCAGCGAAGATCTGCTCGTGGATCCGCGCCGCCACGTGCTCGAGGTCGCTGCCGGCGCTGGCGGCGACCGCGTCGAGCAACTGGCGTTCACCGGCCACCACGTCGCGCGAATGTTCGACGGCACCGTCGGTGTAGAGGATCAGCATGGCACCGGGGAGCGTCTGCACGCTGAAGGTCTGGTAGACCGGCGCTTCGACGATGCCCAGCGGTAGGCCGCCGAAATCCAGCAAGCGCGGTGCACGGCCCGGCTCGAACAAGACCGGCGGCGGGTGGCCGGCGGTCGCGTAGGTGAAGACGTAATTGGTGGTGTCGGCGTAACCGCAGACCGCGGTGACCATGCGGCCGTGCTCGCGCACCAACTCCGCGTTCACCCGCACCAGCAACGCGGCCGGATCCGGATCGAGCACCGCTGCCGAGAGCAGCGCCTGCCGGGTCCGGTTCATCGAGACCGCCGCGTCGAGTCCGTGTCCCGCGACGTCGCCGATCACGAACATGACCCGGCCTTTCGAGAGCTCGACCCCGTCGTACCAATCGCCCCCGACGTTCGTCTCCTCGGTGGCCGGCACGTAGGTCGCGCTGAAGCTGACGGTCGGCGTCGTCGGCAGCGGCCGCTGCAAGAACGCACCCTGCAGGGTCTCGGCGATGCGCCGCTCCGTCTCATACGCGACGCGCAGCCCCGCAGCGGCCCGTTCCTGCTCCTCGAGCCGCCCCGCCAGCCGCGCCTGCAGCGCCCCGAACCCCAGCGCGGCCAGGGCGACGATGACGACGGCGACCAGGACGAACAGGTTGATGCGATCGATCGTGCGGCGGGTCGAGACGTCCAGCGCGGCTTGGCGCTGTTCGGCCTGATCCTCGATCTGCGTGATGTCGGCGCGAAAGTGGTCGATCAGGACCTTCCCGAAGCGCTGGATGACGTCGGCGTCGCTGGGATTCGTCAACAGCGGCATCGCGACGCTCCGCAGCCAGCGTTGGTTGGTCGTCTTCAAATCGGCGATCGTGCCGGTGTCCGTCAAGGGGACCGCTTGGGCATCACGGTCGAGCGCGGCGAAGCTGTCGGCGAACCTCCGGCGGCCCTGCTCGAACGGCGCGAGGAACTCGCTTTGATGCGTCGCGGCGTAGCCGCGGATCCCGGTCTCCTCATCGAGCTGCGCCGCGAGCACCGCGGCCGCGTCGAGCTGCGCGGCGCGTACTTGCTCGACGGCCCGAAAGCCGTCCGCGACCAGCCGGCGCACCGTGATGCCGCCCACAATGAGGATCGGGACGACCACCAGGAGGAGCAGTGCCGTCATCGCCAACGGGCGCCGAGACCGCGGCGAGGGTACGCTCTGCAACATCGTGCCACGCGTTTTGCGGTCCCCGCCCATCTCCTTCGGTCGCGCGGGGGCGCCGACCGTCGCGGGCGAACTACGCGCAGACATGGCCCTTGCGTACGCTCCCTCGCTCGAAACGGCCCCGGTCCACATCCGGGAACGCTACGACCACTTCATCGGCGGCCGCTGGGTCCCGTCCTCGACCGGAGCGACGTTCGCCACGGTCAACCCGGCCACCGAGCGAGAGTTGGCACAGGTTGCGCTGGGCTCCGCCGAGGACATCGACCGCGCCGTGCAGGCCGCGCACGAGGCCTACGAGCGCTACTGGCTGCCGATGCGGCCGGCCGATCGTGCGAAATACGCGTATCGCATCGCGCGGGCGCTCACCGAGCGCTCGCGCGAGCTGGCCGTGCTCGAGTCGATGGACGGCGGGAAGCCGATCAAGGAGTCGCGGGACTTCGACGTGCCGCAAGCGGCGGCACACTTCTTCTATTACGCCGGCTGGGCCGACAAGCTGCGCTACGCGATCCCCGGCCAGCCCAATCCCGCGCCGCTGGGCGTCGTCGGCGCGGTGATCCCGTGGAACTTCCCGTTGCTGATGGCGGCCTGGAAGATCGCGCCGGCGTTGGCGACCGGCAACACCATCGTCCTCAAGCCGGCCGAGACGACGCCCCTGACGGCGCTGCTCTTGGCGGAGATCTGCCAGGAAGCCGACGTGCCGCCCGGCGTGGTCAACATCGTGACCGGCGACGGTGCTGCCGGCGCCGCGCTCGTCGCCCACCCCGGCGTTGCCAAGATCGCCTTCACCGGCTCGACCGAGGTCGGTAAGATCATTCAGCGGACCATCGCCGGGACGGGTAAGCGCGTGACGCTCGAGCTGGGCGGAAAGGCGGCCAACATCGTCTTCGCCGACGCGCCGCTGGACCAAGCGATCGAAGGTGTCGTCAGCGGCATCTACTTCAATCAGGGCCACGTCTGCTGTGCGGGCTCGCGTCTGTTGGTTCAAGAATCGATTCACGACGAGGTCGTCGAGCGGCTGCAGGCACGCATCGAGACGTTGCGGCTGGGCGATCCGCTCGACAAGAACACCGACATCGGTGCGATCAACTCGGCCGCCCAGCACGCCAAGATCGTCGAACTGGTCCAGAGCGGGATCGACGAGGGTGCGACCCTCTACCAGCAGAGTTGCCCGCTGCCCGAGCGCGGCTGGTTCCACCGCGCCTCGTTCTTCACCGGCGTCTCGCAGGCGCACCGGATCGCGCGCGAAGAGATCTTTGGCCCGGTGCTCTCCATCATGACCTTCCGCACCGCCGACGAAGCGATCGAGAAGGCGAACAACACCCCGTACGGCCTCTCGGCCGGCGTGTGGACCGACAAGGGTGCGAAGTCGATGTACGTCGCGCAGCGTCTGCAAGCGGGCGTCGTCTGGTGCTCGACCTTCAACCAATTCGATCCGAGCTCGCCGTTCGGCGGCTACCGCGAGTCGGGCTTCGGCCGTGAAGGCGGCGTCGAAGGACTGCGACCGTACCTGGTGGGGTGATCGCCGCATGAACTGGTGGCGCCGACTGCTCGAGGTCTGGGGCGCGCACGGTGTGCGGCGCGAACGCGAGGACCGCTCGTTGTTCGACTGGAGCCCCGATCCGGTGCTCGCGCTCTCGTGCGAGGGTATCATCACGCGGGCCAACGCCGCCGCCTGCCGCAGCCAGGGGTGCGAGCAGGATCGGTTGGTCGGGCGTTCGTTGACCGATCTGATCGAGCCAGGCGACGTGTACGAAGCGCAAGCGGCGTTGCAGCGCGCCGCCGACGGCCGAGCGACGAGCGTCGAACTGCGCGCGCTGGGTATCGATGCAGCGAGCTATCCGATCCAGGCGACGCTGATCCCGATCGTCCTGGGCGGGCACGTCGGCGGCGTCCACCTGATCGCGCGCGACCTGAGCGCGATCCGGCGAGCCGAGCGGGCCGTCGCGACCAATAGCGACCGCCTGCGCGAGTTGTACGTCGTCGCCGCGGCGGCGAACGCCACCGCCGAGAATCAGATCGCGGCGACGATCGATGCCGGGTGCCGGCTGCTCGGCCTGGACTCCGGCGCGCTCTACGACGCCGAAGCCGGTCAGTGCGTCGCCGGGGTCGGGACATCGGTTCCGCGCAGCTTCGGCCGACTCGCCCTCGCCACCGACGGCGCGCTCGCACTCGAGGATTTGCGCGAGCTGCCCGAGCTCGGCGACGAGCCGGACGGGCTGACGCCGGGAGCCTACATCGGCACCGCGATCGACGTCGCCGGCGCCCGCTACGGCTCGCTGTGCTTTGTCTCCGCGGCGGCGCGGGCCGAGCCGTTCACCGAGAGCGACCGCGACCTCGTCCACCTCATGGGTGCGCTGGTCGGCTCGGCGATCGAGCGGACGCACTCGCGCGCGCGTCTTAAGCACTTGGCCTACAACGATCCGCTCACCGCCCTGCCCAACCGCGCCTGGTTCGCCGAGCGCCTGCGCGATGAGCTCGCGCTGGCGCAGGCGGCCGGGACGCGCGTCGCGCTGATGTTCCTCGATCTCGACCGCTTCAAGGACATCAACGACACGCACGGGCACGCGCTGGGCGACCGGCTGCTGCGGCAAATCGGCGATCGTTTGACCACCGTCGTCGCCAACGAAGGCCTCGTCGCGCGGATGGGCGGCGATGAGTTCATCGTGCTGATCGGTCACGATCCGACGACCGCGCGGCTCGAGCGTTTGGCGCAGCGCATCGTCGCCGCGATCGACCAAGTGATCTTCATCGACGGCTTCGAGCAATACGTTACGACCTCGATCGGCGTCGCGGTCTACCCGGCCGACGGCGGCGACGCGGACACCTTGATCAAACATGCCGACGTCGCGATGTACCGCGCCAAGGAGCGCGGCCGCAACACGCATCAGTTCTTCACGGCCTCGCTCGGCGCGAACTTGCGCACGCGCCTCTCGCAGGAGAAATCGTTGCGCCGCGCGCTCGAGCGGCACGAGTTCGTCATTCACTACCAGCCGCAACTCGATCTGCCCAGCGGACGCGTCGTCTCGGTCGAGGCCTTGGTCCGCTGGCAGCACCCGCAGCTCGGCCTGGTCCTCCCGCATGAGTTCATCCCCAGCGCCGAGATGAGCGGCCTGATCGTGAGCCTGGGCGACTGGGTCCTCGAGACGGCCTGTCGCCAAGTGCGGGCCTGGGAGGCCGCCGCCCCCGATCTGCGGCTCGCTGTCAACCTTTCGGCGCGCCAGTTCCACCACGGCAGCCTGGCTGCCAAGATCGGCGAGATCCTCGAACGGACCGGGTTTCGCGCCGACCGGCTCGAGATCGAGATCACCGAATCGGTCGCGATGAGCGACGCCGCACTCTCCGTCCAGATCCTCGAAGAACTCGGTCGCGCCGGCGTGCGCATCGCGGTCGACGACTTCGGCACCGGGTACTCGTCGCTGGGGTACCTGCGACGCTTCTCGCTCGACTCGCTCAAGATCGACCAGTCGTTCGTGCGCGACGTGCTCAGCGAACCGGACGACGCGACGATCGTCCGCACGGTCATTGCGATGGCCCACAGCCTCGGGCTCGAGGTCTGCGCCGAAGGCGTCGAGACCGAGGAGCAGGTCGCGTTCCTGCGCCGCGAGCGCTGCGACCGGATCCAGGGGTACTACGTGTCGCGGCCGCTGGACGCCGCCGCGCTAGAGCGGTTCCTGGGCGTACGCGGGATTCGGCGCGCCGTCGGGTAAGAGGTCGCTCGTGGACACGCTCGCTCCCGCGCGCATCGACCGGGAGGCTCTGGCGTCCCGCTATCGGACGAACCGCCGTCGAACGGCCGAACTGTTCGCGACGATCGCGCCGAGCGCGTACGCCCTGGCGCCGATCCCGCTGCGCCATCCCTTCGTCTTCTACGCCGGCCACATCCCGGCGTTCTCCTACTACACGCTGGTCCGCGACGCGCTGCGCCGCGGCTCGCTGGACCCCGCCTTCGAGCGCCTCTTCGACCGCGGCATCGATCCGCGTGACGTCGATGGCGCCGCGTCGCACCACCGCGCGGCCTGGCCCGAGCGCGCGGCGATCGAGCGTTTTGCCGCGGCCTGCGACGCGGCCGTCCTCGAGGCGTACGCGCACGCACTGCTCGACGATCCGACGCAGCCCAGCCTGCTGCGGGCCGAGGCGGCGTACACGATCCTCGAGCACGAGGAGATGCACCACGAGACGCTGACCTACATCATCCACCGGTTGGACCGCGCGCTGCAGCGTGGGCCGCGCGGCGTCCATCTCGACCGCATGCCGCCGCCACGCGGACCGATTGCGATCCCGGCCGGCCGGGCCACGCTGGGCGCGCGCCGCGACGCGGTCCCGTTCGGGTGGGACAACGAGTTCGAGGAGACGTTCGTCGACGTCGGCGCCTTCGGCATCGACGCCTACGACGTGACCAACGGCGAGTATCGCGCCTTCGTCCGCGCGGGCGGCCCGACGCCGCCCTGCTGGTTCGAGCGCGACGGCGCCTGGTGGCTGCAGGCGGTCTACGAGGATCTGCCGCTGCCCGATTCGTGGCCGGTCTACTGCACGCAGGAGCAGGCGGCGGCGTTCGCGAGCTGGAGCGCCGGACGGCTCCCCACCGAGGCCGAGTTCCATCGGGCCGCCTATGGGACGCCGTCGGGCGACGAGCGACCGCAACCGTGGGGCGCCGAGCCGCCCGACCCGGCCCGGCACGGCAACTTCGGCTGGCGGCGCTTCGACCCCGAACCGGTCGGCAGCTCACCCCGCGGGGCCAGCGCCTGGGGGGTCGAGGACCTGGTCGGCAACGGCTGGGAGTGGACGGCGACGCCGTTCGCCCCGCTGCCGGGCTTCCGCCCGATGGCCTCCTACCCGCCGTACTCGACCGACTTCTTCGACGGAGCCCACGTGGTGATGAAGGGGGCCTCGCCGGTCACCGCCACAACCCTGGTGCGCCGCCCCTTCCGCAACTGGTTCTACCGGGACTATCCCTACGCGTACGCGACCTTCCGGCGCGTCTACGACTGACCCCGGGAAGGAGCAGGAAACCGAGCGGAAGTCGCCGACCAGTTACGATCTTGCCTTTTGGTATACCAGCTTTGGCTAGACTCCCGGAAGCGTAAGAAAACTACTTCGTAGGACGGCCGACTCGACGGAGGAAACGCCCTTGACCGACACCGGACTTCTGCGGAATCGCTGGCTGCAGCTCTCGCTGGCCGTGCTCGCGATGATCTGTATCGCCAACCTGCAATACGGCTGGACGCTCTTCGTCGACCCGCTCACGGATCCAACCAAGAACGGGGGCCATACGTGGACGAAGGCGGCCGTTCAATCGGCGTTCACCCTCTTCGTCCTCTTCGAGACGTGGGTCGTGCCGTTCAACGGCTGGTTCGCGGACAAGTTCGGCCCCAAACCGATGGTCGCGCTGGGCGGCATCCTGGTCGGCATCGGCTGGGTCGTGAATGCTCACGTCGATTCGATCAGCGGTCTGCTGTTGGGTGAGGCCCTGAGCGGCATCGGTGCCGGTCTCGTCTACGGCACGATGGTTGGAATCGCCGTAAAGTGGTTTCCCGACAAGCGTGGCCTCGCTGTCGGCCTGACTGCGGCGGGCTTTGGTGCGGGTGCCGCGCTGACCGTCATCCCGATCGGGCACGTGATCAAGGGCAGCGGCTATGGAGCCGCCTTCCAGACCTTCGGCGTCATCCAGGGCCTCATCATCTTGGCCATCTCGTTCTTCCTCGCGTTTCCGAGCGTGAAAGAGCTCCTGGCCGTCACCCCGGTCGCCAGCACCTCGGCACGCCAGCGCAAGCGCAGCTACACGCCTCGGCAAGTGCTCACCTCGCCGTCCTTCTATCTGCTCTACGTGATGATGACGATGATCGCCACCGGGCTGCTGTTCGTCACCGCCCAGGTCGCACCGATGGGGAAGAACTACGGCGTGGCCGCGATCCTACCGTTGGCGCTGGTGATCGACAACTTGACCAACGGCGGCAGCCGGGTCCTCTTCGGTTGGATCTCCGACCGAGTTGGGCGCGAGGTCACGATGGCGTTCGCGTTCACGTGCGAGGCGCTCGGCCTGCTCGGGCTGATCTTCGCAGCGCACAATCCCGCGCTCTTCGTCGTGTGCGCAGCGGCGACGTTCCTCGCCTCAGGGGAGATCTACAGTCTCTTCCCGGCGAGCTGCACCGACCTGTTCGGCACGGAGTACGCAACAACGAACGCCGGGCTCCTGTACACCGCGAAGGGGACGGCATCGTTCGTCGTCCCGATCGCAAGTCTCATCTACGCCTCGACCGGTTCGTGGTCGGCGATCCTCGGCGTGCTCGTCGCGTTCAACATCATCGTGGCGGCGCTCGCGCTCGCGGTCCTCAAGCCGATGCGCGAACGCGCCGTCGCCAACGAGGGCGCGGCCGCGGCGGTCATGGGTGGGAGTGCCGCCGCGGCGCATTAAAAAGAAAACGTCCCCCGGTCGATGAGGCCGGGGGACGTTCGTCTTCAGATCAAGCCGGCAGCGCGAGCCCAGCGGTATTTCGCGCCGAGCGCCGCCACCATCGTCTCCGTGTTGTACGGGTAGGCGGGGATGCCGCGGTCGTAGAGGTACTCACTCGCCTCTTCGACCTCGACGTCGCCGGCCAGCGACACGACGACCGGCTTGTCGATCCCCTTGGCACGGAACTCCTCGACGACCTCGGCGCACAGCCGCGCGAAGACCATCGGTGGGGTCACGATCGTGTGCCAGTAGCCCAGCACCAGCGCGTGGATGCGATCGTCTTGCAGTCCCAGACGGATCGTGTTCTGGTAGGTCTTGGGCGGTTCGCCGCCGGTGATGTCGACCGGGTTGCCCGACGCTCCGAACGGCGGGATGAACTTCTTGAACGCTTCGTCGAGGTCGGGCGGGAACTTCATCAGCGAGAGCCCGGCGTCGACGCAGGAGTCGGAGAGCAAGACGCCCGAACCGCCGGCGCCGGTGATGATCACGACGTTCTCGCCTTTGGGCGTCGGCAGGATCGGCACGGCGCGGGCGAAGTCGAGCAACTCGCGCAGACCGCGTGCGCGGATCACGCCGCTCTGGCGCAGGACGTCGTCGTAGACCTTGTCGTTGCCCGCCAGCGCGCCGGTGTGCGAGCTGGCCGCCTTGGCGCCGAGCGCGGTGCGACCCGCCTTGAGCACCATGACCGGCTTCTTTTTGGAGACGCGTTTGGCAACCTCGGCGAACGAGCGACCGTCCTTGAGGTCCTCCATGTGCATCGCGATCGCCTTGGTAGCGTCGTCCTGCTCGAAGAACGTCAGCAAGTCGTCCTCGTCGATGTCGGCCTTGTTGCCCAAGCCGACGATCGCCGAGACGCCGATCTTCGCCGAGCGGCTGAAGCCGATGATCGCCATCCCGACCCCGCCCGACTGCGAGGAGAGCGCGACGCTGCCCTTGACGTCGTAGGGCGTGCAGAACGTCGCGCACAGATCCTTGGGCGTGTAATAGAAGCCGTAGATGTTCGGACCCATCAGCCGGATGTTGTACTTGAGGCCGATCGCCTGAATCTCGAGCTGGCCCTCTTCGTTCCCGGTCTCGGCGAAGCCGGACGGGATCAGCACGGCGCCCGGGATCTTCTTCTCGCCGCACTCGATCAGTGCGGCGGCGACGAACTTGGCCGGGATCGCGAACACCGCGACGTCGACCCCACCCGGGATGTCCTTCACCGACGGGTAGGCTTTGTAGCCGAGGATCTCGTCGGCTTTCGGGTTGATCGGATAGATCTGGCCTTTGTAGCCCCCGTTGATGAGGTTCTTCATCACCGAGTTGCCGATCTTGCCGTCTTCGCTCGACGCGCCGATCACCGCGACCGAATCCGGGCGCATGATCCGGTTCATCGCGGTGACGATCTCGTCGTGCGTGAACTGGTGCCGGCGCGGCGCCGGATCGAAGTCGACCAGGATACGCACGTCGACCGCGGTCGCGCCCTTGGGCGTCGCGAAGACCGGGTTGAGGTCGACCTCGCTGATCTCGGGGAAGTCGCTGACGAGTTGCGAGACGGCCTCGATGATCGCGGCGAGTGCCTCGCGGTCGATCGGCTCGCTGCCGCGCACACCCGTGAGCATCTGCGCCGCCTGGATACCATCGAGCATCGAGAGCGCGTCGGCGTGGCTCGCCGGGGCGAGCCGGAACGTGACGTCCTTGAGGACCTCGACCAGCACGCCGCCCAACCCGAACGCGACGAGCTTGCCGAAGCTCGGATCGGTGACGGCGCCGACGATCACCTCTTGCGCGCCGGTCGGCAGCATCTGCTGCACCTGCACGCCGTCGATCCGCGCGTCGGCCTGGTACTGTTTGGCGTTGGCGACGATCGTCGCGTAGCCGCTGCGGACGGCGGCCGCGTCGGCGACGCCGACCAACACGCCGCCGGCCTCGGTCTTGTGCAGGATGTCTTGCGAGACGATCTTGAGGACGACCGGATAGCCGAGCCGGTCGGCCAGCGCCGCGGCCGCGTCGGGCGAGGTCGCGAGCCCTTCCTGCGGGACGGGGATGCCGTAGGCGTCCGCGACTTGCTTGGCCTCGGGGGCCGACAGCGCGGAGCGCTTCTCGGCTTTGACGCGGGCCAGGACCGCGCGGACCGTGGCTTGATCGCGCGAGGTGCGCTCGAGCAGCATGGTGACGATGGTCCTCCTACAAGACGCCGGCGGCGTGGAGTTCCTGGACGCCGCTACCCGTCCAGCCGATCTCAGTGAGAATCTCTGCGGTGTGTTCGCCCAGCAGCGGCGAGCGCTTCACTTCGACCGGCGAGTCCGACAGGTTCAGCGGACAACCGACGGTCTTGTACGTGCCACGTTGCGGATGCTCGACGTCGACGATCATCCCGCGCTTGCGCAGCGAGGCGTCCTCGATCAGGTCCTTGGTGCTCAGGATCGGGCCACACGGGACGTCGATTTCGTTGAGCCGATCGAGCACTTCCAATTTGGTCAATCCCTGCGTCCAGCGCTCGATGACGCCGAACACGTCGTCGAGGTGCTTGAGGCGCGCTTCGGGCGTCGCGTATTCCGGATGCTCGACCAGCTCTTGGCGGCCGATCAGCTTGGCCAGCGGCGCCCAGACCGGCGGCTGGATGATGACGTACACGTAGTCGTTCGCGCCGCCGGGTTTGCAGCGCAACGCCGCGCCGGGTTGGCCGCCGCCCGAGGCGTTCCCCGAACGCGGGACGTAGTCGTGAAACTCTTCGTTCGGGTACTCGTTGAGCGGCCCGTGCGCAAGCCGCTGTTGGTCGCGCATCTTCACCCGGATCAAATTGAGGACGGCGTCCTGCATCGCGACGGTGACGCGCTGCCCGCGTCCGCTCTGGACGCGCTGGTAGAGGGCGGCCAAGATCCCGGCGACCAGGTGGATGCCGGTGCCTGAGTCACCGATCTGCGCGCCGGTCGAGGTCGGTGGCCCGTCCTCCCAACCGGTCGTGCTCATCGAACCACCCATCGCCTGCGCGACGGTCTCGTACGCTTTGAAGTCCTCGAACGGACCCGGGCCGAAGCCTTTGATCGAGGCGTAGATCATCCGCGGGTTGAGTTGCTCGATCTTCTCCCAGGGGAAACCTTGCCGGTCGAGGACGCCCGGGCCGAAGTTCTCGACCAGCACGTCGCAGTGCTCGATCAGCTTGGTGAAGATCGCCTTGCCGTCGGGCGTCTTGGTGTTGAGCGTGATGCTTCGCTTGTTGCCGTTGAGCATCGTGAAGTAGAGGCTGTCGGCGTCGGGAACGTCGCGCAGCTGGCCGCGGGTGATGTCGCCGCGGCCGGGCAGCTCGACCTTGATGACGTCGGCGCCGAGCCAGGCCAAGATCTGCGTACAGGAAGGGCCGGCCTGGACGTGGGTCATGTCCAGGACCTTGACCCCGTCGAGCGCCCTGCGCTCGCCGGCGCCGTTGGTGTGACCGTTGGTGTTCATCGCGGCCTACTTGTACATCGTCTGATTCATCGTCCCCGGCGCAAACTCGTTGGGGTCGATCCAGACGTTGATCAGGGCGCACTTGCCGGACTCGCGAGCGCGCTCGAGCGCGGGCCGAATCTGCTTGGGATCGCGCACCGCCTCACCGTACCCGCCCAGCATCTGCGCGAACTTCTCGAAGTCGACGTCGCCCAAATAGTTGCCGACGTCCCCCTTCTCCTTGCCGTACTTCATGATCTGACCGGCGCGGATCTGGTTCATGTACGAGTTGTTGCCGATGATCCCGATGAACGGCAGGCCGAACCGGATCGCGGTCTGCATGTCCCAACCGGTCATGCCGAAGGTGCCGTCGCCGAACAGGCAGACCACTTCCTTCTGCGGCTCGGCGAACTTCGAGGCCATCGCGAACGAGACGCCGACGCCCAGCGTGCCGAGCGGACCGGGATCCATCCACAGGCCCTCGCCCTTGGGCTGTACGATCCCGCCCGCCGCGGTGACGATGTCGCCGCCGTCGCCGATGAAGCGCGTGTTCTCGGTCAGGAATTCGTTGATCTCGTAGCCTAGCCGCAGCGGGTGGATCGGGATCGAATCGTTCATGATGGTGGGCAGTCGCGCTTGCGAAAGCTGCTTCTCCTCGGCGCGCAGCTCGTCGATCCAGCCCTGCCGTCCCTTCGCGCTCTCCTTGAGGTTGCTCGGCGCCGCTTGCAGCAGCGCCCCGAGGATCGCGCCGATGTCACCGACGAGCCCCAGCGAGATGTCGCGGTTCTTGCCGACGGTCTGGTAGCCCATGTCGATCTGCACGACGGTCGGCGCCTTGAGGCGCTTGCCGTAGCTCATGCGGAAGTCGAAGGGCGTCCCGACGATGACGATGACGTCGGCCTTGCCGAACGCGTAGCCGCGGGTGAGCTGGAAGCCGTGCGGGTCGCCGGGGACGAACGTCCCGCGCCCGGCGCCGTTCATGTAGGCCGGGATGTTGTAGGTGCGCGCCAGCTCGCGCGCTTGCGCGCCGGCGCGGCAGGTCCAGGTCTGCTGGCCGAACAGGATCGCGGGGCGCTGCGCCTTGGCCAGGATGTCGGCCAGCTTCTGCACGTCGTGCGGGTCGCCGATCGACTTGGTCGAGGCGCGATAGTGGCCGGGCTGCGGGATCACCGCGTTCTTCAGCGGGACTTTGCCGTCGAGGATGTCGCGACCGATCTCGAGGTACACCGGCCCGAACGAGCCGTTATGCGCCTCGCGAAACGCCATCGAGCACATGTCGGCGACGCGCTCCGTCGTGACCACGCTCGAGGCGAACTTCGTGATCGGTTTCATGATCTCGACGTGGGGGAGATCCTGCAGCGAGCCCATCTTGTTCTGGTTGAGCGCGCCCTGGCCGCCGATCAACAGAAACGGGCTCTCGGCGCGGAAGGCGTTCGCCACGCCGGTGACGGCGTTGGTCGTCCCCGGGCCCGCGGTCACGACGGCGCAGCCGGGCTTGCCGGTCACTCGCGCGTACCCGTCGGCGGCATGGGCGGCGACCTGCTCGTGGCGCACGTCGATGATCTTGACGCCCAAGTCGGAGCAGCCGTCGTAGATGTCGATGATGTGACCGCCGCAGAGGGTGAAGATGACGTCGATGCCCTCGTTCTTCAACGCCTTGGCGACCAGGTGGCCGCCGGAGATCGTCGCCTCGGTGGGACGCTCGCTCTCGAGTTTGGGCAAATCGCCGGCGATCGGCAGGGTCTGGGCCATTCGGCTCTCCGTCTCGAAAAAGGAAAGGGGTGTGATCAGAGGTCGTTGTCGTTGGCGTCGACGTGCGCGGCGAGCGCCAGCGCATGATCGCGCACGAGCCGCTCGGCGAGCTCGGCGTTGCGGCGCTCGAGCGCCTCGATGATCTGCATGTGGTCGACGATCGAGCGCTCGAAGCGCTTGTTCTCGCCGATGGTCCGGTGGCGGATCGAGCGGACGTGCACGAGGATGCCCTGAGCCGTCCGCTCGAGTGGGACGCAGCCGGCCAGCTCGATGATCCGCTGGTGGAAATGCAGGTTGGCCTCGGAGTACTCGTCCAGTTTGGCGGCGATCCGGTCGCCGTCGAAGGTGGTGAAGATCGTGCGCAGCGAGCGGATCGCCTCGTCGGATGCGCGCTGCGCGACCAGCCGAGCCGCCATGCTCTCGAGTGCGGCCCAGACCAGGATGATCTCGACCAGCTCGGCCTTGCTCTTGCGCACGATGAAGTAGCCGCGCCGCGGGACGCTGCGCACCAGCCCGTCGTGTTCCAGGCGACCGAGTGCTTCGCGGACCGGCGTCCGGCTCACGCCCAGGCGCGCGGCCAACTGCCGCTCGTCCAGCCGCAAACCCGCCTCCTCGATCTCGTAGAGGTTCGTGCCCGTGATCGCCTCGTGGACCGCCTCGTAGACGCGGTCGGCGACACTGACCTCCGAACCAAGCACGCCCAGGCCCAGCATGGCCATCGCCGCCTTCGACTCCTCCCGACGTGGTATACGGTATACCAGCTGACCCCTGCGCTTCCTGTCGTGCCGAAACTTTACCTTCCGGGTTCGCGGGCGCGGCGCGGTGTACCCGGCCGGCGCCGCGAAGCTCGGCCGACATGACGAGCATGCGGTCCGTCCGGGCCGTCTTCATGCGCGGCGGGACCAGCAAGGCGCTGATCTTCCGGGCGGCCGACTTGCCCGCGGCGCGCGCGGCGTGGGATGCTATCTTCCTGGCGGCGATGGGCTCGCCGGATCCCAATGGGCGGCAGCTCGACGGGATGGGCGGCGGCCTCTCCTCGCTCTCGAAAGTCTGCGTCGTCGGGCCGCCCAGCCGCGTCGACGCCGACGTCGACTACACGTTCGCGCAGATCGCGATCGAGGCGGCGAGCGTCGACTACGCCGGAAACTGCGGCAACATGTCCTCGGCGATCGGACCGTTCGCCGTCGACGAGCAGCTCGTACCGCCACCGTCCGGCGACGAGGCGACGGTGCGCATCCACAACACGAACACCGGCAAGATCATCGTCGCGCGCTTCCCCGTCGCGAACGGCCGCAGCGCCGTCGACGGCGAGCTTGCAATCGACGGCATCGCCGGAACGGCGGCGCCGATTCGGCTCGATTTCACCGATCCGGCCGGCGCCAAGACCGGCGCGCTGCTGCCGACCGGCCACGCCGTCGACGAGCTGGTCGTAGCCGGCCTCGGCCCGGTGCGTGCGACGCTGATCGACGCGGCGAATCCGTGCGTCTTCGTGGCGGCGGCCGAGGTCGGGATGACGGGCGCGGAGTTACCCGCCGCGCTCGAGCGCGACGCGGCGCTGCTGGCGCGGCTCGAAGCGATCCGGCGTCAGGCCGCGGTCGCGATGGGTCTGGTCGCCGATCTCGACGCCGCCGCGCAGCTGGTCAGCATCCCGAAGATCATCGTGCTCGCCGCGCCGCGCGCCACGCCGCTGCTCGACGGCCGCACGCTGGCAGCCGACGAGGTCGACCTCGTCGTGCGCGCGATCTCCGTCGGACAGCCGCACCGCGCCGTCCCGTTGACCGGCGCGCTCTGCCTGGCCGTCGCAGCGCGCGTCCCCGGCAGCGTCGCGCACGCCCTCGTCCGAGCCGGTGACGCCGGCGCGCCGCTGCGCCTCGGCCATCCCTCCGGCACGATCCTGGTAGCCGCCGACGTTCGCGACGACCACGGCGCACTGCGCGTGCCCTCCGCGACGGTCTTCCGCACGGCCCGCCGTCTCTTCCAAGGCGAGGTGCTCTACCGCCTCATGGAGCCGCCGCGATCCGCCTGAAGCGGGCGGCGAAGGCCTCGGGGTCGAGTGCGGTCTGCGCGGCGATGCGCGAGAGACGCGGCTCGACGAAGTCGTGTTCGTCCAGGCGGATCATGTACTTGCGCGCGACCTCGTAGGATTCGGTCGTGACGTCGACCAGCCGCACGCGGATCCGCCCCGTCTGGGGATCGAGCATCTCCTCGAGCGTGACGGGGACGATGCGCCCGCCGGCCAGCGCGATCAGCGCCCCGCTCCCGCCGCCGAGCAGGTAGCGCACGGCGCCGTAGCCGAGCGTGCGCGTGTACTCGGCGTCGAACGGGATCGGTTTCGCGCTGCGCAGCTCGTAGCCGATGTCCTTGGGGACGACGGTCGTCTCGACCTCGAGCTCGTGCAACCGGTCGCGAATCGCGTCGCGCAGCACCGCGCCGAGCGGGACGTCGGCCAGCCGGGCATGGCCGTACGCGTCACGCGAGACACTCGAGACCGAGGCCAGCTCCTCGGGCGCGATCCGCTCGGCGATCCCTTCGGCGACGACCGCCACGCCGTGATCGGCGCCGCCGGCGAGTCGCTTGATGATCGCGCCTACGATGATGTCGACGACGTCGTCGAGCCGGATCGGGCCGGCCGGGAACTCCTCGGGGATCAGCGCCAACGTCGCGCCGGCGGCCTTGCAGATACCCAGTGCCAGCGCGCCGGACTTGCGGCCCATGGTGACCGCCAGGTACCAGCGCTGCGCGGTGCGCGCGTCCTCCATCAGGTTCTCGACGATCGCCGAGCCGACGGCCCGGGCGGTCTCGAAGCCGAACGTCGGCGCGTTGTCGGGCAACGGCAGGTCGTTGTCGATCGTCTTGGGGACAGTGGCGACGCCGATCCGGCCGCGCGTCTCGGCGGCGATCCGGGTCGCGCCGTAGGTCGTGTCGTCGCCACCGATCGTGATCAGGTAGCGCACGCCGAGCATCGTCAGCGCCCGGACGCAGCGTTTCAGCGATTCGGGATCGGCGGCGGGGTTCGTGCGCGATGTGCGCAGAAACGAGCCGCCGGTGAAGTGGAGCCGCGAGACCGTCTCGATCTCCAAATCCACCACGTGCGACGTATCGCCCTTGACCAGGTGCCGGTACCCTTCGTAGATCCCTAGGACGCGCAGCCCGTGGTTGCGCGCCTCGATGGTCGCGGAGGCGATGACGCCGTTGATACCCGGCGCCGGGCCTCCGCCGACGAGGATCGCGAGCGTCCCCTCACCGGTCATGGTTCCTCACATCAGACGGCCGCCGGCGTCGAGATCGCTCCCATGCGCGCCCGCAGCTCCGTGTCGAGCGCGTCGAGGAACTGCGTGGTCGTCAGCCAGGGCTGGTCGGGGCCGATCAGCAGCGCCAAGTCCTTAGTCATCTTCCCCGCCTCGACCGTCTCGACGCAGACGCGTTCGAGCGTCTCCGCGAAGCGCACGACCTCCGGCGTCGCGTCGATCTTCCCGCGATGCGCGAGGCCGCGCGTCCAGGCGAAGATCGAGGCGATCGGATTGGTCGAGGTCTCGCGCCCCTTCTGGTACTCGCGATAGTGCCGCGTCACCGTCCCGTGCGCCGCCTCCGCCTCGACGGTGTTCCCGTCGGGCGTCAGCAGCACCGACGACATCAGCCCGAGCGAACCGAAGCCTTGCGCGACGACGTCGGACTGCACGTCGCCGTCGTAGTTTTTGCAGGCCCAGACGAACGCGCCGCTCCACTTGAGCGCGGCGGCGACCATGTCGTCGATCAGCCGGTGCTCGTAGGTCAAGCCGCGCTGATCGAACTCGGCCTTGAACTCCGCATCGAAGATCTGCTGGAAGAGATCCTTGAAGCGGCCGTCGTAGGCCTTGAGGATCGTGTTCTTGGTCGACAGATAGACCGGCCAGTTCCGCAGCAGGCCGTAGTTGAAGCTGGCGCGCGCGAAGCCGCGGATCGACTCGTCGAGGTTGTACATCGCGAGCGCGACGCCGCCGCCGGGGAAGGTGAACACGTCGCGCTGGATCGGCGCGCTGCCGTCGGCGGGCGTGAAGGTCAAGGTCAGATTCCCGGCTCCGGGGACGACGAAGTCGCTCGCCCGGTACTGGTCGCCGAAGGCGTGGCGGCCGATGACGATCGGCTGCGTCCAACTGGGGACCAGACGCGGCACGTTGCGGCAGATGATCGGCTCGCGAAAGACGGTCCCATCGAGCTCGTTGCGGATCGTCCCGTTGGGCGAGCGCCACATCTGCTTGAGGCCGAACTCGGCGACTCGCGCCTCGTCGGGCGTGATCGTCGCGCACTTCACGCCGACGTGGTAGCGCTTGATCGCTCGCGCCGCCTCGAGCGTGACCTGATCGTCGGTGGCGTCGCGGTGCTCGATGCTCAGATCGTAGTACTTGAGGTCGACGTCGAGATACGGCAGGATGAGCTTGTCCTTGATGAAGCGCCAGATGATGCGCGTCATCTCGTCGCCGTCGAGTTCGACGACGGGATTCTTGACCGGGATTTTCTTCACGTGGCCGGGGATTCGCAGCCTGGCTTCGGCGAACCCGCCGGGATGCGCGTGGTCAGCTTGCTGCCCAGCTCGACGGAGATTCTTTTCGCGATCGGGGCCGGCGACCAGGTCGTCGGCGTCACGCACGAGTGCGACTTCCCCGATCAGGCGCGGACGCGGCCGGTGCTGACGTCCTCGCTCCTGCCGGCCGAGCTCGACGTGGCCGGGATCGACCGCCACGTGCGGGCCAGCGTCCACGCCGGCTCGTCGCTCTACGGGCTGGACGAGGCACGGCTGGCCGCCCTGGAACCCGACCTGATCGTGACCCAGGAGCTGTGCGCCGTCTGCGCCGTCTCGTACGAGATCGTCGACCGCGCCGCCAAACGGCTGCGTGGGGACCCGCGGATCGTCTCGCTCGAGCCGTCCTCCTTGGAAGACGTCTTCGCGACGATCGCCTTCCTGGGCGAGCTGGTCGGTTGCCGCAGCGGCGCGGCGGCGTTGCTCGCGCAGTTGCGCGCACGAGTCGCCGCGCTGCGCGTGCAGGTGGCCGGGCGGCGCCGGCCACGCACCCTCGTCCTCGAGTGGACCGACCCGCCGATGAGCGGTGGCCATTGGACGCCGGGCTTGGTCGAACTCGCCGGCGGCGAGCCGATCCTGGCCGATCCCGGCGCCAACAGCCGCGTCCTCGACTGGCACGCGATCGCCGCCGCCCAGCCCGAGGTCGCGATCGTCGCACCGTGCGGCTTCGATCTGCCGCGCACCGACGCCGCCGTTACCGCTCTCGCGCCGGCGGCGCGGCGTGCGCTCGGCCCGCGCGTGCGCACGATCGACGGCAACGCCTACGTCAACCGACCCGGCCCGCGCCTGGTCGACACGGCCGAGCTGTTCGCCGCGGCGATCGCGGGCTGAGCCGAAACCCCGGTGCCAGCCAGCCGAGCCGCCCGCTTCCCCGGCGTCCTCCCGGCGGCATCGTTCCGGCAGGACGTGCGCGGCTACACGCTGCAGATCGGGGCGCTGCGCATCCCGCAGAGTACCTACTTGCTCGCGGCGGCGATCCTGGTCGGACTCGGCGGCGGCGAGGGGGCGGTCCTGTTCCGCGCGCTGATCGGCGTCGAGACGAGCCTGGCGGGGATGCTGACGACGACGCTCGCCCACGTCATCGGCCCGCTGGCGCTGCTCGTCTCGGTCGGTCTGGGCGGGGCATTCGCCGCGTGGGTCGCCGCGCGCTTCGCGCCCGAGGCGCGCGGACACGGCGTCCCCGAGGTCATGGCCGCCGTCGCGCTGCGCGGCGGCGTGCTACGCCCGCGCATCATCCTGATCAAAGCGCTGTGCTCCGCGACGACGATCGGCTTCGGCGGCGCCGCCGGGCGCGAGGGGCCGATCGTGCAGATCGGCAGCACGATCGGCTCGGTCCTCGGGCAGCTGGCTCGCGTGCCCGTGCCGATCGTGCGCACCTTGGTCGCGTGCGGCGCGGCCGCCGGCATCTCGGCGACCTTCAACGCCCCGATCGGCGGCGTGTTCTTCGCCAGCGAAGTGATCCTCGGCGAGTTCGCGCCGCGCTCGTTCGCGGTCATCGTCGTGGCGAGCGTGGTGGCGGCCGTCGTCGGGCGCGCGCAGCTCGGCGACCGGCCGTCCTTCGACGCGGCGGCCTTCGCGCTCGTCTCACCACGGGAGTTGTGGCTGTATGCGCTCCTGGGTGTGCTCTGCGCGCTGTGGGCGACCGTCTTCGTGCGCGTCCTGTACGGGTGCGAGGACCTGGCTGAGCGCATCCACGCGCCGGCATGGCTGAAGGGATTCGTCGGCTTCGCGGCCGTCGGCGCGCTCGGCACGTTCGTGCCGCAGATCCTGGGCGTCGGCTACGCCGTGATCCAGCACGTCTTCGACAGCCACGTCGGCTTCGGCCGCGCGCTCGCACTGATGGCGCTCAAGCCGGCAGCGACCTCGCTGACGCTCGCGGCGGGCGGGAGCGGCGGCGTCTTCGCGCCCTCGCTGTTCACCGGTGCGATGCTCGGTGACGCGTTCGGCCACCTCGTGCACGGCGCGTTTCCGAGCTGGACCGCCTCGCCGGCGGCGTACGGTCTGGTCGCGATGGCGGCGCTGTTCGCCGCGGCGGCCGAGGCTCCCATCACCGCGATCATGATCGTCTTCGAGATGTCGTACGACTACACGATCATCTTGCCGCTGATGATCGCGACCGTCATCGCGGCCGTGCTCGGGCGCCGGCTCCTGGGCGCGACGGTCTATGAGATGAAGCTCTTGCGGCGCGGGATCGACTGGCAGCGCGCGCGCCATCCCCACGCGCTCGCGGAGGTTCGCACCGCAAGCGTCGCCTCGCACCAGTCGCTCGTCGCGGCGCCCGACGAGACGGTCGCCGCGGTCGCCCGGCGTCTGCCGCGCGGCGCGGCGGGTGTCGTCGTCGTCGACGGAACCCGCACGCTGGGCGTCGTCGACGCCGCGCGGCTCGCGACCCACGCCTCGCATGCGCCCCACGAGCACATCGCCGCGCTCGTGCAGCCCGCAGCGGCCGTGCTGCGTGGCGACGACCCGCTCGAACGCGCCGCCGACCTGCTCGTCGATCCCGCCGTCGCGCTGCTCCCGGTCGTCGACGACGACGGCGCGTTCGCCGGCGTCATCACGCGTCCGGACGTCCTCGCGGCGTACCGCGACGCTGCCCAGTCCTAGCGCGCTAGCGCGAGGGCGACGAGACCGGCCACCTCGGCCAGCACGATCGCAAAGCCGTAGGCGTCGCCGGTCAACCCGCCGCCGATCCGCGCGCGCGCGAACGCCGCCGCACCGGCGGCGACGGCGAGCGAGACGACCACCACCGCCGTCCCGCGTGCTGCGCCGAGTCCCGCCGCCAGCACGACGACCAGCAGCGCGCCGAGCGCGAGCAGCGCCGGCGGCGGTGGCTCGGCGAAGGCGCGGGTCGGCTCCGCCGGCCGGCCGTACTGGACGAACAGCGCGTGCGCGACCGCGCCCAACCGCGCGCTCGCCGCGGCGCAGGCGAGGCCCAGTGGCAAGACGATCAGCGGCAGCGACCACAGCGACGCCAGCCAGAACGCGCCGACGACGGCACCACCGGCGAGCGCGTACGTCCCGTGGTGCGGATCGCGCAGGATCTCGAGCCGCCGCGCCGGATCGACGCTGGCGAAGAACGCGTCGCAGCCGTCGAGGAAACCGTCGACGTGCAGCGCGCCCGTCAGCACGATCGTCAATCCGAACGCCGTCGCGACCGCCAGCGGGTGCGGCGCGAACTGCCCGACGCCGAGCGCCGCGCCGCCGGCGAGCGCGCCGACGAGGGCACCGATGACGGGCAGCCAGGCCAGCGCACGCGGATCGGGCGCCTCGGCGGGGCCGACCGGCAGGATCGTGAAGTACGCGAGGGCGGTGCGCAGCCCGTTCAGCGCGCGTCCTCCTTCTCGGCCACGCCGGCTTCGGCGAAGGTGCGCATCTCACGCACCATCCGCGCCGCCGCCTCGATCAACGGCAGCGCCAGCGCGGCACCGCTCCCCTCGCCCAAGCGCAAACGCAGGTCGAAGAGCGGCTCCAGGCCCAGCGCCGCCAGCGCGATCGCGTGACCCGGCTCTTGCGAGCGGTGCGCCGCGATGCAGTACTCGATCGCCTGCGGCGCGATGCGCTGCGCGAGCAATGCCGCGGCCCCGACGATGAAGCCGTCGAGCACGACCGGGATGCGCGCCCGCGCGGCGCTCAGGATGACGCCGGCCAGTCCGACGATCTCGAAGCCGCCCAGCTCGCTCGCGATCGAGAGCACGTCGTCGCGGTCGACGCGCGCCAGCGCGCGTTCGACGACGGCGCGTTTGACGACCAACCGCGCGTCGTCGATCCCCGTCCCGCGCCCGACGACCTGCGCGACCGGCGCGCCGGTGCAGGCGGCGACGATCGCGGCCGCGGCGGTCGTGTTCGCGATCCCCATCTCGCCCAGCGCGAGCACGTCGAACGCGACTCGCGCGCGCAGCGCACCGAACGCGCCTTCACCGGCAGCGAGCACGGCCGCGACCGCGTCCCGCGCGATCGCCGGACCGTGCGCCAGGTTCGCGGTCCCGGGACCGCAGCGCGCGTCGATCAACCGTGGGTGAACGCCCAGCGGGACGCGCACGCCGAAGTCGGCGACGTAGACCTCGGCCCGGACCGCGCGGCCGAAAGCATTGATCGCCGCGATCTCGGCCAGGAAGCCGCCGACCATCTGCGGCGTCACCTCGGGCGGATAGGCGCTCACGCCTTCGGCCGCGACGCCGTGATCGCCGGCGCCGACCAGGATCGCGCGCCGCTCGTAGGCATGCGCCGGGATCCCGCCGGCGATCGCGCACAGGCGCACGGCGAGGTCCTCGATGGCACCCAGGCTGCCCAGCGGTTTGGTCAGCGCGTCGATCCGCTCGCGCGCAGCCACCGCGACCGCCGGATCGACCGGCGCGATCGCCGCGGACCACGTCGCGGAGATCATGAGGCGACCGCCGTCTGGTTCAGCGTCTCGAGTCGCCAGCGACCGCCCAGCCGCTCGAAGCGCGTCAGCGAGGCCGGCACGAAGCGGACCTTCAAGGCGAGACCCTCGTCCTCGCCGAGCAGCGTGCGCAGCAGCGCGTGCAGCGGGCCGGCGTGCGTCGCGACCAGCGCGACTCCCTCGTCGGCGAGCGCGGACTGCACCTCCGCGACAGCCCGGGAAATGCGCGCGCACAGTTCATCGAACGACTCGCCGCCACGGGCCGTATACGTGCGTGGCGACGCTTCGTCGCCCGCGAACTGTGGGTTCGCGGCGACGATCTGCTCCCACGTCAGCCCCTCCCAGTCGCCGAACCGCATCTCGCGCCAGGCCGGATCGAGCCGCAGCGGGATCGGGCGAGCGCCGAGCACGATGCGGGCCGTCTCGGCTGCGCGGCTCAGATCGCTCGAGACCGCCAGGTCGATCCGCGCGTCGCGCAACAGCGCCGCCAGGCCGCGCGCCTGCGCGCGTCCTTCGTCATCCAGCGGGACGTCGGTGTGACCCTGGAACTTCCGGTCGGCGTTCCACGCCGTCCGGCCATGGCGGACGCAGATCAGTTGCACACGGGACTAGTCCCGTGCCAACATCGGCCTTCCTTCGTGCGCGACCAGCAGGTCGTGCATGTCGTTGGCGTGCTCTTCCTCGTTGGCGAGGATCCCCTCGAGCATCGTGCGCGTGGTCGAATCCTTCTCGCCGAAGTGGTGGATCAGCTCGCGGTAGTGCTCGATCGCGATCCGCTCGGCGATCAGGTTCTCCTTCAACATCCCGACCAGCTCGGGGTTGGCCGCTCCGTATTCGGACGCAGCCCGCGAGGCCAGACCTTTGGGATTGAAGTTCGGGACCCCGCCGAGCTGGTTGATGCGCTCGGCGATCTTCTCCATGTGCCCGCGCTCCTCGGCCGCGTGCTGGGCGAACTCCGCCTTCGGTCCCTCGCTCGCGATCCCGGTCGCCGCGACCGCGTGCATCGTGTAGCGCAGGACGCAGACGATCTCGGTCGCCAGGGCGTTCTGGAGCAGCTCGATCGACTGCTTCGGGTCGAGCTCGTAGTTGTCGGTGACGGCTCCCCGCTCGAGGTTCTCGCGGGCGCGTTCGCGCAGCTCCCTGATGTCGCTCAGGAACGTTTCGCCGTTCGTCTTGGTCATCACGAAGCGAGCGTACCCGCCTCCCACGGGGGTGAAGCGGGCGCGCCGCGCCACGATCTCCGCTTGCCCGTTGGGCGGATCTGGCATTAAGATGGGTGCTCCGGCGAAGCACGCCAGAAGGGATCGTCCAGTGGGTTACGACGACCACTCCTTCTCGTACTTGTCCTCGGTCTTGGGTCGGCCCGCTCGAACCTTCGCCTACACGCACAGCAGCCGGCCGACGGTGGTCGACTACCGCTGGGGCTGCGGCTGCAGCGCTCGCGAAGAGCGCGACACCTGCACCCTGCGGCCCTGTTCCGCCCACCAGGCGCTGAACCGGCAGCGCGACCCGAGCAGCAGGTCCATCCTGCAGTAACCCTGCCGGCAGGAGCATAGGAAGCCGGCGCGCGCGCCGGAACTGCTCGCCTATGGACGGCCACGACGGGCGCGTCGCGATCCGCAAGATGTACAAGCTCTACATCAACGGCGCGTTCGCGCGGAGCGAATCGGGGCGCAGCGATGCGATCGACGGCGAGAACGTCGCGCACGCCTCGCGCAAGGACGTCCGTGACGCGGTCGTCGCGGCGCGCGCCGGGACGGCAGCCTGGAGCGCGCAGTCGCCGGCGCTGCGGGGCCTGGTGCTCTACCGCCTGGCCGAGATGATGGAGGCGCGCGCGAGCGAGCTGGCCGAGCAGCTCGTGCGCGGCGGCAGCGTCGACGCCGCCGAAGCCGCGCGCGAGGTCACCGCCGCGATCGACCGGACCGTCTGGTACGCCGGTTGGTGCGACAAGTACGTCGCGCTGGCCTCGACACGCAATCCGGTCGCCGGCCCGCACTTCAACTTCTCGACCACCGAGCCGACCGGCATCGTCGCCGTGCTCGCCCCCGACGAGCCCGCGCTGCTCGGCCTGGTCACCGCGGTCGTGCCGGCGCTGGTCAGCGGGAACGCCGTCGTCGTCGCCGCCGGCGCACGCGATCCGCGCACCGCCATCGTCTTCGCCGAGTGTGTGGCGACCAGCGACCTGCCGGCCGGCGCCTGCAACGTGCTGACCGGGACGCGGGCGGAGCTCGGCCCGGTCTTGGCCGGCCACATGGACGTCAACGCGCTGCTCGCTTTCGGCCTCGATCCGGCGATGGAGAAGCGGCTGGGCGAGCTCGGCGCCGAGAACGTCAAGCGCACGCACTTCGAGCCGACCCCGGAGCGAGTCGCCTGGTTCGAGGAACGCTACGATACCCTCGCGCGCGTGCTCGCCTTCACCGAGGTGAAGACGATCTGGCACCCCGCGCGCATCTGACGTCCCGGCGCGAGCGATCGGCGACTTCCACTACGGTGAGCGCCGGGTGGCGGAGAGGGGGAGATTCGAACTCCCGAGACCTGTAACAGTCTGCTCGCTTTCCAAGCGAGTGCATTCGACCACTCTGCCACCTCTCCGCGGCCGACGCCACCACTTCACGCCCGGGGCGTCGGATGCCTATGAAAGCTGGATGAGGGACCGGTAAGGATTTCGTCGCGGAGTTGCGTCCACGCACCGTTCGCGCGGGCCAGGCCGTTTTCGAGCAGCCATGTTTCGCCGGATTCTCGGGACGGCCGCGTTGGCGTCCCTTGTCTTGTCGCTATTCTGCGCTGCGCCGTCGTCGGCGCGGAGTGGCGACGCCGTGCTCGTCGTCGGCGGGACGCCGGCCGGGGTCGCGGCGGCCGTCGCGGCCGCCCGGCAAGGCGCCGACGTGACGCTCGTCTCCGCCCGCCCGGAGCTGGGCGGCGTGCTGACCGACGCGATGATGGACCAGTGGGACCTCAACGTCGCGCCCAACGGCGCCGCGATCCAAGCGGGCTTGTTCAGCGAGATCGAGGCTGCGCTCGGCGATGCGTTCACGCCGGCGGACGCCGCCCGCGTGTTCGGGTCGCTGGTCGACGGCGAACCACGTATCCACCTGATCCGCAACGCGCGGGTGGCGGATGTGATCAGCGGCGCGTCAGTAGCGGGCCGCGTCGTCTCCCGCGTGCGGTTTCGGCGCGCCGACGGCTCGACGTTCTCGCTGCCCGCGACGACGGTCGTCGACGCAACCGATGACGGCGACGTCGCGGCGCTGGCCGGTGCGCGCTACGACGTCGGGCGCCAGGACACCGGGATCGACGAGCGGATGCAGGCGGTCACACTGATGTTCACGCTGCGCGGCGTCGACTGGCCGCAGGTCGTCGCCGGCTACGACGTCGCGCGCGACGGCACCGGCGGCGCGCTGGAACGCCGCGCCTGGGGTTACGCGACGCTGCTGGCCGGCTATGTTCCGCGGTCGCCCGAAGTCATCGTGCGCGACCTCAACTTGGGTCACGAGAGCGACGGCGAGGTGACGGTCAACGCGGTCGACGTGCTCGGCGTCGACGCGCTCTCGGACGCCGACCTCGCCCGCGCGCGGGCGCTGAGTGAAGCCGAGACGCCGCGGCTGATCGCCTGGCTGCGGCCACGCCTCCCGGGCTTCACCGACGCGACGCTGGGCCGCTACGCCGATGCCCTCTACGTGCGCGAGACGCGTCATTTCGCGGGCGTGGAGACGCTGACCGCCGACGACGTGTGGGACGGGACGATCCCCGCCGACACGATCGGCCTCTCGTCGTACCCGCTCGACCTGCACCCGGTCAGCGCGACCGATCGGCTCGCCTACGCGCCGACGCGGCACGTCTACGGGATCCCGTTCGGGACGCTCGTCCCGCGCGAGCTGGCCAACGTCATCCTCGCCTCACCGGCGATCAGCGCCACGCACATCGCCTCCGGCAGCGCGCGCGTCATCCCGACCACGATCGAGGAGGGCGAGGCCGCCGGCGTAGCCGCCGCGCTGGCCTGGCACGACCACCTCGCCTTTACGACGATGGCGCGCGACGCGACGGCGATCGATGTGCTGCGCGACGATCTGCGCCACGGCGGCACGATCCTGAGCTACGGTCCTGACGCCGCGCGCACTTCGTGGCCCGTCGGTAACAGCGGGGCGACGCGCGCGTAGGGTAGGTTGTAGTAGGTGACGCCGAAGCGGCCGGTGACGGTGTGGGCGCTGAAGAGCGCGTCGTCGACGGCGGCTTCGGTCGCGTCGGCGGTCGCTTCGAACAGGCCGTCGATCTGATCCTCGTCGCTCACCAGCGGCGGCCCGACGATCCCGCCCGCGCGCGGATAGCGGTGCGTCGTCGAGAAGGCGAGGAACAGATCGCCGCTGGAGACGTGCGAGGTCGCGCCGGTGCGCCCCAGTCCGAGCGCGACTCGCTTGGCCAGATCGATCAGTCGCAGATGGTCCAGCGGCGCATCGGTCGCGACGATCGCGATGATGCTGCCGTCGGCGGCGCGGCCGTGCGTCGGCGCGTACCCCATGCTGCGCGGGTAGACCGGCAGCAGGTCGTGCGCGAACGCGCGGCCGACCGGGACGCCGTCGATCTGCAACTCTTGGCGTGAGCCGGTGTTCGCGTTGACCAGCACCCCGACGGTGTAGCCGCCGAGCTGCGCCGGCAGCACGCGCGACGCCGAACCGATCCCGGCCGCGAAGCCGAAGGCACGCATCCCCGTCCCCGCGCCGACGTTGCCGCGCGCGAAATCGCCGGGCTGGGCACCCTCGAGCATCGCGACGACGTCCTCCGCCAGGACGTGCCGGCCGCCGATGTCGTTGACACCCTGGTCGTCGCACTCGGCGACGACCGGCAGCGGGACGTCGTCGCGGATGCCGATCTGCGGATGGTGCGCGATCAGCCACGAGACGACGCCGTCGTCGGCGCGGCCGACGTCGAGCGTATCGGTCAGCACGATCGGCACCTCGAGGAAGCCGGACTGGTTCACCCAGTGCGCACCGCTCATCTCGCCGTTCCCGTTGAGCGTCCACTGCGCCGCGGCGACGCGGTCGTTCCAGATGTCGGCGTCGGGGACGATCGCGGTCGCGCCGGTGCGCACGTCGGTTCCCTCGACCTTCGTCAGCTGGCCGACGCGCACGCCGGGGACATCGGTGATCCCGTCGACCGGCCCGGCCGGCAGCCGGCCGACGTGCACCGGGCTGCGCGCCTGCGCGACGGCGGCACCGGCGGCGACTAGGGCCAAAGCGATCAGCAGGCGCAGGCGGCGGTGCATCCCGCCACGTTGGATCAGGGCAGGATGCGAACCTGGTCGTTCTCGATCGCCGAGAGGACGCGGGTGCGGTGCTCACGCGCGAGCAGCGTCTCCGAGGTCGCGCTGCTCACGGTCAACAGATAGCAGCGTTCGCCGTCGCGGACCGCGCAGCTCTCGAAGACGTAGCGCAGCGCCGGCAGCTTCGCTCCGCGCCGGTACGTCACCCGACCGGCGATCGCGAGCTGTTCGACGATGCGTTGCTGCTTCTCGGCCGGGAGCAGTAGATCGCGCTGCTCGTCGGTCAGCGGCTTGCCCGGCAAGATGCCGGCCTCGTCGAGCGAGAGGCGCATCAAGAAGTCCCAGTCGGCGTCGGCGATCGCGGCCAGCCGCAGCCCGTGGCGGAACCGCGTCCCGGCCGCCGAGGTGACCGTGGCGCTCCAGCGCGGGCAGGCCTCGAGGTGGACCTCCCGCCCATCGAGGACGGCGATCAGCGAGACCCGGGTCTTGGAGTCGGTCGCCAGCGGCTCGCGGGTCAGCAGCCGGAGGCCGCCGCCGCTCAGGTCGAGCCCGTAGGCGGGGTGGGCGGTCTGGCCATCCTGGCTATAGGTTGCCGGAAACGTTCGTTGGCGGCGCATGTAGGTACGGCGATTAGGCGCCGTCTCTGACGCAGAGACGCGCGGCGGGGTCGAGCCCATGGCTGTTACCTTACGCGACCGGGGCCACGGTACCCGCCTCGGCCCGCAGGCGCTCGTAGGCGAGCTGCAAGGCAGCCAGGCGGGCCGGCTCGACCCGGCGCCCGGCGAACGGGCCTTCGGCGATCGGCTCCAGCAGCAGCCGCTCGGGGAGCCGGTCGTCGGCCGGGGTCCAGCCGAGCCGGGCGTTGATCGCGCGTTTGCGCTCCCAGGTCCGCTGCGCCGCCGCGCGCAGGCCGTCGCCGTCGAGGGGCAGCCCGGCGACCGCGCTCCAGAGCGCCGCCGCTTCGGTCTCGAAATCGACGAAGCAGTCGCGGACGAACTTGCAGAGCACCAGGCTGTCCCAGGCGACGGCGCGGTCCTCGGCGGCGATCGCCTCGGCGGCCCGGGTCGGCGGGTCGGGGTCGGCCGACGGATCGCGCAGGTCGCGGTCGTAGGTCGCGGCGCGGTTGTGACAGGCCCCGCGCGTGCAGGTCGCCAGACCGAGCGCGTACGTGGGCAGGGCGCGCGGCTCGTAGCCCGGGAGTTCGAGGCCCTTGGCGTGCATCGCGAAGCGCTCCGCGCCGCCGCCGAGGCGCGCGGCCGCGGCCCGCACGCCGAGCGCGAGCAGATCGCCCAGCCCCCGGCGCGTCGCGATCGCTTCGATCGCCGGCAGCAACACCGCCCCGTTGCCGAAGCCCAGCGCCGGCCCGAACGCGTCGCGCGGTACCAGGCCTTGCTCGGCGCACTCCATCGCGAAGGCGATCGCCGAGCCAGTCGAGATGGTGTCGAGGCCAAGCTCGTCGCAGCGTCCGATCGCATCGAGCACCGCGTCGAGATCGGCGACGCCGCAGTTCGGTCCGAACGCCCAGACCGACTCGTACTCGCTCGCCGCTGCCCGCCGCCGGTCGCGGTCACGCCGCACGTAGAGGTGCTCGCACTGGACCGGACAGCCCGCGCAACCGGCGCGCAGCTCGACGTAGGTTTCGCCCGACTCGCGGGCACGCTCCGGCGTGACGCGCTCGGCACCCTCGAACTGCGCGGCGGTGAAGTTGCGCGTCGGCAGTTGCCCCATCCGCTGCAAGACTCGCAGGTTCGCCCCAGTGCCCAGGACCCGGTACTTGGCGGTCTTCGGCCCGAGCGCGCGCTCGCGCAGCGTCGCCGAGAGCGCCGCCGTCGCGCCGGGATCGGCCAAGACGACCTCGCCGCGGCCGCGCAGCGCGAGCGCCTTGAGCCGCTTGGCACCGAAGACGGCGCCGGTCCCACCGCGCCCGGCCTGGCGGCCGTCGTTCTCGACGGTGGCGTAGCGGACGCCGCGTTCGCCGGCGACGCCGATCGCGCAGACGCGCAGCGAACGGTCACCATACTCATCGCGCAGCGCCTTGGTCGTCTCGCGCGCCGAGAGCCCGACCAGCGGCGTCGCGTCTTCGAAGCGCACCGCGTCGCCGTCGATCGCGACCGTGGTCCACCGCTCCGCGCTGCCGGTGATCACGATCGCCGCCAGCCCACAGCGCCGCACGACCGCCGAGAAGTGGCTCGACGAGAGTCCTTCGTTCAGCAAGCCCGTCAGCGGCGAGATCGCCGCCAGCGCGTGCTTGTTCGCCGCCGGCACCGGTGTCGAGGCGAACGGGCCGGCTGCCAGGACGATCGGGTTCTCCGGGCCGAGTGGATCGATCGGGCCGTGCACGCGCTGCTCGAGCAACAGGACGGCCAGGCCGACGCCGCCCAGCGCGTCGGCGAAGACCGCGTCGGGCAGCGGCGTACGCCGCGCGGTGCGCGCGGTGAGGTCGATCTCGAGCAGATCGCGCGGCCCGGCGTACGCCATCAGCCGCCGCTCGCCAAGAAGAGGACGCACGGCCGATCGCCTGCATCGAACGACTCGCCGGCCTGCGGTGCGCGCCGGCCGTCGAGCAGCAGCAGGTTCGGCTCGACCAGCGCGTCGCGCGCCGGCGCGATCACGTCGGGGACGAGCGCGGGGACGGCTTCGGCGAGCGCGCGCAGAAACTGCCCGAGGTCGACCGGACCCTCCAGCGCGAGCTCGACCTGCGGAACGCCGGCGACGGTGCGTGCCATTCCGAACAACTCGACCGTCACGGCGCGACCACCTCGGGGACGATCGTGCGCACCGTGCCGGCGTTGGTGCAGTCGTAGCCCCCCAACGCTTCGACCTCGGCGCGGAAGACCGGGTCGCGCAGGATGTCGAGCAGCGCGGCGATCCGCGGCTCGTCGAGCCGGGCGACCGGTAGCGCCAGCTCGTACGGCTCCCAGGCGATCGAGACGAAGTCCAGACCGAACGTGCGCGCCGCTGCGCGGATCGCCAGGGTCGCATCGACATTCCCGTTCGCGACCAGTTGCGCGACCGCCAAGTGCGAGAACTCGAGCCGCTCGTAGCCGTCGATCCGCTCCGACGCGATTCCCGCCTGCGCGAGCAGCGCGTCGAGCAGGATGCGCGTCCCGGCGTCGGGTTGGCGGTTGACGTAGCGCGCGCGGCGCGCGGCGACGTCGGCCAGCGTCGCGATCCCCAACGGGTTGCCGGAGGCGACGACCAAACCTTGTTCGCGCTCGGCGAGGCGAATCAGCGCGACGGGCTCGGCCGGGCCGTAGTGGCGTACGGCCGCGTCGTTGTAGATGCCGGTGGCGGGATCGAGGACGTGCGTGCCGGCCAGATGCGCGGCGCGCTCGCGCAGCGCCACCAAGCCGGCGATGCTGCCGACGTGCGCCGAGACCAGTTCGATCCGCTGCGCGGCGAGCCGGCCCGCGAGCAGATCCAGCGCGACGTCGTGACTACCGACGGCCAGCAGCGTGCGTTCGATCGCATCCAGCGAGCGCAGCGCGCGGGCGCGTAGGCGGGTCCCGGCGCGCGCGCCTTCGCTGAAGCGCGGGATCGTCAGCAGCACATTTGCCCGAGAGAGCGACGTGATGACGCCGGCGCCGCGGCGCAGCGGCGTCGCGACGAGCCGCCCGTCGACGCGCGCCGCGACGGCGCGCACGTACTCGTCCTCACCCAGCGGCGAGAACAGCTTGCGAGTCAGCTCGACCTCGACCTTGCGCGGCTCGGGCGCTTCGCGCCTGCCCAGCTCGTCGAGCAGGGGGCGCAGAAACAGGTCGGCGCAGATCGCGGCGCTGACCGGGTAGCCGGGGATCCCCAGCAGCGGGACGCGCTTCGCGCGCGCGACGGCCAGCACGAGCGGATGACCGGGCCGGATCGCGACGCCGTGGACGACGACCTCACCGAAGCGCGCGAAGACCCGTGCGGTGTGGTCGTCGCGGCCCGCCGACGAGCCGGCGTTGACGACGACGACGTCGGCCAGCGCGAGCGCGCGCTCAACCGCCGCTTCGAGCGCGGCCGCGTCGTCGCGAACGCGTTCGTGCAGCGTCACGACGCCGCCGTAGGCCCGCACCGAGGCGGCCAGCAGGACGGCGTTCGAGTCGAGGATGTCGCCCGGTTGCGGCGCGGCGGTTGTGACGTCGACCAGCTCGTCGCCGGTCGTGAGCAGCGCGACCCGCGGCCGGCGCACGACCTCCACCTGCGCGACGCCGGCCGCCGCGCAGCCGGCCAGATCGGCCGGGCCTAGCCGGCGGAACGCCGGCGTGACGACTTCGCTCGCGACGACGTCTTCGCCGATCGCACGTACGTGCTCGAACGGCGCGACTGCGGCCCGGATCGCAATCCGGGCGTCGCCGCGCGGCTCGATCAGCTCGACCGGAATCACCGCGTCGCAGCCCTCGGGCAGCGGGTCGCCGGTGTCGACCACGATCGCTTGGGTGCCCAGCGCCAGCTCGAGCGGCGCGGTCTCGCGCGCCGCCGCTGTCTGCGCGGCTACGACGGCGATCCCGTCCATCGCGCAGGCGTGGTAGTGCGGCGAGGAGAGACGCGCGACGACCGGCACTGCCGTGACGCGATCGAGTGCCTCCTCCAGCGGCAGCGTCTCGGTCGCGGCGTTGCGCACGCCGGCGGCGCGCAGCGCCTCCGCGAAACGCGCGCGCGCCGTCTCGAGCGGGACGTCGTGCAAGAAGATCGTGCGCTCGGCCATCAGGGAACGATCACCCGCACGCGCTCGCCGGCGCCCAAGCCGCTGCGGTCGAGCGGGACGACGATCAGCGCGTCGGCGCGGACGTGGGTGAAGATCAAGTTCGAGGCGCCGAAGACCGG